>ERZ791765.3-NODE-3-length-433978-cov-28.012327_pt1 | contig 433978 bp, 352 predicted proteins | sample MGYA00509949_ERZ791765 | MGnify/ENA primary metagenome ERZ791765 (study PRJEB30046, sample SAMN00791980) | human gut metagenome | study: EMG produced TPA metagenomics assembly of the A metagenome-wide association study of gut microbiota in type 2...
ATCCAGAGGATAATCGGATGAAAAAGAATTTTAATGTGCAGTTTTGAAGGAACAGATTTTTTGTTCTTATCATATAGGGGTGTGGTGAAGTGGTATCATAGGGGTCTCCAAAACCTTTGGTGGGAGTTCGATTCTCTCCACCCCTGTTTATAAAGTTTAGTGATGAAGCGGTAACGCTTCTTTTTTTATATTTTTATAATTTTAGCAAATACGGCATACGCATCTAGTGTATATATATTTGCTGAAATATATATTATTCAGCCGTATTCGGGCAGTTATTTCCCAATTTACATTTATCAGAACAAAATCTATAACAGATGTTACATTCTCATCTTCTTTAATTACAAATTATTAAACTGTAAATGAATATTCATTTAGGTAAATTTTGGTTCTTTACAAATAAAAGGTTATATGTTATTCTAACTAACGTTAGTTTAGACAAACATAAATTTGGAAAAACTAATATAAATTAATTAGAACTAATATGAACATTAAAGAGGAATGAAAACGAAAATGAAAAAAACATTATATCGATTAACTGCCGCATTTTTTGCGATTGTAGTATCATTTGCCGCAGTACTGGCACTGGCAGGCTGCGGTTCATCAAAAACAACAGATTCAAGTAACAGCAGTAAAACGGATAAAAAAGCGGTTGAAGCTGTTGCAGGAGATTATTATCTGGATTTATCAGAGCTGGGAATGAAACTGGTGATTTATCTGCGGCTGACAGAAAACGGTACATTTCAGTTTTCTAATACAACGGATTTTGAGATCAATAAAAGCTCAGGTGTCGTTCAGAAAGGTGCAAATGACTATGTAATGGTTTATGAATCGGTAAACGGTGCGGATAAGAGCATTTCGGATGGTTTGACAAGCAGCTTTTTTGTAGATGACGAGGGCAGACTGGATTTTACCCATTGTGAAAAAATTTATTATGGTTCGGCATCAGCAACAACAACGAGCGACAGCTCCGATGCGAAACTGCTTGCAGTAAAGATTCCGGAAGGATATGAACAGCCGGATACCGAATCAGCATTTACAACGGGAACTTACACGGCAACGGGTGCGGACAGAACGTATACAGCAACTTTTTATGTGGACAATACATATGTAGTGACAGAAAGCCGGACGGAAAACGGTGAGAAGCAGTATTTTTCGGAAACGGGAACATACGGTGTGAACACATCACAGCTGGCATTGACACCGGAGGGAAAAGAGCGAATTTCATGTGAGGTGCTGAGTGATTTGGAATTACAGATTCAGGTTTTAACAGGAGTGGATACAGACAGCCGCGAAACATTGACATTCAAAAAGCAGGAAGTTAAGGAAGTTACGGCAAAACTGACAGGAACAGGAACGGTTACGGGAACGAATGAAAGCTTTGATGTGACGGTGCTGTTATATTCGGACGGCAGTTATACCAGCCGGGCAGGCAGTTTTACGGAAAATGGTGTGATTGTCCCGGACAGTAAAGACGGAACATTTAAAATTTATCCGGATAACAACGAAACCAAACTGCGCGGTTTAAATCAGATTGCAACCGTACCTGCAGGTACATTAAGCAGTGAAAGCGGCGGTTTAAAGCTTGAGGGCTTCCGTGTCAGAAACTCAGACAATCTGACACGATATAAGTGTGAAATTTCAGAAAATTGAAATAAAAGAAACAAAGAAACTAAAATAAAGGAGAATACTATGCAGTCATCAAAAAAATTTTTTAACTGGGCGTTTAATACGAGGGCAGAAAATGTTATCAAATTACAGAAAGGGGAAATGACATCACCGGAGAAGATGTTTTTAAGCTTCTGTTCACATGAACCGGCATTTGTATCCTACGGTCCGGCGGGCTTAAACGCATCGGTAAAGGGTGTCGGATTTTTACCGAAGGACGAATATCTTGAGGAAACGCTGGAGATTTATTTAAAGCATATTGCAACATATGAGCCGGGCGATAAAAGCTACGGTGAGCGTGGTTTAAAGCTTTTAGTGGAGCAGATGTACGGCGAAGAAGCCAGAAAGCGGATTGATTTTACAAAGCTTGGCAGTCTTGAAATGGCAAAAAAGCAGAGCTGGACAAACTATCAGGTAAACCCCGAAGCGTGTCTGATTTTTCATCAGCCGCCGATGATTTCCTATAAGCTGAAAGGAAAAGTAGAGATTTACGATGAGAATTTATCCGGAAAGCGGGAGCTTTACCAGCAGTTTATCAATGCACAGCATGACGTATACCACAATCCGACCGGAATGAAACGCTGGAAAGAACAGCCGGCATACATTTTCAGAATTGAAGAAGTTTACGACAACAGTGCAACAAAAGACGGTTTTGGAGAACGGTTAGAATATCCGTATGTGGAAGAATAAAATGCAGAGATTAAAAAAACTGGCGGGAGTGCTTGCCATGGTATTTGTGGTGTCGTTTTTATTTAGCGGGTGCGCGGACGCCTCGATTGCGGAGCGCAGGCAGGATACGTCATCGACCTTGTATACAGGATACGTGGGAACGTCTTTTCCGACTTCCTTTATGCCGTGGCTGTCGAGGGACGGTATTGCGCCGACCGTTGCCAGCATGATTTACAACACACTGTTTTCATATGACACGGACAGCGGCACGTATGCGCCACTGACAGCAAAAAGCTGGTGCTATGTGGATTTGGAAGGGCAGCCGCTTACACAGGATCAGACATTTCAGACTGCGAATGACAATGAGGCAGTAGAAAATTATTACAGCACACGCAAAGAAGATTATATGGCGGTGCGGATTGAACTGTATGACAATGTGTACTGGTCGGACGGTGAAAAACTGACAGTGGAAGATGTGTATTATTCCTTTGACCTTGCAACCGATTATGCGCTGTCTAATCATGCAGGCGCGCTGGCGTGGACTGCCGATTTAAAGCATGAATCAGACGGCGGAAAGCTTGTCACACAGGGCATGTTTACGGCAAAACACCCGGATTTAAGCGGTACATACGGGATTCTGCCGGGTGAGGAAGATACGGTGATGTATCTTCTGGTGAATAAATCTTTCGGTGCGGTAACAACGCTGTTTAATACGATTCTGATACTGCCGGAGCATATCTGGGAACCGATTGTAAGCAGTGAGTGTCAGTTAAACAGTAAAAATCCGCAGGGTGAGCTTTTAAAACGGTATGAAAATCCTGTCGGAAGCGGTGCGTGGATATTGGAAAAGGACGAAACGAATACGCAGGTGATTACATTGGTGCAGAATCCCAATTATCATCTGAAAGCGCAAGACGGTTCGGCACTGTATAAAGTGGATAAAATCAAAATTTTATTGTATCTGGATTCCAATACCGCCATTTTTGCCCTGCGCAAAGGCTATATTGACATTCTGGATTCGGCGGTAAGCAGTAATTATCTGAATCTGCTGTCCGGGGAAAAAGACATTTTCGTATCGAATGCACCGGGAAACGGTATCAGTTGTCTGGTGTTCAATGTCAATCCGTCAAAGCCGTATGATTCCGGCATGAAAATGCTGTTACAGGATATTGAAGTCAGAAAAGCGATTGCACTTGCGGTTCATCAGGAAGGACTGATTGCAAATGTGCTGGACGGTGCGGGAAAAACGGCATCGGCGGGACTGATTTCGGTAAATGACGAACTGCTGTATGAACCGCAGGCGGATATTTTATCCGGACCGGTTGAGGAGCGGCTTACTCAGGCAAATGCGATTTTAGATGAACGTTTTCAGGATAAGGACGAGAGCGGATACCGTTTATACAACGGGGAGCGGATTCATTTTCAGATTGTGACGGCGGCGGCAAATCAGGATTTGGTGTCTTATTTACAGCGCCAGTTGCAAAAAATCGGAATTGAAGTGACATTGCAGGCGGCGGGCTCAACACCGGAAACAACGTATCTGTACAACAGTAATTTTGACATGACGGTGCAGCCGGTGATTTTGTCCATGGCAAATGCAGATGTCATGTATAAAGCGCATTTTGTGACGACAGAGCGTTCATCCAATTACGGAAAAATACAGGATGAAGAATTGACAGATGAAATCAATGCCATGCGTAAAACGTTGAATCAGGAGGCGCGTATTGCAAGGATTCACCATTTGCAGGTGCTGACGGCACAGCAGTATTACAAGATTCCGCTGTATTCGTCCAATGTATTGTCCGTTGCGCGTACCGACAGATTTACAGGGTATGTGGTATCGGACGGCCAAACGGTTTTTAACAATGAAACACTAAAGAATCTGGTACAGGTAACAGGAGAGTAAAAAGATGAAAAATACTTATATCATACAACGCATTTTATATACGCTTTTTATCTTTGCACTGGTTGTTACTTTGTGCTTTTTTATTCCGCGGATCGGCGTGGAAGACCCGTGTGCAAGATATTATCCGGCACAGGGCAATATGAGCGATGAAAATTATGAAATGATTAAGGAGCTGACAAGACAGCAGTACGGGTTAGACGGCTCGAACTGGTCGCAGTATGTACGGTATGTCAAAAATCTTTTAAAGGGTGATTTAGGCACGTCCTATCAGGCGGGTTCGCCAAAGGTGTGGAGCCTGATAGCACAAAGACTGCCGTGGACACTGGTGCTTTCGGTGTCGAGTATGCTTATCAGTCTGTTTTTCGGAATCCTTATCGGTGCGGCATGTGCCGCAAAACGCGGCGGCATGGCAGACAGGATGCTGATGAATGCTTCCACGGTAACAACGGCGGTTCCGTCCTTTTTTATCGCACTGCTGTTGTCCTTTTTTCTGGGATTTCAGTTAGAGTGGCTTCCGGCATATACAGACCAGAATATGGTATCCGAATTTGCATGGAATTTAAAAAGCGTGGAAATGGTTGCCTACAATGCCGTCCTGCCGGTGTTATCGACAGTGGTTGGCGGTATTGTATCGTATGCGCAGAGTACCAGAAACAGTGTGATTGCCGTTGCCAATGAAAATTTTATCGTTACGGCAAAAGCAAAAGGTGTATCGCAGAGTGGTGTTGTTTACAAACACATTTTAAGAAATGCATTGCTTCCGATTGTGACGGGGCTTGGAATGGGGCTGTCCGGACTGATTGGTGGTTCGGTGGTTATCGAAAAAATATTTAACTGGCAGGGAATCGGCATGCTGTATCTGGAAGCGAATAACAATAACGATTATCCGCTGATGATGGGCATTATGATATTTATGGCGGCGGTGGCACTGCTTGGCAATCTGATTACCGATTTGTGTCTGGGGCTGTTAGACCCGCGCGTTACGGTAGAGTAGGACTGAGAAGTTACAAAGAAACGAAAATAGAGGATTAAGATGAAGGGATTCAGACTGATAAAAAAGATTGCACAGAATAAACAGGGCAGAATCGGACTGATTATTTTGCTGGTGCTGGCGGTAACTGCCGTATTTGCACCGCTCATTGCGCCGTTTGACCCGTATGATGTGACCATGCGCGATGCAAAGGGGCTTGCCCCGGATAAAATCCATTGGCTGGGGACAACGATTACAACCGGACAGGACGTATTCAGCATGTTAATTTACGGAACGCGCGTGTCGCTTGGCATCGGTATTATTACCGGGATAGCAATTTCTGTGCTTGGGTCGCTCTTAGGCGTTGCCGCAGGGTATCTGGGACGAGCCGTCGATATGATTATCATGCGGATTGTCGATGTGATGTTAGTCATACCGACACTGCCGCTGACAATTCTTATCACCAACATTTTTGGCAAAAGCTATGTCGTGATTGTGCTTGTTTTTGTGCTGTTTGGGTGGCCGGGGCTGGCAAGAACCGTGCGTTCCCAGGTTTTGCAGATGAAAAATGCGGATTACGTCAAGGCAGCGGAGCTTTCGGGTGCGAAAAAGGGCTATATTATGTTGAAACATATTCTTCCCGGTGTATCTAACCTTGTAGTCATGAGTACGGCACTTACCAGTGCGGGCATTATGATTGCGGAGGCGGGATTGAGTTTTCTGGGACTGGGGAATCCCACAATGATTAGCTGGGGGAAAATGCTTTCGGAAGCGCAGAGCAGTGGCGCGGTGCTGTTTGGACAGTGGTGGATGATTGTTGCGCCGGGAATCGGAATCTTTTTATCGGTGTATTCATTTATGCGTGTCGGATTTGCGATTGAAGAAGTCTTAAATCCGAAAATGCACGGACAGGGCAGTGTAAAAAAGCTGTGGAAGCATATGAACGGCACTTATTTGGACGAGGTTTTTGACACAATGGAGGAACCATGCAAAACGCAATCGAAGTAAAGAATTTAAAAGTGGTATTTCCTGACAGGGGCAGAATGATTCGTGCGGTCGAGGGTGTAGACTTAACGGTAAAAAAAGGGGAATGTCTTGCGCTGGTGGGAGAAAGCGGCTGCGGTAAAAGCATGACTTCCTTATCGTGCATGAAGTTACAGCCGTCTTTGGCAGCGGCGCGGCTGGATCAGCTGTGTATCTGCGGGGAAGATGTCACAGACTACACAGACCGTCAGATGCAGGCACTGCGCGGCAGTAAGATTTCCATGATTTTTCAGGACGCACTGACGGCATTAAATCCTGTGATGACGATTGGAAAACAGATGGACGAGATTTACCGCTGTCATGAAAAAATCAGCAAAAAAGAAGCAAAAATGCGTTCGATTAAAGCTTTAAAAGCTGTCGGCATCCCGGATGCAGAACTGCGGTATCACGCATTTCCACACGAATTATCCGGTGGTATGCGCCAGCGTGTACTGATAGCCATGGCATTTGCTTGTGAACCGGAGGTTATCATCGCAGATGAACCGACAACGGCATTGGACGTCACGATACAGGCGCAGATTCTGGAGCTGCTTTCAAAAATGCAGAAGGAAAAGCAGACGGCACTGCTTTTGATTACGCATGATTTGAGTGTGGTACGCAGTATGGCGGACAGAATCGCCGTGATGTACAGCGGAAAGATTGTTGAGGAAGCACCGGCAAAGGAACTGCTTGAAAATCCGCTTCACCCGTATACAAAAGGGCTTATGGCGGCAGTGGCACGCCTTGATGACGACAAAAAAGAATTTGTACAGATACCCGGACATCTGCCGGACCCGGCGGATAAGCCGGCAGGCTGTTATTTCCACCCGCGCTGTCCGTATGCGGCGGCAGCGTGTAAAAAGGCAATGCCGTTACTGACACAGAATGAACAGGGAAGAAAGGTGCGCTGTTATGAGGCAGGAAAATTTAAAGAATAACAGGGATATTTTGTTGGAAACCAGAAATTTAAGCGTTGAATTTCCTATGAAGAAAAAGTCTTTTTTTGAAAAACAAAAAATGCTGTCTGCCGTATCGGACGTATCCATACAAATCCGGAAGGGAGAAACGTTTGGACTGGTCGGGGAGAGCGGCTGCGGCAAATCAACGTTTGCCAATGCAACGCTTGGTTTTGTAAAGCCCCGATCGGGAGAAATTTATTTTAACGGACAGCCGCTTTATGCCGAAAAAAAGGCGGTGCAGGAAGCAAGACTTCACATGCAGAAGATTTTTCAGGACCCGGCATCGTCTTTAAATCCCCGCTTTACGGTGCGGGAAGCGGTTTGCGAACCTATGCGGATACGCGGCGGATTTGACAAAAATGAGGTGGAGCAGAAAGCGCGGGAAATGATTACGGCGGTCGGACTGACCGGGAAAGATTTAGACCGCTATACTTCGCAGTTTTCGGGCGGACAGCAGCAGCGTATTGCAATAGCAAGAGCATTGATATTAAACCCGGAATATATCGTGTGTGACGAACCGGTCAGCGCATTGGATGTGTCGGTTCACGCACAGATTTTAAATCTGCTTATGGAAATGCAGGAAAAGACACAGACGACCTATTTATTCATTTCGCACAATCTGGCGGCGGTGAAAAAGCTCTGCTCACGGCTGGCGATTATGTATCTGGGCAAGGTGGTGGAATACGGTGACGCGGCAAAAATATTTGCAAATCCTGTGCATCCTTACACGAAAGCCCTGTTATCGGCGGTGCTTACGGTGAATCCAAATGAGGAAACGAAGCGTATTGTGTTAAAGGGCGATGTGACAAGCCCAATCAATCCGCCGTCCGGGTGCCGTTTTTGTAGCCGGTGTTATCAGGCACAGGCGGACTGCGCGGACAGGGAATGTGTGCTGACGGAGGTTGAGCCGGAGCATTTTGTGGCGTGTCCTGTGGTGACAGGACTAAAAGCAGATATAGAACAGTAAACGATAAGGAGAGAAAGATGAGAAAGACGACATTGGTGGCGGCAGGGCTGGTTATCGGTCTGAGTATGGGACTGGCGGCATGCGGCTCAAAAGATACGGCAGACCAAAGCACTTCAAAAAGCACAACGGAGGCGGTAACGACAGCAGAGAGCAAGACCGCGGCGCAGGCGGCGGGAAAAGAAGGTGCTGAGGTCAGCAGTGAAGTTCTACAGGGCGAACAAGGGGATACAGAAGTGTCCGGGCAGGAAGCGCCAAATCCGAATACACAGCCGGCAGAGGGTGAAGCAGGGAATGAGGAAAGAGCAGTAGTTGTATCCGAACCGGAAGCCCCGGTGGCAGAAGAAGCGCCGCAGGCTCCGGCAGAAGAAGCACCTGCACCCGCACCGGAAACACCCGCACAGGAAGAAAAACAGGAGCGTAGTGTGGAGGGTACTTACACCGGTTCGACCGATAAATACGTAGATGCCATGGGCAGTTACATTCACTATGATGTAACGCTGACACTGTCCGGCGGAAGCTATCAGTATGCGGTGAGCATTACGGTATCGGGAAACCAGCAGTACAACTCAGGCGAGAATTATGATGGCAGTTATACGGTAAACGGTGACAACATTTCTATGACGGGAAAGTTAGAGAGTGCGAAAGCATATGACGGTGCAATGATCGTTACGGGACATTTGTCCAGCTTTGCGGGAAGCAGTGACAGTATTACCGTGTATCATCTGTAAAAACATGCGGCGGCGGTAATATTTATTTTGGATTTCCGCTTTACAAATCACACAGATAATGATAAACTTAGTCATGACTAACGGATATTAGAAATATCTAACAAGAAAAACAGCAAGGAGAAAGAGGTTTATGAAAAAAAGAGGAACAGCCGGTCTTTTAGGCGGTGCGCTTGCAGTCGTTTTACTTGCAGGCAATGTACTTGGCGGCAGTTATCCGGCTTATGCGCAGGATACACAGTACCATGACGGAAATTATACGGCTTCGGCACATGTAGAATTTCATGAAGTGGTCAATTATGATTTATACGTAACAGTCAGTGTAAAGGACGGTGTGATCAGCAAGGTTGCCTTAAACGATGAAAAAAATGCAGACATTGAGGCGGTCAATGTACCGTATATCAATTATGCGATGAAGGGTATGGCGGATTCTTATATCGGAACAACCGGCACAGCAGCAGATACCGTCAGTGGGGCAACGTATTCAGCCAATGCCATTAACGAAGCGGTTGCAAAGGCAATGGTTAAATCACAGGCAAATGAAGCCGATGCCGATACGGCAGATACCCCTTCCGGTGACAACGGACAGAACGATAACCAGAACGGCAGTGACAACACAAATGATACACAAAAGCCTTCTGATGATAAAACCAATTCCGGCGATACAGGAAACGACAGTTATGAACGTGTGTTAAAGACAGGTGCTTATGAACTCACAGCGGACAGCTATGATGCTTCAGCCATGATGAAAATGCCTGCATTTATCTGCATTGATGCAGAAAATAACACATTCAGCGTACATCCGTATAAGAACGGCGTTGTAGATTATGCAACGAATAAAGGCTCCGGTTCGATTGCCTTTGATTCTGCAACCGGTGTATACACAATGACTTACGAAGGCGGTGTAACGGTTGTGGCACTCGGCAGTACAACAACATTTACGGTTTCAGACAAGGGCATTACATTTACAAGTCCGTTACGTTACGGTGCGGCACAGATGAATACAACCGATGCAGACGGCAATTTCCTTTCATACACAGCAAAGACATCAGCTTATGAAGGCACACTGACAAGCGGTGCTTATGTACTGACAGCAGACAGCTATGACGCTTCTGCAATGATGAAGATGCCTGCATACATCGGAATTGATATGGGAAAGAAGACCTTTATCGTACACCCGTATAAAAATGACGTGGTAGACAACGATACCAATAAGGGTTCAGGTTCAATTTCTTTTGATTCTGCAACCGGTGTATACACAATGACCTATGAAGCAGGTGTAACGGTTGTGGCACTCGGCAGTACAACAACATTTACGGTTTCAGACAAGGGCATTACATTTACAAGTCCGTTACGTTACGGTGCGGCACAGATGAATACAACCGATGCAGACGGTAATTTCCTTTCTTATACGGCAGTGCCTTATACACAGGAAATACCGGACGGTGATACCAATGATGACACACAGGGCAAAGGAGATTCAGGAAATACATCAGGCGGCACATCCAATGACAGTATACAGTCCGGTGAATCCACAGGAAACAGTGCGTCAGAGAGCAGTGCCAATGCGTCTGAACAGGACTCAGGCAGTACGCAGTCCGGCGCACAGACATCAGGCAATAGTACCGTAGAGACAGGTGATGCAGCAATGACAGGCATTTATGCTGTATCAGCCGTTGTATCAATTGGTCTTCTCATTGCGGCGGCAGTATTGAAGAAACGTAAAAGAGTACTGTAGGACATGATACGCAGACAGAGGTATGTTCAAAAAAATAAAAAATATAAAACAGCATAGAGGTGTAATGGCAGCAGCGTCCGTATGGTTATGCGGGCGCTGTTTTGCACATTTTTTTTCAGAAAAGAATTGAAGTTATGCGGCTGATACGGTATAATTCAATATGAAAATTTATGTTTAAGTTTGTTGATAGATGGAGGACAAAGAAATGACAAGAACATATCAGGTAAAATATAAGAGCAAGAGTAAAATGCTGACAACACCGGAGAAAGTTGAAGATACAAAAAAGACGATTTTAGAAGTACCGCGTGTAAAATCCGTAGAAATTAAAGATGACGGACAGATTGTCAGCATCGAAGTAGAAAAAGAAGAAGATTTTGAAGAAGTGATGAACCGTGTGGTAAATGTATTCAGAAGAATCGATGACAAATCCGAGGTTTCTTATAAATTTGCATTAAATGCATAGTACTGGGCGAAGAACAGTGAAAAGGGCTGTCACACTAAGGTGAAACATTGCGTTAGTGCGGCACCCTTTCATCATTTCAGGCAGACAGAAAATAAGAAGTAAAACAAGGAGAAATAAAATTGGCTGACATTAGAAGCGAGATTGAAAAAAGAAGAACATTTGCCATTATATCCCACCCGGATGCCGGTAAAACCACACTGACGGAAAAGTTTCTGCTCTACGGCGGAGCGATTAACCTGGCAGGGTCGGTAAAGGGTAAAAAGACAGCAAAACACGCGGTTTCAGACTGGATGGAGATTGAAAAGGAAAGAGGTATTTCCGTAACGTCATCTGTATTGCAGTTTAATTATGACGGATACTGCATTAATATTCTGGATACGCCGGGTCATGAAGACTTCTCGGAAGATACGTACAGAACCTTAATGGCAGCGGATTCGGCGGTCATGGTAATTGATGCGTCAAAGGGTGTGGAAAAACAGACGATTAAGCTGTTTAAGGTCTGTGTTATGCGTCACATCCCGATTTTTACATTTATCAACAAAATGGACCGTGAAGCCAATGACCCGTTTGAGCTGTTAGATGAAATTGAAAGTGTATTGGGTATCAGTACCTGTCCTGTCAACTGGCCAATCGGCTGCGGCAAGGAATTTAAAGGTGTGTATGACCGCAATACAAAAGACGTTTCCTTATTTAAAGCGGCAATGAACGGACAAAAAGAGGTTGAAACGAAGGAAATCGCCGTAGATGATGATGCACTGCTTGCGGAAATTGGACAGGGCTATTTTGACAAGCTGACGGAAGATATTGAACTGTTGGACGGTGCGAGTGCGGAATTTGATTTAGAACAGGTGCAGGCAGGAAACTTAACACCGGTATTTTTCGGTTCGGCGCTGACGAATTTCGGTGTGGAAACGTTCTTAAAGCATTTTCTGGACATGACAACCTCTCCGCTGCCAAGACATTCTTCAATTGGGGAGATTAATCCGTTTGAAGAAGACTTTTCGGCATTTGTGTTTAAGATTCAGGCGAATATGAATAAGGCACACCGTGACAGAATCGCATTTATGCGAATCTGCTCCGGAAAGTTTGAGGCAGGCATGGAAGCCAACCACGTACAGGGCGGCAAAAAAATCCGTCTTGCCCAGCCACAGCAGATGATGGCACAGGAACGCCACATTGTTGAAGAAGCCTATGCGGGAGATATTATCGGTGTATTTGATCCGGGTATTTTCTCTATCGGAGATACAATCTGCAAATCGAACCAGAAGTTTGAATTTGATGGAATCCCGACATTTGCACCGGAACATTTTGCACGTGTCAGACAGATGGATACGATGAAAAGAAAGCAGTTTATCAAGGGAATCAGCCAGATTGCACAGGAAGGTGCGATTCAGATTTTTCAGGAATTTAATACCGGTATGGAAGAAATCATTGTCGGTGTTGTCGGTGTCTTGCAGTTTGAAGTGCTTGAATACCGCCTGAAAAACGAATACAACGTAGAGATTAAACTGGAACAGCTTCCGTATGAATATATCCGCTGGATTGAAAATCCGGAAGAAATCGATGTAAACCGCATTGTCGGTACTTCCGATATGAAGAAGATTAAGGACTTAAAGGACAATCCGCTGTTAATCTTTGTGAACAGCTGGAGTGTCAATATGGTACTGGAAAGAAATGAAGGTTTAAAGCTTTCTGAATTTGGTAAGAACAATTAACTTGTAAACGGCAGAGTAAGTGCAGGAAACAGTACAGAAATGAGGACACTATGGGGAAGAACGTACATGAAAAAAGAAAACGTTTACTGACAAAAATGAAAGCTGCGTGTCTGGCGGTGGTGATGTGTGTTTCAACGCTGCCGGTGCTTACGGCACAGATACAGCCAGTGACGGCTTATGCACAGGAGAAGACGGGAACGGTCAATGCCGGTGTCACAGGACTTCGTATCCGTTCATCGACAGATACCTCCAGTACGGCAAATGTCATTACAAAGGTCAGCGGCGGATTCCATTTTGAAATTCTGGATACGGTGCAGACGAGTGATACCTACGCGTGGTATCAGGTGGGTTTTTATTTAAACGGTACTTACACCAAGGGCTATGTGACGAGTGAATATGTCACGGTAGACAGTACGGATATTGACTATTCGGACGATACGGATTTTGAGAGCTATCTTTCAAGTCAGGGCTTCCCGGAATCTTATAAGGAAGATTTGCGCAGTCTGCATGCGAAGTATCCAAAGTGGATATTTGTTGCGGATTTTGTGGACAAGGACTGGGATACGGTCGTTGAAAATGAAAATGTACTTGGCCGGAGCCTGATTTATGCTTCGGCAAAAAGCTCGTGGAAGTCAACGGCGGATGGCGCATATGACTGGGAGAGCGGTTCGTGGTATGAATTGGACAGCGGCGGCTGGGTACAGGCTTCAAGCGCATTGGTGCAGTATGCCCTTGACCCGCGTAACTTCTTAAACGAAACAAATGTGTTTATGTTTGAGGATTTGTCCTATAACAGCTCCGTGCAGAGTGAAACCGGCGTAAGCAGTATTATTGAAGATACGTTTATGGACGGTTCGTCCCATGACTTGTCGTATGACGGAACGGATTTTAATTATCCTTCGGCGCTGATGTATGCAGGACGGGCATCGGGTGTCAGTCCGTATCATCTGGCAACGCGCATTATCCAGGAGCAGGGCAGAAAAGGACAGGGCAACAGCATTTCCGGAACGGTGAGCGGCTATGAGGGGTATTACAATTACTACAATCAGGGCGCTTATAAAACCGCAACGGAAAGTGCGGTGGTCAACGGCTTAAAGTATGCCGCCAAAACCGATGCGGCGACATTAAGACCGTGGAATACCCGTATGAAATCTGTTATCGGCGGTGCGATTTACATAGGAAGCCGTTACATTAACCGTGGACAGAATACGATTTATTATGAAAAATTTGATATGGTAACACCGTATACCCATCAGTATATGACAAATGTCTTAGCACCGAGAAGTGAGTCTTCGACCGCTTCACAGGCATACAGCGATACGACTAAGAAAAATACGGCACTGGTGTTTAAGATTCCGGTTTATAAAAATATGCCGGACAGTGCGTGCGAGCTTCCGACAGGGGAGGGCAGTCCAAACAATGCCTTAACAAGTCTTTCGGTTTCAGGTTATTCGCTGACACCGACGTTTGATATGTTTACAACTGAGTATGGTGTAATTGTGGAAAATGAAATTTCTTCTGTGGATATCGAAGCACAAACAGCAGATTCCGGTGCAAAACTTACAGGAACCGGCAGTCATGCGCTAAAGGTCGGCACGAATGAGATTGAAGTGACGGTTACATCACAAAGCGGCGAAACAAAGACGTATATCATCCGTGTTGTGCGCAAAGAAGCGGCTTCCGGTGATAGTGGAAACAGCAGTAACAACGGTGGTACAGATTCCGGAAACAGCGGCGGTGACAGCGGCACGGATAACGGAAACAGTGGCGGCGATTCGGAAAAGGGCGGATATTCGACAGATTTTCTGCTTGAAAACGGCAAGATATCCAGAGTTGGTGTCGGGAGTGCCGCACAGGACGTTTTAAATCACATTTCCTTTACGGGCGGCGCATACGGAAAAGTAACACACAGTGACGGCAGTGCCAATGACGGGATTGTGGGAACTGGCGATGTGCTTACGATTTACGATAAAAACGGCGGTGAAATGGCACGCTACACGTTTGTGATTTACGGTGATGTCAACGGCGACGGAGCGGTGACGAGCATGGATTTACTGTATGTGAAGCGCCACATTTTAGGAACAAAGCTGCTGGAAGAACCGTATCTGACGGCGGCAGATGCAAACCGTGGAAATGACGGCATTACATCAATAGACTTGTTATATATTAAAAGACACATTTTGGATATCCGGTACATTGAACAGTAGGATTCAGACAGTAGTGGGAGTTGCCAAAGAAATGTGATTGAGGTGAAAAATGACGGGAAAATGGAAAAAGGCAGCCGCAGTGCTGCTGACAGCAGTAATGGCAGTTTTGCTGGTACCGCTGCCAACGTATGCAAAAGAAACAGCAAAGATATCCGTAGGCTCAGGCTCTTGTGATATTGGTGATGAAGTGACGATATCGGTCAGTGTCAGCAGCAGTGTGGACATTTATATGTGTGACATCTGGCTCAGCTATGATTCAGGCGTGCTACAGCCGGTTTCCGGCTACAGCGGTGGGGGCGGCGGCAGTGTGCGCCTGCTCTCTACTGACAGTACCTCATTCAGCGTGCGGTTTAAAGCAGTATCGGCGGGAAGTTCTTCGATTTCTGTAAGCACTTCCAATACGATTATTAGTTCGGCAGATGAGGATTATATGGCAGTCAGTGCCGGTTCGGGTTCAGTAACCGTAAAAGCACCGGTCAGCTATTCAACCGATAATACGCTTGCATCGTTAGATATCAGTCCGGGCGTGTTATCTCCGGCATTTTCACCGAATGTCACATCGTATACGACGACAGTCGGTTCAGACTGTTCACAGCTGGTTGTCAGTGCGGTTGCAAATGATGAAAATGCTTCGGTATCTGTCCGCGGAACGCGCATGGACCCCGGCAGTAATACGACAACGATTACGGTAACGGCACAGGACGGCTCTAAAAAGGTCTATACGATTTCAACAACAAAGGACGATTCTGCGGCGGCGACAACCAAAGCGGACGAACAGGAAACGACCAAAGCCGGAGAGCAGGAAACAACGACCGTCAGTTCGGAAGAACCGACACAGAGTGAGGAACAAATCCGCAGTATACAGGTAGCAGGTGCACAGTATGAACTGGCTGATGACTATACGGCAAATCCGCTTCCGTCCGGTTATGATGAAGTGGATTATGAATATAACGGCATTACCGTTAAAGCCGGAAAAGGCGTGAATACGAAGCTTATTCTGATGTATCTGAAAAATACGGACGGCAAAGGCACATCGGGCTTTTATGTGTATGATTCAGTTGCGAAAACATTTTCATTATATATAGAAGCAAGTGAACCGGATATTACTTATGCGGTGCTTCCGATTACGGATTCCATGGAAAAACCGGATGGATATAAAAAGACGACTTATACGATTGGCGGACAGACGGCAGATGTATTAATGTCTGAGGATGGCAGTTACTGTCTGTTCTATGGTGTCAGTTCGCTGGGCGTTACAGGGTGGTTCCGTTATGACTGCAATGACAATACAATACAGGTATACAGTGTGATGTCCGCTCCGGCGGCAAATCTCACGACACAGACTGAATCACAGGGAGTAAGCGCTGCTTCTGACAGAATGTGGAAAGTAGTGGCACTGGTGCTTTCGGCAGTTGTGGTTCTTTGTATCATTGCGATTGTAATGCTTGCAGTGAAGCTTTCAAAGAGTAAGCGGGCATTTGCAGCGGCGGCAGATGACGGCTATGACAGATATGATGACGATGAATATGATTTTGATTCTTATGAAGAAGATGATGATGAAGATTTATCGGAGGACGTGCTGGCAGATAAAGAAGATGAAATCCAGGAAGACGATGAAGATGAGGTCGTACGTTCGATTTCAGAAGCATTGAAAAAAAATGAGGATGATCTGGAAGTGTTAGACATTCAGGATGTAGATGACGTTGATGATGTGAAACGGACATAACAGAAAAAAGAACAGACTGCTGCAGAAATGCGGTGGCCTGTTCTTTTTTGACATTTTTCGGTATAAAGTGTAATTTACTGAATATATTACTGGAATATATATAATACAAATATTAGATTGCCGCCTGCCAGTGTTCTGCCTGCGCCTGATAATCCTCAGCCTGTGCTAAAAAAGCGGCAGAAAGTTCGGCATTTTTATCCTGTTTGGCTTGTGCGGCAAGCGTGCTGTAACATTTTGAAAGACAGGCAAGCGGCGCATCGCCGGACGAGTGGATGTCGATAATGCTCGGTGTTTCGGAAGCTGCGTTTAAATACCAAAGAACAGCTTCTTCATAATCCTTTAATCCGTAAAAATAGTGTCCGAGTTCCATGCAGATTTCCGCACACGGATTCTGTGCCATATCCTTTAAGCAGATTTTAAAGAATTCATTGTATGCGTTTGTCAGGCGGTAAATGCGTGCCAGCACGCAGGCAATGTTTTTGCGGCAGTCTTCGGGACGGTCTTCCTTTGCAAGCACATTTTCAAAAATTTCACGGACACTTAAAAAGTCTTCATCTGTTCCCGAAATAAAAAGTTCCTTGCAGAACATAATCACGACATAATTTTCAAGGCGCACACCGCGGCGGACAGCATTGATAAAAACACCAAAATCCCGTCTGGTATGGCTTTCTTGCGGCAGATGAAGAATCTTGATGTCACTGTCAAATACGATAGGCTCTAAGCGGACGGTTTCATGAATCGGGGAAATCCATTCAAATGTACGCAGCCGTTTAAACAGCTTCGGACGGTATTCTTCTTCAAAATTATAAACAGTATTGTGCGATTTGCTGTTGACATAAATCATCTGTACAATATCAATTTCAGGCAGCAGCACCTGCTTTAGATTCAGAAACTGCTTTCTGTTTTCCTCGTCTAATACTTCATCTGCATCGGCAGAAAAGATATAGTCACAGCCTGCTTTTGCAAAAGCAAAATTTCTGGCAGCGGCAAAATCATTATTCCACTGATAATCAAAAATCCGGTCTGTATATCCGGCGGCGATTTCTTTGGTGCGGTCGGTTGAGCCGGTATCTACGATAACAATTTCATCGCAGACCGGACGGTACGAATCCAGACAGCGTTTTAATAACTTTTCTTCATTTTTAACAATCATGCAAAGACTGATTGAAATCATAACGTACTCCTATCTGCCAAACGGCGTATATTCCAAATCTTTTATTACTGTAAGTATGACATTTTTGTGGGAAGACTGTCAACGGGAAGTTTCACAATGGGGAAAAGTATGGTATACTGTTTTTAGTTTAGAATAAGTGGAAAGTGAGGCACAAAAGTATGAAAAAAAGAAAGGCAGCAGTGCTGGCAGCAGCTGCGTTTGCAATGACGGCGGCATTTTTTTTAAACGGCATCCAGAGGGCAGAAGCGGCAGACAATGTTGTAGTGATGTTAGATCCCGGACATGACAGTACACATACAGGGGCGGCAGCATATGGTTTAAAAGAGCAGCAATTAAATTTAAAAATCGGACTGGCGTGCCGTACAGAGCTTGAAAAATACGATGGCATAACCGTTTATATGACACATGATACCATTGCGTGTCCGTTTGAAGGCAGTACAACCAAACAGGACTTAATACAGCGGACAGAATATGCAGGAGAAGTCGGAGCGGACCTTTTTGTAAGTCTGCATAACAATTCGGGCGATGACAGCGGATATGAAATTTATTATCCCAATAATCACTATGTATCAGAATTTAATGATATAGGATATGCGGTATCTGAGCATATTGCGGGTTACCTGAGTGAAATGGGCATATACCGGAATGGATTGTATACAAGAGATAGTGATGGCGAGGAAGATGATGATACCAACTGGTATCCGGATGGAAGCCGCGCGGATTATTACAGTGTCATCAGAAATTCCAAGTACAACGGTGTACCGGGAATTATTGTAGAACATGCTTATCTATCAGATGCGGGGGATACACATGTATTTTTGTCCAATGACAACATGCTGGTACGTATGGGACAGGCAGATGCCAGCGGAATTGCAGATTATTTCGGACTGCATAAGAAAAATGGTCTATGTACGGATAAATACGGTGACTGGCATTATTACGAAGACGGTGAAGTATCGGATTACACGGGAATGGCGGTCAATGAATATGGCTGGTGGTATGTTACAGACGGTGAAATAGATGATTCTTATACAGGTATTGCAGAAAATGAGTATGGCCGCTGGTATATGCAGGACGGTGTTGTAAACATGGATTATACCGGAATGCTTTGTGACGGAGCAGAATGGTACTATGTTCAGGGCGGTTATGTAAATGATGCCTATACGGGAATGGCATGTAACGAGTATGGCTGGTGGTACTTTGAAGACGGAAAGTTAAACTGGAATTACACGGGAATGGCGTTGAATGAATACGGCTGGTGGTATTTTGAGAATGGCGTATTAAACTGGGATTATACCGGAATGGTATGTAACGAATATGGCTGGTGGTACTATCAGAATGGCAACTTGAATCGTGAATATACGGGAATGGCGTTGAATGAATACGGCTGGTGGTATTTTGAAAATGGATTTTTAAACCTGAATTATACGGGAATGGCGTTAAATGAATATGGCTGGTGGTACTTTGAAAACGGTCAACTGAATCGTGAATATACGGGAATGGCGCACAATGAATACGGCTGGTGGTATTTTGAAAATGGTCTGTTAAATGAGGAATATACCGGTATTGGCGCAAACAGTTACGGTGAATGGTATTATCAGCAGGGCAGAATCGGATATGACTTTAGCGGAAAAGTGAAATTTGATGATACAGAATATACCATTACAGAAGGTTATGTCGTAGAAAAAAGGATTGTAAATGAAACAGAAGCAGATACAGCAGATACAGTACATACAGCAGGAACGCTTCCAACAGGCGAAGAAAGCGGTACTCTCGGCAAAGAGGCACGATAAAGGGATTGGAACACTTTCCGAAAAGACGGTACATAGTGTACTGAAAAAATTTTTTGAGCCGGAAGAAGACAACCATGAAGTTGCGCTTGAAGGCTATTTTGCAGATATTTACAATGAAAACGGGGTTATTGAAATCCAGACAAGAAGTTTTGAACGGCTGCGGGAAAAACTGGCAGTTTTCTTGAACCACTATCCGGTAACAATTGTCTATCCGATGCCCTGCAACAAATGGGTGCTCTGGGTTGATGAGCAGACCGGGGAGGTAAGCGAGCCAAGAAAGTCGCCGCGTCATTACACAGTCTACGATGCCTTTACGGAGCTGTATAAAATCAAGCAGTATCTGCATCACCCACAGCTGACGGTCAAACTGGTACTGATGGATATGCAGGAGTATAAGACGTTACAGCAGCGGATTCGTACCAAAAAAGGAATCCGCAGGCACGGCGAAAAAAAGGACAGAATCCCGATAGGCATACGGGAGATAGTGACAATTGAGCAGCTTGAAGACTATATGCAGTTTGTGCCGTATGAACTGGATGGCACGTTTACTTCGGCGGATTTTGCAAAAGCTGCCCATATTCCGGTGGATACGGCAAGGATAACGCTTAATATTTTAAAGGATACGCAGACGGTTACAAGAGTAGGAAAGCAGGGCAGGTCGTATCTTTACGAGGTGAAGGAAAACAATAGATGTATGTAATAAAGGACAACGTAATTAAACTTTCAGTCCGCGGACTGGTTGAATTTATCTGCCGTAGCGGTGATATTGATAACAGAACCGGCGGATTTTCAGATGTGCGTCTGATGCAGGAGGGTACGCGCATGCACAAAAAAATACAAAAAAGCATGGGCGCATCTTACAGGGCGGAAGTTCCGTTAAAAATTGAACTGCCGGAAACGGTGGAGAATATTGATTACATCATACGTCTGGAGGGCAGGGCGGACGGTATTATCAGTGATTTCCACGAAGAAGCGGACGGCAGTAAGACACCGGTTGGAAAGGTTATTATTGATGAGATTAAAACCATGCAGTCCGATGTGGAAAAGTTAGAACAGCCGGTGTCAGTACATGAAGCGCAGGCAAAGGTGTACGGCTATATTTATATGGTACAGAACCATCTTTCCGGTATCGGCGTACAGATGACCTATGCCAATCCTGAAACAGAAAAAATAAAGCGTTTTACAAAAGAATATTCAAAAGAAGAACTGACAGAATGGTTTGAAACGCTGATCAACAGCTTTAAACGGTGGTCAGATTTTGTCTTTTGCGAACGTGAAAAAAGGACGGCATCGATTAGGGAGCTGTCCTTTCCGTTTGAATACCGCAAAGGACAGAAAAAACTGGTAACAGGTGTTTATCACTGCATCGGGGAAGCAAGAAATCTTTTTATTCAGGCATCAACCGGTGTTGGAAAAACTATTTCCACTATTTATCCGGCAGTCTGTGCCATGGGACAGAGTAAGGCGGACAAAATCTTTTATCTGACGTCTAAGACGATTACAAGAACCGTTGCAGAAGAAACCTTTTCAATTCTGCGCAGACAGGGGCTTTCTATGCGGACAGTGACACTGACGGCAAAGGATAAAATCTGTATTCTGGAAGAAAGAAACTGCAATCCTGTAAAATGCGAGCGGGCAGCAGGCCATTTTGACAGGATTAACGATGCAGTCTATGACATTATCACACATGAAATGGTGATTGACCGTGAAAAAGTGATGGAATACGCAAAGAAACATTGTGTCTGTCCGTTTGAGATGTCGCTGGATATTTCATACTGGTGTGACGGCATTATCTGTGATTACAATTACGTTTTTGACCCGAATGTGGCACTCAAGCGCTATTTTGGCGAAGGAAACAGGGGCGAGTATATTTTTCTGGTGGACGAAGCACACAATCTGGTTGACAGGGCAAGACAGATGTACAGTGCTATTCTTGTAAAAGAGGATTTTCTGACAATAAAAAAATATGTAAAAGATACAGACAGGGCATTGTATAACAGCCTTGAAAAGTGCAATGCCGGATTGTTGGAATATAAAAGAAAATGTGATACAATAAATGTGATTGATTATCTGGGAACTTTTCCTGCGGCACTGGAACGGTGTTATGTAAGATTACAGCATTTTCTGGAACATCATAAAAATCATCCGCAGCAGGAGGAAATTTTGCAGTTTTTCTTTACACTGCGGCATTTTCTGAATATGTATGACTGCATGGATGAAAAATATCTGATTTATACAAAGCATGATGAGAACAATCATTTTTATATGAAATTGTTCTGTGTAGATCCGTCAACGAATCTGTCGGAAAGACTGGCACAGGGAAGAAGTGCCGTGTTTTTTTCGGCGACGCTGCTTCCGGTCAATTATTTTAAAGAAATGCTGACTGCAGATACACAGGATTATGCAGTGTATGCACAGTCTTCGTTTGACAGTAAAAAGCGCAGAATTGTTATCGGAAAAGATGTCAGCAGCAGATATACAAGAAGAAATGCAGGGGAATACCGGAAAGTATGCCGCTACATTGCCGAAACGGTACAGGTGCATCCGGGACGGTATCTCGTATTTTTTCCATCATATGGATATTTGCAGCAGGTAAAAGAAAACTATGAACAGATGTATAAACCGGATGAAATCATCATAGGTGCAGAGGGCGGTACACCAAAGCTTACAGCAGAACAGAATCTGATTGTGCAGCTTCCGTCAATGACGGAACAGGAAAAAGAAAATTTTCTGTCTTTATTTGAAAATGTGCAGGGAAGTGGAAGCCTTTTAGGATTTTGTGTAATGGGCGGCATATTTTCAGAAGGGATTGACTTAAAAAGAGAAAGTCTTATCGGAACGATTATTGTCGGTACGGGAATTCCGATGATATCAAAGGAAAGAAATCTGTTGCGGGATTATTTTGACGGATGCGGAAAAGACGGCTATGCGTATGCGTATGTCTATCCCGGCATGAATAAGGTATTGCAGTCGGCAGGGCGCGTTATCCGCACGGAGGAGGACTGTGGAGTGATTATTTTACTCGATGACAGATTCTTAACACCCGGATATGAAAAGCTGTATCCGAGGGAGTGGAATGAGGTCTATCCGGCAACAAAGCACAATTTTAAAAATATATTAGCAGATTTTTGGAAAAATTTAGTGCAATAAAGTTAAATATATTGTATAATAATTAAAAGAATTAATGTAAGCTGTATATACAAGTATGGCTCGTGAGTGAAAAATCCAACGCAATATTAGGAACGTCTGACAAAATAATTGGCAGTGAGTGGAGAATAGCATATGGAGAATAGTATTAAGAATCAATTAGAAGAAAGCAGAAAAGATGGTACTTTAAAGGAAACGCTTCAGGGGATGGGGTTTAACCGTCTTCAGTCCGTAGAGATTGCCAAAGGCTTGAACAATGAAGTGGATATTACAAAATATGCGGATAAAAAGTATGACGCAGCGCAGATGAAGTCTATCCGGCTGGCACTCGAAGAAGGCATGGATATCACACCGTTTGCAGATAACCGTTATAATTATATGCAGATGGAGGAAATTAAAGCGGTTATCAGGGAACATATGGATTTAGATGCGGTATGCAATCCGGCATATGATTATTCGGTCATGAAAGAGATCCGTTTATCGGAACGGATGAATTATGATATTACAAAATACGCAAAACGGGGATTTTCAGGAAATGTTCTTAGACAAATCCGCAAGGCAAGGGAAAAAGAGATTGATTTATCGTTCTTTGTCAATGAAGGATTTGATGAATATCAGCTGCGGGAAATCCGTCTTGGTATTGAACACTGTGTAGATATTACAAAATATCTGCTGCATGAATATACGGGGGACCAGATGAAGCAGCTGCGGCTTGGATTACAGGCCGGTCTTGATGTCAGCTGGTATTCGATGGTTGGATTTTCATCTGCCCAGATGGAACAGGTACGGCTGGGACTGGAAGCCGGAATTGATGTTTCAGGATATGCAGATCCGTTTATCGATGCACTGGAAATGGAAGATATGAGGTTAAAGCTTGAGGGCAAATCCGAAGGCGGCGGGCTGGATGAATTGCAGAGCCAGGAAGTCCTTTTGGGACTGGAAAGCGGTGTGAATGTTAATCTCTATGCAGATGCAGCATATGATTTTAAACAGATGGAGCAGATAAGACTTGGGCTGGAACATGGGATTGATGTGACAAAACTGCTCAATCCGCTGATACCAAGTGATGTTATGATGAATATGAGGCTTGAGTCAGAAGCATTAAAAAAGTAGGATATTGATGAAATAGGATATGAGGCCTTTTGGGGCAGAATTGAGGTACATATGGGAACACCTGAACTTTTTGATGAAATGGGACAACTTAATAAAAAAGATATTCAGGTCATAATAGCCGATGACAATATGTCTGCGACCCTTTTTTTAAGTGAACCTGCAAAAGAGGAAGACCCCTATACATATGAAGAAGTGATGCGGGCTTTGTCTAATGCCGGCGTAAAGATGGGGTTGGATGATGCCAGGATTCATCATATGGTGGAGGAGCAGATTTATAATACGGCGGTAGTCGTTGCACAGGGGAAGATGGTGCAGGATGGCGCAGACGGTTACTATGAATTTGAATTTGAAACGGATTTGAAGGCAAAACCGTCTGTGCGTGAAGACGGCTCGGTTGACTATTATAATATGAAGCTGTATGAAAAGGTGAGTGAGGGTGATAAGCTTGCACAGTATTATCCGCCGACGAAAGGTGTGTTTGGATTTGATGTAAAGGGGAAACTTTTAGCACCGAAGGCGGGCAAACCAAAATCCAATCTGCGCGGCAAAGGATTTACCGTGTCAGAGGACGGTAATACCTATTATGCAGCTATTGACGGTAAAGTTGAATACTGTAACTATGATTTGCGTATCGTGAATGTATTGGACATCAGTGGTGACGTTGATTTGAATATTGGTAATATTGATTTTAATGGGGATGTCAATATCACCGGAAATGTTATTACCGGTGTAACAATCCGGGCAATGGGCAGCATCTATATCGGTGGCTATGTAGAGGGTGCGGTGATTAAGTCGAATAAAGATATCGTTTTAAATAAAGGCGTCAACGCCAATGGCATCGGACAGATTGAAGCCAAAGGGAATATTTCGGCACGTTTTTTTGAGAATGCGATTGTTTATGCGGAAGGCGATGTCAATGCAGGCTATATTTTAAGCAGTAAGATTATGGCACTTGGCAAAGTCATTGTACAGGGAAGCAGAGGAACGATTCACGGCGGTGATGTAACAGGTGTTATGGGGATTGAAACCTCCAATGCCGGTAATGCATCTTATGCACCGACCAATTTAAGAATCGGAGCAACAAAGAAACTCCGTATGGATTATGCCAATATTATTGTACAGTTAAAGGATATTGATTCCCAGATTGAAATGTATGAGAGTGCATTGAAGAAACTGACGATGGTAAGGGATGTGAAACCTGAGGCATTTGACAGCGTTTCTTATACGAAAATCTGTCAGTCCAAGATTATAAAGAGTGCGGAGAAGGCTAAGTGTGAGCAGGAAAGCAAGCGGCTATATGATTTGATTAAAGAGTCCGGAAAAGCTGTTGTAAAGGTTGATTCCAAAATCTTTCCGGGAGCACGTATTTATATAGAAGCCAAGGTTTATGAACCGGCGGATACACTGGTACATGTTTTAGTCCGAAAGGTCAATGACAGTATCGTTGTAAGGGATTATGAAGAATAGTGGAGGAACAATCCGATGATAGAGGAAGTTGTATCGGTAGATTTGGCAGTTCATGAAAGACTGACGGTGAGAAAAAACAGACTTGCACCGAAACAGCTTACAGGAAATGAAAAGCGAATTTCCATTGTGACGGGTACGCATGGAGATGAACTGGATGGGCAGTATGTCTGCTATGAGATTGTGAAGCAGCTGAATGCGCATCCTGAGAAGTTGAAAGGAATTGTTGATATATATCCAGATGTGAATCCTCTTGGACTTGATACAGGTTCAAGAGGAATCCCTATGTTTGACCTTGATATGAACCGGGTCTTTCCGGGAGATAACAATGGTGCGATTACGGAATATCTGGCTGCCGGGATTATTGATGATATTATTGGAAGCGATATGTGTCTGGATATTCATTCCAGCAATATTTTTGTCAAAGAAGTGCCGCAGGTGCGTTTAAATGATGACAACGAGGAGAAGCTTCTGCCGTATGCAAAGCTGCTCAATGCGGATTTTGTCTGGATTTATTCATCTATTACAGTGTTGGAAGCAACACTTGCCTACAGCCTGAATAATATGGGTGTGCCGACTTTAGTGGTTGAAATGGGTGTGGGACACCGTATCAATAATGCATACTGCCATCAGCTGATAGACGGCATTTTTAATATGCTGATTCATATGGGAATATGGGAGGATGAAGCACCGCAGGTGAAACAGCCGATTATTTCTACCGAAGGAGAAGTCAGCATTATCAATGCTGCTCAGACCGGTGTGTTTGTTGCAGCAACAGACCATATGGGAGCAATTGAGATGGGAACGCATATCGGCGATATTATTGAGCCGATAGAAGGAAAGGTGATTCAGAGAATTGAGTCACCGACAAACGGAATTATATTTACCCTGCGGGAAAATCCGGTTGTATACAAAGGTGCGTTGATTGCCCGGGTATATGGAGGAAAAGCATGAAAAAGATTGAGTTATATAGATTAAAAGGCCTCTACCGGGAAGATTTTGTTGTAGAGGGCTACCGGTTCGGCGGAGAGGAGAATTCAGCCTGTATCGTCGGGGCGTTGCGGGGAAATGAAATGCAGCAGCTCTATATCTGTTCACAGCTGATTAAAGTTTTAAAAGAGCTGGAAGCACACGGGGCGATTACACATGGACACGGCATTCTGGTTGTGCCGACGGCAAACAGTTATTCCATGAATGTTGGCAAACGGTTCTGGGCAGTGGATAATATAGATATTAACAGAACCTTTCCGGGCGATCTGCGTGGAGATACCACAAAGCAGATTGCGGGAGAACTGTTTGAAAAGGTAAAAGGATACAGCTACGGTATCCAGTTTGCAAGCTTTTATATGCCGGGGGATTTTATCCCGCATGTGCGCATGATGGAAACCGGTTATCAGAATGCAAGCCTTGCGAATCTGTTCGGGTTACAGTATGTAGTTATCCGAAAGCCAAAGCCGATGGATACGGTAACACTAAATTATAACTGGCAGATGAACGGAACAAATGCATTTTCGATTTATACCAACAGCACTGATCTGGTGGATGACCGTTCAGCAAGGCAGGCTGTGTCATCGGTGCTTCGTTTTCTGACCCGCATGGGCATTTTAAAATATAACAACCACAGCGGCTATATTGCCAGTGTGATTAATGAATATGACCTGCTTCCGGTAAAAACATATGATGCCGGATTTTACAGGCATTTGAAAAATCCGGGAGACCCGGTATTTCACGGTGATCTGATTGCACAGGTAATTGATCCGTATGAGGGAGAAGTCAAAAGTGAAATCTATTCCCAGACGGACGGTATCGTATTTTTTGCGCATACGGCACCGATGGTTACGGGAAATGAGGTTGTATATAAGATTATACGAAGAATGCATGAGTAGTTATTGTTTAATTTTGACAGATATGCTACAATGATACTTATTTCAATAATACATTAAAGCGGGGCGCGGTAAAGTTTGCACCCGGCAGAATTTTAGGAGGAAAAGATGAGCGGCGTTAAAAGAGTTTTTGTTGAAAAGAAAAAACCATATGCTGTAAAAGCAAAAGAGCTTCATGATGAGATTGCAGGATATTTGGGAATTAAGACGATTTCACAGGTAAGGGTTTTAATCCGTTATGATATTGAGAATCTTTCAGAGGAAACTTATACACAGGCATTGACAACGGTATTTTCAGAACCACCGGTTGATGATGTATATGAAATGGAATTTCCGGCAGATGCTGATGATTTCGTATTTTCCGTAGAATATCTTCCGGGACAGTTTGACCAGAGAGCAGACTCCGCAGAGCAGTGTGTGCGTTTTTTCAATGAAAATGAAACACCGGTTATCAAAACAGCAGTTACATATGTATTGACAGGTGCGTTAACAGCTGATGAAAAAGAAAAGATTAAGGAACTCTGTATCAATCCGGTAGATTCAAGGGAAGCATCCAGTGAACTGCCAAAGACACTGGTGACAGAATTTAAAGTGCCGGCAGATGTAAAGATTTTTGACGGATTTAATGAAATGTCAGAAACTCAGTTAAAGGAATTATATGATTCTTTAGGACTTGCTATGACTTTTAAGGATTTTGCATTTATCCAGCAGTATTTTGCAGGAGAGGAAAAGAGAAATCCTTCCATGACGGAAATCCGGGTACTCGATACATACTGGTCTGACCACTGCCGTCATACGACATTTGCAACCGAATTAAAGAACGTTACATTTAAAGACGGTTATTACAAAGCACCAATGCAGGCAACTTATGAAAAGTATCTTGCAGACAGAGCCGTAATTTATAAAGACAGAAAAGATAAATTTGTCTGCTTAATGGACCTTGCCCTGATGGCAATGAAGAAGTTAAAGGCAGAAGGAAAGTTACAGGATCAGGAAGAATCTGATGAAATCAATGCGTGCAGTATTGTTGTGCCGGTTGAAATTGACGGAAAAACAGAAGAATGGCTTGTAAACTTCAAAAATGAAACACACAACCACCCGACAGAAATCGAACCGTTCGGTGGTGCGGCAACCTGCCTTGGCGGTGCAATCCGTGACCCGCTTTCAGGACGTACCTATGTTTATCAGGCAATGCGTGTAACCGGTGCAGCAGATCCGACCGTTCCGATTTCACAGACCTTAAAGGGCAAGCTTCCGCAGAGAAAGCTTGTAACAGGAGCTGCACAGGGCTACAGCTCTTACGGTAACCAGATCGGTCTTGCAACCGGTTATGTAAAGGAAATTTATCATCCGGATTATGTGGCAAAGAGAATGGAAATCGGTGCCGTTATGGCAGCAGCGCCAAGAAGTGCCGTAAAGAGAGAAACCTCTGATCCGGGCGATATTATTATCTTACTCGGCGGACGTACAGGACGTGACGGCTGCGGCGGTGCAACCGGTTCTTCAAAGGTGCATACAACAGAATCCATTGAAACCTGCGGTGCAGAAGTACAAAAGGGTAATGCACCGACAGAGCGTAAGATGCAGAGATTATTCAGAAGACCGGAAGTTACAAAGCTGATTAAGAAGTGTAACGACTTTGGTGCGGGCGGTGTATCCGTTGCAATCGGTGAACTTGCAGACGGTTTACGCGTATCCTTAGATAAAGTGCCAAAGAAATATGAAGGTCTTGACGGAACAGAACTTGCAATTTCCGAATCACAGGAGAGAATGGCAGTTGTCATTGATCCGGCAGATGTAGAAGCATTTTTAGCATATGCCGCAGAAGAAAACTTAGAAGCAGTAGAAGTTGCGGTTGTAACAAAAGAGCCTAGACTGGTGCTTGAGTGGAGAGGCAGGGAAATTGTCAACATTTCAAGAGCATTTCTGGATACCAACGGTGCACATCAGGAAACTTCTGTATTGGTTGACATTCCGGAGAAGGAAGACTGCGTCTTAAATGCAGGCAAGGTTGAAGATGTAAGAGGTAAGTGGTTAAAGGTTCTTTCAGACTTAAATGAGTGTTCACAGAAAGGTCTGGTAGAACGTTTCGATGGCTCTATCGGCGCCGGTTCGGTACTCATGCCTTACGGCGGTAAGTATCAGTTGACCGAAACACAGGCAATGGTTGCAAAACTCCCTGTATTAAAGGGTAAGTGCGATACTGTAACGATGATGGCATATGGATTTGACCCATATCTGTCAAAGTGGAGTCCATACCATGGTGCGGTTTATGCAGTTATTGATTCTGTTGCAAAGATTGTGGCAGCAGGCGGTGATTACAACAAGATTCGTTTTACGTTCCAGGAATACTTCAGAAGAATGACAGAAGACCCGTCACGCTGGAGCCAGCCGTTTGCAGCACTGTTAGGTGCTTATGAAGCACAGTTAGGCTTCGGACTTCCGTCTATCGGCGGTAAGGACAGTATGTCAGGAACATTTGAAGATATTGATGTTCCACCGACACTCTGCTCATTTGCAGTTGATGTAGCAAAGGAAAGCGACATTATTACACCGGAATTAAAGACAGCAGGAAATGTATTGGTACGGTTTGATATTACAAAGAATGAATATGATTTACCGGATTTTGAACAGGTAAAGGCTTTATATGCGGCTGTTCATGAACTCATTGTAAAGAAAGCAGTGGTTTCTGCTTATGTATGCGATGCAAACGGTCTGATTCCTGCACTTTCAAAGATGGCATTCGGTAATATGAAAGGCTTTGCGTTAAATAATGATCTCAAGGAAGAACAGTTATTTGCACCGGCTTACGGCTGTATTGTGGCAGAAGTAGAAAAGAGCCGTTTATCAGAAATTACAGTACCGTATACAACGGTTGGTACAGTAACAGATGAAGCAAAGTTTACTTATAAAGAAGTGGCAATTAATGCAGAAGAAGCATTAAGCGTATGGAAAGAACCGCTTGAAAATGTATTCCCGACAAAGGTTTCAAAGGATGAAACACCGGTTGAAAGTAAGCTCTACAAGGCAGACAGTGTTTATGTATGCAAGAATAAAGTAGCAAAGCCGACTGTATTTATTCCGGTATTTCCGGGTACAAACTGCGAATACGACAGCACAAAGGCATTTGAACGTGCAGGCGCAGATGTCATCGTAAAGGTATTTAAGAACCTTTCTGCACAGGGAATCAGAGAATCTGTGGATGAATTTGAAAAGGCAATCAACCAGTCACAGATTATCATGTTCCCGGGAGGATTCTCCGCAGGTGATGAACCGGACGGTTCTGCAAAATTCTTTGCAACGGCATTCCGTAACGCAAAGATGAAGGAAGCTGTTGAAAGACTGTTAAATGAAAGAGATGGTCTTGCACTGGGTATCTGTAACGGTTTCCAGGCATTAATCAAGCTGGGACTTGTGCCAAACGGCTCCATTACCGGACAGAATGACCAGTCACCGACACTGACATTTAACACCATTAACCGCCATATCTCAAAAATGGTTTACACAAAGGTTGTATCCAATAAGAGCCCATGGCTTGCAAAGGCTGAATTAGGCGGTGTATATACAAACCCTGCTTCACACGGCGAAGGTCGTTTTGTAGCACCGAAGGAATGGTTAGATAAGCTGTTTGAAAACGGACAGGTAGCAACACAGTACTGTGATCTGGCAGGAAATGTTTCTATGGACGAAGAATGGAACGTCAACGGTTCTTATATGGCGATTGAAGGTATTACAAGCCCTGACGGAAGATGTCTTGGTAAAATGGCACATTCCGAAAGACGCGGTGATTCCGTTGCAATCAATATCTACGGCGAACAGGATTTGAAGATATTTGAATCCGGCGTGGAATATTTTAAGTAAATTATTCAAAGGGCAAAGAAATTGCAGCCCGATAAAGCTGTAAATAACGAGAAACAAGACCTTGCAGGGTGGGAAAATACTCTGCGAGGTCTTTTTCTTTGGCTGGGTGTCTGACTTTCATGGCAAAAAGTAGACATTGAAAGTAAAAAAGTAGACATTGGTAGTGGAAAAGTAGACATTCAAGATAAAAAAGTAGACATTGAAAGTGTGTTTTCGGAAAAAGGTAAAGAATTTTCTTTTTGTAAGGGAATTGTCACGTTCCTGTGGTAAGATAAAAATACAAAACAGGGGAAAGGTAGGTGGCGTGCAATGCAGAGCTTGCAAAATGTATTACACAGTCTTGCAAAAAGAAAAAAACAAGCGGGAAAAGTACCGGCAACGGCAGCAGCTGTGGCTGTATTTATAGCGGTCCTTGTGGTGAGTGCAGACGGTATTTCCGGTTATCAGAAGGCGGTCACAAAAAAGACATTTGGCGGCTGGTTTATAATGGAAAACAGCAGTGTGGGTACAAAGTCAGAAGAATTAAAAAACCATCCGTATCTGACAAGAAGCGGAACGGCCGTTAATACAGCTGTGTACACGGATTCAGTATTATCATCGACAGATATAAAAATAGGTTATATGGACAGTGAAGCGGTACAGCTTTCATCACTTACACTGATGAAAGGAGAAATGCCGCATAGCAAAGATGAAATTGCAGTGCAGCGGCATACGCTGGAAACGCTCGGATATTCCGAAGAACTCGGACAGACAATCGCCGTTTTCTATTCGGATAAAAATAATAAGACGAGCATTTATGAGAAGCAGATAGAGCTTAGGGAATATAAGCTGACCGGGGTGCTGGAGGATTATGCATCATACTGGGATGGCGGAAGCTATATGCCGGTAATGCTGATTACGCAGGAAGAAGCAGAAAGCTATGAACAGACGGCATCAGTAACTACGTTATATGCGTTAAATGAGAACATTCACACAACGGATTACAGGCAGGTATATCAGGGGATGTATGCAGCATCGACTGCAGATACAAAGCTGATTTATAACAGTAAGGTATATGACAGTCATGGAACAGATTTTGGAAAAATGGCATCATATGCGGGGTGTTTTGCACTGGCTGCGGGAATCTTTGTGACAGCGGCGGTTATATGGACGTATCAGCGGGAACGGCAGGCAGCGTACCGGCAGTTTGACAGAATGGGTGTGTCTTTACTTTACCGGATACGGTATCAGTTTATAGAATTGTGTGTGCTGATGATACCGGCGGCGGTGGCAGGAACAGCAGCGGGGGTTGGTATTGTATGGCTGGTTTTGTGGATTTTATTACAGCGGCAGAACGCACAGGCACAGCTTACATTGACAGCCTTCGGCAGTGTGGCGGCATGGACAGCATGTTTTTGTATAATAACGGTTTTGTGGGGGCTGTTTGCAGCCCAAAAAGCCGGCAGGGAAAAACAAAAAAAGAAGCTGGCTGTGTGGACAATGCGGTACGGACAGCATGTTATAAAAGCGGGATTTACGGGTATTGTTGTGCTTGCGGTGCTTGTTTGCACACAAAAAATGTCGGCGGTACAGAAAGCATACATCCATGAAAAAAGACAGCCGGATTTAATAATTACACCGGACGGTATTATCGATGAAGGAAATTCAGATACAGCAAGTGAAAGCAGCGGCACAACATCTTCCGAGACGGTACTGGACGGGGAGAAGGTAATGATGGATTACAAATATGATACGGGGAAAATGCGTGTAATTCATGGCCTGCCGCAGTCACTGACGGCATATATCGGACAGATGTCAGGAATTGACAAAACAGATACCGCATTGGTGCAGAACTGGATGGTTCTGTATTATAAGACTAAAAATGATACTGAATTTTATAAGCAGTACATCGAAGAAAACGGTCTGGAAAATTTTTTAAACAAGGGTGTTATGAAGTATGAAATGCCGGCATACAGCGGAACACGTACAATGACACATTTTGTTTTTAGTAAATTTAACGGAACGCGCAGTCTGGATTATTATGTGGCGGCAAACAGGGCAGTTTATGAGGAGCTGGAAGATTATATCGATGAAGAATACAGAGATTATGAAGCCTTTGAACGTGGAGAGCAGGCTGTACTGGTGATTCAGAAAGGGGCTGCCGGGGAATATGTGGACACCTGTAAGGCAGGTGATACACTATCGTCATCTTCGGACTACTTTTATTGGATGAATAATAATCACTCAAGTTATGCTGTATCGGAATTGTATCAGGAATGCGCGGATTATATGCAGAAAATGCGTTTTTCAACAGCAGAGTTTGATGCGGCAGAAGAAATCCTGTCAGATATGGATGACAAGCAGGAAGATGAAATCAGACAGGAAATTCAGGAACTTCCGGAAACGTTACAGGAAAAGATTTTATATAGATACCGTGCCGGTAAAAATATATATAAATCAGAAAATCCGGTGACAGTGGCAGCAGTTGTCTATCTGGATGAAGAAAACGAAACGGCATTTTATGAGAAGTTTCCTATATTAAAGGGAATGAATGCACAGGAATACTGGATTATGCCGGAAAGTGTCGTTTATAACCGTTATCAGTTGTCTGCAAAAAGAATGTGTACGGTCATGGAAAAAGAATATGACCCGGAGCAGTATCGGGATTTAGGTCAGAATGTGATGACGGTATCCTACGGATTATCGGCATTGTATCAGGCAACAGATGAGGTGTTAAGAGCATATCTGGATTCCTACGGCTATTCTTATGCGAGCCATTTTGAAGAAAACAACGTGTACAGGATACAATATCTCAATCAATTGTTTTTCTATGGTATTACAATCGCCGGGATTCTTTTATTGTATGGATTGATTCTGGTGGTATGGAGTCTGTTTTATCTGCAGGAGCAGAAAAAGAGGATACGTCTTTTAATGGAACTTGGAATGGAGCGGAGTGCCATTTATACAGATGAAATGCAAAACTGTAGTCTGGCAACGGTGACGGGGGCCGTCATGGCAGGCATTTTGTTTTATGCAGCAGGGACAGTGCAGGGCGGACCGGCGCTTGGAAGCTTACAGACCGCGGGAATTGCTGCGGCAGTTGCCGGTACAGGATTGTTGCTAACGGCGCTGATTTATGTCAGAATAGGGAAAAGCGGTAAAACAGGAGCAGACAGATGGAACAAAATGGGAAAATAAAAATACTTGTCGTAGAAGATGACATTTCATTAAAGGATAGTCTGGTACGGCTGTTACAGAACAGGGATTTTTTGGTACAGGCAGTTGAAAATAAACAGCAGGCGGTGGAGCAGATAAAGAGCGGGCAGCAGTATGACATTTATCTGCTGGATGTGTGGCTGCCGGACGGCAATGGGTTTGATATCTGTCATGAAATCCGGAAAATTTCACAGGCGATTGTGATGTTTCTGACTTCATGTGATGACGAGGAAAGTATCACAAAGGGACTGGATATCGGCGGAGATGATTATATTACAAAGCCGTTTCGGGTCGCGGAGCTGATTTCAAGGATTCATGCAAACCTGCGCAGACTGACAGTACAGGTTATACCGGAAGTATCAAAAATATCCGCAGCGGATTTGCCCACGCTGCCGCAGGGATACAACCGGCGGAAAATTTTAGCCAGCGGCGATATCAGGGCGGATTTTGAAAGAGCGGAAATATTTAAGGACGGACAGCTGTTAAAGCTGACACCGTTAGAAGCACAGCTGTTAGAAATTTTTTTAAGAAATCCCGAAATTATTATTAAAAGAGGACAGTTCTTAGAAAAGCTGTGGGACGGACACGGCAATTTTGTGGAGGACAACACGCTGACGGTTTCGGTAAGCCGGTTAAAAAATAAACTGGGCGTGTATACAAAGGGAAAACAGCAATATATAGAAACAATCCGGGGATATGGCTACCGGTGGAATTTGAGGTGTGTAATTAGTGAAGAAGAAAGCAGCCGGGAGAGCGGACGGTAAAAATAAAATCGGTAAAAATGAAGTGAGAAAACGTGCAGCAGTGATGAATCTGACATGGCTTACGGTATGGCTTTTAAGCTTTGCGGGGATGGCGGTATTTTACGAATTAAAATGTCAGGCGGTCATTGGTGCTGTTTATCAGAGTAATCCGTCGGCGGGGATTTTAGTGACCCATCATATGTTTATGGCAAAGATAAATCATGAAAATCTCATTTCTGCGGCATCGGCGGTGTATGAAAGCGGTTACACGGAGCAGGGAATTTTCCGCCTGATGTGGTATGCGGGTGGAAAGGGCTTTCTGCTTGCGGGCATTGTGATACTGGCTGTCATGGGATTTATTTCATGGTGGTATATAAAAAAGATTGGCGGCAGTGACGTTTATGCACGGCTGGAAAGCTGTGAAATGCAGGTAAAAAAATGCAGTGATGAACTGGAAATGGTACTGGGATATACCAAAAGAAAAGAAGAACATGTACAGAAATTTACGGAAAATATTGCACATCAGATTAAGACACCGCTTGCGGGGTTGAGCCTGTTACTTGACGTTATCCGGGAAGAAATCCCGCAGGAACAGATGATACAAAACGACATTGCACAGTGTTTTTTACATGTGGACAGAATCAAAGAATTTATCCGTCAGTTACTTACGATCAGCCGCATTGAGGCAGGAAAGGTGCGTTTTATAAAAGAGCCGGTCAGCATTTCAGGTCTGTTTGAAAATGTCAGACAGGCAGTACAGACAGACTGTAAACTGACCTTTGACTGTGCGGATAAGGACGCACAGATTTATGCAGACGGACAGTGGATTACGGAAGCATTGATTAATCTTGTGGAAAATGCCTGCCGTGCGGCACGGGCAGCACAACAGATGCAAGAACAGCCGGAGGTAAAAATAGTTGCCGTGGTGCATGCGGATAAGTGTGTTATTAAGGTAGTGGATAACGGAAACGGATTTGCGGACGGCGACACGGCACATTTATTTGACAGGTTTGAAACGCAGGGAGATTACGCATCGTTTCAGACAGGTATCGGCTTGAATCTTTCCAGGCTTGTGGTTGAAGCACACAGCGGGACGATACAGGCATATAACAGACAAGACGGGCAGGGCGCGGTTTTCAGGGTGGTACTGCCGCAGTTTGCATTAAAGCAGGGTAAAATCTAGTACCTGCGGAAAAGAGGAAATTATGGGAGAAATTTTACGGGCAGAAAATATTTCAAAGACCTATCAGGCGGGGCGTGTTGTCGTAAAGGCACTAAACCGGTGCAGTTTTACGGTAGAGCGTGGAGAATTTGTGGCGGTTGTCGGAAGAAGCGGTTCAGGAAAGTCTACCTTGCTTCGGATACTGGCGAGTTTTGATAAACCGGATGAAGGAAAGGTTTATGTGGAAGGTGAAGACATTTCGGGGCTGAAGGGGAAAAAGCTGGCACAGTTCCGGCAGGAAAAAATCGGGTTTATTTATCAGGACTACAGTCTTTTTCCGGAATATACGGCATATGAAAATGTACTGCTTCCGTTAAAGATTGCACACCAGGCGGTGGATAAGGAGCAGCTGGAGCGGCTCTTTGAAGAACTGGGAATTACGGACTGCAGGGAGCGGTATCCCGATGAAATGTCCGGCGGACAAAAACAGCGTGTGGCAATTGCAAGGGCGCTGGTTACAAGACCGGCGGTGCTTTTTGCCGATGAACCGACCGGAAATTTAGATGCAGAAAATGCAGAAAGCGTGGCGGCGATTTTATCAAGAGCATCTATGCGGTACGGACAGACGATTGTCATGGTTACGCATGACAGGCAGATGGCAGATTATGCCGACAGAATACTCTCAATGGAAAATATTGTGGCGTGCATGAAATGATTGCATTTGACGGTATGGGTGTGTATAATGAAAATGTACAGCAAAATATAGTAAATAATGGATATGCTATAAATGCATAGGCAATTGTTAAGAATCATTTGTAGATTTTTTACTTTTGCGGAAGAAAACAAGGATGTAAGGAGGACAAGCGATGAGAGGTCATATGAAAAAATGTATCAGAAAAGCCGCCGCTGCGGTATTAAGTGCAGCACTTCTGGTTACATCGGAAAGTCCCGCATTTGCGCAAAACATACAGCAGACCGCGGTACCGGCAGATGTAATAACAGAGCAAAGCAGGCTGGAAGACGGCATTGCACAGACAGGTTATATTTCGGACAGCTTTTCTGAAAAAAGGCAGGAAGTACAAAAAGAGGATACAGAAGGACTGTTAAAATCAGCAGCAGAACAATTACCGGGACAATACCGGACGCAGCAGCTGCCGGCGGTCAGAAATCAGGGCGGTTATGGAACATGCTGGGCATTTTCAACGATTGCATGCATGGAAATCAATCTGATGAAAAAAGGTTACGGGGAAACGGATTTGTCGGAATTGCAACTGATTTATTTTGCAACGCATTCTGTGAAGGATAAGCTGGGCGGACTGACAGGTGATGATTACGTGTATACGGATACAGATATAAATTATCTGATGCGTGGCGGAAATTATGAGATGGCGGTTAATACGCTGTCAGACTGGCTTTCAGCGGCACGTGAGGAAAGCGCACCGTATGAAACGGCAGCCGATGTACTGGATACAGGACTTTCGGATGAACTTGCTTATGCAGATGTGGCGCATTTACAGAATTATAGAAGTTATAATTTGCAGAATATGGAAGATGTAAAACAGGCTGTGATGGATTATGGTGCAGTCGGAATCAGTTATTATGCATATACATATTCAGGGTTTGCCAGCAATCAGTATTATAATGCAGATACAGCCGGATATTATTGTTATGACGAACAGACAACCAACCATGCAGTCACTGTTGTAGGCTGGGATGATGATTATCCGGCACAGAATTTCCCGACAGCACCGGAGGGAAATGGAGCATGGATAGTCCGTAACAGCTGGGGAAGTGATTTTGGCGAGGACGGATATTTTTATATTTCATATTATGATCAAAGTCTTTCCGGTTCAGCAGTGGCATTTGAAGCAGAACCTGCGGATAATTATGATAATAATTATCAATATGACGGAAGTGCATTTGCAATGATGACAGGAAAGCAGCAGTTTAAGGCGGCAAATGTATTTACCGCAAAAGCCAATGAGAATGGCACAGAGCAGATTGCGGCAGCATCTTTTGAGGTTATGGCAAAACAGATGGATTATACCGTCAGTATTTACACCGGTCTTACAGATGTGGACAATCCTGAAAGCGGCGAGTTAAAAGCACAAAAAAGCGGCTCTTTTTCAAGCGGCGACAAGGATAATCTTTTAAAGACGGTTGCGTTTGACGAACCGGTAACAGTAAATCAGGGAGAGATATTTTCAGTAGTAGCAGCATTTGCCGGTTCGGGCGGTCAGTCAGTTATGCTTTATTATGACTGTGCCAGAACATTAAACGGAATTCAGGCCAATTGTGCTGCACAGCCGCATCAGAGTTATATTTATCTGAATGAATATTATGGCTGGAGTGACTATGGAAATACTAATAATACAAACTTCAGAATTAAGGCATTTACAAATAACGTTGCAGAACCGGACACAGCAGTAACGGCGGTGAAGTTAAATAAGCATGCATTGGAACTGAACTGGCAGCAGAGTGAGCAGCTTACGGCAGAGGTGCTGCCTGAAAATGCTGCCAATAAAAATGTAATTTGGACATCTTCGGACAGTGGTGTGGCAGAAGTGTCACAGGAAGGTGTGGTTACAGCCAAAGGTGCCGGAAGTGCGGTGATTACAGTTGAAACAGAAGACGGAAAAATGCAGGACAGCTGTACGGTTACAGTAAAGAAACCGATTACAGATATAAAGATTACAGGAACAGGAGAACTTAAAGCTGGAGATAAAGCGGCATTATCGGTTGTCATTCTTCCGCAGGATACAACAGATGATACAACTGTTGTGTGGACAAGCTCGGATACCAATATTGCAGCAGTTGATCAAAACGGTCTTGTCACGGCACTTTCAAAAGGAACGGTTACAATTACCGCAAAAGCAGGAACGCATACGGCAGAGCATACACTTGTAATAACGCAGGCAGCGCCAAAGCCGACGGAAAGTACAACGGAAGCTACAACAGAAGTGACAAAGCCGACGGAGAAGCCAACGGAAAGTACGACGGAAGCCACGGCAGAAGCACCAAAACCGACACCAAAGCCAACGGAAAGTACGACAGAAGCTACGACAGAAGCGCCAAAGCCGACACCAAAGCCAACGGAAAGTACGACGGAAGCTACGACAGAAGCGCCAAAGCCGACACCAAAGCCGACGGAAGCCACAACAGAAGCAACAAAACCAACAGAAAGTACGACAGAGGTGACAAAGCCATCTGAACAGCCAACGGAAAAGCCAACGCAGAAACCGGACACAGAACCGACAAAGCCTGACACAGAGGAAAAAGTTGTCTATGAAATGCGTCAGGATGCAGAGGGTGTATGGCACTATTATGCAAATGATGTGATTGCTGCAGACTATTGCGGCATGGCGTGCAATGAGTACGGCTGGTGGTACATTCAGAATGGTGATGTTAATTTTACATACACAGGTATGGCGTGTAACGAATACGGCTGGTGGTATTTTAATAACGGGCAGCTGGATCTGACATTTTACGGACTTGCGAATAATGAATATGGAACATGGTTCTATACAAACGGACAGTTAAACTTCGGATTTACGGGAATGCTGATACCGGATGACAGATGGCTCTATGTCCAGAATGGACAGGTGCTGACAGATTATACGGGAATGGCAGTGAATGAATACGGTTGGTGGTATTTTAAAGACGGACAGCTGGATTTTAGTTATACGGGTATGGCATGCAATGAGTATGGCTGGTGGTATTTTAATAACGGGCAGCTGAATCTGACATTTAACGGACTTGCGGATAATGAATATGGAACATGGTTCTATACAAACGGACAGTTAAACTTCGGATTTACGGGAATGCTGATACCGGATGACAGATGGCTCTATGTCCGGAATGGGCAGGTGCTGACAGATTATACGGGAATGGCAGTGAATGATTACGGCTGGTGGTACTTTAAAGATGGCGCAATTGATTTTGTATATACAGGAATGGCAGTAAACGAGTATGGCTGGTGGTATTTTAACAATGGTGTAATTGATTTTGCATACACCGGAATTGGCAGCAACGAGTACGGTCAGTGGTACTTTAACAGAGGAACGATTGATTTTGGTTATAGCGGTACATTTTTTGCAGATGGACGGCAGTACACCATAAGAAACGGACTTGTAATATCATAAAGCTAAAAGGGCGGGTGAAAAAACGAAAGTTTTTTCACCCGCCCTTTCCTGTGCGTCTTGCAGCTCACGTTTATGCGGCCTGCTTTGTATCTCCGAAGAAGTCTTCATACCATACAAGGAACATATAAACTGTCCAAATCTTTCTTGAATTGTCAGCTTTGCCCTCCTTATGTTCATCAAGATACTGCATTAAAACATCGGTATTAAAATACTTGTTGGCAGCTTCACTGTGGAACGCTTTTTTAATTACGTTATAATACTTTTCATCACGCAGCCAGATACGGATTGGTACCGGGAAGCCAAGTTTTTTCTTTTCTGCGACCATATCCGGCAGATAGCGGTGCGCAGCCATACGCATTGCATACTTTGTATTCTGCTTATTGACTTTATACTTTGTCGGGATATGTCGTGCAACATCAAAAACTTCCCTGTCAAGGAATGGAACACGGACCTCTAAGGAGTGTGCCATACTCATCTTGTCGGCTTTTAATAAAATATCGCCAATCAGCCAGAAGTTAATATCAATGTACTGCATTTTTGTGACATCATCCTGATTTTTAACCTTATCGTAAAACGGTTTTGTCAGCTCCGTATGATTGTACTTTCCGGTTGGATTTTTTAAAACGCGGCTGCGTTCCTTTTCGTTAAACATAAACGCATTTCCGATAAAACGTTCTTCCACCGGTTTGCTTGCACGAATCAGGAAATTCTTTCCCTTAAAACGGAACGGCAGTGCAGAAGCACAGGAAGCCAGTCCTTTTCGTAAAACATAAGGAAGTTTCTGGAAGCCTGCAAGGTCATGCGGTTCTCTGTAAATATTATAGCCGCCGAAAAATTCATCGGCACCTTCGCCGGAGAGTGCAACCTTTACGTGCTTAGAAGCCGTCTGGCTTACAAAGTAGAGGGCAATTGCAGCCGGGTCCGCCAAAGGCTCGTCCATATGGTACTGGATTTTTGGAATCGCAGCCCAGTATTCTTCACTGGAAACCAGCTTGGAATAATTGTCAATTTTAATTTTTTCGGAAAGTGCTTTTGCGTAGTCAATTTCATTATATTTTTCATAGTCAAAGCCAACCGTGAAAGTCTTATCCCCGTTAAAAGTTGCGGCAACATAGCTGGAATCCACACCGCTTGAAAGGAAAGAGCCGACCTCAACATCACTGATTTTGTGGTGTTCCACGGAATCGTGCATTGCATTGTCGATACGTTCAACCCAGTCATCTAAAGAAACGGACTCATCTGCTTCAAAAACAGGTTCCCAGTAACGCTTAATGTTTAACTCACCATTATGGAATGTTAAGCAGTGGGACGGCATCAGCTTATAAATGCCCTTGAAAAATGTTTCTTCCAGTACGGAATACTGGAAAGTCAGGTAATTTTCCAGTGCAGTTTCATTGACTGCTTTTTTGTAGCCCGGATATTCCAGAATACTTTTAATTTCAGAAGCATACACCAGATTTCCATCAACAACGGCATAGTAAAACGGCTTAATGCCAAAGAAATCCCTTGCCGCAAAAATCGTTTCCTTTTCACTGTCCCAGATTACAAAGGCAAACATACCTCTTAACTTGGAAAGCATATCTTCGCCGTATTCTTCATAAGCGTGAATCAATACTTCTGTATCGGAATTATTGGCAAAGGTATGTCCCTTTTCGATTAAATCTTTTCTTAAATCCTGATGGTTGTAAATTTCGCCATTAAATGTAATGACAATTTTTCTATCTTCATTATACATCGGCTGGCTGCCGTTATCGAGGTCGATAATAGAAAGACGTCGAAAGCCCATATATGCTTTCCCGTCAATATGCTGTCCGGCACTGTCCGGACCGCGGTGAATAATTTTATTCATCATATTTGTGAGAACTTCTTCACCGTTTTCAAGATACCCGGTGAACCCTGCAAATCCACACATATTCATTCCTCCTTGTTTTGCGAAGCAAAATGCGACTGCTCTAAGCAGGAGCAGAGGAATTTGCCTCCTTGTTTTGCGAAGCAAAATGCGACTGCCCTAAGCAGGAGCAGAGGAATTTGCCTCCTTGTTTTGCTGCGAAGTTAAAATACACGTTAAAGATTATAACAAACAAATTTGCCGATTACAATTAATAATAAAAGTTTTTCCGCCGGAATGTGATTTATACGGTAAAATTATTGAAAATGCAGCCATAGAATCACTACGAAGGACAAATGGATATGACAGCAGAACAAGGGTTTACAAAATATAGAAAATACATTATAATAAAATGAAAATTTGAATAAATATAGACAGAGAGGAAAAATGCGCATGGAAAAGATAAAGATGACAACACCGTTAGTAGAGATGGACGGAGATGAAATGACAAGAGTTCTGTGGCAGTTAATCAAAGATGAACTGCTGACTCCTTTTGTAGATTTGAATACAGAATACTACGATTTAGGTCTGGTTCACAGAAACGAAACCAACGACCAGGTAACAATCGATTCTGCTGAAGCAACTAAGAAATACGGTGTTGCAGTCAAGTGTGCAACTATTACACCGAATGCAGCACGTGTTAAAGAATATGACTTAAAAGAAATGTATAAAAGTCCGAATGGAACAATCCGTGCACTGCTTGATGGAACTGTTTTCCGTGCGCCGATTATCGTAAAAGGCATTGAGCCATATGTAAAGACATGGAAGAAGCCGATTACCATTGCAAGACATGCTTACGGTGATGTATACAAGGCCAGTGAAATGAAAGTACCGGGTGCCGGAAAAGCAGAACTGGTATTTACGGCAGAAGACGGTACACAGACCAAAGAACTGATTCATGAATTTAAGGGTGCCGGTGTATTACAGGGCATGCACAACTTAAACGGTTCTATTGAAAGCTTTGCAAGAAGCTGCTTTAACTTTGCACTGGAAACAAAGCAGGATTTATGGTTTGCGACAAAGGATACCATTTCCAAGAAATATGACCATACTTTTAAGGATATTTTCCAGGAAGTTTACGATAACGACTATAAAGCTAAATTTGAAGAAGCAGGTATTACGTATTTCTATACACTGATTGACGATGCCGTAGCCCGTGTTATCCGTTCAGAAGGCGGCTATATCTGGGCATGCAAGAACTATGACGGCGATGTTATGAGTGATATGGTAGCAACAGCGTTCGGTTCACTTTCCATGATGACATCCGTACTCGTATCACCAAACGGATACTACGAATATGAAGCTGCACACGGAACAGTCCAGAGACATTACTACAAGCACTTAAAGGGTGAAGAAACTTCAACCAACCCGATTGCAACCATTTTTGCATGGACAGGTGCGTTAAGAAAACGCGGTGAACTTGATAACATTCCGGAATTGTGTGCATTTGCGGATAAGCTGGAAAAAGCCTGCATTAAAACCGTTGAAAACGGTGAAATGACAAAAGACCTTGCACTGATTACAACACTGGACAATGCAAAGACATTAAATACACAGGATTTCATCAAAGCAGTCAGAAAGACATTAGAAGGACTTCTTTAAGATGAACGGAGGCAGATCAGAGTGAAATTTAAGTTTGAAATAAAAGATTTATTCAAGCTTCCAAATATCCTTTGCTACCTTAGAATACTGATGGTGCCGCTGTTTCTGCACGTTTATTTTACGGCAGAAACACCGCACGACTATTATCTTGCAACATTGATAGTGCTGGCATCGGGAATTACCGATTTTTTAGACGGGCAGATTGCAAGAAGATGTAATATGATAACGGATCTGGGAAAGGTCATTGACCCGGTTGCGGATAAGCTGATGCAGCTTGCGATGCTTGTGGCGCTGATGTTCCGCGTTCCGTACATGTATCTTCTGGTCATTTATCTGGTTGTGAAAGAAGTGGTTTCGACCGTATTTGCTTATATCAGCTGGAGGACGGTGCACCGCAGGCTCAATGGTGCGAAGTGGTATGGGAAAGTGTGTACAGCCCTGCTGTATGCAGTTATGCTCATTATGGTAGCCTTCCCACAGCTTTCAGACGGGTATCAGAAAATGCTTCTGCTGGTATGTGCAGGAGCGATGACGCTTTCTTTTGTAATGTATCTTCGCATTTACATTACAATGTTTATTGACGGCAGAACCGGTAAGAATGATAAGGTCATTTATTAAATTAAGAAAGGTTATGGGAACAGAATAAGGTTATGATTGGCTATACTTTTCATGGCATGAATATGAGCCAGCTGGCACTGTGGTTTTTTATCTACAGCTTCTGCGGCTGGGCAATGGAATGTGTTGTAATCCGTATCCAGCTGGGCAGATGGGAAAACAGAGGATTTGCAAAGCTTCCATTTTGTGTCATTTACGGCTTTGGTGTGTTTATTGCATATCATTTATTCCAGCCGATTGAACACAATTATGTGGCACTGTATATCTGGGGCTGCATTGCCGCCACGATTTTTGAATATCTGACAGCACAGGTGATGCTCCGGCTGTTTGATGAAGTGTGGTGGGATTATACACATAAAAAGATTAATTATAAAGGAATTCTATGCCTTCAGAGTACACTGGGCTGGGGATTTCTTGCGTTGTTTATCTTTGGATTTTTCAACCGGCTGGTAGAAAATCTGGTATTTGCACTGGACGAAAGATTTGTCTGCTTTTTCGGGGCAGTGCTTACAATATCCTATCTCATTGATTTTACGATACATTTTATACAGAATATCCAGAACAGTGAGAGTTTTAAAAATATGGATATTTTATCCAGAATTATAAGACATTAAGGAAAATACCGCCCATAGGGCGTTGGGTAGAGCGCAGTTGCCATATCGGTAAAGGCGCTTTTGCCATTTTTGAAACAAAAGTAACGGAGATTGTAGAAAATGTTAAAAAAGGCAAAGGAAGATTTGAGTCTGCTGATGCGCAGCGGAAAGCACATATTTGTTTTTGAACTGACATATAAGCTGGCAGCAACGGCGATTGTCTATCCGCTGGCGGTACTGGTATTAAATCTGGTGTTCCGCTTTGCAGGAATCAGTTATCTTACAAATGAATACATTTTAAAAGCGGTTACAAATCCGGCAGTGATTTTGACACTGGTTTTATTAATTGTTCTGTTTGTACTATACTGCAGCTATGAAATGTCTTTTTTAACAACCTGTTTTGAGTTAAAAAGACAGGAATGTACAGCTTCCATTATAGAAACGGGACTTACGGCATTAAAGCATATCCGTCCGCTGTTTCAGATAAAAAATATTCCACTCGCCTTGTTTTATTTTATCATGATTCTTACGATTAACGTGGCGATTTGTGGAAATGTACTCTATTCCCAGACGGCGGTGAATCTGTTTAAGACGTATATTCTGCGAAACACATGGTTTGTAAAAGGTGCATTGATTGCAGGCGTGCTGATTATTTATACTGTGATGATTTTCGGGATTTATTCTTTCCATGTGTTTATGCTGGAAGGTGTGGATTTCAGACAGGCTTATAAAAAGAGTGCTGCAATTGTGAAAAAGCATTTTGTGGGAACACTTGGTTCACTTGTAATGTACAATCTGGGTGTGCTTGTGATAATCGGTATTTTTTATGTGCTGATTTCAGCAGTTCTGATTGCAGGCGTGAAACTGCTTGCAATGGCGTATATGGGAAGTGCGGTTTATTTATCCGTTCTGCGTGCTATCCGGAGCGGGACGAAATTGTTTCTGGTGTTTATCGCCATTCCCGTATCCTATACGGTGATTTCGCGTATGTATTATAAATACAATACGCAGCCGGTAGATTTTAGTGTCATTTATATCAGAAACCGTTATTACCGGTTAAACAGAACCATCTACTTCGGAGTGCTGATTTTGTCCGTTGTGTTAAATGCAGTTTACGTGGTAGGTTCATTTAATAAAAATCCGTTTGATAAAATTGCTATTTTCCATGAAACGACCATTACGGCACACCGCGGCGCATCTACGGAGGCACCGGAAAATACGCTGGCAGCATTTAAAAGAGCCATGGATGATATGGCAGATTACATTGAACTGGACGTGCAGCTGACCGCTGATGATGAAGTGGTTGTTATGCATGATGCAAGTGCGGCAAGAACAACAGGCATTGACAGAAAAATTTCAGAAATGACACTGGAAGAAGTTAAACAGCTTGATGCAGGCAGTTCATTCAGTGCAGAATATGCCGGAGAACAGGTGCCGACACTGGAGGAAGTATTTCAACTGACGGACGGAAAAATCCGCATTAATATTGAGTTGAAAACGACGGCTTCCAGTGTAAAACTGGCAGAAAAAGTGATAGAATTAATTCATCAGTATAATATGGAAGATAAATGTGTGATTACATCATTTGACTATTATGCATTAAAATATGCAAAGCACTATGATACAAAAATCCAGACGGGATATATTTTGTCGGTGGCATACGGGGATTATTTTAATATGCCGGATATCGACTTTTTCAGCATGAATGCTTCGTTCTTATCCAAAAGAACGGTGGATGCCATTCATCAGTCCGGTAAACAGGTTTTTGCGTGGACGGTCAACAACGAAGTATCTATTAAGAATCTGACGAATAAGGGCGTAGACAATATTATTACGGACAACCCGGTACTGGCACGTGAAACCGTCTATTCAAGGGATACAAGCGAAACACTGATTAATATGATTAAATATGTATTTAACGGCTAAGCGTAAAATGCGGAAACGGGGGCTTATATGATTAGAGGAATAGGTACATCAAAAGGAATCGGAATGGGACGGGCTTTGATTGTAGAAAGTCCGCAGATGGAAATTTCCGTAAAAAAAATCGAAGATACGGCGGCAGAGCAGGAACGTTATAAAAAGGCAAAGGCGCAGTTTATTGAAGAAACACAGCAGATGATAGAGCAGTTAAAACAGCGGCTTGGCGAAAAGGACAAGACAGCACTGATTCTGCACAACCAGATTTATCTGATTAATGACGCGGAAATGGACAACGGCATTTTACAGATGATACAGGAGCAGAAGGTCTGCGCGGAAGCGGCAGTTGAAGAAACGTGTAATCTCTATATTAAGATTTTTGAAAATTCGGGCAGTGAGGCGGTAGCACAGCGCATTGCGGATATTATTGATTTAAAAGACCGTCTGGCGGGCATTTTACTGGGTGTGCATAGTGTAGACCTGACACATCTGCCGGAAAATACCATTATTATTGCAAAGGAACTCCAGCCGTCCATTACCGCGGTTATGGATACAGCGCATGTGGCAGGAATCGTGGCGGAAAAAGGCGGGGAAACCTCGCATACGGCCATTCTTGCAAGAGCGCTTGAAATTCCTGCGGTATTAAGCGTAAAAGATGCGTTGGAAAAAATCGGTAACGGCGATACGGTGATTGTAGACGGTGAATACGGAGAAGTCTTTGTACAGCCGATTCCAAAGACGATAGAAATATATCGCAAAAAACGCAAGTTATATGAAGAACAGGTGCAGGAGCTAAAGAAATATATCAATAAAGATACAGTCACACAGGATGAAAAACGAGTGTGCCTTGCCGCAAATATCGGAAATGCAGAGGATGCCGTCAAGGCGATGGAATCCGGGGCAGAATGTGTCGGCTTGTTTCGGACGGAGTTTCTGTTTATGAACGGTGTTTCCATGCCGACAGAGGAAGAACAGTTTGAAGTCTATAAGCGGGCAGCGGTCATCTGTAAGGACAAAGTTTTAACAATCCGTACACTGGATATTGGCGGAGACAAGGACATTCCGTACATGGGGCTGACAAAGGAGAGCAATCCGTTTTTAGGATATCGTGCCATCCGGTTCTGCCTTGGCAGAATCGATGTCTTTACAACACAGCTGCGGGCAATCCTGCGGGCAAGTGCCTACGGCAATATCCGCATTATGCTTCCATTAATTACCGGCGTGAGTGAAGTGCGCAGCGTGCGGACAATTTTGCAGAATGTCATGCGGGAACTTGACAGTAAAGAAATTCCGTATGATAAGGATATTTTGTTAGGCGTCATGATTGAAACACCGGCGGCGTGTATGCTTGCCGACATTTTAGCAAAGGAAGCCGACTTTTTCTCTATTGGTACGAATGATTTAACGCAGTATACAATTGCGGTTGACAGGGGCAATGAAAATGTTGCCTATCTGTATTCGGCATTCCATCCGGCGGTACTGCGCTCTGTAAAGCGTATTATCGAGTGCGCAAAACGGGAAAATATTGAAGTCGGCATGTGCGGGGAAGCCGCAGGCAATCCGGCAATGATACCGCTGCTTTTAGCATTCGGATTAGATGAATTCAGCGTGACGGCATCAAAAGTACTGGAAACAAGAAAAAATATTGCTTCATGGACGATGAAAGAAGCCGCTGCCGTTACGGATACGGTGATGGGCATGAGCACAGAAAAGGAAGTTTCAGCTTATCTGAGTGATTATATTGCAACAAAAATGTCAAATGGAAAATAAAGGAGAAAGTGTGAAGAATCCTTAAATTAAAGATTCTTCACACAGATATTTGTGCCGCAGGCAGCACAAATATCTTTTTACCGCAGGACTGAATAAATTCAGCCCGCGGTTCCTCCGGCATTGAAATGCCTGCGGAAAAAAGAGAAGTATGAACAAGCCATAAATTAAAGCTTGTTCATACAGCACTATTGCTTCCGGGCGAAAGCAATAGTGCATTGAGAGCAGATATCGCTGCTTCGCGACAAAGTCGCTCAGAAAAGAGGAATGAATGGCACAGGGATATGATACAGAGGAGCAGAAGGAACGTGTTTTACTGGTTGGTGTACAGTTAGACAATCAGGAAGACATGGAAAGCTCACTTGAAGAATTAAAAGCACTTGCAAAGACTGCAGGTGCGGAAACGGTTGGGAAGGTAATCCAGCCGCGTGATGCGTACCATCCGGCAACTTATATCGGAAAAGGAAAATTAGAGGAAGTCCGCAGTCTTATAGAAGAAACCGGGGCAACGGGCATTATCTGTGACGATGAACTTTCTCCGGCACAACTTAGGAATCTTGAAGATGCACTGGGGACAAAGGTTATGGACAGAACCATGGTCATTCTCGATATTTTTGCTTCGCGTGCAACGACTAGTGAAGGAAAGATACAGGTTGAGGTAGCACAGTTAAAGTACCGCTCCACCAGACTGACAGGACTTGGAACAACGCTTTCAAGACTGGGCGGCGGTATCGGTACGAGAGGACCGGGCGAAAAGAAGCTCGAAACAGACAGACGAATTATCCGTGACAGAATCAGCCGTCTTTCTAAAGATCTAGAAGAAATCAAGAATCACAGAGAGGTTGCAAGACAGAACAGAAGCCGCACGGCAGTTCCGGTAGCGGCGATTGTGGGATATACCAATGCAGGAAAATCCACACTGTTAAATTATATGACTGATGCGGGAATCCTCTCGGAAGATAAGTTGTTTGCAACGCTTGACCCGACAACAAGGGCAATGAATCTTCCAAACGGTGAAAAAATCCTGCTGACCGATACGGTCGGATTTATCCGCAAGCTTCCGCATAATCTGATAGAGGCATTTAAGAGTACGCTCGAAGAAGCAAAGTATGCGGATATAATTGTGCATGTGGTGGATGCATCCTCACCGGACAGGGATATCCAGATGGATGTCGTATATAAGACCTTAAAGGAACTTGAAGTCGGTGATAAGCCGGTAGTGACCTTGTTTAACAAGTGTGATAAGTTTGAAAATGGGGATACGGAAGCGCCGGTTTTACGGGATTTTAAGGCAGATGAAACGGCGTATATTTCCGCACGTACCGGAAGCGGCATTGCAGATTTTGAAGCAATTCTGGAAAAGATTATCCGGGAGAGCCGTGTGCATCTGGTACAGACCTTTGCATACGCCGATGCCGGAAAAATCCAGCAGATCCGCGCACAGGGACAGCTTATCAAAGAAGAATACACAGAAAACGGAATTGAAGTGGAAGCGTATGTGCCGAAAGCACTGTATCAGAAGCTTCAATAGTAGTTGCTTCGCGACAAAGTCGCTCGGAAAAGGAGAAATGCGAAAATCCTTAAATTAAAGATTTTCGCATAACAGAATTGTGCCGCAGGCGTCACAATTCTGGATTTATCGCAGGACTGAATAAATTCAGTCCGCGAATCCTCCGGCATTAGAATGCCTGCGGAAAAGAGGAAGTGTGAAAAATCCTTAAATCTAAGATTTTTCACACAGGAGATTTGCTTCTGGGCGAAAGCAAATCTCCATGATGGCAGATGAGAAATCGCTTTCGCGAGTTTCTCACCGCCGCTTCGCGACAAAGTCGCTCAGAAAAGAGGAAGTATGAATTTAATTGCAGCAGTAGATAGGAACTGGGCTATTGGGAAGGCTGGCAGAGAGCTGGTCAATATCCCGGAGGATAAAAAGTTTTTCCGTGAGGAAACGACGGGCAAGGTGATTGTCATGGGACGAAAGACATTTGAGAGTCTGCCGGGGGCAATGGCACTGGCGGGCAGAACCAATATTGTATTGTCTGAAAATCCGGGCTTTGCACCGAAAAATACAATCGTATGCCGGTCATTTGAAGAAACAAAAGAAGAACTGGCAAAGTATCCGACAGAGGATATTTATATCATCGGCGGGGGCAGTATTTACAAGCAGTTTCTGTCGCTGTGTGATACGGCACACATTACAAAGGTAGATTATAAATACGATGCAGATACGTATTTCCCGAATCTGGACAAGCTTTCTGAATGGGAAATCAAAGAAACAAGCGAAGAAAAGACTTATTTTGATATGATTTACGAATTTGTCAGATACAGCAGAAAGAAGTAAACAGACAGAGACCGCAATGTGCGGCAGATAGGAGGTTTTTCTTGGCAAACTATAATAAAAAGAAAAGAAAAGGACTGGCAGCAATTCTTGTGATGGCAATTGTCATCGTGCTTGGCGGAGGTACGGCATTTGCATATCCGTATCTGGAAACGGCATATTCCCCAAAGGCACAGGTATTGGCTGCTTTACAGACAGCGGGAGAAGAATCAAAGCAGGGCATGCAGACCATGATTTCCGAAGTATCGGATTTGCTGACCGGTCAGACACAGCTGACGGGAAATGTGACATTTACCAGAGCCGAACTGGACGGAAAAGATTATTTAAAAGAGCATGGCTTATCAAAAGGAACATTCAAACTGCAATTAGATGCCGCGAAACGCACGGTAAACGGAAATATAACGGCAGAAGGCAGTGAAAAGAAACGGGAAGCAGAAGTATCTGTGGGCGAAAAGGATTTAAAAGAATTCTTAAAGGAAGCAGGGTACGAATCGTACTATAATAGACTGCATACGATATTAAACAGTGTTGATGCGGATACCCTGCAGGAGTATATGCAGGTAGCCGATAAGCTGACAGAGCAGGTCTACGGGGCAGCAGGCACGGTGCTGAATCAGAGTACCTATGAAAAAGAAGGGAAAGAAACGCTGGAAATCAACGGCACACAGCTTTCAACGGTTAAATATACCGTAACTGTTGGAAAAGAAGCGTGGATGGCGGGTGTGGAAGACTTCTTAAACCGTGTGTATGCGGATAAAGAGTTAAATTCTTATACCACGATGCTTGCAACGTTTACCGGTTATTCCAAATATGATTTACAGCAGCAGGCAGAAACACTGTTTTCAGATTTTACACAGGTAAATCTATATGTTTATTTAGATAAGGATAAAAATCTTGTTCGTCTGTCAACGTCATTTGACACAGGCTTCTGCGAGGCTGTTTTGGAAGCACAGGGACTTGAAAAATGGAATGAGCAGACGGCAGTCCGTATCAAAAGTGAGCGCTCCGAGCTGACAGCAGTCGGTGAAAATACGGATATGGGATCTAAGGTGAACCTTAATGTCAGATACCATGAAACCGGCAGCCAGCCTTCCGGTACGGTGGCGCTGACGGTAGAAAAGCAGAACAATTATCTGTCCTGTACTTTAGGAAAAGTGACGGCAAAGGCGAAAGGACATGAGGCGGCAGTTGAATTTACCGGTGAATGTACGTATCAGTTTCGTTAAAAATCAGATAATCAGGTAAAAGCAGTACGGAAAGTATATTTTTCGTACTGCTTTTTTTGGGGTGCGCCTAGCGGCGCACGCCGGTGATGCAGAAATATAAAATCAGTTATATACAATGAATGTACTGTAGTGGAAGCAGCGGAGACGGCGTTCCATTTTGATTGCATTGGAAAGATATCGGAAAGCCCCCACCTGTACTTTATACAACCCGTCTTCATAAATCATAAATGCAGGAAAACCTTCCATCAGAAGCGAGTTGAGCATACGTTCTGCATTGGATTTATCGCGGAAAGAGCCGACCTGGACACGGTAGAGTTTTTCGGGATCATTGTCTTCCATTGGATTCTGCATCCGGTAAGGAACGTTCATGCCAGGACGTGTTGCAGGACTTGGAGGCAGGGTGGTATCCTGTGCATCCCCCTGATATGTGCCGTTAAAGGCTTCTGGTTCCGGCATATTTTGTACATAATCCGGGATTTCATTAAAATTGATGTCCTGTGCGTAAAGTGTCTTTAAAATACCATCGGCAATGGCCTGTGCAATTTTATTGAAATTTTCATCAAAAATACGGTTATCTTCATCGTCGTTGATAAAACCTGCTTCAATCAGTACGGCTGGCATTTTCGTTCGTTTTAAAACGACAAGATTCGGGCGTTCGGTTACACCGAGATTTTTAAAGCCTGCCTTTTCAAGTTCCTCATTGATATTGCGCGCAAGCACGGCTTTGATGCCGGAATCGTTGTATACAAGTGTTTCCACACCGTTGTACTGGTTCGGGCGCTCTGAGGAATTGCGGTGAATGGATACAAAGTAATCCGCACCGGCATTATTGGCATCGGTTGCCTTTTTAAATGGGGTTTCATACTCATCATCTTCGCGTACATAGTAGACATTGATACCGCTGTTTTCAAGAATTTGTCCGACAGCGCGGGTCAGCCGCAGTGTATCGTCTTTTTCTTTACGGCTTTTGTAAACAGCGCCGGAGTCGCTGCCGCCGTGTCCGGCGTCAAGTGCTATCGTTATTTCAGACATAAAGCCTCCATAACAGTCTTATCACAGTTATATTATTCATCACTTTCCCAATCGTTGCATATATTGATACAAAAATTACCAATGGAGATAGAAATGAACGTAGGGTATGTACACACACTTGAAACGCCGGACAATGCGGTTGACCGGGGAACACTGCGTGTCAGTGTTATTGACAGGGATACGAATCAGCCGGTTCAAAATGCAAGGGTGGAGGTTTCTTATACAGCAGACCCGGAGTCAGTGCTGGAGGTGTTAGACACGGATAACAGCGGACTGACAGAGGATGTCGGGCTTGCTGCGCCGCCGTTAGAGTACAGCATGGAACCGGGAATTGAACAGCCGTATGCGGAATATACCGTGACGGTCAGGGCGGAGGGTTATGAGGCATTCAGCGTGTCGGCTGTCAATGTGCTTTCAGGGGAATTAAGCCTGCAGAATATGCCGATGGAACCAAGACGGGTGTCGGAATCACCGAAAAATATTGTAATTGGACCGCATACGTTATTTGCGGAATATCCGCCTAAAATTGCTGAAAGTGAGATAAAGCCGGTCGGAGAACCGGGAGAAATTGTATTAAGCCGTGTGGTGGTGCCGGAAATGGTTGTTGTCCATGACGGCACGCCGGCCGATTCCACAGCACAGGATTACTATGTGCGTTACAGGGATTATATTAAAAATGTGGCAAGCAGTGAAATCTATTCAACATGGCCAAGACAGACATTGGAAGCCAATATCCATGCCATAATGTCCTTTACGTTAAACCGTGTGTATACAGAGTGGTATCGCAATCAGGGGTATAATTTTACGATTACGTCCTCTACGGCATATGACCATAAATGGATTGCAGACAGAAATGTATTTGGGAATATTTCACAGGTGGTAGATGAGATATTTGATACGTATCTGTCAAGACCGAACGTCAAACAGCCGATATTAACACAGTATTGTGATGGAAAAAGAGTCAGCTGTCCACAGTGGTTAAGCCAGTGGGGCAGTAAATACTTAGGCGACCAGAATTATAGTGCGATTGAAATTTTGCAGTATTACTATGGGGATACTATTTATATCAATACGGCGGAAGAAATCAGCGGGATTCCGTCTTCATGGCCGGGAGCGGATTTAGATATCGGTTCATCAGGGCAGAAGGTTAAACAGATACAGGAACAGTTAAATCTGATTGGAGAATTTTATAATGCCATTCCGGTGCTGGTTGCAGACGGTATTTACGGAGAACGTACGGCAGAGGCAGTAAAGGTCTTCCAGCGGATTTTTAATCTGCCGCAGACCGGCGTTGTGGATTTTCCGACATGGTATAAAATTTCCGACCAGTATGTGCGCCTTTCGGGCATTGCAGAGCTGATGTAAAAAATGCCGTGGAAAATACAAAAAGGTTATTGACAAAGAAACGATAAGATGTTAAACTGTAACAGTTGTAAAACGAAGCAGGGTATCCACTCTCACCTTAGCGCAGCAGGCGACTCGGGTTTATATTTTATGAATGATATAATTTTTCACTGGATTTGTGGAGAATACAAGATATTAGGATTAGAGTAGAGCGGATAACGGGAATTGGTTATTCGTTCTATTTTTTTATGAGGAATAGACCTGTTTGCTATTTCAACATCATGCTAATTATGGAGGTGCACTACTATTAGTGAATTAATGATTAACGAACAAATCCGCGACAGAGAGGTTCGTGTTATTGGAGAAGAAGGACAGCAGCTTGGTGTGATGCCACCAAAGGAAGCAATGAAGCTGGCAAAGGAAGCCAATGTAGATTTGGTAAAGATTGCTCCATCAGCGAATCCACCGGTGTGTAAGCTTGTAAATTACGGAAAGTACAGATATGAGCTTGCAAGAAAAGAAAAAGAAGCAAAGAAAAAACAGAAGACAATTGAAATCAAGGAAGTCAGATTATCACCGAATATTGATGTGAATGATTTAAATACGAAGAATAACGCAGCCAGAAAGTTCATTGAAAAAGGCAACAAGGTTAAAGTAACACTTCGTTTCCGTGGACGTGAGATGGCACATATCGACAGCAGCAAGCATATTTTGGAAGAATTTGCTGAGAAGTTAAGTGATATTGCAGTTGTTGAAAAAGCTCCAAAACTCGAGGGCCGGAGCATGATGATGTTTTTAACTGAAAAACGTTAAAATAAATTGAAATTATAGAGAACATTTAGGAGGATTATTATGCCAAAGGTAAAAACAAAAAAAGCAGCCGCTAAGCGTTTTAAAATGACTGGAACAGGAAAGTTAAAGAGAATGAAAGCTTACAAGAGCCATATTCTTACAAAGAAGACAACAAAGAGAAAGAGAAATTTAAGACATGCAGCTATGACAGATGCAACAAATGTAAAGACAATGAAGAAGATTATGCCTTATCTCTAATATGAGGTTGTGTGAATTTTAAGGAGGAATATAGAAAATGGCAAGAATTAAAGGCGGTATGAACGCAAAGAAGAAACATAACAGAGTATTAAAGCTCGCTAAAGGATATAGAGGAGCACGTTCTAAGCAGTACAGAGTTGCAAAGCAGTCTGTAATGAGAGCGTTAACAGAATCATACAAGGGCAGAAAGCAGAAGAAGAGACAGTTCAGACAGTTATGGATTGCCAGAATCAATGCTGCTGCAAGAATGAATGGTTTATCATACAGCAAGTTCATGTATGGTTTAAAGCTTGCAAACATCGACTTAAACAGAAAGGTATTGTCAGAAATGGCAATCAACGATGCAGAAGGTTTTGCAAAGCTTGCAGAACTTGCAAAGTCTAAGTTAGCATAATTTAATCAGCAAAGCTGATAAAATGCCCTCGTGTATACGGGGGCATTTGTAATATAAAAAATGTGTAATATGTGTGAAAATTGTGTGCAATACCTATGAATTTTATAAGAAATGTGGTATAAACATAAATGATATTGATGGGATTTACCGTCAGCAGCATAAATTACATGATGGGAGGACCGTCTGGTGGCGGTAGAACAGGAATGAAAAAAACAGGATTATTAAAAAGAGCAGGTGTAGCTGTGATGACAGCGGCACTGATGGTGACAGCTGTGGCTTGTAATACTAAGATTAAAGTGAATTTTGAAGCAAAAGCAAGCGACTATGTCAAATTAGGACAGTATAAGGGGATTACCGTATCGGTAGACGAACAGGCAATTGAGAATGAACTGATTGAAAAAAAAGTTCAGAACGACCTGACATCCAATACGACTTATGATGAGGTTTCAAGAGAAGCAAGGGATAAGGATCAGGTAACGGTAGACTTTACCGGAACAATCGGCGGCGAAGAAGTTTCAGGCTTCAGTAACGAAGATTACTCGCTGATTTTAGGAACAGATACATTTGTCATTGACGGATTTATTGATGCATTATACGGCATGTCGGCAGGTCAGACAAAGGTTGTAATTTTAACCGTGCCGGAAGATTTTGAAGATGCACCGGAATATGCGGGCAGCCGCATTGTATACAATATTACAATGAAAAAGGTTGAACAGCCCAATGTACCGATGATTACCGATGCGTATGTACAGGAATATTTTTCATGCAATACGGTAGCAGAATACAGACAGTCTATCAAAGATGATATTCAGGAAACGATTGACGAACAGATTGAAGATGCCAAGAAAGAAGCAGTTCTTACAAAGCTTCAGCAAAACTGTGAAATTACAGGCTATCCGGAAGAATATCTGTCAAGCAAGCAGTCAGAATTAGAAACATCCATTAAGTTCTATGCACTGATGCAGGGCTTATCAAATGATGAGTATTGCCAGAAATCTTTTGGAATTTCATTTGAGGAATACGTAAAGCGTGCCGTAGCACAGGATTTGATTTTCCAGTCTATTATTGAACAGGAAGATTTAAGTATTACAGATTATGAATACAAGGGCGATTTGGAAAGCTTTGCGGATAAGATGGGCTTTACCAATAAAGACAGTTTTGTTGAAAAGTATGGAAAAGATAAGATTGTACGTGCTATGCTCTTACAGAAGGCACAGGACGTTGTGATGAACAGTGCCGTATACGAATAGTCACATAAATAGTACACCGGCACGCAGCATGGACGGATACAGTCTAAAATAAAAGTCTGAAATTTATATTGTAAAATAAAAGAGATTTACGAGGAAACGGTTTAATAATGACCGGCTTCGTAAATCTCTTTTTTGGTAAGCTGAAATTTTGATAAGTACAATCTGTGAATCCGTAAAGGCAGGCAGCCCAAACCGGAAGATATCCGATATCCGGATAATTCAACGGATTTCTTCGATGATCAGTGAATTAGAAAGACCGCGGATATCCGTTAAAACAGTTTGGCGCATAATGGGATTCTGTACACGCACATAAAATGTGGCAAAACCGGAACGCTGCTCATGGGTCGGATAAATTTCCAGATTATGTAATTCGTAATTATGCAGGTTGCAGTATTCAATCAGGTCCTTGATAAAGGAAGAATCCTGATATTCTGCATAAATGGAGATGTACTTGTTAAAACGCATCAGTCGTTTGTCAACGCGCGACAAAATACGCAGGGAAAATATAATCATAACCGTACATAAAACAGCACCGCAGTAAAAGCCGGAGCCTACGGCAATGCCAATCGTGGCACAGCACCAAAGCCCTGCGGCAGTGGTCAGACCGCGGACATGATTGTTGCGCGTGACAAGAATTGTTCCAGCGCCGAGGAAGCCGATACCGCTGATAACCTGTGCCGGAATCCGGGCAGGGTCTGTGCCGCCAAGCCGTTCACACATATAAAGATTGGTGATACAGGCAAGAGTTGCACCCAGACACACAATCACATAAGTACGAAATCCGGCGGGGTGTTGTTTCTGCTCGCGTTCAATTCCCAGTGCACCGCCTAAAATCAGGGCAAGCGCAATTCTCAATAAAATAGAAAATAAATTCAATTCGCTAAAAACAGGAATATTTTCAAAATACATAGAACCTCATTTCAAAGCAGTTTCGTTGCATCTATTTTGTTCCGGTAGAACCAAAGCCGCCGTTTCCACGGTCTGTTTCGTCTAAAGAATCGGCTTGGTCAAAAGCGGCGGTAATAAACGGTGTCAGTACAAGCTGTGCAATGCGGTCGCCCGGTTCAACGGTAACAGCTTCATTTCCATGGTTATAGAGTGCAACCATGATTTCACCGCGGTAATCGGCATCAATGACACCGACCTTGTTGGCAGGAGCAATGCCTTTTTTACATGCCATGCCGCTTCGTGCATACACCAGACCGACCAGTCCTTCCGGAATGGCAATGGCGATACCGGTGTGGATAAATTCAGTTTTTCCCGGTTCAATTGTTACAGGCTGTTCCATGCCGGAATAAAGGTCTGCACCGGCAGACTGGGCAGTACCGTAAGTCGGAATAATGGCATTTGGTGTCAGTTTTTTTAATTTTACAATTGTGTTCATAAGATAATCTCCATTCGTTATTTTTTTATTAGAAAAGCAAAACGGGACTTCCCTTGGCAAGGGATTCCTGTACCAGAATTGTGCGCTGGTTGGAAGAGCCCTTAAATTTTAAATTCAGGCTTTTGAGTTCCTGCATAAATTTTCCGTCCACAAGGACATCAATATAGGAAAGCATTTCGCGGGTGACATCCCATTTTTCACACATCTGTCCACAGATGTCTTTGTCAAAAAGGTATCCGGTAAAACACCAGATATTTTTTTGCGGAAAGCGGCTTTTGGTCTGCTGTAACAGCGGAAGAAGCCCCTGCTGGTTGGCATATTCAAACGGTTCGCCCCCAAGCAGTGTCAGCCCGGCAATATAACCGGGTTCTAATGAAGCCAGTATAGCATCGATGGTTTCCTGCGTAAACGGCTTTCCGTATTCAAAATCCCATGCGATTTCATTAAAACATCCCGGACAGTGGTGCGTACAGCCGCTTACAAACAAAGAAGTGCGCACTCCCGGTCCGTTGGCAATATCACAGTATTTAATTTCAGCGTAGTTCATATTAATCCCCATTTCCGCAGGCATTTCGGTGCCGCCTGCCTTATATTGAGCGGTTTGTTGCGAAGCAGCGGTAAAAATCCGTGCGGGCGTTACAGTTGTGGGTTTTCGCCCAACATTATCACATTAGTATATCAGAAAAAGCACAAAATCACCAGTGTAAATTTATTGCAGCAAATAAGACCACATTCTTGAATAAAAAATCAGTAGTTTCCCCAAAGCCAACCGCCGATTCAGTAGAAACATACAGAAAATATGTTATAATGTGCGTAAGCAATGAGCAGTGCCGTATGAAAGCGGAAAAAAGAGCTGTGCTTGCACAAAGCGCTTTTAGACGGTTTCATACGATAGGGCGAATGCCCGACAGTGGGAAAGCAAAGCTTTCCCGCGGCACTGCGAATAAGCCTGTAAAAAGCGGAAAAAAGAGCTGTGCTTGCACAAAGATTGGAGGAAAATTATGATAGAAATTTATTGCGAGAAGTTATATAAATATTCAAGAATCGAGGAACCGGTCAGTGTGACAATTCCGTTTAAAAAAGGAGCATATACGAAAACAGAGGATATGGTGGTTTTGCAGAACGGCAGTCCGGTGTTAATCCAGCCAAAGGTGACAGCACGTTATGATGATGGGAGTATCCGCTACCTGTTTTTGCGTTTTCTGGCGGACTTACCGGCAAATAAAGCAGCAGTATTGCAATTTGATGTTAACGCAAAAGCCGGAACCAACAGTAACATAAATAAAACGGCCGGAAAAGGAATGACAGCAACAGTAGAAAAGGTTGCAGACGGCTTCCGGATAGATACAGGGTGTTTAAAATATGAAGTCGCCAACCACAGCGGCAGCATTTTTAAAGAACTCGATGACGGCAGAAAAATATACAAAGCTGCAGATTTTGAAGGACCGTATTTAAAGGATGGTAACGGAGATACCTATGATATGCAGATTGATACATGGCGCGTGGTGGAAGCAGGTCCGGTCTGTGTGATTTTATCGGCGGAAGGAAGCAGTCTATGCAGCCGGGCAGACGATACAGTCAATGGCGGTACGGGTGACGCAAAAAACATCCGGTTTGAGCTGCGGCTTACGGCATATGCGGGCAAACCATGGACAGAGGTATCCTATCGGATTATCAATACGACAGATAACCCGCTTACGGTAAAGTCACTGGTATTTCACTACAAAGCAGGGACAGAAGCTGTATCAGATGCATTGATTCCGATGAATTTTGATGCGGAAACGGATTCGACAGGCTGTGGGGATACGCTGACAGACAATTCGGCAAATGAAGGTCCTCTTTTTCATACAAGGGGCATATTGGAACTGGAAGCTATTGAAAAAAAGACACCGCCGGAAACTGTGCGGACACTGGTTGGAAGTTCTAACTATAAAACGGATTTCTTTATTGGAAAAGACGGTGAGCCGGTCAATAAAGTGATTGATGCAAAATATTTGTTAAAAGAGGCAAATGAGCATTTTGCAGAAGTATTATACGGAACCTTTATGGCAGACCGCACCGATGAGAAGGACGGACTTTGTATTACCGTTTATCAGGCACAGCAGAATTACCCGAAGGCGGTGCGTGCCGATAAAAACGGAATCAGTGTGATGCTTGTGCCGGAAGGTGTGGGAAATGTTGTGATGCAGCCGGGTATGGCAAGAGAACAGCAGTTCTTAATGCATTTTCATGCACCGGAAGAACCTGTCTGGGAGCTGGATAACCGGAGTTTAATTTATCAGATGCCGGACAGACCATGCATTGCACCTCGCATTTTTAAGGAAGCAGGTGTTATGTTAGATGTTTTCCCGGAAAAGCTCAATAATGATGTGGAAATTGCATTAATGGGAAAAGCGGATGCCCATGCACGCTGTTATGGAATGTTAAACTGGGGTGATACGTGGGATTCCGGTTACACTATGCAGGGCAGGGGTAACGGCAGAGTTGTGTGGTCAAATAATGAATACGACTTTCCGCATTCCTGTGCATTACAGTATGCGCGCACGGGGGTAAGAAGGTATCTGGATTATCTTCTGGTAACGGCAAAACACTGGATGGACGTTGATATCTGCCATTACAGCAAAAATCCATTACGCATCGGCGGACAGTGGGAGCATACGGCAGGGCATTGTGCCAACGGCGTAATGGTATGTTCGCATGAGTGGGTGGAAGGCTTGTTAGATTATTATCATTTTTCCGGAGATGAGCGGGGACTGGCAAGTGCCATTGGTATCGGTGAAAATGTATTGCGCCTTTTGGATACACCGATGTATGCCCATGCAGGGGAAGCCAATGCAAGAGAAACCGGCTGGGCGCTGCGTACGCTGACAGCACTTTATATAGAAACTCACGACAAAAAATGGGTGGAAAAATGTGACTGGATTATTCACAGCTTTGAAGTGTGGGAAGATGAGTACGGAAGCTGGCTGGCGCCGTATACGGATAACACTGCAATCCGTGTGGGCTTTATGATTTCCGTTGCGGTTGGAAGTGTTATGCGCTATTACCGGGAATTTCCGCAGGAAGACATCAAAGAAATGCTTATCCGTGCGGTGGATGATTTAATAGAGAACTGCCTGATGGATAACGGACTGTTTTATTATAAGGAATTGCCAAGTCTTGCACGTCTTGGCAACAATACACTGCTGTTGGAATCACTTGCGATTGCTTATGAATTAACCGGGGATAAAAAATACCTTGCGCCGGGACTTGAAACCTTTAAACGAGCCATTTATGAAAAACCGTCGACTATCAACGGACAAAAACGTGAGGAAGAAGATGCCGTTATTGGTGCAGGTTCCAGTACTAAAGGCTTTGCACAGAGTTTTATACCTTTAATTACTTATTATAAAGCACTGTCTGAAAATGATATGAGATGGTGATTTGACGAAAGCGGGCATTGCGTAGTAAAATAAAAGAAAAATGATGTCAGAATGGAGAATAAGCTATGAGATTAGGTATTAGAGCACATGATACAAAATATGCACCGCTGGATGAAATGGTGGCAAATATCCACAATATGGGATTTCACTGTATGCACATTGCGCTGGCAAAGTCTATCAAGGAATTTAAGCCGGAAATCGAAACGATGACACCGGGACTTGCGATGTATATGAAAGAAATCTGCAGAAAAAATGATGTGGATGTGGCAGTCCTTGGCTGTTATCTGAATCTTTGCAACCCGGACCCGGAACAGCACAAAAAAATCGTGGATAAATATATTGCATCGATTCGTTTTGCAAGCATTTTAGGCTGCGGTGTGGTTGGAACAGAAACAGGCGCGGTTAATACCGAATACAAGTACGAGCCTGCAAACCATACAGAAGAAGCGTTACAGACCTTTATTGAAAATTTAAGACCAATTGTAAAGTGCGCAGAGCAGTTCGGTGTGATTATCGCCATTGAACCGGTATGGAAGCACATTGTATGTACCGTGGAACGCGCAAGAAAGGTTTTAGATGCGATTGATTCTCCAAATCTCCAGATTATCTTTGACCCGGTAAATCTGCTCTGCGTGGATAACATTGACAGACAGGATGAGATTATCAATCAGGCATTTGAACTGCTTGGTGATGAAATTGCAGTCGTACACTGCAAGGATTATGTGGTCGAAGGTAATGAGTTAAAGTCGATTGCAGCAGGAACCGGAAGCCTGAACTATCCGCTCCTTTTAAAGAAGATTAAAGAGCATAAGCCGTATGTACACTGTACGCTTGAAAATACCGTTCCGGAAAATGCGGCGGCTACAAAAGAGTTTATGGAAAAAACTTACGCTTCCGTATAGGGGTTGTATTTTTTTGTATCAGAATATATAATGGTAATAATTTTTCCTATACAGTGAACGCGGAGGTAGCGTATGCCAGAAGAAATAGTACGAGTAAACGAGGCAAATCAGAAATCAGACAGATTGGAGAAGCAGGTTGCGACACCTGCGGATTTTACCAGTCCTGAAGTGTTATATGAGGATTTGATACAGGAAATCCGTAAATACCACCCGTCATCGGATTTATCCGACATTGAACGGGCTTATAAGATAGCAAGGGACGCCCATGAAGGACAGAAACGTAAATCAGGTGAGCCGTATATTATCCATCCGCTGTGCGTGGCAATTATCCTTGCAGAGCTGGAACTTGATAAAGAAACAATTATTGCGGGACTTTTGCATGACGTGGTAGAAGATACTGTGATGACGAGTGAAGACGTTACGAGAGAATTCGGTGCGGAAGTGGCACTGCTGGTTGATGGTGTTACGAAGCTGACCCAGTTAAATTACCAGCATGATAAGATTGAAGTGCAGGCAGAAAATTTAAGAAAAATGTTTCTTGCCATGGCAAAGGATATCCGTGTTATCCTGATTAAACTGGCGGACCGCCTGCATAATATGCGGACGATGCAGTATCAGACACCGGCAAAGCAGATTGAAAAATCGCGTGAAACGATGGAAATCTATGCACCGATTGCACATCGTCTTGGTATTTCCAAGATTAAAGTGGAACTGGATGATTTATCCATGCAGTATCTGATGCCGGATGTTTATCAGGATCTGGTTGAAAAGATTAACTTAAATAAAGCAGGCAGAGAAGCATTTATCGACAGCATTATCAAAGAAGTCGGCATGCACATCAGCAATGCGGGCATAGAAGCAGAGATTAACGGACGTGTCAAGCATTTCTTCTCCATTTACAGAAAAATGGTCAATCAGAATAAGACACTCGACCAGATTTACGATATTTTTGCCGTACGTATTATTGTAGATACCGTGAAAGACTGTTATGCGGCACTCGGTGTTATTCATGAAATGTACAAGCCGATTCCGGGACGTTTCAAGGATTATATTGCCATGCCGAAGCCGAATATGTATCAGTCCCTGCATACCACACTGATTGCATCAAACGGGCAGCCGTTTGAAATTCAGATTCGTACTTATGAAATGCACCGTACTGCTGAATACGGTATTGCGGCACACTGGAAATATAAGGAAGGCAAGAGCGGAGAAACGGGCAACGAATCCGAAGAAGCAAAGTTGAGCTGGCTGCGCCAGATTCTGGAATGGCAGAAGGAAATGTCCGATAACAAGGAATTTTTATCGTCTATTAAAAATGACCTCAATCTGTTTTCAGACAGTGTGTACTGCTTTACACCATCCGGTGATGTCAAAAATCTTCCGGCAGGTTCCTGTCCGATCGATTTTGCATACAGTATCCACAGTGCTGTCGGTAATAAGATGGTCGGTGCAAGAGTCAATGGAAAGCTTGTCAATATTGATTATCAGATTAAGAGCGGTGACCGGATTGAGATTATTACATCACAGAATTCCAAAGGACCGAGCCGTGATTGGTTAAGCATTGTCAAAAGTACACAGGCACGCAATAAAATTAACCAGTGGTTTAAGCAGGAATTAAAAGAAGACAACATTTTAAAAGGAAAAGAAATGCTGTCAACATACTGCAAGACGAAGGGTATTGTATTATCAGAACTTACAAAGCCGGAGATTATTGAAAAAGCGCTGCGCAAATATGGCTTTAAGGACTGGGAGTCCATGCTGGCATCTGTCGGACACGGCGGATTAAAAGAAGGACAGGTTATCAACAAACTGTCCGAAGAATACGAAAAGCGCAAGAAGGCAGAAATTACCGATACACAGGTGCTGGAAGAAATCGTCCAGAATGAAGCCAAAGCCAATAAGGAAACGTCCAAAAAGAATAAGGGTGGTATTGTTGTCAAAGGCATCCATGATGTCGCGGTTCGTTTTTCAAAGTGCTGTAATCCGGTTCCGGGTGATGAAATCGTCGGTTTTGTCACAAGAGGCAGAGGTATTTCCATTCACCGGACAGACTGTATCAATATTTTGAACTTTCCGGACAGCGAGCGTGCAAGACTGATTGAAGCAGAATGGGAGTCTACAGGTTCTAAGGAAGAAAAATACGGTGCAGAGATTAACATTTTTGCCAATAACAGAACAGGACTAATTATTGATATTTCCCGTGTATTTACGGAAGCAAATATTGATGTGATGTTTATGAACAGCCGTGTCAATAAAAAAGGACTGGCAACGATTAACATGGGATTTGATATCCACGGAAAAGAAGAATTAAACCGTCTGGTTGATAAGTTAAGGAAAATCGAAGGCGTGACGGATATCATGAGAGCCACCGGCTAAATTCCGAAAAGCCTTATATCTAAGCTTTTCGGAATAGCAAAATTGTAATGCATGCATTACAATTTTGCAAGGTATTGGCAAACGGCAGGTATCTGAAAAAGCCATAAATGGCAGCTTTTTCGGAATTTGAAAAATCCTTATATCAAAGATTTTTCAAATAGCAAAATTGTGCCGCAGACGGCACAATTTTACGTGGTGTTGGCGGTATGAGGACTGCTGGAAGGAGTATATTATACATGGGTAAGATTGAACTGGATTTCAGGGTGCTGGGAGATGTGGGGACGAACTGTTACCTGCTTTGCAATCAGGAAACCAAAGAATGTATATTAATTGATGCGCCGGATTTGCCGGACAGGATTGATGAAATGATTGCGGCATCCGGCTGTAAGCTTTGTGCAGTCCTTTTAACACACGGACATTACGACCATATTTTAGCGGCAGAGGAAGTACGCAAAAGACATAACGTGCAGGTGTATGTATCCGAAGATGAAAAAGAACTGTTGCACAGTCCGCAGATGAATCTTTCGCAGGACTATGGGCGCAGTACGGTGCTTGATGCAGATGTGTACCATAAGGACGGAGCGCATTTATCTCTTGCGGGACTGGATATTGAAGTCTTTCACACACCGGGACATACTGCGGGCGGAAGCTGCTATTATATCGCAGAAGCGGGCATTTTGTTTTCAGGAGATACGCTGTTTGCAGCATCTGTCGGCAGAACCGATTTTCCGACCGGCAGCATGAGTGCCATTGTGCGTTCCATTAAAGGAAAGATTCTTGTCCTGCCGGATGACACAAAAGTTTTTCCGGGACACGGAGAATCGACGAGTGTGGCATATGAAAAGAAATACAATCCGTTTTTGCAGTAAAAATTTTAAAGATATAAAAATGCAACAAACAGTAAGTTAGGAATGAAACATGATATATATAAAAATATCCGACATGGATTTTTATGATGATGCAGTGGTGCTTATTAAATCCTTTTATCCGCGGACAGAGGTCATGCAGTATCAGGAGCAGGCAGAGCAGACACGCACAGCACAGGATATTGTGATTGAACCGGAAGTACCGGAAAAAGACGGGCGTTCCAAGAAAGAACTCCACGAAGCGTTTAAATGTACACTGTATACAAAGTTATCTGCACAGTTAAACAAGACACTGCCGTGGGGCTATCTTACGGGTGTGCGCCCAAGTAAAATCGCCTATACCCTGTTGGAAAAAGGTGCAGACCGCGAGCAGATTTTGAAAGAATTTACGAAAAAGCACCTTGTCAGTGAGAAAAAGGCGCAGCTTGCCTTACAGGTTGCACAGACAGAGAAAAGCATTTTGGAAAAAATGGATTATAAGAACGGATACAGCCTGTATATCGGGATTCCGTTCTGTCCGACAACCTGTCTGTACTGCTCATTTACATCTTATTCGCTGGCGGCATATCAAAGCAAAGTACAACCGTATCTGGAAGCTTTATTAAAGGAAATGAAATACGTATCGGAAGCGATGCGTGGACGGAGACTGGATACGGTTTATTTTGGCGGCGGAACGCCGACGACGTTAAGCGCAGGACAGCTGGATATGTTACTGACAGAGCTGGAGCGGCAGTTTGATTTGTCAGCGTGCCGGGAATTGACCGTAGAAGCGGGCAGACCGGACAGTATTACCTATGAGAAGCTGTGTGTATTAAAGGCACACCATGTAGACCGCATTTCCATTAATCCGCAGACAATGAACCAGCAGACACTGGATTTAATCGGGCGCAGACATACGGTGGAGCAGATTGAAGAAGCATTTGCACTGGCAGGAAAAGCTGGGCTTGACAATATCAATATGGATATGATTCTTGGACTGCCGGGCGAAAATAAAGAAATGGTACAGCATACGCTTGAAAAAATAAAAGCACTTGCACCGGAAAGCCTGACCGTTCATTCGCTTGCGATTAAGCGTGCGGCGGCATTAAATATCTGGCGCGAAAAATATCTGGATTTGCAAATGGACAACAGCGACGAAATCGTATCCATGGCGGCAGATTATGCACACCAGATGGGACATCAGCCATATTATATGTATAGGCAGAAGAATATGGCGGGCAACTTTGAAAATGTGGGTTACAGCAAGCCGGGGCTTGAGTGTATTTACAACATTTTAATTATGGAAGAAAAGCAGACAATTATCGCAATGGGTGCAGGCGCTTCTACAAAGATTGTTTTTCAGAATGAAACAGAAGGCGGACAGGCAGGACGCATTGAGCGGATTGAAAATGTAAAGGACGTCACGAATTACATACAGCGGATTGATGAAATGATTGAGCGGAAACGAAAGTTTTTCAGTGAAAATAATTTTTAATGAATGGACTGGAGGAACATATGCAGGACTGCGGACTGGAAGAAAATATTATCAATGATTTCAAAGATGGTATTTCTCACGGGATACTGGTCGGAAATTTGACTTATGCGCTTGCAAAAAGGCTGGGCATGAGCGAAGATGAAGCGTATGAGTTAAAGCTGGCGGGAATGATTCACGACGTTGGTAAATTAAAGCTCTCCCCATACCTGTACGGACGTAACAGTGACGGGTTATCCATTGAAGAAATGAAGTATATGCGGATGCATTCCAAAATCGGATATGAATATCTGAAACGGTATGATTTTTCAGATACGGTGATGAAAACGGTGCTGTATCACCACGAATGTTTTGACGGAAGCGGGTATCCGAATAATTTAAGTGGGGAGGAAATTCCGTTTGGCGCAAGAATACTGCGGCTTACCGATGAATTTGCGGCGTTGATTTCTGAGCGTCCGTATCGAAAAGCATTTGACATTGATACCGCAGTGGATATAATAATAGAAGAAATCAAAAACATGGATATGCGCGTGTTTTTGGAATTTCAGCGCATGATTCACGAAGAATCCACGCTGAAGCTTATAGAGGACAGTAAAATCCGGCTTGAGAATCTGGATATTTACGATTTATTGAATGAAGAAAAGCCGCAATAGGCGAGTTTAGGAGGAAGTTACAACATGGCTGAATCAATGGTTGGCTTAAAAAGAACACACAGATGTACAGAAGTTTCTGCCGCAAATATCGGGGAAACCGTAACCGTAATGGGCTGGGTACAGACCAGAAGAAATCTGGGCGCACTCATTTTTGTGGATTTAAGGGACAGAAGTGGTATTTTACAGATTTTATTTGATGAAAATACGGTCGGAAGCGAAGGCTTTAAGAAAGCATACGGTATCCGTAACGAATATGTTATTGCAGTAGTCGGAAAGGTACAGAAGCGTTCCGGCGCAGTCAATGAGAATTTAAAGACAGGTGATATTGAAGTGGTTGCAGAACAGATTCGTGTATTATCAGAATCTGAAACACCGCCGTTCCCAATTGAGGAGAATATCAATACAAAGGAAGATTTACGATTAAAATACCGCTGCCTGGATTTAAGAAGACCGGATTTACAGTCGAACATTATGATGCGCAGTAAGGTTGCGACACTCACAAGAGCATTCCTTGCAAATGAAGGCTTTCTTGAAATCGAAACACCGATGCTTACAAAGAGTACACCGGAAGGCGCAAGAGATTACCTTGTACCGAGCCGTATTCACCCGGGTAAGTTCTACGCACTGCCGCAGTCACCGCAGTTATTCAAGCAGATGTTAATGTGCTCCGGTTATGACCGTTATATGCAGATTGCAAGATGTTTCCGTGATGAAGATTTAAGAGCGGACAGACAGCCGGAATTTACACAGATTGATATGGAATTATCATTTGTTGACGTAGATGACGTGATTGATGTCAATGAACGTCTGTTAGCTTATCTGTTTAAGGAAGTGTTAGACATTGATGTTGCTTTGCCAATCCAGCGTATGACATGGCAGGAAGCAATGGATCGTTTCGGTTCTGATAAGCCGGATTTAAGATTCGGCATGGAATTAAAGAATATTACGGAGCTTGTGAAAAACTGCGGCTTCGGCGTATTTACATCAGCCATTGAAAACGGCGGAACAGTCCGTGGTATCAATGCCAAGGGACAGGGTGCAATGCCGAGAAAGAAGATTGATGCACTTGTGGATTTTGCAAAGGGTTACGGCGCAAAGGGTCTTGCTTACATTGCAATCCATGAAGATGGTTCGTTAAAGTCTTCATTTGCAAAATTTATGACAGACGAAGAAATGCAGGCAATCGTTACGGCTATGGACGGTCAGGCAGGCGATTTACTGCTGTTTGCCGCAGACTGCAACAAGATTGTGTGGAATGTTTTAGGCGCACTTCGTGTTGAACTGGCAGGTCAGATGGGTCTGTTAGACAAGAACGAATACAAGTTCCTCTGGGTAACGGAATTCCCGCAGTTTGAGTGGTCTGATGAAGAAAACCGTTTCGTGGCAATGCATCATCCGTTTACAATGCCAATGGACGAAGACCTTGACCAGCTTGAAACCAATCCGGGCGCAGTCCGCGCAAAGGCATATGATATCGTCTTAAATGGTACGGAAATCGGTGGCGGAAGTGTCAGAATCCATCAGGCAGACGTTCAGGCAAGAATGTTTAAGGCACTGGGCATGTCTGATGAAGTGGCAAATGAGAAGTTCGGCTTCCTCTTAGACGCTTTTAAGTATGGTGTGCCGCCGCACGCAGGACTGGCTTATGGTCTGGACAGACTTGTTATGCTTATGGCAAAATGTGACAGTATCCGTGACGTAATTGCTTTCCCGAAGGTAAAGGATGCTTCCTGCCTGCTGACAAACGCACCGGATGTGGTCGATGCAAAGCAGCTTGAAGAATTATCGATTGCCATTGAAGAAGAACAGGAAGTTTAAATAATTTTAAAAAATTGGCAAAAGCCGCTGTCCGTATGATCCGGGTGGCGGCTTTTGGGTAATTTTTTCCTGCGGCGGGCTTACACTTTGTGAAAATACACAAAAACACTTTTGTATATCTTTTTGTTATGGTTAATTTTTACAGGAAAGAGTTGAAAAAAACGTACAAATAATGTATGATAATATCATCTAAATTGCAGACATTATCGTGCAGTTAAAATATTGGAGGAAAAATAAAGGAGTATTATAATGAGTGGTAAAGAAACACAACAAGGCAATTATAAATTGCCGGGGGAGAATACGGCAGGGGAGTCTGTGGCAGTACCGTCATCAGAAGCAGCCGTGGAAGAATATGATACTCTTGATAATAACGGTATACAGGAAACAGCAGATTCAGCAGATTCAGCAGATTCAGCAGAGCAGGCAGAAACAGCAGATTCAGCAGTGCAGGAAGAAACAGCAGAAACAGCAGAAACAGCAGAAACAGCAGAAACAACAGATTCAGCAGAGCAGGCAGAAACAGCTGAAATTGCGGATACAGCCGGATATGTGGGAACGGATAATGTTGAGGAATCGGAACCCATGGACACAGACGGCATAATGTTTGAAGATGTACCCCAGGAAGATGCAGAGCCGGACAGTGAAGCGGCTCATGCAGGGAATAAAAGGAAGGGCATAAAGAAGATCAAAAAACCGGAGATTCCACAGGGCAGACTGCTTGTTAAAATAATGTCGAGCATTAAATTTAAGCTGATTGGTGCATTTATCATACCGATTGCATTGATTATTATTCTGGGTGTGGCTTCTTATACAACTGCTTCTAAAGCAATTACAAAGAGTTATACACAGTCATCGCAGTCGACGATTACCAAGACGGCAGATTACTACAACCTGATGTTTACGAATGTAAAGGCAACGGCAACGGATATGGTTAATAATTCCATGGTGCAGGAATACTATTCCGGTGTATACGGCAGCGATCCGATTACAGAGGGCAATAATTATGCAACACTGCGTGCCAATTTAACCTCTACAGCACTGGGAAATAAGGCAATTTCAAATATTTACATTTTTGGTAATTACGGAAAGCCTTTATACACGGCAACGATAAAAGATGCTGACAGTGCAGGATATATAGATAAGATTAAAAATTCTGCAGAAGGTAAGACAATCGACCAGAAGCGTTCTACATGGTTTTCAAGCCGTGAAGTATTGGATGCGGCAGGCGGCGCGGCAGATTATTCTGTAAGCTTTGCAAGGCAGCTGCTCGGAACATCTAAAAAGGCAATTGGTTATATGTTCTTTGACTTGGATGTTGATTATGTTACGGAGCCGCTTTCAGATATTGATATGGGTTCAAAGAGCATTATCGGTCTGATTGCGCCGGACGGCGGTGAAATCGTAGTATCTAATTATATGGATATTCAGGATGGACAGCAGTATTTTACGAATCAGGAATTTTTTACAAAGCTTGCAGACAGTGAAGATGTAAGCGGAAGCTCTTATGTAAAATATAATGGCAGAAAGCAGCTGTTTATCTACTCCAAGACAGACGATGGATTTACCGTATGTGCATTGATTCCGCAGAGCGTGATTGTATCACAGGCACAGAAAATCCGTATTGTAACCATTACCATTGTAGTGATTGCATTCCTTATTGCGATGGTAATCGGCGGCTATCTTGCTTATTCATTCAGTCTGACGATTAAAAAGATTATGGATAAACTGGAACTGGCAGCAGGTGGTGATTTAACCGTACATATTGATGTTAAAAGCAAAGATGAATTTGGAAGGCTCGCGGCAAGTACCAATGGCATGATTGATAATGTAAAGCAGCTGATTGAAAAGACAAAGACAGTATCGGAACGTGTGGATACTTCGGTATCAACCGTTTCGGACAGTGCAAAACAGCTGTTAGCTGAAACACAGGATATTACAGCTTCTATCGAAGCGATTGAACAGGGCGTTGTCCAGCAGGCAGAAGATTCAGAGCATTGTTTAAGACAGATGGATGCTTTATCAGATAAGATTAATATCGTATCTGAGAATTCGGATAAGATTGCAAAGATTGCCGATGTGACAACTGGTATCGTAGCAAGCGGCATGGCTTCAATTAGTGAGTTAAAGATTAATGCCGGTTCAACGGTTGAGATTACACATCAGGTTATTGAGGAAATTGCACAGTTAAAAGAATCGTCCAAGGCGATTGCAAAAATTGTTGATGCGATTAATGAGATTGCAGAACAGACCAATCTGCTTTCGTTAAATGCTTCGATTGAAGCAGCAAGAGCCGGCGAGGCAGGACGTGGTTTTGCAGTTGTAGCTTCTGAAATCCGTAAGCTTGCAGAGCAGTCCGTAAACTCAGCAAATGAGATTCAGAAAATCATCGGTACGATTAATGACAAGACTAATGATACCGTTAGGATTGCAAAGAAAGCCGAAGATGTTGTAGAAGTACAGGGCGAATCCCTTGAAAATGCAGAGAAGGTTTTTGCACAGATTCAGAGCAGGTTTGAAGAACTGTTAAGTAACTTAAATGAGATTACAGGCGGTATTGATACAATTGCCGAAGCAAAATCCGTTACAATTGACTCTATCCAGAGTATTTCGGCAGTATCCGAGGAAACAGCAGCATCTTCCGAAGAAGTAACCGAAACAGCCAACAGACAGCTCGGCGCAGTGGAAGGACTGAATACGGCGGCAGAAGATTTATTAACAAATGCACGTCATCTGTCAGAAGCCATTGACTTATTTAAGATTTAATTATAAAATCTAAGAATAAAGATAAAAAAATGGAGGTTGTATTCATGTATTCATTCAATGAAGTATCAAGTTTTGATCCGGATCTTGCAAAAGCGATGGATGACGAACTCGCAAGACAGAGAAGCCATATCGAGCTGATTGCATCAGAAAATCTCGTAAGTAAGGCAGTTATGGCAGCAATGGGTAGTCCGCTTACCAATAAGTATGCAGAAGGATATCCGGGAAAGAGATATTACGGCGGCTGTGAGTATGTTGACGTAGTAGAAACACTGGCAATAGAAAGGGCAAAGAAGTTATTCGGCTGTGAATATGCCAATGTTCAGCCACATTCTGGTGCACAGGCTAACTTAGCAGCATTCTTTGCTATGGTAGAGCCGGGAGATACCGTTATGGGAATGAGTCTTGACTGCGGCGGACATTTATCACACGGTTCACCGGTTAATATTTCAGGTAAGTATTTCCACATTGTACCTTACGGTGTAACCGCAGAAGGCTTTATCGACTATGATGAAGTATTAAGAATCGCAAAAGAGTGCAAGCCGAAGATGATTATTGCAGGTGCAAGTGCATATGCAAGGGTTATTGACTTCAAGAAGTTTAGGGAAATCTGTGATGAAGTCGGTGCATATTTAATGGTAGATATGGCACACATCGCCGGTCTTGTAGCAGGCGGTGCACATCCAAGCCCGATTCCGTATGCAGACGTTGTTACAACAACAACCCATAAGACACTGCGCGGACCAAGAGGCGGTATGATTTTAAGTTCAGCAGAAGCTGCTGAAAAGTTCAAGTTCAATAAGAGCGTATTCCCTGGTATTCAGGGCGGTCCGCTGATGCATGTTATCGCAGGTAAGGCAGTCTGCTTAAAGGAAGCCTTAGACCCAAGCTTTAAGACGTATGCAGAAAATGTTGTAAAGAATGCACAGGCACTCTGCAACGGATTAATGAACAGAGGATTTGATATCGTTTCCGGCGGTACAGACAACCACTTAATGCTTGTAAACTTAATCAGTAAGGGAGTTACAGGTAAGGAAGTAGAAAAGCTCTTAGATGCAGCCAACATCACATGTAATAAGAACACGATTCCGAATGACCCGGCTTCTCCGTTTGTAACAAGCGGTATCAGACTGGGTACGGCAGCTGTTACAACAAGAGGCTTTAATGAAGCGGATATGGATATTGTAGCAGATGCAATCGCAATGCTTGTAGAAGATGTCGATGCAAATAAGGCAAAGGCTATGGAACTGGTTAAGGGATTAACAGACAAGTATCCGTTATACGAATAATACATAAAAAGTAATAGAATAAAATAGAAAAGCTGCTGCTTTCATCAATCAAAACCTGAAATCCGGACAGAACACAGTCGGAAATTCAGATACACAGATTGAAAAGCGGCGGCTTTTTTGTTGATTTGTCGAATATTTATTTACTGAAATTTTAATTTGTGTTATAATTTTATGGTTTAAATCGAAAAAAAGAGGTAGAATTATGTCACAAATTATTATTATGGCCGCGATTCTTATATATCTTGCGGCAATGTTAGGTGTTGGTTTTTACTGCTCGAAGCAGAATAACAGCGTCGATGATTTTTATCTGGGCGGCAGAAAATTAGGCCCGTTTGTAACAGCGATGAGTGCGGAAGCATCAGACATGAGCAGCTGGCTGTTAATGGGACTTCCGGGTGTTGCCTATCTTTCCGGTGTTGCAAGTGCAGCATGGACAGCCATTGGGCTTGCAATCGGTACATATGTCAACTGGCTGATTGTAGCCAGAAGAATCCGTGTGTATTCCAAAGCCTATGAGGCATTTACCGTGCCGGATTTCTTTGCAAAAAGATTCGGTGATAAGAAAGGAATCCTGACAGGCATTGCGGCACTGATGATTATTATCTTCTTCATTCCGTATACGGCTTCCGGTTTTGCAGCTTGTGGTAAGTTGTTTTCCAGCCTGTTTGGGGTGAATTATATGGCAGCCATGATAATCAGTGCAGCAGTCATTGTCGGCTACTGTGCATTGGGCGGATTTCTGGCAGCAAGTACAACCGATTTGATTCAGAGTATTGTTATGACAATCGCGCTGGTGGTTGTAGTGGTATTCGGTATCAATGTTGCGGGTGGATTAGATGTGGTAATAGATAATGCAAGGCAGCTTCCGGGTTATCTGGATTTCTTCCACAGCTATTCGGTAGAAACACAATCTGCGGAAAAATACAGCTTTTTAAGTATTGCTTCTACAATGGCGTGGGGATTGGGCTACTTTGGTATGCCGCATATTCTGCTTCGCTTCATGGCAATTGAAGATGAAAATAAATTAAAGATTTCAAGACGTGTGGCAACCGTCTGGGTTGTGATTTCTTTAACAATTGGTGTATTTATCGGTATTGTAGGTTACAGCATGTCAAAGGCAGGCGCAATTGAAGTGCTGACAGGCAGCAATTCTGAAACGATTATTGTACGGGTGGCACATTTATTGAGTACATACGGTGCGATTCCGGCGATTATCGGCGGACTGATTCTTGCCGGTATGCTCGCGGCAACAATGTCTACGGCAGATTCACAGCTTTTGGCGGCGGCTTCCGCAGTATCGCAGAATCTTGTAAAAGACTGTTTCCATATTAAGATTACCGAGAAAATGTCCATCGTAGTGGCTCGAATCACTGTTGTTGTGATTGCCGTTATCGGTGTATTTATGGCAAGCAACCCGGACAGCTCTGTATTTGATATTGTATCTTTTGCATGGGCAGGCTTCGGCGCAACCTTCGGACCGGTTGTACTGGTATCTTTATTCTGGAAGGGTGCGAACCGTTACGGTGTTCTTGCGGGTATGGTATCCGGCGGTGTCATGATTTTCCTGTGGAAATATGTCATCGCAAAGCTTGGCGGTGTATTTGCAATCTATGAACTGCTTCCGGCATTTATCGTAGCTGTAGCAGTTATTGTTGTTGTCAGCCTTGTAACCGGAGGACCGGAACAGGAAGTGCTTGAAAAATTTGAACAGGTTAAGGCACAGAATTAGTAAGAAATCAAAAATGAGGAGAAGCGATGATTTATTTATTTACAGCGTTGTATGATGAAGCCTATCCGTTTTTGCAGTATTACAAAATGAAAAAAGAAATAAATTCCCTTCCGTTTGAAATGTATCGCTGTGAGGAACAGCAGATATGCCTTACAATTACGGGAACGGGAGAAATTACAGCCGCGACAGTTGTCGCGGCTGTCTGTGCAATGGGACATGTGAAAGCGGGAGATATCTTTGTGCAGTGCGGCATATGCGCAGGCGCAGAACAGAAAAAAGGTGTGGCTTATCTGTGCAGCAAAATTACGGAAGAAGCGACACAAAAGACATTTTACCCGGATATTTTATACAGGCATCCGTTTCCCGAAGCTGCGGTTGTAACAGGAATGAACGTGCGGCGGAAAGCAAGTGTGTCAGAGGAACATGTATGTCAGAAAGCGGATATGCCGCAAAATACGGATACGGCAAATCCGGTGAAATTATGTGACACGGAATTATATAATATAGAATTATATGACATGGAAGCGGCGGCGGGGTATCAGGCGGCACATCATTTTTTCGGTCCGCATCAGATGTTTTTTATAAAAATCATATCCGATAACGGTGTACAGGAAAAAATGTCCGCAGATACCGTGCGTGAACTGGTGCAGGCACAGATTGGACAGATTGCGCAAGCCGTGGAACGGTTTGCAGCGGCAGAAAGAGATTATGCGCGGGAACAGCAGGTGTTATCACAAGAGGAACAGCGGCAGGCAGAACGTCTTAGTCATGATATGCACTGTTCCGCCGTCATGGAAGCAGAACTGTTCCAGCTGTTAAAGTACTGCCGGTTATCGGGTATAGATTATGAAGACATAATCCGGGACGGTTATGCGGCAGGAAGTCTGCCGTGCAAGGATAAAAAAGAAGGGAAGCGGTGTCTTGAACAGCTTAGAAAAGAATTGTTATAACGGACGGTTTTCGCATATTTATGTGGAAGAAGCGGTTTGGAATCATCTGAGAACACAAAAAATTCTGTCCCGCTTTCCGCAGGCACAGGTGATACCGGTACATCATTATAAAGATGTCTTCTGCCGCAGGGGACAGAGCGTGGTCAGACAGCATAAAACGCAGAATCTCATTCTGGCAGAAAAGAAAAACAATCTCATTTATCAGGGCGCGCCGGTCTGCCAAAGCTTTGGTAATCACTGGTTTTATTATACGTCCTGCATGATGAACTGCATTTACGATTGCGAATACTGCTATCTGAAAGGCATGTATCCTTCTGCAAATGTAGTGCTATTTGTAAATTTAGAAGACATTTTTGCAGAAGTGGAGCGTTTGTTAGAACAGCACAGCGTTTACCTGTGTGTGTCGTATGATACGGATTTGCTTGCGGTCGAACCGGTCATCGGTTATACGGCAGAGTGGATGCGGTTTACGACGGAACATGAAAATCTTACAATTGAAGTGCGGACAAAAAGCGCCAATGTGCATTATTTTAAACAGCAGGCAGTCACAGAGCGGGTAATATTTGCATTTACCATGTCGCCTCAGCCGGTCATTGCGGCATATGAACATTTTACGCCGGATATGCAGGCGCGGATTGCGTGTGCGGCAGAAGCAGTACAGTGGGGATTTTCCGTGCGTCTGGCATTTGACCCGATGATTTACTGTAAGGACTGGGAAAATGTTTATGCAGAAATGCTTCAATGCGTTGACGAACAGATTGACTGGAAACGGCTGGTGGATGTAAGTGTCGGAAGTTTCCGCATTTCAAAGGAATATTTAAAAAATATGCGGAAGAAAGAGCCGCATGCGGCAGTGGTGCAGTTTCCGTATACCAATGTGGGCGGTGTGTATCAGTATCCGCCGGAACTGCTGACGCGCATGGAGGGATTTCTGACCGGACAGCTTGAAAAAAGACTGCCAAAAGAAAGGATATTTTTATGGGAAGAATAGAGCAGAACACGGATATGGCAAATGTGGCAGATACGGCGGTTGTAACGGGATCGTCTTCCGGAATCGGACTGGCACTCAGCCGTATGCTTGTCAAAAATGGGTATGAAGTTTTTGGTTTTGGAAGAAATTTTGAAAGAGCAGAAGCACAGGAGTTTTGCAAAGAACAGCCGGAAAAATTTCATGCGGTGGTCTGTGACATTACGGACACGCAGGCATTGTGTGCGCATATTAAAGAGATTGATAAGAATTACCGTGTCACGGTGTTGGTCAATAATGCGGGGGTCGGTTATTACGGTCTGCATGAAGAATTAAATCCGAAAAAGATTCAGAAAATGGTGCGCACGAATCTGGAAGCACCGATGATTCTGACACAGCAGCTTTTGCGAACATTAAAAAAGAACAGGGGGACAGTCTTAAATATATCCTCTGTTACGGCAGCGCAGTCCAATCCGCACGGCTGTGCATACGGTGCGACAAAGGCAGGGCTGTCCGGCTTTGCAAAGAGCCTGTTTGACGAGGTGCGCAAATACGGTGTGCGGGTGATTACGATACAGCCGGATATGGCAAAGACCGATTTGTACCGCAATGCAGACTTTTGTGAAGGAGAAGAAGAAGCATCATACCTGCTGCCCGAAGAAGTGGCGGAAGCGGCGGCATTTGCACTGGCACAAAGAGAGGGGCTGGTAGTGACGGAAATCACAGTAAAGCCGCAGTTCCACAGGATACGAAGAAAATAAGCCGTAAATGGTGAATAATCGGCGGCACACAGGCAATACTGAATGTCATAAAAACATCGAAAGGAAGCAATGCGATGAAAGAAGACATTCAGCAGGCACTTGACGGCAGAAAAAATGCACGGTTACACAGTACACAGGAAAGAGCGGGTGAAAAAAATACAGCCCAAAACGATATAAAACAAACAGATACGGCGGCGGAAGTTCCGGTGATTGATGAAAATGCTGCCCTCCATGCCAAAGAATGGGTGGATAACGGCAGCCGGTTATAAATGGAGGATGTTATGGGAAAAGTAATTATGACAGTAGACGGAAATACTGCCGCCGCTTATACCGCCTACGCATTTACACAGGCTGCGGCGATTTATCCGATTACACCGTCTTCGGCGATGGCAGAAACGGTGGATAACTGGGCAGCACAGGGCAGAAAAAATATTTTTGATGAAACGGCAGATGTGGTGGAAATGCAGTCCGAAGCCGGAGCGGCAGGCGCAATGCATGGCATTTTACAGTCGGGAACACTCGCTTCCACATTTACGGCATCACAGGGACTGCTGTTAATGCAGCCGACTCTTTACAAAATGGCGGGAGAACTTCTGCCGGGGGTACTGCATGTGAGCGCACGTGCGCTGGCGGCACAGGCACTCAGCATTTTTGGTGACCACCAGGATGTCTGTGCAGTACGCCAGACAGGCTGTGTCATGCTCGCATCGTCATCGGTGCAGGAAGTCTGCGACCTTGCCGCCGTAGCACATTTATCGGCAGTCAAAGGAAGACTGCCCTTTATCCATTTTTTTGACGGCTTCCGCACGTCCCACGAAATCCAGCGGATAGAAGCATTGTCCTATGAAGATTATGAAGAAATGCTTGACAAAGAAGCGGTGCAGGCGTTCAGGGAACGCGCGCTGTCACCAAATCACCCGGTTATGCGCGGAACGGCGCAGAATCCGGACATCTATTTCCAGACAAGAGAAGCTGCGAATCTTTTTTATGAAAAAATTCCGGGAATTATAAAAGAATATATGGCACAGATTGAGAAAAGAACCGGCAGGGCATACCGCTTTTTCCAGTATTACGGTGCTAAAAATCCAAAGTACGTAGTAATTGCCATGGGTTCGGTGTGTGAAACCATACGGGAAATCCTGCCGCAGATGAACTGTGCAGATACGGATTGTGATACCGGCAGTTTCGGTATGCAGGACGACATCATGAAGGACAACATAGGTATATACGGCATGATTCAGGTGCATCTGTTCCGCCCGTTCAGTGCAGAAGATTTTTTAAAGGAACTGCCGGAGAGCGTGGAGCGGATTGCTGTGTTAGACCGTACAAAAGAACCGGGCGCACTTGGAGAACCGCTGTATCTGGATATTTGCGGCGCGCTTTACGGAAAGGAAAATGCACCTCTGGTTATCGGCGGGCGGTATGGACTTGGCTCAAAGGATACGACACCGGCGCAGATTGCCGCAGTCTTTGACAACCTGACGGATGTACAGCCGAAAAATCATTTTACAATCGGAATTGAAGATGATGTGACACATCATTCGCTTGCCGTTCATCCGGATTTTCCGATACAGACACCGGCAGGGCTTATGCAGTGTAAATTCTGGGGGCTGGGTTCGGACGGCACGGTGGGTGCAAACAAGCAGGCGGTCAAAATCATTGGGGAATATGCAAAGCCCTATGTGCAGGGATATTTTTCGTATGATTCTAAAAAGTCGGGCGGACTTACGGTTTCCCACCTGCGTTTTGGCGATACACCGATCCGCTCGGAATATTTGATACAGGAAGCGGATTATATCGCCTGCCACAATGAATCCTTTTTAAACAGCGGATACGACCTGACAGAAGGCTTGAAAGAAAACGGCATATTTGTATTGAATACGCAGTATGGCGCAGAGCAGATTGGCGGAAAACTGCCCAAAGAAATGGTTCATGCGCTGATCAAAAAAAATGCACGGCTCTATCTGATTGATGCGGGAAAGCTGGCACACAGTCTGGGACTGGGAAACCGTATTAATATGATTATGCAGGGCGCATTTTTTCATCTGACCGGGATTCTGCCGCAGGAAAAAGCACTTGCCTGTCTGAAAAATTCCATACAGATGGCATACGGAAAAAAAGGTGCAGACATTGTAGAAAAAAATATAAAGGCGGCGGAATACGGTTTTCGGGAAACAAAGCTTGTGCCTGTTGAATTGCTCCAGTCCACAAGAGAAGAACGGGAAAATGTGCAGGAACCCGAATTTATTGAAAACATTTTAAGACCTATGGAAAAGGCAAAGGGGGACAGTCTTCCCGTCAGCACTTTTTATCCGCTGGCGGACGGCACATTTCCTGCCGGTACAACCGCATATGAAAAACGCGGTATTGCGGCATTTATTCCCGAATGGATTGAAAAGAACTGTATCCAGTGCAACCAGTGTTCGTATATCTGCCCGCATGCGTGTATCCGTCCGTTTCTGTTAAATGAAAAGGAACAGGCGCTTGCACCGGAAAATTTTGAAAGCAAGGCGGCGGTAGGAAAAGAGCTTGCGGGACATACGTTCAGGATACAGGTCAGTCCGCTCGACTGTACAGGCTGCGGCAACTGTGCGGACATCTGCCCGGCAAAGGAAAAGGCGCTTGTCATGCAGCCTGCCGCAAAGCAGATAAAAGAACAGGCAGACAACTGGGCGTTTGCGGTCAGCGCGGTGGTGGATAAGCCGGAACTGATGACCAAAGAAACGGTCAAAGGCAGTCAGTTTGCACGACCGCTCATGGAATTTTCCGGTGCGTGTGGCGGGTGTGGTGAAACTCCGTATATGAAGCTTGTGACACAGCTTTTCGGGGAACGCATGGTGATTGCCAATGCGACAGGCTGTTCCTCAATCTGGAGTGCTTCCGCACCGTCCATGGCATATACGTGCAATGCCAACGGAAAAGGTCCGGCATGGGCAAATTCCCTGTTTGAAGACAACGCAGAGTACGGTTATGGAATGTTACTGGGCGCACAAAAGCAGCGGGAAACGCTGATACGGCTGGCAGAAGAATTTGTCAGGGCGTGTGAAAACGGTGCGGACGTCAGTGCCGATGGCGGCGGTGCAGAGGACAGAAGCGGGATTTTAGAAGCACTCAGACACTGGCTCTCAGTGCGTGATGATGATACTGCCTGCAATGCGGCGGCAGAAGTGGTGTGTGAGAAGCTGACAAAGGTACTGAAAGAACCGGTGATGCTGTCAGACGTACCGGCAGCGGTATCAGAACAGGCAGAGTGGAAGTCACGGCAGGTTCAAAGGCTGTCAGAAATTCAGAAACGGGCGGATTTTCTTGTAAAACGCTCGCAGTGGATTGTCGGTGGTGATGGCTGGGCATACGATATCGGATATGGGGGACTGGATCATGTGCTTGCCAGTGGTGCCAATGTCAATATACTTGTCTTTGATACAGAAATCTATTCCAATACGGGCGGACAGGCATCAAAGTCCACACCGGCAGCAGCAATTGCCAAATTTGCCGCCGACGGTAAAAGGACGGCAAAAAAAGATATCGGCGCAATGGCGATGACTTACGGAAATGTCTATGTGGCGCAGATTGCCATGGGCGCGGATAAAAACCAGACGATAAAAGCGATTCTGGAAGCCGAGCGGTATGATGGTCCTTCCCTGTTAATTGCCTATGCACCCTGTATCAGTCACGGTATTAAGGAAGGCATGGGAAAGAGCATGGCAAGCATGAAACAGGCGGTAGATGCCGGATACTGGCATTTGTACCGGTATAATCCGCAGCTTATAAAGGAAGGAAAAAATCCGTTTTCACTGGATTCCAGGCCGCCAAAAACTTCTTTTACAGAATTTTTAAGAAGCCAGTTACGCTATGCGGTGCTTGAAGCGCAGTATCCGAAGGAAGCGAAGGCGCTGTTTGCAAAGGCAGAGGAAGATGCGGGCAGACGGTATCAGCGGTATCGGGAAATGGCAGAAAAACTTAAAGAGTTAGAGAAAAAGAAAAACGATTAAAAAGTGAATAAATGCAACAAAAAATGAAAGCGGAATGCTGTATTATAAACATATTTTCCTGCCGGGCAGGTGGGAAATTTATATGACAGGTATTCCGCTTTTTAATTTACAGAAAAAGATGAAAATGATAAAATATTAGTATATTTTTGGAAGTGAAGGGGTGTAAGCAATGACACTGACACAATTAAAATACGCGATTACCGTATCAGAAGCAGGTTCCATGAATCAGGCGGCAAAGGAACTTTTTATTTCACAGCCGAGCCTGTCGCTTGCCATACGGGACTTAGAAGAAGAAATCGGTGTGGAGCTGTTCCGGCGCAGCAGCCGCGGTATTTTACTGACACCGGACGGCGAAGAATTTATCGGATATGCCAAACAGGTCGTAGAGCAGTATCAGTTAATTGAATCCAAGTATGTACAGAAAGAAAAAGTAAAGAAAAAATTCAGTGTTTCCATGCAGCATTATACCTTTGCGGTCAATGCTTTTGTGGAGATGGTGAAACAGTTTGGCATGGATGAGTATGAATTTGCAGTGCATGAAACAAAGACGTATGAAGTTATTGAAGATGTCCGAACGTTCCGCAGTGAAATCGGTATATTGTATCTGAATGAATTTAACCGGAAAGTGCTGACCAAGCTTTTTGCCGAGTATAATCTGGAATTCCATGAAATTCTGCGGTGTGGTGTATATGTATATATGTGGAAAGGACATCCGCTTGCAAATAAAAAAGAAATTGATATGGAAGAACTGGCGGAGTATCCGTGCCTGTCCTTTGAGCAGGGAAGTTACAATTCCTTTTATTTTGCAGAGGAAGTTTTAAGCACCTATCAGTATAAGCGGCTGATTAAGGCAAATGACCGCGCAACCATGTTAAATCTGATGGTGGGACTGAATGGATTTACACTGTGTTCCGGTATTATCTGTGAGGAATTAAACGGTTCGGAATACTGTGCAGTCAAACTCAAATCCAATGAAGAAATGTCAATTGGATATTTGTATAGAAAAGGTGTTGCCATCAGTCTTCTGGGACAGAAATACCTTGATGAAATCGCAAAATATCAGGATAAAGCAATGGGCAGTTATGTCATATAAAATCCCAAAGACAGTGTTTAAAATACTGGTAAAGATACATAAACAATGATATGATATAAAAGTCAGAATATAAAAAGTCATTTTTGCTGACAGGTGATGAAAAAAAATAAATGCACCGGTGAGCAAAAAATAATTTATAAAAACGAAAGAAGGGGTATAAGCGTATGGAGCAGTTTGTTGGAATGAGCAAAACAGGCAGCATAAAAGAAGCTGCCGAAGGATTAAAAAATCCTCAGTTTTTAATGCTGTTTGACAGCAGTAAAGAACGTTTTAAAGAAAGCGTATCACAGCTGGAAGAAATGTTTCCGGGTGTGCCAAGTATTGGGTGTGTGGGACAGTTTTACGGAAAGACACAGGTGCTTGAAAATGGTGTTATGGTTGTTGGATTTTCCGGTGGAATCCGTGCAGCAGCGGATGTCTTTACCGATGTATCCACAATGCCGGTAAAATGTATCAGAAAATTCCAGCAGAATGTTACAAATATCAGTGCATCAGCGGATAATACCGTGTTAATTGATTTTTGCAGCGGCAATGATGAATGTGTGCTGGCAACGATGGAATCCGTTCTGAAAAGCAAAAAGATTCAGCTGACCGGCGGAACGGCATGGGAAGGACTGGTATGCTGTAACGGACAGGTTTATGAAGATGCCTGCGCTTATGCACTGGTTAAAAATGAATCCGGCAGGGTTAAGGTTTATAAAGAAAATATTTATCTGCGTAAAGATGCAGTAAAGCATATTGTTACGAAGTCTGAACCGCGTACTTATACGATTCAGGAAATTGACGGCAGACGGGCGGAAGACGTTTATACAAAAGAACTGGGGATTTCGCCGGAAAATATTACGGAACAGACCATGGTAAATCCGCTTGGACGTGTTATCGGTGATGAAACCTATATTATTTCGATTAAAGAGCGTACCGGAAACGGCAGCTTTTCCTGCTATAGAAAAGTAAACCCAAAGGATAACATCTGTTTTTTACAGGCGGGAGATCACAAGCAGATTTTACAGGAAACCATTGAAAGTATCCACAAAGATTTTTCAAAGATTTCGGGCGTATTTTCGGTAAACTGCCTGTTCCGGTATCTGTATTTCCAGCAGAAAGGTTTTGTGAACGAATATCTTGAAGAAATGGGAAAGCTTGGCAGTCATGCAGGACTTGTCGGACTGGGGGAGCATTATAACGGACAGCATACGAATCAGACAATGTCAGCAGTGGTATTTGAGTAAACACTAATAGCTTTAATGGCAGATGAGCGGTATCATGACAGGAACGTTAGAAAAGAGGTACATATGGGATTATTTCATAAAAATAAACAAAAAGAAGCTGTACAGGAAGTAAAACAGCCGCAGATTTCGTTGGAAGAAAAGGCATATCCGATTATTTATACGGCAAATTATATATCAGAGCGCTTTGAAAATCTTTCCGATGAAGAAGTGGTTGTCAGCAATCAGATTGTCGGGATTAAAGAGGCGTTTGATAATGTTTTAACAGAGATGGACCGGTTATCTGTACAGATTCAGAATTTCGGAAATACATTTTCGGGAATACAGAATGCATCGGAGAATTTCAGCAGTGTGCGTGACGGCATTATTGCATCTGTAGATACGGCACAGGAAAAGGTGCGCGAATTAAAAGCGGACTCTGCGCGTGTAACAGACAGCTTTCATGTAATGGATACGACATTCCAGAATCTGGAGCAGGCAGTCGGAGAAATTAAAGAGTGTACACAGGGAATCGTTGATGTGGCAAATCAGACCAATATGCTTGCGTTAAATGCTTCAATTGAAGCGGCAAGAGCCGGTGAGCAGGGCAGAGGGTTTGCGGTTGTTGCGGAACAGGTTCGTGAACTTGCAGACGAGATTAAAAATCTGATTCAGGTTATCAGTGAAAGAATCAAGAATGTAGAGGACGGCACAGGAGAATTAAGCCGTTCCCTGCGAGAGTCAGAACAGATTTTAGACGAGAATACAGAAAATGTAAATTCGGCGCATGACATTTTTGAGGAAATTAAGGGAAAGGCAGATGCAGTCGGACAGGTGCAGAACAACATTGCAGATGCAATTCAGGATTCAACGAAAGAAGTGGAAAAAATTTCTGATTTTGTAGTGTTATCCAGAACATATTATGATAAAGTGCTTTCTTGTATTGAAGATATTGAAAAAAGTGATAACATAAAGACAGCGGTGTTTGATGACATCAGAAATATGCTTTTACAGGTTGAACCATTGGCAAAGGACATATCAAAACAATAATATGTAGAAAAGAGGAAGAATTATGCTGACAAATGACGCAACAATTTTAAAAATAAAACACGAAGTTCTGTATCAGGTGGCAAAGCTTGCCTATGCAGGTGAATTTGATGAGAAAAAAGACGAACTTGCTTATAAATTAATTCCGGGGCCGAAGCCGCAGTTTCGCTGCTGCGTCTATAAGGAAAGAGAAATCGTCCGCCAGAGAGTAAGACTGGCGGAGGGTTTATGTCCGACAGAGAGTGACCACAGTGGTTCTAAAAATGTAATTCAGGTAATAGAGTCTGCGTGTGCAGACTGTCCGTTATCCCACTATATTGTAACGGATAACTGCCGTAAATGTATGGCAAAGGCCTGTCAGCAGTCCTGCAAGTTCGGGGCAATTTCAATGGGCAGGGACAGAGCCTATATTGACCCGGACAAATGTAAGGAGTGTGGCATGTGTGCAAAAAACTGTCCGTACAATGCGATTGCGGATTTAATCCGTCCATGTAAAAAAGTCTGTCCCGTCAACGCAATTACCATGGATGAAAATGGCATCTGCGTGATTGATGAAGAAAAATGTATCCGTTGCGGACAGTGTATTCACAGATGTCCGTTTGGTGCGATCGGTTCAAAGACCGACATTGTGGCAATTATAAAAGATATGCTGGCAGGTAAAAAAGTCGTTGCGATGTTTGCACCGGCCATTGAGGGACAGTTTGGCAGGGAAATCACAATGTCAAGTATTCGTACTGCCTGCAAAAAGATTGGATTTGCTGATATGGTGGAAGTCGGACTCGGTGGTGATATGACAGCGGCGGCTGAAGCGGCAGAGTGGCTCGAAGCACACGAGCAGGGCAAAAAGATGACAACCTCCTGCTGTCCGGCATTTGTCAACATGATCCGCAAGCACTATCCGGAACTGGCAGACAACATTTCAACAACGGTTTCGCCGATGTGTGCGGTATCCCGTATGTTAAAGGCAAAGGATCCGGGGACGGTAACGGTATTTGTAGGACCTTGTATTGCCAAAAAGAGCGAAGTCAAGGATAATGACATCGAGGGCAATGCAGATTATGTATTAACAATCGGTGAATTCCGTGCAATGATGCGTGCAAAAGATGTACAGTTTGAGCCGGAAGAAAATGATTCACAGCAGGCAAGTGTATACGGTAAGCGTTTCGGAAACGGCGGCGGCGTAACAGCGGCAGTGTTAAAGAGCATGGAAGAAACAGGCACAGATACATCGGGACTGACAGTTGAAAAATGTGCCGGTGCGGCAGAAGTAAAGAAAGCATTAACATTGATGAAGGTCGGACGCCTTCAGGCAGATTTTGTAGAAGGCATGATGTGCGAAGGCGGATGTGTAGGCGGACCGAGCCAGCACAGAAGCGAGATGCAGTTTAAGAAAGACCGCGACACACTGATTGCAGAAGCAGATGACAGAGGTGTTCATGAAAATCTGGAATCTGTAGATATGGAAGCATTTGCGATGCACCGCTAGACTTGCATTTTTGCAGAAAACGCCTCAACGTTGTCACTTAACTTCGGCTTTTTTCTGCAAAAAATGCGGGAGAGGGTGGCAACGGGAGTGCGCGGCGCATTGTTTATTAATAAAACAGGTGGATGACCTGATTAAAAGAGGATTTGGACAGGTATGAGATTTGATAAGATTGTAAAGGTGCATGAAGGTGCATTTATTGACCGGTATAATGTAAGTTATACAACGCAGGATCAACGGAAAAAGGTCTATGAGATTATCAGCAGAAATAAGGATTTAAAGACACTGGAGGATTTGCATAATCCGCATACAGACGGCGTTGTAATTATTATGACAGATGCCGGCGGTGAAAAAATTCTCTTAAATAAGGAGTTCCGCATGTCGGTCGGGGAGTGTGTATACAACTTCCCGGCAGGGCTGATTGACAGTGGTGAAACACCGAAGGAAGCGGCGGCAAGGGAATTAAGGGAAGAAACAGGACTTGAGATTGTTGAGATTGCCGACCAGCTTTATGACAGCTACAGTGCCATCGGATTTTCCAATGAAACCAATGCTGTTGTGATCGGTACAGCAGCAGGCACATTTGCGCCGAGTACGTCTACGATGGAAGAAATTCAGGCAGGCTGGTATACCAAAGAAGAAGTAAAGAATTTATTGAAAAATAAGCATTTTGCGGCAAGAACGCAGGCATACTGTTACTTGTGGGCAATGAATTAAGAAAGAGTGGGAAAAACGTGAGAAAAAAGACAATTTTGACAATGGTATTGCTGCTGGCAACAGTTATGCTGATACCGCTTTCAGGCTGCAAAAATAAGAAAGTAATACCGGTATTTACGTATGAAAAAAACGAAGATGATACCATTACGATAACGGGGCTGACCGATAAAGGCAGAGCGGATTCTAAGCTTACGATACCGGCACAGCTTGACGGCAGTACGGTAACAGCAGTTGCGGGAGAAGCATTTCGTGATGACTACAATGTAACCGAAGTGGTATTTGAAGAAGGCGTAAAAAGTATCGGTGACAATGTATTTTTAAACTGTACTATGTTACAGACCATTGCATTTCCACAGTCACTGGAAAATGTGGGGACACATGTTGTAACCAATACACGCTGGGAGAAGAGCCGTTTGGAAAGCAGCAATGAAATTATTGTCAATAATATTTTACTTGCGGTGAAAGAAAACCTTACAGAGTATACAGTGCCGGAAAATGTTGTGAGCATCGGCTCGGGTGTCTTTTATGATAACACAGTATTGGAAAAAATCACGCTGAACAGCCGGGTAGAAGCAATCGGTAATTATGCATTTTCAGGATGTAGCAGTTTGACAAAGCTGGAGCTGCCGTCTTGTGTTAAAAAAATCGGTTATGCGGCATTTAACGGCTGTACAAAGTTGGAATTGTCTGTTAATTCCGGTGTGGAAGAAATCGGACAGGATGCATTTTTAGATGTGGAGCAGCTTGCATATGACGGAAAACTGACGGGTAGTCCGTGGGGCGCAAAAAGCATCAAAGAATAAAGCAAAGAATAAATGAGAACGGAGGCGGCATATGAAGGTTACAGACAGACATTTTTTATCGGCAGACCATAAGAATCACATCCACGTGAAAATCTGGGAGCCGGAAGGAAACGTGCAGGGTGTCATTCAGATTGCACACGGCATGATTGATTATATTGAACGTTATACGGCGATGGCAGAATATTTTGCAAAAAAAGGTTATGTCGTTGCAGGAAATGACCATCTGGGACATGGTGATTCTGTTTTGACAAAGGAAGATTATGGATATTTTACGGAAAAAAATGCAAGCCGTTGTGTCGTTGAAGATATGCATAAGCTGACGGCGATTATGAAAAAGAAATATCCCGATGTTCCGTATTTTCTGCTTGGGCACAGCATGGGATCTTTTTTGTCACGAAGATATATCACGGAATACGGATATGAATTAAACGGTGTATTGCTGCTTGGTACAGGCAATCAGCCCGATATTGTTGTAAAATCGGGAATTTTGCTGGCAAAACTGGTAAGACTGATTAAGGGTGAGCGTTACCGCAGTCCGTTTTTAAATCATCTGATGTTTGGCAGTTACAATGCAAGAGTTGTCAATCCGGTAACGGATAAAGACTGGGTGTGTGGCAATGCTGAGGTGATTAAAGAATACGTGGCAGATGAAAAATGCAGTTACTTGTTTACAGTAAACGGATATCTTGGACTGTTGGATACGATTGCCTATGTAAAGAAAGTATCTAATATCCGTAAAGTACCAAGAGATCTTCCGGTGATACTGGCAGCAGGGACAAAAGACCCGGTGGGCGGTTATGGCAGAGATGTCAAAAAGCTGTTTGTGACTTACAGCAGGCATTTTTACGATGTGGAATTGCGGCTGTATGAGGATTGCAGACATGAGCTGCACAATGAACTGATACAGGAAGATGTATTTGAGGATTTATACCAGTGGATTTGTAAGCATAGATAAGGAAGGAAAAGGATGAAGGTATATACATTTTTAACAGATGGGTTTGAAACAGTGGAAGCACTGGCGGTTATTGATATTTTAAGGAGAGCGGGCATTGAAGTGGAAACGGTATCCATTACCGGAAATGAACAAGTATGTTCAGCTCAGAATATTACGATAAAGGCGGATACATTATTTAAGGCTCAGCCGGTTCGTAAAGAAGACGTTTTATTCTTGCCGGGAGGTCCCGGACATAAGCAGTATAATGAATGTAAGCCGCTTTTGGAACTGCTTGAAAGGCACCACGCAGAAGGCGGACGGATTGCTGCAATCTGTGCAGCACCAAGTATTTTAGGACACCTTGGCATATTAAACGGAAAGAAGGCAACAGCATTTCCGGGATATGAAAAGGACCTGACAGGTGCAGAAGTGCTTACAGCACCGGTAAAAGTGGTGACGGACGGCAATATTACAACGGCAAGAGGCATGGGGGCTTCTATTGAACTCGGACTTGAACTTGTCAGATTGCTGATAAGTGAAGAAAAAGCACAGGAAATCGGACTATCTGTGCAGTATCTGGAAAAGTAGGCTGGAAAAATCATGGGAAATGAATACTTAGACAGTTACGAAAGAGCCAAAAGAGCGGATAGAGAGAGAAGAAGTCATGCCAGGCAGATGAAGCGCAGACGGCAGAAGCGTTTAAAAATGATAAAAGGAGCGATAACGGCGGCTGTTGCCATCGTAGTTGCAGTATGCTGTATTTTGTATACAACCCGTGGCGAAGGCGGTGGACAGGCAGATGGTCTTGATTCACAGCAGATGGCGCAGGATGCCATGCAGGCACTGGCACAGATTTCAGAACCAGAACAGAAATTTAAATATCCGTCCGTCAGTGAAAATTATAAAGAAATCGTTTCGGAAGAAGTCAAAAGTCCGTATGTTGCATTACTCGACGTAGAAAACAGTCAGGTAATTGCAGGAAGGGGATACAACGAAAAGATTTATCCGGCTTCCATGACAAAGGTCATGACACTGATTGTTGCGGTAGAGCAGCTTCAGGATTTAAACCGGACCTATGCGCTGTCGTATGAGCTGCTGGATCCGCTGGTGCGTGAGCAGGCATCCCGGGCGGGATTTGATCCGGGTGAAATGGTTACGGCAAAGGATTATCTGTATGGACTTGTACTGCCGTCAGGTGCAGATGCGGCGGTAGCTCTTTCAATTATGACAGCCGGTTCAGAAGAAGCATTTGCGGATTTAATGAATCAGAAATGCAGTGAAATCGGCTTGAAAAATACACATTTTATGAATGCATCGGGGCTGTATGACGAACAGCAGTATACAACACCGGTTGAAATGGCAATGATTATGCAGTATGCAATGCAGAATCCGACATGCGCAGAGGTGCTTTCAACGTACCAGTATACCACGACACCGACGGCTCAGCACCCGGAGGGAATTAAGCTTTCCAGTACGATGTTTAGCAGAATGTATGGTAATGAAGTCGAGAATGTGACCATCATGGCAGGAAAGACAGGATATACGCAGGAGGCGGGAAACTGCCTTGTAAGCTATGCACAAAAGAACGGGCATCACTATGTTGCATTGACAGCCGGGGCGTCCTACAAATGGCACGTCATTTTTGATGATTTTGAAATTTATAAAACCTATCTGCCGTAGTTTTTACAAAAATTGTCATAATAATTGATTTACGGCTGCACATACTAATACCAAGATAAGCAACGAAAAAAGTTCTTATCTAAAACAAATATTATGGAGGTGCAGTATTATGACAAACTCTAATTCTAATTCAAAAACAAAGAAGGAAGCACAGGATGCACTTGACAGATTTAAGATGGAAGTTGCATCAGAAATCGGTGTAAACTTAAAAGAAGGTTACAACGGTGATTTAACATCAGCAGAAGCAGGTTCTGTCGGCGGTAACATGGTTAAGAAGATGATTAAAAGACAGGAAGAGCAGATGTCACAGGGCAAGTAATCTGTCAGTAAAAAGAAGATTGTGCCGGTGACAAAAAAAAGAAAAGCCACAGTTTCCACGGAAATTCAAGCCTTAAATCACCGTGAAATGCTGTGGCATTTCTTTATGTTGTATAAGAGTTTAAAAGCCTTCTTCGCGCCGGGTTTTGCGCAGTGCAACGCGGCGTTCGGCAGCCTCCCATTTTGCCTGTTCTTCAATGGAAGAAACTGACAGTCGCGGAACGCGGACAGGATGGTCGTTTTCATCAAGGGCAACCATAATAAAGAAGGCGCGGTTGACAGGATAACGTTTGCCGTTTTTCTTTTCCACGTAGGTGTCAATGCGTACTTCCATGGAAGAATTGCCCACATGGGTCAGATAGCCGATTAAAACGATGACATCGCCCAGATAACATGCTTCCTTAAATTGTAAGTTGTCAATGCTTGCCGTGGTAACGTTACATTCGCAGTGGCGCTTGGCAACAATGCCGGCAACTTCGTCAATCCACATTAAAAGCTGTCCGCCAAAAAGTCTTCCAGCACCGTTCATATCACGGTTACATAGTAAATGTGAAACCTCTGTGCGGGAAACTTCAACTGATTTTTCTTTTATCTCATTCATATAAATCCCCATTCCCATTTTTTTTATCTGTCATCCGGACAGATTTGATAGTATTCTTACTATAACATAAACACAGGCGGTTCGTGAAATAAAAAATAAATAAATTGAAGAAAAATTTTACTGGTAAAGTAAAAAAAGTTATGTTATAATGCCTAATATGTACGTTGTACGCTAGAAAAATTTACATATATCTTTAAGGAGGAAATAGTAACAATGAGTTTTAAAGTAGAACAGATGGAAGAAAAGAACATGGTCAAACTCGTAATCGAGTCAACAGCAGAGGAGTTTGAAGCAGGTTTAAATAAGGCTTATAATAAAGATAAGAACAAGATTTCTATCCCGGGTTTCAGAAAAGGTAAGGCACCTCGTAAGATGATTGAGCAGATGTATGGTGCAGAAGTATTCTACGAAGATGCAGCAAATGCTATCATTCCTGAAGCATATGCCACAGCAGCTGAAGAAAGCAAGTTAGAAATCGTTTCACAGCCTAAGATTTCTGTTGTACAGTTAGAAAAAGGCAAGCCATTCATCTTCGCAGCAGAAGTAGCTGTAAAGCCGGAAGTAGAACTTGGCACATACAAGGGTGTCGAAGTAGAAAAGGCTGATACAGAAGTAACAGATGCAGACGTAGAAGAAGAATTAAAGAAGGTTCAGGAACAGAACTCAAGAACAGTAACAGTAGAAGACAGAGCTGTTAAAGACGGCGATATGACTGTTATTGACTTTGAAGGTTTTGTTGACGGTGTTGCATTTGAAGGCGGAAAGGGTGAAAACTATCCTTTAACAATCGGTTCTCATTCATTCATCGACAACTTTGAAGAACAGTTAATCGGCATGAACATTGGCGAAGAAAAAGAAATCAACGTAACATTCCCGGAAGAATATCATGCAGAAGAATTAAAGGGCAAGCCGGCTACATTCAAGGTATCCGTAAAGGAAATCAAGGAAAAGCAGCTTCCTGAATTGGATGATGATTTTGCACAGGATGTATCAGATTTCGATACACTTGCTGAATACAAGGAAGACTTAAAGAAGACAATTTCCGTTCGCAAGGAAAATGAAGCAAAGGCCAAGAAGGAAGACGAAGCAATCGCTAAGATTGTAGAAACATCTAAGATGGACATTCCGGAAGCTATGATTAATACACAGGTAAACAGAATGGTAGAAGACTTTGCACAGAGATTACAGCAGCAGGGCTTATCTATCGACCAGTACTTCCAGTACACAGGTATGACAGCAGATAAGATTGTAGAAGAAATGAAACCGGAAGCTGTTAAGAGAATCCAGACAAGACTGGTACTTGAAGCAGTTGCAAAGGCAGAAGATATTCAGGTATCCGATGAAGAATTCGATGCAGAGCTTCAGAAGATGGCTGATATGTATAAGATGGAACTTTCACAGATTAAAGAATTTATGGGAGAATTTGAAGGAAAGCAGATTAGAAGTGATATTGCTATCCAGAAGGCAGTAGACCTTATCGTAAATTCAACTGTAGAAAAGTAATTTTCGTGTAAGAAAGGACAGAAATTATGAGTTTAGTGCCTTATGTCGTTGAACAGACCAGCCGTGGAGAACGGTCATATGATATTTATTCAAGACTTTTAAAAGACAGAATTATCTTCTTAGGAGAAGAAGTGACAGATGTATCTGCAAATATTGTTATTGCACAGATGTTATTTTTAGAGGCAGAAGATCCAAGCAAGGATATTCACCTTTACATTAACAGTCCGGGTGGTTCTGTATCTGCCGGATTTGCAATTTATGATACAATGCAGTATATTAAGTGTGATGTATCTACGATGTGCATGGGACTTGCAGCAAGCATGGGTGCATTTTTGCTTGCGGGCGGTGCAAAGGGCAAAAGACTTGCTCTCCCGAATTCTGAAATTATGATTCATCAGCCTTCAGGCGGTGCTAGAGGACAGGAAACAGAAATCAGAATCGTTGCAGAAAATATTTTAAAGACTAGAAATCGGTTGAATGAAATTCTGGCAGCCAATACTGGCAAGTCAGTAGAAGAAATATCTCGTGATACAGAGCGTGATAACTATATGACAGCACAGGAAGCTGTAGCTTATGGTCTTATTGACAGCGTAGTTGAAAAGAGATAGTTTTAAATGACGGGACTGTTGCTTTTCGCAACAGTCCTTTTATAAATTACATTATTATTGTTGGAGGATTTCATGGCAGGCAGAGGTATAGATGAAAAGTTGAGATGTTCATTTTGCAATAAGACACAGGATCAGGTAAAAAAGCTGATATCCGGTCCGAACGGAATTTACATTTGTGACCAGTGTGTAAGTATTTGCAGTGATATTCTTGATGAAGAATTTGAAGAAGAAGATGACGGCAATCCGGCAGAAGATATGGAAATTAATCTGTTAAAGCCAAAAGAAATAAAAGAATTTTTAGATGACTATGTTATCGGACAGGACGAGGCAAAGAAAGTACTGGCGGTAGCGGTTTATAATCATTACAAGAGAATTTTATCAGGGAAAGATGTTGATGTAGAATTACAGAAAAGTAATATTTTAATGCTGGGTCCGACAGGTTCCGGTAAGACATTTCTTGCTCAGAATCTGGCAAGACTTTTAAATGTGCCGTTTGCAATTGCAGATGCAACCACACTGACAGAGGCGGGGTATGTCGGTGAAGATGTAGAAAATATTTTATTAAAGCTGATTCAGGCAGCAGATTATGATATCGAAAAAGCACAATATGGTATTATTTATATTGATGAAATAGATAAGATTACAAAGAAATCAGAAAATGTATCCATTACAAGAGATGTATCGGGCGAAGGTGTACAGCAGGCACTTCTTAAAATTTTAGAGGGTACGGTGGCTTCCGTTCCACCACAGGGAGGAAGAAAACACCCACAGCAGGAACTGATTCCAATTGATACAACCAATATTTTATTTATCTGCGGTGGTGCATTTGACGGTCTTGAAAAGATTATCGAATCCCGTATGGATAAGAGTTCTATCGGATTTAATGCAGATGTCCATGAAAAGATTGAAGCAGAAGTCGGTGAGATGTTCCATAAGGTACTTCCGCAGGATCTGATTAAATTCGGACTGATTCCTGAATTTGTAGGCCGTGTGCCGGTGGTTGTTGCATTGGATTCCTTAGATGAAGCTGCACTGGTAAGAATTTTAAAGGAACCGAAAAATGCGATTTTAAAGCAGTATCAGGCATTGTTCTCTTTAGATGAGGTAGAACTGGAATTTACAGACGAAGCGGTTGAAGAAGTCGCTAAAAAGAGTTTTGAAAGAAAGACGGGTGCCCGTGGCCTTCGTTCTATCTTAGAGGCAGTTATGAATGAAGTGATGTACGAAATTCCGTCAGATGATACGATTGCAAAATGTGTAATTACAAAGGATGCCGTAGATGGAACAGCAAAGCCTTTGATTGAGTACCGCTCAGAAAATGTTGCAATGTAAAAAACTAAAAGGTTAGGTTTATATGGAAATGAAAAATATAAATTTGCCATTGATTGCATTAAGAGGTATGACCGTGTTGCCGGACATGGTCATACATTTTGATATAAGCAGAAAAAAATCAATTCATGCAGTAGAAAAGGCAATGGAAAAAGACCAGAAAATCTTTCTGGCAACACAGGTTGACCCAGAAGTTTCTGACCCGGAATACGAAGATTTATATCATGTAGGTACACTGGTAAAGATTAAACAGCTCATAAAGCTGCCAAACAGCGTAGTGCGTGTTCTGGTAGAAGGTGTGAAGAAGGGTACGCTTGAAGGTGTTACGCAGGCGGATGGAATGCTTGTGGCAGAGGTTGCAGTAAATGAGCAGCCGCCGCAGGAATTAGACCCGACACTCAATAAAGCCATGCTTACGGGGTTAAGAGAACTGATTCGTCAGTACGCACTTGCCAATCCAAGGATGAGCCGTGACATTTTAAAGCAATGGCTGGGTATGAACAGTGCCAGAAAGCTGCTGGAACGGTTTACAATCGACTATCCGATGGAGTACAGGGAACGCCAGCATATGCTGGAACTGGATTCTTTGGAAGAAGTGTATGAATATGCGGGCAAACTCTTGATCGAAGATACGAATGTCAGCAGAATTAAAGAAGAGCTTTCTGAAAAAGTCAAAGAAAAAGTAGATAAACACCAGAAAGAGTATATTTTAAGAGAGCAGTTAAAAGTTTTAAATGAAGAATTAGACGGCGAAGATGACGGTTCTGAAATTGAAGAATTTTGTGATGCAGTAAAAGAACTGGAAGCAGCTACGGAAATTAAAGAAAAAATCCGCAAGGAAATCAAGCGTTATAAAATATTAAGCCAGGGGTCAGCAGAAGCGAACGTGGAGCGCGGTTATATCGAAACGCTGCTTGAAATGCCGTGGGATAAGATGTCAGAGGATAACCGTGATTTAGATGCTGCAGCACAGGTGTTGGATGAAGATCACTATGGCATGAAAAAAATCAAAGAGCGTATTTTAGAATCGCTCGCAGTCCGTAATATTACAAGCAAGGGTGATGCACCGATTCTTTGTCTTGTAGGACCTCCGGGAACGGGAAAAACTTCAATTGCGCGTTCTGTGGCAAAAGCACTGAATAAAAAATATGTGCGTATCTGTCTGGGTGGTGTACGTGATGAAGCAGAAATCCGCGGACACAGAAAGACTTATGTTGGTGCAATGCCGGGCAGAATTATTACGGCATTTAAAGCGGCAGGCGTGAAAAATCCGCTTATGCTGTTAGATGAAATTGATAAAATCAGCAGTGATTATAAGGGCGATACGGCTTCAGCGCTGTTGGAGGTATTAGACAGCGAGCAGAACAGCCATTTCGTCGATCACTATATTGAACTGCCGACAGACCTTTCACAGGTGCTTTTTATTGCAACGGCAAATGATTTATCAACTGTCAGCAAACCGCTTTTAGACCGAATGGAGATTATCGAGGTCAGCTCATATACCAAAAATGAAAAGCTGCACATTGCAAAAGAACATTTAGTGCCAAAGCAGCTTGAGAAAAACGGACTGATGGCAAAACAGCTGAAATTCTCCGATAAGGCGCTTGAAAGCATGATTGACGGATATACAAGGGAAGCCGGTGTGCGAAGCTTAGAGCGTGAAATCGCAAAGGTATGCCGCAAGGCAGTGCGCCAGCTCTATCACGGCAACGGAGAATTGAATGAAGAAGTAAAGAGTATCCGCATTACAGATAAGAATTTAAAGGATTTCTTAGGAAAAGTAAAATTTAAGCCGGAGAATATCCATAAAAAGAATGAAGTCGGTATTGTGCGTGGACTGGCATGGACAAGTGTCGGCGGGGATACGTTAGAAATTGAAGTCAATACAATGCCGGGTAAGGGTGAACTGATTCTCACCGGACAAATGGGTGATGTCATGCAGGAATCCGCACGGATTGCACTGACTTATGTGCGCTCCATTACATCAGGCAGGAAGTATAAGGTCGAACAGGAATATTTTGATACACACAGTATTCATTTACATATTCCGGAAGGCGCAGTGCCAAAGGATGGTCCGTCAGCCGGTGTAACAATGACAACGGCGATGCTTTCTGCAGTGACAGGAATTCCGGTTCATGCCGATGTTGCAATGACCGGGGAAGTGACACTCCGCGGCAGAGTGCTTCCGATTGGCGGATTAAAGGAAAAACTGCTCGCGGCAAAGACGGCAGGCATGAAAAAAGTCCTTGTTCCGTCCGAAAACAGAAGTGATGTGGAAGAATTTGATGAAGAAATTACAGGCGGCATGGAGATTGTTTTTGTTTCGGAAATGAAACAGGTACTTGAGCATGCACTGGTTCCCGGGAATCAGGATAAATAGTGAAAATGTATGGCATGAGATGTCAGCAGAATGGAGAGTTGTATGGTTATCAAAAAAGTAAATCTGGATATTGTCATTGGTGTTACAAGCGCAATTCCACAAACTGAACTGCCGGAGGTGGCATTTGCGGGAAAATCCAACGTAGGAAAATCTTCACTCATCAATGCGTTGATGAACCGTAAGTCTTATGCCAGAACATCTTCACAGCCGGGTAAGACACAGACAATCAATTATTATAATATCAATGATGCAATGTTTCTGGTGGATTTACCGGGCTACGGCTATGCCAATGCCAATCAGCAGGTAAAAGCAAAATGGGGTAAAATGGTAGAAAAGTATCTGAAAGTGTCCAAACAGCTTCGTCAGGTCTTTCTGCTGATTGATATCCGTCATGACCCGTCAGCCAACGATAAAATGATGTATGACTGGATTGTTGCAAATGGATACCACCCGGTCATTATTGCAACAAAGCTGGATAAATTAAAGCGCAGCCAGATTCCAAAGCATGTTAAAGCTGTCCGCACAGGACTTGGACTTGAAAAAGATGATATATTAATTCCTGTTTCATCACAGACGAAGCAGGGAATCCCGGAGTTGTGGGAAACGATTGAGCAGTATTTGTAGACTGGTATTTCTATATGTCCCTGCTTCAACGTTAGCACTTGACTTTGGCATGGGTATATAGAAAGCCCGGCAGAATAAGTATTTTTCATTCACTTATTCTGCCGGGCTTTTATTATAAATATAGTTTTAGTTACTTACATCAGCTTGTGCATGATGAAATCGTAGATTTCCTGACTGCCTTCGCGCCATTTGGAACACATGGCATCGGCCTGTTCTTCTAACGGGACAGCAATGTTTAACTCAATGAGGTTGGTTTCGCCTTCTTTTACGATGCAGTGTACGATGTAGTCGCCGTTTGTGGAACGGTAGTAGTCGGAGAGGGTTCCGGTTTCACAGCGCAGTTCGTATTTATTTTCAGTCAGATACACATCGATTTCTTCACGGATTGCATTGGATATTTTGTTGCTGAAAAAGGAAATGGTGTCTTTTCCGGAAGATGTCAGCCGGTACTGGGTGCTGCTTCGGTATGTCAGGACATTAACAAAGCCATCATCTGCAAGGGAGTTTAAAACTTCCTGCAGTGTAAAATAGGTTGTATATTGTTTGTCCAGCATAAAATCAGCAATCTGGCTGTTGGAAAGTGGAAAATTCACTTTACTTAACATATATAAAACCATCAATTTGTATAAAGTAGTTGCTTCTGTATTCATTGATATAACCGTCCTTGACAAATGTTATTCTCTTTAAAATACCGGTTCATCCGGTTCATTACCTGTTTTTTGTTGGCACTCCATAAAGGAGCTTTCAGCAGTTTTTTTGCACCGTCACCCGTCAGCCGGTGAATTACCATATCCGGCGGAAGAATCTCTAAAATTTTCCCAAGGCAATCAAGATATTCGTCTTCCGTCATGACGGTAAAAAGCTTTTCTTCATAATCGCGTGCAAGGTCTGTGCCGGAAAGAACATGTAACAGCTGGAGTTTAATGCCGGAGGCACCGCTGTGTCCGATATAATCTGCGGTCTGTAACATCATTTCCTGCGATTCAGAGGGCAGTCCGAGAATCATATGCACAATTGTTTCAATTCCGGCATCAGACAGCATTTTCATGGCATCATCAAATACAGAAAGACTGTAGCCGCGGCGGATATAGCGGGCGCTGCTTTCATGGATTGTCTGAAGTCCCAGTTCAACCCAGACCGGTTTTATGGCATTTAATTCAGAAAGCAGTGTAACAATCGCTGGTGTAATGCAGTCCGGTCTTGTTGCAATAGAAAGAATCCGGACGTCATCGTGCCGGATTGCTTCGGTAAAAATCTCTCTTAAATAATCGGCCGGTGCATACGTATTGGTGTATGACTGAAAATAAGCGATATACTGACCGCCGTTATATTTACGGCAGATCAGTGCTTTTTCAGCTTCAATCTGTGCAGCAATGCCTGGAATTTTAGTATGCTGCGGTGTCGCAATGCCTCCGGCAAGTAAAGAGGCACTGTTTCCAATCAGTGCCTCTCCTGAAAAATCACCGGAACCGCCTGCGCTGCAAAAAATACAGCCACGTGTGTCAATCCGTCCATCACGGTTGGGACAGGTCATGCCGCCGCTTAAAGAAAGCTTGTACATTTTACAGCCATACGTTTCCTTTAAATATTCGCTTAGTGAATAGTAGTAAGGTTTCATGGACTATCTGGTAATATGGTCTTTTACTGCCTGACTTACGACATCAGCAACGCGTTCATCAAAAGCTTCCGGTAAAATGTTGACATCGCTGACTTCATCATCAGGAACTAAATTAGCAATGGCAAGTGCGGCAGCCAGCTTCATTTCTTCGGTAATCTGTGTTGCACGGCCTTCGAGAGCGCCTTTAAAGATACCCGGAAATGCGATAACGTTGTTGACCTGGTTCGGAAAGTCGGAACGGCCTGTACCGACCACTTTTGCACCGGCAGCCTTTGCAACGTCCGGCATAATTTCAGGAACCGGATTTGCCATGGCAAAGATAATTGCATCTTTGTTCATGGACTGAACCATTTCAGGAGTTACAATATTCGGAGCGGAAACACCGACAAATATATCAGCATCCTTTAAAGCATCCGCCAGTGAACCAGTCTTATGTTCAAGATTTGTAACATCCATCATGGATTCCTGCATCCAGTTTAAACCTTCGCTTCCTTTTGAAAGGATACCGGACTTGTCGCACATGGTAACATGCTTAAATCCATATGTAAGGAGCAGCTTTGTAATGGCAACACCGGCAGAACCGGCACCGTTTACAACAACCTGACAGTCTTCTTTTGTCTTTCCTGTAACCTTTAAACCATTGATAATACCGGCAAGTACAACAATTGCGGTACCGTGCTGGTCATCGTGGAAAACAGGAATATCTAAGAGCTCCTTTAAACGGGACTCGATTTCAAAGCATCGTGGTGCGGAAATATCTTCAAGATTAATTCCGCCAAAGGCAGGTGCAATATTGACAACAGTCTTAATAATTTCCTCTGTATCCTGTGTGTCCAGACAAATCGGCACAGCATTGACACCGCCGAAGGATTTGAAAAGAACAGCCTTTCCTTCCATAACAGGCATGGCTGCGTGAGCGCCGATGTTGCCTAGTCCTAAAACAGCACTGCCGTCAGATACAACGGCAACAGTGTTTGCCTTAATGGTGTACTTGTAAGCTGCTTCCTTATCCTTTGCGATGACCTTACATGGTTCAGCAACACCCGGAGTATAAGCTAACGCAAGGTCTTCCCTTGTTGCAATATCCATCTTTGGTGTTGTTTCAAATTTTCCGTTCCATTCCTCATGAAGCTGTAAAGCCTTTTCTGCATTTGTCATTATAAATAATACCTGCCTTTCTTAAAAATCCAAAGTTACTTTAAATCATACCATATACAAAATCTGACGGCAATATATTTTTAGAAAAAGAAAGGTTTGAAATTATGACAAAAAGGTGTATAATAGAAAGACAGTAATGAGATTTTCATAAGTGGTGCTGATTCAGTAACCGGATTCCCTGTTTATATTTGTAATATTTATTTATAGGAATGGAATTTATTTTAGGAGAGTATTAAGATATGAGAGAAAAACTTCAGACATTATCTTTAGTTGTATTACGTGAGTTTGCAAAGGATAAAAAAATCAAAGGGATTACAGCGATGCGCAAGGCAGAGCTGATTGATGCAATTATTGAAGCTTCAGGCGGAGAAGAAGCGCAGGCAGAAGCACCGGAAACACAGAATACCGAAACACAGAGTACACAAAGACAGGAAGAACCCCAGGCGGTTCAAAGTACGGCAGCACCGGCAGCACGTACCGGCAGAAACGAAGAAACACCGCGTTACACAAGAAACGATAATGCGCAGAGAAGCAATGAACGCCCGCATTATGAAGAACGCCGTGAATACCGCCACTATGAAGGCAGACAGGATTATAAAAACGACAGAACGGAATATAGGAATGACCGTCAGGACTACAGAAGTGATATGAAATCTGATGAACCGGATGCAAACGGAATCCTTGAAGTCCTTGCAGAGGGATATGGATTTATCCGCTGTGAGAATTTCCTGCCGGGTGAAAATGATGTGTATGTATCGCCGACACAGATCCGCCGTTTTAATTTAAAGACAGGTGATATTATCAAAGGACCGAAGCGTATCCGTACACAGAATGAAAAGTTTTCAGCACTTTTATATCTGGAGTCTGTCAACGGATTAGACCCGATGCTTGCAACCAAAAGACCGGCATTTGAAAAACTGACACCGATTTTCCCGAATGAGAGAATTCATTTAGAGAAAAATACAAATACCGTGGCAATGCGCATGGTAGATCTGATTTCTCCGATTGGCAAGGGACAGCGAGGCATGATTGTATCACAGCCAAAGTCCGGTAAGACAACCCTGTTAAAGCAGATTGCGACAGCCGTAACCAAGAACAACCCGGAAATGCACCTGATGATTCTGTTAATTGATGAACGTCCGGAAGAAGTTACAGATATTAAAGAGTCCATTACAGGGGATAACGTGGAAGTCATTTATTCTACATTTGATGAACTGCCGGAACGTCACAGACGTGTATCCGAAATGGTTATTGAGCGTGCAAAGCGTCTGGTGGAGCAGAAACAGGATGTTATTATTTTATTAGACAGTATTACAAGACTGGCAAGAGCCTATAATCTTACCGTACAGGCAAGCGGACGAACCTTATCCGGTGGTCTGGACCCGGCGGCACTTCATATGCCGAAGCGTTTCTTTGGTGCGGCAAGAAATATGAGAGAGGGCGGAAGTCTTACGATTCTTGCAACAGCACTGGTTGAAACAGGCAGTAAAATGGATGATGTTGTATTTGAAGAATTTAAGGGAACGGGTAACATGGAACTGGTACTTGACAGAAAGCTGTCTGAAAAGAGAGTGTTCCCGGCGATTGATATTGCAAAGTCCAGTACACGACGTGAAGATTTGCTGTTAAGCCGCGAAGAACAGGAAGCGGTAGATATTATGCGGAAGGCGTTAAACGGACTAAAGACAGATGAAGCAGCAGAACGCATCTTAGACTTATTTGCAAAGACAAGAAATAATGCAGAATTTGTACAGACCGTCCGCAAGAACCGTTATATATAGAAGCCGGAGGTTTATGAAAGGACGGACCGGTCTGTTAAAATCAGAAAAAAATTTTTAAAAATAATGCTTGCATTCATAATATCCTTATGATACAATAAGAAAGCTGTTTATCACAGATAAAGAGATCACTTTGTGAGATTCGTCTCACAATGACAATACTTATTTAAATATTAAAGAGGTGAAAATCATGAGAGAAGGAATCCATCCAGAGTACCATCAGGCAAAGGTTGTTTGCAACTGTGGTAATGAATTTGTTACAGGTTCAACAAAGGAAGAAATTCATGTTGAAATTTGCTCAAAGTGCCATCCTTTCTATACAGGACAGCAGAAGGCATCATCTGTTCGCGGACGTATTGATAAGTTCAACAAGAAGTACGGCGTACAGAACAATTAATCAGAACATAAGGTTGAGGTTGACCAGACCTCAACTTTTTTGTTATTATGGTAAAAAATATGCTTAGAGGTGTGCGATGAAACCATCAGGAATCGGCGGACAGGCTGTTATCGAAGGAATTATGATGCGCAATAAGGATCAGTATTCCATTGCAGTCCGTAAGCCAGATAATGAAATAGAAGTAACAGTCAGAGATTGTAATCAGCTGCAAAAGAAACATCCGTGGCTGAATTATCCGATGATCCGGGGAGTATACAGCTTTGTGGATTCTTTAGTAACGGGAATTTCCACAATCAATTATTCGGCTTCGTTTTATGATGATCCGGCAGAGCAGAAGAGTACAAAAGCCGATGAAATCGGAAGGGCTGTTTTTAAAGATAAATTAGAAGCGGTTTTAATGGCGTTTACGGTTATTTTATCTGTTGTATTTGCAGTAGGACTGTTTATGCTCATTCCGTATTTTGTATCCAGACTGCTGACACCTTATGTTTCTTCTCAATTTTTGTTGAATTTTATAGAAGGTCTTGTGAGAGTTGTCTTATTTATTTTATACATACTGGCAATTTCACAGATGAAGGATATTAAAAGAACATTTATGTACCACGGTGCAGAGCATAAGTGTATCAACTGCATTGAGCATGGCGCAAGACTGACACCGGAAAATGTAAAAAACAGCTCGCGTTATCACAAGCGCTGCGGAACAAGCTTTTTGTTTTTGGTGATGTTTGTCAGTGTGATATTTTTTATATTTATCAGAATCGAAAATACGGCGGTGCAGCTCGTTTTAAGAATCCTGCTGATTCCGGTCATTGCGGGTGTTTCATATGAATTAATCCGCTGGGCGGGCAGAAGCGAAAATGCATTTATCACAGCACTCAGTAAGCCGGGGCTGTGGCTTCAGAAGCTCACGACCAAAGAACCGGATATGGATATGATTGAAGTGGCGATTAAAGCAGTAGAAGAAGTCTTTGACTGGGAAGCATTTTTACTGGATTATTATAAGGATACTGAACAGCCGGTAGCAGAAATGGCAGCCAACGAAGCTTCTCTTGCGATTACATCGACCATTACGACCGGTGCGGATCGGAATACACGTTCCTTAAATCCGGATGAAGTTGTACAGGAAAATACACAGCAGACGGCACAGCCTGAAAAAGAATATATTGCACCGGATGATACGGATATATTAGAAGACGGTCAGATTACGGACGCAGAGGGTGCAAAAGAGCAGGAAAAGAATCCGGGCAGCACTGAAAATTCAGAACAGCAGTCCGAAACCGGCAGTCCGGCAGAAAATAAAGAAAAGTCTGAGCCGGAAAGTAAAAATGCAGATATAAAACAGCAGTCAGAATCACAGGAATCAGAAGCCGGAGAAGATGATGAGGACGATGATGAACTGCCGGAGGGCTTTGAAATTATAGAAGACCCGCAGGAATCTGTGGACACGGCAGCACAGCAGGCATCCGAAAGTAATCTGTCAGTAGCAAGCGATAAGGGACTTGAAGAAGGCGACGGCTTTGAATTTATCGAGGATGAAGAAGACGAAGATTACGCAGAGGAACTTCCTCTTTTCAAAGAGAGAGTGGATAAAAAGTGATGTGCAGGGATATGATGATACAGGAAAATCTGACCATATCCGGCGCGGTGCGTGAGGGTGCAAAAAGACTGAAACAGTGCGGCATTGAAAATGCAGACTACGACAGCTATGCCCTGTTGTCTGAAATCAACGGCATGGACAGGACATATTATCTGATGAATGGATCAAAGCTGCTTACCCGTGTAGAACAGGAACGTTTTTTTGACTATATTGAACGTAGAAGCAGTCATGAGCCGTTGCAGCACATTTTAGGCAGGGCATTTTTTTACGGACATGAATTTAAGGTCAGTCCCGATGTACTGATTCCAAGACCGGATACGGAAGTGCTTGTGGAGCAGGTGTTAAAGGTCTGTACGGACGGTATGACAGTTGTAGATATGTGTACCGGTTCAGGCTGCATTCTGCTGTCTGTTGCACTGGAACGAAAGCTTTCAAAGGGTATCGGTGTGGATATTTCCGGGAAGGCACTTGCGGTTGCAAAGGCTAATCAAGAAGCCCTTGCACCGGAAAATGTGACACTGATTCAGAGCGATTTATTTGAAAACGCAGGAAAGTATCTTATGGAACAGTCCGTGGATATTGTGGTTTCCAATCCTCCGTATATCTGTACAGAGGTGATTGACAGTTTATCGGAGGAAGTGCGCCTGCATGACCCGGTGCTGGCATTGGACGGACATGAGGACGGATTATATTTTTACAGAAAGATTACAAAGCAGGCGAAAAGTTTTTTAAAGCCCGGCGGCCGGCTGTTTTACGAAATCGGCTATGACCAGTCTGCGGCAGTCGAAGCACTGCTTTGTAAAGAAGGCTATACACAGGTGTCAACCGTAAAAGATCTGGCGGGACTTGACAGAGTCGTTATGGGCAGATTATAAATAAAGAAAGACAGAGAACCGGAAAGAAAGGATAAAATAGATTATGGATATGTTTGACAGATTGGAAGATACCGTAAATCGTTATGAGGATATTACGGCAGAACTGGGAAATCCGGATGTGGTTAATGACCAGAACCGTTTTAGAAAGCTGATGAAAGAGCAGAGCAGTCTGGCTCCGTTAATTGCTGCGTATACAGAATACAAAAACTGTAAGCAGACAATTGAAGACAGTTTACAGCTTTTAGATGAAGAATCCGATGAAGAATTAAAGGAACTGGCAAAAGAAGAATTAAATGAAGCGAAAAAACGCGTAGAAGAACTGGAAAATGAAATTAAAATTTTACTTCTGCCAAAGGATCCGAATGATGACAAGGATATTATCGTTGAAATCCGTGCGGGTGCGGGCGGTGATGAAGCGGCACTTTTTGCGGCAGAGCTGTTCCGTATGTATACCCATTATGTAGAATCAAAGGGCTGGAAGGTCGAAGTTGTCAACGCGGATGAAACAGGCATTGGTGGTATGAAGGAAATCGAATTCATGGTAAAGGGACAGGGTGCATACTCTGTTTTAAAATATGAAAGCGGTGTACACCGTGTACAGCGTGTTCCGGAAACAGAATCCGGCGGACGTATCCATACTTCTACGGCTTCGGTTGCAGTTATGCCGGAGGCAGAAGAAGTAGATATCCAGATTGATGAAAAAGATATCCGTATCGATGTTATGCGTGCTTCAGGAAACGGCGGACAGTGCGTTAATACAACGGATTCCGCTGTACGACTGACCCATTACCCGACAGGCATTGTCATTTATTCACAGACCGAAAAGTCACAGATTCAGAATAAAGAGAAGGCATTCGCCCTTCTGCGTGCAAAACTCTATGATTTAGAGATTCAAAAGGCACATGATGCGGAAGCAGATGCGAGAAGAAGCCAGATTGGTACAGGTGACCGTTCTGAAAAGATTCGTACTTACAACTTCCCACAGGGACGTGTAACCGACCACAGAATCGGTCTGACGCTGTATAAGCTGGACAAGATTATGGATGGCGATATCCAGGAAATCATCGATGCCTGCATCGCGGCAGACCAGGCAGCCAAATTGGCAAAAATGGGTGATGAATAAAGTATTGGAAATATCGGTGTATAAGAACTGAATAAATTTGTAAAAAGCAGTCTTTTGATGTGGAAAAAGCAGTTGCAGGTGTTGAAACAGCTCTTGATGAGGCTGATAAGTCTGCGGAAGAAGATGACAGAAGATATACACATGAAGAAATTTTTGCAAATCTGAGAAGGAAAATAAATGACTGATACAAAATATAAACTACGTTATCTTCCATTGTTCTATGAAGATTTAGAGGAGAAGATTTTTATATGACAGGCAGGATACGAAAGGCTTGATATAGGGACTAAAACTGAAATTTATATACTATAAAACGGCGTGAGACATCTGTCCCACGCTGTTTTTCTCGTTTCTGCCGAAAAATAGACACATGCCAACTGCACAGCGGATAAAGGATACGATAAGATGACACCATAACTACCAGATATTTACACAGGCAAAAGGAGGAAATTTTATGGTGAGAATATTAAAAAAGTTCAATCGGAAATCCACCCGGAGAAGTAGAAGTAAGGCAGCAGCGATAGCCCTGACAACGGTAATGGCATTGTCGGCAGCGGTCGTATTTACCGTACCGAAGGCAGAGGCGGCAAACGGTCCGTGTGATGAAGGGGACTGGGCGTATGCCTATATTGCAGTGGGTAACAGCGAAACCAAAGACAACATATTTTCATCGCAGGGAAGCAACGCAATTGACGGGGTATCCTACGATAAGGCAAGCAACACATTAACTTTGAACCAGTACAAAAATGCAGACAATTATATTGCAACCAACATGATGGGGGATGATTTTAAAATCCGCCTGATAGGTGAAAATGAAATAAGCAGTATTGTCGCATACGGAGATGCGTGGGGCGGATCTGTTACAATCTGCGGGGACGGTTCGCTTACGGTAAACCCGAAAAAACAGGAAGACTACGGTGTGCGCCTTTATGCAGAGGGAACGGCGTCCGTGCTTTCAGTGGAAAATACCTGTAATGTGACGATTTATGCAGGACAGGCAGGAAAAGTGCTTTACACGACAGGAAATCTTACGGATAAGGTAATAAAGGATAACGGGACATTGCAGGAAACACCACAGTATCAGATTTCACATCCGCTGGATATTGCAAGAATTTATGCAAAGTATTATGCGTATGACCCGTCAACAACCAATGTAGTTTATACCAACGGAGATTCTTCATATTACACTTTAACCTATTCATTAAATGAGAATGACGAAATTACGGCATATAACCTGTATCAGCTCACGAAAAAAGAAGCGCTTGGTGACATTTATTATGCGGTAAAGATAGGAAGCTATGACACAATGCCGGAAGGTTACACGCAGACTGTTTTAGACACAGACATCTCATATTATGATGCGGAATGGGGCAGTGGCGGAACAAGTAATTTAGTGATTAATACGGCAACAAATAAAAAGTATGCAATGGTATATGACTATGATTCTGAAACCGGAAGTTCTGTTTACAGAATCTGCGCATTGAATGATTTCTTAGGAATGGATGAACAGGGAAGAGATGAGGTATGGCTGGTTGATTATGACAATCCCGTGTCTGTTATACCGGCGGCATCAATGGGGCAAGACGAACAGCTTCCTGACGGTTTCAAGTATGATGGAGAGGAACAGGAAAATGTTTTTAATATCGAAGTGTCTGCGGATAAACTGACATTTACGGCAAAGACAGATGCTGGTGATAATGAAAATCCGGCTCCGGATGAAAATAAAAATGGACTGCAACAGTCAGCAGATGGTAACTGGTATTATTACACAAATAACAATATTGATTACAATTATAACGGTTTAGCAGCAAATGAATATGGCTGGTGGAAGATAACCAATGGAACAGTAGATTTCAACTATACAGGAATGGCAGCAAATGAGTATGGCTGGTGGTATGTAAGCAATGGAACAATTGACTTTGGTTATACCGGAATGGCAGTAAATGAATACGGCTGGTGGTACATGACGAATGGAGCACTGGATTTTAACTATACCGGAATGGCAGTAAACGAATACGGCTGGTGGTACATAACCAACGGAGCACTGGATTTGAATTATACCGGAATGGCGTTAAATGAATACGGCTGGTGGTACATGACGAACGGAGCACTGGATTTGAATTATACCGGAATGGCGTTAAATGAATACGGCTGGTGGTACATGACGAACGGAGCACTGGATTTGAATTATACCGGAATGGCGTTAAATGAATACGGCTGGTGGTACATGACGAACGGAGCACTGGATTTGAATTATACCGGAATGGCAGTAAATGAGTATGGCTGGTGGTATATGACCAACGGAACAGTAGACTTTACGTATAACGGTCTGGCTGAGAATGAATATGGTGTCTGGAATGTAGTAAATGGGCACGTAGAAGTTTAAAATAATATGATATCAAGGTCAAAAGGTCTAAACCCACATGAGCTTGCTCATAGGTGGGTGAATGACCTTGTGACCTGCCCAAATATGAGCATAAAAGTGGGATGATAGTTCCACGATATGCGAATATTGGGTAGAATTGTGGGAGTGCGCAGCACGGAACAATCCGTAGATATCATAGTTGGGGGCTTTTGTTCCACGCCATTTTTTTAGCTTCATGAAATAAACACAAATCAATCATTTTTTCATCACATTCCGTTGATATATTCATACCAATGAATCGCAGGAAGCTGCGGAAAATCAACAGAAGAAAGAATATCGGGACAGTGACAATCCGGTAGATGAGGAAATGAAGATGAAAAAGAAAATCAGTGCAAAAATACTGGTACTGGCAGGTATTTTATTTGCCGCCGGCATTGCAAGCGTATTTTTAGGCTTTTTATTTATCCACAGCATGAATAAGAAAAGCCAGAAAATTTCTAATGAGTGTATGGAAGCCGTTACTTTAATGGCGGACACATCGACCTCTATTGAAAAAGTGCAGAAATACGCAAACAGCTCGGCGGCATTCAGAATGCAGAACCAAATGGAAAAGAATAACAACAGTTCGGCATCGGACAGTACACAGAATACGTCAGATGTCATGCCGCAGGCAGAAAATATGCAGGCGGAAAATGCACAGTCTGAGAGCGGACAGTCAGAAAACATGCAGATGATGCAGGGTGACAGCCAGCAGGGCACGCAGGATACCACGGGCATGTCAAATCAGCAGAACACCGTATCAGGCGGTTCAGGCGCGCAGGCGGCGGGAAATGCGACAGATAATGCTTCGGATATGAAGACCAATATGGAAAATGAAATCCAGAATCTGACGGCATCTTTTGAAGCCTTAGAAACAGCGGTGAAAGCATTCGGTAATGCAGAAGTGTTAGCCGGTCTGGAAGAATATGAAAGCGTATATGAAGAATACAGCACTAAAATCCAGTCCGTATTAAGCAGTGACAGCAACAGCATGGATGATTATTTTGAACTGACAGCAGAGGGTGACGACAGTATTACTTCAAGACTTGAAACAGCGGCAGATAATCTCAATACATTAATCAGTGCACAGGTCAGTGAAGCATCAAGCCAGTTAAATGAGCAGTACAGCCAGTCTATTATGGTATATGCGGTTATTCTGGCAATCATGTTGGTCATCGGCGCAGCCATTATCGTGATGATTATGTTTATTATCAAGCCGTTAAAGTCAGCAAACCGCCAGCTGAATGATATTATCAAAAATATTGAAGAAAGTAATGGTGATTTAACGGCGAGAATTGAAGTGAAATCCGAAGATGAAATCGGGGAACTGGTTGACGGAATCAATTCATTTATTGAAAAGCTACAGCTGATTATGAAAGATATTAAAAGTAAATCCGATGCCCTACAGGAAGCTTCCGCAAATATGAACGGTCAGATTACGGCAGTCAATGACAATGCAGGCAGTGTATCCGCCGTTATGGAAGAAATGGCAGCGAGCATGCAGGAAATCTCGGCAACGGCAGAACAGCTCAGCGCAGGGTCAGACAACATTTTCCATGCAATTGTGAATGTAACGGACCAGATTACAGAGGGAAATGAAATTACTGCCCGGATTCAGAAAAAATCTGTGCGCTACCGTGAAGATACCGAGCAGGGAAGACAAAGCACAAACGATATGGTAGCACAGATTAAAGACGGTTTAAACCAGTCGATTGAAAACAGTAAGCAGGTGGCACGGATTCAGGAACTGACAGAAGACATTTTAAGCATTTCATCACAGACCAATATGCTGGCACTCAATGCTTCGATTGAAGCAGCAAGAGCCGGAGATGCCGGAAAAGGATTTGCAGTTGTTGCAGAAGAAATCAGGGAACTGGCAGAGGACAGCAGAAAGATTGCTAACAGTATTCAGGAAATCAGTCTGGTAGTAATTGACAGTGTAAAAGATCTGACAGGCAATTCAGGAAAACTGCTTGCTTATGTCGATGAAAGTATTCTGGCAGACTATGAAAAATTTGCAGCGATTACCAATGAATACCGTGATGATGCGGCAAAGGTCAACGATATTCTGGAAAATTTTGCGGTAAATGCAGAAACACTCAAAAATACCATGGCAGAAATGAATTCGGGTATCAGTGACATTTCAACGACAATTGACGAAAGCAGTCAGGGCGTCAATGATGCGGCAGACAGTGTCGGCGGTATTGTAAATTCAATCAACGACATTGAAGATGATGCAGCAAAGAACACGGAAATCGGTCAGAAACTTCAGAATTACGTCGAAGTGTTTAAAAAGTTCTAACGATTCAATATGAAAGCTTAGACTGTCAAATGGGGCGTGTGACTCTTTAAACGAAGAAATTAGAACCACCGGTAAGGTGGCAAAAAAGAGTGAGTATATTAAAACGTATTCACTCTTTTTTATTGTCAGTGGCAAAGCAATATGATATAATTTTTAATTATAAGAAAAATTGCGTGAGAATATAGAATGAAATGAGGATTATTATGAAGCGGTTATCAATAAGCGGGAATGGACGTTATTTTATGCAGGAAGACAAGCCATTTTTCTGGCTTGCAGATACCGGCTGGCTGATTTTTGGAAATCTGACAGAGGAGGAAGCAGCAGTTTATCTGAAAAACCGGGCAGAAAAAGGCTTTAATGTGATTCAGGCAGTGCTGGTTTATTCAACCAAAGAATTGGAAACGATTAATAAGATGGACTGGAAAGCAGCGGATATTGTGGATATGCCGGAGTACTGGGCGTATGTTGAAAAAATTGTTTCGATGGCAGAACAACTGGGATTATACATGGCACTGCTTCCGTCATGGGGAAGTCTTGTGAAAAATCATCTGATTACGGACGAAAATGTGTGTACGTATGTCGATTTTCTGGCAGAACGATTTGCAAAATATGATAATATTATCTGGGTTTTAGGCGGAGATATTAAGGCAGATGCATATATTCCTTTGTATAGAAAGTTTGGCACATATCTGAAGAAGAAAATGCCGGATAAGCTGATTACTTTTCACCCGTTTGGGCGGTGTGCATCCACGATGTGGTTTGCAGAGGAAGACTGGATAGATTTTCATATGTTCCAGTCAGGACATAGAAGGTATGACCAGTGCAATCTGGGAGCATGGGACGATACAGGTAATCCGTCTTATTATGGAGAAGATAACTGGAAATATGTTGAGCGGGACTATCAGATTTGTACAAAACCGACGCTGGACGCAGAACCGTCTTATGAGTGGATTTTGCAAGGACTGCACGATGTGACACAGCCGTACTGGACAGCACGTGAGGTCAGACGGTATGCGTACTGGTCAGTGCTTGCAGGCGCCTGCGGGCATACGTATGGAGATAATGCAGTCATGCAGTTTTATAAGGAAGGCGCGCAAGGGGTAAATTACGGAGTGGTCTGTACATGGGCTGAGGCTGTTCACCATGAAGGTGCCGGACAAATGGGATTTCTAAAAAATTTAATGGAATCTGTGGATTTTGTAAACGGAGAAGCGCATGATGATTTACTTATTGGTGGACAACGTGAAAAACACGCAAGAATTGCTGTGTTTGCAGGAAAAGAATATGTGATTGCCTATGATTATCTGGGCGAAGCATTTACACTGGATACAAGTGGATATACAGGAAAGGAAATGTGGTGGATCAGTCCTGTCACAGGTGTCAGAAGTTATATCGGTATCTGCAAGGAAAAACAGTTTGAAGCTTTGAAGTTTAAAAAGATTGAAAAAGAACATACAGATAGAATTTTACTAATCCAATAAAAATATTTCTGAATTACAACGTCATTACAGCAAAAGGCTATGCTTTTGTGGATTTTGCGCTGGCAGTCTGGGATGCATTACAGATTTTTGAAACAAAGCAGCAGCGGTATGAACAGCTGGAACGGGTAAAAGAAAAATAGCTAATATATTAGCTGATTATTGACAAAAACCATAAAAATAGCTAATATATTATCTATGAATGAATTTATATTTAAATCACCGGAACAATTGAATATGGATATTGCAAAAAGAATGAGAGCGCGCAGAAAGGAGCAGAAGCTATCGCAGGTTCAATTAAGCAGACGTTCCGATGTAAGTCTGGGAACGCTCAAACGCTTTGAACAAACAGGAAATATATCATTGTCGGCACTTATTAAAATTAGTTTTGCATTGGGCTGTGAAAATGATTTTGATGCTTTGTTTGCAAAAAAAGGCTATTCGTCCATTCAGGAGGTTATTAATGAACAATTATAAAAGTTTACAGGTGTGGATGAACGATAAAAAAGTAGGTACGTTAGCGATGGCGGCAGGGCATATAGCAGCTTTCGAGTATGATGATGAATGGTTAAGAACCGGATATTCGATTAGTCCGTTTTCACTGCCGTTAGAAAAAAGAGTTTTTTTGCCGAAGTCATATGAACCCTTTGAAGGAATGTTCGGCGTATTTGCAGATAGTCTTCCAGATGGCTGGGGACGGCTGCTGATTGACAGATTATTGATACAAAACAAAATCAATCCGGCAGAGGTAGGAAGCTTAAATCGATTAGCAATTGTCGGAAAAACCGGAATGGGTGCATTGGAATATCAGCCGGAAGATAAGATAAAATTGGTAGAAACAGATTTATCTTTAGATGAAATTGCTTTGGAATGTGAAAAAGTTTTTAACACGAAACAGTCAGACAATTTGGATATATTATTTCAAATGGGCGGTTCTTCTGGTGGGGCAAGACCGAAGATATTTTATAAAATGGACGGAAAAGAATGGATTGTAAAATTCCCATCTTCGTATGACGGTAAGGATATTGGAAAACAGGAATATTTATATTCTATATGTGCAAAAAAATGCGGTATAGAAATGCCGGAAACCAGATTGCTTCATTCTGAATTAAATTCCGGTTATTTTGCAGTAGAAAGATTTGATAGGCAGGAGAATCAAAAAGTGCATATGGTTTCAGTAAGCGGAATATTAGAAACATCACATCGTATTCCTAATCTGGATTATAACATTCTGATGCGTCTGACGATGAAGCTGACTGAAGATTACGAGGAAATAGAAAAGTTATACCGTCAGATGTGTTTTAATGTATTTGCACATAATCGTGATGACCATTCAAAAAATTTCTCTTATATTTATAAAAATAACAGGTGGCATTTATCACCGGCATATGATTTGACGTATAGTAATTCTATAGGCGGAGAACACGCCACAACAGTAAATGGAAATGGAAGAAATCCTCAAATGAAGGATATACTTGCAGTTGCAGCTCAGATAAAACTGAATCCTAAAAAGGCAAAGACAATTGCCACGGATATTCAGGAAATTGTAAATGAAGAACTAAAAGAATATATTTAAAATGCAGGACACAGAAAAGGAGAACAAACATGATGAATCCGGCAGCAATGATGAAATTAATGAATGCAAAAAATAAATTTACGGCAAACCATCCGAAATTTGCAGCGTTTTTAAAGGCAGTTTTTTCAAGAGGAATCGAAGAAGGAACGGTGATTGAAATAACCGTGCAAAGACCGGGCGAAGCACCGATAACATCGAATATTAAGGTGAAGGACAGCGATTTGGAACTGCTCCAGAGCTTAAAAGATATGGGAAACTAATTTAAAGCAGGAAATTAAAGGCAAAAAGATAAAGGATAAAAAGGGGGAGAAAAAATGGCAGTCATTGGTATTGATTTGGGAACAACAAACAGTCTGGCGGGCGTCTGGCAGGACGGAAAAGTAGTGCTGATTCCGAATGCATTTGGAGAGTATCTTACACCATCCGTTGTCAGCATCGGAAAAAATCAAGAGGTATTTGTGGGCAGTGTGGCAAAAGAAATGCTTGCAACACAGCCGTATGATACGTTCCGTGAATTTAAAAGAAATATGGGCACAAATTTTCTGTACGGAAACGGCAGAAAAAAATACCGTGCAGAAGAACTTTCGGCATTTGTATTAAGAAGATTAAAAGAAGATGCGGAAAAGTTTCTGGGCGAAGAAGTGACGGAAGCGGTTATCAGTGTGCCGGCGTATTTTGACGATAATAAGCGCAATGCCACAAAAAATGCAGGCAGACTTGCAGGATTAAAGGTAGAACGTCTGATTAATGAGCCGTCAGCGGTGGCATTAAAGCATCATACGGCAGAAAAAGGCGCAGAAAGCTTTATCGTGTTCGATTTCGGCGGCGGTACGTTAGATGTATCTTTGGTGGAAGCATTTGACAATGTCGTGGAAATACAGGCAGTTGCCGGAGATAATTATTTAGGCGGAAAAGATTTTAATGAAATCATTGCGCAGGATTTTTATGAGCAGAATCAGATTTCAGAAGCATATTTAACGAAAAATGAGCAGGAAAATGTTTTAAAAGAGGCAGAGGCGGTAAAAAAAGAACTGACCGATAAAAATGAAGCAGAGCGGCAGGTGTATATTAAAGGCGAAGCCTATACGCTGAAAATGACCAATCAGAGGCTGATCCATCTTTCAGCGGAGCTGTTTTCAAGAATGGCAAAACCAATCGCAAAGGTCATCAATATGGTGGGAATTGAATTAGAGGAACTCGACAAAGTCATATTGGTCGGTGGATCGTCCAAAATGCCCGTGGTACAGCAGTATATTAAAGGACTGCTTGGCGACAAAGTGCCTGTGGTACTGGAGGAAAATCCCGATGAGAGTGTAGCATACGGTGTCGGCATGGCAGCGGCGATTAAAGAGCGCACCGGTGATATTAAAGATATGCTTTTAACGGATATCTGCCCGTTTTCGCTCGGTACGGAACTCTATGACGGCAGTTTTTCGCCGGTTATTGAGAAAAATGAAACACTGCCCTGCAAGCGGACGATGTATTACACAACGGTCCGTAACAATCAGATAACCATGAACTTTCCGATTTATCAGGGAGAAAATATAAAGGCATCGGACAATTTAAAAATTGGGGAAATAAACTTAAAAAGACTGCCAAAAGCACCGGAAGGAGAACAGGTTGTCAAGGTGACGTTTATTTATGACATCAATGGCATTTTAGATGTCAATATAGAGTCATCCGTTGAAAAAGTCCATAAAGTCATCGTCAATAAGCAAATCGGACTGTCGGAAAAAGAACTGGAAAAACGGGTGGAGCAGTTAGAAAAAATGCCGTTACACCCGTGGGAAAAAGAGGAGAACCGTCTGTTATTTGAAAAGGCGGAAAGACTGTATGAGCAGACGACACCAAAGAACCGTCAGGTTATTCAGGAGTGCCTGCGGTATTTTAAGGAACTTCTGATAAACACAAAAGGCAGAAAAGTACGGCAGGAATATGTACGCATTATGGCGATATTGGACTATATAGAGCAGAATCAGGTCGATTTCGGACCGTATGATGAAACGTTCTGGCAGAAAGAAGAGGAAGATACCGATGAATAAATCTATATGGGAATGGCTCGAAATTGAGCCGACAGGAGAAATTTCAGAGATTAGGGCGGCGTATGCCCGTCAGGTAAAAAAGTATCATCCTGAGGATACACCCGAAGAATTTGAGCAGCTTCAAAAAGCTTATAAAAGTGCGCTCAGACAGGCAAGAGCGGCAAAGCGGATGGAAACGGTGCCGCAGTCGGTACAGGAATCCCAAAAGTCCGGCAGCGGTTTTGAAAAACGGGATATGCCGGGATTTTTTGAAAATGCGGGAATGACAGAAGAACCGAATGTGCCGTCATGGGAAAATACAGGCAGTATGTCCGGTGTTACATCAGAACCGGGAACAACACCGGATTTGGAAATTGCCGGTACGCCGGATGAAGTTGAATCTGAAATTGTATCTGATTCTGAATATGATTTTGCGGAAGTCGGAAAGGACGAACCGGAGCAGCAGTGCTTAAAAGAGATTGAATATATCATTATGAATCCGTATCTGAGAAACACGGAGGAAGCATGGAATATATTTTTTAACCGGGAACGGTATAGACAACTGTTTAAACAGCAGGAATTCTGCGAAAAAATGCAGGACAGAATCTGCCGGATGTGGGGGCTGCAAAGAAAAACACTGTTTCTTATTGAACAGCAGTTTAAAGCAGAAGGCTATGAGCAACTGATAGAGAAAAAAGAGTGGAAGCAGAAAAAATCTTTTATAAGAAATTTACACATTATTTCCTATAAAAACAAAAAGACACAGAAACAAAAAAATTTAAACAAGCTGCTGGAGAACCAGACAAACGGGTTAGAAGATTATATGGATCTGTATATGAATTATACGTCTCAGAGCTACGGTGCAGTATACGAAGAATACCGGATTAACCGGTGCCAGTTTAAGCAGATGCTCATTTCCATAATAATATTGATTTTATTTATGATAATAGGTATCTGTGCAAACCGGTCCGTACAGAAAAGTGCAGCCCAAAAAAGGCAGGAACAGCAGCAGGAGCGTTACGTTGACGGGCTTAAAAAATCCGTAAAAGTACAAAAAAGTAACCAATAGAATAGATAAAAATATTATAAAAAATATAAAAAATGCACAAAAAACGTCGAAATTTTTCGGCGTTTTTTTTGGATTAAAAAGTTGCATTTTATCGAAAGATGGCTATAATAATGATTAAGAGATCAGTACTGTGAACAATAGAATATTTAAAGTAAGGAGGGAAAAGCTATGATTAGTTTTTTCATTTGTCTGCTTCTTTTAATCGGCGGTTATTTTGTCTATGGTAAGGTTGTAGAGAATACGTTTGCACCGGATGACAGAGAAACTCCTGCGGTAAAGATTAACGATGGTGTTGATTATGTAGTAATGCCGCAGTGGAAACTGTTTCTGGTACAGCTCCTCAATATTGCAGGCTTAGGACCAATCTTTGGTGCGATGCAGGGTGCTTTATGGGGACCGGTTGTATTCTTATGGATTACTTTCGGTACAATATTTGCCGGCGGTGTACATGATTATTTTTCAGGAATGCTTTCAGAAAGAAACGAAGGTGCTTCTATTTCAGAAGTCTGCGGTATCTATCTGGGCGGATTCATGAAGAATGTTATGAGAATCTTCAGTGTGGTTTTACTCGTTATGGTAGGTACCGTATTCGCAGTAGGACCGGCCGGATTAATTGTTACATTATTTAAGAACGGCAATGTATCAGGAATTGTTGCAAGTACAGAATTCTGGCTGTGGATTATTCTTGCATACTATTTCATTGCCACATTTATTTCAATTGATAAGATTATCGGACGTATTTATCCGGTATTCGGTATCTGCTTAATCATCATGGCATTAGGTGTTATTATTGGTGTCTTTACACATTCAGATTATCAGATTCCTGAAATCTGGTCACACTTTACCAATATGCACCCGAAGGGAACACCAATCTGGAGCGTTATGTTTATCACCGTAGCGTGTGGTGCGATTTCCGGTTTCCATGCAACACAGTCACCACTGATGGCGCGTTGTATGAAGTCTGAAAAGCAGGGACATTTCGTATTCTATGGTGCGATGGTTGCAGAAGGTGTTATCGCATTAATCTGGGCAGCAGCAGGTTGTTCAATCTATGCAGTAACAGATGGTTTAAGTACTGGTTTAAGTGCCATTCTTGCAAATGGACAGTCCGCAGCAATTTACGATGTATGCTCTAAGACAATGGGCGGTGTCGGTGTTGCCCTTGCAATGATTGGTGTTATTGTATGCCCGATTACATCAGGTGATACAGCATTCAGAAGTGCAAGACTGGTTCTTGCAGACTGGTTTAAGGTTGACCAGTCTAAGTTTACAAAACGACTGATCTTATGTGTACCGCTTTTAGCAGTTGGTGCAGTTGTCGGACATCTGGATTATACAATCGTTTGGAGATATTTCAGCTGGACAAACCAGACACTCGCTATGATTGTATTGTGGACAGCAAGTATGTTCTTATTCAGAGAAAAGAAGAATTACTGGATTACCGTAGTACCGGCAACCTTTATGAGTGCCGTATCTATGACCTATTTCTTCTATGCACCGGAGTGCTTGAACCTCGGTACAACAGTAGCTTACCCGGTAGGTATCATTTTAGCAATTGTATTCTTTGGCATCTTCATGTATGCAACAAAGAAACAGCCAAAAGAAGCTGCATAACAGTAGGCGTTTAGAAAATCTGTAAATGCATTTTACAGAGGTACATAAAAGATAAAATAATTTAGATAAAGGGGATGCCACATGAAAATAGTTGAAAGCAGACGATGTTTCGTGTGGCTCCCCGTCTTTATTCTTTGGTGAAATAATAGAAAGAATAGAAAGGACACACCAAAGAAACAATGACTGAAGGAAGGGGCTGGTTGTATGTTGTGGAAACCACGTTGTTTAGGAAAAGAATCGCTTGAAAAGGAAGAATTGGCGCAGGATAAAAAGCATTGTAGAAAGTTTGGACCATGCGGAGTGGGAGAAAAAGCGATTTATCTGAACAGTTTTTATTTTGAGAGAAGATATTACATTCCGCTCACTTCCGTAAAAAGAGTATTTAAAAGAGTTGCGATGAGCAAAGGCGGATTCACAGGAAAGGGATTATTTGCAACGATTCCGTATCTGGTTGTGGAATATGACAATGGCGAAGAAAAGCAGTGCAATTTTAAATTTGAGGAAAATGTCGATTCTTTATTAGCCTATTTAAAACAGACACATCCTGAAATCCGGCTTCACAGCGCAGAAGCGGAAAAAAGACTGAAAGAAAAAGAACGTCTTGCAGCAAAGAAAAAAGCAAAGGTTCTGACAAAAGAAGCACAGGAGAATATTGCCGTATTAGAGAATTGTATGCAGTATCTGAATAAGAATGAAGAATTAAGTATTGCATTAAGTGCAGGGGCAAAAAGAAAAAGAGTGTATGACAGAAGTAATCCGGCATATAAATGGGTAGCACTCAGCATTACGCTGTTGGGAGCAGCGGCATTGCTGTATGGTATCTACGCATTGATTACACATGCTGGATTTGCAATGTATTTCCTGTTGTTTGGACTGGCTTCCATTTTCTTCTTTTCCAGTGCCAATGTTTTACCGACTGCAAGAAACAATAAAAAGTACATTGAAACACATTTGGAACAGGCTGTTGATGAAATGCAGCAGTACATCAGACAATATCCGGACTTTCCGGTTCCGGCATGGTATGCACATCCGGTCGTGTTAAAGAGAATGATTGATATTATGCAGGAAGGTCGTGCAACGACCATCGAAAAGGCACTTGAAGTTTTAAAGAGTGATTTAAAAGCATTAAATTCCAGCGTGGCAGTAGAGCAGGAAGAATATGATGAAGTTATGGCAATCAAGCCGATGTTTTTAATTCGTGAGTATCAGTAAAGTAAACTGACCATAAAACAAAAATAATGTTCCGCAGGACCTTGCCAAGGCACTTGCAAAAATCGGTGCGATTACAACATCGGTTAATGCAGTCATAGCAGTGATTGTAGCAACGATTATTTATCTGGCATTACGTCCGGTAATGAAAAAGACAGGAATGCTTCGGGAATTGTAAAAAAGTTGGAAACTGACATAGAATTAAAAGAGGAACGATATGATAACAGATGAGGTAAAACTTTGATAGTATCATATCGTTTCTCTTGTTTTATACTGACTGTTTAGAATATAGAAAGAGTGTGATTAAAGCGGTTGCACGATAGTTTGTTCTTTAATTGTAATTAAGATAGTAGGTGTTCTTGCCCAGTTCTTTCGCCTGATACATCGCTGCATCAGCACCCTGTACCATATAGCTGTAATGCAGCTGACTGCCGTTTTCAGCAAAAATGCCGATACTGCAGGGAATAGACATTCGTTCACCGGTTTCTAAGTTTATAAGACCTTCCTGTAGTTTTTCAAAAACTGTACGGATTTCATTTTCAATAGTTGTCTTTGAATCGACTGCGGCAAGGCAGAAAAGAAATTCGTCACCACCGTTTCTGCCGACAATTCCGTCAATGTTTTCTTTTAAAATAGAGGCAACAAAGCGGATAACGCGGTCACCTTCCTGATGTCCGTAGAGTGTATTATAGTCACGGAAATTATCAATATCCAGAAAGCCGACGGCAATGCGGGTATGTGTGTCGTTTGCCTGTTCAATCATAGCATGTATTTTATTTTCAATGGCATTTTTATTGAAAAGCTGTGTCATCGGGTCTAACTGTGTTTTTTTGGTAAGATATCGTTGATATTCCTGCTGATGTACTTCATTGGCTTCAGCATAGGCTAATAGTGCATTAATTTTATTGGATAAATTACCAAGTTCATCATTTTTATCATACGGAATACGTAGTGCATAGTTTTTTTGCAGCTGGACATTTTCAAGCGTGCCGGAAATCAGGTGTACCGGTTTGGTTATTTTTTTCGTAATCAGGTAATGTACCAGTAAAAGGACAACGGAAGTCCAAAGAACTGTTGTGCCAAGCAGGATGCGGTAGGCAGTTTTCATTTTCTGATAAGAACTTAAATCAATAGTAATAAAAATCATCCAGTCGGTGTAATGAACCGGTGCATAATATATCGCATATTCATTTCCGGAAACGTTAAAATAAAATTGTCCGGAAGTGTTAGAATGATTGGTGCAGGATAAATGTTCAGTAATTTTCTGCCATATGGCGTTGTCATTGGCATCAGTCAATGAATCGGAAGTAGATTCATCCGGATTGCCGGCAGTGATAAAAAAGTTATTGTTATCAATAAGATAGAGCAGCCCGTTTTCCCATAAAGTTGTATTGGAGCGGTAGTTGTCAAAGTATGAAGTCGGAATTTCTTCTACAACATAGCCAATTATGTTTTGTGTATTAAGGTCAAAAATACCGGAGTATGCAGCAACAACAGTAGTCATTTCACCATCAATTAACCGCTGGTAGGCATCGGAAATTATGAAATTGCCGTTTAAAGAGTCTGAATCAGCATGGGCAAAATAATCTGAAGTTGAAGCAGTAATATTTTCACTGGATGCAACAATGTTAAAATTGGTATCAATAATGAAAAGACTCTGTAAAAAATCACAATGGGTTTTTCGCTCCCATAACATATTATTAATATAGGAAATGGAATCATCATCTGAAATGCTGCCATCCAGACTGGAATGAACAGCATCCTGTATCATTTCATACTGGGTAATCATATCAATCGTATCTCTACGGGCTTCACAAAAACTCTCGATACTGGATATGGTAGATTCACTGATAAAGCGCAGATTTTCCTGCATCATGCTTTTAGTGTTTTTATTATTCTGTACAATCATGACAGAAGCAAAAATATAAAGCGGGATCAGTGAAGCTGTCAGCAGGATAATATATAAAGTGTGTTTAATTTTCATATGAAATCCTTTCATTTGGTCTGCAATAAATAATAGTAATGATTATCAGATAATAGTATATTGGTACTATAATATAGTATTTTGGTAGGAATGTCAATGGAGAATACAGGAAATTACAAAACTTTTACAAATTAGATTTTATTATCAGTGTATGCAGTTTCAAAGAATGGCAATACTGATATCTGAAAGAATGAATTTACTGCAAATGTGGTAGGAATGGAGAGGAAAATGAGTAATAACATGGATTTGGGGTATGAGATGTTCTGCTATCAGTGCGAGCAGACGGCAAACGGAAAAGGCTGTACGAAAATGGGTGTCTGTGGAAAGACACCGGAAATCGCAAATTTGCAGGATTTGCTGATTTATCAGGCAAAGGGAATCTGCTGTTATGCAAAAAAATTATTGGAAACAGGGGAACATGCGCCTAAAGAAGTGGTGCGTTTTTTGGAAAACGTTCTTTTTACAACGCTTACAAATGTAAATTTTGATGCAGATGTACATGTGGAATTATTAAAGGTATCGCAAAACATTAAGGAAGAATTGCGGGAGCAGACAGAGGCAGAAATCGACCGCCCGGCAGCAGTTTATAATCTGCCGGAAACCAAAAGTGAAATGTTAAAAGATGCGCCGATGGCAGGAATTATGTATGACAAAGAACTTGACGAAGATATCCGTTCATTAAGACAGACGATTCTTTATGGATTAAAAGGCATCAGCGCATACGGACATCAGGCAAGGGAACTAGGATATTACAGCACACAGGTCGATGATTTTTATATTTACGGATTGGAAGCACTTACAGACGATGCACTGACGGTGGAAGAATTAATTCGGATGACGATGCGTACCGGTGAAATGGCATTAGAGGTAATGAAACAGTTAGATGAAGCGAACACAAGCGTTTATGGAAATCCGTATCCACATAAGGTGAGTGTCCGTAGAAAAAAAGGACCGTTTATCATCGTATCGGGACATGACTTTAAAGATTTGGAAATGCTGCTGGAACAGACCAGAGGCACAGGTATTAATATTTATACCCATGGGGAAATGCTGCCGGGTCACGGCTATGAAGGATTGAAAAAATATCCGCATCTGGTGGGCAATTTTGGCGGTGCATGGCAGGACCAGCAGAAAGAATTTGACAATCTGCCGGGCTGTATTTTAATGACAACAAATTGTCTGATGCGTCCGCGTGAGGGGTATAAGGACAGGATTTACAGCACCAATGTTGTCGGCTGGGAAGGAGTAAAGTATATTCCTAAAAAGGAAAACGGCGAAAAGGATTTTCATGAAATCATTGAACAGGCATTGGCATTAGGTGGATTTTCCGATGATGAAGAAGAAAAGGAAATTACAGTGGGTTTTGCACATCAGGCGGTGCTGACCTGTGCTGAAAAGATAGTAGAAGCCGTAAAGGACGGAACAATCCGTCATTTCTTTTTAATCGGCGGCTGTGACGGCGCAAGACCGGGAAGAAATTATTATACGGAATTTGCAAAAATGGTGCCGCAGGACTGTGTGATTCTGACACTGGCATGTGGAAAATACCGGTTTAATAAGCTGGACTTTGGTGAAATTGCCGGACTGCCGCGTCTGATGGATGTCGGACAGTGTAACGATGTTTATTCGGCGGTACGCATTGCCACTGCACTTGCCGATGCGTTTAATACCGATGTAAACGGACTGCCTCTTTCCATGATTGTGTCCTGGTATGAGCAGAAAGCAGTGGCGGATTTGCTCGCACTGTTAAGCCTTGGCGTCAGAAACATTTATTTAGGACCGACACTCCCTGCTTTTTTAAGCCCGAATGTATTGCAGTATCTGGTGGATACGTTTCATATCCGCGCAATCAGCAACGCGGAAGATGATATTAAGACGTGCCTGAAGCAGAATATTGCATAAAGCACTTAGAATTTTCGAGAGTTGTTTATATTATGGGAAATAAACAACTCTCAAAAAATCCTGTTATGGAAAGAGAACAACAGCCGGAAATTTTAAAATCCATATTAGATTAGGCTTCAAAAAAACAAAAAAATACAAAAAAAAATAAAAAATTTTATTGCATTTCAAACTAGATTGTGATATTTTTACACAATCTACTGAGAAACAATTATAAAGCTGGGGAATTTCGGTCGTTTCTGAGCTTTTTACAATGGAATTCAGTAAAAAAATTCATTCAAAAAACGAAAGAAAGGGAAACTATATGGCAAAGATTAAAAAATGGATAGGTAATTTAAAAGTTGCAGCGAAATTGAAGGTATATCGGACGTCGGTATTAGTTATGACAGCGTTTTTCGTACTGGTGGCACTTGTATCGACATTAGTGATTCGTTCGAATATACGTAATATTACGGAAGTGTGGTCTCCTTCACTTGAGTATCTGCAGGACTTGGAAAAAATGACTGCTAAGTATAGAATCAAGCAGTATCAGCATCTTGTAGAATCAGATGCTGCAGCTATGGCTTCGTGTGAAAAAGAAAATGATAATATAGAAAGTCAGATTAAAGATACGTTAGCTAAGTTAGATGAGATAATTAATTCAAATAAGAAAGCACAGAAAGGAAAAACCGATTACGAAAAGGCAAGTTCTGCGTGGGAAGAATACAGATCAGCTTCAGATGAAATATACAAATTGAGTAGAGATAATAAACAGGCTGAAGCAGCTAAGCTTATGATCGGAAGTGCATATGAAAGCAATAAGTCATTCGTAGAAAAATTAAATACATTACGTGATGATTTCCAGGTGGAATTAGATAATGCGAAAACACTTGCCAACATCTGTACTATTATTATTTTTATTGTCATTATTGTAACAGGAATCGCGATTGCAGTAGTTGCAACAGTTATCGGAAAGATAATTACAGATTCAATAACAGAACCGGTACAGCAGATAGATGCAGCAGTTGCCAGTCTTAGAAAAGGTGAACTGTCTAATATAGAAATGCTTACTTACGAATCAGATGATGAGTTCGGAGATACAATTAGAAGGCTGAAAGAAGCAATGAATATTCTTTCAGATTATGTCCGTGAGATTTCTCAGGAGGTTAAATTTATAGCTCAGGGTGATTTGACAAGAAATGGTGATGATATTACGCCGTTTCTGGGTGATTTTTCAGAATTGAAAGATTCACTTGTATATATTTTGAAACGATTTAACAGTACATTGTCAGAAATTAGCGGTATTGCTGAACAGGTTACACATAACGCAAAGGAAGTTGAAAGTGCATCAAAGTCTTTATCAGATGGTGCAACGGAACAGGCCGGAGTTATTCAGGAATTGAATGCAACAATAGATACAGTTGTTGACCTTGCTGTAGATACTGCAAAGGAAACAAAAAATGCATCTGAACGTGTAAAAGCTTCTGCGAACAAAGCGAATGAAGAAAAGGAAAAAATGAACGTTCTGTTGACAGAGATGGAACATATTACAGAAATATCTAAGGAAATAGGTAATATTATTACAGATATTGAAGATATTGCTTCACAGACTAATTTGTTAGCTCTTAATGCTTCGATAGAAGCTGCCAGGGCAGGTGAGGCAGGTAAGGGCTTTGCGGTAGTAGCAGATCAGATAGGAAAACTTGCTGCAGACAGTGCGAAGTCAGCGGTAAATACAAGAGATTTAATCGATAAAACTTTAGTTGAAATTCAAAGAGGAAATGCAGTTACAATTACAACGGCAGAAGCCTTCAATCAGATTATTTCAGACATGGATTCTTTTGCAGAAATGGCAGAGAATACAATGGAGAAAGCCAATTCGCAGGCAGAGTCATTAGAGCAGATCGGACAGGGAATCGAGCAGCTTTCAGGTGTTGTACAGAGTACAGCAGCATCATCAGAAGAGAATACGGCAATTAGTATTAATCTCTCAGAGGGTGCAGATAAGATGAATGAGCGTGTAAACAGATTTAAGTTATTTAAAGGTTAAAAGAGAATTATATTGGGGCATAAAAAGCCTGACCCCACTTATGAGCAGGTTCATGTGGGGTTAGAACTTTTAACCCTGATATCTTATGATACGATTAGGAAAGAAAGGTTCTTGTTGTGAGTGAGAATATATTTAAGGTATTTGGTGAGCTGCCAAAAGAAACTTTATTAGAAATAATCGCAAAATGTATGGATGATTATCTGTATGTATATGATTTGCAGAATAATACAATAGAGTTTTCTGAATCGGCTGTGAACCGTTTTAAGATATCGGATAATGTTATGAATAATTTTACTAATGATGTTTTACAGTTGGTTTATGAAGAAGACCGTAAGATGCTCCAGGAGCATCTTACGGCTATATGTGAAGGAAAAGAAAAGGTACATAATCTTCATTACAGATGGCTTGATAAAGAAGACATGCCGGTATGGATAAACTGCCGTGGTATAGTGATTGATGATTCACAAGGGAACGCACAATATTTGGTTGGCTGCATGAAAGAGACTGGCAATCAAAGAAGGGCAGATAATGTCACAGGATTGCTTGGAGGTCCTGAATTTAATGCCTATATGCGCTCGCAGAAGACACACCTTTCTAAGGGATTTCTTATGCATATAGGAATAGATGATTTTGGAGCAATCAATAGTTCACGTGGAGCGGCTTACGGCAATTATATTCTGAAAAGTGTAGCTGACTGCATAAAAGAATGTCTTTCTGATAAACAGAAGATATATCATCTTGTAGCAGATCAGTATGTGATTGTTGATTTGGAACATTCTTCAGAGGAATATGCCGCAGAGCTTAAGAAGATGATTGATGCCAGACTTTACAAGTTTATAGTATCTGAAAAATATGAGGCTGTTTTTTCGATTTCTGTTGGTGTTGTGGATGCGGTAACATTTTGCGAAGGCTACGAGGAGTGCCGCAAGAAATTTGCATTTGTCCTTAAAAAAGCCAAAAAAATGGGAAAAAATGGATTCTATATATTTGATGATAACGACTACGAGAGCTTTTTAAGAACAGGAAAGATAGTAGCGGCACTCCGTAATTCTGTTGTGAATGGATTCAACGGCTTTGAGGTGTATTACCAGCCAATTGTGGATTGCAGCTCAGAGCGGGTTATTGGTGCAGAGGCGCTTATGCGTTTCTCAATGACCTCTGAAGAAGATACGGAGACAGTTTCACCAGTAGACTTCATCCCGTTACTGGAAGAAACCGGATTAATTATTCCGGCAGGAAGATATATATTAGATGAAGCAGCAAAAACGTGTTGTGAAATGCAGCAATATATTCCTGATTTTAAGATGAATATAAATGTTTCATATGTTCAGATTATGCATGGCAATGTTGAAAGAGATATATTGGATGTGATTAAAAAATATGGTTTACAACCGGATTCCATATGTATTGAAATGACGGAAAGTGGATTTATGGATATGACACCGGTATTCTGTAGGTTCAGGAAAGTATTGGATGAGAACCATATCTGCTTTGTAATAGATGATTTTGGCACAGGGTATTCTAATTTTCATTGCATACGCGACATGAATCCCAGCTATGTGAAAATGGATAGGGATTTTACTGCAAAGGCGATGAATGATGCAAGAGATTATGAATTGTATAAAAACATCATTCCGATGGTACATAGTATTAATGTCAGGATATGTGCAGAGGGCATTGAAAAAAAAGAATGGAGCCTTAAAATGAAAGAAATGCAGGTTGATTATTTACAGGGATACTATTATGGCAGACCCTGTGAAAAAGAACAGTTTATTCAACGATATAAATGTTCATAACAGCCGCAGGCTTTTTGACGGATCATCTGGTACACAAAAAAATTAAAAAAAATTAGCACTCACCCCTTGACAGTGCTAATAATAAGTGCTATAGTACAACTAGAACAAAGGAAAGGAACAAATAAAGAAATTGAATTTGTTTTAAAACATCCCGGTTCCAGAGTAACAGGTAAATGAGCAGCGATTTTAGAAAAGGAGAGATGACTTATGTTAATGCCTAGTATTTTTGGAGAAGATTTATTTAATGATGATTTTATGAATGGATTTAAGTTCCCGGATGTAGACAAGGTTCTATATGGTAAGCACGCTTCTAATGTTATGAAAACAGATGTCAGGGAAACGGAAAGCGGTTATGAAGTAGATATTGATTTGCCGGGCTTTAAGAAAGATGAAATCAGTGCCAGCCTTGAAAATGGCTATCTGACCATCAGTGCTTCTAAAGGTCTTGACAAAGATGAAGAAAAGAAAGACGGCAAATATATCCGCAAGGAGCGCTATGCCGGCGCAATGAGCAGAAGCTTCTTTGTTGGTGAAGACCTGACACAGGAAGATATCAAGGCAAAATACGAGGACGGTATCTTAAAACTTTCTGTTCCAAAGAAAGAAAAGGCACCGGTCAAGGGTGATAAGTATATTGCCATTGAAGGATAACCTGTAACTGCAAATTGTGACTGTACAACTTATAAGGCATTTTGATGAAATGTCAAAAATGCTGATAAATAATCCTATATAATAGGTAGAAAGACTCCACAGCCGGAGAAATTCATAGGCTGTGGAGTCTTTTTATTTAATACAAAACTATCAGGGGCAAAAGCCTAAAATCATTGCGGTTGTCAGGTGCAAAATATAGTGGAAGATTATGAAAAATACGAACAAAAATATGTGATACATGCACAAAAAATAAAAAGAAATACATATAAAAATAGCAATTGCGCACAAAAATAAAATATGATATAATAATGGAAACTAAAAAATAAAAAATAGTTTCCAACAAAAGTACTACACAAAACACAAACGGAGAAGGAGGGAACGATGAAAGAAAGTATACAGGAACAAAAACTGCAGCAGAAGATTTTAGAGGGTACGATAGAAGCCTTTAATCAAAAGGGATTGAAATTCACCATGGATGACCTTGCAGGAATCCTCGGCATGAGCAAGAAAACCATATATACGGTCTTTTCAGACAAGACTTCACTGTTTCTTTCCATGGTTGATTACCTGTTTGATACGATAAAGGAAAGCGAGCGTGCCATATTGGAAAATGAAGCATTGTCCACAGTGGAGAAAATCAGGGCAATTCTCGGTGTCATGCCGGACAGCTATAAAGACATTAATTTTGCGAAGCTGTATCTGCTCAAGGAAAAATATCCTGAAATATACACAAGGGTAGAACAGCGGCTGGAAGGCGGCTGGGAAATGACGATGGGACTGCTGGAACAGGGAATAAAAGAAGGATGTATCCGTCCCGTGAATTTATCCATTTTTAAATTGATGATGGAAGCCGCACTGGAGCAGTTTTTCCAGCGTGATATTTTAGTCAACAGTGGACTTTCCTATACGGAAGGGTTAAGCGAAGTGGTTGGCATTTTACTGGACGGAATCGAGAAAAAGGCATAGAAAGGGGCAAGGTTATGGAAGACAAATCAAAAATCATTTACGGCAATGAAATCGGCCGCAAGGCATACAGAAATGCCATTCATTCTAAGAAAAAATTTATCAAAAAATATGGCGATGATACCGGTACAAAATATCCGGTGCGGCTTCGTAAAAATGCGGTGCTTGGCGATACGTTTGGCATTGTCGATGTGCGTGTTGCCAAAAAGCACGGCACAGCCGGAGAGAAAAATCAAACGATACCGTTTGATACGGAAAAAGGCATTATTGTGGGAAATATCCGCATGGGCTTCGGTCATTACCGCATTTCCATGGCGATTGCTTCGGCGGCACATGCAATGGGCTATGTACCGTACTGGATGGATTTGAATTCTTATGAAGATACGACCTGTACAAAGGTTATCCGTGCACAGAATGATTTATACTCACTGGGGTCAAGATTGTCCCAGAAAAGCCGTCTGTTTAACCGGTTTGTCTGGGAACCGATGAATTACGAGGGCTTTAGAAAGCTTTCTTACAATGCATCAGACCAGAAAAATGCGGAACTGATGGCAGCTGTATTTGCAAATGTGCCAAAAGAAATTCCGGTCATTGCCACACATGTATGGCCGGCGCAGGCGGCGGTGCATGCGGGCATGAAGCGTGTTATCAATGCCGTGCCGGATAACTGGCCAATGGCATTGCATTTGTCGGAGGGCAGTATTCATACGGTGCAGACGCGTTTTGCCTACCAAGGCTACCGTATTTTAAACGGCATGGATAAAAACAAAGTGTTAAATCCAATGCCAAAGGACAGCCTTGTGTATACAGGCCACTACATTGACCATGAGCTGGTGCAGGGAATCGAAGAAGACTGTGCGGCAAGGCGGGCGCGCAAAATGCAGAAAAAACCGATGCGCTTTCTTTTGACGATTGGCGGTGCGGGTGCGCAGAAAGAAATTTTTGCGGAGATTATCCGTTATTTAATACCGCATATCAGGGACGGACGTGCTGCACTGTATGTCAATGTGGGCGATTATAAAAATGTATGGGAGCAGTTAAAGGCAGAAATTCCGCAGATGAAGACACTTTCTTGTGAACATTTTAACAACTGGGAGAATACAAAAAAGTTTGCAGAGGAAGCCCTGACGGGAGAAGTCATGGGAATCCACGGATTCTGGCATGAAAATATATTTGAAGCGGTTTACTGTACCAATCTTTTGATGAGAAGCTGTGATGTGCTGGTTACGAAACCGAGCGAACTGGCATTTTATCCGGTGCCGAAGCTGTTTATCAAGCGTGTCGGTGGACATGAACAGTGGGGTGCAGTCCATTCGGCAGAAATCGGTGACGGTACGCTGGAATGTCGTGACATCGGTCATACACTGCAAATGCTGGAGTTGTTTTTAAATGAAGAAACGCTGTTATTTCAGATGTGTAACTGCATTGAAGCCAATAAAAAAGCAGGCATATATGATGGAGCATACAAGGCGGTGGAACTGGCAGCCGCAGAAAGTAGGTAAGGTATGTTAAGTAAAAGGGAAATGGCTTCTTACGGACTGGGTGCCGTGGGAAAAGACATGGTTTATATGTTTTCGGCAAGTTATATTTTGTATTATTATCAGGATATTTTAGGCGTCAGTGCGATTGCAATGGGCATGATTTTAATGGCGGCGCGCGTGTTTGATGCGTTTAATGACCCGGTTATGGGGGTTATTGTGGCAAAGACAAGGACACGGTTCGGGAAGTTCCGTCCGTGGCTGTTTGTGGGAACGGCGCTCAATGCCATCGTGTTGTATCTGATGTTTGCGGCACCGCCTGCATTGGACGGCGGCGGGCTGGTAGCCTATGCGGCGGTTACATACATTTTATGGGGTGTGACCTATACCATGATGGATATTCCGTACTGGTCCATGATTCCGGCATTTACGCAGGGAGGAAAGGAACGTGAAAATCTTTCCACGCTCGCACGTTCCTGCGCCGGGATCGGTTCTGCACTGGTAACGGTTATCACTATGCAGTGCGTCTACTTTTTCGGAAACGGCAATGAAAGAACGGGCTTTAAGTGGTTTGCCCTGATTTTATCCGTATTGTTTTTTGTATTCATTCTGATTACCTGTCTGAATATCAAAGAAAAATCAACGGTTGATGTCGATGCGCCGTCCATAAAGCAGATGTTTAAGGCATTACTGCAAAATGACCAGGCAATGACGGTTGTTATTACCATTGTGCTGATTAATACATCGGTATACATTACGTCCAATCTGGTGATTTATTTTTTTAAATATGATTTCGGCGGTGCGGACTGGTACAACGGCTATACGCTGTTTAACACCTTTGGCGGTGCAATACAGATATTGTCGATGATGATTCTGTTTCCGTTACTGCGTAAATTTTTAAATACAATCCGCATTTTTTACGTGAGCTTTGCCATGGCGATAGCAGGATATTTAGTGCTGCTGGTGCTTGTATTTACAACAATGTCCAATGTATTTATACTGTTTATTCCGGCATTTTTCATCTTTGCGGCAAACGGCATGTTACTGGTGCTTACAACCATTTTCCTTGCCAATACCGTGGATTATGGTGAATTAAAAAATAAGCGCAGGGACGAGAGCGTGATTTTTTCTATGCAGACATTTGTTGTAAAATTAGCTTCCGGTGTAGCGGCACTGGTTGTATCCGTGTGCCTGTCGCTGAGCCACTTAAGTCAGGATACGGCAGTTGTGGCGGGAGAAGCCGCACAGGCAGGCGGTTCGCTGGTCGGACTGCGTATGACAATGACGGTGCTTCCGATTGCAGGACTGTTACTTGCTGTGTTTTATTTTCACAAGAAATATATTCTGACAGAGAGTAAAATGGAGGAGATTAGCAATACACTGCGGGCTTAAAAGGTATATATGATAAAGAAAGGATTTCCGATATGATTACGATAGAAAAAAATCTGTATGCACTGCATACACGGCATACGTCTTATGTATTTTGTGTCATGGAGAGCGGACATCCGGAGCATTTGTATTATGGAAGACGGATTCATGCACAGCAGACCGTAATGATGGAAAAAAGGGCATTTCTTCCGGGCAATACGATTGCGTATGACAGCAGTTTTGAAAATCTTTCATTGGAGGATTGCTGTCTTGAAATGTCGTCTTACGGAAAAGGCGATATCCGTGAACCGTTTATTGAAACAGAATATGCGGATGGCAGTACAACGGCGGATTTTTTGTTTGAGAGCGCACAGATTTCCGAAACAAAATGCGGCTTGCAGACACTTCCGGGTGCATATGATGAAAACGGCAAATCCGAACAGCTAAAGGTCGTTCTGGCAGACAAAGAAGGAAAAACAAAGCTGGAACTGTATTATGACGTATACGAAGACTGCGATGTGATTACAAGGCGCGCTGTTTTTAAAAATGAAGGAGAACAGCCTGTGAAGCTTAGGCGGCTGATGAGCATGCAGCTTGATTTACACCGGGCAGACTATGTGCTTTCAACATTTCACGGCGCATGGACACGGGAAATGAACCGCAGTGAAGCCGTGCTTGAAACCGGAAAATATGTCAATGAATCCTTTACGGGAACGTCATCGAGCCGTGCCAATCCGTTTATCATGCTTGGCAGAAAAGAAACGACCGAGGACACCGGAGAGTGTTTCGGAATAAATCTTATTTACAGCGGCAGTCACTATGAAGCTGTAGAGGTGCAGGCAGGACGTACAAGAATCGTTTCCGGTATCCAGCCGAAAAATTTCTGCTTTACGATTGGCACAGGTGAAGTTTTTGAAACACCGGAAGCGGTGCTGACCTATGCGGCATCAGGCTATAATCAAATGAGTCACCAACTGCATGATTTTGTGCAGGAGCATGTTGTTCGCGGCACATGGAAACGGAAACTGCGCCCGGTGCTGTTAAACAGCTGGGAAGCGGCGTATTTTGACATTAACGAAAGGAAACTGCTACGCCTTGCAAAGGCGGCAAAAGAAGCGGGAATCGAACTGTTTGTCATGGATGACGGCTGGTTTGGAAACCGGAATGACGATAAGAGTTCCCTTGGGGACTGGTATGCCGATGAAAAGAAGCTGCCGGGCGGACTTTTGGGAATTGCGCAGAAAATCAAAGTACTTGGACTGGATTTTGGTATCTGGGTAGAACCGGAAATGGTGAGTGTCAACAGCCGTTTGTATGAAAAGCACCCGGACTGGGCAGCTGCCGTTCACGGCAGGAATCATTCCGAGGGCAGAAACCAGCGGATTTTAGATTTAGCCAATCCGCAGGTGCAGGAATTTGTCATTGAAGAAATGAGCCGTGTTTTTTCCGGTGCGGATATTTCTTATGTCAAATGGGACATGAACCGGATTTTCAGTGATGATTATTCACCGTATCTGCCGCCGGACAGACAGGGTGAAGCGGCACACCGCTATATCTGCGGGCTGTATCACTGCATGGACGTATTGACAAAACGTTTTCCGGATATTTTATTTGAAGGCTGTGCGGCAGGCGGCAACCGCTTTGACCTCGGCATTTTGTGTTATTTTCCGCAAATCTGGGCAAGCGATAATACAGATGCGGTCAGCCGCGCGCAGATTCAGAACAATTACACTTACGGCTATCCGCCGTCCGTGCTTAGTTCACACGTTTCAGCAAGCCCGAATCACCAGACACTGCGCCGCACGCCGCTTGAAACACGCTTTGCCGTGGCGGCTTTCGGGGATTTGGGTTATGAATGTAATTTCTGTGATATGTCCAAAGAAGAACTTGAGGCGGTGAAAGCACAGATTACCTTGTATAAAGAAAAGCGGGAGCTGTTCCAGCGGGGAATTTTTTACCGCGGCAGAAGTTTTTCGGACAGGGATATCCGTGACAGCAGTGTACTGTCGGCGGGTGGTGGCAGTCTGATGGAGTGGAGCTGTGTCAAAAAAGATACTTCCGAAGCGGTCGGATTGCTGATGAATAAACTTGCGGTGGCAAACACGCCGCATACATGCTTTTATGCAAAGGGATTAGACCCTGAAAAGCAGTATCATTTTTACAATCGTGCGTTAAAGTACAATATCAAGGATTTCGGGGATTTGGTCAACACCGCATCGCCGGTGCATATCCGTCAGGATTCCCTGATACAGCACCTCGCCGCCAAATGGATTAAAATAAACGGTGAGCGGGAGGACTACCATGTATTCGGCGATACGCTGATGTACTGCGGTGTGCGCTTAAAGCAGGCATTCTGCGCAACGGGACTGAATGATGAAGTGCGTTACTTCCCGGATTTCGGCGCAAGGCTTTATTTTATGGACGAAGAAAAAACACGGTAAGTATGATTTTTACGAAAAAAGCAGTTGACAGATTTTATTTTCTGTGTCTATAATAAAAAAAACGAAATACTTCGGTAGGTGAGGTTACCACAGGGATTTGGATTTTCCTAAGGTTGCTGCCGCAAATTTGTGGAGACACAAATCGTTGGTCAGCAGGCTATGTCGGTTTAAGGCATAACCTAATGCAACTAATATGCCCTGTGATGCTAAAGCTTGGACGACGGAAGCGCAGCACCAGATAAAGAAACAGGTGCGCAAAGATTAAGATTGAATTTCAAACTCCGTCGTCAGACGGAGTTTTTTTAGTATTAAAGGAGGTGAGGCAAATGGATTCGGGCGTCAGTTATCATTCGGAAAATTTACACAATACGGATACGACAGAAGGGAGCATAGAAAATGGAGAAGAACATTTTTATGGAACTTCTGGCAGCAAGAGAATTCAAAGCAATCAGAAGCATTTTAAATGTGATGAATGCAGTAGACATTGCCTCACTGCTGTCAGAATTTGAAGAAAAGGAACTTGCACAGGCATTCCGTCTGATTCCGAAAGCAAAGGCAGCCGAAGTTTTTGCCAATATGAGTAATGCAACACAGAGCTGTCTGATTGATGCTTTCACGGAAACGGAATTAAAAGAAATCATAGACGATATGTTTATGGACGATACCGTGGATTTACTGGAAGATTTACCGGCAAATGTCGTAACAAGGATTTTATCCAATATCAATCCGCAGAAGCGTGCGCAGATTAATATTCTGCTGGATTATCCGCAGGACAGCGCAGGCAGCATTATGACAACAGAATATGTGTCACTCAAGCGCACCATGACCGTAAAGCAGGCAATGGCACATATTAAAGAAGTAGGAATCCACAAGGAAACGATTTATACCTGCTATGTGCTGGAAGCGCGCAGACTGGTAGGCATTGTGACCGCCAAAGATTTAATGGTGGCAGATGACGACAAAACGATTGAAGAACTTATGCGGACAGAGATTATTTTTGTGCATACGGGAGATGACCAGGAGCAGGTCGGACAGTTATTTTCAAAATATGATTTGCTGGCACTTCCGGTTCTGGATACCGATGAATGTATGGTCGGAATCGTCACGGTCGATGATGCACTCGATGTTGTGGTTGATGAAGCGACAGAGGATATGTCACTCATGGCAGCAGTCAATCCGAGTGAAAAATCTTATTTTGAAACACCGGTGCTGACACATGCCAAAAACAGAATTGTGTGGCTTTTGGTGTTGATGTTATCCGCTACGGCAACGGGGGTGATTATCACACACTATGAAAATGCGTTTGCAGCAGTGCCGATTTTAGTATCCTTTATTCCAATGCTGATGGATACAGGCGGTAACTGCGGTTCACAAAGTTCCACGCTGATTATCCGTGGAATTGCACTGGGAGAAATTACCTTTCGTGATATTTTTAGGGTGATGTTTAAGGAATTCCGGATTTCAATTATTGTCGGTGTGATTCTGGCACTGGCAAACGGGCTTAGAATCCTGCTGATGTATAAGAACTTTTCGCTGGCGGTTGTCATTTCAATTTCACTGGTTATTACAGTTATTTTTGCAAAGCTTATCGGCTGTATTCTGCCACTGCTTGCAAAGAAGCTGCATTTTGACCCGGCAATTATGGCATCGCCGCTGATTACAACGATTGTGGATACCTGTTCAATACTGATATACTTTAATGTGGCAACGGTGGTATTCCATTTATAATTAAGGTAAGTGCAAATATGTGAGGACACGGACAGAGAACAGATTTTTATCGGATACGAAAATTACCGTGGATTGCGGATAAGAACGGGTATGACATACATATTTTGCAATATACTAACAGAGTAATATGGTGCAGAGGTGCGAAAAAATTTGAAAAGCACTGAAGGAAAATGCAAAAAAGTGAAAGGAGCATGACAAGTGGCACAGGATATAAAGACTGCGGACATTGCGATTATCGGTACAGGACCGGCGGGCATTTCTGCCGCTATTACCGCAAAAATCAGAAATAAAGAGATACTTTTGTTCGGCGCTAAGCCGGTGAGCAGTAAGGTGGCAAAGGCACATCAGATTTTAAATTATCCGGGACTGCCTGCCGTTTCGGGAGAGGAGCTGGCACAGGCATATAAAAGACACCTTGACGAATTGCAGATTGCGGTTACGAAAAAAAGAGTGCATGCCGTTTATGCAATGGGCAGTTACTTTGCCATTCAGGCAGGACAGGAGCAGTACCGGGCAGACAGCGTGATTTTAGCCTGCGGCATGACGGCGGATAAGCCGTTTCCGGGTGAAAATGAATTTTTGGGACGCGGCGTCAGCTATTGTGCAACGTGTGATGCACAGTTTTTTAAAGGAAAGACGGTCGCAGTTATCGGATATACTAAAGAATCCGTTGAGGAAGCACAGTATTTAGCGGAAATTGTGGGAAAAGTGTTATACTTTCCAATGGGCAAAGAAGCTGTATTGCCGGAGCTTTCCGGTAACATTGAAATCTGTACGGAAAAGCCGGCAGAGATTACCGGCACGATGAAAGTGGAGCAGTTAAAGACTGACGGAAAGCTGTATCCGGTGGACGGCATTTTCATTTTACGGGAAGCCGTCTTTCCGGGACAGCTCGTTCCGGGCTTAAAGACCGAAAAAAATCATGCCGCCGTCAATCTGCAGATGGAAACCAATGTGGCGGGATTATTTGCCTGCGGCGATATTGCGGGAACACCGTACCAGTATATTAAAGCGGCGGGACAGGGCAATGTTGCGGCACTTTCGGCAGTGTCTTATTTAAACCGTAAAAAAGAAACCGTGTGATGACCGTGTGCTTAGGGCGCAAAGAAGTGCGTGAAAGACCTTGTATTTCAAATGCCGGATATGGTATGATAAGAAGAAGTGAGTTTAAGGAAAAGTCTAGGAGGCAATTATGAAGGTTACACCGGTTAAAGGAACAAACGATTATCTTCCAAAGGAAGTGGAAATCAGGGATTATTTACAGCAGAAGATTCTTGAAGTCTATCTTGCCAATGGATTTGAACATATTATTACACCTGTAATTGAAGATATTGAAAATTTGGATAAAAGTGATGGCGGAGAAAATCTGAACCTCATTTTCAAGATTATGAAGCGCGGCGACAAGCTGGATAAGGCACTGGCATCAGGCGTGACTTCGGAAAATGAGAATGTGCTTGCAGATATGGGACTGCGTTATGATTTGACACTGCCGCTCAGCAGATATTATGCGAATAATAAAGACAAGCTGACACTTCCGATGAAATGTATCCAGATGGACCGTGTGTATCGTGCAGAACGTCCGCAGAAGGGCAGATTAAGAGAATTTATCCAGTGTGATATTGATATTATCGGTTCAGAATCCAACGATTCGGAAATCGAACTGATTTTAACAACCACAAAGGCATTACAGGCAATCGGCATGAAGAATTTCAAAGTTAAGTTAAACGACAGAAGACTGTTACGTGCCGTATTAATGCAGATGGGCTTTGCGGAAAATGAATTAGACAGTGTGTGCATTACATTTGATAAGCTGGATAAAATCGGCATGGACGGTGTAGAAGCAGAACTGACAGAAAAAGGATTTGCAAAAGAAGCCATTACAAAGTTTACACAGTTCCTTGAAAAAAATGATTTTAGTCTGGATTCTTTAAAGGATATGCTGGAAGATAAAGAACCGGCAGAGAGTCTTGAAAAGATTATGACAACAGTGAAGGCACTTTCAGCAGGGGCATACGATGTGGTCTTTGATTTATCACTGGTCAGAGGACAGGGATACTACACAGGAACCGTTTTTGAAGTGGAAAGCATTGACTTTAAGGGCGCAATCGCAGGCGGTGGAAGATATGACAATCTGATTGGCAAGTTCTTAAACCAGTCCATTCCGGCAGTCGGATTTTCAATCGGATTTGAGCGTATTTTCTCTATCCTTATGCAGAACGGCATTGAAATTCCGGACGGCAGTAAAAAGATTGCCGTATTATATGAAGACGGACATTTAACAGAAGCTGTCAAGACAGCTGAAAAGTTAAGAAGTGAAGGCATGATTGCATCCCTTTATATAAAACCGAAAAAGACCGGTAAGTTTTTAAGTAAATTAGAGGAGCGCGGCTATGCCGGATTTTACAATGTAGAACAGGCAGAAGAAGTCAGCTACTTTGGTGCATAAAAGGAAAAGAGCTGTGGCACAAAAATCAGAAATCCTGATTGCGTGCCACAGCCTTTTTATTGTATCGTGCATTTATCGAGTGCTGTCTGAATGGCATTCAGAAGCATTGTAGCGGTGTATTTGTTCTCAGCGGGATATGTAATATTTTTGGTAGAACCGCTTTCAATTACGGAAGCACACAGTTCGGAAAAGGTGCTTTCCAAAGAAGGGTAGAGCGTTGTAACCGGTTCGGATAAGTTTACGAGTGCAATATTCTGAATACGGTTTTTATCGACTGTCACTTCGATATCTACGGCGTTGCCGTTTAAAGAAACACCGGCTCTGTAAACACCCGGTGTATAGCAGGCGGAAACACCCGCAGAAACAGATTTGGCACCGTTGACAGAGCTGGCTGCGGCATCTTTAGAGCCGCCTGCAAGCGATGAAATCATAAAAATCAGTAAAAGAATGGCAATCACCGCGGCAATGGCACCAATCAGCAGTTCACGGCGGTGTAAAACAATAATTTTTGTCTTTGAATTCATATCCACACACTTCCATAATTGTTATCATTGATGGTATACTATATGCAGAAAATGATTGAATCATGACATAATAATCGCCGGAGGTCCGGCAGAAATGAGGGAAATATGTCCTTACAGTTTATTACAGGGGGAAGCGGTGCAGGAAAATCAGAATATTTAAGCCGTTTAGTCTGTGAAGAATCTGTCAGAAGACCGCATGACAATTTTATTGTGGTTGTTCCTGAACAATATACCATGGAAACACAAAAAAAACTGGTGCATATGCATTCACGCAAGGGAATTTTAAATATTGATGTTGTCAGTTTTGAACGTCTTGCATACAAGGTTTTTGAAGAACTGGGCGGCGGAAACCGCCCGGTGTTAGACGATACCGGAAAGAACCTGATTGTAAGGCGCGTACTTGAAAAAGAGAAGAAAAAGCTGGATTACTTTGGCAGCAGTATTGAAAAAACAGGTTTTGTTTCGGAGTTAAAATCCGTGATTTCCGAACTGCTCCAATATGGCATTACACCGCAGCAGCTTGGTGAAATCGGAGAGAATGTCAAAGAAAAGCAGCAGCTCTCCGCAAAATTAAAAGATATCCGTCTGGTTTACGAAGAATTTATGGCATTTTTGTCAACCAATTATATTACGTCTGAGGAAATTTTAGACGTATTATGCGGACTGGTGGAAAAATCAAAACTGATTGCCGGTTCGGAAATTATTTTTGACGGATTTACCGGGTTTACACCGATTCAGTACAAACTCATGCGTCTGTTGCTGGTATACAGCAAAGGTATTAAAATATCAGTAACGATTGATAAAAAAGAACGTCCGACAGGACATGAAGGCTGGAACAACCTGTTTTTTATGAGTAAAGAGATGATGAACCGTCTGATTGCGATTTGTGAGGAAGAAGGAATCAACGTTGACGATACCGTGTGCGTGGACAGGGACATCAATTACCGCTATGAGGGTGCGAAGGACTTGGCATATCTTGAAAGAAACCTGTTCCGCTATAAGGGCGGTGTGTACACCGGTACACCGGAAAATATCCGCATTTACGAGGGTAGTAATCCCAAAGAGGAATTGCAGTATATCGTATCCGAGATTTTACAGCTGACAAGAAAAGAGGGCTTTCGTTATCGTGATATTGCCGTTGTTACGGCAGATTTGGAAACATACGGAAAAGTTGCCGCCAATATGATGAAACAAAATGACATTCCGGCGTTTTTGGATTATAAACGCTCTGTCGCCGCCAATCCGTATGTGGAAATGCTTTGCAGTGCCTTGGAGATTGTAGAAAAAGGATATCCGTATGACACGATGTTCCGATATCTGCGTACGGGGCTGACCGGCATTTCAAGACATGACATCGATATGCTGGAAAATTACTGTCTGGCGGTAGGTATCCGCGGCAGCCGTGCATGGCATGAACCGTGGAAAAAGAAAATGAAAAGAAGCACGTACCAGCCGGAACTGGAAACGTTAAATGCCCTGCGGGAGCAGATTATGGCGCCGTTTTTGAATCTGGAGGCGGTTTTAAAGGATAAAGAAGCCAATGTGCGGGCATATGTCACAGCCGTTTATGAATTTGTGACGGCTCTGCACAGTGCCGAGCAGATAAAGGCGCTTTCGGAGTGTGAACCTGCCGGCAATGAATATGAACAGCTCTATGCAAAGGTGCTTGAATTGTTTGACAGGATTGTGGAACTGCTTGGTGAAGAAAATGTTTCATTAAAGGAATTTAACAGGATTGTAGCGGCGGGCTTTGAAGAAATGAAAGTGGGACTGCTTCCGCCGACCTCCGACTGTGTGATGATTGGTGATATCGAAAGAACACGTCTTGACAATGTCAAAGTGCTGTTTTTTGCGGGAGTCAATGACGGTGTTGTGCCAAAGAAAAATGAAAATTGCAGTGTGCTGTCGGAAACCGACCGCAGTATACTGGAAGCACAGGAAATCGTACTGTCACCTTCTGCAAGGGAAAAAGCATTTATACAGAAATTTTATCTGTATCTGATGATGACAAAGGCTTCACACCGGCTGTATTTATCGTATGCAAAAAAAAGCAGTGACGGAAAGACGGCACTTCCGTCATATTTAATCCGTAATGTAAGACGCATGTTTCCGGATGTGCGCATAACGGATGCCGACGGGCAGGATGGACAGTTTGTCTATTTAAAGATTCCGAAGCAGGATATTGAGTGGAATACGGAAAATTATATTAAGACATTGAGTGCAAATGCGGCGCTTTTGTTATACGGAACACAGCTAAAGGGTAGTATTTCGGCATTTGAAACGTATGCTTCCTGCCGTTTTGCGTATTTTCTGGAATATGGCTTAAAGCTTTCACAAAGAGAAGAATACCGTTTTGCGGTACAGGATTTCGGTACGATTCTGCACGGTGTTTTGGAAGATGTGTCGCGGCAGTTAAAAGAGGAGAAAAAATCCTTTTCCCTGTTATCCGATGAAGAACGAAAAAAGCGCGTATCCGAAAGCGTTGTGCGGATTGCTGCAGAGTACGGTAACACCATTTTAAAGGATAACAGCCGTAACGAATACATGATTAAAAGGCTCACCGATTTGGCGGACAGGACGGTCTGGGCAATCGGAAAGCAGTTAGAGCGCGGTGAATTTGCACCCGATGCATATGAAATGAACTTTTTAGTTGATGAGCATGAGGTACTTGGTGACAAGTCGCTTTATATGCAGGGCAAAATTGACCGCATTGATATTTGTGAAGATGATAACAATGTTTATGTGCGCGTGGTGGATTACAAAACCGGCAAATCGGATTTTGATTTGTTAAAGACATTTTACGGCTTAAAATTACAGCTCGTAACATATATGAAGGCGGCACAGCGTATTGAAAAAAAACGGCATCCGGATAAGAATATTATTCCGGCGGGGATTCTTTATTACAATATTGACAATCCGATTATAGAAGTACAGAGCATGCCCGATGAAGAAGATGCAGATTATCGTGAAGCCGTTGATGAAATGATATTGGAAAATCTGCGTATGAAGGGTGTTGTCAATGAGGATACGGAAATTATCCGTAAAATGGATGACCGCGGAGGAAAGTCGGCGGTTATTCCGGTTGCGTTTAAATCAAACGGGGAGCTGGATATGCGAAGCCACATTTACAGCACGCAGAAGTTTGAACAGCTCACAGATTATGTCACCGAAAAGTCGGCAGATATGGCGGCGGGAATTTTTGGTGGAAATGTGGACGTTAATCCGTACCACACGCAGAAGGAAGATGCCTGTACCTATTGCCCGTACCATGCGGTATGCGGTTTTTCACCGGATATTCCGGGAGGGCAGTCCCGCAGCTTAAAGACATTCAGTGATGAGGAAATATGGAAAAAAATCAGGGAAGGAGTTGATGAAAATGGCAAACCGCTGGACAGAAAAACAGTTCAAGGCAATCCGGACAAACGGCTGTAATATTTTAGTTGCTGCCGCAGCAGGTTCGGGTAAAACGGCGGTGCTGGTAGAACGCATTATCCGAAAAATCACGGCAGAAGATGGCACAGACGTGGACAGAATGGTCGTTGTAACCTTTACAAAGGCGGCGGCGGCGGAAATGAAGCAGAGAATCCGGGAGACACTTGATGCAATGCTTCAGGAGAATCCGGGAAACGAGCGGTTAATCCGTCAGATGACGTTGATTCACAATGCCCCGATTACGACGATTGACAGCTTCTGTTTAAATATTGTGCGCAATTATTTTACGGATATTGAATTAGATCCGGGTTTCAGGATTGCGGACGAAGGTGAAATGAAGCTGCTTGAAAATGATGTTATGGAGGAAATGCTGGAGGAATATTATGCTTCCGAAAATCAGGCGTTCTTTGATTTTGTCGATGCGTATGGAACGGGACGTGACGATACGAAAATCGTGGATATTATTTTAAAATTATACCGCTTTGCAAGAAGCTATCCGTGGCCGGAGGAATGGTTTAAAGACTGCCTGAGCATTTACAGGCAGGCAGATATCGACACGGCAGAACAAAATGCCGCAATCGGTTATCTTTTTGATACGGTCAGAAGACGTTTTAAAGACTATGACAGACAGTATGAAAAACTGGAAAACATCTGCAATGAGCCGGATGGACCGCTGATGTATGCAGCGGCGGTACAGTCGGATCATGCGGGAATTCGTCAGATTCTGGATACGCAGAGTTATGAAGAACTGGTGCGGAAAGTGCGCCTGCTGTCTTTTGAAACGCTGGGAAGAAGCCGCAGTAAGGACATTTCAGAGGTAAAGAAGGCAGCAGTCAAGCAAATCCGCGATGAATATAAGGCTTATGTGACAAAGACGTTACAGGCGAAATTATTTACAAAGGAATTTGCAAATTTATTAGAGGATATCCGGGAAAATAAACCGGCAGTCGAAATGATGATGACACTCACACAGGATTTTTACAGGCGCATGGATACAGAAAAGCGTGAAAGAAATGTCATTGATTTTAACGATATGGAGCATATGGCACTAAATATTTTAGTCAAAAAAACAGAAAACGGCATGGAATACACCAAAGCGGCAGATGATTTAAGTGCATATTACGAGGAGATTCTCATAGACGAATATCAGGACAGTAATATGCTTCAGGAGGTTATTCTGACTGCGGTATCTAAGGGAAAATACAATGAAGCGGATAACAATATCTACATGGTGGGTGATGTAAAGCAGAGCATTTACAAGTTCCGTCTGGCGTGTCCGAAGCTGTTTATGGATAAGTACAGTACATATACCGATACGGACAGTCCGAATGTCAGGATTGAACTGCAGACCAATTTCCGAAGCCGCGAAAATGTACTTGAATGTACGAATGATGTTTTTTACAGGGCGATGAATCCGTATTTTGCAGAGATTGAGTATGATGACAGGGCAAGGTTAAATGCCGGGTTTGAGTATCCGAAATATCAGGCGCAGAATGAAAATGCGATGACATTTGCAGATGATCCGGATACGATGATTTATATGATTGATATGAATCAGGAAAAACTTTCCCCGGAGGACGAAGACCGTTCCGCAAGAGAGCGTGAAGGCGCTGCTGCCGCGGCTTTGATTCAGCGGCTGACACAGCCAAAGGAAGACGGCAGTTTTTATATGGTTTATGATAAAAATGCCGAAAACGGCTACAGGAGAATCCGTTACAGTGACATCGTGATTCTGACAAGGACTGTCAGCGGCTGGGCGGATACATTTGTCAATGTGCTGATGAATGAAGATATTCCGGCATATTGTGACGCGTCAGAAGGATATTTTGATGTGCGTGAGGTCAAACTGCTGTTATCGTATCTTGCCGTAATAGATAATCCACTGCAGGATATTCCCATGGCGGCGGTCATGCTGTCCTTTTTTGGCAGATTTACAACGGAAGAACTCACACAGATTCGCATGAAAGACACCACAAAGCATTTGTATGACGTCATGCAGGAAAGCGATGATAAAAAAGTCGTGCAATTTTTAAAACAACTCGACAGTTTCAGGGAAAAGGCAGAGCGTTATCCGGTCAGTGATGTTTTGTGGGAGCTGATGTATGATACGGGATATTATCACTATGCAGGAACAATGCCGGCAGGTACTCAGCGGCAGGCAAATCTGGATATGCTTTATACAAAGGCGGCGGCATTTGAAAAGACCAGCTACAGCGGACTGTTTCAGTTTCTGCGCTATATTGAGCGCCTTAAAAAATACGAGGTGGATTTTGCGGAAGCTTCCGTGCTTGGTGAAAATGAAAATCTGGTGCGTGTGATGAGTATTCATAAAAGTAAGGGGCTGGAATTTCCGGTTGTCATTCTGGCAGGAATGGGAAAGAGCATTAACCAGATGGATTCCCGCGGGGAAGTGGTCCTGGATACGGACTTTGGTGTCGGAACAAATGTGGTACATTTAGATAAACGTATCAAGAATCCGACTCTGTTAAAATCAGCGGTATCACAAAAGCTTATACAGGAAACAATCAGCGAGGAACTGCGTGTGCTGTATGTTGCCATGACAAGAGCGAGGGAAAAGCTGTATATGATTGGCACCGTAAAAGACGCACAAAAAGCAGTAGAGGGCTGGCAGGCGGTTTCAGATGAATTGCTTGCCGGAGGCTGGTATTCGTACTCATATGAAGCCGGTTTGAAAAATTATTTTGATATGGTCATGCCGGCAGTATTGCTGCCGCAGAATCTGCGTAAAGGGACGTTTCAGATTGTGGAATTTAAGAAAGAAGAATTGCAGGTAAGTGATGATATTTCAATGGAAGTATCACAGGCAGAGACGGATATTTCAAAAGAAGCAGGGCAGGCGGAGTCTTATATGCGGCAGGCAGCGGAAGCAGGAGAAGTTGCAAAGGCAGAGATGAATGATGCCGGGAATGGCACTGGGCAGCAGAATCCGGCAGGACAGGAATTAGAAAAACTGCCGGATTATCCGTATGCCGATGAACCAGTTATGAAACCGAAGGTCACAGTGTCGGAATTAAAGAAAATGCAGCAGGATTCGGATTTTGCAGAAACCGCCTATATGCCGGAAAGCTTAAAACAGGCAGTGGATGAACAAAATGAAGATGAATTATTGCCGGAATTTATCGCAGGCAGGAAAAAGACGTTACAGGGAAGCCGGAGAGGTACAGCATATCATCGCGTGATGGAATGTATGGACTATGATACAGAACCAGAAAATACTGCTGTAAAAGCATTTTTAAAGCGGCTTGTAGAGGAAGAAAAGCTTACCAAACAGCAGGCGGACAGTATCCGTGTATCCGATATTGTTGCATTTATGAAAAATCCACTGTTTGAACGGATGAAACGGGCAAAACAGGCAGGTGTTTTTCATACGGAACAACCGTTTGTCTTTATTGATTTATCCGAACAGTCTGATAAATCAAAACAGGACGATACGAACCAGCCGGATAAAAACAATGGCGGACAGTTGATCCAGGGTGTTATTGATGTATATTTTGAAGAAGATGGAAGTCTTATTCTGGTGGATTACAAAACGGATAAGGTGTCAAAAAAAGGCGGTGAAGACGAATTGCGCAGGCGGTATGCACTCCAGTTAGAATACTATGCAAAAGCGCTGTCGCAGCTGCTTCAGAAACCTGTAAAGGAAAAAAATATCTATTCATTTTCATTGGGGAAAGATATCGTGCTTGAATAATTTTAATATCATCGTGGAAAACAAAGACAAGACCGTGTTTGTTTTCCACGATTTTTTAGGAAATAAAAGCACAAGAATTAGGAAATCTTTGCAAGCTGTGTACTGTGCTTCATAATGACATCCTTCATAACAAGGATATCAGACTGGATTGATTCAAGCTGGTTTATACCCTGGGAATATCTTTCATATGTAGATACATAGCAGGACTCAATCGTGTTCAGACGTGGAACAACATTCTGTTCCAGTGTGAGGTTAATCTGCGTAAGCTGTGACTGCAAAGAATCCCTTGTTTCGGCAATTTCGGCACGGAGGGAACTTTGCAAAGAATCCCTTGTTTCAGCAATCTCAGCATGCAGGGTTTCACGTGTTTCGGCGATTTCGGCACGAAGAGAACTTTGCAAAGAATCCCTTGTTTCAGCGATTTCAGCACGAAGAGAATTCTGCAAGGAATCCCTTGTTTCAGCAATCTCAGCATGCAGGGCTTCGCGTGTTTCGGCGATTTCGGCACGGAGAGAACTTTGCAAAGAATCCCTTGTTTCAGCAATCTCAGCATGCAGGGTTTCGCGTGTTTCGGCGATTTCGGCACGGAGGGAATTCTGCAAGGAATCCCTTGTTTCGGCGATTTCGGCACGGAGGGAACTTTGCAAAGAATCCCGTGTTTCGGCGATTTCAGTACGAAGAGAATTCTGCATATTTTCCAGCATGCCAGATATTTCCCCTAATAAGTAGGTTACGGTTTTGTTGGATAACTCGTTTGACATATTTTCACCACCTTTCGTATTCTTAGTATACAGATAATAACATACTATAACGCATTTGTCTATATTTATTTGACCGTAATTTCAGATGAAATTTTTATGAAATTTTTAAAGTGTATTTTGTTTTCGGATAACAGTTGTCTTCAAAGAAGGGGTATAGTATAATAATACAAATTGTTTTAATCGCAGATAAGAAATCACTTAGGAATGGAGTTTAGTATGGAAACAGGAAAGGTCATTGAGGCTGCAATTGCTTATTTTGAAAATGATATTCGCAGAATCAGCCATTTGCTGAAAGTATATGGTTTTGCAAAGGCGATTGGAGAGAAGGAACAGCTGGATTTATTTACAATGGAATGTCTGGAAACCGCGGCAGTGCTTCATGATATCGGCATTAAAATATCAGAGGAAAAATATCAATCCAGTGCAGGAAAGTATCAGGAACTGGAGGGACCACCGGTGGCTGCTGTAATTTTAAAGAAACTGGAATTTCCGGCGCCGGTGACAGAGCGGGTGGCATATCTGATTGGACACCATCATACCTATGATAAAATAGAGGGAATGGATTATCAGATTTTAGTTGAGGCAGATTTTCTGGTAAATATCAATGAAGACGGCTTGGACAGCAGTAAGCAGGGGCTGGATTCTATCCGGAAAATCAAAGAAAATATTTTTAAAACGAAAACAGGAACTAAAATATTAGAGTCCATATATCTGAGTAAAGTAAATTAAAAGAAATGGAGAAAAAAATGGCAAATCAGGTCAATAGCAGTACATTTAAAAAGAATCAGTCACAGAAGAAAAAGAATCCGTGGATACCGCTGGTTGTTATCGTAGTTCTTGCGTTGTTAATGGTCTTGTTAAACTATTTTATGTTAGATGTAACCAATGCGGTATATCAGACACAGCAGGAAACCGTACAGACAGAATCAACTACGGCAGAGTAAAGCAACAGTCAACAAAAGCAAACAAAAAGGAGAAATTTCTAAAATCAGAAATTTCTCCTTAATTTTTTACGCAATATTTTTATGCGGTAATTGTTGTTCCTGTCTTTCCGGCAAGACTTGATTTTGCCTTGTCAAGGTTTGAAATAACGGCCTTTCTTTCGGAATCAGCAGTTACGAAACGAATGGAAGCGTCAACCTTTGGAAATGTTGTCTTTGCAGGAAAATGACCGGCTTTGATATAAGTGTGTAAGTCGGAAGCAGAAACCTGTTCAAAGACTTTTTCATTTGGTGTTCCTTTTTCAATTGTAAGATTGTCGTATGCTGTCAGGAATAATAAAGTCTGTGCGTTGACCAGTTCTGCCAGTTTGGCAGCAGTGTAGTCCTTTTCAATAATGGCGCTGGCACCTTTTAAATGTGTTCCCTGCTGTAGTACAGGAATACCACCGCCGCCGGCAGCGATTACAATCTGGTCTGCATCAAGCAGTGCCTTTACGGCATCAATTTCATAAATGTCGATTGGCAGTGGAGCAGCGATAATTCTTCTGAATTTACCCGGTTCTTCTTCAACAACATGGTTGCCTTTTTCTTCCTCGGCTTCGGCCTCTTCTTTTGACATAAATCTGCCAATGATTTTGGAAGGTTCGCTGAATGCCGCATCAAACGGGTCTACACGGACCTGTGTAATGATTGTAGAAACAGTTTTATAAATGCCGCGGTTTAATAATTCCTCGCGGATTGCATTCTGTAAGTCGTAACCGATATATCCCTCACTCATTGCACCGCAGACGGACATCGGGGCAACGGTTCTGTCGTCTGGATTTAAACGGGCAAATTCAGTCATTGCAGTCTGAATCATGCCGACCTGCGGACCGTTGCTGTGCGTAATGACAATCTGATATTTTTCTTCTACTAAATCTGCAATTGCAGCAGCAGCTTTTTTAACATTTTCCTGCTGTTCCGGGAAAGTTTCACCAAAAGAATTTCTTCCGAGAGCAACAACGATTCTTTTCTTATCCATATTAATCCTCATTTCTGCGCACGCTTTGTAATTCTAAGTTGTATTGCACATAACAGGCTTGTGCCAAGTGCGCAAAGTCACAAATCCTGCAAATGATTTTTGATACTTTATTATAAAATATTTGCAGGGAAAAAGCAAATATTATCAAGCATGAAAAATAAACAGCATTTTTGGCAGATGAGAAATCGCCGGGCGCAAGTAGTAACATTGAAGATATTTACCATATAATAAATACAGATAGGTGGAGGGTAAATAGCTTTGGCGGTATTTACATCGCAGATTTATGACAAAGCTGCTCGAAAGTGAGGAGTTGTATGCAGACAGGAGTTGCAATTGTAGATACAGGAATTTACCGGCATAGAGATTTTGGCAGCCGTATTACCGGTTTCGTTGATTTGGTTCATGGGAAAAACAGCGTTTATGATGATAGCGGACATGGGACACATATCGCGGGAATCATAGGCGGGGACGGGAGTGCATCCCGTGGACGGTATAAAGGAATTGCCCCGCATTCGGCACTGATAGGCGTAAAAGTTCTGGATGCACAGGGAAACGGGAAAATTTCAGATGTGGTAGAAGGACTTCGATGGATTTTAGAACAGAGAGAGCGGTATAATATCCGGGTTGTTAATATTTCGTTCGGAACGGTACCAGACCACGATGCGCAGGAAGAAAAACAACTTAACCGGCAGGTGGAACAGCTATGGGATGCCGGAATTGTTGTGGTAGCGGCGGCAGGAAACAGCGGACCGGACAGAAACAGTATTACCGCACCGGGAAACTGTAAAAAAATTATAACCGTCGGTTCGTATGACGATACCAATTTTTCGGGTGTACGCGGAAGGAAAGTGCGGTATTATTCCGGCAGAGGACCGACGGAGGAATGTGTGATCAAGCCAGAGGTTGTTGTGACAGGATCCAATATTATTGCGTGCAGCAACCGCAAGGATGCATATACAAAAAAAAGCGGCACATCGATGTCTGCCCCCATCGTCAGCGGAGCAGTTGCCAGACTTTTAGAGGAAAGCCCGGACTATACACCGAAAGGTGTAAAAATGCGGCTGTTAAAGTGCTGTGAAACTATTGCCATTCCGGAAAATCAGCAGGGCTTCGGCGTACTGAACATAGTGAAATTTATAACGAGTGGGTAAAATAGTGTACGATCATATGGCTTATTAAAAAAAATACAGGGTTTAATGTGATAATACTTATAATTATAAAAATGTGTTATTATAATATAGAATACATTTTTCAGGGGGAATGAGTACAAAAGAAACTGGAGGAGGAAAAATGTACGTTTGCTATTCAAGAAGCAAAAACGAAAGTCATGCAAAAGCTGTTTTGTATCACTTGGAAAATTGGGGATTTACAATGCCTGAAGAAGACGGAGAGAAAAATATTATGAGGGAGGTAACGTATGAGCAGGAATGTGAAAGTATCGCAAGGCATCAGGAAGCCGTAGTAGTTTTAACACCACAGCTGATACAGGATATAACAGCTCTTGTGGAGCTGGATATTTTAAAAAGCAGCTTTGAAAAGGGCAGAATTAAAATTGTTGTATTTTTATACGGGGTTGAATCTTCTACACTGCCGCAAAGACTTTCGTGGCTTGGAAAGGCACAGCTTGTGCGGGTTACGGGAATGGAATCGGTATTTGAGGGAATGTGCCATGCAGTGGCAGTGCGGATTGAGGAGGAGCTGTTTAAACAGGGTGATTTTAACAGCTGTAAGAAGAAATTTTATGCGTTTTTGGCACGGGATGCGTATTTAAAACGCATTTTTCGTGAGTATACAAGTCTGGAAGCGTATGCCGCAGGAACAAAGATTGTGCTTATTTATGCAATGTACTGTTATATTGAAATGAGGTACACAACAAGGATAACGGAGCCGTTTTACGGCAATTGTATCCGTAAACTGTATGAAAATGTAGATTATTATACACAGTGGGGAACATTGCAGTTAAGAATTGCGGAACGCAGTCTGTTTTTAAGCATTTGTCATATGAAAGAAATACCGGAAGAAAAAGCAGTTTAGATTTATGCGCAGGGAAAGAAGATAGGGGAAATAAATAGAACTTGACAAAAGAGTTAGACAGGGCTAACATTATGAAAGAAGTTAGCATTGTCTAACTCTTTTTATGTTACGATAAATGAACATAGTCGGTGAGGAGAAATTTATGTTTTTAGAGATTGAACAATTACGGAAAAGTTATGGAACGGGTGAAAACAAAGTGGAGGTTTTAAAAGGGATACAGCTTGGTGTGGAGAAAGGGAAAATCTGCGTACTGCTGGGACCTTCCGGTTCGGGAAAATCTACACTGCTTAATATCGTAGGAGGCATTGACACGGCAGATTCCGGCAGTGTTACCGTAGCAGGCGAGGTTATGCAGAGCATGAACGACAGGCAGCTGACAGAATACAGAAGAAAGCATTTAGGCTATGTATTTCAGGCATATAATCTTATCGGAAATCTGACGGTACGTGAAAATATCGAAGTCGGCGCATATTTAAGCAGCCGGCCGTTAGAGATTGATGAACTGCTTGATGTGCTGGGGCTGACAGAACATCAGAACAAAATTCCGAGCCAGTTGTCCGGCGGTCAGCAGCAGCGGACGGCAATCGGCAGGGCAATCGTGAAAAATCCGGATATTCTGCTCTGCGACGAGCCGACCGGCGCCCTCGATTATCATACCTCAAAGGATATTCTGGCACTGATTGAGCGGGTCAATCAGAAATACGGCAATACAATTGTTATAGTTACCCACAATGACGCGATTAAAAATATGGCAGACCAGATTGTAAAGCTCAAAGACGGTCAGATTCAGGATGTTGAAATGAATGCCGCTAAAGTACCGGCGGAGCAGTTAGAGTGGTAAAACGGGGAGGTAAACAGCATGAAAAATCCATTGCGAAAGCGTTTTTTAAGGGAATTAAAGCAGGATTTCGGAAAATATGCCGTGATATTTTTGTTTATAACACTGACAATCGGGTTTATTTCAGGTTTTCTGGTCGCTGATAACAGCATGACCCATGCATACGATGAAAGCTTTGAAAAATACAATATTGAAGACGGCAATTTTGAATTGGAACAAAAGGCAGATGCGGTACTGCTTAAAAAAGTAGAAACAGAAAATGATGTGGTGCTGTATGAGAACTTTTATAAGGAAGTACCAAAAGCCATCGCAAATGCGACACTGCGTATTTTCGGCGAGAGAAATGATATAAATCTGGTGTGTGTCATGGAAGGCAGAGCACCGCAGAAGGACGGAGAGATTGCACTCGACCGCCTGTTTGCCGAAAACAGGGAATTAAAAATCGGAGATACGGTTGTCATTGGCGGAGAGAAGCTTGAGATTGTAGGAACAGTGGCACTGTCCGATTACAGCGCGCAGTTTCAGAACAATTCGGATATGATGTTTGATGCAACAAATTTTGGTGTTGCCATTGTAACGAAAGGTCAGTATGACAAAATGGACGCAGGAACGGAGCATTTCATATATTCATGGAAAAATAATAAGACGGATTTGACGGATTCACAGCAGCGTGATTTGTCCGATGACATTTTAAAACAGCTCGTTTCCCTGCGGGCGGGCATTACCAATATCACACCGGCAGTTGAAAATCAGGCCATTCATTTTACGGGTGATGATATGGGCAGTGATAAGAGCATGATCCAGGTACTTTTATATGTCATCATGGTTATTCTGTCATTTATTTTCAGTGTAACGATTGCAAGCATTATTGAAAAGGAAGCTTCTGAAATCGGTACAATGAGGGCGCTTGGCTTTACCAGAGGTGAACTGCTGCGTCACTATATTACACTTCCGGTTACGGTAACACTGATTTCCTGTGTGCTGGGAAATATATTGGGATATACAGTATTTAAAGATGTCATGGCAGGAATGTATTATCACAGTTACAGTCTTCCGACATATATTACATTGTGGAATCCTTATGCATTTGTGATTACAACGGTTGTGCCGTGCATGATTATGATTGTGGTCAATACAATTGTATTGTATACAAAGTTAAAATTATCACCGCTTAAATTCCTGCGCCACGATTTAAACCACTGGCGTGAAAAAAAGGCAGTGCGCCTGCCAAAGGTTTCTTTTATGGCAAGATTCCGGATGCGTATACTGATTCAGAACAAGGTAAATTATCTTGTGATGTTTTTAGGCGTAACATTTGCAAGTCTGCTCATTTTCTTCGGACTTTTGATGACACCGCTTTTAGACCACTACGGTATGCTGGTAGAGGAAAATATGATCAGCGATTACCAGTACGTGTTAAAAATGCCGGTGCAGACGAAAAATGAAGCTGCGGAAAAGTATGCGGTCAAGTCACTGATACTGGATAAAACCGACAGAAAATTAAAGGAAGAAATCAATGTCTACGGCATCCGTGAAGATTCAGATTACATTACAGGTATTGAGTTACAAAAAAACGGCAACGGGGTCTATGCTTCTGAGGGTATTTTAGAAAAATACAAACTTTCAGTAGGGGATACACTTGTCCTAAAAGACGAGTACAGCGATGACACCTATGAATTTGAAATTCTTGGCACGTATCCTTATCCGGCATCCTTTACGGTATTTATAAGCAGCAGCAGGTTTGAAGAACTGTTTGACAAGGAAGAAGGCTATTTTAACGGATATTTCAGCAATGAAGAACTGACCGATTTGGACAGTAAGGCAGTAGCGGCAACGATTACATATGATGATATGACAAAGGTTGTACGACAGTTAAAGGATTCCATGGGACAGATGTTCCCGCTGATAACAGTATTTTCCGTATTTATGGCAGTCCTGATTTTCTATCTGCTGTCAAAAATTGTGGTGGAAAAAAATGCAACGGCAATTTCCATGCTGCGTATTTTAGGGTATAATAAATCAGAAACCGCAAAGCTGTATATGATGTCTACTACGATTGCAGCCGTGATTTCTGTATTGTTAAGCCTTGGCATTGCGGCTGTTGTGATGCGGGTGCTTTACGACTATTTTATGCAGGAACTGGCAGGCTGGCTTACCTACTACGTGGACCCGGAAAATTATGTGTGGGCAGTTGTACTGGGACTGGCATCATACGGTGTTTCAGCGGCGTTACAGTATCGCAAAATAGGAAAAGTAGGCTTAGAAGCAGCACTCAAGAGGACAGATTTATAAAACGACATTGCAGTGCTTAAATTGTTAAGAAAAATTTAAGAAGAATCAAAACTCCTTTCTAAGATTTCCTTCCTATACTACATGCATGCTTAGAAAAGGAGGAAGCAATGGAAGCTAATATATTAGTTGTTGAAGATGAAAAAGGAATACGGGATGCCATAACGATTTACTTAAAAAATCAGGGGTATCATGTTTATGAAGCCGAAAACGGCGCACAGGGGCTTGAAATGGTAGAAAATCATACCATTCATCTGGCAATCGTAGATATTATGATGCCGGTGATGGATGGAATTACCATGACGATGAAGCTGCGTGAAAAATATGATTTCCCGCTGATATTTTTAAGTGCAAAATCAGAGGACATCGACAAAATCACAGGGTTAAATATCGGTGCGGACGATTATATCACAAAGCCCTTTGGCTCAATGGAACTGCTCGCAAGAGTCCATTCCAATCTGCGTCGGTATGAACAGATTTTGCAGTTAAAAAAAGCAGCATCCGCGTCCCAAAAAGAAACAGAAGAAGCGCATACGCTGACAGCAGGCGGACTGGAACTGGATTTGTATACAAAACAGCTGACGGTGGACGGAAAAAATGTAAAGCTGACACCAAAAGAATACGCGATTTTGGAGCTTTTAATGCGTTCACCGGGCAGGGTTTATTCGGCAGAACAGATTTATGAAAATGTCTGGAAAGAGGAAGCTATAAACACTGAAACCATCATGGTACATGTCAGAAAGCTGCGTGAAAAAATTGAAGTCAACCCCAGAAATCCGCGGTATCTGAAAGTGGTGTGGGGTATCGGTTACAAAATTGAAAAATAAAAAACGTTTGCAGGAAGGAGAACGTTTATGGAAAAGAAGAAAAAAAGAGTATTTGTGCTTGGATTTGTGGCACTTTTAAGCGTGATATCAATCGGCATGATTTTGCTGTGCCGGAATATTCAATCAGAAAATCAGGGTACGCAGACAGTAGATGTCAGTGCAGTCAGCAGGGAAATGCTGCTGTTTATGCTTGATCAGACACGTGTTGTCAATAAAGAATATTCCGTGCTGTCGCTGGGAGAAGATGTTCCATACAGTATCCGTTCAGAACTGGAATATGTTATGGAAGAAGAACTGCTTACAGCAAGGGCAGATTTTATCAACTCGCCCAATTTTGCATATCGTATTACCAATACGGCTACCGGCGAAAAAACAGAGGGCGGCGATACGTCACTTTTTGTAAAAGACCATCAGATGTACAGTACATTTACTTATGATGCCGATGGAAATGTAACAAGTACGGGAGATTATGTTTCTACGGATTTTACTTATATGAGTGCATACCAGCTGCTTAAAAACAGTATCTCAATTTCCACCAGCAATGCGAGAGAAACGTATGAGATTTATGGAAAGAGTATTCCAAAATCCCAGATTCAGCTTCGTGTGCCGCAGAATCTCAAAGCTGAATTTGCCATTCCGCAGAATCTGACTGAAAATAATGATATCATCTGGTACAATACCGGGAATCTTGTTCATGGAGAAATGAGCGGCAGATTTTTAGCTGTTACGTGCTGTATGATGGTATTTTTTATCGGTTTATATATTCTGTTTTATCCGGTGAGTGTGGAACAGGAAGTCAACCCATTCGCATTTATGCGAAAAATAAAGGCGGAAATCAAATGGGTATTTTTAGGGACGGTGCTTTGTCTTGCGTACATCGGCATGGCATTTTTGGGCGTGTATACCATGACCGGGGAATTGCAGACAGCACTGCAAATGCTTGGAATACCGTATGCAGAGCTTGTGCCTGTTGTGTTACAGTTTATCGGAATGATGCTTACAGGATTGTTTACAGCCATGGGTATTTTTGAAATCAAATATATGCTGACATCAGGTTTTTGCCGGTATTGGAAAGAAGATTCCCTTATCGGAAGCATCTGCGGAAATGTGAAAAGACGCTTTGAAAAGCTTTCTGAGGTGGATTTGAGCGATAAAACGGATACGGTGCTTTTAAAGTATGTACTGATACAGATGGTAATCGTCGGTGTGATTGCGTGCTTTTGGAGTTTTGGCATTGTGCTTTCAGTCCTTTACAGCGTGCTGTTGTTTTTCTATATCAGGAAGAAGCTTAAAAAAGTACAGAAGGATTATCAGGTTTTGTTAAAAGAAGCACACCAGCTTGCAGACGGCAGATTTGATGAAGAAATTACACAGGATGTCGGCATTTTTAATGCGCTGGGTGAAGAATTTAAAAATGTCCGTACCGGCTTTGAAAAGGCGGTCTGTGAGGAAATGAAATCGCAGAACATGAAGACAGAACTGATAAGCAACGTTTCGCACGATTTAAAAACGCCGCTGACCGGCATAAAAAATTATGCGGAACTGCTGGGACAGAACAATGTAAGCGAGCAGGATAAGCAGGTGTATCTGGAAAATTTACAGCATTATATTGACCGGTTAAATAATCTGATAGAAGATTTGTTTGAAGTCAGCAAGGTCAACAGCGGCAATATTGAGTTAAATCCTGTGGAGCTGAATGTCGTTGCACTGATACAGCAGGCACAGGCGGAAACGGAAGATTTGTTAAAACAAAAAAATCTGACGGTGATTCTTGATGCACCTGAAAACGGCATTGTGCAGGCATTAGACGGTGATAAGACGTACCGTATTTTTGAAAATTTGTTTACGAATATTGCAAAGTACGCACTGCCTGGCACGCGGGTTTATGTGAGCGCCACGGCACAGCCTGAATACACGGAAATTGTATTTAAAAATATTTCAGAAGCACAGATGAATTTTACACCGGAAGAAATCGTGGAGCGTTTTGTGCGCGGGGACAAATCCCGTCACGAAAGTGGAAGCGGCATCGGACTGGCGATTGTGAAAAGCTTCACAGAGGTACAGAACGGAACATTTTCAATCGAGATTGACGGAGATTTATTTAAGGCGGTTGTGCGGTTCAAAGTAAATTGAACTTGCAGAAACGTTGGTATGATTTGCCGGCAGAATGGAGAAGGGTATGAGTATTGATGTTTTAATAGGAATTTTGATTCCGTTTGTGGGGACAGCACTGGGAGCAGCGTGTGTATTTTTCTTAAAAAATCAGATACCGGCGCTGGTGCAGAAGGGACTGCTGGGATTTGCTTCTGGCGTTATGGTGGCAGCATCCGTGTGGTCACTTTTAATTCCTGCGATTGAAATGAGTGAGGATATGGGGAGAATGGCATTTGTTCCGGGGGCAGTGGGAATTGCCGTCGGCATGGCATTTTTACTGCTCATGGACAGACTGGTGCCGCACCTGCATTTAGGAGCGGAAAAGTCGGAAGGGCTGCCTGCCCATTTAAAAAAAACAACGATGCTTGTCCTTGCGGTAACGCTGCATAATATCCCGGAGGGTATGGCAGTCGGTGTGGCATTTGCCGGATATCTGTCCGGGGAAGGAACAATTACGCTTGCCGGGGCGGCGGCACTTGCGATGGGTATCGCCATTCAGAATTTCCCAGAGGGGGCGGTGATTTCACTGCCCCTTCGCAGTGAGGGACAGAGCAGGCTGAAAGCATTTGTATACGGTACGCTCTCAGGCATTGTAGAACCGATAGGAGCAGTGATTACGATTGTATTTGCGGGCATTTTAACGCCGATTCTGCCCTATATTTTGTCGTTTGCAGCCGGGGCGATGCTCTATGTGGTTGTAGAAGAACTGATACCCGAAGCTTCGGAGGGCAGTCATTCCAATATCGGAACACTGGGCTTTGGTGTGGGATTTGTCGTGATGATGATATTGGACGTGGCACTCGGATAAAAACCAAGTACAGATTCAATGTGAAGTTATACAGAAATATTGTTTAATCTTCAAAAAACTGGAAAAAATAAAAAAAGAACTTACGAAAAGGGGAAAAATCCTTTAAAATGAAGATGTGATATCAGGGCGGATTGTGGGAGTGCGCAGCACGGAACAATCCGTAGGTAGCATGGCTGGTGGCTTTTGCCCTAAACATTAAATATGTAAGTAAAATGTTGGTTTGCAGAAGAATGGAGGAAACAATGTTTCAGATCGGTGAGTATGTGGTACATGGAAACGACGGAATCTGTGAAGTAAAAGACATTACACAACTGGAACTGCCGGGCGGCAGTTCTAAAAGGCAGTATTATCTGCTGGTTCCGCAAAAGGAAAAGAACGGGCGGATTTACAGTCCGGTGGAAAGCAGCAAAGTCCAGACGCGCAAAGTCATTACAAAGCAGGAGGCAGACACGCTGATTCGTGAAATTCCTGCAATTCAGGCGGCATGGGTTGAAAATGAAAAGCTGCGGGAAAATGTATATAAAGAAGCAATCAAAAGCTGTGATTTGCGGGAACTGGTAAAAATTATTAAAAATATGTATCTGCGCAGACAGGAACGCATTTCAAGCGGCAAAAAAGCAACGGTTTTGGACGACCGTTATTTTAAGCTGGCAGAGGATAAATTGTACAGCGAACTGGTGTTTGCAACCGGTAAAGACAGAAATCAGATTGAGAAACAGATAGAACAGCAGGCAGCGCAGTGCATGGAATCTGTATAGAAGTCTGTTTTATAGCAAAATGGTTTAGAATAAAAAGCACAAGTCTGAATAAAAATTCGGATTTGTGCTTTTTTTCTGACAATTCATATGATATTCTAATAAAAGATGTCAGGCATAACAGGATGCTTTGACAGCATAAAAATGGGAAAACAGGAGGAAGAATGGTAGTAGAATTGATGTTAATAGCATTAATACTGGTGTTATGTATTATTGCGGATAAGTTTTCGGGCAAATTCGGAATGCCTGCGTTAATTTTGTTTATCGGAATCGGTATGCTGTTTGGCAGTGACGGAATTGTAAAGATTCCATTTGATAACTTTGCAGTAACCGAACAGATTTGTACGATTGCACTGGGATTTATTATGTTTTACGGCGGCTTCAACACCAAGTGGAAGGCGGCAAAGCCGGTTGCAGTCAAATCATTGTTATTGTCAACGGCCGGCGTATTTCTGACCGGGTTTCTCACTATGGCATTTTGCTGTGTGGTATTAAAGTTTCGTTTCGCAGAGGGCTTCCTTTTGGGAGCGGTCATTTCCTGTACGGATGCTGCGAGTGTATTTTCCATTTTACGAAAGAAAAAGCTGAATTTAAAAGACGGCGTGGCTTCCCTGCTTGAAATCGAAAGCGGCAGTAATGACCCGACGGCGTATATGCTGACGGTGGTCGGTATTTCACTGGTAAACGGTGAAAATCTTTCAACTGTGCCGTATGCTATTTTTGCGCAGATTGTATACGGTGTGGCAATCGGTATTGTGCTTGCCGCATTTGGTATATGGGTGCTGACTAAGACAAGAGTGGTAACAAACGGTATGTATACGGTATTTATACTGGCGCTGGTGCTGTTTGGCATGGGCTTTTCGTCACTGGTGGGGGGAAATGCATTTTTAAGTATCTACCTTTTGGGGATTCTTATGGGAAACAGCAGTATCCGCAATAAAAAAGAAATTATTCCGTTTTTTGACGGAGTGACGGGATTATCCCAGATTGTGATTTTCTTTTTACTGGGATTGTTGTCCTTTCCGCATAAATTTCCGTACATCATGGGGACAGCGATTGTGATTGCACTGTTTATCCTGCTGATTGCAAGACCGGTGACAGTGCTGCTGATATTAAAACCATTTCACTGCTCGCTGAATCAGTGTCTGCTCGTTTCGTGGGCAGGGCTTAGAGGTGCTTCATCAATTGTATTCTCGATATTTGCTATGGCGGCGGGAAATGACATTTCAAGAGATTTATTTCACATTGTCTTTATGATTTCGCTGTTATCTGTTGCGGTACAGGGCACATTGCTTCCGTATGTTTCACGGAAACTGGATATGATTGATGATAAGGCAGATGTCCAGAAAACATTTAATGACTATCAGGAAGAATCGGCAATTACGCTGATGCGTATGTATATTCCAAAGGGGCATAACTGGGAAAATAAGCATATCAGCGAGGTACATATGCCGACAGGCGCACTGGCGCTCATGATTAAGCGTGATGACGAAACGATTATCACACGCGGCAATACGCAGATTCTGGCAGGGGATAGCCTGATTTTAAGCGTGCCGACCTATAACCCGGATGATGACGAAGGACTGGAAGAAATTTTTATTGACAAAAATCATCCGTGGGGCAACCAAAGAATCGAAGATTTAAATCTCCCGGAAAATGTCCTGATTGCGCTGATTAAGAGAAATGAACGCAATATTATCCCGGACGGAAAGACGTTTATCGAGCCGGAGGACGTTGTGGTGCTCTATAAATAACTTTAAAAAGCACCGAAACAGTAACAGCGGCTGTTTCGGTGCTTTTTTTGTATGAATCTCTTTTGCATAAAGCGGCAGAAGAATAAAAAAAAACGTTGACAACACTATTATCATAGTGTACTATATAACTAGTTTACTGATACACGAAAGAAAGGAGGACAATGAATGGAATTTGAAAATAATATCCCAATTTACATTCAGGTTATCAATCAGATAAAAAAGGATATTATCACAGGAAAGCTTCCAATGGGTGCGAAACTGCCATCCACAAGAGAACTGGCGGTTTTATATCACATTAATCCGAATACAGCGGGGAGGGTTTATAAAGAGATGGAACTTCAGAATATGTGCTATACCAAAAGAGGACTTGGAACATTTGTAACCGAGGATGCAGCCGTATTTAAATCTATGCGGGAGGAGATGGCACAGGAATTTATCAGGAATTTTGTCAAAGAAATGCAGGATTTAGGATACAGCAAAGAGGAACTGCTGGCAGAGGTGTCGGCGGGATTTTAAAAGCAGAAAAGCAGAAATGCAGAATGGAGAGGAATTTATGTTAAATTGTTCAGATGTTAAGAAAACGTATTTTAATAAGACGGCTGTGGAGAATATCAGCCTGTCACTTGAAAATGGAAAGATTTACGCACTTTTAGGACCGAACGGGAGTGGAAAGACGACGTTTATGAAGATGATTGCAGGGCTTGTAAAGCCGACAAGCGGAACGATTCTTTATGAAAATGAGCCGATAGGCGTGCAGTCCAAAAGAGAAATTGCCTATCTGCCGACTGAGAGCTTTTTTTACTCCTTTATGACGGTCAAGGATGTAGGAGTATATTATCAGGACTTTTTTGAGGATTTTGATATGGAAAAATACACAAAGCTGATTGCGGATATGGAGCTGCGAATGGAAGATAAAGCCAATAAACTTTCTTCCGGTATGGCAGCCAAACTAAAGATTGCGGCAACCCTTGCAAGAGCAGCAAAGCTCTATCTGTTAGACGAACCGTTAAACGGCATTGACATTATTGCAAGGGAAAAGATTATTACAACCATTATAAATGCTGTTGATGATGAAAGTACCGTGGTGATTTCAAGTCATCTGGTCGATGAGCTTGAAGCGGTCGTGGATTCAGTCATTTTTATCAAAGAGGGCAGAAACATTTTGCAGGGAGAAGCAGAACAGCTTCGGGAACAGCACAGTAAATCGATTGTAGAACTTTATAAGGAAATATATGCGTAAGGACGGAAAGAGAGGTTAAGAGTATGTTAAAGCTGATGAAGTATGAATTTAAAAAGCAGATGTTTTCAAAAATAATTATTGCGGCAGTTTTAGGTGTGCTGACACTGTATTTTGGAATTGCGTGTGTGATTGATAAAGAAACCCATGCGGCAATTGCGACTATGCTGATATTTACTGTAATGGTTTTTGCAGGACTGTATACAGCAGTAGAAAGTTTAAGTGTTTACGATAAGGATTTAAAGACGAAGCAGAGTTATATGCTCTTTCTTGTGCCGAGGTCTTCTTATGAAATACTCGGTGCCAAAATGATATCAGCGGCACTTCAAATCTTTTTTACCATGCTGCTTTACGGTATCGTGGCGGTGCTGTGCGGTTCGGTTTTCCTGATAAAGTACAGCAGTGTCAGAGAACTGATGACACTGGTACAGAACATTTTAGAAATTAATTATTCTGTCAGAGTGGACTGGGGTTTTGTAGTACAGACGATTTTGACGGTTTTTGTTACATGGGTATTTATTGTAGTGCTTGGATATTTTGTGGAAACGCTGATATATACACTGGTGCATAAAACTAAGCTGACCTCATTTATTGTTTTTGTGGCATATATTTTATGCTTCTGGGGAGTTGTAAGTGCCGATAATGCAATTTTAAATGCGATAAGCAAATCTTCACAGGTAATGCAAAGCAGTGTGGAAATTCTTTTCTTCCTTGTTATTAACACAGTGCTGTATGTGGCATCAGCATGGTTAATGGATAAAAAGCTGAGTGTGTAAAAATGCGGTACACACAAAAAAAGGTTCGGATGGTGAGAAATCGTCCGGACCTTTTTTTGTGCAGATACTGGATTGCACATAAAAAATAATAAAAAGATACTTGACGGATATAATAGGTTAGTGTATACTAACCATTGTAAAGAGGTTAGATAAAACTAACTATGGTTTTATATGGAGGAGAAAGTATGAGCCGGGAGATTTTAAAGCTTGTGCAGAAAATCGACAGCAGTACAGTGGATTTGCAGATGGTTCTGCAATGCGCACCGGTGCTTGCCGGATTAAAGGTTTCCAATATGTTAAGTGTAAGCCGGGCATTTTATCCGCGTATACTTGAGGTATTAAAGCAAACGGATATTTCCTGTTATCTGCTGCGGCAGACAGATGAAAAAGTCATTCTTCTGCTGTACAAGGAGCAGGAATTACAGCAGCAGCTTTTAGAAGCGGATACGAGAGCATTTTTAAAATTCTACGGATACACACAGTTTGCGGTAGAAGATGTTTTGGATTTATTCAAAAAGCGTTACTGCGACAATCTGTGTACAACAAAGGATTTTCCACATGAAATGGGTGTGCTTTTAGGATATCCGCTGGAAGATGTAAAAGGCTTTATTAACAACCGGGGCAGGAATTTTCTCTATACAGGCTATTGGAAGGTCTATTCTGATTTACAGCAGAAGATGGATTTGTTTGGACGTTTTGAACAGGCAAAAGAACAGATGATACGGCTGCTGTCATACGGAATGGATATTCAGGAAATAATAATGATGTTTCATTATGAGGAACTGCGGGAAGCAGTCATCTAAAGGAAGCAGACTAAAAAAATATGCACAAACCAGTGCAGGAAATGAGGATGAACATGGCAAAAGTAGTTTATTGGTCACAGACAGGCAACACACAGACAATGGCAGAGGCAGTTGCAAAAGGAATCACAGCAGCAGGCGGCAGCGCGGAATGTGTTGCAGTATCGGATATTACACCACAGGACTTAGCGGGTGAAGCTGTATTTGCATTAGGATGCCCGGCAATGGGTGCAGAGGTTCTTGAAGAATCGGAAATGGAACCTTTTGTGGAAGAACTTGAAAAGAGCGTATCCGGCAAGAAAATCGGTTTATTCGGTTCTTACGGCTGGGGTGACGGTCAGTGGATGAGAGACTGGGAAGAAAGAATGAAAGCAGCAGGTGCAGAAATTGTCGGAGGAGAAGGCGTTATCTGCATGGAAGCACCGGATGATGAAGCAATAGCGGCTTGTGAAAAGCTGGGAAGCCAGCTTATCTAGTCAGATAAGGAGAAAGCATGAGTGTTGTAATTGTTGGGGGACATGACCGTATGGTCAGTCAGTACAAGAAAATCTGTAAAGAACATAAATGTAAGGCAAAGGTATTTACACAGATGAGTGCGAATCTGTCAAGCCAGATTGGAAGCCCGGATCTGGTGATTTTATTTACCAATACGGTGTCACATAAAATGGCGCGCTGCGCAGTTGTTGAAGCTGAACGCGCCAATGCGAATATTATCAGATGCCACACAAGCAGCCAGGCTGCATTAAATGAAATTTTAGACAAGGCAGCCGCAGTGTAAAAACCAGATAAAAGAAAATAAAATATGAGGGTAAATGTCTGCAATTCCGCAAATGAATGAGGGATTGCAGACATTTTGCGTGCATGATAGAATGTAATGTACATTATATTCACAGGAAAGAGCAGGGTGCAGAAGAATGAATCAGCAGGAACATAAAATAAAAAGATTCTGTATGGCAGTCCTTGCCCATGTAGATGCGGGAAAGACGACCTTGTCAGAGGGGCTTTTGTATACAGGGGGAAGTATCCGTAAAGTCGGAAGAGTAGATAATAAAGATGCATATTTTGATAATTTTGAACTGGAGCGGACGCGCGGTATTACGATTTTTTCAAAGCAGGCGCAGATTTATTGGAAAGACTGTGAGATAACGCTGTTAGATACGCCGGGACATGTGGATTTTTCGGCAGAAATGGAGCGGACATTACAGGTACTGGATTACGCCATTCTGGTTGTCAGCGGCGCAGATGGCATACAGGGGCATACACGGACATTGTGGCGTCTGTTAAACCGGTATAAAATCCCGGTATTTTTATTTGTCAACAAAATGGACCAGCCGGGAACGGACAAACAGGCGGTTTTATCACAGTTACAGCGGGAGTTTAGTGTTTCGTGTGTGGATTTTTCAAAAAAAGACGACAATCCGGACGAATTCTTTGAAAATGTAGCGCTTTGTGATGAATCAGTATTAAATGATTATCTGAATACAGGTAGTATTGAAACGGACGTTATCAAAGAACTGATTGCATCAAGAGAGCTTTTTCCGTGCTTTTTCGGTTCGGCATTAAAAATGACCGGTGTAAAGGAACTGCTTGAAGCGGTGACACTGTATGCAAAACAGCCGGTATATACAAAGGAGTTTGGGGCGCGTGTATTTAAAATCGCAAGAGATGAGCAGGGCGCGCGCCTGACGTATATGAAGCTGACCGGCGGCATTTTAAAGAATAAAGAATTGTTAAGCGGCGGAAAAGATTCGGAAAAATGGTCGGAAAAGGTCAATCAAATCCGCATTTATTCCGGTGAAAAATATACCGCACCGGCGCAGGCGCAAGCCGGTGTGGTCTGTGCGGTAACGGGACTGACAAAGACGTATCCGGGACAGGGGCTTGGCACACAGGCAGGGACGGTTGTTCCGTTTTTAGAGCCGGTGCTTACGTATTGTATTGAACTTCCGGCAGGCTGTGATGCGGCGGTATTTTTACCGAAGCTGCGGGAGTTAGAGGAAGAAGAACCACAGTTACATATTGTATGGAATGAAAAATTACAGCAGATATATGTACAGGTGATGGGCGAAGTCCAGATTGAAATTTTAAAAAGCCTGATACAGGAGCGGTTTGGTGTCAGCGTGGAATTCGGCACGGGAAGCATTGTCTATAAAGAAACCATTCAAAATACGGTAGAGGGTGTAGGACATTTTGAACCACTGCGCCACTATGCGGAGGTTCATTTACTTTTAGAACCGCTGCCGCGGGGAAGCGGGCTTGTCTTTGCCGCAGACTGCAGTGAGGAACAGCTCGATAAAAACTGGCAGAGACTGGTGTTGACGCATTTGTATGAAAAAGAACATTTAGGTGTGCTGACCGGCAGTGTTATTACCGATATGAAGATTACGTTAAAGGCGGGAAGGGCACACCAGAAGCATACCGAAGGCGGTGATTTCAGACAGGCGACATACCGTGCGGTGCGGCAGGGCTTAATGCAGGCAGAAAGTGTGCTGTTAGAGCCGTATTATGAATTCAGGCTGGAAATTCCGGAAACGGCAGTCGGCAGGGCAATGACGGATATTGAAAGGATGTGCGGCACATTTGCGTTACAGCAGACACACGAAGCAGGTATGGCAGTGATTACGGGAGAAGCCCCGGTTTCTACGATGAAAGACTATTATAAAGAAGTGGTTGCCTACAGCAAGGGTACAGGCAGGTTGTTCTGTAACCTGAAAGGTTATGAAGTCTGTCACAATCAGAATGAAGTTTTAAAAACATGCGGCTACATTGCGGAACGGGATTTGGACAATCCGGCGGATTCTGTCTTTTGTGCGCATGGTTCGGGGTTTGTAGTCGGCTGGCAGGAAGTGCCGGAGTATATGCATCTTGAAAGCATTTTAAAGGAAAAGCGTAAAGACGAGATGCAGCCGCAGAAAGCCGCTGCAAGAAGCGTGTCGGATGAGTGGATTGGCACAGAAGAAATTGATGAGATTTTACGCCAGACCTATTATGCCAATAAAAGGGATAAGTCCATGCCGCGTACCGGTACGAAAAAAAGAACGATTACCCGCGTGGATACACTGCCAAAGACTTCGGGAATGACAGTGCGCAGCTACGACCAGCCGGCGCAGAAGGAATATCTTTTAGTAGACGGCTATAACATTATTTTTGCATGGCAGGAATTAAAGGAGCTGGCGGCTGTCAATATTGACAGTGCGAGAGGCCGGCTTTTGGACATTTTGTGCAATTATCAGGGAAGCCGCCAGTGTGAGCTGATTGTTGTATTTGATGCGTACCGTGTGAAAGGACATGTGACAGAGTTTACGGATTATTACAATATTCATGTGGTCTACACAAAAGAAGCTGAAACGGCAGATGCTTATATTGAAAAATTTGCACATGAAAATGGCAGAAAATATAAAGTCACGGTTGCAACCTCGGACGGGCTTGAACAGGTAATTATCCGTGGGCAGGGGTGTCTTTTGATGTCGGCAAGGGAGTTTGAAGCGGAGGTTAAAGCCAGGGAACAGCATATCCGTGAAAACTATCTGACACCGTAATTTCAGTTCTTAAAATGCTTTTATAAATTAGATTTGTAAAAATAGTTTGCAATTTAGGTAAAAATTTAGTAAATCTACTAAAAAATGTATTTTATTTAGTACAATCTGCACATATAATACACAATATGATGTACCTAACCAATACATCATCATAAACCTATAAAACTTTTTACAAAATAAAACTAATTGGAGGGTGTTTTATGAGAAAAACAGTGAAAAAGCTTACTGCGGTAGGTCTTACCGTAACGTCCGTACTCGGACTGGTAGCCTGCGGAAGCAGTAAAGGAACAACAAGCCAGGGAACATCAGAAAACAAAGAAGTAACAAAGCCGGATACATTTACCGTAATGTGTGATGGTACAGTTGTTACAGAAACAAATGGAGCAGAGGCATTTTACAAACAGTTAAATGAAGCAACAGGACTTGATATTAAATGGACACGTCCTGACCATGCAAGCTACTATGATGCCGTAGCCAATGCATTTAACTCAGACGATACCATGCCGGACGTTGTACTGCTTTCATCTGATTATTATGCACTGTATGCATCAAACGGTTTCCTTTGGAATATGACAGATGCATGGGAACATTCAGAAACAAAGAATTCCGGAAGATTAATCAGCACAGCCGACAATGTTCTTTCCGCACTGATGGTAAACGGTGAAGATGGAACAAAGGCAATGTACGGATTATCTCTTTACCGTGGTAACGGATGTTGTACATATGTAAAGAAAGCATGGCTTGACAAGGCAGGCATTGATGCTTCCAAGGTAAAAGATGTACAGATGGATTTTAATACATATTACGGCTATTTAAAGCAGATGGCACAGACAATGGGACATTATGTTATTTCTTCTCCTGGTTTTATCCATCCGGAAGCACCGAATACAAACTATCTGCCTGAATTTTATCAGAAAGCACAGTATACTTTCTACAAGGATACTTCAGGAAAATATGTAGATGGATTTGCCCAGCAGGAAATGAAAGAAGCTCTTCAAAGAATCCAGACAGCCGTAAATGACGGTGTTATTGATAAGGAATCCGTAAATAACTCAACAGCCAATGCAAGAGATAAGTTCTATTCAACAGACCCGTCAACAGAAACCGGTGTATTTACATACTGGGCAGGTACATGGGCAAATACGTTAAAGACAAACCTTTCAAACAAGGGCTTGGACGATGAACTTATTGCCATTAAGCCAATCAAAGAACTGGGTGCATATACAGAAAGAATCGCACCATGCTGGTGTATCACATCAGCCGCAAAGAATCCGGAAGGAATCTTTAAGTATTTCATTGATAAGATGTTAGACGGCGGCGATGTCCAGATGCTTTGGACACACGGTGCAAAGGGTACACACTGGGATGACAAGGCAGAAACTGTTACGGTAGAGAAGAAGGAAGACCAGCCAAAGACATACACAGAAGGACAGTTCCATTACCTTCCGGGTATTGAAAAACCGGATCAGTGGCAGACAAAGAATCACATTGATCCAATCCTTTCTATTGCAAACTTCACAAATGGTTATGTAGGTGAGTCCTTAATTCCTGAAGTTGCAAGAGAAAACGGTGAATTCTTCGCTGAAAACTCTCAGGTAGCCGTACCGCTTCCAATGACATCAGAGTTATCTAATAATATCGGTGATATTAACACAGCAAGAACATATGTTATTGCACAGGTAGCTTTGGGTTACATGACAGTAGATGAAGGTATGGATTACTACAACAAGACAGTTGGCTCATTAAGCAATGCTGTTTTAAAGTCATTAAATAAGTAAGTAAACCAACTGAATAAATGAATAAAAGGCTGCGGCTTGGTGGTGGAATACCACTGGGCTGCAGCTTTTTGTTACGTTTATTTATAAAGATTAAGTAAATCCTGTACTGGAAGTCGCAGGCAGAAAACACCCCGCTATCGAAGTCAAGCACCAACGGTAAGACAGAAGTACCGTTTAGCCACCACCACTCCACAGGCAGAAAACACCCCGCTATCGAAGTCAAGCACCAACGGTAAGACAGAAGTACTGTTTAGCCACCACCACTCCACAGGCAGAAAACACCCCGCTATTGAAGTCAAGCACCAACGGTAAGACAGAAGTACCGTTTAGCCACCACCACTCCACAGGCAGAAAACACCCCGCTATCGAAGTCAAGTGCCAACGTTGAGATAGCGGGGTGTTTTCTGCCTCTTAAATCACCGACTTCCGCGCAATATACGTCGCGGAAATTTCAATCTTCACAGAATAGTATTCATCCGATTCAATCACACTAATCAATCGTTCTGCAGCGGTTTTGCCAAGATTCTGCTTCGGAACGTGAATCGTGCTTAATGCCGGAATTACGCTGGTGCTTAACGGCATATTGTCAAAGCCGATAATCGAAATATCCGCCGGTATTTTATAACCTTTATGCTGAAAAGCTTTCATTGCACCGATGGCAATATTGTCATTGTCTGCAAAATAACAGGAAGCAAGCGGCGTGTTTTGTTCCAGCAGTTCCAGCATATCTGCATAAGCGCCCTCTACGGAAGGCGAGAGCAGGTGGACAACCGATTTGGAAGATGGAAGTCCGTTTTTGCGCAGTGCGCGGTAAAAGCCTTCAGCCCGTTCCTCATAGGAATGAATCGGATAAGAGGAGTGTAAATATCCCGGTTGTCCGATGTGCTTGTGAATCAGACGAACCGTTGCATTAAAAGCACCCTGCATATTGTTAATCATCACGCAGTCCACATTCGGAAAGTCGCAGTAAGTATCCAAAAGCACAATCGGCACAGTCAGGTTTTTCAGATACATAAAATCAGGCTTCTGCATTTCCGTTCCTAAAATAATCAGTCCGGCACAGTTTGAATAAATGATGTTGTTTAACTGTTCTAAAACGTCCCCTTCTTCATAGAGATTCCGTACCAGCAGTTTGTATTCATGCTGTGCGCAGGCGGTGGCAATACCTTCCTGAACCTGTGTGATAAACGGATTTTCATAAACAACCGCGCCGTCTTTAATATAAATTAAAAAATAAATCGTACCAGCTGTTGTTTTTTTCTCTCCGATTTTTGAAAAGTCGTAGTTGCTTACGCGCGCCGCATCTAAAATTTTCTTTCGTGTTTCGGTGCTGATTCCGGGCTTGTTGTTTAAAGCAATGGATACAGCGGACGGCGAAAGCCCCAGTTGTTTTGCTAATTCTTTAGCCGTAATTGACATATGTAAAATCCCTCCACAACATTTTATAAAACTATATAAAATGTAAAAATAATTATATTATAGTATAACCTATTTCCGAAAGGAATTCAAGCGCGTATAATCAAGGACAGGTCTTATGGCATAGGATAAATTATAGGGAAATGGGAGGCGCATATGAAAAAGAAATTTTTGCTGATGGGCACCGATGTCAGACAGCAATATTTAAAAGAAATGTTAGAACAGCAGGGACATCATACAGAATGGATTCAGACACTGACACCGGTTGATGCGGCAGAGTATGATGCGGTACTTCTGCCGGTTTCGGACAGCAGGGCGTATTATGACCAGGTGGCGGATTCCGTGCATGGAGGACAACTCATTTTCGGCTGTAACCTGCCCAAAAAAGAAACCGGACAAAATTTGGTGGAAAATGTGCCGGAGTTTGTTGAGTATATGCAGGAAGATGACACGGCGTATCATAATGCGGTGGCAACGGCAGAAGGTGCGGTTGCGGAAGCGATTCTTCACAGTACAATCAATCTGTGCGGTGCAAAAAGTCTTTTAATAGGATACGGACGATGCGGAAAAGTACTGGCAGACCGGCTCATGCGCATGTACAGCCGTGTGACCGTGGCAGAGCGAAAGGAAAGCGCACGCGCACAGGCGGAAGCTTTTGGATTTGACAGCGTGCCATTCCCGTTACTGCCGCATTTGCAGAAATACGGAAAAGAGTATGCGTATATTTTTAATACTGTTCCTAAAAAAGTGCTGACATCTAAGGAACTTGAAAATGTAAGCGGTGAAGTGACGATTATAGACATCGCTTCCAGACCCGGAGGAACGGATTTTGAGTATTGCCGGGCAAATAAAATGAATGCGGTACAGGCACTCGGTCTGCCGGGCAAATATGCGCCGAAGCGCTCGGCGGAAGTTTTAATGAAAGTCATTGAACAACATATCAATTAAAGAAAGGCAGAATCGGCATGGAAAAGAAGACCATCGGTATAGCCATAACAGGCTCGTTTTGCACCTTTGATAAAATGACAGGTGTCATCAAAACACTGACCGCATCGGGAATGAGAGTAATTCCTATTTTTTCCGAAAATGTACAACATATGGATACACGGTTTGGCAAAGCAGAAGATTTCCGCAAAAAAATCTGTGAGATTACAGGAGAGCAGGTCATTGATACCATTGCAAAAGCAGAACCGATTGGGCCGAAAAGCAGTCTGGATGCGCTGGTGATTGCACCTTGCACCGGAAATACGATAGCCAAGCTCGCAGCGGGCATTACCGATACGCCCGTGTTAATGGCGGCAAAAGCACATCTGCGCAATGAAAAGCCACTGGTGATTTCAATTTCCACCAACGATGCGCTTGGCATGAATTTTAAAAATATCGGCACGCTGATGAATATTAAAAATATTTATTTTGTGCCGTTTGGACAGGATAACTATGAAAAGAAGCACCATTCCATGATAGCACATGTGGAAAAGATACCGGATACAATTGAAGCGGCTTTGCAGGGAAAGCAGATACAGCCGGTCATCGCTTCGCCGTTTTGACAGGGAAATAAACAGGAAAATTAACCCCCAAAGGGTTGCAAAGAATAAAAAATGTCCCGGTCAAAGTGTCAGCGCGCGCTCTCTAAAAAACGTGCGTTTAACACTTTGACCGGGACATTTAAACATTTTTAAACCGTTTAACAGATATTTAACAGGTACATTTCACTGTGTCAAAATTAATTTTCTTTATAAAATCATTCTATAAAATCGTTACATGGTACTCTGTCAGCCAGTAGTGAATCTGCAACAGATAGGCAGTCATCTGCGGACCGGCCATCAGTTGTCCGTACCACGGCTGACCGTAGTCTTTCGGATTGTCTAAAAACTTCTGTACGGCGGTGCGGTCAAGGAGCGGCAGGAGCGGACTGCTTCCATCGGATAGTACTTCTTTTAAGCGGGCAGACAGCAGATTCTCATAGTACGGATTGTAGGTTTTGGGATACGGACTTTTTTTGCGGAACAAAATTTCATCCGGCAGCAGTCCCACGGCAGACTGGCGCAGAATATTTTTAACCAGTCCGCCTTTTGCTTTCATTTCCCACGGGATGTTAAAAACGTAGGAAACAAGCTGTTTGTCGGCAAACGGCACACGCGCTTCCAATCCCGTGTTCATGCTGGTTCTGTCCATGCGGTTTAACAGTGTCTGCATAAAAAATCTGATACTTAAGTAGCCGATACGGCGGCGGCTCGTTTCTGTTTCATTTTCCATAGGGAGAATATCGACTTCACTGACAGCGCGGTCATAGGCATTTTTTACATAGTCTTCCATACGCAGGGTATTTGCAAAATCCGCATTTAAAAGTGATTTCCGCGGGGCGAGGGTCGGTGTCCATGGGAAAGTGCCGCAGTCTAACATGGATTCCCGGTGAAACCACGGATAGCCGCCGAATACCTCATCGGCACATTCACCGGTCAGTACAACCTTGTGCGTGTGGCTTACCTGCTCGCAGAAATAAAGGAGCGAGGAATCAATGTCTGCCATGCACGGCAGGTCGTGCGCTTTTACGGAACGCAGAAGATAATCCGCCTGTGTCTGGTTGGTACATTCCAGATAAGTATGATGACTATTTAAATAAGAAGCCATTTTTGCGGCATACGGTTTATCCATGGAAGGCTGGAAACTGTTTGATTGAAAATAGTTCTCATTGTCCGTAAAGTCAAAGGAAAAGGTCTTTAACTGTCTTCCTTCTTTTTTTAACTCCCCTGCGCATACGGAAGATACCAGACTGGAATCAATTCCTCCGGAAAGGAAAGTACAGATAGGAACATCGGAAATCATCTGGCGGCGGATTGCACCGGTGAGCAGTTCACGGACAGTTGCAATGGTTGTTTCGTAGGAATCTTCATGTGGGTGGGATTCCAGCCGAAAATAGGTCGTTTCTCGGACACCGGCACGCGAAACACTTAAATAAGAACCCGGCAGAACCTCATGCACATTTTTATAGACACCACAGCCGGGCGTGTGGGCAGGACCTAAGGAAAAAATTTCATTCAGTCCGTTACTGTCAACAGCGGGTGCAATGCCGGGATAGCAAAAAAGTCCCTTTAATTCGGAAGCAAAAACGAAAGTGTTTCCGGTCTGTGTGTAAAAAAGCGGCTTTACACCGAAGCAGTCGCGAAATAGTGTCAGCGTTTCGTGGCGTTCATCATAAACGGCAAGTGCAAAAATGCCATCCACGTCCTGAATAAAAGACGGTCCAAAGTGAATGAAACCCAGCAGTAAAACCTCCGTGTCTGAAGTGGTTTTAAAATGAACCCCGAGGGTGGTGAGTTTGTGACGTAAATCATCTGTATTATAAATTTCACCATTGTATACAATGTGATAGTGGTAGTCCGAATAAATTTTTGACATCGGCTGTGCGCCGCCCGTAATATCAATAATTGAAAGGCGGCGGTGTGCCAGTCCGCACCGGTTGCAGAGCAGTGTGCCGGAGGCATCCGGTCCGCGGTGTTTTAAAGTCCTTCCCATTTTTGCAAGCAGTATCTGATATTGTTCTTCATTTGATAAAAAAGATGCGTCAGCATCGAAAAATCCGGCTATTCCGCACATAAATCTCCTTTGGCAGGCAGGTCAATTATATTTTTATAAATCTATGTAAAAACAAAATGAATTATACACAAAAGTCGGGTCAATTGACTATTGAAATGTGTGATATGTCGGTGGTAGAATATATGAATCATATTAGCAGAAATGCCTGCGGAATTGGAGAACAGCATGAAAGAAAGAAAAAAAGTTTTATGGGTTATCGGAGATTCAACATTAAGCAGTTTTAACGATAAATATTACTATCCGAGGTACGGATACGGAACAAAGCTGGCGGCGTATTTAGATGATGCGGTTGAAGTGAAAAATATTGCACTGTCGGGGCGGAGCAGTAAAAGCTATACGACAGAGCCACAGTATAAAGAATTGACGGGCGGTATGCAGAAAGGCGACTTTTTGCTGATTGGCTTCGGACACAATGATGAAAAGACGGAAGAAGCCCGTTTCACCTCAGCACAGGGGGACTATAAAACGGCAGGTTCATTTGCGGCATCTTTATATGATAATTATATTGTACCGGCACAGAAAGCCGGCTGTCAGGTGATTTTATGCACACCGATTGTCAGAAGAACAAAAACCGGTGAATGGAATGCGCAGGACCTGCATGTGACACAGGATTTTGGCACGTATCCGGGCGGAGATTATCCGCAGGCAGTCCGGGAACTTGGAAAAACACTGGGGCTTCCGGTTGTGGATATGACAAAGATGACAAAGGCACTTTATGAAACACTCGGAAAAGACGAAACGGTGTATTTACATGCGTGGACGTCTGATAAAGCGGCAAGCGTGGATAATACGCACACCAATGTATGGGGTGCAAGGGTCAATGCGTGTCTTTGTCTGAATGAAGTAAAGAATCAGCAGGTGGCAGGGCTTTCCGAACACATTTTGGATACGGATGAAAAAGAAGTCTTAGACCGTAGTAAATATTTAGTATCCAATCCTGAATATCACCCGGTTGTATTTACCTCGGATTTACCAAAGAGCTGTTTCTGGGAAGATGCGGCAGGCTTTTCGGGTACGGTATTCGGCGATGTGCTTGAAGAAGTGTCCAAAGAGCATTTTGTTTTAGAACCGGCAGGTGAAAATGCAGTACATATTGCAGTCAAAAATAACTGCGGAAAGATCGCGGCAGTATCGGACGGCATTGCGATGTATTATAAAAAAATTCCGGCGGACAGACCGTTTATTCTGCGGGCAAAAGCCGTAATTCACGATTATTTTTTAAATGATCAGGTATCCTTTGGATTAATGGTGCGTGATGACTGTTATGTGGATAAAACGACGGCGGATATTTTAGGAGATTATGTAGCGGCGGCACCGCTTTTGCTGACACACGGGGCGCAGTGCTGGAACTGCTTTGCAAGAAAAAGCGGTGAACTGGTGAAGGGTGGAATCTGCACCAGAGCATACAAACCGGGCGATGTCGTTGAACTTCAGATAGAAAGCACACAGGACGGATATGCCTGCACCTTCGGCAAAGAACAGACCATAACAGGCGGATTTGACTTCCGGCTGACCAGCATTGATGCAGAAAACGTTTATGCGGGAATGTTTGTTTCAAGAAATGCCGATGTGACATTTACAGATATCGAATTAATTTTTAAGACACCGGAAAATGAATGATGAAAGGAAAGGCGTAAAGAAAATGAGAACATTTGCAAAATCATCAAAATTAGACAACGTTTGTTATGACATCAGAGGTCCGGTCATGGACGAAGCCAACCGCATGATTGAGCAGGGCGTTGAAATTTTAAAATTAAATATCGGAAATCCGGCGCCGTTTGGTTTTAAAGCACCACAGGAGCTGGTAGACATGATGCGTGGTAATCTGGAAAATGCGGAAGGCTATTCGGATTCCAGGGGCTTGTTAAAATCCAGACAGGCGATTGTGGAATACTGCAAAAAGAAAAATATCCCGAATGTCGGTGTCAATGACATTTATACGGGAAACGGTGTCAGTGAGCTGATTACACTGTCTATGAACGGATTGCTTGACAACGGCGATGAAGTACTTGTTCCGTCACCGGATTACCCGCTGTGGACGGCATCGGTTACGCTTGCGGGCGGAAAAGCGGTGCATTACCTGTGCGATGAACAGTCTAACTGGTATCCGGATATCGCGGATATGCGTAAAAAAATTACGGATAAGACAAAAGGCATTGTTATTATCAATCCGAACAATCCGACCGGTGCATTATATCCAAAGGAAATCTTAGAGCAGATTGTAGAACTGGCAAGAGAGCATGAACTGCTGATTTTTGCCGATGAAATCTATGACCGACTTGTGATGGATGGCAAACAGCACATTTCCATTGCTTCACTGGCACCGGATTTATGTGTTGTCAGCTTTAACGGACTTTCAAAGTCCCATCTGATTGCGGGCTACCGCTGCGGCTGGATGTGTATCAGCGGCGACAAGAGCCGTGCAAAGGGCTATATTGAGGGCATTAACCTGTTATCATCCATGCGCCTTTGTGCAAATGTACCGACACAGTCCGTTATTCCAAAGGCACTGGAGATGCTGGATTCGACCAAAGAAATGTTAGAGCCGGGAGGCAGGGTGTATGAACAGCGTGAATACATTTACAATGCGTTAAATGATATTCCGGGTGTGAGTGCGGTAAAACCGGAAGCGGCATTTTACATTTTCCCGAAAATGGATATGAAAAAGTTTCATATTAAAGATGATGAGAAATTTGCGCTGGATTTCTTAAAGGAGAAAAAAATTCTGGTAACGCACGGCGGCGGTTTCCACTGGAATACACCGGATCATTTCAGAATTGTCTATCTGCCGGATGTGGATACGCTGACGGAAGCCTGCACACGAATGAAGGACTTTTTTGCACATTACGTACAGGATTAAAACGAGGAGAAAATATGTTTCGGAAGTTAAGAGCAGAAGCAGAGAGGGAGAATGGAAAAGAAAACAAGCTTATGTTTGACAACAGGGCATTATTTGCTTTGCTGTTACCGATTATTATAGAACAGATTTTAAATTCCTTTATGGGAATGGTGGATACCGTTATGGTCAGCAATGTAGGCAGTGCGGCGATTTCGGCGGTATCGCTGGTGGATTCTATCAATAATCTTGTCATTCAGGTGTTCTCGGCAATGGCGGCGGGGGCTGCCATTGTCTGCTCAAGATTTATCGGGGCGAAAGACAGGAACGGCTGTAACCGTGCGGCACGACAGGTTGTGTTGACGGTTTTTATCATTTCCATGGCGATTATGGTGTTAGGGCTGATATTCCGTGTACCGCTACTGCGGGTGGTTTTCGGCGCGATTGAACCGGAGGTTATGGAAAATGCAATGATTTATTTCATGATTACGGTGGTTTCATATCCGTTTCTGGCACTGTTTAATGCGGGGGCGGCGTTTTTCAGGGCGGAGAGCAATGCCAAACTGCCAATGTTTGTGGCGGCAGGCACGAATATTTTAAACATTGCCGGAAATGCCGTTTTCATTTTTGGCATGAATATGGGTGTTGCCGGTGCGGCATTATCGACACTGCTGTCGAGAGTGCTGTGCATGGTTATCATTTTTGTACTGTTAAGACGTAAAAATCAGATGATTGTTTTAGACCACTATTTTAAAATCCGTCCTGAAAAGAACCTGATTCGTCAGATTCTGTCAATCAGTATTCCGTCAGGTGTGGAAAACGGTATGTTCCAGTTTGGTAAGCTGGCAATCCAGTCTACTGTATCAACTATGGGTACGACAGCGATTGCGGCACAGGCGATGACAAATATCCTTGAAAATGTCAACGGCGTATTCGGTATTGGTACGGGAATCGGATTGATGACCGTGGTCGGACAGTGTATCGGAGCGAAACATTATAAAGAAGCAAAATACTATATGGTAAAATTAACCGTCATTGCGGAAGTGGGACTGACGATATCGTGTCTGCTGGTTTATGCGGCGGCACACCCGGTTACGCTTATAGCAGGCATGGAAGCGGAAAGCGCAGCACTGTGTATGCAGATGATTGCGGCAATTACGATTGTAAAACCGGTTGCCTGGGTGCTTTCATTTGTACCTGCATACGGACTGCGTGCCGCAGGAGATGTCCGCTTTTCAATGATAGTTTCCGTAACTACGATGTGGTGCTGCAGGGTTGCCCTTTGTATCTTTCTTGTAAAAGCATTTGGCATGGGACCAATGGCAGTCTGGATTGGTATGTTCGCAGACTGGTCTATCCGCTCCGTAATCTTTTCGGGAAGATTTTTAAGCGGCCGGTGGCTGAAAAAAGCGATGAATTAATAGAAAAATGCCTGCGGAAATGAGGATTAATATGATTAGAGAATTAGCATTAAAGAACCGGTCTTACAGAAGATTTTACGGTGAGAAAAAGATTGATGAAAAGACACTGCGGGAATTGGTGGATATTGCAAGGAATACACCGTCTGCGGCAAACAGACAGCCGCTTCAATACCGTCTTGTGTGTGATGATGAAACAAACAGCCGTGTATACGACTGTCTTGGCTGGGCAGGCTATTATAAGGACTGGGACGGTCCGGTAGCAGAGGAACGTCCATCAGCATATATTATTATGGTGACACCGCAGGATGTAAATCCGCAGTGGGATGAAGGCATTGCGGGTCAGACCATTCTGCTTGCGGCGGCAGAGCAGGGGCTTGGCGGCTGTTTTATCGGAAATATCCGGAAAGAAAAGCTTGCTGCTGTTTTAAATCTGCCGGAGGGTTATAAGGTGGATTTGTGCATTGCACTGGGATATCCAAAAGAAGAAGTGGTATTGGAAGATATTGCGGGAGATGGCGACATTCATTATTACCGTGATGACAATCAGGTACAGCATGTGCCGAAAAAGAAGCTGGATGACATTTTAATATAAGAAGTAACGGAACGGACAGTCCTGTGGAAAATGAGAATACGGTTTGTTGTTTTCTAATAATTTTCAAATTTTGTGGAAAAAGTGAAAAAATACACTTTAAATTTGATAAAATATTGTCAAAATAACCTGATTATGATAGTATATTAGTAAGATGTGTACGAGAAAAGCTGCAAAAGCAGCAGAAAAGAGGTAAGGTTATGAGGTTGACATTTTTAGGGGCAGATCATGAAGTAACAGGCAGTTGTCATTTCTTACAGGCATGTGGGAAAAATATCCTTATCGATTGTGGCATGGAACAGGGCAATGATGTTTATGAGAATCAGGAACTGCCGGTTCCTGCATCTGACGTAGATTATGTATTGCTTACACATGCACATATTGACCATTCGGGACTGATACCGCTTCTGTATGTGAACGGATTCCGTGGAAAGGTCTATACGACAGAGCCGACGGTGCAGCTGTGCGAGATTATGTTAAAAGACAGCGCACACATTCAGATGTTTGAGGCAGAATGGCGCAACCGTAAGGCAAAACGTTCCAACGGTACGTTAAAGGAATTTGTTCCACTGTATGATATTGAAGCGGCAATTAACGTTATGAAGCAATTCGTAGGCTGTGCCTATGAGGATATTATCCAGCTAGATGAAGGTATTAAAATCCGGTTCCGTGATGTCGGACATCTGTTAGGTTCTGCCAGTATTGAAGTGTGGGCAGAGGAAGACGGAGAAGCCCGCAAGATGGTATTTTCCGGCGATATCGGAAATATGAACAAGCCGATTGTGAAAAATCCGCAGTATACGTCCGATGCGGATTACGTTGTTATGGAATCTACCTATGGTAACAGAAGCCACGGTGGTACGCCGGATTATGTAACAGAGCTTGTCAGTATATTTGAAAGGACGTTTAACCGTGGTGGTAATGTCGTGATTCCTTCCTTTGCAGTTGGCAGAACACAGGAAATATTATATTTTATCCGGAAGATTAAACAGGATCATTTAATTGACCGTGAGTTTGATGTATATATGGATAGTCCGCTGGCAATTGAAGCAACCAATATTTTTCAGAAAAATGTGGATATGTGTTTTGATGAGGAAGCGATGGCACTGGTAAAAGGTGGAATCAACCCACTGACATTTCCGGGGTTAAAGTTTGCGGTAACGGGCGAAGAATCAAAACTGATTAATTTTGACCCGAAGCCGAAGGTAATCTTATCGGCTTCCGGTATGTGTGAAGCGGGACGAATCCGCCACCACTTAAAGCATAACCTGTGGCGGCCGGAATGTACGATACTGTTTGTCGGTTATCAGGCAGTCGGTACAACAGGCAGAATTATTGTAGACGGTGCAGATGAGATTAAGCTGTTTGGTGAGCCGATTAAAATCAGTGCGGAAATCGTACAGCTTCAGGGTGCAAGCGGTCATGCCGATAAAGAAGGCTTAATACGCTGGGTATCCCAGTTTGAAAAGAAGCCGAAAAAAGTATTTGTTGTACACGGTGAAGACAGCGTGTGCGATGAATTTACGGAGTGTCTGCGTACAGAGCATGGATTTAACGCGGAAGCGCCATATACGGGAGCCAGTTATGATCTGATTGCAGGCGAGTGGCTGACTGAGGGCAACCGCAAGAAGAAGGAAAGAAGAAGTGTTAATAAGAGGAATCAGGGCGTCTTTGACCGCCTGATTGCCGCAGGAAAGCGTTTGATGACAGTTATTCAGCACAACGAAGGCGGTGCAAATAAGGATCTGGCAAAATTTGCTGACCAGATTAATGCGTTGTGCGACAAGTGGGACAGATAATAAATTGTAAAGCAAACATCTATGCTGGCAGATGAGAAACCGCCTGCACGGATTTTCCATCGCCGCTTTGCAGCAAGTTGCTCAGAAACGAGGATTGTATGAAAAAAATAGTATTCGTGCTGAATCCTCACTCGGGAAAGGCACTGATTAAAAATGCATTACTAAAGATAATACAGGTGTTTTCGGAAGCGGGGTACGATGTGACTGTGTATCCTACGAAGGCACCGCTTGACGGATATGAGTATCTGAAAAAGCGTGAAGGTCAATATGATGTGCTGGTATGCAGCGGCGGTGACGGAACGTTAAATGAAGTGGTACGTGCCGTATTGGAATATCAGGGCGATAAACCGCCGATTGGTTATATTCCAAGCGGCAGTACCAATGATTTTGCAACCAGCCTGAATATTCCAAAGGACATGGTGCGTGCGGCGCAGCATATTGCGGCAGGAGAGCCTGTTCAATGTGATATCGGAAGGGCAAACGGTGAACGCTCGTTTAATTATGTGGCAGCGTTTGGTGCATTTACAGAGGTTTCATATGCGACACCGCAGCATTTAAAAAATCTGCTGGGACATCAGGCATATGTACTGGAGGGTGTTAAAAGCCTTGCGGCATTAAAACCGTACAAAGTAAAAGTTACCAGTAATGAACTTCAGGTGGAAGATTTGTTTGTATACGGTATGGTAAGCAATACAGAGTCCGTGGGCGGTATGCGCGGGCTGGCAGGAACCGGTGTGGACTTACAGGATGGATTGTTTGAAGTGACGCTGATTAAGGAAATTAAAAATCCAATGGAAGTACAGCAGCTGGTGACGGCATTTCTTTCAAAAAACTTTGAAAAATGTGATGTTTTGTACTCTTTTAAGACCAGTAAAATCACTTTTGAATCAGAAGAAGCAATCAAGTGGACACTGGATGGTGAGTATGGCGGAGAGTGGAAAGAAATGAGGCTGGAAGTAGAACCGCGGGCAATAGAGTTCATAATTAAGAAAAGAAAGGAAAAGACAAAAAAACTTAATTAAATGAATACAAAACGAATTTAGCTTAAAAAACAATAAAATAATTAAAAAATGATTTATAAAATTAAGTCGAGGGTTTTGAAAAAGTGCAAATAAAACCCTCGACTTAATTTTTTTATGTTTCAAAATAATAAATATTAAAATAAAAGCAAAAGAATATATAAAATGAAACACAATTTAGAAACAATTTTGAAAAAATCTGTGATATATTGTGAAAACGACAGGGGTGCAGAGGGCTAGAAAGCATAAAAATCAACAAAAATGTAGCAAAACAACGGTGATATCATTGAAAAACACAATAATAGTCAGATAATTATAAAATAAATGCTTAAAAGATAAATAATCAGACAATTTTAAATAAAAAAATATTTACAGATTTTAAAAATAGGCGTATAGTAACCGTAAGATGAAAATCCCCAATAAGTTTACGAAAGGAAGATTAAGACTATGGAGAATCAAACAAAACAGCCTGGACTTTACAGCGAGCAGTTTGAACATGATAACTGCGGTATCGGCGCAATTGTAAGTATTAAGGGCATTAAGACACATCAGACGGTTTCTGATGCATTAAGTATTGTTGAAAACTTAGAGCACAGAGCAGGTAAAGATGCAGAAGGAAAGACCGGTGATGGTGTTGGTATTCTGTTACAGATATCACATAAGTTCTTTAAAAAGGCTGTAAAGCCTCTTGGAATTGAACTGGGAGAGGAAAGAGAATACGGTATCGGTATGTTTTTCTTCCCACAGGATGAATTGAAGAGAAATCAGTCCAAGAAGATGTTTGAAATTATCGTAGAAAAGGAAGGGCTGGAGTTCCTTGGCTGGAGAGAAGTCCCGACTTATCCGAATGTTCTCGGTAAGAAAGCAATTGACTGTATGCCGTATATCATGCAGGCATTTGTAAAGAAGCCGGAAGATGTAAATAAGGGAATTGATTTTGACAGAAAGTTATATGTAGCAAGACGTGTATTTGAACAGACCTGTGAAAATACATATGTTGTATCTTTATCCAGCAGAACAATCGTTTATAAAGGGATGTTCTTAGTCGGACAGTTAAGACAGTTCTTCGGCGATTTAAGAGATGAGGATTATGAATCTGCTATCGCACTGGTTCACTCAAGATTCTCAACGAATACAACACCAAGCTGGGAGAGAGCGCATCCAAACAGATTTATCGTACATAACGGTGAAATCAATACAATCAAGGGAAATGCCGACAGAATGCTAGCCAGAGAAGAAACCATGTACTCTGATTACCTTGAAGAAGAAATGTCAAAGATTACACCGGTTGTCAATACAAACGGTTCTGACTCCGCAATGTTAGATAATACACTTGAATTTTTTGTTATGAACGGTATGCCGCTTCCGCTTGCGGTGATGATTACCATTCCTGAACCGTGGAGCAACAACAAGGCGATGGCACAGGAAAAGAAAGATTTCTATCAGTATTATGCAACGATGATGGAACCTTGGGATGGTCCGGCTTCCATTCTGTTCTCAGACGGTGATATCATGGGTGCGGTACTCGACAGAAACGGTCTTCGTCCTTCTCGTTACTATGTAACAAATGATGGTTATCTGATTCTTTCTTCCGAAGTCGGTGTGCTTCCGGTTGATGAAAGCAGAATTAAGTTAAAAGACCGTTTAAGACCGGGTAAAATGCTTCTGGTTGATACCGTAAAGGGCGAATTAATCGATGATGATGAATTAAAGGAAAAATATGCAACCAAGCAGCCTTACGGTGAATGGCTGGACAACAATCTGGTACAGCTTCATGATTTAAAGATTCCGAACAAGAAGGTACCGGTACATACAAAGGAAGAACGTGCAAGACTTCAGAAAGCTTTCGGCTATACTTACGAAGACTTTAAGACATCCATCCTTCCAATGGCATTAAACGGTTCAGAGCAGATCGGTGCAATGGGTATTGATACACCGCTGGCTGTTCTTTCCAATAATCATCAGCCGCTGTTTAACTATTTCAAACAGCTGTTTGCACAGGTAACCAATCCGCCAATCGACTCTATCCGTGAAAAGGTCGTTACATCGACAACGGTTTACTTAGGTTCAGACGGTAATGTGCTGGAAGAAAAGCCGGAAAACTGTAAGCAGTTAAGAATTAACAACCCGATTCTTACCAATACAGATATTTTAAAGATTAAAAATATGAAGGTAGACGGTTTTAAGGTTGAAACCATTCCGATTATTTATTATAAGAATACCTCGCTGGAAAAGGCGATTGACCACCTGTATGTAGAAGCTGACAGAGCGCACAGAGAAGGTGCAAATATCATTATCCTTTCCGACAGAGGCGTTGATGAAAACCACGTAGCGATTCCGTCATTGCTTGCCGTATCTGCATTACAGCAGTATCTGGTACAGACAAAGAAAAGAACCAGCATGGCGGTAATCTTAGAGAGCGGTGAGCCAAGAGATGTACATCATTTTGCAACACTGTTAGGCTTTGGTGCATCAGCAATTAACCCATACCTTGCACAGGAAAGTATTCAGGAACTGATTGACTTAAATATGCTGGACAAGGATTATTATGCGGCAGTAGATGATTACAATAACGCAATCATCAACGGTATTGTAAAGATTGCGGCGAAAATGGGTATTTCAACAATCCAGTCTTATCAGGGTGCGAAGATTTTTGAAGCAATCGGTATTGATTCAGATGTGATTAACAAGTACTTTAAGGGAACGGTCAGCAGAATTGAAGGTGTCAGCTTAAAGGATATTGAAAATGATGTGGAAACCCTTCACTCAAAGGCATTTGACCCGCTGGGACTGTCTACGGATACAACACTTGATAGCGCAGGCGCACATAAGATGAGAAGCGGAAAGGAAGAACATTTATACAATCCGCAGACCATTCATTTATTACAGCTTGCCACAAGAACGGGGGATTACAATACATTTAAGGAATATACAGAACTGGTCAATAAAGATACCGGTGTAAAGAACTTACGTGGACTGATGAATATTAAGTTCCCGAAGAAGGGCATTAACATCGATGAAGTAGAAAGCGTAGATTCTATTGTGAAGCGCTTTAAGACCGGTGCGATGTCCTACGGTTCTATTTCAAAGGAAGCCCATGAAACCATGGCAATCGCAATGAATATGTTACACGGTAAGTCTAACAGCGGTGAGGGCGGTGAAGACGAAGACCGTTTAACAGTCGGTGCAGACGGAAAGAACAGATGTTCAGCAATCAAGCAGGTTGCTTCCGGACGTTTCGGTGTTACATCAAGATACTTAGTCAGCGCACAGGAAATCCAGATTAAGATGGCACAGGGCGCAAAACCGGGTGAAGGCGGACATCTGCCGGGCAAGAAGGTTTATCCTTGGATTGCAAAGACCAGACTTTCAACACCGGGTGTATCATTAATTTCACCGCCGCCACATCACGATATTTACTCTATCGAAGATTTGGCACAGTTGATTTACGATTTGAAAAATGCAAATAAGAACGCAAGAATTTCCGTAAAACTCGTATCAGAAGCGGGTGTTGGTACAATTGCTTCAGGTGTTGCCAAAGCCGGTGCACAGGTTATCTTAATTTCCGGTTATGACGGCGGTACAGGTGCAGCTCCTAGAAGTTCTATCCACAATGCTGGACTTCCTTGGGAACTCGGACTTGCCGAAGCACACCAGACACTGATTATGAACGGACTGCGTAATAAGGTTGTGATCGAAACAGACGGTAAGCTGATGAGCGGTCGTGACGTAGCGATTGCGGCAATGCTCGGTGCGGAAGAATTTGGATTTGCAACAGCACCGCTTGTAACAATGGGCTGTGTGATGATGAGAGTCTGTAATTTAGATACCTGTCCGGTTGGTATTGCAACACAGAATCCGGAACTTCGTAAGAGATTTACAGGTAAGCCGGAATACGTTGTCAACTTTATGAGATTTATTGCACAGGAACTGCGTGAATATATGGCAAAGCTGGGCGTAAAGACAGTTGACGAACTGGTAGGAAGAACGGATTTCTTAGAGCAGAAGCAGGTTGAAGGAAGCGGTCGTTCCGCAGAAGTCAATCTTTCAGCAATCCTTAACAATCCTTATATTAAGGAAGCCGGAAAGATTCAGTACAACAAGAAGAACGTATATAACTTTGAACTGGAAAAGACGGTTGATGAAAAGGTCCTGATTAAAAAATTCGCATCTGCATTAGAGAGCGGACAAAAGAGAAGTGTTGAGGTCGATGTAACCAATACAGACCGCGCACTCGGTACACTGCTTGGTGCAGAGATTACAAGAAGATTCGGTGAAACACTTGAAGAGGATACATATACCGTTAAATGCCACGGCGCAGGCGGACAGAGCTTCGGTGCATTTATTCCAAAGGGACTGACACTCGAACTGGTCGGCGACAGCAATGACTACTTCGGCAAAGGTCTTTCAGGCGGTAAGCTGATTGTTTACCCACAGGCAGGCGCTACTTACAAAGAAGATGAAAATATTATTGTTGGTAATGTTGCCCTGTATGGTGCAACAAGCGGTAAAGCATTTATTAACGGTGTTGCGGGAGAACGTTTCTGCGTTCGTAATTCCGGTGCAACAGCAGTTGTAGAAGGCTGCGGTGACCATGGTTGTGAATACATGACAGGCGGACGTGTTGTAGTACTTGGCGGAACCGGTAAGAACTTTGCAGCCGGTATGAGCGGTGGTATCGCCTATGTACTCGATGAGGATACAAGCCTTTACAAGAGAGTAAATAAGCAGCTTGTTTCCATGGAACCGGTAACGGATAAATACGATGTGCTTGAGTTAAAAGAAATTATTACAGAACACGTAGCTTATACCAATTCAAAGAAGGGCAAGGAAGTCTTAGACAACTTCGGCGAATACCTTCCGATGTTTAAGAGAATTGTTCCGCATGATTATAAGAAGATGATGAACAAGATTGTACAGATGGAAGAAAAGGGATTAAGCAGCGAACAGGCACAGATTGAAGCATTCTATGCAGCAATTAAGTAAATGATACGAAGTGAATGACCGAAAGGAGATACCTATGGGAAAGCCAACCGGATTTTTAGAATATGAACGCGTGGAAGCGAAAGCAGTTTCACCGAAAGAACGAATCAAAAATTTTAATGAATTTCATACCCCTTTATCAGAGGCAGAACAGAGAAAACAGAGCGCACGCTGCATGGACTGCGGCGTTCCGTTCTGCCAGTCAGGCATGACAATTAAAGGCATGACATCAGGCTGTCCGTTAAACAACCTGATTCCTGAATGGAATGATCTTGTATACACAGGAAACTGGGAGCAGGCGTACAACCGCCTGCACAAGACCAGCAATTTTCCTGAATTTACAAGCCGTGTCTGCCCGGCGCTTTGTGAGAAAGCCTGTACCTGTGGTTTAAACGGAGATGCAGTCTGCACAAAGGAAAATGAAATGGCGATTATCGAACATGCTTATGCAAACGGCCTTGCAGGTCCAAAGCCGCCAAAGGTAAGAACCGGCAAGAAAATTGCAGTTGTTGGTTCAGGTCCTTCGGGACTTGCCGTTGCAGACCAGTTAAATTCAAGAGGGCATTCCGTAACGGTTTATGAACGTGCAGACAGAGTCGGCGGATTACTGCGTTACGGTATTCCGAACATGAAGCTGGAAAAGCATATCATTGACAGAAAAATCAATGTGATGAAAGCGGAAGGTATTGAATTTGTAACCGATGCCAATATCGGTGTCAATATTAAGGCACAGAAGTTACAGGAAGAATACGATGCAGTCGTACTTTGCTGTGGTGCTTCTAATCCGAGAGATATCAATGCACCGGGCAGAGATGCAAACGGAATCTATTTTGCGGTAGATTTCCTGACATCAACCACAAAGAGCCTGTTAGATTCCGGTTTACAGGACGGCAAATACATTTCTGCAAAGAATAAAAATGTCATTGTTATCGGCGGCGGTGATACCGGTAATGACTGTGTGGGAACGTGTATCCGTCACGGCTGTAAATCTATTACACAGCTTGAAATGATGCCAAAGGCACCGGATACAAGAGCGGAGAGCAATCCTTGGCCACAGTGGCCGTTAGTCTGCAAAACAGATTACGGTCAGGAAGAAGCAATTGCCGTATTCGGACATGACCCTCGAATCTATACAACAACCGTTAAGGAGTTTAAAAAGGATAAGAAGGGCAACCTTGAGAAGGTTGTAACCGTGAAGCTGGAGTCTAAGAAGGACGAAAAGACCGGCAGAAGAATGATGGTTCCGGTAGAGGGAACAGAACAGGAACTGCCTTGCGAACTCGTACTGATTGCGGCAGGTTTCTTAGGCACACAGAAGTATATCGCAGACGCATTTGGTGTGGAATTAAACGAAAGAACCAATGTAAAGACTGCGGCAGATAAATTTGCAACAAATGTGGCAGGTGTATTTACAGCAGGCGATATGCACACAGGACAGTCCCTTGTTGTAAAGGCAATCCGTCAGGGCCGCGACTGTGCAAGAGAAGTAGATGCGTACTTAATGGGATATACGAATCTGTAATTTAAAAATCTTATGATATCAGGGCGATTGTGGGAGTGTACAGCACGGAACAATCTGTAGATATTATAGGTATATAAATGTGTTGTGAAAGCAGGCTTGACGACCGGGAGGTTGTCGGGTCTGCTTATGTTTTATATGAAAAAGCGACAAAAGCAACGGAAACCAATCAAAACCAATGAAAACCAACAGAAACCAACGAAAAATCACCTACAAAAAGCAATGGGAAAGAATAAAGAAGCGTAGTATATCTGAATGTACGGTTGAAAAAATATTAATTTTTGCAGAAGAAAAGAGGGGAAAGATTCATGAAAAGGTTTGCAGTATCATTTTTGGGAGTGTTAATGATTGTGATGGCGGTCAGCGGCTGTACCGGCAAAAAGCCGGCAGAACAGTATGTCAGTGAACAGTTAAACTGCAGCCTGCCTGCCGCAGAAAAAGCAGAAGTTTCCGACACGCACGGCGGATTTCACGGTGAAGGTGAATATGCGGCAGCTATCCGGTTTGGTACGGTACATGGTGCGCAGCTGGCGGAGCGGCTTCAAAATACAGACGGGTGGAAAGCACTTCCGCTGGAGGAAGAATTAGAACTGCTGATGTATGGCGGAAGCAGGGGCGGCAGCAGTTATGGGTATTATTTTGCGGATAAAGCAGGAATCCCGAAGATTGAGAACGGCTGTTATTATTTTATTGACCGACAGCATGATACAGAAAGAACGGGCCTTTTATACCACCAGTCATATAATTTTTCTCTAGCAATATATGATTTGGATGAGAATATACTGTATTATTGTGAGATAGATACATAACATGAATATATAAGATAAATACATAAGGCGTACTGTGCGGAAACAGGCACTACAGAACATTAAATGCAATGTTTTGTAGTGCTTTTTTTACAATTTGTGGTATACTGTTTTAAATAACGGCAGATAAGAAACCGCCTTGATGTTAGCGGTATTATGTAGCAGAACGGAGAATGATATGAATAAAGATTTTTTAGAAAGAGTAATAAGAAGACTTCGGCTGATGCTGCGGATTGCGTTCAGCCGGACGGCAATTATTGTAGTGGCACTGCTGTTACAGCTCTTTGTTTTCTTTGCCAGCTTTTACTGGTTAAAAGATTACAGTACGGTCGTTTATGCGGCATTTGTACTGCTGGGGGCGGTGACGGTCGTTCATATTTTAAATGAAGAAAATAATGCTTCCTTTAAAATAGCGTGGATTATTCCGGTGCTGGTTATCCCGGTTTTCGGTACGGTATTATATATCTATATCAACCTCCAGCCGGGAACAAAAAGAATCCATAAGAAGCTCACAAAGATTGAAGATGAAATCCGTCCGTATCTTGCGCAGAATGAAGAAACGGTGCAGGAGTTACAGGAGCAGTCCGCGGGAGAAAAAGGCATTGCGGATTATCTGTATCATGCGGATAATTACCCGGTCTATGCAGGCTGTAAAATGAAATATTATCCAATTGGTGAAGCAAAATTTGCAGACATGATTGAACAGTTAAAACGTGCCGAGCATTTCATTTTCATGGAGTATTTTATTGTGACAAAAAGCTATATGTGGAATACGATTCTGGAAATTTTAAAGGAAAAGGCGGCGCAGGGTGTGGAAGTCCGCATGATGTATGACGGCATGTGCAGTCTGGCGCTGCTTCCGTATGGGTATTATAAAGATTTGGAAAAAATGGGAATCCAGAGTATTCCGTTCTCACAGATTCGACCGGTGCTGTCTACCTACCAGAATAACCGCGACCACCGTAAAATTCTCATTATTGACGGAAAAACAGTATTTACGGGCGGCATAAACCTTGCTGATGAGTACATTAACCGAATTGACCGTTTCGGACACTGGAAGGATACGGCAGTTATGATTCAGGGGGAGGCAGTGAAAAGCTTTACGTTGCTCTTTTTGAAAATGTGGCATGTGGCAAAGGGAAAGGACAGTATCCCGGAAGAAGAAATCCGAAAATACACGGTTTCAGTGTGGGAAAATGCGCAGACTGGTGATATGTGTACGGATATGGAAAGTATGCGCAACACCGCTATGCAAAATACACAGGATAAAAAGCTGCACGCGGGTGGCTATGTTATTCCATACGGGGATGACCCATATGGCGATGAGCGTATCGGAAAGCAGGTCTATATCGACATTTTAAACCGTGCGCGGAAATATGTGCATATTATGACGCCGTATCTGATTCTGGATGATGAAATGATAACGGCGCTGCGCTACTGTGCGAAGCGTGGTGTGGAAACAGTGATTATCATGCCGCATATTCCGGATAAAATCTATGCTTATCTGCTGGCAAGGACGTACTATAAGCAGCTGTTAAAATACGGTGTAAAGATTTATGAATATACGCCGGGCTTTGTACACGCCAAGGTATTTGTCAGTGATGATATCCGGGGCTGTGTCGGAACAATTAATCTGGATTTCAGAAGTCTGTATCTGCATTTTGAATGTGGGGCATATATGTACAGCAACGATGTATTACATGATGTGGAGCAGGATTTTAAAGAAACATTAAAGCAGTGCCAGGAGATTACAAAGGAGAGCTGCGATAAATATCCGAAAGGGAAAATGCTGGTTGGAAAAATGCTTCGTCTGATTGCGCCGCTGATGTAATTTGAAAAAAACAAAAATGTGAAAAGAATGTAAAATTCATGTAAAAAATTCACAAAAGAAATTGTGAAAAGCAGATAAAAAACCATGACATGCCGAAAAATGTCGAAAAACCGTACTTTAGGTTGTTTTTATCAAATCCATGTAGTATGATGTGGTAGAAAGTTAAAAATATTAGGTGGGTTTAGGAGGAGAACAATGATTACGGTATCTATTTTATTGGATTCAGTAGAAAAAATTCAGAGATTTGTAAGCATTATCAGCAAATATTCCTGTGATTTTGATATTGAATCGGGACACAGCTGTATTGATGCAAAGTCTTTGGTGGGGTTATTCAGTCTGGATATCAGTAAGCCGCTTCGTTTAACGATTAATGACGACGGTACTTTAATAGAAGATATTTTAAGAGATATTCAGGAGTTCATGGAGTATTAATCTATAAGTACAGAGTATTTTATAGGATTTCATATGAGGTTCATGCAGGGCAGAAGATGCCTGCATGAACCTTTTTTGTTTGATTCATGAAAGTTCATGGCACAGGAGATGTTTCCGGCGGCAGTCTTGTATGATGGGATAAAAAGAGTACAAAGGCAGGAGCAGAAAAAAATAAAAAAGCCTGTTACCATAAAAGTAACAGGCTTACCCAAACAGTAGTGCAGTCGGCGGGACTTGAACCCGCACGAGCGCAATGCTCACTAGATCCTTAGTCTAGCGCGTATGCCAATTCCGCCACGACTGCAAGACAATCTATAAGAAACTTATAGACAATGCGGAAGAAGGGACTTGAACCCTCACGGCGAAAACCGCCACTAGAACCTGAATCTAGCTCGTCTGCCAATTCCGACACTTCCGCATACATTTAATTGTTGCGCTGTTTTAATAACTCGCCAACAGCAATATTTATTCTATACTATAATTGTAAATCTGTCAACACTTAAATTCAAAAAAATGTAAAAAAATTTAAAAAACGATCAATCCGCATCGATGGAAGACTTGACGTCAGAATCAAAACTGATTATGATGAAAAAAGAAAAGCGGTGATACCGGCAGCGGAAATCAAAAGTATGAAAAGCATGGAAAATATGGAAAGCGGGAAGACGGTTAAAAGATGTATAAGATATTAATTGTGGAAGATGATGAGGTTATTGCAAAGACATTAAAAGTACATTTGGAAAAATGGGGCTATGAAGCAGTCTGTGTGCAGGATTTTAATCATGTCATGGAGTGTTTTGTAAAGGAACAGCCTTCCATTGTGTTAATGGACATCGGACTGCCGTTTTTTAACGGATACCACTGGTGTACACAGATCCGGAATATCTCGCAGGTGCCGGTGATTTTTCTGTCGTCTATGTCTGACAATATGAATATTGTCATGGCGATGAATATGGGTGGTGATGATTTTATTACAAAGCCGTATGATTTAAACGTCGTCACGGCAAAGATTCAGGCGGTTCTGCGGCGCACCTATTCGTATTCGGAGCATCCTGGAAATTTGTGTGAGTACCGGGGCGGCATTTTAAATGTGAATGACCAGACCTTTACTTATGAAGGAAAGAAAGCGGAATTGACGAAAAATGAATTCCGTATTTTACAGATTTTAATGGAAAATACGGGGAAGGTCGTATCCCGCGATAAGATTATGGAAAAGCTCTGGGAAGATGAAAGTTTTATTGATGATAACACGCTGACGGTTAATGTCACGCGGCTTCGGAAGAAATTAGAGGAAACAGGCATACAGGATTATATTAAAACGAAAAAAGGTGCGGGGTATCTGATTGAATGAAATATTTGGGAATATATATCAAAGACCGGAAAATGTATTTTTTTCTCACTGCATTTATCTGTGGCGTGACCGCAGTGATTAATTACTTATATTCAGCACCGCTGCAGGCGGGCATATATGCATTTAAAATCAGTCTGACAGTGCTTGTGATTGTATGTGCCGCCGATTATGTGCATTTTTATAAAAAACATGAAAATCTTCAAAGACACTGTCACTTAAAGGAAGTGCATGCGCTGGAAGAAGATGCGGCACATACAGCCATTGAGCGGGATTATCAGCAGCTGGTTTTAAAACTGATACAGGAAAAAGCGCAGCTGGCAGAACACATGCAGAAGAAACAGACCGATATGATGGATTATTATGCCATCTGGGCGCATCAGATTAAGACACCGATTGCGGCTGTGGATCTGTTGTTACAGGTGATGGAAGAAAATCCGCAGGAAGTGGCGGAACAGGATATTAAAGAGTTAAAATCCGAACTGTTTAAGATTGATTTTTATGTTGAAGCAGTGATGAATTACCTGCGGCTGGAAGATTTGTCTTCGGATTTCCGGTTTGAAACAACTGCGGTGGAAACCGTTGTAAAAAAGGCAGTGAAGCGTTTTGCGGGACAGTTTATTCACCGTCAGATTACCCTGGCAATGGAAAATCTGCACAGTGAGATTGAAACGGATGAAAAATGGCTGTTATTTATTCTGGAACAGCTGCTGTCTAACGCAGTAAAATATACGCAAAAGGGCGGAACGGTAAAAATCTACGAAAAAGAAACACTGTTAAAATCCGATACGGTGCTTGTTATTGAAGATAACGGCATTGGGATTCAAAGTGAGGACCTGCCGCGTATTATGGAACGCGGATATACCGGTTACAATGGGCGCGGCGCAAGCAAATCATCGGGAATCGGACTGTATCTGTGTAAAAAGGCGGCAGACCAGCTTGGAATTGATATTGAGGTGGAATCAGAACCGTATCACGGAACAAAGGTACTGCTGACGATACGCCAGCACCATACCCGGCACGAATAGAAAGAATTCTTACAAAAGTGTAAGGTTAGGAAGATGAAATGTAAGTTTAAGTTATGGAACTGCATTTCATCTTTTTATATACTGTGATTGTAAGATAACAAAAGCACAGCGGTGCTGGAATGGAGGAAATATGTCATTACTGGAAGTAAGAAATGTAAAAAAAGTATATACAACAAGGCTGGGTGCAAATCAGGTGCAGGCATTAAGCAATGTCAATTTCAGTGTAGAGGACGGAGAATACGTAGCGATTATGGGTGAGTCCGGTTCGGGAAAGACAACGCTGCTTAATATCCTTGCGGCACTGGACCGTCCGACAGCCGGAGAGATTCTTTTAAACGGAAAAAATACCGTAGAAATTAAAAATAAGGAGTTATCGGCGTTTCGCAGGACTAATCTGGGATTTGTTTTTCAGGATTTTAACCTGTTAGATACATTTTCATTAAAAGATAATATCTTTCTGCCGCTGGTGCTTTCAGGAGAACAGTACCCGCAAATGATGCAGAAATTAGAACCGATTGCAAAGAAGCTTGAAATCACGCATTTGCTGGAAAAGTATCCGTATGAAGTATCCGGCGGACAAAAGCAGCGTGCCGCAGTCGCAAGAGCGCTGATTACACAGCCGCAGCTGATCTTAGCCGATGAACCGACAGGAGCGCTGGACTCCCGCTCGACAGACCAGCTGCTGGATTTATTTCAGAGTATTAACGAAGACGGTCAGACCATTGTAATGGTAACGCATTCAACCAAAGCGGCAAGCCGTGCAAAGCGTGTGCTGTTTATTAAAGACGGAGAAGTGTTCCATCAGATTTACAAGGCGAATATGAGTGATGAGGAAATGTACGCAAAGATTTCTGCGGCACTCACGGTCCTTGCAACGGGAGGTGAGCAGGGTGAATAGTCTGTTTTACGCCAAAATGGCAGTGTCTAACATCAGAAAGAACAAAAAAATATTCTTTCCTTATATAATAATGGGAATTTTTTCGGTGATGATGTACTACATGATGGTTTCGCTGATGAATAACGATGGTATCAGGAAAATGCCATATTCGGACAATATTCTGGCACTGCTTCCAATTGGATTGTGGGTTGCAAGGATATTTATCGTTGTATTTCTGTTTTATATTAACAGCTTTCTGATGAAACAGCGGTTAAAAGAAATCGGACTTTACAATATTCTCGGCATGGAAAAACGCCATATTGCAGTCATGATGTTTTTTGAAAATGTTTTTGTTTTTATCACGGTCTTTGTATCGGGCATGATTCTGGGAATGGTATTTTCCAAATTGATGTTCCTGATATTGATGAAAATGATTGCGGTAAGCAGTGTACCGAAATTCCAAATGGAAATGACTTCGGTATTGATGACGGGCGGTTATTTTCTGGCAATCTATTTTGTAACATTTTTATACAACCTGTGTAAAATTCATCTGTCGAATCCGGTTGAGCTGCTGCACGGCACGGAAGCCGGGGAAAAAGAACCAAAGACGAAAATTCTGATGACACTTATCGGACTTTGCTGTATCGGTTTCGGGTATTACTTTGCATTAACCACAAAGTCACCGATGGCGGCGATGAATACATTTTTTAATGCAGTCATACTGGTTGTGATTGGTACGTATGCGCTGTTTACGGCAGGCAGTATTGCACTGTTAAAGCTTATGCGCAAAAATAAGCATTTTTATTACCGGACAGGACATTTTTTCAGTATATCCGGCATGATTTACAGAATGAAGCAGAATGCGGCAGGGCTTGCCAACATCTGTATATTGTCAACAATGGTGTTAATCAGCATTTCAACAACCGTATCACTGTATGCGGGGATTCAGACAACAATTGCGGCCAGAAGTCCGAAAGAAATTGATGTGACCGCAAATCTATCAGACTATGAGGATACAGCGGCGGTTGATGAAGAAATTGCGAAGATCAACGAAGCGCATCAGGTTACGGTGAAGGATTATACGGCGGTTCATTCAATGGGAATGATAACGGCTTACGGCGGAGATGGAAAATATACGCTTGCAGACGGCAAAGGACTGGTAATTGCAGATGAAAAACAGGGCGTATATATGGAAGTCATTTCGTTAGATGAATATAACACGGTCTGCCATACAGGAGAAACCTTAAAAGACGGAGAAGTTTTACTGTATACGCAAAATAAGGAGTTAAAAGGACAGACATCCATGCAGATGCAGATAGGCACAGCGGTGAATGACTATCAGATTGCATCTTATCTTCCGGAACCGGAGATGGATTTTGGACTCCAGGCTTACAGTGGCGCAGTGAAATGCCTGCTGGTGGTTGTTCCGGGAAAAGAAGACGTGCAAAAGTGGCGGCAGCAGGCACTGGAAGCAGGAAATATGCAGAACCTGCAGTACTGTGTACAGTATAATACCAATCTTTCAAAGCAGGAAAGTCTGAAACTGACAGAAGATTTATACCGGATCGATATAGAGAGTGCCTATGTAGAAGCAGAAAACAGCTATGAGATGGCAGAACAGTTGTATCAGATATACGGCGGGCTGCTGTTTGTGGGACTGTTTATCGGAATTTTGTTCTTAATGGCAACGGCGCTGATTATCTATTATAAGCAGATTTCAGAGGGGTATCAGGATAAAAAACGGTTTGAAATTATGCAGAATGTCGGCATGAGCCTGACAGAGGTTAAAAAGACTATCCGCAGTCAGGTATTGATGGTATTTTTTCTGCCGCTTGTGGCAGCAGGGATTCATATTGCTGTATCCTTCAGGATTATCCAGATGATGGTGCGGATGCTGGCGATGGGTGAAACAAAGCTGTTTGGCATGTGTACTTTGATTACGCTTGGCATATTCTGCGTGATATACGGACTGGTGTATGTATTTACTGCAAAGTCTTACTATGATATTGTCAGAGTAAGGGCGTAAAACGATACAGGCAGTAAAACCGATATTAAAAAATCTTAGAAAAAATTGAAAAAAGCAGTTGACATTAAGTGGTGTCAATGGTATTATGTATAGGCGCTGTTGATTACGGCGCTACATAATACGCAGTCGTGGCGGAATTGGCATACGCGCTAGACTAAGGATCTAGTGAGCATTGCGCTCGTGCGGGTTCAAGTCCCGCCGACTGCACTTTGGGTGGCTTGTATCGGATTGACGGTACAAGCCTTTTTTGTTTATACAGCTATTTGTGCCGTAGACGCCGCAAATAGATTCGGGAGCATTTACGGAAAAGAGGAGAGTTATGAAGACAGTATTGACGATAGCGGGGAGCGACTGCAGCGGCGGCGCGGGGATTCAGGCAGATTTAAAGACGATTGCGGCGCATAAGCTTTACGGCATGAGTGCCATTACGTCCCTGACGGCGCAGAATACGACCGGTGTATACGGCATTTACGATGTATCACCGGAATTTTTAAAGAACCAGTTAGACTGCATTTTTACGGATATATTCCCCGATGCGGTAAAAATCGGCATGGTATCCAACAGCGGGCTGATTCAGGTAATAGCAGACACCTTAAAGCAATACCGGCCGGGCAGAGTCGTATTAGACCCGGTTATGGTGTCTACCAGCGGAAGCCGGCTGATTGCACCGGAAGCGCAGGAAACACTTGTGACACAGCTTATGCCGCTTGCGAGCGTAATTACACCGAATATTCCGGAGGCGGAAGTGCTTTGCGGCAGAAAAATTGAAAATGCACAGGATATGGAAGCGGCGGCAAAGGCGATTTATGATAAAATCGGAACGGATACGGCGGTGCTTGTAAAAGGCGGACATGAGCGCAATACTGCCAACGACTGCCTTTATACAAAGCAAGGGACGTTCTGGTTTGAAGGAAAGCGTGTGGAAAATGACAATACCCATGGCACAGGCTGTACGCTGTCTTCGGCAATCGCATGTAATCTGGCAATGGGACACACCATGCAGGAGAGCGTGGAAAATGCAAAACGTTACATTACAGGTGCATTGCAGGCGGGCTTAAACCTCGGAAAGGGCAGTGGACCGCTGGAGCATACATACTGGCTGGAAATTCAGGGCGAAAAATAAGAGTAACTAGCGGATAACAGATAAAATATAAAAGACAAAACCACAGGAACGGTGCGTGCTAAACACAGCCGTTTCTGTGGTTTTTTTGTTTGTAGACAGAGCGGATTGGAAAATGGTGCTTTCAGAACTGGGAGTACCGACTTATTATAATGTACCACAGTGGTCAGCCAATGCAGTATATTGTGACGGGATAGGAAAACAAAATGAGTTTAACAGAGAGTATTCCAATATCTGTTTTTCAAATGGGGAAAGAATGGAAGATAAAGGTCATTTACATCCTGCATTTGAAGGAGAATTAAACACGACAGAAAAAAGTGACGGAAGAATAACCACATATGGACTGGCATTATATGCCCCAGCCTGTGAATCGAGTATCTGGCATACGAATAAATATACGACCGGAGAGCCGTCAGGAGTACCGGCAGATGATGTAACGAATTATCCGAATGATAATGGGCATCCATATGGAAACAATGTAGTAGAGAAGATATATGAAATCAGGGATATTATATAAATAATTTAAAAAATATATTGACAAAGATTATTATATGAAGTATGGTAAATACATCAATAATATTTATGAGCATTGATGTACATTAATAAATGTTGTTGAACGATGAACAAAATGCGAAAGAGAGGGGCGATGCGATTGCCAAAAAGCACAACAAAATTAAAACAATACTTTCCGATGATTCGCGAGCGGGAGGACATCAAGCAGGAAATCCGTGAGAATCCGAAGCAATTAGAAAAATATCGGGAATGGGATGAAGAACAGCAGGAAGAATTTTTAGATTACTGCACGGGAGTAAAAGGTGTCAAAATTTTATACGATGCGTTCTTTAAAGAAATTATGAATCCTGAAAACACGCCGGAGCGGCTCAATGAATTACTATCCCTTTTACTGGGGCAGAGCGTTACAATTAAAAGAGTGCTTCCGGGCGATTCTACGAGGCTTGCCGATGAACAGTCGCTGCTTATTATGGACATCTTGGTTGAACTTGCCGATACCAGTCTTGCCAATGTCGAAGTCCAGAAAATCGGATACAGCTTTCCGGGACAGAGAAGTGCCTGTTATTCCTCGGATTTACTGCTCAGACAGTATAAAAGGGTCAAAGGCGAAAAGAAAAAAGCCTTCAGTTATAAGGATATAAAATCCGTCTATACGATCGTATTCTTTGAAACAAGTATCAAAGAATTTCACGAATATCCCCAAAACTATATTCACAAATTCAAACAGCAGTCAGATACAGGATTAGAGCTTGAATTACTGCAAAAATATGTGTTTATTCCGCTTGACATTTTTCGTACAATCTACCACAATAATGTTAAGAGTAACGGGAAGAACGGTGGTGGAAACTGCTGGAATAGGACAGAGGCATGGCTGACATTTTTAAGTACAGATGAACCGGAGATTATCATTGAATTAATCAGACAGTACCCGGAGTTTAAAGAGATGTACGAAGAAATCTATGTCATGTGTCAGAATGTGGAAAAGGTGATGGAAATGTTTTCAAAGGAATTGATTCAACTGGATAGAAACACGGTGCAGTACATGATAGATGAAATGCAGGATACCATTGATGTTCAGAAAGAAACCATTGACACACAAAAGGAGAAACTGGAAGAACAGAAAACAACTATTAATACTCAAAAGGAAGAACTAGAGGCTAAACAGAATACCATTGACACACAAAAAGATGAAATTGAAACAATGAAGCAGCAATTACAGTCAGTCATGGCACAGATTGAACAGTTAAAGAAACAGTAAAGACTCCGCAAAACTTTAACAGAGCAGAACAAAGGCACAGTTGTTGTAAAAACAGCATCATTCTTGACAATTCCCTCAAAAAATATCACAATATATGGTAAAATGCGTTAGAAATTAATACAGATTATAAGGTGAAAAGGGAGAAAAGATAAGAATGGATAGTTTTATTTACAGTATTAATGCAACAGTGCCGATTTTTTTGGTAATGATTGTCGGCTGGGGGATAAAACAGCTTGGTGTGATTGATGAACATTTTGTCAGTAAGGCGAATAAATATGTGTTTCATGTAGCGCTGCCGGTGCTGTTATTCCAGCAGATTTCAAGTGCGGACATGACATCGCAGTTTGATATCCGGTTTGTGCTGTACTGTATGCTTGCAACAACGGCATTTTTCGGGATTATATGGGTGGTGACGGAACTGTTGATGAAGGACGATACGCAGAAGGGAAGTTTTGTGCAGTGTGCCTGCCGGAGCAGTGCGGCAATTCTTGGCATGGCATTTATTCAGAATATGTACTCATCAACCGGCATGGCACCGTTGATGATTGTATCAGCCGTTCCGTTATTTAATATTTATTCGGTCATTATTCTGACATTAAAAGCACACCCGGAGGTAAAAACAGGCAGTGCGGTCAAGAAAGAGCCACACAGTGTGGTAATTAAGAGAGCCTTTATCAATGTCTTAAAAAATCCGATTATTATAGGAATCGTACTGGGACTGCCGTTTTCATTACTGCATGTGCAGTTCCCGGTGATTATTAATAAGACGCTGACAAGTATCGCGCAGACGGCGACACCGATAGCGCTGATTGTAATCGGTGCGGGTTTTGAGGGCAGAAAGGCAATTAAAAAGATTAAGCCGACCGTAATTGCAACCTTTATTAAGCTAATCGGTATTGCGGCAGTCTGCCTGCCGATAGCTGTTGCCATGGGATACCGCAATCAGGAGCTGGTGGCAATTCTTATTATGGTGGCATCACCGACAACCGTGAGCTGCTATATTATGTCGGAAAATATGGACAATGACGGTGTGTTAGCATCCAGTATCATTGTACTTACGACGTTATTATCCTCTATTACGCTGACCGGCTGGATTTACCTGTTACGCAGTATGGGGCTTATCTGATATAAAACAGTTGAAATGAAAACAAGGCTATGATATAATAAACGTTAGTTTATAAACAAAAGGAGGTATTGTCGTGAAGCATATTAAGACAATCAGCAACCGCGTATTGAAAGATACAATGAAGCACGGCGGATGCGGCGAATGCCAGACATCATGTCAGTCAGCCTGCAAGACTTCTTGCACAGTAGGTAATCAGAGCTGCGAGAACAAGAATAACTAATGTAATTGATAAGAGAGTGTTAAGGTTTTATCAACACTCTCTTTCTTTCGCAATAGGATTATTGTGCAGACAGCAATTAAGAAAAGAAATGGAAAATTAGAAATGGTACATCAGTATAAAAATAATGGTTATAACATCGTGCTGGATGTCAACAGTGGTTCAGTACATGTTGTAGATGATATGGTTTATGATATCATCGCACTTTATGAGAAGATGCCGCTTGATACAATTGTTGAGGAACTTGAAAACAAGTACCCGGAAAATGATATCAGAGAGGCTTATTCTGAAATAGAACAGTTAAAAGAAGCAGGACAGTTATTTACAGAAGATATTTATGAAAATTATATCGATGCATTTAAAGACAGACCGACGGTTGTAAAGGCACTCTGCCTGCATATTGCGCATGACTGTAATCTTGCCTGCCGCTACTGCTTTGCAGAAGAAGGCGAATATCACGGCCGCAGAGCGTTAATGAGCTTTGAAGTCGGTAAAAAAGCGCTTGACTTTTTAGTTGCCAATTCCGGTTCCAGAAAGAATCTGGAAGTCGATTTCTTCGGTGGAGAACCGACAATGAACTGGGAAGTTGTAAAACAGCTTGTTGAATACGGAAGAAGTATTGAAGAAGCGAACAACAAAAAGTTCCGTTTTACGCTTACAACCAATGGAATCCTGTTAAATGACGAGATTCTTGAATTTGCAAATAAAGAAATGTCCAACATCGTATTAAGTATCGATGGACGAAAAGAAATCAATGACCTGATGCGTCCGACAAGAAACGGACACGGAAGTTCTTATGATATTATCATGCCAAAGTTTAAGAAAGTTGCAGAGAGCAGAAACCAGATGAATTATTATGTAAGAGGCACCTTTACGCACAACAATCTGGATTTCTCAAAAGACGTTCTGCATCTGGCAGATGAAGGATTTGAACAGATTTCCGTAGAACCTGTTGTTGCACAGCCGACAGATTCATATGCAATCAGGGAGGAAGATATTCCTTATCTTTGTGAGCAGTATGACATGCTTGCAAAAGAACTGGTTAAGAGAAAGAAAGCCGGCAACGGTTTTAATTTCTTCCATTTTATGATTGATTTAAACGGCGGTCCATGTGTGGCAAAGAGATTATCCGGCTGTGGTTCGGGCTGTGAGTATCTTGCAGTGACCCCGTGGGGAGATTTTTATCCATGTCATCAGTTCGTTGGAAATGAAAAGTTCCTGATGGGAAATGTTGATGAAGGAATCACAAGAACAGATATCCGTGAAGAATTCAAAAACAGTAATGTTTATTCTAAGGAAAAATGTAAAAAATGCTTTGCAAAGTTTTACTGCAGCGGCGGCTGTGCAGCCAATTCATACAATTTCCACGGCAATATCAACGATGCCTATGATGTAGGCTGTGAATTGCAGAGAAAACGAATTGAATGTGCGATTATGATTAAAGCAGCACTGGCAGAGGATTAAGCGGACCAAAATGAACAATGTGGAGAAGGAGTAACCGCAAAAATGAAGTATAACATGACAAAAAAAGTCTGCTACTCCATCATCATTGCAGCCATGGCAATTGGATTTACACTCATTGCTATTTTTGGTATTGATGAAAATGGTTCAGGTAGTGCAAAAGACATCAATCTGGGTCTGGATTTAGCAGGCGGCGTAAGTATTACTTACGAAATTCAGGAAGACAATCCTACATCACAGGATGTCGATGATACGATTTACAAGCTGCAAAAGCGTGTAGAGGGTAAGAGTACAGAATCACAGGTATATAAAGCCGGTGATAACCGTATTACAGTTGAAATTCCGGGTGTTACGGATGCCAACGAAATTTTACAGGAACTCGGTACACCGGGTTCATTGGAATTCCTTGATTCAGACGGCTATACAGCATGGGCAAACGGCGAAGAATACACACCGCTGCTTACCGGTTCTGATGTGAAGGGCGCCCAGGCATACACAGATACCTCATCAAACTCATCAAGTTCATTTGGTGTACAGCTTACATTTACAGATGAGGGTTCTACAAAATTTGCCGAAGCCACTAAGGCAAACTTAAATAAAATTATTTATATTGTATATGATGGTGAAGTAAAGAGTGCGCCGACTGTACAGTCAGAAATCACAGGCGGAACAGCATCCATTACCAATATGGAATCTTATGAATCAGCCGACACACTGGCAACTTTCGTAAGAATCGGTTCAATTCCGCTGACCTTACAGGAAGTTAGTTCTAACATCGTAGGTGCACAGTTAGGACATGATGCGATTACGACCAGCCTTTATGCAGCAATTCTCGGTCTGGTTTTATTATGTGTATTTATGATTGCAGTTTACCGTATTCCGGGTGTTGTCGCAACGATTGCATTATGGATTTACACAGCAGGTGTATTAATTTTAGTAAGCGTATATGATCTGACACTGACACTGCCGGGTATCGCAGGTATTATCCTCGGTATCGGTATGGCAGTTGATGCAAATGTCATTATTTATACACGAATCCGTGAAGAAATTGCAGCGGGCAGAGCCGTTGAAAGTGCCATTACAACCGGTTACAGCAAAGCGCTGTCAGCGATTGTCGACGGTAATGTGACAACACTGATTTCCGCAGCTGTTCTTTATATTTTCGGTTCAGGTCCGATTAAGGGCTTTGCAACGACACTGGCAGTCGGCATTGTAGCTTCAATGTTTACGGCACTTGTAATTACAAGAGTGATTATGAAGCTGCTTTATAACTTCGGATTTACCGATCCAAAGTGGTATGGCAAGACCGTACATAAAAAGACCTTTAACGTACTCGGTATCAGAAAATGGTGCTTTATCGGTTCAATCGTTGTCATCGTGGCAGGATTTATCGGTATGGGTGCATTTTCTGCAGCCGGTAAGAAGACTTTAAATTACAGCCTGGAATTTGTCGGCGGTACAACAACAACCTTTACATTTGATAAGGAATACACACAGGCAGAAATCGAAAATGACATGATTCCGATTATCAAAACAGCTGCAAATGTAACGGAAGTACAGCAGCAGAAGGTACAGAACAGTACAAAGGTATCCTTTAAGACAAAGGATTTAACATTAGACCAGCGTGAAGCAATGGAAAATGCAGTGACTGCAAAGTATCCGGTTCAGGATGGTACAATTGTAGAATCTGATACAATCAGTTCATCTGTCAGTGCAACGACAAAGCGAGATGCGTTTGTATCCGTCATTATTGCAACCGTTTGTATGCTGATTTACATCTGGTTCCGTTTCCGTGATATCCGCTTTGCGGCAGCCGCTGTTATTGCGCTGATTCACGATGTATTGATTGTGTTGACTTTTTATGCACTGGCAAGAGTATCTGTCGGAACAACGTTTATTGCATGTATGCTGACAATCGTCGGATATTCTATCAACGGTACAATCATTATCTTTGACAGAATTCGTGAGAAGTTAAAGAGTGCCAATGCAAAGACCGATATTACAGAACTTGTAAATTCTTCAATTACATATACATTTACAAGAAATGTCAATACGACACTGACAACACTCATTATGCTGGTATGCCTGTTAATCTTCGGCGTTGCATCTGTAAAAGAGTTTGCGGCACCATTGATTGTGGGTATTCTGGCAGGTGCTTATTCGTCAATCTGTATCACAAGTGCATTGTGGTATATCATGGGCGGAAAGAAGCGCGGTATTGTGAATGAACAGCCTGTAAAAGCAAAGACTTACGAAGACGGTGCGCAGGTTTAGACACACTGAGCAGTAAAAGTAAATTTGAGAAATCTGACAGGGGATTCTAAATAAAGAGTCCCCTGTTTTTTTAGAATGGAGAGCAAATGAAAAGTAAGTGGCTGGTATATGCCAAAAAAGCGGATTTTAAGGCGATAGAACAAAAATACGGAATTGACCAGGTAATTGCGCGGATTATGCGCAACCGTGATGTCTGCACCGATGAGGAAATGCAGATGTATTTAAACGGCAGTATTGACGGACTGCATGCACCGGAATTGTTAAAAGATGCACAAAAAGCGGTAGATATTTTAACGGAAAAAATCGCACGGCATAAAAAAATCCGGATTATTGGGGATTACGATATTGACGGAATTTGTTCGATTACAATTCTTTATAAAGCATTAAAAAAAGCTGGCGCAGATGTGGATTATGTTGTGCCGCACAGGATTACGGACGGATACGGGATTAATGAACATTTAATTGACAATGCTGCTGCCGAGGGGAAAGATACGATTCTGACCTGTGATAACGGCATTGCGGCAATTCCTCAGATTCAGTATGCAAAGGAACACGGGCTTACGGTGATTGTAACCGACCACCACGATATCCCGTTTACCGAAGAAAACGGCGAAAAGAAATTGCTGACATCCTGCGCTGATGCAATAGTAGACCCGAAGCAGCCGGACTGTGCATATCCGTTTGATAAAATCTGTGGCGCGGTTGTGGCATATAAGGTCATGCAGATTTTATATGAAAAACTGGGACTGGACAAGACGGACTTTAAAGAATATACGGAACTTGCGGCAATCGCAACGGTCGGCGATGTCGTGGATTTAAAAGATGAAAACCGTGTCATCGTCAGACAGGGGCTGGCATGGATTGCAACGACAAAAAATACCGGACTGCGGGCGCTTATTGAAGCCTGCGAGCTGGATGCGGCATATTTATCGGCATATCATATCGGATTTATCATCGGACCGTGTTTAAATGCCAGCGGACGGCTTGACACGGCACAGCGCGCAATTGAACTATTGTTATGCACCGAACCCGGTAAGGCACATGAAATGGCACAGGAATTGCGGGAATTAAATGAAGAACGCAAAAATATGACGGATACGGAAGCGAAAAAAGCAATTGAAATGGTCGAAGGAACGGATTTGTATGAAGATAACGTGTTGGTGGTGTATCTGCCGGAGTGCCATGAGAGCGTGGCGGGGATTATCGCAGGCCGTTTACGAGAGCATTTCTACAAGCCGTCGATTGTCATTACCGATGCGGCGGACGGCGCAAAGGGTTCGGGGCGCTCGATTGAAGGCTATAATATGTTTGAAGAAATCACAAAATGCAAGGAACTGCTTACAAAATTTGGCGGACATCCGATGGCGGCGGGTTTATCTCTTCCGACAGAAAATATTGACTTGTTCCGGGCGAAACTCAACCGCCAGCAGACTTTGACAGAAAAAGAACTGACACCGGTAACATGGATTGATGTTCCGATGCCGGTTTCGTATGCAAGTAAAAAGCTGGTGGAACAGCTCCGCGTACTAGAGCCGTTTGGAAAGGGCAACGAAAAGCCTGTTTTTGCCGACAGAAAGCTTACGGTGCGTTCCGCCAATATGATTGGAAAAAACAAAAATGTATTAAAAATGCAATTGGAAGATACGCAGGGACACGTTGTTGATGCAATTCAGTTTAAGGTGGAAGAAGAAGATATGCCGCTTCGTGGAAAAGAAATCTCCATTGTGTATTACCCGGATATTAATGAATTCAGAGGAAATCAGACGTTACAGTTTATCGTTCAGGAATGGTGCTATACAACTTGATATTACATAAAAAGTATGCTAAGGTAGGAACGAAGACAAGCAAAGGAGAGAAGAAAATGAGAAAAGGCATAAAAGTAACCGTATTACTTTTTAGTGCAGTCCTGCTTTTGGGACTGGCAGCATGCGGTAAAAAAAATGTGCAGAATCCGCAGACAACAGCGGCAGGAAGCGAAAATACTGCGGAAACCACAGCAGTTTTGAAACAGCAGATTAAAGTAGCGGCATTAAAAGGTCCGACGGCAATCGGCATGGTACAGCTGATGGAAAATGCCAAAGAGCAGACTGCTAAAAATGATTATGAATTTCAGATTGCGGCGACGGCAGATGAATTCAGTGCAGACCTGATTAAAGGCAATGTAGCGCTGGTGGCGCTTCCGTGTAACGCAGCAGCAACCCTGTATAATAAGAGCAACGGTAAAATCAGGATATTAGGAATTAATACGCTGGGTGTTTTATCAATTTTAGATACAGGCGATTCGGTGCAGACAGTTGCAGATTTGAAGGGAAAGACCATTTATACAACGGGAAAGGGAACGACACCGGAGTATACCCTGCGTTATCTGTTAAGCAGTGCCGGATTAAATCCTGACAGTGATGTGACAATCGAATTCAAATCCGAAGCGGCAGAAGTAGCGGCAGTCATGGCAAATGCAGGCACGGAAGAAGTGATTGCAATGCTCCCACAGCCGTATGCAGCAACGGTTTTAATGCAGCAGCCGGATACAAGAATTGCACTCGATGTCACCGAAGAATGGGAGAAGTTAAACGGTTCAGACAGCACCGTTGTTACAGGCGTTCTTGTGGTGAATACCGAATTTTATAAAAACAACCGTCAGGCAGTCGATGATTTCTTAAAAGAATATAAATCATCAGTTCAGTATGTAAACAGCAATGTGGACGGTGCGGCACAGCTCGTTGAAGATTTTGATATTTTCAAAGCGGCAGTGGCTAAAAAGGCAATTCCGAAGTGTAATATTACATTGATTACAGGACAGGAAATGCAGGATAAAGTTGAAAAGTATTTAAAGGTACTTTGCGATGCCAACCCGAATGCCGTAGGCGGTCAGATGCCAGATGACGGGTTTTATGTAAAATAGGTAGATCTGTAAAAACAGTATTTATAAAGGTAATTGCAGGTATATTTTCAGATAAAAAACACGATAAATAAAAACAGCCGTTTTTTCGGTGGCATACCCGGTCAGGAATCCTGCCGGATAAAGCACTGTAAGCGGCTGTTTTTGTATATATGAAACATGAATTTTAATGTGTATTGCGGTTGATAAATTCTGTGCGGTATTTGGAATACATAATCTTCTGGCTGTTGTACAGACTGTAATAGCCGGATAAAAGATAGCTTACGGCAATACAGAGCGCACAGTATTTCATGCCCGCCATATCAAACATTTCAATCGCAAGAATCAGTGATGTAATCGGACAGTTTGTGACACCGCAGAACACACTGACCATGCCGCAGGCGGCACAAAGTCCCGCAGGCAGACCGAAAAATCCCGATAAAAAGCTGCCGAGCGTCGCACCGATAAAAAGTGTCGGTACGATTTCACCGCCCTTAAAGCCGCCGCCGAGCGTGACGGAGGTAAAAAGGATTTTCAGTAAGAATACATACCATGCGCAGCGGGCTGTAAAGCTTGCGGCAATTACAGGCGCACCTGCGCCTAAAAAGTCTGTTGTCTGAAAGATGAAGCGGAGTGCAATTACCAAAAGTCCGGCAATAAAAATGCGGATAAACGGATTTTCAAAATAAGTTGTATACAGTCTGGAAGCCGTATGCAGTGCTACGCAGAACAGAATACTCACGCAGGCAAATAATACGGACATTAAAAGCATTTTTCCGCCGGAAGCGATTGTAAAATCAGGCAGTTCGCCGAGTGTAAAATGTGTTCCGGCAATGCCGAAATATTTTGCGATGCTCTGCGCTGTGAGTGCAGATACCACACATGGTACAAGTGCTGCGTAATACATCACACCGACACTGATGACTTCCATCGAAAAGACGGCAGCGGCAATCGGTGTGCCAAACAGAGCGGAAAAACAGGCGCTCATGCCGCACATAATCATAATACGCGTGTCTTTGTCATCAAAGTGCAGGAGCTTGGCAAAAAAGTTGCCAAGCGAACCGCCGACCTGCAGTGCCGCACCTTCACGTCCCGCAGAACCGCCGCAGAGGTGTGTCAGCAGGGTGGAAAGAATAATTAACGGCGCAACGTGTACCGGAACTTCGTCATTGGACTGGATAGCCGTAATGACAAGGTTTGTTCCGGTATTGCGGGTTTCCCCGGCGAGCCGGTAGCATAAGACAATCAGCAGTCCGGCAACCGGCAGTCCGAATAAAATCCATGGGTTTGTTTCGCGGAATACCGTGACCAGTCCCAATAGTTTATAAAAAAATGTACCGATAAGTCCGAGGACAACACCGCAGACAACCGAACAGGCAAGCCATTTGATAAAAGTCGTCACCGCAAACATCAGGCGGTGCAGGACAACCTTTATTTCATCTGTGTTAAAGTTTGTTTTCATGGTTTTGTCACGACCTTTTTACTCATATTGCTGTTGTGATAAGCTACGTCCATGGTGACATCCTTCGTAAACCATGACGGCGGGATATAGGCATTGGCTTCCTCAATGGATTCAAATTCAACTTCGGCGAGTGTCAGTCCCGAAAACACACCTTCAAATAAATCCAATTCAATCGTTTTCCCTGTTCCGTCCGGGATTTCATAGCGTTTTTTGGTGATAATATTGCCGTCTGCCTTGGCAAGCAGATGTTCATAGGACTCCGCTGTTAGTGGCAGGTTGTATTCTTCGCGTGCCATCATCCCACTGCCTTTGTAGGTCAGATAATAGGAATCGTTATCTTTTCTGATCCGTACAACAGGATGGGTTGAAAGGTAGCCCTGTTCAATGACACGGCAGTGATAGTCCTTTAAATTTGCCGGTACTTCCGATACCAGATATTTGCGTTCAATTTCCATAATACTCCTCGTTTCTAAGCAACTTGTTGCGAAGAGGCGATGAGAAATTCGTAAAGGCGATTTCTCATCTGCCATTCTATTCCGACAGTTCTTCCCACTTTTCATACAGCGCATCGAGTTCCTCGGAAAGCTTCGTGCTTTCCTTGTGCAGTTCCAAAAGACGTGCCGTATCGGTACAGACCTCCGGAAGTGCGGATTCTTCCTCAATTGCTTTTAAGCGGTCTTCAATGACGGTAATCCGTTCTTCGGTTTTTTTCAGCTCATTTTTTTTCTTCTTTAACAGTGCCTGTTCTTCCTTAGACTGTTTCCAGTCCGCTTTTGCAGATTCCTTCTGGGCGTTTTTCTGTGCGGCAGAAACGGCGGAAGAAGAATCCGCCGGTTTGCCGGCAAGCGCGGCGGCTGTCAGGGCATCTTTCTTTTCAATATAATAATCGTAGTTGCCGATGTAATTGACGGTTGTCTGTCCGACCAGCTCAATAATACGTGTTGCCGTGGTATTGATAAAATAACGGTCGTGCGATACATATAAAACCGTACCGGTATACGAATTTAACGCATTTTCAAGAATTTCCTTTGAAACCATGTCTAAATGGTTGGTTGGTTCATCTAAGATTAAAAAGTTTGCGTTGGATAACATCAGTTTTGCCAGTGAAACACGTCCGCGTTCTCCACCGCTTAAATCACGGATATACTTAAACACATCGTCATTCGTAAACAAAAATGCCGCAAGGGTGTTGCGGATTTGTGTATTGTTTAAATCCGGGTAGGCATCCTGCAATTCGTCAAACAAGGTTTTGTCCGGGTCTAATACGTGGTGCTCCTGGTCGTAGTAGCCAATCGTTACTTTAGAGCCGAGCTTGATTTCACCGGAGTCGGCAGGCAGAATATCGTTGATAATTTTTAAAATCGTTGTTTTTCCCGTACCGTTATTGCCAATCAGGGCAACCCGTTCCCCGCGCTTAATGTCAAAGCTGATGTCAGTAAAAAGTGTATTGTCGTCAAATGCTTTGCTTAAATGCGAAACGCTTAAAACATCATTGCCGCTGATAACGGACGGATTCAGCTCGATATTCATTTTGTCGTTTATTTCTGCCGGTTTGTCGACAACTTCCAGTTTGTCCAGCATTTTTTCACGGCTTTCGGCACGTTTAATGGATTTTTCACGGTTAAACTGCTTTAATTTTGTGATAACCTCCTGCTGATGCTTGATTTCCCGCTGCTGGTTTAAATATTCCTTTAATTGCATATTGCGCAGAATCTTTTTCTTGTCGGCATAAGCGGTATAATTGCCGGAAAATACCGTCACATGTGTATTTTCAATTTCAATAATTTTTGTGACAATTCTGTCAAGGAAGTAACGGTCATGCGCAACGATGATGACACTGCCGTTATATCCAAGCAGATAATTTTCAAGCCAGCGGATAGACTCCATATCTAAGTGGTTAGTCGGCTCGTCCAGTAAAATAATATCCGGCTTGGAAAGCAGAAGCTTACCAAGCGCAACGCGTGTCTTCTGACCGCCGGAGAGGGTACTGACAGGCAGGGAGAAATCATCTTCTGTAAATCCGAGACCCTTTAACACACCGACAATCTCACTTTGGTACGCATAGCCGTTTTCCAGTTCAAACTGGTGGTTCATTTTGGTGTATTGGTCTAACAGTGTATCTAACTGTTCACCTGTGGCATTTTTCATCTGCTGTTCGGTTTCGCGGATTTTTTCTTCCAGTGCGATAATGTCTTTTTTTACGGAAAGCAGTTCGTCATAAATTGTACCGTCAGAAGAAAGATTCTGATGCTGTGCAAGATACCCTAAAGTCTTATCTTTAGAAATCGTGACCGTTCCGTCATCTGCGGGAAGCCTGCCCATAATGATTTTTAAAAGAGTGGATTTACCGGCGCCGTTTGGTCCGACAATCGCCGCTTTTTCCCGTTCTTCTATATGAAAAGAGCAGTCGGAAAGAATCGTATCTGTTCCGAAAGTCTTTGTGATGTTGTTGCATGATAAAATCATAATGCAAAGATTCCTTTCGTATCGTAAAGTCTTTTATCATTTATTATACATGAAAAGACAGGGGTTGTCATGTAAAAATATTTTGACTTTGCACGCGTTCTTAGTATATACTTATAAAGTTGCACATTCATTAAGTAGAAACAGATAGAGGATTATAGATGAAATTTGAAGAATTAAATATCGATGAGAGAATATTAAGAGCAGTAGAAGACATGGGATTTGAGGAAGCATCACCGATTCAGGCAAATGCGATTCCTGCGGTGCTTGAAGGTAGGGACGTTGTCGGACAGGCACAGACCGGTACCGGTAAAACTGCCGCATACAGCATTCCGATGTTACAGAAAATCGACCCGGATTTAAAAAAGGTGCAGGCAATCGTACTCTGCCCGACCAGAGAACTTGCTGTGCAGGTATCTGAAGAAATCAGAAAGCTTGCCAAGTACATGAGCGACATTAAGGTACTTCCGGTTTACGGCGGACAGGAAATTGTCAAGCAGATTAAGTCATTAAAAGCAGGCGTGCAGATTGTAGTCGGTACACCGGGACGTGTAATGGACCATATGAGAAGAAAGACCGTAAAGTTTGACCACGTTTCCATGGTTATCTTAGATGAAGCCGATGAAATGTTAGATATGGGCTTCCGTGAAGATATGGAAACGATTCTTACCGATACACCAAAAGACCGTCAGACCGTGCTTTTCTCCGCAACGATGCCGAAAGCCATTATGGATATTGCAAAACGTTTCCAGAATGATGCACAGGTCATTAAAGTTGTCAGAAAAGAACTGACGGTAGAAAATATTGAACAGTATTATTACGAAGTTCGTCCGAAGAACAAATGTGAAGTGCTTTGCAGACTGATTGACATTTATAATCCGAGATTATCTGTCGTATTCTGTAATACAAAGCGCCAGGTAGACGAACTCATTTCCGATTTAAAGGGCAGAGGATACTTTGCCGACGGAATCCACGGCGATATGAAGCAGGCACAGCGTGACCGTGTGATGGCAGATTTCAGAAACGGAAAGACTGAGATTTTAATTGCAACAGATGTTGCGGCAAGAGGCATTGATGTGGATGACGTGGATATTGTATTCAACTACGATTTACCGCAGGACGAAGAATACTATGTACACAGAATCGGAAGAACAGGCCGTGCGGGCAGAGAAGGTCTGGCACTGACATTTATATCAGGAAAAGAAGTTTATAAGTTAAAGGATATCGAGCATTACTGTAAAACAAAGATTAAGGCAAAGCCGATTCCTTCATTAGATGATGTAAAGAATACAAAGCTGGAAGTGCTTTTTGAAAAAATTAAGGAAACCATTGCAGAAGGTGGAATTTCTGATATGATAGAAATGGTTGAAAATCATGTCAATGATGAAGATTATACTTCAATGGATATGGCGGCGGCGCTTTTAAAAATGGTTATTGGCGATTCGCTTGACAGAGATGATGATGTGGAAGAAGTCCATTTTGATATGTATGAGGACGATAACCGCATGGTACGTCTGTTTATCAATGTGGGTAAGAAAGATAAAATCAAGCCAGCCAATATTTTAGGTGCGATTGCGGGCGAGAGCGGTATGCCGGGTAAATTAGTCGGTGCGATTGACATGCTTGACAATTATACCTTTGTAGAAGTCCCTGCAAAACATGCCGATAAAGTATTAAAGGCAATGTCTAATGCAAAGATTAAGGGCAGAAGCATTAATATCGAAAAGGCACAGGGCGGCAGAAAGAAGAAGGGAAGACGCAAGTAAATCATGAATGCGGCAGAGATTGAAGAACTGCTTACAAAGCTGGTGCAGATTCCGGCGCCGACAGGCAGGGAACAGAAAAGGGCAGAATACATTACAGACTGGTTAAAGGAATTGGGATACCACCCGTTTACAGATGCGGCAGGCAATGTCATTGTGGAAATGAAGGTGCAGGAGGGCGGTTATACCGTACTTATGGCACACATGGATACCGTGTTTGAAGATGTAGACATTTCTGTAGTAAAAAATGCAAACATCCTAAGTGCGCCCGGAATTGGCGATGATACGTGCAATGCCGCCTTTTTAATGGCGGTAATGAAGACACTTATCGGGCAAAAATGTAGACCTTTAAAGAATCTGCTGTTCGTTTTCGACACCGGTGAAGAAGGACTTGGCAACTGCCGCGGAACACGACAGCTCATGCAGGATTATAAGGATAAGGTAGATGAGGTTATTTCATTTGATTTAGGCAGTGATGCGGTTTGTGTCAAAGCGGTCGGCTCAAAACGCTACCGTGTGACAGTGACGGCGCCGGGCGGACATTCATTTCACGCATTCGGACAAAAAGGTGCGATTGAAACGGCGGCAGAAATTATTCATGAAATTTACCGCATAAAGCCCTGCGAAGGCACGCAGACAACGTATAATGTCGGAATGATAGAAGGCGGTACCTCGGTCAATACGATTGCACAAAAGTGTACATTTCTTGCAGAAGTGCGCTCCGATGATGCGCAGGCACTGCAAAAGATTGACGGACAGCTCTGCAATATTTTTGATTCTTTTAATAATACAGAGAATTTTGCCAAAGTGCAGATATCGTATGAACTGACCGGTTTCCGTCCGACAGGAAACGGTGTACCCGAAGCGGCACAAAAGGCGCTTGCAGATGAAGCGGCAGAGGTACTTTTTAAATATACAGGGAAGCAGCCGGTACGGCGCAGTGGTTCAACAGACTGCAATATCCCGCTGTCCATGGGAATCCCGGCGGTCAGTTTCGGCGGCTACAGAGGCGGCGGTGCGCATACAAGACAGGAGTGGGTCGATGCCGGCTCCTTTGAAGAAGGCTATAACATTCTTTTAGCATTTATAGGGAAATATTTCATATGGAAAAACTGATACAATTAGACAATCTGAATATGCAGGAAGCCCTGCGGTATCTTGGAAGCGGCGGACAGACCCCGGATAGTGCGTTTATGGCATTGATGAAGGACTGTGAGAAAACGGTGCTAGCACAGGCAAGACCGCGCTATGTCTACCGCATTTTTGATATCAGCGAATGTGATGAGGGCATGCGTGCAGAAGGCACGGATTTTATACTGCGCGGCAATTCCATAAAAAAACATTTAAAGGGCTGTGAAAAGGCGGCGTTTTTTGCAGCAACCATATCGGATGGAATCGACAGACAGTTACGGATTGCACAGGTATCCGACATTACGAAAGCATTTGTAATGGACAGCCTTGCAAGCGTGGCAGTCGAGCAGGTATGTGATAAATTTGAGCAGATTTTAAAGGAGCAGACACAGGGGTATTATCAGACCTTCCGTTTTGGACTGGGCTATGGCGATTTGCCGATAGAACAGCAAAAAGATTTTGTGGCACTGCTTAATGCTCCGAAGCAGATTGGATTAAGTGTCAGCAGTTCATTTATGCTGATTCCGACAAAGTCCGTAACAGCGGTTATCGGGTTGTCCAAAGAACCGGTAAAGGGTGTGGCAAGAGGCTGTCAGACCTGTAATATGAGAGAAAAATGTCAGTACAGAATAAAGGGTGGTCATTGTAATGGATAAAAATTTTAGGGAACTCTTGAAAAAAGAATACGTTGTATTTGACGGCGCAATGGGAACAATGCTTCAGGCGGCAGGCATGAAAATGGGCGAAACACCGGAAGTATTAAGTATTACCCAGCCACAGCTTTTAGTCGGGATTCATGAAAAGTATCTGCGTGCGGGTGCAGATGTCATCTATGCCAACACATTCGGTGCAAACCGTTATAAGCTGGAAGAATGCGGAAAAAGTGTTGATGAGATTGTAAAGGCATCCATTAAAAATGCAAAGCAGGCATGTGAAAATGTCAATCCGCAGGCACTTGTCGCTTTAGATGTTGGTCCGATTGGACAGCTTTTAGAGCCGACCGGTACACTTTCTTTTGAAGAAGCTTATGATATGTACCGTGAAATCGTCGAAGCGGGCAGCGCGGCAGGCGCAGACCTTGTCGTTTTTGAAACCATGACCGATTTGCTTGAATGTAAAGCGGCGGTACTTGCGGCAAAAGAACATTCGGATTTACCGGTAGCGGTTACAATGACTTTTGAAATCAATCAGAGAACTTTCACAGGCTGTTGTATTGAATCCATGGCACTGACCCTTAGCGGACTGGGTGTAGATGCGCTGGGTGTCAACTGTTCGTTAGGACCGGCAGAATTAGAGCCGGTCGTTGCAAAGCTTTCCGAGTGGACAAACCTGCCGGTTATCGTGAAACCGAATGCGGGACTTCCCGACCCTGTTACCAATGAATACAATGTATCGCCGGAAGAATTTGCACAGATGATGAAGAACCTGCGCAAATACGGCATTAAAGTATTCGGCGGCTGCTGTGGTACAACACCGGATTTTATCCGCTGTGTATCCGAAATGCTGCATACGGACGGCAATGCAGGTTTCTGGCATGAAAAGGAAATTCCGGCAGCAGTCTGCTCACCTACAAAGGCAGTGACAATTACGGAACCGCGTATCATCGGGGAACGTATCAATCCGACCGGTAAGAAGCTGTTTAAGGAAGCCCTGCTGCGCGGCGATATGGACTACATTTTAAATCAGGCATTGGAGCAGATTGGTGCGGGTGCGGATATTCTCGATGTTAATGTCGGACTGCCGGGAATTGATGAAAAAGAAATGATGATTTCTGCCGTAAAGTCTATTCAGGCAATTGTTGATGTACCGTTACAGGTGGATTCCACGATTCCGGAAGTATTAGATGCGGCACTCCGTGTATACAACGGAAAACCGATTGTCAATTCGGTCAACGGCGAGGAAAAGTCCTTAAAGGCAGTGCTTCCGCTTGTAAAAAAATACGGTGCGGCAGTTGTCGGTCTTACACTGGATGAGAATGGAATCCCGCCAAAGGCAGAAGACCGTTTTAAGATTGCACAGCGTATTTTAGAGCGTGCGCAGGCAATCGGTATTCCAAAGGAAAATGTCTATATTGACTGTCTGACACTGACGGCTTCCGCGGAGCAGGAAGGTGTTATGGAAACGTTAAATGCAGTTTACCGTGTAAAACATGAGTTAGGCTTAAAAACCGTACTGGGCGTGTCAAACATTTCCTTCGGTCTGCCAAACAGAGTGTTAGTCAACCACATTTTCTTAACCATGGCGCTGCAAAACGGCTTAGACCTTCCGATTATCAATCCGAATATTCCAGAAATGACGGGGGCGGTCAGAGCTTACAAACTGCTTGCCAATATTGATAAAAATTCAGTGGATTATATTAAAGCCTATGCTAATATGCCAAAGGTTGAAAAAATCAATCCAGCGGCGAAACCGGCAGGAGCAGGAAATGCAGGAACAGGTGCGGCACCGGCGGGAGCACAGTCTTTAGATGTATCGGCGGGTGACTGTAAAGAGCAGTTATTCCATGCGGTTTATGCAGGCTTAAAAAATGAGGGCGCGAACCTCACAAGAGAACTGTTAAAAGACAATGACTCCATGGTAATTGTCAATGAAGTGCTGATTCCGGCATTGGATAAAATCGGCGAGGACTTTGAAAAGGGAACGCTGTTCCTGCCGCAGCTGATTATGGCAGCTTCCGTTGCACAGGCGGCATTTGAAGTCATTCGTGAACATATGGTGCAGAGTAACGCCGCACCGGTCAGCAAAGGCAAAATCGTCATTGCAACCGTCAAAGGTGATATTCACGACATCGGTAAAAATATTGTAAAGGTTCTGCTTGAAAATTACGGTTATGACGTGATTGACCTCGGAAAAGACGTGGAATATCAGGCGGTCGTTGATGCAGTCCGTGAAAATGATGTCAAGCTGGTCGGACTTTCCGCCCTGATGACAACGACCCTCGTTTCCATGAAAAAGACGATTGAACTGCTTCATGAAAATGAGCTGGATTGCAAAATTATGGTAGGCGGTGCGGTTCTGACACCGGAATATGCCAAAGAAATTCATGCCGACTTTTATGCAAAGGATGCCAAGGAATCCGTAGATATTGCAAAAAGAGTGCTGGGGTGATATAATAAAAAGTATTATAATAACCACGGATTGTTTCGTGCTGCGCACTCTCACAATCCGGTCCGCTATTCGCATATCGTGGGAATTCATCCCACTTTTATGCTCATAGCGGGCGGGTCCCAAGGTCGTTCACCCACATATGAGCAAGCGCATGTGGGTTCAGATCTTTTGACTCTGGTATCCGAAGATACATTGAAAAGAAAGCATGGTGACATGAGTATGGAAGAAACAAAAAAGATATCAGCTGCGGTAATCAGACGTCTGCCACGATATTACAGATATCTGGGCGAGCTGATTGAGAGCGGAGTACAGAGAATATCTTCAAAGGAATTAAGTGCAAAGATGAAAGTAACCGCTTCACAGATTCGTCAGGATTTAAACAATTTTGGCGGCTTTGGACAGCAGGGTTACGGTTATAATGTGAAGTATCTTTATGATGAAATTGCCAAAATTTTAGGAATTGACCGTCCGCATAATATGATTATTATCGGTGCGGGTAACTTAGGTCAGGCAATTGTCAATTATGAGGACTTTGAAAAACGTGGATTTGTGATTAAAGGAGTCTTTGATAACAATCCGGAGATGGAAGGAAAGACAATCCGTGGAATCCCGGTGATGATGATGGATGCCGTTTCTGATTTTATTAAGAGAAATGAAATCGAGATTGTAGCACTGACGATTCCCAAAAAAGCAGCAAAAGAAGTCGGTAAGCTGGTAGCAGATGCCGGAATTAAGGCAATTTGGAATTTTGCCCATACAGATTTGAATCTTCCGGATGAAGTCATTGTTGAAAATGTACATTTATCAGAAAGCCTGATGCGCCTTTCGTATACCATTGCAAATGAAGGACGGTAGAAAAAGATTTACAAAGGGGGAATAGCGGATGGCACAGCTTACATATAAGGCAATGAAGGATAATGCGGCTTTGAAAAATCTGCCGATTTTAACGCTTGACCAACGGTGGTACAGACTTGTGCCGGAATCTGTAAAAACAGATGAAATCCGTTACTGGGAAAAACGTGTCAATGAACTGCTCAAAAAACAGGGGCAGGTCAACGAAGACCTGATTCAGGTAAAAAAGATTAGAAAAGGATTGTTCCGGGGCATTGTTAATCATATGAACCAGAATGACGAAGATCCGAAAAAGCAGAAAATTATGGATGAAAGCCAGCGGCTGATTTATGAAGCAAGAGATAAAATCTCCCAGCTAGAAGATGAATCGGACGAAGTGCCTAAAAAACTTCGCATAGCAAACATGCATCTTTTTTATGAAACAGTCAAAATGTGTTATGAAAAAATCAACCGCAACAATAAAGACCTGGAGCGGCTGGAAGCATGGATTGAAGACACGCGGATTAAACTTAAGAAAAATTTACTGGTCAAGCAGGACAAAGAGGATATGAACGAGCAGATGTATTCTTATATGCATGCGATCTTAGGTCCTGAAATCATGAGTGAATTAGACCGGTTAAATGAGAATGACGAATAGAAGAAAGCTGCTGTGCGGGAAGAAGTCCGTATGGCGGCTTTTTGTTTTACAGGGCAGGAGGGTGTTTATGAAGAAATTAATGAATGGTGCGCAGATGAAAAGGATTGATGTGTATTCGATTCAGGAGGTGGGGATTCCTTCACTGGTTTTGATGGAGCGGGCGGCACTTTGTGTGACGGAGGCGGTGCTTGAAAAGATTAAAAAGACGGATAAGGTGCTGTGCGTGTGCGGAAGCGGCAATAACGGTGCGGATGGCATGGCGGTAGCACGTCAGCTGACAGAACGTGGAATTTCGGCAGAGGTGTATACGACAGCAGAGGAAGGAAAAGGAACAGAAGAGTTAAATCGGCAGCGTGCGATTTTGCAGAAACTGGGAATTGTGTTTGTGAACGACATTCCTGCCGGTGAATATAATTGTATTATAGATGCTGTTTTTGGCATCGGTTTATCAAGAACAATTACAGGCAGATATGAACAGATTATTGAAAAAATCAATGCGGCAAAGGATACGGGAAGCCTGATTGTGGCAGTAGATACGCCATCGGGAATTAATGCCGGGGACGGACAGGTCATGGGCTGTGCCGTAAGGGCAGACATGACGGTGACCTTCGGCTTTGCAAAATGCGGGCTGTGCCTGTATCCGGGAAGAATATACGCAGGAGAACTGTGTGTTGCCAATGCCGGTTTTGCCGACGTCCGCACAATTCCAGAAATCTGGGAGCAGGCGGCATTTACAATGGAAGATACAGACATTGCGGCTTTTTTTGACCGTCCGGCGGATACAAATAAGGGCAGCTACGGAAAACTGTTGATTGTGGCAGGCTCTGAAAATATGGCGGGAGCGGCAGCACTTTCTGCAAGGGCGGCATACCGTACCGGCTGCGGACTTGTGAAGGTTTTCACACACGAAAACAACCGTACCGTTGTATTAACGCATGTGCCGGAAGCGGTTATGGTAACATATAAAGATACCGCAGATATAAAAGAAAAGCTTGCAGGGGAGCTGGACTGGGCAGACTGCGTGGTGGCAGGACCGGGGCTTTCCAAATCAGATACGGCAAAAGAAATTGTAGCCGAGATGATAGCCTATCAGCCTAAAAGAGAAAAAAGGCTTCCGGTGCTTCTGGATGCAGACGCATTAAACATCATTGCTGAAAACAGAAAACTGTTAAGCGGGATTGCAGAGAATGAAGGCAGCTCCAAGCAGTACGTGTATACGCCGCATATGGGGGAAGCAGCAAGACTGTCCGGCAAAAGTATCGCTCAGTTAAAAGAAACGTCCTGTGAATCTGCAAAGGAGCTGGCACAAAAACTGTGCGGAGTCTGCGTTTTAAAAGATGCGGCAACGGTCGTATCGGATGGTAGCCGCATTTATATTAATACTTCCGGCAACTCTGGTATGTCAACGGCAGGCGCAGGCGATACGCTCACGGGGATTCTTGCAGGGAGCGTGCTTGCCGGGCGGACACAGAAGAACGGAAAAGAAAATGCTTCATACGAATTTTTTGAAAAAATCTGCATGGGGGTCTATCTGCATGGCAGGGCAGGCGATGCGGCAGCAGACAGATTTGGCAATGCAGGCATGAAAGCCATGGACATTGCAGATGCAGTGGCAAATGTGCTTAAAGAGAACTAGACATTTTTTGAAGTTGTTGTATAATACTAAGAAGCAAATACATAAGTCTGAGGAAAAGAAAAATGAAGAATAATAAGTATTATAGAGTATATGCAGAAATTAATTTAGATGCTATTGTGAAAAATGTTGATAATCTGATGGCACTGACAAAGGAAAATACGGGCACACTTGCAGTTGTAAAGGCAGACGGCTACGGACACGGCGATGTCGCAGTGGCAAAGGCAGTTGCGCAAAAAGTAACGGGCTATGCCGTGGCAACACTTGATGAAGCAGTCAATCTGCGTGAAAACGGTGTGAAAAAGCCGATTCTGGTGCTGGGGTATGTAGATCCGTACGAGTTTGATATTCTGGTATCCCATGAAATTACGGCAACCGTATTTGATGTGGAAACGGCACAATTACTTGCAGATGCTGCAAGGGTGCAGAAAAAACAGGCACACTGCCATATCAAAGTTGATACCGGTATGCGAAGAATCGGACTGGAACCGGATGAGAATGGTATTGCCATTGTAAAGCAGATTACGGCATTAAAGGAATTGTCCGCAGACGGCATTTTTACACATTTTGCGGCATCGGATGAAACTGACAAGACATCGGCAGAACATCAGTTTAAATTATTTACGGATTTTACAGGACGTCTTGAAAAAGAAGGAATTCATTTTACATACAGACACTGTGCAAACAGTGCGGCGGTGATTGATATGCCGCAGGTGGACCTGGATATGGTAAGACTGGGAATTGCCATGTATGGCATGTATCCGTCAGATGAGGTCAAAAAAGAAAAGGTGGAATTATTCCCAGCGCTGGATTTAAAAAGCCACGTTACGATGGTAAAAGAAATTCCGGCAGGCGAAAAGGTCAGCTACGGCGGTACATTTACAACGACAAGAACCACAAAGCTTGCGACCGTTTCAGTCGGTTATGGTGACGGTTATCCAAGGGCTTTATCGTCTAAGGGATATGTTTTGGTCCGGGGGCAGAAAGCCCCGATTGTCGGCAGGGTCTGCATGGATCAGATGATGGTAGACGTAACGGATATTGAAAATGTCACAAGAGCGGATATTGTCACGTTGATTGGAAAAGATGGTGATGCAGAGATTACAGTGGAAGAAATCGCAGCACTGGCAGGTACATTTAATTATGAATTTGTCTGTGATCTGGGCAAGCGGATTCCACGCAGCTATTATCTGAACGGAGAATATATCGGAACACATGACTGTTTCCGCGAAAACTGGAATTTGAAAAATTTATAAAAAATGAATACACGCCCGCAAGCTGGAAATACTAAGCATATAAACAAAAAGTGCTTTGGGGAGTGTGAATAATTTTGGTAATCAGACGAGGAGATATTTTTTATGCGGATTTAAGACCGGTTGTCGGTTCGGAACAGGGCGGTGTCAGACCGGTGCTTATCATACAGAACGATACAGGAAACAAACACAGCCCGACAGTTATCTGTGCTGCAATTACATCAAAAATGAACAAGGCAAAGCTGCCTACCCATGTAGAGATTGATTCTATGCGGTATGATATTGTCAAAGATTCAGTGATTCTTTTAGAACAGCTGCGGACAATTGATAAAAAAAGATTAAAGGATAAAGTGTGTCATTTAGACAATGAAATTATCAGTCAGGTGAATAAGGCACTTTATATTAGTCTTGAAATGGGGAACAGCCTGGCAGGACGTAAATAAATGCGCCTTATGGCGCGACTGGCAGGCTGTATTTATTGACTATATAAGGATGTATATGATATAATTGTTAACGAATTTATAATGATTCTGGTATAATGTCAGAAATTTTACAAAAAGAGATTTATAAAGGAAGGAAAATTTAAAATGAATGATGCGCACCCCGCGGATGGGAACGAAGGACTGCTTTCAGCTTTATTCCGTAAGCTTGGAACAAGAGGGAAAAGAGATGATGATGTAACCGGTGAAGAAATCAAAGACATGGTCAATGAAGGACATGAACATGGTGTACTGAATGAAAATGAAGCCGAGATGATTAACAATATTTTTGAATTCGGTGAAAAACAGGCACAGGATGTCATGACACACCGTAAAAGCATTGCAGCAATTGACAGTACGGCGACCGTACAGGAAGCTTTTGATTTCATTATGAATGAAAGTTATTCCCGTTATCCGGTGATAGATGGGGATATTGATAATATTATGGGAATTTTGCATATACGGGATTTATTAAAAGTATATGTAGACGAACAAAAACGCAGTAAACAGCTGTCAGAAATCAAAGACCAGGTGCTTTTTGATGCGTATTACATACCTGAAACAAGAAATATCAGTCTGTTGTTTAAAGAAATGCAATCTAAAAAGGTACATATAGCGGTTGTTGTTGATGAATACGGACAGACCGCAGGCATTGTAACGATGGAAGATATTCTTGAGGAAATTGTAGGAAATATTCAGGATGAATATGATGAGGAAGAAGAGCTGATCAGCCGTATGGATGACGGTTCGTATATGATTGACGGTCAGACAACTTTGGAAGAACTGGAAGAATTGTTTAATATTCATTTTGAATGTGAAGATATTGATACAATTAATGGCTATATGATATATAAGCTTGGAAAGATTCCGGAAGAACAGGAGCAGTTTCAAATGGAATGCGGCGGATATCTGTTTGATGTGGCAGAGGTCGCAGACAAGATGATTCGCAAAGTCAGAGTGACAAAAATACAGGAGAAGGAGCAGACAACAGAAAATGAGTAATTACAGAATTGAAACAAAGTGTATTCAGAGCGGATGGGAGCCAAAGAATGGAGAACCGAGAATTCTTCCGATTATCCAGAGTACAACGTTTAAGTATGAGTCCAGTGATGAGATGGGGGCATTGTTTGATCTGGAAAAGGAAGGATATTTTTATTCAAGATTACAGAATCCGACGAATGATTATGTTGCGAAAAAGATTTGTGATTTAGAGGGAGGTTATGCGGCGATGCTGACAGCCTCCGGTCAGGCTGCCAATTTCTACGCAGTGTTTAATATCTGTGAAGCGGGTGATCACTTTATCAGTACGTCAGCCATTTATGGCGGTACGTTTAACCTGTTTGGTGTAACAATGAAAAAACTGGGAATTGATGTGACATTTGTAGATCCTGAAGCAACAGAGGAAGAGATTCAGGCGGCGTTCCGTCCGAATACAAAGTGTATTTTTGGCGAAACGATTGCCAATCCGGCACTCGTTGTTCTTGATTTGGAAAAGTTTGCAAAGCTTGCCCATAAAAACGGTGTACCGTTTATTGTAGACAATACCTTTGCAACACCGGTTAACTGTCATGCGTTTGACTTTGGCGTGGATATTGTGACACATGCGACGACAAAGTATATGGATGGACATGCAGCAACAATCGGCGGCTGTATCGTAGACAGCGGTAATTTTGACTGGGAAAAATATGCAGATAAGTTTCCGGGACTGACAACACCGGATGAATCTTATCACGGCGTGATTTATACACAGCGTTTTGGCAAAGGGGCTTACATTACCAAGGCAACCAGCCAGCTGATGCGTGATCTGGGGTCTGTACAGTCACCGGAAAATGCGTTCTTAATTAATCTCGGATTGGAAACACTGGCACTGCGTATGGAAAGACACTGCAGCAACGCGCTTGCGGTAGCAAAATTCTTAGAGCAGAATGAACATGTGGCATGGGTTAATTACGCAGATTTGGAAAGCAGTAAATATCACGCATTACAGCAGAAATATATGCCTAATGGTACATGTGGGGTTGTTTCCTTTGGTTTAAAGGGTGACAGGGCAACGGCAGTGAAATTCATGGATCATTTAAAAATGATTGCCATTGTAACCCACGTTGCGGATGCAAGGACATCTGTTCTTCATCCTGCAAGCCATACACACAGACAGTTAAGTGACGAACAGCTTGCAGAGGCAGGCGTTCAGCCGGATTTAATCCGTCTTTCAGTGGGTATTGAAAATGTGGCGGATATTATTGATGATATTCAGCAGGCATTAGAGGTGACATTTGCATCATAAAGCTGTGGCTATAAGGGAAATGTAATCTTAAAGCCGCATGAGTGGCAAAGGGGGTGTCAAAATGTCTGGGGAAATAGACGGAAAAACAGGAAGTGGAACACCGGAGGCGAATTTTACATTAAGCAATAATTTTGCAGTTGTAATGGGCGATGAACGTTTTTACAGGCTGTTTGGGGAAAAAACACTTTATGCATTTAATATGCTTATACATCCAAAGGATCGTCAGGATTTTGAATCGTTTATGGAGTCGGAAGATGCGGCGGCTTATGCGGTTGTACGGTGTATGACCGCAAATGATTTATATCGCTGGTTTATGCTGGAAAAAAATAATGAACAGGTAAAATCGGAGCAGATGACTAATATTCACTTGAAGGATATTTGTCTGGTCAGTGCCAGGTTTGGCATGTATATGGATCGTATCAGGAAATATCGTGCAGTGATGAATATGATTCAGGATAAAATGTTTGAATATAATCATCACACCGGAATTTTTACAATATACTGTTATGTCAACAACCGTTCTGAGATTATTGAAAAAGACGATTTAAAGGCATGGGAAGAACGCATGATGCGTCTGGGTTTTATTGATGAAAAACAGCAGGCGGCATTCAGACGGCTCTGTGATAATATACAGGCAGGTTCTGAAAGCTTTGCAACGACCCTGCGTACAACGCTGATGTCTAAAGGGGAACGCATGGATGTTCTGCGTTTCAGGGGACAGACCATTTATAATGGAGAAGAACGTGTGCTTACCATAGGATTGATTACAGAGCAGGGAAACCGCATGACAGGTACGGACATTTTACTGGATTCGGCAGTCGTCAATCAGGATTCTGCAACTGGCGTCCTGAATAAAAAAACGGTGACAGATGAAGCGACGGCAGCGATTAATCTTGCCAATGTGGTGGGCTGCGACCACAGTATGTATCTGATGGTGTGGGATATTGATGACTTTAAACAGGTCAATGACACTTATGGACACTATTTCGGGGATGAGGTTATTAAGCATCTGGCAACAGAGCTGAACCGTGCAGTGGCGAACCGTGGATTAGTAGGCAGAATCGGCGGCGATGAATTTTTGGTACTGTTAAAGGAAGCAAGTGGAGAAGATACCTTAAGAAGTCTGTTAAAGGCGGTCCGCAAAAAGCTGAAAGTGGAGCTGACACAGGAAAAGCCGGATTATGAATTTTCAGCATCCATCGGTATTTCCCAGTACGGAAAAGATGGAACGGATTATGAAACACTGTTTAAAATCGCAGACGGTGCATTGTATATTGCCAAAGAAAAGGGAAAAGACCGGTTTATCGTATATGATAAGGAAAAACACGGACATCTGCTGACAGAAGACGGATACTGTCATAAAAAGACAGCGGGTGTTGATTTTATGCGTCCGATGGATAAGGTGGAGCTGTCAACGAATCTGATGCTGAAAGTTTTCAACGGCGGTATGGATGTGGCAGAGGAAGTGCTGATGGAGCTTATGGATAAGATGAATATTCATGGCATGACGATTTATAAGGCACCGTCCATGGAATGCCGGAAAACGCTGGGGCATTATGAAAAAGAGCCGGGAACACAGCTTTGTCTGTCGGAAGAGAAGTATCTTGCACGTTTTGATGAGCATCATATTCACGTGATTAATAATACCGCATCCATAGCAGTTGAGTATCCACAGGTTTACGAACATTTTAAGCAGAATAATATTGGTTCGGCGCTGCAGTTTTCATGCATGTTAAATGGACAGCTGTGGGCAGTTTTTGAATTTGATATATTCGGTGTAAACCGCAGAAAGTGGTGTCAGGATGATATTTCGGCGATTTACAGTGTAGTAAAGGCGATTGCAGATGTATATAAAAAATTCTATGAGCAGAAATAGAATGCTTTCTATTATAAAAAAAGCAGGAATTATTGGAATCTGGCTGGTAATCTGGCAGATTGCAAGCAGTGTAACAGGACTGGCGTTTCTTCTGCCGGGTCCTGTTACTGTTTTTTTAGCGCTTGGAAAAGCCCTTTGTACGCGTGCATTTTACCGGGTCGTTTTTCATAGTTTTATTAAAATCAGTGCCGGTTTTTTGGCTGCGCTGTTGGCGGGACTGGTACTGGGCAGTATTGCAGCGGTAAAAAAAGGTGTGCAGTCCTTTTTGGAACCGTTGGTGTTATTGATGAGGGCTCTGCCGGTGGCAGCATTTATTATTGTGATGCTGATCTGGTTCGGTTCGCAGAATGCGGCGGTTACGATTGGATTTATGGTTGTATTTCCAATGGTTTATCAGGCAGTGCTTGAAGGTGTTTGCGCAGCGGATACAAAACTGCTTGAAATGGCGGCGGTTTTTGAACTTTCACCGGTAAAAAAGGTGCGTTATATTTATGTGCCGCAGATTATGCCGTTCCTAAATGCTGCAGTCAAAACGGCGGCAGGCATGTGCTGGAAAGCGGGAGTGTCTGCGGAGGTAATCGGACTGGTGAAAAATTCCATCGGGGAAGAGCTGTATTATGCAAAACTGTATCTGATGATGCCGGAATTATTTGCGTGGAGTATTACGATTATGTGCATCAGTTTTCTGTTTGAGAAGCTGGCTGTTGCGCTGATCAGGCAGTGCGGCAGGGTAATATCAGGTGATATACATGGCAGCGGGAAGGAACAGGACAGATGCAGAAGCTGAGGATGGAACATATATATAAAAGTTATGGACAGGCAGTGGTTCTGCAGGATTTTTCGTATGCTTTTACACCGGGTGGCATAACCTGTATTATGGGAGAATCCGGAGTAGGGAAAACAACGCTTTTAAGACTGCTTATGGGACTTGAAAAGGCAGATTCCGGTATTATTACCGGGTTTGATAAAGTATCGGCGGTTTTTCAGGAGAACCGTCTGATAGAACATTTAAATGCTGTTGAAAATACGGCGCTGGTGATAAAAGACAGGAATGCAGGAAAATGTGCATATGAACAGCTTTTGCAGCTTCTTCCCAAAGAAGCACTTTTAAAGCCTGTCAGAGAATACAGCGGCGGCATGAAACGGCGTGTGGCACTGGTGCGGGCGATGGCGGCAGACAGTGAGATTGTACTGTTAGATGAGCCGTTTACAGGGCTTGACAGCCAAAACAGCAAAAAAGCCGCAGAATATATCCTGTCGGAGCAGAGAGGCAGAACGGTTATTTCCGTTACACATGATATGGAAATGTGCAAAATGCTCGGGGCGGGCATTTGCTTATTGACAAGTGGCAAAGCAGTTGCTACAATATTGTGAGTGACAAAATTCCACAATATTTGGAAAATCAAACTGCCAGTAAAGTTCTGACAGGGTTCTGAAAATGGAGGGAAAAGATGAGACATGCAGTTTTTTCTATTCTTGTTGAAAATTCATCCGGCGTATTAAGCCGTGTGGCAGGGTTATTCAGCAGAAGAGGTTACAATATAGACAGCCTTACAGTAGGTGAAACACAGGATCCGAAGTATTCCCGCATGACGGTTACCGTTACCGGGGATGACGATGTTTTAGAGCAGATTCAGAAGCAGCTTACAAAGCTGGTGGATGTAAAAGAAATTATGGAACTTCCACAGGATGCATCTGTTTGCAGGGAACTTGTTCTGGTTAAAGTAGAATGTGATGCAGCGCACCGTCAGGAGATTATTGCAATCAGTGATGTCTTCCGTGCAAAAATTGTAGATGTATCGCCGGAGTCGGTAATTATTGAACTGACTGGCGCACAGAATAAGCTGAATGCGTTTATTGAGTTACTTAATGGTTTTAAAATTACAGAACTCGCAAGAACAGGTATTACCGGACTTGCAAGAGGCGCTGCAAATTTAAAATAAATATTTTAGTTATCATACGGAGGTAATTGTAAAATGGCAGAAGCAAGAATTTTTTATCAGCAGGATTGTAATTTATCATTACTTGACGGTAAGACAATCGCCATTATCGGTTATGGCAGCCAGGGTCATGCACATGCTTTAAACTTAAAGGATTCAGGATGCAAGGTCATTATCGGTCTTTACGAGGGGTCTAAGTCATGGAAGAGAGCTGAGGAGCAGGGCTTTGAAGTATTCACAGCAGCAGATGCAGCTAAGAGAGCCGATATTATTATGATTCTGATTAATGATGAAAAACAGGCTAAGTTATATAAGGAATCAATCGAACCAAATCTTGAACCGGGCAATATGTTAATGTTCGCTCATGGTTTCAACGTTCATTTTGGTCTGATTAAGGCTCCTAAGGGTGTAGATGTTACAATGATCGCACCAAAGGCTCCTGGACATACAGTACGTTCTGAATATCAGGCAGGTAAGGGTACACCTTGTCTTGTAGCTGTTGAACAGGATGCAACAGGTAAGGCACTTGATATGGCACTGGCTTATGCACAGGGTATCGGAGGAGCAAGAGCCGGTGTTCTTGAAACTACATTCAGAACAGAAACAGAAACAGACCTTTTTGGTGAGCAGGCAGTTCTTTGCGGTGGTGTTTGCGCATTAATGCAGGCTGGTTTTGAAACACTCTGCGAAGCCGGATATGATCCAAGAAATGCATACTTTGAATGTATCCATGAAATGAAGTTAATCGTTGACTTAATCTATCAGTCAGGTTTTGCAGGAATGAGATATTCTATCTCTAATACAGCAGAATATGGTGATTACATTACAGGTCCTAAGATTATCACAGAGGATACAAAGAAGGCTATGAAGAAAATTCTTTCTGATATCCAGGATGGTACATTTGCGAAGGACTTCTTATTAGATATGTCAGAAGCAGGTGGACAGGTTCACTTCAAGGCTATGAGAAAGTTAGCTTCAGAACATCCATCAGAAGCTGTTGGTGAAGAAATCAGAAAGCTTTATAGCTGGAATGATGAATCAGATAAGTTAATCAATAACTAATCGTAATACATAACGAGGTCAGGACGGCTGTGTTTTGCACAGCCGTCTTTTTAAGTTATGCAGATTTTCAAGGGTGCCAATATTTTAAAAACCGGAAAACGGAGCGAGGGACATGTTTTGACAGAAAAATATAAAAATTTTATATTTTTAGGATTTTTTTGTTTTGTATTCTGTGTTAAAATAATTTTGTATACAGCAGGCAGCGGAAGCAATGCTGCTTAGGAATGGAGTTTTTATGGAATTTAAAAGAATAGATGATACGAAATTCCAGTGTTTATTAGATGAAGATGATTTAGAAGATAACAATATTTCACTGGATGATTTTTTTAGAAATGATACAAAAAAGATTCACGGACTGCTCGATGTAATATTAGAAGAAGCACAGAAATCAATTGGCATTATGATGGATGGCGGTGTGATGTCTTTACAGCTGGCACCACAGCCAAATCATACCATCCTGCTCACTATTTCGTCCGGACACGATGAATTCAGCGATATGATCAGAAATGCAGGAAAGATGATGACAGACAGGATTTTATCGGATATCCACGATGCGGGCAGCAATGTTATTAAAAAAGAAGATGCCGGTGATGCAATCAAGTCAGCACCGTTTGTTCCGGTAGAAAAATTAGAGGAGCAGATTAAAAATAAGCTGAAAAAAACAGCAAAACAGCAGGAAGGCCAGATGATTGCCATTTACCGTTTTGCATCAATGCAGGCAGTAGAGGAATTTGCACAGAATTGTCCAAAGACATGGGGATTAAAGAACAGTCTTTATAAGCATAAAGAACAGGCATGTTTTTATTATATTGTAGAACGTACAAGATGTGCACAGGAAAAATATCAGTATATCTGCGATTTATTAACGGAATATGGCGGATATGTTTCATCGAAAAAGGAAACAGCGGCATATATCATGGAACATTGTGAAATACTGATAGAAAATAATGCTGTCAATATTATGAAAAAATATTGTATGTAAAGCAGGAAATGAGGAGAAACATGTTAGAATTACAAAATATCGGATATGCTGTTGAAGAAGGAAATACAAGAAAAGAGATTTTAAAGAATATCAGCTTAAAGATAGATGACCGTTTTGTAGCAATTACAGGTCCAAACGGCGGAGGAAAGTCTACACTTGCCAAAATTATTGCAGGCATTAATAAGCCGACAAGCGGTAAGATTTTACTGGATGGTGAAGATATTACAGATTTATCCGTTACGGAGCGTGCTAATAAAGGAATTAGTTTTGCATTTCAGCAGCCGGTCCGTTTTAAGGGACTGACCGTACGGGATTTAATTACGCTTGCAAAAGGTGAAAAGATTTCTGTAGCAGAGGCCTGTTCATATTTATCAGAAGTCGGATTGTGTGCGAAGGATTATATCAACCGCGAAGTGAACGCATCATTATCCGGAGGCGAATTAAAAAGAATTGAAATTGCGATGATTATTGCCCGGGGAACGAAGCTGTCATTATTTGATGAACCGGAAGCGGGGATTGACCTTTGGAGTTTTAACAACCTGATTAAAGTATTTGAAGGTATGCACGAGAAAATTAACGGTTCAATCCTGATTATTTCCCATCAGGAACGCATTTTAAATATTGCAGATAAAATTATTGTGATATCTGATGGACAGGTGGCGGCACAGGGAACGAAACAGGAAGTGCTGCCGAAGCTTTTAGCTTCATCCGAAGCCTGTGAAACACTGATGAATAAGCTGGTATAGGAGGTAGGAATGGACGAGATACAAAAAAGTCTGCTCGAAAAGATTGCGGACATTCATGAAGTGCCGGAAGGCGCATATAATATCCGCTCAAACGGACAGTTAGAAGGCAGAAATACAACAGCCAATATTGATATTGTAACCAAAAAGGACGAACCGGGCATTGATATTATTATCAAACCGGGTACAAAAAATGAAAGTGTGCATATTCCGGTTATTTTAAGTGAAAGCGGCTTAAAGGATATGGTGTACAATGATTTTTATATTGGAGAGGGTGCAGATGTAACCATTGTTGCAGGCTGTGGCATTCATAACTGCGGTGTAGATACATCGGAACATGACGGAATCCATACATTTTATATCGGTAAAAATGCAAAGGTAAAATATATTGAAAAGCACTACGGCGAAGGGGATGGTGCAGGTGAGCGTATTCTAAATCCGACGACGATTGTGCATATTGAAGACGGCGGCTATATGGAAATGGAAACGACCCAGATTAAGGGTGTGGATTCCACGGTGCGCGATACAAAGGCAGACCTGGCAGACGGTGCAACGCTTGTTATCAAGGAAAAGATTATGACACACGGACACCAGACGGCAGAAACGAATTTTACGGTAGAGTTAAACGGTGTAGACTCCAGTGCCAATGTGATTTCACGTTCTGTTGCCAAGGGTGAATCCAAGCAGGTGTTCAATTCAAATATCTGCGGAAATAATCAATGCTATGGTCATACAGAATGTGATGCGATTCTGATGGATAACGGTCATGTCAAGGCAGTTCCGTCATTGGAAGCCAACAATCTGGATGCAAGTCTGGTACACGAAGCAGCAATCGGAAAAATTGCCGGTGATCAGTTAATCAAGCTGATGACACTCGGATTAACGGAAGCGCAGGCAGAGGAACAAATTATTAACGGGTTTATGAAATGAGATATCCAGCATATTTAAAGAAAAACGGAACAATCGGATTTGTGGCGCCGTCCTTCGGGTGTGCCACGGAACCGTATAAAAGTGCATTTGAAAGCGCACTGGCTGCATTTCATGAAATGGGCTATCAGACGATGCTTGGACCTAACTGCTACGCGGCAGAGGGGATCGGTATCAGTAATGCACCACAAAAATGTGCGGCAGAATTACAGCAGATGTATGAAACACCTGAAAATAATATTCTGTTATCTTGTGGCGGCGGTGAACTGATGTGCGAGATCCTGCCGTATATCGACTGGGAAGCGATAAAAAAAGCACCGCCGAAATGGTTTGCGGGCTATTCGGACAATACGAATTTCACTTTTTTGCAGACGACAATGGCAGATACAGCATCCCTTTATGCGCCATGTGCGGGTGCATTCGGCATGAAGCCGTGGCACAGGGCAGTGCAGGATGCTTTCGGGGTACTGACGGGTACATTGGAAGAAACGGCAGGTAACGGCGGAACAGAACGTGAAAGTGCAGCTGATGGACAGAAAAAAATGCCTGAAAGAAAGATTACAATAACGGATTATGATTTATGGGAAAAAGAATCTTTAAAATCCGAAGAAAATCCAACAGCACCGTATCATGCCACGGAAAAGTCCGTACTGAGGGTATACAGTGAGGACGGTACGGTAACAACACAGACACGGGTATCGGGCAGGCTGCTTGGCGGCTGTATGGACTGCCTTGTAAATCTTACAGGGACATCGTTTGATAAGGTGGCAGAGTTTCAGAAAAAATACCGTGATGACGGCATTTTATGGTTTCTGGAAAGCTGTGATTTGAATGTGATGAGTATCCGCCGTGCCATGTGGCATATGAAGCAGGCAGGCTGGTTTGAGAATACCAAGGGATTTCTGATAGGACGTCCGTTGCAGTTTGGACAGGAAATGATGGGCTTAGACCAGTACGAAGCGGTGATGGGCATTGTAAGGGAATATCACGTGCCGGTCATTATGGACGTAAGTATCGGACACCTCCCGCCTTCCATGCCGGTTATCTGTGGCAGTCTGGCAGAGGCAGTAGTGCATGAAAATAAGCTGACACTGGAGATGCGACTGCGGTAATGAAAAAATGAAGTATTTTTTGTCGTCAAGTAACACGGGACAAAAAATACTTCATTTTTTTCGCTCTTAATCACGCAGATAAATATCTCTTGTATAGACTTTATCTTTTACATCGTCTAAAACAGAATCGTAGCGGTTCGTGACGATGACGTCAGAAGCTTTCTTAAATTCATCCAGATTTTTTATCACTTTAGAATTACAGAACTTATCTGTATCAATGGATGGTTCGTAGATAATAACTTCCACTCCCTGCGCCTTGATACGTTCCATAATACCGAGGATGGAGCTTTGACGGTAGTTGTCTGAATGGGTTTTCATTGCAAGGCGGAACAGTCCGACAACATTTGGATTCATATCTAAAATGCGCTCTGCAATAAAATCCTTCCGCGTACTGTTGGCGGCAACTATCGCCGACATAATGTTGTTTGGCACGTTTTTGTAGTTGGCAAGCAGCTGTTTGGTGTCCTTTGGCAGACAGTAGCCGCCGTATCCAAAGGATGGATTGTTGTAATGTGTGCCGATTCGCGGGTCCAGTCCGATACCCTCAATAATCTGTTTGGAATTTAATCCGCGCACATCTGCAAAGGTATCCAATTCGTTAAAGAAAGAAATGCGGAGTGCGAGATAGGTATTGGCGAATAATTTAATTGATTCTGCCTCAGTTGTTTTTGTAAAAAGCACCGGAATGTCGGTCTTAATTGCACCTTCGCTTAACAGTCCGGCAAATTTCTTGGCACAGTTTAATAAATCCGGCTGTTCACTGTCGCAGCCTACGATAATCCGGCTTGGATAGAGATTGTCGTATAATGCTCTGCCTTCCCGTAAAAATTCCGGTGAAAATAAGATTTTTTCATATCCGATTTTGGCAATTAACTCGCGGGTGTATCCGACAGGAACCGTTGATTTGATGACAATTGCGGCGTTAGAGCCGCAGGATAGCACATCCGATACAACCCGTTCTACGGAACTGGTGTCAAAATAATCTTTTTTTGAGTCATAGTTTGTGGGTGTGGAGATAATGACATAATCCACAGCTTTATAGACAGAACATCCGTCCGTTATTGCAGTCAACTGCAACGGGTGACCGGAAAGATATTCTTCGATTTCTTTATCTGCAAAAGGAGAAATCCGCTGATTAATTTTGTCAATTTTATCCTGGATAATATCTATTAAATAGACTTCATGGTGCTGGGCAAGTAAAATGGCGTTTGACAACCCCACATATCCGGCACCGACAACTGCGATTTTCATAATTGTTCAAATGAACCTCCTCAATATAATAGCATTAGTTTAGCACAAAAGTACCGTAGAATCAAATTTATAAATAAAATAGTATTAAAACATAAGTAATTAGATATTGATAAATAAAAATAAATATTGTATACTAAATTTAGTTTTTTTGTGCTTATGTTTAGAAATTTATTTTACTTTTGGGGAAAAGTATGAGGCTTTAGGGAAGGACAGCGCTATGGGAGATGCAATGGCAATGCGTTCCCTGCTTGAAAACAATCTGGGGATGATTATTGCATTTGACGGGCAGGGGACCGTGACATTTTTGAATGGTATTGCAAGAGAGGAACTGGATTACCGGCAGGGAAAGAAAAAGATTTCTGTTGAAGATATTTTTCCAACGTTAATCAGGGAAAACTGCAATTATGATGAATATGTAAATTCAGTACAGGGACAGTTAATCAAGACTGTGGCATATCGTAAGAATAATACGTGTTTTCCGGTGATGATACGTTTTTCAAAATTGTTTTTTGAAGATGTCGGACAGATTAATGCCGTAGCAGGGCTGAATATTCAGGATGAAGAAGATGCAATCCGTGAATTAAAAAAAGTTGAGCAGGAGATGGAGCAGAATTTAAAGGCACGTGACAGTTTTGTGGCAAATATTACCCATGAACTGCGTACGCCGGTCAATGGAATTAAAGGTCATGTAAAAAATCTGCTGGATCTGGAAACAGAGCCATCTAAGAAATCCACACTGGGTATCATTATCCAATGCTGTAACAATATGGAGAAAATTATTAATAATCTGCTGGATTTTTCAAAAATGGAGGCAGGCAAATTTGAAATCTGTGAAAAACCGTTTGAATTCAAAAGCTGTGTCAATCAGGCGATGGATACCAACCGGCCAGTGGCAAATCAGAAAGGGCTGCATTTTCATGCGTTTGTAGCAGAAGACGTGCCGCAGACGGTTATCGGGGACGAATTAAGGATTACACAGATTATGAACAATCTGCTGTCCAACGCATTGAAGTTTACTTCAATGGGGGCGGTGACACTGGAGGTTTATAAAACACATCAGCGTGAAGATGTTGTTGAACTGACATTTTTTGTAACCGATACCGGAATCGGTATTGATGCGCAGGGCAGGCAGAAGCTGTTTCAGAGTTTTTCGCAGGCGGATGATTCGATTACGAGAAGATACGGCGGAACGGGTCTGGGACTGTATGTCACTAAACAGCTGGCAGAGCAGATGCACGGACATATTGAAGTAGAAAGTGAACCGGGCAGGGGCAGTACATTCAGCTGTGCAATTAAGGTCAAAGTACCTGTACAGGCGGTGGAGCAGGAAAAGGAACAGAATATTGAGTTTGATATTTCTAACTTGAAGAATCATCTGCTGGGAACGCAGGCAAAGAGCCGGATGGAACAGGTTTATATGTATGGAAGCGCAGCTAACAGGCGGGAACTTGCCATCAATATGGAAAAACTGGTTTTGTGCATCGAGATGGAAAACTGGGAAAAGGCAGAAGGGTTTGCGGAAAATATTAAAACGCTTTGTGCAGAATCCGGGGAGCAGACATTAAAGAGCAGGACATTTCGTCTGCTGATGGCAGTCCGGAAAGAAGATTATAAGCAGGCAATCGGATATTCGGAAGAAATCCGTACAATTTTAAAACTAAAAGAACCGGGGGCAGAAGGTGTATGAAGCAGAATGATAAACAAATACCGGTAATTTTGATTGTTGATGATGTGGAAGTCAATGCAAGATTATTAAAAAAGATGGTTGAAAAAATGGGATATCAGGGGCTGACTGCAACAGGCGTAAAAGAGGCGGTCAGTCAGATGCAGAAAGAACTTCCGCAGCTGATCTTGCTGGATATTATGATGCCGGATATGAGCGGTTACCAGTTTTGCGAATTATTAAAAGAAAATCCGGATACAAAGGATATTCCGGTCATCTTTGTATCGGCAGCCAGCGAGCTTGATGATAAAATGAAGGGCTTTCAGGTGGGGGCGGTTGATTTTATCAGTAAACCGTTTGACTATGGCGAAGTGGCAATGCGGGTTAATACACATTTAAAAATGTATCAGATGAAGCAGGAACTTGAAGACAGTAACCGCAGACTGAGCATTATTGTCAGTGAACAGGCAAAAAAATATGATGAAGAACAAAAAAGACTGTTAAAGGCACTGGCAAAGATTACGGAAGGCAGTAATGCAACCGGTATGACAAAACATCTGGAAAATGTGGCATATAATGCAAGACTGCTGGCACAGGCATTAAATTTTACGGAAAAGTATGAAAACCAGATTTCTAAAACTTATATTGAAGCAGTGGAGCTTGCCGGTGCGGTACATGATATCGGAAAACTGACCGTTCCGAAAGAAATTCTTGATAAGCCCACAAAGCTTACGGAAACAGAGTGGGAGATTATGAAGCACCATACGGATAACGGGGATGAATTAATACGGGCGGCATATCCGGATGTAGAGGATAATACATTTGTCAAGGTGGCATGTGATGTGGTGCGGTCCCATCATGAGGACTGGGACGGAAGCGGATATCCTGACGGTTTAAAGGGCAGTGATATTCCGCTGAGTGCGCGGATTGTAAAAATTGTGGATGTTTATGACAGTATTTTGTCAGACCGGTGTTACAGGAGTGCGTACACCAAAGAGGAGTCGTTAGCTTATATGAAACAGGGAAGTAAAAGCCGGTTCGACCCATATATTCTGGAGGTATTTTTAAAGATTGAGAAGCAGCTGAGAAAGTAGCGGGGAAAAGCGATGACAGATGAAGAATTTTCACGCATTGTAAAATATACGGCGGTGCGTTACGGGATTAATTTATACCACAAAAAAGTCATGGTAGAGGGACGGCTTTCCAATTATCTGGCGGCAAACGGATTTAAAAGTTATACGGAATATATGGATCGGGTGGAAGCTGATTACACCGGGCAGGAAGCCCAGAATCTGATAAATATCCTTACGACAAATCACACATATTTTATGCGGGAGCCTGAACATTTTGAGTTTTTTAAAAATGTGATTCTGCCGGAATTAAAAGAACGGGAAAAGACTGGAATGGATTTACGGATATGGTCTGCGGCGGCATCGTCAGGACAGGAACCATATACGATTGCCATGATACTCAAAGATTTTTTGGGACCGGAGTATAATGCATGGGAAACTTCCGTGCTGGCAACGGATATTTCAAGAAAAGTACTGGACAGCGCGGTGAACGGTATTTATAGTGCAGAGCAGATTCATACACTGCCTGTCTGGTGGAGAAACAGTTATTTTGTGCCGCTGCCCGATGGAATGTATCAGGTGAAAAAAGAACTGCGCCAGCAGGTGGTTTTCAGACAGTTTAATCTGATGAATCCACTGCCGTTTAAGAAAAAAATACATGTGATTTTTTTGAGAAATGTCATGATTTATTTTGACGAAACGACCAAGAGAAAACTGGTTCAGCGACTTTATGAATTTTTAGAGCCGGGCGGTTATCTGATTATTGGCAGTACAGAGAATATCGACAGAAGCACAGTGCCGCTTGTTTATGTCCGACCGTCCATATTCAGGAAAGAATAAATATAGGGAGGGAATACAAAACGATGAAAAAAATAAAAGTTCTGATTGTAGAGGACTCCCTGATGTTCCGGCAGATTTTAGTCCGGAATCTTATAACAGACCCAATGTTAGAGGTTGTGGCACAGGCCTCAGACCCTTATGAAGCAAGAGATGCCATTTTAAAATACGAACCGGATGTGATGACGCTGGACATTGAACTGCCGCGAATGGACGGCATTGAATTTTTAAGGAAACTGATGCCGCAGTATCCACTGCCCACAGTTGTCATCAGCGCATTAAGCGACAGGGTATTTGATGCGATGTCGGCAGGTGCTGTGGAATTTGTCAATAAGCCGTCAGGAATGACAGCGGAGCAGATAGCAGAATTTATCAGGGGAGAACTGATTACAAAGATAAAAATTGCATCAACGGTACAGGTTGGAAAACTAAAACGGGTAGGAAGCCACAGTTTCAGGCAGAATAGGTACAGCACAGGAGCCGGAACGGTTGTTGCAATCGGTGCATCAACGGGCGGGACGGAAGCCATTTATGAGGTGGTCAGGCGTTTTCATCAGGATATACCGGGAACGGTTATTGTGCAGCATATGCCGCCGGGATTTACCAAAATGTATGCGGAGCGGTTAAATAACCAGTGCCGCGTGGTGGTACGGGAAGCAAAAACCGGGGACAGGGTTGTGCCGGGACAGGTGTTAATTGCCCCCGGAGATGCCCATATGCGGCTGTTAAAAGTCAACGGTGAATATCAGGTGGAATGCAGAAGCGGACCGAAAGTCAACGGACACTGCCCGTCAGTAGATGTCCTCTTTGAGTCGGTAGCAAAAGCAGCAGGAGCGGGGGCGGTTGGCATTATCCTTACAGGAATGGGAAATGACGGCGCAAAGGGATTGCTTGAGATGAGAAGGGCAGGAGCAAAAACAATCGGGCAGAACGAAGCCAGCTGTATTGTATATGGCATGCCAAAAGCGGCATATGATATCGGAGCAGTACAGCAGCAGGCAGAATTAGCGCAGATTGCACAAAAAACGTATGATTGTCTGGGAACAGTCAGATAAAATATAGATGGAAAAGAGGGTGCAAAAATGAGAATTTTAATTGTTGAGGATGATTTTGCAAGCAGAAAGTTTATGATGAATTTTATGTCGGCATATGGGGACTGTGACGGCACGGTAGATGGCATGGAAGCGGTTGAAGCGTATATGATGGCGCTGGAAGATGAACAGCCGTATGACTTAATCTGCTTAGATGTCATGATGCCGGTCATGGATGGATATCAGGTCTTAAATACTATCCGGAATATGGAAAAACAGCGTGGTATCGAAGGCGATGACCGCGTAAAGATTGTTATGATGACGGCATTAAATGAACAAAAAAATGTAAGAAAAGCCTTTGAAATGGGCTGCACGGTTTATTGTGCGAAGCCGGTTGATCTGGATAAATTAAAAAATGTGTTAAAGAAATTGAAACTGATATAATATCACAGGAGGAGAAGAAATGGCAGAAGATTTTAGTGCAGACGGCATGCTGGATATGTATCTGTATGAAAACGGACAGCTGCTTGAACAGCTGGAAGCGACAACCCTTGAAAAAAAGGACGCGGACAGCTTTGATGAAGCAGATATCAATGAGTTTTTCAGAGTCATGCACACCATTAAAGGTTCGTCAGGGATTATGATGTTTGATGACATTATGAAGCTTGCGCATAAGCTGGAAGATGTGTTTTATTTTATCAGGGAATCCAAGCCGGACAACGTTCCGCACATGGAGCTGGTAGAACACATTTTTCAGGTGTCGGATTTTATATCGGCAGAATTTGATAAAATCAGGGACGGGGGTGACCCGGACGGTGATGCCAAAGAACTGATTGATGAACTGGATGTGTTTTTGAAAAAAATTAAAAATGAAGCAACGGAGGATGGTAAAGAACTGCCGCCGGCAAATGTGCAGGAGCCGCCAAAGCAGTTTTATATTGCACCGGTAGCAACAGAAAACAGTAAGTTTTACAGGATTCACATTTTCTACCGTGCGGATACGCAGATGAGCAATCTGAGGGCGTACACGGCAGTGTATTCGTTAAAAGAAATTGCGGAGGATATTTTATATAAGCCGGAGGACATTGTTACGAATGAAGCTTCGGCAGATGTGATTTTAGCAGATGGTTTCCAGATGATGCTGCAGACCCAGAGCAGTAAGGAGGAAATTGAAAAGCTGATTGACGGGTCGGGTGTTGAAAAAATTGACATTACAGAGTGTACGCCGGATGAATACATTAAAGGCTTTGAAGCGCCGGTGATTGTCAATAACGGAAAGGTTATCGACCTGGATTCCGATGTGGAAACCATTGAAGCACGGGTGCAGAAGGAACAGGAAGCAAAAAAAAGCGAAGAACCAAAGCCCGGCGATTATGTTATTAAGACCAAAGAACCGGGAAAGCCAAAACAGCTGGCAAAAACCCGGAAGGAAAAACCGGCGGCGCAGACATTTATCAGTGTAAATGTGGCAAAAATGGATATGCTCATGGATTTAATCGGTGAGATTGTCATTGCAGAGTCGGTTGTTTTACAAAATCCTGATTTAAAAGTGCCGGGATTAAGCCTGAATAACTTTAACAAGGCAGCGGCACAGCTGACAAAGTTCACCTCGGAATTACAGGACGTCATTATGTCCATGCGGATGATGCCGCTTACCAATACATTCCAGAAAATGAACAGGATTGTATTTGATGCGTCCCGTAAGGTTGGCAAAAACATTGAATTAAAGATGATTGGTGAAACAACGGAAGTAGATAAAAATATTATTGAACATATTTCGGATCCGCTGATGCATATGATCCGGAATTCTGTAGACCACGGTATTGAGGAAAAGGAAGAACGGGCGGCAGCAGGAAAGCCGGAAAAAGGTGTCATTACGCTGGAAGCCAAAAATGAAGGCGGAAAAGTTTTTCTTTCGGTATCCGATGACGGCAAGGGCATGGACCCGGACAAGCTGTTTGCAAAAGCAAAAAAGAGCGGGCTGATCCCGCCGGAAAAAACGCAGAGCGATTATACGCGAAAGGAGATTTATCAGTTTGTTACATATCCGGGATTTTCAACGAAAGAAAAGGTTACAGAGTTATCTGGCAGAGGTGTCGGCATGGACGTTGTTGTGAAAAATATCCAGTCAGTCGGTGGACAGCTGGATATTGACAGTGAACTGGGTAAGGGTACAACCATGACCTTAAAAATCCCGCTGACACTGGCAATTATCGAAGGGATTGTCATGCGGGTCGGGGAATCTATTTTTGTTATTGAATCCGGTTCAATTAAAGAATTTTTAAATGTTAAAGAAAGTGATATGGTCTATGAGCCGGGTGGAGAAGAATATGTGATGATCCGAGGGGAGTGTTTCCCGGTTGTGCGGTTAAGCCGCAAATATCATCTGGAACACGCCAAAGAAGATGTCAGTGACGGTATTATGATTCTGGTCGAACACGAAGATAAAAAAATGTGCGTTTTCGTGGATCATCTGATTGGCGGACAGGAAATTGTAGTAAAACCAATCCCATCGTATATCAGAAAAGTACCGGGGTTATCAGGTTGTACACAGCTTGGTGACGGCAGTATTGCATTGATTATTGATGTGGGTGGATTGCTTATATAAGATGCGCAGAAAGGAGGACATAACAATGGCAGAAGAAATCATCAAAGAAGACAATCCTGAGGAAGAAGATACTCAAAAAGGCAAATATATGACATTCAAATCGGGACATGAATATTTTGGTATTGAAATCCGGTATATTAATGAAATTATCGGTATGCAGAGTATTACGGCAATTCCGGAGGTAGAGCCGTATATTAAAGGACTGATTAATCTTCGCGGAAAAATTATTCCGGTGATTGATGTACGGATTCGTTTTAATCAGGAACCGTTTCAGTACACAGACAGAACCTGCATTATCATTATTAATGTAAAATCAACAGTTGTGGGGCTGATTGTAGAAACAATTGCAGGGGTGGAACAAATCGACGAATCGGATATTGAACCGCCGCCAACCATATCAACAGGCAGCACGAAAAATAAATATGTATATGGACTGGGGAAAACGGGGAATTCTGTAAAGCTGCTTTTAGACCCTGAGAAACTGATTAAAGATGAAGATATTGCGGCATTTGAAGAAATGACGGAACAGAATGAAGAACAATAGCCAAAGGCAGGAGGTATGGATATGAACAGAAAAGACAGAACAATTTTATCAAAAATTAAAACAAGTTATGTAGTGGCCATGATTGAATTGATGGTATTAACAGGTATCTGTTTTGGATTGACAACGGGAAAGCTTCAGATTGCACGGGGACAGCAGTATCACGGAGTGGGAATGATCTGCCTGATTCTGCTGGATGTGATGATTGTTATCGGCTGTATTTATTCCGTTTCAACGGTAATCGGCTGTATCAGGAAGCCGCTTGAAGAGTTAAAAAAGTCATCAGTAGAGCTTGCAGCCGGTAAAGTCGATGTTGAACTGAAAAAATATTACAATGATGAAATCGGCGAAGTGCTAGATGTGTATGCAAAGATTATTAAAAATACCAAAGAAAATGCAATGCTTGCACAAAAAATTGCCAACGGGGATTTAACGGTAGAAGTGCTTCCGCATTCAGTAGAAGATGAACTGGGGCGGACCTTAAAGGAACTGGTTGAAAATAATAATAATGTATTAACAGGCATTAAAGAATCCAGCTTTCAGCTTTCCGCAGGTGCCGAACAGGTGGCAGGCGCAAGCCAGGCACTTGCACAGGGATCAACACAGCAGGCAAGTGCGATTGAGCAGATTACAGCTTCCATGAATGAAATTGCAAAGGAAACCAATGAAAATGCGACACAGGCAACAACAGGCAATAAGCTGATTCATGAAGTGGGTGAGGAAGCAAAGAACGGCAATGAGCAGATGCACAATATGATTGAAGCCATGAACGACATCAATACATCTTCCCACAACATTTCAAAGGTTATTAAAGTGATTGATGACATTGCATTCCAGACCAACATTTTAGCATTGAATGCAACGGTTGAAGCGGCAAGAGCCGGAGCGCACGGCAAAGGTTTTGCGGTTGTAGCGGAAGAAGTGAAAAATCTGGCAGAAAAGAGTGCGGCGGCAGCCAATGAAACCGCAGAAATGATTCAGTCTTCTATTGATAAGGTAGAAGAAGGGGTAAAGATTGCCGATGAAACAGCCGCTTCTCTTACAAAGATTGTAGAAAGCCTTGAAAATGTCGTGGAAATCATCAGCAGTATTGCAACGACTTCCAATGAACAGGCAACAGCCGTAGCACAGATTAATCAGGCAATTATGCAGGTTTCACAGGTTATCCAGACCAATTCTGCAACCAGTGAACAATGCGCAAGCGCCAGTGAAGAACTTGCAAACCAGTCACAGGCACTAAGAGATACCATTTCCAGATACAAATTAAAGGAAAATACATACAGAAATCCGATGTATGCAGATTCTTACAATAGAAGAAACAGTTATATGCCACAGGCAGGAAACAATGAGCAGATTATTTCTTTAGATGGGGATTTTGGTAAGTATTAAAGTGAATTACGGATGAATAATGTGCAAACAGGTGCGGCGGGCTGCATAATGCAGACCCGCCGCTATTAATAGGGGAAAGTGTTTACAAGCAAAGGATCGGTCATAGTGGGAAGCTATATAAAAGACGTTCCCTCCGCTTGTATAAAAATATGAAAAAGTGTATGAAAAAAGCTTATCGCCTTTCAACGATATTTATAATACGGCATAAATGTGACCAAAAGAAGTCCATATTATGAAATAAATATGTCTTCTATGTATTCTGTGTTATCTGTTTATTATCAAAAAAATGTAAAACAAAAATAAAAAACAAAATAAAAAATGCTTGACATTTATAACAACATGTATTAAACTAAATATCGTTGCAGCGATACATAATCAATTGATTCATCAATTAGCAGCATATCGGAATGTGGCTCAGCTTGGTAGAGCGCTTCGTTCGGGACGAAGAGGTCGCGTGTTCGAATCACGTCATTCCGATTCTTCAAGGATTTCGGTGCGGATATGTGAGCAAATCCTTGGCAGGGGCGGGAGAGCCGGTTTAGAGTTCATCTAAACCGGCTCTCTTTTTGCACCCGGGAGCGCGATATGCGATACGGGAAACTGCTGTGTAAAGAGCGGCTGTGTTTCTAAACTTTACTTGTGCAGCAGCTTTGTCCACAGTTCTTTACTTCTTAAACTTCCTATATAATAGCTGTTAATTTTCGGTGTTTCAAAATCCAGAAGAGGAATCGTACGCAGTTTTTTATCTGCAAGCTCCTGTTCGATCATTTTGTCGGGCAGAAAGCTGTAACCGGTTGTGTTAATCAGATAGGGAATCAGTTTGGTGCTGTTGTCAATTTCAAACTTAAACTGATAGTGTGTCGGAAAGAGATTCCGGATAAATTCCCCAACGTCATTGAGTGCAAAGTTACACATCATATATTTAATAGAAGTCAGTTCTTCTTTTCGGATACCGTCCGCATGCAGCATATTATCATAACCGGTCGCAAGCACAAGATTGTCCGTGTGAAAATGGTGACATTCAAAGCCTGCGCGTACCAGCGGGACGGATGTAAAGACACAGTCTAAAATGCCGTCCATTAACAGCTGGATCATATCGGAAGAATGACCAATCGTGACTTTGACAGAGTGTTTTTTAGAAGCGCTTTCAAAGCCGGAAATCAGCGGAAACAGGTGACATTCATAAATGGAATTGGTCGAGCCGATGCGCAGACTGTTTTCGTAAGTGACGGAGGAGTGCATTTCCTTTAAAGAGGCTTCCTCCAATTCAACAATACGTGTGGCATATTTTAAGAAAATACGACCGTCTTCCGTAAGTGAAACATGTTTTTTATCGCGGTAAAACAGCGGCTTTCCGACTTCCTTTTCCAGCTCGCAGATACGCTTTGTTACGGTGGATTGGGAAATGTAGAGGGAAGTGGCGGTCTGCGAAAAACTGTTTAATTTGGCAAGGGTAATAAAGGTTTTTATGGATTGTGAATTCATGGCGCTCTCCTTATATTTTGAACAGGCATTAGGGAATGTATCAATATTCCAGTTATTGTTCAGAGCCAGCCTCCAAAATGTTGCACATTTTGTCGGTGTGGCGTATCCGCCAAATAGATTTTCAGCCATATTTGTTCACTCATGCGAGCATGGTTCACAAATATGCTTGAAAATCTGCCTGGCTCTGAACAGAAACATATTCTAAAAAGGAATTATAGTTATTTAAATAATTCTCTTTACAAATTTTACAGGATACGGCTATAATTAGTCAATAGAAGTCAATAGAAAAAGAAATGGAGGAACAGGTTCATGGGAATGACTATGACACAAAAGATTCTTGCGGCACACGCAGGTCTTTCAGAAGTAAAGGCAGGACAGCTGATTGAAGCGGATTTAGACCTTGTACTTGGAAATGATATTACATCTCCGGTTGCAATTCATGAGATGGATAAGATGACAGTAAAAACTGTATTTGATAAGGATAAGATTGCACTTGTACCGGACCATTTTGTACCGAATAAGGATATTAAGTCTGCCGAGCATTGCAAATGTGTCAGACAATTTGCGATGAAGCATGATATTACAAATTACTTTGAAGTGGGACAGATGGGTATTGAACATGCACTGCTTCCGGAACAGGGACTTACGGTTGCAGGCGACGTTATTATCGGTGCGGATTCACATACCTGTACATACGGTGCGCTCGGCGCATTTTCTACAGGTGTAGGTTCAACGGATATGGCTGCCGGTATGGCAACAGGCAAGGCATGGTTTAAAGTACCGTCTGCAATTAAATTTGTACTGACAGGCAAGCCAAAGAAGTGGGTCAGCGGAAAAGATGTTATTTTACATATTATCGGCATGATTGGCGTAGACGGCGCGCTGTATAAGTCTATGGAATTTACAGGAGACGGCATTGCCAATCTGACAATGGACGACCGTTTTACGATTGCAAACATGGCAATCGAAGCCGGCGGAAAGAACGGTATCTTCCCGGTTGACGATTTGACAAGAGCATATATGAAGGAACATTCAAAGAGACCGTTTGTAGAATATACAGCAGATGACGATGCAGAGTACGAACAGGTTATCAATATTGATTTATCAGAAATTGAACCGACAGTTTCTTTTCCGCATCTTCCTGAAAATACACATGTAGTAGGAAGCTTTGACGACATTAAGATTGACCAGGTCGTTATCGGTTCCTGCACAAACGGACGTATTGACGATTTACGCTGTGCGGCAAAGATTTTAGAAGGCAGAAAAGTGGCAAAGGGGCTGCGTGTTATTGTTATTCCGGCAACACAGAAGATTTATATGCAGGCAATCGAAGAAGGACTGGTTCAGACATTTATCCGTGCGGGCGCAGTAGTCAGCACACCGACCTGCGGACCATGTCTTGGCGGTTATATGGGTATCCTTGCAGAAGGAGAACGCTGTGTATCTACAACTAACCGTAACTTTGTAGGACGTATGGGACATGTAGACTCTGAAATTTATCTTGCAAGCCCGGCAGTTGCAGCAGCAAGTGCGGTTACAGGTAAAATCAGCCAGCCGTCAGACCTTGGATTATAAGAATCGTATCAGAATGGAGGAACAACATGAAAGCAGAAGGCAGAGTATTTAAGTATGGCGATAATGTAGATACAGATGTTATCATTCCGGCAAGATATCTGAATTCATCAGACCCGGCAGAACTCGCAACGCATTGTATGGAAGATATTGATAAGGATTTTGTAAAAAAGGTTCAGAAAGGCGACATTATCGTTGCCAATAAGAACTTTGGCTGTGGTTCATCCAGAGAACATGCGCCAATTGCAATTAAGGCAGCAGGTGTAAGCTGTGTTATTGCAGAAACCTTTGCAAGAATTTTCTACCGCAATTCCATCAATATCGGTCTTCCGATTATCGAATGTCCGGAAGCTGCAAAGGCAATTGAAGCCGGTGATGAGGTGGAAGTGGATTTTGACAGCGGCGTGATTACCGATAAAACAACAGGAAAGTCTTACACCGGTCAGGCATTTCCTGAATTTATGCAGAAGATTATCAAAGCAGAAGGCCTGATTAATTACATTAACCAGAAGTAAAATGATAAAAGTGTCTGTGCAGGCAGGTATCGCAGTATCATCTGTGTCTGCACAAAATAATAAAAGCGGCAGAAATTCTTGAATCTATGATTTGAATTTCTGCCGCTTTTTAGTAAGTGAGTCCTAACTGTTCGATATAGTGGCGAAACCTGCGTGAAATTTTTACCGTATTATAAATAGAAGCGTATTCGATGTGGGACAGTCCTTCGATATAATTCCGGGTGTAGTTCTTAAAATCCGGCAGCTGTTCTGCAAGTAAATCAATGGCGCGGTTATAGGCAATCGCGGCTTCATTTTCCGACGTATAAGTGCCGATGGTATAGTTGCCGTTAATGTGGATACGGGTTCTGTATAAAATCCGTCCGTTTTTTTCAATCTGTTCTACGCCGTTGTACCGGTTGACAACGGCAACATTGGAATAGCGGAAATCGTGTTCGTCACCGTTGCGGAATAAATAATCCTTTCCTTTTACGGAGTGGCTGCGGATACCGAAGCGTGCTAGAATACTGGTCTGCATACCGAAGTCATTGACAAAAAAATAACCGCCGCGGCTCATGATTTTGTGTCCTGAATAGTAAAATAAATCTTCAATATCAAACGTCAGCACAATTTCCGGTGAAAAAAAGTATAAAAAATATTTATCACACAGATAAACCGGTGTTTTAATATAAATGTTATTATCCCGGAGATTCAAAAGAATCATAAATTTTTCAAAAGCCAGTGCAGAAGTGCAGGAGGAGTAGCTTGTTATTTTTTCTGCAGCATTGACAAAATGGGAACTTTTTTCATCCCGCACAATGGCATTGGCTTCGGAATAGACGGCGGCAGCAGTCTTGTAATCGTCAAAGCTTCCAAGACTGATATGTTTATTCTGACAGGTCAGCGATACCCGGTAGTATTCGGTGCCGTCTTTTTTATATGCTGTATAAACCCCTGTTGCCATAACGTCCTCTCCTTTTGTAGATATTTTAATGTATCCGGTTCTGCGATAAGAGTGGATTCGCGCTGCCTGCGTAAAAGCTCCCCTCACGTATCTGTAAAAGATTGTAACATAAAATACATAAATACAAAATACCTTAAAAGCTATTGTGTTTCCAAAAATCCTGTTGTATAATGTCAACTGAATACTGTTTTAAGCAGAATTTGAATGAAAATATAAAGGTGGAAGAAGAGAATGAGTTTGTTTTACAGAAGTACCAGAGACGACAGCGTAAAGGTTACTGCATCACAGGCAATTTTAAAGGGTCTTGCGGCAGACGGTGGTTTATACGTACCGGAGCAGATTCCGGCATTAGATAAGAGCTTTGAAGAATTATCAAAGATGTCTTATCAGGAAGTGGCATATGAAGTGATGAAGCTGATGCTTGATGACTTTACAGAGGAAGAATTAAAGAGCTGCATTAACAAAGCATATGATTCAAAGTTTGACACAAAGGTCATTGCACCGCTTGTAAAGGCTGATGGTGCATACTATTTAGAATTGTTCCACGGTTCAACAATTGCGTTTAAAGATATGGCATTATCCATTCTGCCACATTTACTGATTACTTCTGCAAAGAAAAACAACGTAAAGAATGAAATTGTAATTCTGACTGCAACTTCAGGAGATACAGGAAAGGCTGCTCTTGCAGGATTTGCTGACGTTAAAGGAACTAAGATCATCGTGTTCTATCCAAAGCATGGTGTCAGCCCGATTCAGGAAAAGCAGATGGTAACCCAGAAGGGTGACAATACCTATGTAATCGGTATCAATGGCAATTTTGATGATGCACAGACCGGTGTTAAGAAGATTTTCGGTGATAAAGAACTTGAAAAGGTCATGAACGAAGCCGGATACCAGTTCTCCTCTGCCAATTCTATCAATATCGGACGTCTGGTTCCGCAGATTGTTTACTATGTATATGCTTATGCACGCCTGCTCGCAGACGGTGAAGTAAAGGCAGGGGAAGCAATCAATGTGGTTGTGCCGACCGGTAACTTCGGTAATATTTTAGCAGCATTTTATGCAAAGAATATGGGACTTCCAATTCACAAACTGATTTGTGCTTCCAATGAAAATAAAGTACTGTATGATTTCTTTACAACCGGTACATATGACAGAAACAGAGAATTTGTCCTGACAACTTCTCCGTCAATGGATATTTTGATTTCAAGCAACTTAGAGCGTCTGATTTACCGTATTGCAGGCAACAGTGCTGAAAAGAATGCGGCACTGATGCAGTCCTTAAAGGAAACAGGAAAGTATGAAATTACAGATGAAATGAAAGCGCAGCTTTCGGACTTCTACGGCAATTATGCAACAGAAGCAGAAGATGCGGCAATGATTAAGAAGCTGTATGAAGATACGGGATATGTAATTGATACCCATACAGCTGTTGCGGCATCTGTATATGAAAAGTACCGGAAGGAAACCGGTGATACAACAAAGACAGTGATTGCTTCAACAGCCAGTCCATATAAGTTTACAAGAAGCGTGATGGATGCGATTGACAATAAGTATGATGTAATGTCTGATTTTGAGCTGGTAGATGAGCTTTCAAAGCTTTCTAAGGTAAAAGTTCCGCAGGCGATTGAAGACATCAGAACAGCGCCGGTACTGCACGATACTATATGTGATGTTGATAAGATGTGCGATAATGTAAAAAGAATTTTACATATTTAATTAGATACATTCATTTGAATTGGAGTCATCTGACAGGGAAAAATGTCAGATGACCCCAATCTTTTGTTGCAAAAAAGTGATTTATGATATATAATGTCAAAGTTGCAGATTTTATAAAAGGAAACAGAATTATGAGAAAATTAACGACGTTTCATTATGTTGACATTCACAGCCATATTTTATATGGTGTCGATGACGGTCCGGATAATATTGAAACCAGTATTGAGATGATGAAAATTGCATATGATGAGGGTATTCGCAAGATTGTGGCAACACCACATTATCATCCTGGTAAATGTACAATGGGATACGAACAGCTGCGCAGAAATTTTGAACTGTTTAAAGAACAGATGAAAGATATATGCCCTGAGATTGAACTGGCACTTGGCAGGGAAATTTATTATACTTCGGATATTTTAGATGATCTCGAAGCACAGGCGCATCTGACAATGGAAGATTCCAAGTATATTTTAATAGAATATCATCCGACTGTGGAATATTCTTATCTGCGTACCAGTATCAGCAATGTGATGCAGATGGGTTATACGCCTGTTATTGCGCATATTGAACGCTATATGTGCGTATTGGAAGACTGGAAGCTGGCTTTGGAATTAAAGAACATGGGGGCTGTCATTCAGGTGAATGCGGGTTCTGTTATCGGGGATTCCGGAAGTAAGGTGAAAAAGTTTATCAAAAGACTGTTAAAAGAAGAAATCGTGGATGTTATCGGAACAGATGCACACAGTAATGGAAGAAGATCGCCTAGAATTCAGGAATGCGCAAAGTATATCTGCCGCAAATTTGATGAGGATTATGCGAAGGCATTGCTGCGTGATAATGCAGAACGGATTCTTAAAGGTGAATATTTGGAGGACTAGAAGAATATGGAAAATTCGATGAAGAATAATGACGAAATTGAAATCGATTTACGACAGATTTTTATCGTTATTTTGAGTAAGATTGCAATTATTCTCTTAGTGGGAGTGATTTTCGGTCTGGCGGCATTTATTGGAAGTAAACTGCTTTTAAAGCCGGTGTATCGGTCACAGACGAGCCTGTATGTGTTAAATAAGCAGAGCCAGGGAACAACAACATTAAGTGATTTGCAGTCATCAACACAGCTGACACAGGATTATATGATTCTTGTAAAAAGCCGTACCGTAACAGAAAAGGTTATCAGTGACCTTGGGTTAAATACGACAAATGAAAAGCTTGCAAAGCAGATCAGCGTATCTACACCATCTGACAGCCGTGTGCTTGAAATTACGGTTTCTAACAACGACCAGTATGAAGCAAAAAGAATCGCGGATAAAGTAGCGGAAATTTCAGCAGATTCTATTTGTGATATTATGCAGATTGAAAAGGTCAATGTATTCGAGGAAGCGAATATTCCTGAAAAGCCGTCAAGCCCGAACTGTTTAAAAAATGCAATCATCGCATTTGTATTAGGCATGGTGCTTGCAATTGCCATTGTTGTTGTACGGTTTGTAATGAATGATACCATTAATACATCTGAAGATATTGAGAAATATCTTGGAATCAGTACCCTTGCATTGATTCCTTTATCAGAAGATTTAGATGACAGTGCGGAAGCTGCGGCAAAGAGAAAGAAGCGTAAGCACAGTTCTTCAAAGAAGGGAGATAAGTAATGCCTACAGTTAACATTGAAAGACTCAGAAAGTTAGATTACCGCTGTAACGAAGCTTATAAGACATTGAGAACCAATATCCAGCTGTGTGGTTCTGATATGAAAGTAATTATGTTTACAAGTTCTACACCGAATGAAGGAAAATCCAGTGTTTCTTTTAATCTGGCGGTATCGCTTGCAGAATCCGGCAAAAAGGTAATTTTCATTGATGCGGATTTAAGAAAATCCGTTCTTGTCGGCAGATATAAGATTAATAAGGCTATTAAGGGCCTCACTCATTTCCTGTCCGGCATGAATAAATTTGAAGAAGTGATTTGTACAACGAATGTAGATAATCTGTATGTGGTATTCTCCGGAATTGTTCCGCCAAATCCTTCGGAACTTTTGGCAAACAATTCATTTGATGCACTTGTAAAGGCACTCAGGGATACTTATGATTATGTTATTATTGATACACCGCCGCTCGGCAGTGTTACAGATGCAGCGATTGTCGCACAGAAATGTGACGGTGCAGTGCTGGTAGTTGCAGCACATATGGTCAATTACAAGTTCGTCCAGAAACAGTTAGAACAGCTTAAAATGACAAAGTGCAAGATTCTCGGAAGCGTTCTGAATAAAGTAGACCTTGCCGGAGATAGTTACTATGGCAAATACTATGGCAATTATTATGGCAAGTATTACGGCAATTACAGTCATGGTGATAAGGAATAATGCATAGCTGATATAACATGGAAGTTTAACCATTTCACGGAGGAGGAAACAAATGGAAAAAAAGCAGGGTGTTATTATAGCATTACTGGCTGTGTGCGTGTTCTTTTCGGTTATCATCGCGGCAATGTATCTGACCTCAGATAGAACTGCTCCGGTAATTACGGTAGATGAATCCAAGGTCAAACCGTATTCGGCAGAGCAGGGTGAAGAAGTGCTTAAAAGTTATGCGAAGGCAGTCGATGCAAAAGACGGTGATGTAAGTAGCAGTATTGTCATTGAGAATATCTATGTGATGCCGGATATGACAAGGGCAAAAGTGATTTTTGCGGCAAGAGACCATAATAATAATGTATCAAAATACAGTTATATGATTGCATATGAAGCGAGCCAAGAAGAAATTGAAGCAAAAGAACAGCTGACTCAGGCAGAAACAACAACTGCGGCGGAGGCGGAAACAACGACGGCAGCAGACAGCTCAAAAAATACATCAAAGACAACGGAAGCGGAAAAGACAACTGCAGAGAGCGAAGCAGAAACAACTGCAGGCGGACCAAAGCTTGTTTTATCGGCAACAGAAGCGACGGTTGAAGCGGGAAACAGCTTTAATGTGATGAAGTATATTTCATCTATTACGGATGATAAAGATACAGAGGATACATTATCCAGAAGAATTATAGTTAACGGTACATACAGTACTTCAAAATCAGGTACATATACATTGGATGTATATTGTACGGATTCAGATCTGAATGAATCAAACCACGTGGCATTTACACTGAACGTTAAATAAGAAAAAAATCAGATAATCCCCGGAGAGCATGCTGCTTTTCCGGGGATTTCTGCTGTTCATCTGCAATTTATGTATTTTATAAATAATTTATAGAAAAAATTTGAGATTGTTGTTGACAATACGGGGGTGTAGTGATATTTTAAGTATATCGATATTAGCACTCCACCTAAATGAGTGCTAACAAGATAAGAAGGGAGCAGATGCCATGGAGCTGGATGATAGAAAATTAAAGATTTTAAAAGCTGTCATACAGAACTATCTTGAAACGGGTGAACCGGTTGGCTCAAGAACCATTTCAAAATATACCGATTTAAAATTAAGTTCGGCAACAATACGAAATGAGATGGCAGACCTCGAAGAATTAGGATACATTGTACAGCCGCATACCTCGGCAGGGCGGATTCCTACCGATAAAGGCTACCGCTTATATGTGGACGATTTAATGGCACAGAAAAAGCAGGAGTTAGAAGACCGGGAAAGCAAAGTGTCCGACAGAGAAAAAGAGGTTGATTCCATGCGGGATATTTTAAATGAAAAGGTAGACCGTGTAGAGGAACTGCTTCAGAATGTAGCAAAAGTTCTGGCAAAGGATACGAACTATGCAACAATGATTACAGCACCGCAGGTAAAAGGCAATAAGCTGAAATTCGTACAGCTTTCCCAATTGGAGAGTGATAAGATTTTAGCAGTTATTGTAATGGAAGGCAATATTATCCGTAATAAAGTGATTGATGTCAGTGAGGCACTTTCACAGGAAAATATTTTAAAGCTGAACATTCTGTTAAATACTACACTGACGGGGCTGACATTGGAACAGATGAATTTAAGCATTGTATCCAAGATGGAGAATCAGGCAGGAGAGCATATGCAGCTTGTTAAAGAAGTGCTGGATGCCATTGTTGAAGCAATCAGCAATGAAGACCAGTTAGAGATTTATACAAGCGGTGCAACGAATATTTTTAAGTATCCGGAATTAAGTGATTCTGTCAAAGCGAGTGAGCTTATATATACTTTGGAAGAAAAGCAGAGCCTTTCAGGATTGATTGCAGACCAGCAGTCGGGGAAAGACAAAGAAGCGGACGACCATGGTATTCAGGTATATATAGGAAATGAAACACCGGTTGCTTCCATGAAGGACTGCAGTGTTGTTACGGCAACCTATGAATTGCAGGACGGTTTGAAAGGGACAATCGGAATTATCGGACCAAAGCGGATGGATTATGAAAAGGTTGTAGAATCGTTAAAGACAATCCAGACGCAGATGGACGAGGTTTTTAAGAAAACATAGGAAAGGTTGGTAAGAAAGTGTCTAAAAAAGAAGAAAAGAAAAATAGCAAAGAGTCTGTCGATGATGTAAAGATGACAGAAAAAGACGCTGATGCCGCTAAAACTGCTGGAGCAGAAGACGATGGCACGCAGGCACAGAAAGAAAACACTGATGCCGAAAATCCGAAGGAAGCGAGTCAATCATCCGAATCGCAGTCTGCCGATGGAATAGATACAAAGAAAAAGGATGCGAAGGACGCATTGATTGAAGAACTTCAGGATAAAGTAAAACGCCAGATGGCGGAATTTGATAATTTCAGAAAGAGAACTGAGAAGGAAAAGTCTTCCATGTTTGAAATGGGTGCTTCCGATATGATTAAAAAGCTTCTTCCAATCGTTGATAACTTTGAAAGAGGTTTCAATTCGATTTCAGAAGAAGAAAGAGAAACACCATTTGCAAAGGGCATGGATATGGTCTATAAGCAGACCATGAAGATGTTAGAAGATTCTGATGTCAAGCCGATTGAAGCACTCGGCATGGAATTTAATCCTGAACTGCACAATGCAGTGATGCATGTGGAAGATGATTCAGTCGGTGAAGGGATTATCGTTGAAGAATTCGAAAAGGGTTACACATACAGAGAAACCGTAATCCGCCATTCAATGGTAAAGGTTGCAAATTAATCAGTAAATGATGGGCAGAAGCCCTTAAGAAAGGAAGATAACTATGGGAAAGATTATTGGTATTGACTTAGGTACTACAAACTCATGCGTAGCAGTTATGGAAGGCGGTAAGCCGGTTGTTATCGCAAACACAGAAGGTCTTAGAACAACACCTTCAATTGTTGCATTTACAAAGAACGGAGAAAGACTTGTTGGTGATCCTGCAAAGCGTCAGGCTGTAACAAATGCAGACAAGACAATTTCTTCTATTAAAAGACATATGGGTACTGATTACAAGGTGGAAATCGAAGGTAAGAAGTACTCACCACAGGAAATTTCAGCCATGATTTTACAGAAATTAAAAGCTGATGCTGAAAACTATTTAGGTGAAAAGGTAACGGAAGCCGTTATCACGGTTCCTGCTTATTTCAACGATGCACAGCGTCAGGCAACAAAGGATGCCGGTAAGATTGCAGGCCTTGATGTAAAGAGAATTATCAATGAGCCAACAGCTGCAGCTTTAGCTTACGGTCTTGATAACGAAAACGAACAGAAGATTATGGTATATGACCTCGGTGGTGGTACATTCGATGTGTCTATTATCGAAATCGGTGACGGCGTTATCGAAGTTCTTGCAACAGCAGGTAACAACAGACTCGGTGGTGATGACTTTGATAATGTAATCACACAGTATATGTTAGAGGACTTCAAGGCAAAGGAAGGCGTAGACCTTTCTAAGGATACAATGGCACTCCAGAGATTAAAGGTTGCAGCAGAACAGGCTAAGAAGGAATTATCAAGCGCTACAACAACCAATATCAATCTGCCATATATTACTGCAACAGCAGAAGGTCCAAAGCATTTTGATATGACTCTTACAAGAGCTAAATTTGATGAATTAACACATGAACTGGTTGAAAAGACAGCAGAACCTGTACGTAACGCATTAAATGATGCAGGTCTTACCGCTTCAGACCTTTCAAAGGTACTCTTAGTCGGTGGTTCTACAAGAATTCCTGCTGTACAGGATAAGGTAAAACAGCTCACAGGCCATGAACCAAGCAAGACTTTAAATCCTGATGAATGTGTTGCAATCGGTGCATCTATCCAGGGTGGTAAGTTAGCAGGAGATGCCGGTGCCGGTGAAATCCTTCTTCTGGATGTTACACCTCTGTCACTTTCTATCGAAACAATGGGCGGTATTGCTACAAGACTGATTGAGAGAAATACAACAATTCCTACAAAGAAGAGCCAGATTTTCTCAACAGCAGCAGATAACCAGACAGCCGTTGATATCAACGTTGTACAGGGTGAAAGACAGTTCGCGAAGGATAACAAGTCCCTTGGACAGTTCAGACTGGATGGTATTCCGCCGGCAAGACGTGGCGTACCTCAGATTGAAGTTACATTCGATATCGATGCCAACGGTATTGTAAATGTATCTGCTAAGGATTTAGGAACAGGTAAGGAACAGCATATTACAATCACAGCAGGTTCTAATATGTCTGATGAAGATATCGATAAGGCAGTTAAGGAAGCTGCTGAGTACGAAGCACAGGATAAGAAACGTAAGGAAGCGATTGAAGTCCGCAACGATGCAGATTCAATGGTATTCCAGACACAGAAAGCCTTAGATGAAGCCGGAGATAAGTTAGATGCAAATGATAAGGCAGCTGTAGAAGCAGACTTAAATGCATTAAAGGCACTTGTTGAGGGCAGCGATGCTGAAAACATGACAGATTCACAGGTAGATGAAATTAAGGCAGCAAAAGAAAAGTTAATGGAAAGCGCCCAGAAGCTTTTCGCTAAGCTTTATGAAGCACAGCAGGCAGCCGGTGCCGGAGCAGCCGGTGCAGGTCCTGATATGGGAGCCGGTGCTGGCGCAGATGCCGGAGCAGCCGGTGCAAATCCTTACGGTGATGACGTTGTTGATGGTGATTACAAGGAAGTATAAGGTTTGAAACATTTGCTTCAGGTAAAACTGCATGGGGGAATTTCCCTCATGCAGTTTTAAGCGTATAAAAAGAAAGGTAAAAGTTATGGCAGATAAAAGAGATTATTATGAGGTCTTAGGCGTTTCACGCGATGCAGACGATGCGACCATCAAAAAGGCATACCGTAAGCTTGCAAAAAAATACCACCCGGATATCAATCCCGGAGATAAAGAAGCGGAAGCAAAGTTTAAGGAAGCTTCGGAAGCATATGCTGTATTAAGTGATGCACAGAAAAGAAAGCAGTATGACCAGTTTGGTCATGCGGCCTTTGAAAATGGCGGCGGCGGTGGCGCAGGCGGTTTTGATTTCGGCGATATGGGCGACATTTTCGGCGATATTTTCGGCGGCGGTGACATCTTTGGCGATTTATTCGGCGGCGGAAGAAGACGTAACAGCAACGGTCCGATGCGCGGCGCTGATGTAAGAACAACCGTTAGAATTACATTTGCAGAATCCGTAACCGGTACAAGCAAAAAGATCGATGTGAATTTAAAAGAAACCTGTACAAAGTGTAACGGAAGCGGTGCAAAGCCGGGAACACAGCCTGAAACCTGTGGTAAGTGCGGCGGTAAGGGTAAGATTGCCTATACACAGCAGTCTATTTTAGGCATGGTAAGAAATGTACAGCCATGTCCGGACTGTCACGGAACCGGCAAGATTATTAAAGAGAAGTGTCCGGACTGCTATGGCACAGGTTACATCAGCACAAAGAAGACGATTGAAGTCACAATTCCTGCGGGTATTGACAACGGTCAGTGTGTCAGAATCCAGGGTAAGGGCGAACCGGGTACGAACGGCGGCGCAAGAGGTGATTTACTGGTAGCAGTGATGATTGCCGCAGAACCTGGCTTTGAACGTGACGGCTACAACATTTTCTCAAATGTGACAATCAGCTATCCGACGGCTGTTCTTGGCGGTGAAGTTAAGGTAAAGACGGTTGACGGTGAAGTGCTTTATGAAGTAAAGCCGGGAACGGCATCCGGCACGAGAGTCCGTTTAAGAGGAAAAGGCATGCCGACACTGCGCAACAAAAATGTGCGCGGCGACCACTACATTACACTGGTTGTTGATATTCCGACAAAGCTTACCAACGAACAGAAAGAAGCACTTGCAGCATATGATAAGCTGCTGACAGGTGAAGAAAAGCATATTAAGAAAAAAGGTTTTTTTAAGTAAAATAAACTTAATATATAAAGGGACAGTACAGCGTAGTGCTTTTTGCTTAAAATCTGCGCATACTGTCCTTTTTATGTCTGCGAACTGTGCAGCAGTCTTGCATAGATGCCCGTATTTGTGGTATATTAATTTATTATGATGTGCCTGAAATATGGGCGGCAGGTATGATTAAATGGAAATGAGGGCTATCAATGGATTTAAAAGAAATAACTACAGCATTGGATCAGCTGGATTTAAGTAAATACGAACTGATAAAAAAAGAAGAAATTGCAGATATTCATTCGGCAGGACTGCTGTTAAAGCATAAGAAAAGCGGTGCAAGAGTTGTTGTGCTGTCTAATGACGATGAAAATAAGGTGTTTTCCATCGGCTTTAAGACACCGCCGTTTAACGATACGGGACTTCAGCACATTATGGAACATTCCACACTGTGCGGCTCCAGAAAATATCCGGTCAAAGACCCGTTTGTGGAACTGTGCAAGGGCTCATTAAATACATTTTTAAATGCAATGACCTACCCGGACAAGACGGTGTATCCGGTGGCAAGCTGCAATCTGGCAGATTTTAAGAATATTACGGATGTCTATATGGATGCGGTATTTTATCCGAATATCTATCAGAGAGAGCAGATTTTTAAGCAGGAGGGCTGGCATTACGAATTAGACAGTATCGACAGTCCGTTAAAGTACAACGGTGTTGTGTTTAATGAAATGAAGGGCGTGTATTCCTCACCAGATGATGTGCTTTCCAGAGATACGTTTGTATCTTTATTTCCGGATACGGCATACCGCTTTGAATCCGGTGGAGAACCGTCGCATATCCCGGAACTTTCTTATGAAGATTTTCTGGCATACCATAAAAAATGGTATCACCCGGCAAACAGTTATATCTATCTGTACGGTGATTTTGATGTGCAGGAGCGCCTTGATTATCTGGATAACGAATATTTAAAGAATTTTGATGCAAACGATGTGCAGATTGATGCGGATATCGCGATGCAGAGGCCGTTTGATATATTAAAGGAAGAAACACATTACTATGCGGTGACAGAAGATGAACCGCTTGAGAATAATACTTATTTATCTTACAACAAGGTGGTCGGAACGGCACTGGATAAAAAGCTGTATCTTGCAATGCAGATATTAGATTACGTGCTGGTTATGGCGCCGGGGGCTAAGTTAAAGCAGGCATTGATTGATAAAGGAATTGGAACGGACATTTACAGCAGTCTGGAATCCTCCGTATTACAGCCGGTTTATTCAATTGTTGCCAAAAATGCGGAAGAATCCCAGAAGAAGGCATTTGTTGATACAATTGAAGAAGTGCTGCGTGATATTGCAAAAAACGGCATTGACAAACGTATGGCACTTGCGGGCATGAATTATTATGAATTTAAGTTCCGTGAAGCGGACTACGGGGCATACCCGAAGGGACTGATGTATTATCTGACGATGATGGACAGCTGGCTTTACGATGAAAATGAACCGTTTATCCATGTTCAGGCACTGGATACATTTGCACAGCTTCGCAAAGAACTGGACGAGGGGCTTTTTGAAGGGCTGATTCAGAAATATTTACTTGACAACAGCCATGGCAGTCTGATTGCATTAGTGCCAAAGCGCGGACTGGAAGAAGAAAAAGCGGCAGAGGAAGCAAAGCGGCTTGAAACGTATAAAAACAGTCTTTCAAAGGAAGAGCTGGAAGCCATTGTGGCAGATACGGCGGCATTAAAGGCTTATCAGGACGAGCCGTCCCCACAGGAAGAACTCGAACGGATTCCGATGTTAAAGCTGTCAGACATTGAAAGAGAGCCGGCAAAGCTTTATATTGATAAAAAGAGTATTGCAGATGTGGATGTGATTCATCACAACCTGTTTACGAATCAGATTGCGTATCTGATGCTGGCATTTGACTGTAAGAAAGTGCCGGACGAACTGCTTCCGTATGTGGGACTGCTAAGCTCTGTTCTGGGGCTTATGGATACGCATAGGCATACCTATCCGGAATTAACGAATGAAATAAACATCAATTCCGGCGGAATCTCTACAGATGCGGCTATTTACACAGACAGTAAAGATTTTTCAAAATACACGGTCATGTATGAAGTCAAGGGCAAGGTTTTATATGAAAAACTGCCGTTTGTACTGGAAATGATGCATGAAATCATTTATGAAACAAAGTTTGAAGATGAAAAGCGTCTGCGTGAGATTATTGCACGGATTAAGTCGAGAATGGAAAGCAATATGACAGGAAGCGGGCATACCGTGGCAATGCTTTCGGCAATGGCACAGTTCTCACCGTCTAGCTACTATTCTGACATCCTGCGCGGATATCAGTACTATGAGTTTATCGAAAAGGCAGACCGGGATTTTGACAGTATGAAAGAAATGCTTGCTGAGAATTTGAAGCGTACAGCGGCGCTGATTTTTACAAAGGAAAATCTGACGGTCAGCTTTACGGCAGAAGATGACGGACTGGAGCTGTTACAAAAGCCGATGACGGAATTTGTTGCAAAACTGGCACAGTCACAGGAAAAAGATGCGGTAAGAACCTTTAGACCGGTAAAGGAAAAAACGGCATATACTTCTTCATCACAGGTACAGTACGTGGCAAGATGCGGTAACTACCGTAAGGCAGGGTATGAGTATACAGGGGCATTAAAGGTGCTTAAAATTATATTCTCGTATGATTACCTGTGGTTAAATGTCCGTGTAAAGGGCGGTGCATACGGCTGCATGAGCGGATTTTACCGCAATGGCGATACGTACATGGTATCGTACCGTGACCCGAATCTCGCCGAAACCAACACCATCTTTGAGCAGGCAGCAGAATATGTCCGCCGGTTTGATGTCAGTGAGAGGGATATGGTGAAGTTCATCATCGGAACAATCGGCGGCATGGATACACCGATGAATCCGGCATCAAAGGGCGTGCGTTCCTTCGGTGCATATATCTGTCATACAGAATACGCACAGTTAAAAAAGGAACGTGAGGAAGTGTTGAATGCGACAAAAGAGTCCATTCGAGCATTGGCGCCGCTCATTGAAACCGCGGTTTCACAGGACTATCTGTGTGTAGTCGGCAATAACGCTAAAATCCGTGAAAATGAGCAGATGTTTGAAAAAATAGAACCACTTTTCTTATGATGTAAAGGAGGACTAATGAATTTAGATGAAATGCTGGCGGCAAGCGGTATCAGCGGTGGTGCGGCTGCGGTCAATGGAAATACAAAATCGGGCTTTGTAACATTTGTGGGACGTCCGAATGTCGGGAAATCGACACTGATGAACCGGTTAATCGGACAGAAAATTGCGATTACATCCAATAAGCCGCAGACAACCCGTAACAAAATACAGACAGTTTTTACCGATGAACGCGGGCAGATTGTATTTGTTGATACACCGGGTATTCACAAGGCAAAAAATAAGCTGGGTGAATATATGGTCGGTGCGGCAGAAAAAACGATTGGTGAAGTCGATGTGATCTGCTGGCTGGTAGAACCGACAACGTTTATCGGTGCAGGAGAACAGCACATTATTGAAAAGTTAAAAAAGGTGAAAGCACCGGTTATTTTAGTCATTAACAAGGTGGATACGATTAAGAAAGAAGAAATTCTGCCGGTTATTGACCGCTATAAAAATGAAGTGGATTTTGTGGAAATTATTCCGGTTTCCGCAAGAAACGGTGACAATACCGATGATTTAATCAATGCGATTTTCCAGTATCTGCCGTATGGTCCGATGTATTATGACGAAGATACGATTACAGACCAGCCGATGCGCCAGATTGTATCCGAGCTGATTCGTGAAAAGGCACTGCATGCCTTAAACGAGGAAATTCCACATGGAATCGCGGTTGTCATTGACAGCATGAAAGAAAGAAAATCCCCGAAGGGTGTAATTACGGATATTCAGGCAACGATTATCTGTGAGCGTGATTCGCACAAGGGTATCATTATCGGCAAGGGTGGTCAGATGTTAAAGAAAATCGGTGCCAATGCCCGTTATGAAATTGAACGCCAGTTAGAAACAAAGGTAAACCTCCAGCTTTGGGTAAAGGTAAAAAAAGAATGGCGCGACAGTGATATTCTGATTAAAAACTTTGGATATGACAAGAAAAAAGACGAATAGCAGATGTGAAGCGGTATGGGAGATATTACAGAAGTAACCGGCATGATTTTATCGTCTATGCCGGTCGGTGAATTTGACAGGCGGGTGGTGCTGCTGACCAAAGAGCGCGGAAAGATTTCCGCTTTTGCCAAGGGTGCAAGAAAACCAAACAGTCCGCTGGTGGGAATTACCCGTGCCTTTGTATTCGGAACGTTTCAGGTCTATGAAGGGAGAACTTCCTATACGATACGGCAGGCGTCCATTACACATTACTTTGAGGCGGTTATTTCGGATCTGGATGCGGTCTGCTATGCCTGTTATTTTGCAGAGATTGCGGATTATTACGGCAGGGAAAATCTTGATGCGGCAGGTATGCTCAATCTCCTATATGTTTCGTTAAAGGCGCTGGCAAACAAAAAGATTCCGGATACACTGATAAAATGTATTTTTGAATTAAGGATGATTGCCTTAAACGGCGAGTGTCCGGAAGTGTTTGCATGTAAGAATTGCGGCGGTACACAGGACTTAGATACGTATTCGATGACGGCGGACGGCATTTACTGCCATGCGTGTCACGGACAGGCGCCGGACGGCATACAGTTAGAAGAATCTACCGTATACACGCTCCAGTATATTGTCACGGCACCGCTTGAAAAGCTGTATACGTTTACAGTCAGTGAAAATGTACTCACGGAATTGAAAATGGTTTTAAAGCGTATCTGTGCAAAGCACTTGGATAAGCAGATGAAATCCGAAGCCATGCTGCCGGGGTAAAGTAAGCCGGGATACAGGACACGGACATATGTTCGTGCTCCGCGTTTCGGATATGTGCCTGTAAAATGACGGACTGCGGCAGAGCCGTACAGAAATAAGAATAAAAAGAGGATAAAGGATATGTCAGATATGTCACACAATCATCAGAAGAAAATAGCGGTTATCAACGATATGTCCGGGTTTGGGCGTTGTTCAATTGCTGTGGAGCTGCCGGTCATTTCGGCAATGAAGGTTCAGTGCTGTCCACTGCCAACGTCGATTTTTTCCAATCACACGGGTTTTGAAAGCTTCTTTTTTGATGATTATACAGATAAAATGGAAGACTATATGCAGGAGTGGGTGAAACTGGGATTGCAGTTTAACGGCATCTGCACGGGCTTTTTAGGCTCGGCACGCCAGATACGGATTGTGGAGCATTTTCTGTCACTGTTTCAGACAAAAGACAACATTACCATTATCGATCCGGTGATGGGCGATTACGGAAAAATGTATCCGACCTATACGCAGGAAACCTGTGAGGAAATGAAAAAGCTGGTGACACATGCGGATATTTTAACACCGAATCTGACAGAAGGCTGTATCCTTTCCGGAATGACATATCATGAAAGCTGGACAAAAAAAGAGCTGACCCATATGGCAGAGCTTTTAGCGGAAAAAGGACCGGAAAAAATTGTTATCACAGGTATCCAGCAGGGAAAATATGTGGCGAATTTCTGTTATGAAATGGGGCAGGAGGGCTATTTTATCAAGACCGAAAAGGCAGGAATGTCCCGTTCCGGCACGGGTGATATTTTCAGTGCCATTATTGCGGCAGATGCGGTCAACGGTGTGGATTTCCACGATTCGGTGAAAAAAGCATCCGCATTTATTAAAAAATGTATTTTGAAATCTATGGAAATGGACATTCCGCTGACAGACGGTGTCTGCTTTGAGGAACTGCTCACTACCTTAAAATAAAGATATGGAAAAGGAGATTATACGATGGAAATTCTTTATAAGGTACATAATAATCTGTACGTCAATCTGACAAATAAATGTCCGTATGCCTGTACGTTCTGTCTGAGGCAGACGATGGACAGAATCGGAGAATCCGACAGACTGTGGCTGGAAAGAGAGCCGTCTGTGGAAGAAGTAAAAAAAGAATTTGAAAAGTTTGATATGACACAGTACAACGAAGTGGTGTTTTGCGGCTTTGGTGAGCCGACAGAGCGTTTTGATGCGTTAAAAGAGATTGCGGCATTTGTCAAAGAAAAATATAACAAGCCTATCCGTATCAATACCAACGGTGCAGGCAGTCTGATTAACGGACGTGACATTGCACCGGAATTAAAGGGACTTGTAGACACGGTATCCGTCAGCTTAAACCATCCGGAAAAAGAGGAGTATTTAAAGCTCGTCAGAAGTAAATTCGGGGAAGAATCCTTTGATGCGATGCTTTCATTTGCAAAAGCGTGTACAAAATACGTACCGCATGTTGTCATGACAACCGTAGATACGACCATCAGTCACGAGCAGGAAGCACAGTGTCAAAAGATTTGCGATGAAATCGGCGCGGCATACAGAATCCGCCCGTGGGAAGACTAAGACTAGTGTGAACAATCCTTAAATCAAAGATTGTTCACACGGATATTTGAGCTGTGAACAGCACAAATATCCATATATAGTAATCGCGGCTTTGTAAGAAAGCCGCTCAGAAGAAGAATATGGTCTTGTCAGAATGATAAAAATAGTATAAAATTGTTGCATGTTTATGCGGAGTGTAAGTGCATAAAAGAAAAAGGATAGAGAAGAATGAGCCGCAGGTGCGGAGGAATGGAGATTAGAAATGGAAAAGACAATGGAAAAGATTGTAGCCTTAGCAAAGGCAAGAGGATTTGTGTATCCGGGTTCAGAAATTTACGGTGGACTTGCTAATACATGGGACTACGGCAATCTGGGTGTAGAATTAAAGAATAATGTGAAAAAAGCATGGTGGCAGAAGTTCGTTCAGGAAAGTCCGTACAATGTCGGCGTGGACTGTGCAATTTTAATGAACCCTCAGACATGGGTTGCTTCAGGGCACCTTGGCGGATTCTCTGATCCGTTAATGGATTGTAAGGAATGTCATGAAAGATTCCGTGCCGATAAGCTGATTGAAGACTGGGCAGATGAGAATAAGTTTGATTTAGGCGGTTCTGTAGACGGCTGGACACAGGAACAGATGAAGAATTTCATTGACGAACACGAAATCAACTGTCCGACCTGTGGAAAGCACAACTTTACAGAAATCAGACAGTTTAACCTGATGTTTAAGACATTCCAGGGTGTTACGGAAGATGCAAAGAATACCGTTTATTTAAGACCGGAAACAGCACAGGGTATTTTCGTCAACTTTAAAAATGTACAGAGAACATCCAGAAAGAAAGTACCGTTTGGTATCGGTCAGATTGGTAAGTCTTTCAGAAATGAAATTACACCGGGTAACTTCACATTCCGTACCAGAGAATTTGAACAGATGGAACTTGAATTCTTCTGCAAGCCGGGAACAGACTTGGAGTGGTTTACATATTGGAGACAGTACTGCATCGACTGGTTACAGAAGCTGGGAATCAAGGAAGATGAAATGCGTGCAAGAGATCATTCTCCGGAAGAATTATGCTTCTACAGCAAGGGAACAACGGATATTGAATTCTTATTCCCATTCGGCTGGGGCGAGCTTTGGGGTATTGCCGACAGAACAGATTATGATTTAACACAGCATCAGACCGTATCTGGTGAAGATATGTCTTATTTTGATGATGAAGCAAAGGAAAAGTACATTCCATATGTTATCGAGCCTTCACTGGGTGCAGACCGTGTAACACTTGCATTCCTGTGTTCTGCATATGATGAGGAAGAATTAGAAGGCGGTGACGTAAGAACCGTGCTTCATTTCCATCCGGCACTGGCACCGGTTAAAATCGGTGTGCTTCCGCTGTCTAAGAAGTTAAATGAAGGCGCAGAAAAGGTGTTTGCTGAACTTTCAAAGACTTATAACTGTGAATTCGATGACAGAGGAAATATCGGTAAGAGATACAGAAGACAGGATGAAATCGGTACACCGTTCTGCATTACATACGACTTTGATTCAGAAGAAGATAATGCCGTAACGGTACGTGACAGAGATACAATGGAGCAGGAACGTGTAAAGATTGCTGATTTAAAGGCATATTTCGCAGACAAATTTACATTTTAATATGTGAGAGGAATCGCCATGAAATGTCCGAAATGTGGTCAGGAGTATGAGGGCAGTGCCTGCCCGAATTGTGAACCGGGACCAGAGATTATCGTCAATAATGCAGATTATCTGAGGAGAAAAGAGGCGTATGAAAAGAAGCAGGCTGAAAAAGAGTCTGCTTCTTCTCACACAGACAAGCCACAGAAAGAACCGGAAGAGGAAAACGCCGATGACCGTAGAGCAGTAAAAAAGAAGCCACAGGAACAGCCGGAGTATGAGGAAATCGATTATCTGGGTATGATGAAAAAGGTGTATGATACCGGAAAAGAAGCAGCAGGCAGTGCCGCAGAGGAGCTAAAGAAACGAAAAGGCTTTTTTAGCAGATACCGGAAACGGATTATCGCGGCAGTGCTGGTTGTATGTGTACTGGCAGGCGGCGGATTTGGCATTTACAAGCTTGCTTCCCGTAAAAATTATGTGCTTTATATGAGTTCCGGTGCAAAGATTTACAATGTTGCAGGGCTGGAAAATAATTATGTGTGTGAAAATAAGCAGGCGGTTTTTGCAGTCGATAACCGTACATTTTACACGCCGCAGTTTCCACAGCAGATTGATGCCGATGCGGTGACAAATACGCTTGCAAGCGACAACGGGGAATATTTTGCGGCAACTGTCTATGATGAGGGCAGTGCGCAGTATGCGCTATATACATGGAAAGATGGACAGGATGCGGTACAGGTGTCTAAAAATGCCTATGATAAAGATATCGGTTATATTACGAATAAAGGAAAAGTTATTTATTCCGATGTCGAGGTTGTCAATGAGGAAGGCGGACTCGGAGCTATGCAGTTATATGTATACGATGCGTCCGGAAAGCTTACACTCATAGAAGGGCAGTTAAAGGAATATTTTGTGTATGCGGCAGAAGAAAAAATTGTCTGCTACAACAAGAATAATGTATTGTATCTGTATGATTATGATGAGAATAAAAAAGAAAATGAATTATCTGACAGTGTCAGAAGCGTGTATGCAGAAAGTGCGAAGGCAGATAACTTTTTTACGGCAAAGGCAGATACGGTAAATACTTCAAAGAATGCCCATGCGCTGATTTTCAGTGACGACGGTGAGTGGTACTACTACAACATTTCAGAACAAAAGACAAAGTATATGATGCAGGAACTGTCATCTTCCGTAGAAATCATTTATGAGGAAAAGGCAGGGTATCTGTATCTTTTAGCGCCGAATAAAATTACCTATGCGGAATTGTCACAAGACGGTATTAAAGAACGTGTGCAGGTTGATACACTGCTGCAGGCAGATTATGAGTATCTTCCGGCGGATAATATACTGGTGTACATTAATGCAGACGGTACACTCTGTTACAGTGAAAAAGGAAAGAAAAGCGGGATTACATCCGGCGTCACGGCAGGAACACTCAGCAGTGTGGATAATACACAGAACGGTATTACTTATATCAAAGACGGTGTGCAGTATTATTGTGCATCGGTAAAGGGCAGTCCTGTAAAAATGTGTGAGCAGACGGAACAGACAGACACGGCATATACACTTCTGTATAAAAACAGGCTGTATTTTTACGATGCCGACGGACAGCTTTATTCCTGTGCAAAAAAAGGGAATGGGCTTGAGAAGGTTGGCGATGTCAGCCGTTTCTGGCTTGGAACAAAATATCAGTAAAACGGTAAAGTATTTAATGCAACAGTATCGGGCAGAAAGACGATAATCTGCCGGTGCGGGTGCAAAGTAAAAAAGGACGGAATCAACAGTATCTGAAACAGATTTAAGTTTCAGATACCGGGGATTCCGTTTTTTGCGGCTTATTGTATGCTGTTTTATCGTTTTTTATCCTGTACGGTTATGCTGTATTTCTAAATCACGCGGCACCGGTAAGTTTCCGGAACGTTTTAAACAGTGCATCGCCGTATGTGGCAGAAGAAACAGACTGCGCGGCAGTGATATCGACCGTGCCGATGGTCTTTCCGTCCAATGTGTATGTCAGGGTGCCGATGACGTCCCCCTCGTTTACAGGTGCTGTGACTGTTTCAGGGAGAGTCAGTTGTTTTTCGATGCTGGCGGTATCGACAGGTTCTAAGAATAAGGTCGAAAATTCTTTTGCATAGGAAAGTGAAAGCGTATCGCACCGCCCACCGGATACGGATAGGTTTGGGAGCTGCGGCATTTCAGTATCGTGATAAATGTCGCATACACTATATCCGTAATTCAGCAGCGTTACGGCATCTGAAAAACGGGTCTTACTGTCGGGAGCAGCCATGATAACGGCAATTAATTCAACACCGTCTTTATTGGCGGTTGCAGAAAGACAGCATTTGGCAAGTCCGGTAGAACCGGTCTTTAAGCCTGTTGCCCACTGATATTGTTTAATAAGCTTATTCGTGTTTGTCAGACCGAACTCACTTTCGCCTTTGCGGGTAACGTGCGTAATCGTATCCATCCAGATGGTTGAGTAATTGTGAATCTGAGGATACTGCACAATCAGTTCACGGCTCATCAGGGCAACATCCCTTGCAGTTGACATATGCCCGTCTGTATCCAGTCCGCAGCAGTTGATAAAAGTAGTGTTATTCATGCCAAGTCCTTTGGCACGCTCATTCATTTTGGCAACGAAGCCCTCCTCGCTGCCGGCAATCAGTTCCGCCATGGCAACACAGGCATCGTTGGCACTGGCAACACTGATACATTTAATCATGGTTTCGACCGTCTGTGTTTCGCCGGGTTCTAAAAAGACCTGGCTGCCGCCCATGGAAGCGGCATATTCGGATACGGTCACATCGTCGGTCAGGTTGATTTTACCGGAGTTTAATGCATCAAAAATCAGAATTAATGTCATGATTTTTGTAATGCTTGCGGGGTGTAAGACTGTATCGGCATCTTTTTCATAAATCACCTGTCCGGTGGAAGCTTCCATTAAGATGGCAGCGGGCGAGGTAATGGCAGGACCATTGTCGGAATTTCCGGCATATGTAATGCAGGGGAAAACGGAGGTTAACAAAAAACATACGGAAAGAAGTAGGACAGTCAGACGGACTGCCGGATAAAGAAGCACAGTTTTACGCATAAGAAGCTCATTTCCGCTAAAAAGCAATTCATTTTCTTAATGCAGTATATGAAATAGACTTAATTTGTATGCTTTTGCTGTATTTTTTTGTGAAAAATAGGCAAATCTGCTTTCGGGTAGTGAAATTTGAAAAAAAATATGTTATATTTCTTATTATTGGGTTTACTAGAGCCTGTGGAGGAATAAATGAGTAGTAATGTAAAAGATGTTATTTATTCTGTTTACAGAATACGGATGAGTGATTACCGTATCATCTCGGCAGATGAAAATTTTGAGAAACTGACAGGATATACTGAAAAAGATTACAGAGAAAATCAATTAAAACATACCGATTTGATTCCGGCAGAAGATATCGTTGAATATATAGAAAAGATGATGCAGATACGCAGGAATCAGAACGAAAATATGCAGGAACACCGTCTGGTGAGAAAGAATGGCGATATCATTGTAGTTTTCTGTTATGGAAAAATCTACAAAGATGAAAAGACCGGGGAAGTGCAGGCGCAGATTATTGTTTCAGATGTTACCGATACAGCGCCGCTTTCCCAGGTTAAAATAGAAAGCAGCAGTTATATGGAAATATCAGAACATGATATGCTTACAGGTCTTTATAACCGAGGCAGTTTTGAAAAACGGGTAAATCACGATTTAGCACTGCTTAATGATGGCAACTGTGCGATTATTGTAATGGATATCCGTGAATTAAAATGGATTAACGATACATACGGACGTTCCGCGGGGGACATGGTAATCAACAATATGGCTGCCAATATGGTATCTATATTCCGTTCCGATGTGGTGATGTCCCGTATTGGCGGCGATGAGTTCTGTCTGTATATTCCACTGTACGAAGAAAAGATGCAGCAGCAGTATATGGATAAAATTATGCAGGTAGCAGAGCAGACAACAATTACCGGATATCCGGATGTGCGGATAAAAGTAACAGTGGGAACAGCGGTGAGTTCACGTTTCGGCACAGATTTCTGGCAGCTTTACAGCAGCGCGGAAACGGCGTTAAAACAGGCAAAAGAAAAGGGAATGACAGGTGTTTCCGTACAGGCTGACAATCCGGTATATAAAGAGGCATATACAGAATCCATTCTCGTAGTAATGGCAAATGATGGTATCCAGCATATGGTGGGAGATATCTTTACGGGAAAATATAAAATTATTAAAGCAGATACCAGTCAGGAGGCAATCGAGATTGTTGATGAAAAAAAGGATTCTCTGTGTCTGGTGCTGACGGAAATGTATGCCAATGGGATAAACGGTTTTGATTTACTTGATTATATGCGGAAAATGGATTATATCGATAATGTTCCGGTTGTTTTTTTATCCGGTGAATATATAGAAGATGTCTATAAAAATGCATTTGCACATGGTGTTATTGATATTGTGACAAGTCCGATTGATACATACAGCTTCAGCAGCCGCTTAAATAACATCATTGATTTATATAAACACAAAAATGCGTTAGAAGAAAAGACCATGCGTCAGACCCGGAAGATACAGCGGTTGAATGAAAAAATTATTGAATCTCTGGGCAATGTTGTAGAATTCCGTGATGTGGAATCCGGTGCGCATATTAAGCGTGTGAAATTTTTTACAAAAATCCTGGCGGAATGTGCAAAAGAGGAATGCCCGGAATATGGACTGACCCAGAACGATATTGATATGATTGTACAGGCATCGCCATTACATGATGTGGGAAAAATTTCAATTTCCGATACGATTCTGCTAAAGCCGGGAAAACTCACACCGGAAGAATTTGAGATTATGAAGACCCACACAACGAAAGGATATGATATTATCCTTCGTATTTTTAACGATGAAGGGGAAGAAGAATATATGCAGTACTGCTCGCAGATTGCAAGGTATCATCATGAAAAATACGATGGGGGCGGATATCCGGAAGGACTTACAGGAGATGAAATTCCAATTGGTGCACAGCTGGTGTCACTGGCAGATGTCTATGATGCGCTGATTAGTAAACGCTGTTACAAACCGTCATTTTCATATGATACAGCTTATCAGATGATTCTGGACGGAGAGTGCGGTATATTTAACCCAAGATTATTACAATGCTTTATAAAGAAAAAGAATGAATTAGAGGCAATGGCAGAACAGTTTAAAGACTAAAAGGGGATAGTGTGAAAAAGCCTTAAATCAAAGCTTTTTCACACAGGGATTTGTTTTTGAGCAAAAACAAATCCCCTTGATGGCAGATGAGGAACCGCCTGCGCGGATTTCTCATCGCCCCTTCGCAACAAGTTGCCAAGGAATGAGGATAACTATGGATTTATTTGATTATATGCGTGAAAATACAATAAAGCAGGAATCGCCGTTAGCATCTCGTTTAAGACCGCAGACACTGGATGAAGTGGTGGGGCAGCAGCATATTATCGGAAAGGACAAGCTGCTCTACCGCGCCATTCAGGCAGATAAATTAAGCTCCATTATTTTTTACGGACCGCCGGGAACGGGAAAGACGACACTGGCAAAGGTCATTGCCCATACGACCAGTGCGGCATTTGAACAGATTAATGCGACCGTTGCCGGGAAAAAAGATATGGAAGACATTGTTGCCAAAGCAAAAGATAATCTCGGCATGTACGGTAAAAAGACAATATTGTTTGTCGATGAAATTCATCGTTTTAATAAAGGACAGCAGGATTATCTGTTACCGTATGTGGAGGATGGGACGCTGATTTTAATCGGAGCGACAACGGAAAATCCCTATTTTGAAGTCAACGGCGCTCTTTTATCCCGCTCGGTTATTTTTGAATTAAAGCCGCTTGAAAAAGAAGATATTAAAAAGCTGATTGTGCGTGCCGTACAGGACGAAAAAAAAGGCATGGGCAGCTTCCATGCGCAGATTGACGAAGATGCGCTGGAATTTCTTGCCGATGTAGCAAACGGCGATGCAAGAAGTGCGTTAAATGCAATAGAATTGGGGATTCTTACAACAGCAAAATCAGAAGATGGGAAAGTGCATATCACACTGGATACGGCACAGGAATGTATCCAGAAGCGTGTGATTCGCTATGATAAAACAGGTGATAACCACTATGATACGATTTCAGCATTTATTAAGAGCATGCGCGGCTCGGACCCGGATGCCACTGCCTATTATCTGGCAAGAATGTTATATGCCGGGGAGGATGTGCGGTTTATTGCAAGGCGGATTTTAATCTGTGCGAGTGAAGATGTGGGCAATGCAGATCCGCAGGCATTGGTAGTTGCTTCGGCAGCGGCACAGGCGGTTGAGCGGCTCGGTATGCCGGAAGCACGGATTACGCTTTCACAGGCGGCGTTGTATGTGGCATGCGCACCGAAAAGCAATGCGGCTTATATGGCAGTCGATAAGGCAATGGAAGTGGTAAAAACACAAAAGACCGCTCCAATTCCGGCACATTTGCAGGATGCCCACTATAAGAGTGCGGCAAAGCTAGGTCACGGTGCAGGGTATCTGTATGCACATGATTATAAGAACCACTATGTCAGACAGCAGTATCTGCCGGATGCATTAAAAGACAGTCGTTTTTATGAAATGACAGAAATCGGTTACGAGAAAAAGATGAAAGAGCATTTAGATAAAATCAAAGCGGAGGCTGATTCCGAATGAAGGAGTATATCAATCGATTAGCAAGAGGAAAATTTACATATCAAAGACCGGAATTAGAAGTGCAGGATTATACGCTGACCGGCAGTGTCACGGCAGGCGGACAGGGAATGTTTACGTTCCGGTTTACGGCATCACAGCCGGCTTACGGCATTGTATTATCCAGTCATGCACGTGTCCGCATTGAAAAACCCCAGTTTGGCACGACACCGACAGAGATAGTTTATACGGTAGATGCCGCGGATTTAAAAGAAGGTACGGTGATTCAGGGACAGTTTTATATTGTCAGCAGTGCGGGTGAAAAAAGCGTATCTTATGAATACACGGTTGAAGCGCAGAAGGTCATGACCAGCATGGGAGCGGCAGGCAGTATGTTTCATTTTGCCAATCTTGTACAGACTTCACCGGAGGAGGCAGCAGGCTTTTTTTTATCGCCGGATTTTAAACGGATATTTTTAAAAAACGATCCGGTACAGACCAATATTTATGATGTGGTAAAAGGCGCTAAAAACGGCAGTGAAGCCAACGTTTATGCAGCAATGGAAGAATTTTTAATTGCCGTGCGGAAAAAATCACCGGTTGGCATAGATGTTTTTCCGCAGACAAAGACATTTGCGGATTTTACGGAAAGCGTGAAAGAGCGTATAACGATTACCAGGAGCGGCTGGGGGTATACGGAGCTTACGGTTGAAACGGATGTACCGTTTATCTGTCCGAAGATAACACGCATTACGTCTGAGAATTTTACGGGCAATAAGTATGAACTGGAATATGTCATTGATGCGGACAAGCTGCACGCGGGCAGGAACTGGGGCAGAATGACAATCTGTTCTTTTACGCAGAAATATACGGTTGAAATTGAAGTAGACTGCGCCGGACAGGAAAATACGCACCGTGAGAAAAAGCAGGCGGTGCTTGCACTGGTTCAGGAATATTTAAGTTTCAGAATGAAGCGGGAAGACAAGCGGGCATGGCAGGACAAATCTTTACAGATTATAGAACGCATGCGCGGTATCTGCGATGACGATATTTTTTTCAAGCTGGCACAGGCACAGATTCTGCTGGTGCAGAACCGCAGTGATGAAGCCGGCTGGCTGATTGACAATGTCAGGGATTTTCTTGAAGAAAATAAGGACAGCCATGTGGAATTGTACTGTTATTACCTGTATGTCAGTGCAATGTATTATAAAGATAAGTCCTATACCTTTGCGGCAGTTAAGGTAATCCGGGATTATTATGAAAACGGCTATGATACGTGGCGCGTTCTGTGGGTTTTATTTTATCTGGATGCTGCGGAAGATGCAAATAAGAGCATTAAGCTTTTACGGATTAAGGATGCATACCACAATGGCTGTGTAAGTCCTGTGATGTATTATGAAGCGTTACAGATTTTAAATGCACAGCCGGAGCTTTTGCGTGTGTTAAACGATTTTGAACTGCACATTTTACAGTTCGGCTGTAAGTACGGCATAATTTCCACAAAACTGACTTTGTATGTGTGTGAAATGATTGCAAACGGTAAAGTGGCAGATATGCAGTATTTAAGACTGCTTAAAGCATTAAACGACTTTTTTGACAAGGATGAAATCTTAACCGTACTTGTTACACATATGATCCGCAATGAGCTGGTTGGACCGGAATATGCAGGACTGTACGAGAAGGGAATTCTGCGTGGACTCCGCATTACGCGTCTGTATGAATTTTATATAGAAAGTTTAGATAAAAAAGAATTAAAACGCCTGCCGCAGATTGTACTGCGTTACTTTACATATGAGAGCAGTTTAAGTACAAAAAGCAAGGCATATCTGTATGCGGACATTTTAAAAAATCACAGCAGCTCCAGAGAAATCATGAACACGTATGCACCGCAGATAGAGCGGTTTGCCTATGGGCAGATGAAAAAGGGATATATTGATCCTTATCTGGAAGTGATTTATGGATGGCTGTTTCAGAATGTCGGTGTCAATGAAGAAACGGCACCATTCTTGTCAAGATACTTATTTACATACCGTATTACCGTATTCAATGACAAGATTGAGTCGGTGCTGGTAAAGCACAAGGAACTGCGCAAGGGACAGCGCTGTACGCTGGTGGGACGGACTGCCTATGTGCAGATGTATACAAGGGACTGCATTCTGATGTTTGAAGATGCAGGCAAACAGGTACATAAAGGCAGTATCCAGTATGAAATCGAGAGGGTTTATGATAATCCGGCATATTTAAAAGCGCTGGATGATTATTGCAGCAAAGACATTTATCTGCTGCTGAACTGGTTTGAACAAAGCTTAGAACAGCGTAAAAACGATGAAGAAGCCTGCGCAGTCTGTCTTGCATTGATGGCAGACGGCAATGTCAACCAGCTTACAAGAAACCGGTTAAACAGCTGGCAGATACAGTATTATCATGAATATTATCATGGCGAAGATTTTGGAGAACGCTATGAAAAGATTTTAAAAGAAGAATTGCAGATACACGATGCAGCGCTGCTGATTGAAACGTGTATTGCAGAAGGCATGTATGAGGATGCTTTTGATTTGGTATGTGAATACGGTTTTGAAGAAGCCGCACCGGCAAAGCTTTTACGTATGGCAAGAAATATGATTCTGTTAAGACCGCAGGAATACAATGAAAAATTGCTGGCGTGCTGTATCCATGTGTTTGATGAGGGCAAGTATGACGAAAATGTACTGGCATATTTAGAACAGTTTTATCAGGCAAAGTCCGATAAAATGATGAAAGTATGGCGTGCCTGTGCAGGATTTAGGGTGCCGTGCCAGACACTGGCAGAGCGGATACTGGTGGAACGGCTATTTACAGGAAATTTATCTGGCAGAATTCCGGAAGTTTTTACGTATTATCGTCAGCAGCTGCCGGATGCGGCAGTTGAAATGGCTTATCTGGCAGAAAATGCGTACCGTTATTTTGTGAAACACGAAACGGCAGACGAACAGGTCTTTACCTATATCGGCGGATATCTGCTGGAAAATAAAAAAATGCCGCCGGTATGTGGTATGGCATATTTAAAATACCATACGCAGTTTGGACAGGAACAGCTTGGCGCTACACATATGCTGTTACTGCAAAAGCTGATGGATATGCTGTGTGCGGAAAATATTTTCTTTTCATTTTATGAGCAGTATAAGGGGATACTTTCCCTTCCGTATAATGCGGCAGACAAAACAACTGTAGAGTATTATGCACCGGACAACAGCAAAGTACAGATATTCTACCGTCATGATGATAAGGAAGAATATCAAAGTGAAGTGCTATCCTGTGTGGCAGGCGGTGTTTATGCAAAGAGCTTTTCACTGTTTTACGGGGAAAGCATACAGTACTATTTTCTGGAAGATGACGGAAAGAAAAAGAAAAAAACACAGGATGCCAGCCTGCTTTGTAACAATGTGACACCAAAAGAGCCGCAGGGACGTTTTGATTATTTAAATGATATGCTTGTCAGCATGGAAATGCATGATATGGCAACCATGAAAAAACTCATGCAGGGGTACTGCGTGCAGGATTACGTTGTGGAACAGATGTTTCAGCCTTTTTAAGAATGAAGGAGCTGCGCAGGCGGCAGAAGGAGATTGAATTGATAGTTGGAATAGATATCGGGCAGGAAAGTTCCCAAATCTGCTATTATGATGAACAGCAAAGACAGCCGGTATCGGTAAGCGTTGTAAATTCCGTGGACAACCGGCAGAAGTATCAGTTTGGATTTATGCTATCTGGTGCCAATCAGGATAATTTAAAAGAACTTCTTTGTACGCTGCTTGCGCTGCTTCCAAAAAACGGGCGAAAGGCAGGAGAACGGGATTCTATCTGTGTCACCGTCAGTGATTTTTCAAAGCCGGTATTAGAAAAACTTTCGGCGGCGGTACAGCTTACAGGGTATGCAAAGGAAAACTGGAGTTTTATCAGCCATGAGGAAGCTTATGCGTATTACGCTTTTTCACAAAAAAAAGAGCTGTACGTCAATGGCGCGGTTTTACTCGATTACAGAGAAGACGGACTGCATACGCATTATATGACGATTGTAAAAAAAAGCGGTCAGGAAATGATACCGGAGGAAAGCCACGTTTACAGCTCCGAAATGATTTGTTCCGTGCCGCAAAGACGGAAAACACTGGCGCAGGCTGAAAAAGAACTGATACACTGTGTGCAGGATGCATTAAAGGATAAAATTGTATCTGCGGTATATCTGACGGGCGCCGGTTTTGAAGCAGAAAATCTGCCCAAGGAACTGACCCATGTGCTGTGCGCGCGCAGAAAAGCATTTGCGGGACAGAATCTGTTTGTAAAAGGTGCTGCATATGCTGCATTAAAGGAAGACTCTTCTGCCGGTCATAGCAGCGGCAGACTGCTGGCGTGCAGAAACCGCATTACCACGGGGCTTGAATTAAATATCAAAGAACGCGGCGAGGAAAAGCGGTTCCGCATGGTCAGACCGGGAACGAACTGGTACGAAGCCGGACGCAGTGTAGAACTGATACTGGAAGATATGAGAACGATTCCTGTTATTTTGCACAGGTGTGACACCGGACATGAATGGACACAGGAAATTGACATCAGTGCGATACCGTTCCGCCAGGGCAGGATGACAAGGGTGGCTTTTGAAGTCCGTTTTGACAGTGACAGCCATTGCGTGGTACGGATAGAAGATATGGGCTTTGGCGGATTTGTCAAAAGTTCCGGGGTTGTAGTGGAAGAAGAAATAAATTTGGAAACAGACAAAATTGCACAGAAAGAGGAATGAATATGAGCGGAATCATTTTATGCCGGACCGGGCGGGCATTAAAGCCGCTGGTTTTGGAAGAACCGGGGGTACAAATCTATTCACTGGAAGAATTGTGCTATTATATATACAACAATATCTATATTCTGACCAATGCATTTTTAGATGAAAAACTTATTGCGTTTATCCGGACAGAGATTAAGGAACCGTTGCTGGCAGACAAGCTTGAGCAGTTGAAGTGTGAAAATGCAGGGCTGGCGGAAGCGGTTGTGACCATTTTAAAGTATGTGGATTATTATGATACGGCAGAAATTGAACAGGTAAAGGACTTGCTTGCGATGCTGGATACACAGAATGTCTATGAACGGATGAAAATGCGTGCAGACCGGTTCCTTGAAAAAGGCTGCTATTATAGTGCAATCAGCAATTATGATAAAATTGTAAATGGAGAGCGCGACATCAATCTTTCAGGGCTGTTTTACGCAAAGGTCTATCACAATCTGGGAACTGCCTATGCCAGAATGTTCTTCTTTGAAAAAGCGGCAAAGTATTTTGAAGAAGCGTATAAAATCGGTCAGCATGAAAAGTCCCGGAAATGTTATCTTGCGGCATGCCGTATGGCAGAGGGTGAGGAACAGATACAGGATATGCAGGCACCGGAAGAAGAACAGGTGCTGCAAAGAGAACTGGAACTGCTTACAGACAATGCACGTTACAGCGATGAATACCGTGCGATGCAGAAAATGGAACACTTAAAATCCGACGGTGAAGTAGCACAGTATTATAAGGCGATTGATGACTGCATGGACAGATGGAAAGCGCAGTATAAAAGGTATACGTCATAGACGGATGAAATGAGGAAATATGGGATTATTAAATTATATCAAGGGAACAATTAAAGAAAATTACGATTTGGAAGATATCGAGGACATTGAAGACATTGATGATTTTGTCTATGACGATGAGCAGAATACAGGGGAAGAACAAAATGCGGATAATTCGCGGACAGAAGATTTAACGGGACTTGTCAGCGAATTTGAAAAAAATTATCAGAAGCATGAAAAAAAAGCAAAAGCACCGCAGAAAAAGAATAAAAAGGTCAGTTCCGAAGAAAAAATCCAGGAACAGCGCAGAAAAGCAAAAGAAGAAGAAAAAAAGTATGATGAGCTGTTAAACAGTGTGCAGGCAAAGTCCCTGATTCATGTAGTAGATAAGATGAATCAGGCAGGGACACAGGAAAATTATTCGGGGAAGCTTGCAAAAGAAGAAAAAGAAGAAACGGAATACTTAAAACAGCTTGAAAAAGAAGAAGAAAAAAAGCGGATTCAGGAAGTTTTAAATTATTCGGAAGAAGATAAAGAATTCGATGCCAGTGCCGTACATATCCCGGATGTATCCAGAACACCGCGCCGTCTGGACAATATTAATACGGATTACTACGATAAGGAAGAAACAAAAGCCTATATCCGCAGCCAGTGTGAAATCATGGAAGAAGCCACCGGACACATTGAACTGGCGATGGAAGAATACAATGTCGTTACGGAACATTTTTCGGATATCCAGCTGATTGATACGGCACCGGACAATATCCGCAGAAGGATTACGGAAACGGCAGACCGTGTAGATAATCTGACGGTAGACCGGCGGATTTTTAAATCCGGCGAGCATAAGCTTTCCACCCATACGTATCACCGCATGGAACAGTTTGAAGATGAACTGCCGCGTGGTATGAAGTATCTGGAAAAACAGGAATCGTATTATGAAACCGTCAAACGGGATATGAGGATTCTTGAAGGGGAACGCATGAGTCTGCGCATGGAGGCTGCGGCACTCACAACGCGCCAGCTGCGTATCAGAAGCCTTGCCCTTGCTGCGATTGTCGGGCTGGCATTCGTATTTATGGTATTTTTCATTGCGCTTTCCGTAACGGAAGATACACAAAATACCATGCTTTATATTGTCGTTGCCTTTCTGGGAGCGGTGCTTGCCCTTGGCATGTTTGCCCTGCTAAAATATACGGAACGGCAGGTTCTGGTGACGGAAATCAAACTCAATAAAGCTACGACATTACTGAATAAAACAAAGATTAAGTATATCAACGCAGCCAATACGCTTGATTATGAATATCATAAATATCATGTCAGAAGTTCGTATGAACTGTCAAAGAAATATGAAGTTTATATGGACATGAAAAATGAGCAGCGCAAGATTGTACAGATGACGACCAAATTAAGTGAAGCAGAAGAAGATTTACTGGATTTACTTAAAAAACTCGGACTCTATGATGCCAAATTGTGGCTGTCACAGGTACGTGCCCTTGTATACAGCAAGGATATGGTGGAAGTGCGGCACGATTTGAATACACAGCGCCAGAAACTGCGCAAACAGATAGAATATAACGAAAACAGGATTGAGGAAGCAAAGAAGAATATTAAAGAGGCAGCGGTCCGTAATCCCGACTGTATGGACGAAGCAATCCATATTATTGAGCAGTTTGAGAGTAAAAACGTAAGAAATCAGTAAAAACTGCTTGCCAATTTGTAGTCATATGATAAAATAAAAGTTAGGTTTTGCAATTGGAGGAAAAGAAAATGATGAAAGAAAGACTGCATGAAATCAGAGAAAAGGCATTAGCCCAGATTAATTCCACTGATTCACTTGAAAAATTAAATGAGGTAAGAGTTTCTTTCCTGGGTAAAAAGGGAGAACTTACAGAAGTCTTAAAGGGCATGAAAGACGTTGCACCTCAGGACAGACCGGCAGTTGGACAAATCGTAAATGAAACCAGACAGGCAATTGAGGAAGTACTGGAAAACGCGAAAAAGGAACTTTCCGCGAAAATGCGTGAAGTCCAGTTAAAGAGCGAAGTGATTGACGTAACACTTCCGGCAAAGAAAAACAATGTCGGACACAGACATCCAAACACTGTTGCACTCGATGAAGTAAAGAGAATATTTGTCGGCATGGGTTATGAAGTCGTAGAAGGACCGGAAGTAGAATATGATTATTACAATTTTGAAGCGTTAAATATCCCTGCAAATCATCCGGCAAAAGATGAACAGGATACATTTTATATTAATGATAAAGTTGTACTGAGAACCCAGACTTCACCGGTTCAGGTCCGTGAAATGGAAAAAGGCAAACTGCCGATCCGTATGATTGCGCCGGGCAGGGTATTCCGTGCAGATGAAGTCGATGCAACCCATTCTCCATGCTTCCATCAGATTGAAGGCATGGTTATTGATGAGGGTATTACATTTGCAGATTTAAAAGGAACACTGGCTGAATTCGCAAGAGAGTTATTCGGACCGGAAACAAAAGTAAAATTCCGTCCTCATCATTTTCCATTTACAGAGCCAAGTGCAGAAATGGACGTGACATGTTTTAAGTGCGGCGGTAAAGGCTGCCGTATGTGTAAGGGCGAAGGCTGGATTGAAATTCTTGGCTGTGGTATGATTCACCCGCATGTATTTGAAATGAGCGGTATTGACCAGAACAAATATACAGGATTTGCATTCGGAATCGGTTTGGAAAGAATTGCGTTGCTGAAGTATGAAATTGATGACATGAGACTTCTCTATGAAAATGACGTAAGATTCTTAAAACAGTTCTAAAAAGAACGACGGCTGTAAGACAGCAAAGAAATTGGATACGAGGAAAGGATATTGAATCATGAATACATCATTAAATTGGATTAAGGCAATGGTTCCGGGACTGGAAGTAACAGACCAGGAATTCAGGGACGCAATGACACTTTCGGGAACAAAGGTGGAAAATTTTACCGCTTTTGACAAAAATCTTGATAAAATCGTTGTCGGACAGATTGAATCGGTCGAAAAGCACCCGGATGCAGATAAGCTGGTAATCTGCCAGGTGAATGTCGGCAGTGAAACTGTTCAGATTGTAACAGGCGCACCGAATATTCCGGTGGGTTCATCAGGACAGAAAGTACCGGTTGTATTAGATGGCGGACGTGTGGCAGGTGGTCATGACGGCGGCGCACTTCCGGAAGACGGCATTAAGATTAAAAAGGGTAAGTTAAGAGGTGTAGAAAGCTTCGGTATGATGTGTGCCATTGAAGAACTCGGTTCTTCCCGTGAATTTTATCCGGATGCACCGGAAAACGGCATTTACATTTTAGGTGATGATGCACAGGTTGGAGAAGATGCCGTTCACTATCTTGGTTTGGATGATACCGTATTTGAATATGAAATTACAAACAACCGTGTAGACTGCTACAGTATTATCGGTATTGCAAGGGAAGCAGCGGCAACCTTCAGAAAGCCGTTTACACCGCCGGTTGTAACAGAAACAGGCAACGCAGAAGACATTAACGATTATGTAAAGGTTGATGTGGAAGCCACAGACCTCTGCAGCCGTTACACCGCAAGACTTGTAAAGAATATCAAGCTTGCTCCGTCACCGAAGTGGATGCAGCGCAGACTGGCATCAGCAGGTATCCGTCCGATTAACAACATCGTGGATATTACAAACTACGTTATGGAAGAATACGGTCAGCCAATGCACGCTTATGATTATGACACCCTTGCAGGCGGTAAGATTGTTGTAAGACGTGCCAAAGACGGTGAGAAGTTCATGACATTGGATGGACAGGAAAGAACACTTGATTCTGATATGCTGATGATCTGTGACGGTGAAAAGGCTGTCGGTCTTGCAGGTATCATGGGCGGTGAAAATTCCAAGATTACGGATGACGTAAAGACCATGTTATTTGAAGCTGCAACCTTTGACGGCACAAATATCAGAAAGGCAACAAAGCGCCTGGGTCTTCGTACAGATGCTTCCGGTAAGTTTGAAAAGGGCTTAGATCCTGAAAATGCACTGGCGGCAATGAACAGAGCATGCCAGTTAATCGAAGAACTTGGAGCCGGTGAAATTGTCGGCGGCGTGGTTGATGTATATCCGAATAAGAAGGAAAGAGTCAGAGTGCCGTTTGAACCGGAAAGAATCAATGCACTACTGGGTACAAATGTTTCCGTGGAAGAAATGCTTGGATACTTTAAGATGCTTGAATTAGACTATGATGAAGCAAAGCAGGAACTGATTATTCCGACGTTCCGTCAGGATTTATTAAGAACAGCGGATATTGCGGAAGAAGTTGCAAGATTTTTCGGATATGCCAATATTCCTACAACACTGCCACACGGAGCTTCTACAATGGGTAAGATTTCCTTCAAGCAGAGAGTGGAAGATGTAGCCGGAGAAATCGCACAGTTCTGCGGATTCTCACAGGCAATGACTTATTCATTTGAAAGTCCGAAGGTATTTGATAAGTTAAAGCTGGCAGCAGATGCAGAGGAAAGAAAGACAGTTGTCATTTCCAATCCGTTAGGAGAAGATTTCTCCATTATGAGAACACTGCCGTTAAACGGAATGCTGAATTCGCTTGCAACCAACTACAACCGTAGAAATAAAGATGTAAAGCTTTATGAACTGGCAAAGGTTTATGTTCCGGTAGAAGGAGAAGACCTTCCGGATGAGAGAGTACAGTTCACACTGGGCTTCTACGGCGACGGCGATTTCTTTACAATGAAGGGTGTTGTTGAAGAATTCTTAGAAAAAATCGGTATGAGTGCAAGACCGGAATATGATCCGGAAGCCGGAAAGACATTTTTACATCCGGGACGTCAGGCAGAGATTCTTTACAAGGATACGGTAATCGGCTATCTCGGTGAGGTACACCCGGACGTTGCTGACACCTATGGACTGGGCGACAGAACTTATGTTGCAGTTCTTGATTTGCCGGAGATTTTACCGTTTGCTTCATTTGACAGAAAGTACGAAGGCATTGCAAAATTCCCTGCTGTTACAAGAGATATCAGTATGGTAATGCCAAAGACGGTACTTGTCGGTGAAGTAGAAAAGATTATTGAAAAGAGAGGCGGAAAGCTTCTTGAAAAATATAACCTGTTTGATATTTATGAAGGTGCACAGATTAAGGAAGGTTTCAAGTCCGTAGCTTATACCATTTCTTTCCGTGCAAAGGACAGAACATTAGAAGATAAAGATATCCAGCCGATTATGGAAAAGATTTTAGAAGACCTTTCCGGCATGGGCATCGAACTTCGTTCTTAATTATAAATAAAAAACAGCCCGTTCTGCGGCAGAAAAGCTAACTGCCGCGAAGCGGAAAAAGATAGGAATGGAGCAGCATATGGAATCAATGAATTTACATGATTTTTATTATGATCTGCCACAGGAGCTGATTGCACAGGACCCGCTGTCAGACCGTTCCAGTTCAAGACTGATGGTACTGGATAAAAAGACAGGGGAAATACAGCACAAAATTTTTAAAGATGTGATTGATTACTTAAATCCGGGAGATTGTCTGGTCATTAACGATACCAAGGTGATTCCGGCTAGACTGATAGGCGAAAAAGTCGGAACGGGCGCGGCAATCGAAGTGCTTTTGCTTACCCGCAAGCAGGATTTAAAAGACACATGGGAAGTGCTTGTAAAGCCGGGTAAAAAGGCAAAAATCGGTACACAGATCAGCTTTGGCGGCGGAAAATTAATTGGAGAGATTGTGGATATTGTAGAAGAAGGCAATCGTATGATACAATTCACTTATGACGGTATTTTTGAAGAAATACTTGATGAACTGGGTCAGATGCCGCTTCCACCGTATATTACACACCGTCTGGAGGATAAGAACCGTTACCAGACCGTTTATGCAAAGCATGAAGGTTCTGCGGCGGCACCGACAGCGGGTCTTCATTTTACAAAAGAACTGCTGGAAAAGATACAGGAGAAGGGTATTGAAATTGCCCGTGTCACGTTGCATGTCGGACTTGGAACATTCCGTCCGGTAAAGACAGAAAACATTCTGGAGCATCATATGCATTCAGAATTTTATACGGTGACACAGGAAGCAGCAGACAAGATTAATACGGCGCGCAAAAACGGCGGAAAAATTATTGCAGTCGGTACGACAAGTACACGTACACTGGAATCTGTCGGGACAGAAGATGGTACAGTAAAAGCCGGCAGCGGCTGGACCCAGATATTTATTTATCCGGGATATCAGTTTAAGGTTATTGACAGCCTGATTACCAATTTCCATCTGCCGGAATCCACACTGGTGATGCTGGTTTCAGCACTGGCAGGCAGGGAACACGTGCTTGCGGCGTATGAAGAAGCCGTAAAGGAAAAGTACAGGTTTTTCAGTTTTGGAGATGCTATGTTAATAAAGTAACTTAAAAGTTTACTTTTTAAGGATCATAACAGGGGGAGTACTTATGGGTGATGAAAGAAGAAGAACAAAAAGAATTGATGTAGAAGCAAATTTATCAATTCGTCCGATTACAGATAAGGATACTAAGGGAGAATTTATTGCTGTTCATGCAACGAATGTATCAAGCGGTGGAATTGCATTTAAAACAAAAGACGTTCTGCCGTTACATTCTTTTTATGACATGTTGCTTGAAATGAGCGGATGTGATAAAATTGAAACCGTTATTGAAGTCGTGCGGATTGCATCACAGGACGAAGACGGCACGGAGTACGGCTGCCGTTTTGTAGGACTTGGCAAAGAAGCCCAGTTCCGTATTGATGTATTCCGTATGGTAAAAGAAAATACAAACTAAAAAAGACTGAGTAGCACAGATGATTGCGGCTGCAATTGCCGAAAGGCAGCAGGTGAGGAAAGTCCGGGCTTCACAGGGCAGGATGCCGGATAACGTCCGGTGGAGGTGACTCCAAGGCTAGTGCAACAGAAATAAACCGCCAGCATATGCTGGTAAGGGTGGAAAGGCAGTGTAAGGGACTACCGCGCGGCTGGTAACAGAAGCGGCAGATGTAAACCCCATCCGAAGCAAGACCGAATAAAAGCGATACGGCGGCCCGTCGTGCTTTAGGTAGGTTGCTTGAGCCTGCTGGTAACAGCAGGACTAGATAGATAATCATCTGATACATAACCCGGCTTATAGTGCTGCTCAGTTGTTTGTAAAAATATTTGTAAAAAGAACAAAAATACAGATAGAATATCAGTAGGCAGAAGTGCCGCAGAAAACGTAGGAGTATGTTTTCTGCGGTACTTTTATTATAAGAGCAAAGCTTTTAAATATTTTGGATAAAATATACAGGATTGTCCATAATACATGATAGAAGGAAACTGTAAGACTGCTGAACTTACAGCGTAACTGTTGCAGCCCGTGGGACAGACTGTGGCAGACGAGAAAACGCCTTCGTGATAAAATCGCTCAGAAAGAGGTCAGTATGGATTATTTAGAGATTGAAAAGGTTATTGGACGTGAAATTATGGATTCAAGAGGCAATCCGACAGTAGAAGCGGAAGTTTATCTCGCAGACGGAACGGTTGCAAGAGGAACAGCGCCAAGCGGTGCTTCGACAGGTGAATTTGAAGCACTGGAGCTGCGTGACGGCGATAAGAGCAGATATTTGGGAAAAGGCGTACAAAAGGCAGTAGAAAATATTAATACAATAATCAACGAGGCGATAAGCGGGCTGGATGCTTCTGACATTTATGCTGTTGATAAGGCAATGATTGAGGCAGACGGAACAAAGGACAAGTCCAAGCTGGGGGCAAATGCGATTCTTGCCGTATCTATTGCATGCTGCAGAGCGGCTGCGACAGCATTGGATATTCCACTGTATCGGTTCTTAGGCGGTGTCAGCGGAAACAGACTTCCGGTGCCGATGATGAATATTGTAAACGGCGGCTGTCATGCTTTATCATCAGGACTGGATGTACAGGAATTTATGGTAATGCCGGTCGGCGCACCGTCTTTTAAAGAAGGACTGCGCTGGTGCTCGGAAGTATTTTATGCGCTGGCATCTATTTTAAAGGAAAGAGGACTGGCAACTTCTGTCGGTGATGAAGGAGGCTTTGCACCGGCACTTGCTTCCGATGAAGAAGCTATCGAAACGATTCTTGAAGCCGTAAAAAAAGCAGGCTATGAACCGGGAAAAGATTTCATGATTGCCATGGATGCGGCTTCTTCCGAATGGAAGACCAAAGAAAAGGGAAAATACAAGCTTCCGAAGGCAGGAACGGTTTATACCTCAGAGGAATTAATTGAACACTGGAAGAAGCTGGTTGAAAAATTCCCTATTATATCTATCGAAGATGCGTTAGATGAAGAAGACTGGGAAGGCTGGAAGAAACTGACGGCAGAACTTGGTGACAAGGTACAGCTTGTAGGGGATGACTTATTTGTAACGAATACCAAACGTCTGTCAAAGGGTATTTCACTGGGCTGCGGCAATTCAATCCTGATTAAATTAAATCAGATTGGCTCTGTATCTGAAACTCTGGAAGCCATTAAAATGGCACACGAAGCCGGTTACACAGCGATTGCATCCCATCGTTCCGGTGAGACAGAGGATACCACGATTGCCGATCTGGCAGTGGCATTAAATACCTGCCAGATTAAGACCGGTGCGCCGTCACGTTCAGAGCGCGTTGCAAAGTATAACCAGCTTTTACGCATTGAAGAACAGCTTGGCAGTGCGGCAGTTTATCCGGGAATGGGTGCTTTTAAAGTAAAAAGATAAGCTTTTATAAAAGATATTTGCTTATGTAAAAATGCAGCGCAAAATTTACGTTGAGATTCTATGGCAATTCCGTTATGATGAAAGAAAAGTAAAGAAGGTATTATAATGAAAAATCATCAGACGGAATTAACAGAAAATGAAGAACTGTGCGATTTGTACCGTAAGAAGGCGGAAGAACTGGTTTCGCAGATGACAATTGAGGAACTGGCAGACCAGACGTTAAACAGTGCGCCACCGATTGAACGGCTGAATATTAAAGGATATGACTGGTGGAATGAAGGACTGCACGGTGTGGCAAGAGCCGGTACGGCGACGGTTTTTCCGCAGGCAATCGGGCTTGCGGCGGCATTTGACGAAGACCTGATGGAGCAGGTTGCCGATGCCGTGTCCACGGAAGGACGTGCCAAATTCAACATGCAGCAAAAATACGGAGATGTCGGGCGCTACAAGGGATTGACCTTCTGGGCGCCCAATATCAATATTTTCCGGGACCCAAGGTGGGGACGCGGTCATGAAACTTACGGCGAAGACCCGTATCTGACAGCGCGACTTGGAATCCGCTACATAAAGGGCTTACAGGGACATGATGCACATTACTTAAAATCTGCGGCGTGTGTCAAGCATTTTGCGGTACATTCCGGTCCGGAGGGACTGCGCCACAGCTTCAATGCCGAGGTTACAAAAAAAGATTTGTATGAAACATATCTTTCCGCGTTTCATGCCTGTATTAAAGAGGCAAAGCCCGAAGCAGTCATGGGCGCGTATAACCGCGTAAACGGCGAGCCGTGCTGTGGCAGTAAGACCCTGCTTACAGACATTTTGCGGAATGAGTGGCATTTTAAAGGACATGTTGTGTCGGACTGCTTCGCACTGCGCGATTTTTACCAGCATCACATGGTAACAAAAGATGCCGTGGAATCGGCGGCTCTGGCGATGAATAACGGCTGTGATTTAAACTGCGGACATATGTATCTGCACCTTTCGGAAGCGGTTTCGCGCGGTATGGTTTCGGAGAGCAGACTGCGGGCGGCGGTGACGAATCTGTATACCACCCGGCTGAAGCTGGGCATGGAACAGGATAAGGAGCTGCCGGACAATCCTTACGAAAAAATTCCGTATTCTGTTGTAGATTCCGTAGAAATGCGTGAATTCAACGAAAGTGTATCAGAGAAAACATTTGTTCTATTAAAAAATAACGGGATTCTGCCGCTGAATCGGGAAAAACTCCGGACAATCGCAGTGATTGGCCCGAATGCAGACAGCAGGAGAGCGCTGGTTGGCAATTACGAGGGAACGGCGTCCCGCTATATTACAATTTCCGAGGGCATACAGGATTATGTCGGGGATTCGGTGAGAGTGCTGGTGTCCGAGGGCTGTGATTTGTATAAAGAAAACTGGAAGAAGAACCGTATTGCCGAGGTTCGTGAAATGGCAGAAATGAGTGATGTCGTCATTTTGTGTCTGGGACTGGACGCAGGTATTGAAGGTGAACAAGGCGATGCGGGCAATGATTTTGCAAGTGGTGATAAGCCGGACTTAAATCTTCCGGGTGAGCAGAATCAGATTCTTGAAGCGGCATTAGACAGTGGAAAACCTGTCGTTGTCCTACTGTTATCGGGCAGTGCGCTGGCGGTCAACACGGCACAGGAGCGTGCCGCGGCGGTCATGCAGTGTTGGTATCCGGGTGCTCAGGGCGGACGTGCGGCGGCAAGGATTTTATTTGGGGAAGTCAGCCCACAGGGACATCTGCCGGTTACATTTTATAAAAGCACGGAAGAACTGCCGGAATTTACGGATTATTCCATGAAAAACAGAACATATCGTTATATGAAACAGGAGGCACTGTATCCGTTTGGATATGGGCTTACCTATACGTCATTTGCGTATGATAAAATGGAGTGTGCCGCCGATATGCACACATTTCAGAAAATGAAAGCCGGAGAAAAAATACAGCTTCCGGTTTCTGTAAATGTGCGTAATACCGGAAACTTTGACTGTGCCGAAACTGTTCAGGTCTATGTAAAGGCTTTGTGTGAAGACAGTCCGAATCCGCAGTTAAAGGGCTTTGGCAAAGTCTTTTTAAAGGCGGGGGAAGAAAAGCAGGTAACGGTCTGGTTATCAGAAGAGGCTTTTGGACTCTACGATGAAAATGGGCGGATTTATTTTACCGATGAGGGCTATACCGTTTATATTGGCGGAAGCCAGCCGGATACAAGAAGCCTGACATTGACAGGAACCATTCCGCTCAGGCAGAATTTATGGTCGGAAGTGGTAAATAATACTTGAATTTATAGGAAATAACGTATTTGCAGCATTGCATATGTCTGTTTTTTGCGTTTATTAAGAGTTTTATGTGTTAAATTTGTTCACACGGTGGAATTCGTGCTGCAGGCATTTCGAATTCTGTTTTTGCCGCAGGACTGGCTGGAAACAGTCTACGGTATTTCCGGTGTTAAAAATGTCTGCGGAATGGAGCTTAGGTATGAAAAATTTACAAAAGTTGCAAATGATATTTCAAAGAATCTTACTGCAACGGTAAAAAAAGGAAAAGATGCAGTATATACACTGGCAGACGGCAGTGCCAATGTCAACTCGGCAGCTGCACAGATGGCTCAGATTGTAGAAGAATCTGTGAAGTCAACGGTAACGGTGATGGATAAGGTCAATGCGGCAACAGAAGAAGTTCATAGAAACAATGAACTTGCCGGACAGCTGGAGCAGGGATTTGATAATGTGAAAGACGCTGTTAATAAGGGAAATGCAGCAGTTGAAGAGGCGAAAAGCACTATAATGTCTGTTGAAAATACAGTTGGCGCTGCGCACAAGACGACCGGTGCACTGCTGACCGAAATGAAACATATTACAGATATTCTCGGGGAAATTAATTCCATTGCATCACAGACCAATCTGTTATCACTCAATGCTTCAATTGAAGCAGCAAGAGCAGGCGAACACGGAAAAGGATTTGCCGTGGTTGTAGATGAAATCCGTGCCTTATCAGAAGAAAGTGCAAAATCAGCAGGTAATATCCAGGATATATTAAAATGGCTTACCGATATGACAAAGCAGGTAGATGAAGAAATTACAACCGGTACGAATGCAGCGGCAGAAAGCGTTACAACGATTAACGGTCTGCTCGGATATTTTGAAAATATCAATCATGCAACCAATGATGCGAGTAGTATTGTAAGTGAAGAATATGATATTATTGAAAATATCAAAGAAAGTTTTGAAATAAATAAATAAAAAGAATATAATTAAAATAAAAAAAACAGTTAAAGGGGTGTTGGTATTGAATAATCTGATTGAGTTTTTGAAGCAGGAAGGTGTTTCAGCACAGCTTGTAGAAGAAGTCCGGCATTATTCAGAAGAACATACTGTAGATGAAGCATTAAAAAAACGTATTCCTGTACCACATTTTCATTATTATGGCAATAAGGTATGGGAAGAGGCTCTTGCAGTGCTTCTGTGTGGCAGAAATCTTTTGCTGGCAGGAGAGAAGGCAACGGGAAAAAATGTGCTTGCACAGAATCTTGCAGCAGTTTTTGAACGTCCGGCATGGGATATTTCCTTCCATGTTAATATGGATGCGGCTGCGCTGATAGGTTCTGATACATTTCGCGATGGCAGGGTTACATTCAGACCCGGACCGGTGTATTGTTGTGCACAAAGCGGCGGCTTTGGGATTCTCGATGAAATCAATATGGCAAGGAATGAAGCACTTGCAGTCTTACATTCTGTACTTGATTTCAGACGTGTAATTGATGTTCCAGGATATGACAGGATAGAGGTTGCAGATGATACACGTTTTATTGCTACGATGAATTATAATTATGCAGGTACAAGGGAATTAAATGAGGCACTTGCCTCAAGATTTGTAGTTATACAGATGCCGCCACTGGCAAAGGAAGATCTTGAGAGACTGTTAAAGGATCAGTTCCCTTCACTGGTTACTAAGTATAACAAACAGTTTGCACTTTTATTTAATGAACTTCAGAAAAAATGTGAAAATGGTGAACTTACAGAGAAAGCTTTGGATCTGCGTGGATTAATTGATGCTATAAGTCTTATAAAAAAGGGTATTCCAATCAGGGATGCATTGGATCTTGGAATTACCAATAAGATATTTGACAGCTATGAAAAAGAGCTTATACGTGATGTCATAGCTTCAAGGTTTCCCTTAAAGCTGCATAATACGGAGGTGTTTGAATAATGCGTACCATTTCTTATACTGCTAAGGAAAGACGGGCTGCTAATCAGGTATGGAATGCGGCGGAACGCTATAATTTTGATCCATTGTTTCTGGCTGTTGAAACAGGGAATTTAGATTCAGATTTATATATGAATCTTATAATTGGACTGGCATATAAGTATTATGGTGAAAAGGCAATCAGCACTTTATTTGGTTATTGGAACGGAGATATCAGTCAGGCTATGCTGGATGATCTGACATGGCTTTATCTGGAACATGTACTGTATACAGAGGAAGCATTAAAACGTCCGTCTATGACTGATCTACGGGTTTATTATGGAAAGGCTTTTTTTGCAGGTGAATATAAGCTGTCGAGGCAGGAGTGGATGAGCAAAAACCGGCTTGTATATAATATGCAGTCAGCCAGATGGAGCAGTGTGTCAGGGAAAAAGAAGGTTCTGCTGACACCAAATGAACAAAAGCTGTATGCAGAACTGACACCACAGAGAATGCCTGAAACAGACCGGTTGATAGATACTGTGCTGGCAATTTATCGCAAATTTAATCTTTTTGATGGCGTAAAACATGAAAAAAAAGCGTTACGACTGCATTTTACAGGGGCATTTGCCCGGATAATGACAAGAATAATGCCAGTCAGCTCTGTAAGAAATAATCATGTAATGGTTATGCGTTCTTCTGAGGCGGACAATATGACTGGTGGAGCAGCTTACAGTAAAAAGAAAGATAATATAACATATAAGAAAGAAAATGATGACTGCTCTTATATTGAGAATTGTTTTGGAAGATCTGTTATATCAGAGCAGACTCTTACTAAAATAGAAAAAGAACTGTGTACAGGCAGTCATACAGGATGCCATTTATGGTTTACTGATGGAAAATATATAACAAAGAAAAATATACCGAAGGAATTTCTTCATTTAAGAGAACAGTCACAGCTGCAGGTTGAAAGAAATCATTCATATTATAATAAAAATGTACGGCTTTATGATAGTCTTATTGCACATATGGTTGAACAAATCCGTAATAGCGAATATATAAGTCAGAAGACAGATGTAATATCAGGGCAGAGCGGAAGGCTTGATACAACTAAAGTATGGCGTGCAGAATATATAGAAGATAACAGGATTTTTCACACATATGAGGATGATAATCAACCGTCCTTTACAGTGGATCTGCTTCTTGATGCATCTGCTTCAAGGCTTCAGTATCAGGAAATGCTTGCTGCGCAGGGAGTAATTATTGCCAAAAGCCTCGTGGAATGTAATATACCGGTCAGGGTAATAAGATTTTGCAGTGTCAGAGGATATACAGTTTTTCATATATTGAAGTCTTTTAGGGATAAGAAATGCGACAATATTTTCAATTATTATGCTGCCGGTTGGAATCGTGATGGTCTTGCTTTTCGGGGAATTGGTAAAATCCTTGATATGAACCCGGGGGTGGCTGACAGGCACCTTGTGATTATTTTAACAGATGCTGCGCCTAATGACAGCCAGCGTATTCTGCCATCACAGGACAGCCCGTTTGGGCATGATTATAGCGACGATATTTCTGTTAATGATGCAGCCAATGAGGTACGTGCACTGCGTGATAAAGGAATACATGTATCAGCTGTTTTTATGGGAAATGATGCGGCGGCCAATAGCGCAGAAAAGATATATGGAAAAGAATTTACAAGAATACGTCGTATTGATGAGCTGGCAAAGGCGGCAGGAAGACTTATACAAAAAGAGATTCAGTCGTTGACAAGATAATTGCAAATGTGTATGTGATTAGGAATGAAGATAATAGGGTGTGGGTATTTTATATTTTTAATATAATTGTGAAAAATGTATATATACATAAAATGACTACTAATATAAAATAAAAAAACAAAAGAAATGGAGAATGTAATGTACTGTAAAAATTGCGGAATGAAACTGGAGAATGGGGCTAAGTTCTGCGGCAGATGTGGAATGCCAGTCGATAATGAGATTTTTGAAACAGGAAGAAATGGAGACGCTGGTAGCAACTTCTGAAGAAAATTCAGCAACCATTCAGAGTATTTCGAAAACGATTGCTGCACAGAATAACTCTGTAAAAGACATTTTAACGGAAATTGATGAAATTGCCGGAGTTTCAACAAAGTTGGAAGAACACTTTGACATGGAACAGGCACAGTGTGAATAGATTATAAATCAAAGAAGCTGTTATCTGATATATGCAGATAACAGCTTCTAATTATTTAAATTTTAAATTTACAGTCCGATATAACGATAATCGGAGCATTTAGCGGGTATATTTTTCTTCACAGTATTTACAGCGGTATACCTGATTTTCTTCGTCTGTCAGAATAAAAATGTGCTTTAATTCCTGTTCGATAGAAGTAATACAGCGAGGATTTTTACACTTAATCACATTTGTAATCTTTTTTGGAAGTGAAAGACGTTTCTTTTCAACAATTTTACCGTCTTTAATAATATTGACTGTGATGTTGTGATCAATAAAACCAAGTACATCCAGGTCTACCAAATCGAGTCCGCCTTCGATTTTGATAATATCTTTTTTACCCATTTTATTACTGCGGGCATTTTTAATGATAGCTACACAGCAGTCGAGCTTGTCCAGTCCGAGATTGTTATAAATCATCATGGCTTTACCGGCTTCGATGTGGTCCAATACAAAGCCTTCGTTTAATCCGCCTATATTTAACATAAAGTCCTCCGTTCTGCCGTATCCGCGGCATGATTTTTGATGTGTCAGAAATTTAAACTGTTTTGTCCAGTCCGAGCAGTGTCAGAATCAGCGCCATTCGTACATAGACACCGAACTGTACCTGCTTAAAGTAAGCCGCGCGCGGGTCGTCATCAATTTCTACGGAAATTTCATTGACACGCGGAAGCGGGTGCAGTACATACATATTGTCCTTTGCAGCAGCCATTTTTTCTTTGTTAAGAATATAAAAATCCTTCATTCTTAAATATTCGTCTTCGCTGAAAAAACGTTCCTTCTGGACACGTGTCATGTAGAGAATATCAAGCTGTGGTATAACGTCTTCTAAGCGTTCAACTTCTTCAAATTCCACATTGTTATGAATCAGGACATCTTCGCGGATATAATCCGGCACACGCAGTTCTTTCGGGGAAATAAGAATAAATTTCACATTCTTATAGCGAATCAGGGAGCGGATCAGGGAATGAACCGTACGCCCAAACTTCAGATCGCCGCACAGACCAATCGTAAAATTATCCAAAGAACCACGCAGTTCGCGAATCGTCATCAGATCTGTTAAAGTCTGGGTTGGATGTTGATGACCGCCATCCCCTGCGTTAATCACCGGAATCCCGGATTTCTCAGCGGCAACCATAGGAGCACCTTCCTTTGGATGGCGCATAGCGCAGATATCTGCATAACATGAAATAACCCGAATCGTATCAGAAACGCTTTCACCTTTAGAAGCAGAGCTGGAATCGGCAGAAGAAAAGCCGAGAACAGAACCACCAAGATTAATCATGGCTGCCTCAAAACTAAGGCGGGTTCTAGTACTCGGTTCATAAAATAAAGTGGCAAGTTTTTTACCGTCACAGCAATGGCTGAACTTTTCAGGATCCTTTGCAATGCGGCTTGCGAGGTTTAGTAAATCTTCAGTTTCATCTACGCTTAAATCAAGCGGACTAAGTAAATGTTTCATGATATTCCTCCTTGTAATCTACTGTTCCCTATTCTACTACGAAATCCTGCAATTCTCAATTGTTATTTGTAAAATAATATGGTAAAATGTGAAATAGCAGTGAGCTGTGCAAAACGAATTATAAAAAAAGTCTGTGGGAGCTTGCTCACAAAAGACTTTTTTTATAATTCGTTTTATAGGGCGAACGCCCGTCATGAGTAATCTGAAAGATTACGAATGGCACAGCGCCAACCTCAAGCAAACAAGCGGACGAATAGTCCGCAAAGTTTGCGGGGAGTGCCACAAAAAAGCCAAAGCATAGTGGGGGCATCACCACAAGCAAACAAGTGAACTTTAGTTCACAACGTTTGCGGGAACAGACACCAAGGCGCCCTAATCAATCACACAGCTCACACCATCACACGTTCAACAGGGAGGAAATAAAAAATGTCTAAAATAATCCTTACAGGAGACAGACCGACAGGAAGACTTCATTTAGGACATTATGTAGGTTCATTAAAAAGACGAGTAGAATTACAAAACTCAGGAGAGTTTGATAAAATCTTTATCATGATAGCAGATGCACAGGCATTAACTGATAATGCGGACAATCCGGAAAAGGTTCGTCAGAATATTATCGAAGTTGCATTAGACTATTTATCCGTAGGCATCGACCCGGCAAAGACCAATATCTTTATCCAGTCACAGATTTCACAGCTTACAGAATTAACATTTTACTATATGAATCTGGTAACTGTATCCAGATTACAGAGAAATCCGACTGTAAAGTCAGAAATCCAGATGAGAAATTTTGAAGCCAGCATTCCGGTGGGCTTCTTTACCTATCCAATCAGCCAGGCGGCAGATATTACGGCATTTAAGGCAACAACCGTGCCGGTAGGCGAGGATCAGGAACCAATGCTTGAACAGGCAAGGGAAATCGTCAGAAAGTTCAACGCAGTATACGGCGAAACCTTAATCGAGCCGCAGATTCTTCTGCCGGACAACAAGGCATGTTTCCGGCTTCCGGGTACAGACGGCAAAGCCAAGATGAGTAAGTCCCTCGGCAACTGTATTTATCTTTCAGATACACCGGAAGATGTAAAGAAAAAAGTTATGAGTATGTATACAGACCCTGATCATATCCGTGTGGAAGATCCGGGTAAGATTGAAGGCAACTGCGTATTTACGTATCTGGATGCGTTCAGTACGGAAGAAGATTTCAAGGAATTCTTACCGGATTATAAGAATCTGGATGAACTCAAAGAGCATTACCAGCGCGGTGGCTTAGGCGATGTCAAGGTAAAGAAATTCTTAAACAACGTGCTTCAGAAGCAGTTAGAACCAATCCGTCAGAGAAGACATGAGTACGAAAAAGACATTCCGGAGGTATATCATATCTTACAGGAAGGTACAAAGGTGGCTTTCGCAGAAGCACAGCAGACTTTAAATGAGGTCAAAGCGGCAATGAAAATCAATTACTTTGATGATGCAGAACTGATTAAAGTCCAGTCCGAAAAGTACAGCCGTGCAGACTAAAAGTGCAGATAAAAGATTACAAAGATGTAAAATACTAAATGAATAAAAGCGGCAGTCTGAAATGAACCATTCGGATATTTCAGACTGCCGCTTTCCTGCTCTGTCTGTCAGAATCAGAAACGAATTTATGAAAGTTTCTTTATTACTAAATTATTTGGTCTGGAAATCTTTAATTCCGGTCCGTTCATGACAATCAGTCCTTTGTCAAAATGAATGGTAAAAATTGTAATAGAATTTCCTTCATTATTCATGGACAAAATATGCTTATTATCCGGGAACATGCTGATATACTTTGGATAATCACCGCTTACAGGCAGAGAGGAGAGGGTATAGAGTTCCCCTGTTTCCTTGTTAACCTTGTAAATGGTTACAGTATTATCGCCTGCATTTGAGCAGATACAGTTGTTACCGTCATTTGAAAAAATCAGATTGGCGGCGGCGCTGTTGGATTTGTGGCTCTTGCGCAGGGTGAAAATGTTCTGTACAAATTCAAAACGGCCTTTTTCGCCCGAATTGTGGTAAGAATATACATTAATATAATTTTTTAATTCACATACGACATAGGCAAATCTGCCGTCCGGGCTGAAAGTCATCTGACGTGGTGCAGATTCTAACTGGGAACGGATAATGTCGTACAGCTTTAATTTACCGGTTGTATGGTTAAATTCATAAATTTTAATCTGATCAATGCCCAAATCACACACACATAAAAGTTCTTCGTCTGGGGTAAAGATGGAACTGCTTACATGCGGACGGAAATTGCGTTCGGCAACACTGCCGATACCTTTATGAAAAACTTCATCGGCAATTTTACCGACAGAGCCGTCTTCATTGATATGTAATACGGTAATTTTTCCATCGTGGTAGCCGGAAACGATTAAAAATGTATCCTGTTTATTTAAAGTCAGATGGCACCCGCGCATACCATTAATGGTATGAACATTGATTAAAGTTAAATCACCGTCTGCTTCGATTTTGTAAGCGGCAACACCGCGGTCACAGATAGAATATAAAAATTTTCCGCTGTGGGATAATACCAGATAAGAAGGATTGTCGATCTGGACTTCCTTTCGTTCCGTAATTCTTCCCTTTTCTACATCCATATCGTAAATATGGATTCCTTTGCTGGATTCATGCGTATAGCTTCCGGCATATGCAACATATTTATCACTCATAACCTTCTCCAATCCTCCAGTCGGCAAGCATCAGCTTATGTCTGCCGGCTGGCAATACAAAATATACCTATATTTTAAGGCATAGAGAAAATGTTTTCAATGTTTATGTGCATTTATTTATGATTTTTTCGACATTTACTTCTACCAGAACGGCATCCGGACCGATACAGCGCACACAGGAAAACGGAATGACATATTCGATTTCCCGCCCGAAAAAGCAGAACAGTTTTCCGGGACCGGGAACAATCAGCGATTGAATGCAGCCTGTACATTCATTGAATTCAACGTCTGCCACACAGCCTAAAATTTTGCAGTCACAGGTATTGATAACCTGCTTGTTATGCAGTTCACAGATTCGCATAAAAACTCCGCCTAAAAGCTCTGTGTTATTATATGCAAAAATAAGTGAAAAATCCTTAAAACTATGAGAGGTATTTTTTCATGGATTTGAGTGCGTTTTTTTCAAGGCGGCTGACCTGTGCCTGTGAAATACCGATTTCTTCTGCGGTTTCCATCTGGGTTTTACACTCAAAAAAACGCATGTTGATAATCCGGCGTTCGCGCGTATCGAGGTGTTCCATAGCTTCATGCAGGGCGATATGCTGTACCCAGTTTTCTTCTTTGTTTTTTTTGTCACTGACCTGATCCATAATATAAAGCGTGTCGCCACCCTCGGAGTAGACCGGTTCATATAAGGAAACCGGCGACTGGATAGCTTCCATGGCGAGAACAATATCTTCTTTGGATACGCCGATTTCATCGGCAATTTCTGTTACGGTCGGTTCTTTCTGATGTTGTCTGGTAAGGGCTTCTTTCGTGTAAATGGCTTTATATGCAGTGTCACGCAGAGAACGGCTGACACGGATTGGATTGCTGTCCCGCAGGTACCGTTTAATTTCCCCAATAATCATGGGAACGGCGTAGGTTGAGAATTGTACGCCCTGTGAAATATCAAAATTATCAATTGCTTTAATCATGCCGACACAGCCAATCTGGAATAAATCGTCAATATTTTCACTGCTTTGTGAAAAACGCTGGACAATGCTTAAAACAAGGCGCAGATTTCCGTTAATAAAACGCTCGCGTGCCTGTGTATCCCCATTTTTGATTTTTTTTAACAGCAATTCTTTTTCCTCCGTTTTTAAGAGTGGGAGAGCAGCAGTATTTACACCGCAGATTTCAACTTTATAACCAGCCACGTTAGTCCTCCTTAAAAAATGTATTTCATCATTAAGGATTGCCTGCTGGCGTTCATTTATACTGCTAAGAATATCCAATTTTGTATTGACCGCAGACAGATATTTCATTAAAATAAATGTATATTTTTATGTTTGGAGGTAACGGTTTTGAAATGTCCGTTTTGTGGTAAAGATAATACAAAGGTTATAGATTCCAGGCCGACAGATGACAGCGCTATCCGCAGACGCCGCCAGTGTGATGCCTGTGGCAAGCGTTTTACGACCTATGAAAAAGTGGAATCCATGCCGTTAATAGTGATAAAAAAAGATAACAACAGAGAACCTTACGACAGGGAAAAACTGACAGCCGGTATTGTGCGTTCCTGTCATAAGCGTCCGGTGTCGCTGAACCGGATTAATGCAATGGTTGATGAAATTGAAACGCAGATTTATAATATGGGAGAAAAAGAAATTCCTGCCAAGGTGATTGGAGAAATCGTTATGGAAAAATTAAAAGATTTGGACGAGGTGGCGTATGTACGCTTTGCTTCCGTTTATCGTGAATTTAAAGATGTCAATACCTTTATGGCGGAGATTCAGAAGATTTTAAAGTAAAGCAGATTATTTTAGGAATGGAGATTTTTGTGTTAAAAAGATTTTATCCCGATGACTACGTGGATTCAGCATATGAGATTCCGTATGAGGAACTTTATAAAAAAGGATACAGGGGGATTGTTTTTGATGTGGACAATACCCTTGTAGAACACGGCGCACCGGTGACGGAGCGGGCGGTAGCACTGTTTGAACGGTTAAGAAAGACAGGATACGATACCTGTATCATTTCCAATAATAAAGAGCCGCGTGTCAGACCGCTGGCAGAGGCGGTTCATTCAAAATATGTCAGTGATGCGAAAAAACCGTCCCCAAAGAATTATATTAAAGCTATGGAATGTATGAAGACAGATGTCAAGACGACATTTTTTGTCGGTGACCAGTTGTTTACAGATGTCTGGGGGGCAAACCGCGCAGGCATGATGACAATTCTCGTCAAGCCGATTGATAAGCATGAGGAGATTCAGATTGTATTAAAGCGGTATCTGGAAAAAATTGTCCTGCATTTTTATAAGAAGCAAGAAAGGAAAAGATATGGGAGAAATTAAAGGAACAACAAGAGTATGCGGACTGATTGGCAATCCGGTAGGACATTCTATTTCACCGGTCATTCACAATACGCTGGCAGATTTGTGCGGAATAGACATGGTTTACACGACATTTAAGGTGGAAAAGGGTGCGGTTGATACTGCTGTGAAAGGCGCCCACGCATTAGACATTTTAGGATTAAATGTAACCGTGCCGCATAAACAGGAAGTCATTGGAGCGCTGGAAAGTGTCGACCCGCTGGCAGAAGCGATTGGTGCGGTCAATACGCTGGTGCGTACGGAACATGGCTATAAAGGCTATAATACAGATATTTTGGGACTGGAGCGCGAACTGGAAGAAGAACAGGTTGAGTTAAAGGACAGTCCTGTGATTTTACTCGGTGCAGGCGGCGCGGCAAGAGCTATTGCCTTTTTATGTGTCAGCAAAGGTGCAAAAGAAGTTGCCATTTTAAACCGCACGGAAGAAAAAGCGGCAGTGATTGCAGAGGATGTAAACCGCCATTTGCAGTCAAAGGCGGCATATGCCATGAAGCTTTCGGATTACGGAAAGCTGACCGGGGGAAATTATGTGGTCATTCAGACAACCAGTGTCGGTTTATATCCGAATTGTGATGATGCAGTCATAGAGGATGAGGATTTTTATAAGAGAGCGGCTGTAGGTGTGGACATTATCTATAATCCGGCAGAAACAAAATTTATGAAGCTGATGAAGGCACAGGGCAAGCCTGCTTATAACGGCTTGAAAATGCTGTTATATCAGGGAGTCAGTGCATTTGAACTTTGGAATGATATAAAAGTAAGTAAAGAAAATATCCGGAAAGTATATGAAAATATGCAGAAGAAGCTGGGATAGAAAGCCGGCCGGCCGGAAACGGCAGGTTATACTAAAAGGTTAAAACAGAAAATTCAGAATAAGAAAGTTAAGAAAAATGTTGGACAATATTATATTGATAGGATTTATGGGCTGCGGTAAAACCACATTCGGTACGTGGATTGCAAAAAATAAAAAAATGGATTTTTGCGACACTGATGCGCTCATCGTAGAAAAAGAAAAGAAAAGTATCAATGACATTTTCAGTGAAAACGGCGAGCCGTATTTCAGGGAACTGGAAACAGAAATTGTCAAAGATTTAATTAAGTCCAGACACAATACTGTAGTGTCGGTCGGCGGCGGACTTCCGCTAAAGCCGGAAAACAGGGAGTTGTTAAAAAAACTGGGTACGGTCGTGTATTTGCGGACATCGGTGGAGGAACTGACAAAGCGCCTTGCGGGAGATACGACAAGACCATTGCTGGCAGGCGGCAATATCCGTGAAAAGATTACACACCTTATGGATATGCGGCTTTCGGATTATTTAGATGCTGCCGAGGTGATTATTGACACGGACGGCAGAAGTTTTGATGAAATGTATGAGAATATTTTAAAGGAGAAAAGGGAAGCATGAAGATATTAGTATTAAACGGACCAAATATTAATTTTCTGGGAATCCGTGAAAAAGGCATTTATGGCAATCAGGATTACGACACGCTGGTAAAAATGATTGAAGAAAAGGCACAGGAGCTTGGCGTTGAAGTAGAAGTGTTCCAGAGCAATTATGAGGGCGGATTAATCGACCGGATTCAGAAGGCTTATTTTGAAAAGGCAGACGGCATTATCATTAATCCGGGCGCATTTACACATTACAGCTATGCGGTGCGCGATGCGCTGGCTTCGGTTGCGGATATTCCAAAGATTGAAGTCCACATCTCCAATGTGCATACCAGAGAAGAATTCCGTCATACTTCCGTTACCGTTCCGGTATGTAACGGACAGGTTGTAGGACTGGGGCTGAAAGGCTATTTATATGCGCTTGAAGCGGTTAAGGATATGGCAGAGAAGAAAGCGTAAAAAGCGACATTTTGCGGCATGGCATGACTTTTAGTAAAAAGTGGTTGCCAAAACCGGCAATTTATTATAGAATTATATAAGTTATTGATTATTATAGGAGGTATACCAAAGAATGGTAACAGCAGGAGATTTTAAAAATGGCATTACACTTGAAATGGATAATGCAATCTGGCAGATTATAGAGTTCCAGCACGTAAAGCCGGGCAAAGGTGCAGCATTTGTTAGAACAAAGTTAAAGAATATCGTGAGTGGCGGTGTTGTAGAAAAGTCTTTCAGACCGACAGAAAAGTTCACACTTGCACACATTGAAAGAAAAGAATATCAGTATTTATATGCTGACGGCGATTTATACAACTTCATGGATACAGAAACATATGATCAGATTGCTTTAAGCAAGGAGAATGTTGGTGATTCATTAAAGTTCGTTAAGGAAAACGAAATGGTTAAGTTATGTTCACATAACGGCAACGTATTCGCTATCGAACCGCCGATTACCGTAGAACTTGTGATCACAGAGTCTGAACCGGGCGTTAAGGGTGATACAGCAACAGGTGCTACAAAGCCGGCTATCGTTGAAACAGGCGCTAAGATTTTAGTTCCGTTATTCGTAAATCAGGGCGATACCGTTAAGATTGATACCCGTACAGGAGAATATCTCTCAAGAGTATAATATTTATTACTATGATAAATACAAAAAGGCAGTAAGCAGAAAACCGTTGTTTAGGCGGGTCTGCTTACTGCCTTTATTTTTGTAATAATCCTTCTTAAATGGGCAATACTGTATGTAGTTGATCAGACAGAAGGGAGAAATGTATTTATGAAAAGTTCATTTCGCTGGTATGGGGAAAGCGATCCGGTAAAACTGGAGTATATCCGGCAGATTCCTGGCATGCGTTCCATTGTATCGGCAGTATATGATGTGAAACCGGGCGAGGTGTGGCCGGAAGAAAGTATCCGGCATCTGACAGAATTATGCAGGGAACACGGGTTGATTTTTGATGTGGTGGAGTCCATTCCGGTGACTGAAGAAATAAAGCTTGGGAAACCGGAAAGAGAGCAGCATATTCAAAATTACTGCGAATCTGTCCGCCGTTGTGCAAAGTATGGAATTAAGTGTATTACGTACAATTTTATGCCGGTGTTTGACTGGACAAGAACACAGCTTGACAAAATGGCAGAGGACGGTTCAACCAGTCTTGTTATGTACTGGGAGCAGATGAAAGGACTGGACCCGTTAAAAGATGACATTCATCTTCCGGGCTGGGATGCAAGTTATACGCAAAATGAAGTCCGTGATTTAATTCGTGCCTACTCCGAGCTGGGTGAGGAAGGGCTTTGGCAGAATATTGAATATTTTCTGAAACGTGTGATTCCCGTGGCAGAGGAATGTGGCGTAGTAATGGCACTTCACCCGGACGACCCGCCGTATCCGATATTCGGACTGCCGCGTGTGATTACCGGTGAAAAAAATATTGACCGATATCTGTCTATTGTAGACAGCCCGTCCAATGCTTTGTGTTTCTGTACAGGTTCTCTTGGCAGTTCAAAGGAAAATGATGTACCGGCGCTGGTGCGTAAATATTCGTCCATGAACCGTATCGCATTTATCCATTTAAGAAATGTAAAAATTCTGCCGGACACTTCGTTTGAAGAATCAGGTCATTTAAGCCGCGAGGGCAGTCTGGATATGAATCAAATAGTCAAGGCACTTGTAGAAACAGGGTATACCGGATATTTCCGACCGGACCACGGCAGAATGATCTGGGGCGAAACAGGAAAGCCGGGGTACGGACTGTATGACAGGGCGCTTGGAACGGCCTATGTAAACGGACTGATTGAGGCAAACGGTGGAACGATAGAGAAGTAGAGCGGAAAGAGAGCAAAAAGCATAACAGAACCGTAATAAAAAACGCAATAAACGTGCAGGATAACAAAAAAAGAAGGTAAAAATCATAAAACAGCCGGAAGGGAGAAAAATGTGTTAGAATTGCCGTTAAAAACAGATTTTACGGGAAAAGTGGTTGTGGTTACGGGAGCGGGCGGTGTGCTGTGCGGCGATATGGCAAGAGCATTTGCACAGGCAGGCGCAAAAGTAGCAGCACTGGATTTAAATGAAGATAAGGTAAAAAAACTGGCAGAAGAATTAAAAAATGAAGGATTTGTATGTGAGGGATATGCGGCAAATGTGTTGGAAGCAGAGCAGGTAAAAGCGGTACATGCCCGCATTTTAGAGGATTTGGGAAAATGTGATATTCTCATTAACGGTGCAGGCGGCAATAACAAGCGCGCAACAACCGATAATGAATACCAGCATGAAGCCAAAGCAGGACAGACCACGTTTTTTGATTTGGATACGGAAGGGGTGGATTTTGTATTCCGGCTGAATTTTCAGGGAACGTTGATTCCGACACAGATTTTTGCGCAGGATATGGTAGAGAAGCAGTCGGGAAATATTTTAAATATTTCTTCGATGAATGCGTATATACCGCTGACCAAAATTCCGGCATATTCAGGCGCGAAAGCGGCGGTCAGCAATTTTACCCAGTGGCTTGCCACACATTTTGCGGGAAGCAAAATCCGCTGCAATGCCATTGCGCCCGGATTTTTAGTGTCCAATCAGAACCGCGCACTTTTATTTGACGAAAACGGACAGCCGACAGCCCGTTCACAAAAGATTTTAGCGGGAACGCCGGCAGGGCGGTTTGTAGAAAGCAATGAGCTGTTAGGCGGCGTATTTTTTTTGTGTGATGACCGTGCGGCAAGCGCCGTTACCGGCGTTGTACTGCCGATAGATGCAGGGTTTTCGGCATATTCGGGGGTATAAAATTTAAGATTTCTGGATTGGAGGACAGGTGCAGAAGTGCCTGTCCTTTTTAAATGAAATGTTAAATTGCAGGATTTTATGGTTAAAAAGGTAAAAATAGGTAAAATTAAGAATTTAAGTATGGAAAATATAGGATTCGGCAGCAAAATTTAGAGGGGGATTAAAAAGGGGTATAGTAAAAACAGGTTTAAACAAAAGCGGACATGGTAAATGGAGTAAAGAACGGAGGTAAAAGATGAAATTAATAGAACTTCAAATTAAAAATTTTGGTTGTATAGATGAAAATGGAATTACAATTAAAATTGATGACATTGTTGTTTTAATCGGACCTAATAATGTTGGAAAAACAACATCAATAAGAGCATATGAAATGTTTGCAAATTCAGGTACAATATTAAAAATTGATGATTTTTATCAAAATAATGAAAATAATCCGGTAGAAATAGCAGGGGTGTTTGGTGAAATTACAAATGAAGATAAGCAGCAGATAGGTGAAAAATGGATTTATAAGAATAATGATAAACAAGATGTTATTAAATACAAATGGAGATGGGAGAAAAGTGGAGTAAAAGGCGAAAAATATTCATGGTGTGATAAAGAAGGTAAGTGGGAAAAAGGTGGAATGGGAGGCTGGGATTCCAAAATTGCCAGTTGTATACCGGTTCCATTAAAAATAAGTCCGTTTGATGATTCGATTCAGTTAGAAAATAAGATTGTCGAATTATTAACATCGGCAGTAAAGGAAAATGTAAAAAATGATCAATCAAAAGTAGCAAAATTATTGGATCAGGTTAATGATTTAGCTAATGAGGTAAAGAAACAAATAGCTGAAGAATTGAATAAAACAACAAGCAGATTACAAAAAAACTTAAATGAAGTATTTCCGGAACATAATGTAGATATAGCACCACAAGCTGACAAAATAGAGGTTGATAAAATATTAGCGACAGGAACTCATCTGAATGTAGCTGGGAATGATGGAAAATATTATCCTTTAGCAAATCAGGGAAGTGGACTACAGAGAGCTTTTTTGTGGTCTGCAATAGAGGCATTGGCAGATACGGGGAAAATGAAATCTGGCAGAAGTACAATAGAGAGCGAAAAGCCTAAAATGTTATTGGTTGAAGAACCAGAATCATTTTTACATCCACCAGCTGTACGTTTAGCAAGAGAGGCTTTGTATAAAATTGCGGAATTGGATAATTGGCAGGTAATGATTACTACACACTCCCCTATTTTTATTGATGTTTCAAAACCACATACAACCATTATTCGCGTTGAAAAAAATGAGGGGGCAACAAAAATTTTCTCGACAGAGAAAGCACAGTTTTCAGATAAAGAAAGAGAACGTCTTCAGATGATAAGAAATTGTCACCCGACAATAAATGAATTTTTCTTTGCTAATAAAGTTATATTAGTTGAAGGGGATACAGAACAAGTGACATTTTCTCAGGTAAAGGAAGAAAGGGTAACGATAATAAATTGCAGGGGAAAAGCGAATATTCCAATGTTTGAAAAAATACTGAATCATTTTGGAGTGGAATATATTGCTGTTCATGATTTAGATACACCTAAATCCAAAAGAGATGGTAAATTTATAAAAAATTCAATGTGGACAATTAATGAAAAAATAATTGAGGAGGCTAATAAGGGTTTAAATGGCAAAGTTATAGTGAATATCCCAGATTTTGAAAGACAATTTTTTGGATATTTACAATCAGGGGATAAACCATATAATGCAATTCTTGAATTACAAAAAGAAGAAAGAAGGAATGTACGTGATGAACTTGAGAAAATTGCAAACGGGTCATTAAGTGAAAAATATGAACGAGAGATTACAAATGTTTCTGATTATAAAAAATTAGGAATTGATTATTGCAACGAAAATGATGTGCCAATGACAGAAATTTGGGAATTTGATTAAGAATATAGTAAATTTTAATTTCCAGTTTACTAAATAATAAGAGAAAGTTATTCTGATGATTATTTGTCAGAGTAACTTTTTTTATATCTTAGGAAAAAGAGTTCATAAGCAGTTATGAATTGATTTTGTATTTAATGCGGATCGTCCGGCGTTTTAATAAGCAGAGCCGGATTGCAAATTTAAACAAAACAGCTTACAATAATATATATAGAAATTTTTAAGAATATAGGATAAAATTGCTGGAAAATGGAGGCGTTTTTATGACACATGAGCAATTTGAAAAGGCGGACAGAAATTTATCGGTCTGGAGAAAAACGAAAATGTATGTCTTGCCATTTACGATAAGTATGATGGATTTGGCAGTCTGAAAAGCATACAGGTTATGGGAAAAGCTGAATTGATAGAACCGTTTTCTGATACATATAATGAACATGCGCAGATAAAGAAAATACCGATAGAGGCATTAAAGAAACATTCAAATGTGGAATATGCGCATATAGATGGCACGACACTGCATTTGCAGATTATTACACCGCAGACGAGAAACACTAAAGAAAGTGATGAAACATATCCTTGTATCGTGTATGTGCAGGGTTCGGCATGGATGAAGCAGAATATTAATGCAAAGCTTGGACTGATTGCAAGGCTGTCAGAAAGGGGCTATGTGATTGCGGTTGTTGAGTATCGTCACTCCGGGATTGCGCCTTTTCCGGCACAGGCTGTAGATACAAGAAATGCGATAAGATATGTAAAGCTGCACGCTAAAGAATACAAGGCAGATGCGAATCAGATGTATGTTGGCGGAGATATTTGCACCATAATCCTGAACTTTGCAGGAAAATGTCGGTGGAGTGTAATATCAGTGAAAATGTTTCACTGCCGCCGGTATTAATGTTTCACGGAACAAAAGACCGAACCATTAATCCAAAAGTCAGTGTGGTTGTGTATGAGGCGTTAAAGAAATATCATAAAGAGGTACAGTTATATATGCTAGAAGGTGCAGACCACGGCGGAAGTGAATTTTTCAGCGATAAAGTTTTAGATATTATGGAAGCATTTTTACAGCGGATGGTATCGGCTTCTTAGTTTCTGGGACAAAAATATACATAGAATGTGAGTGATAAAGCATATGGGTTTATTTAAAAAGAAAGCAAAAGCGTATTCATATGATAAAGAGTGTATGAAACCTGTAATTAAAACCAGTATATGCACAGGTGAGCAGGTGGCTGGGTTTAAGGATATTCATACCGGAAAGATAGAAGATATTATGCTTGTGAAAACGGCGGCAGATATCGAAAGATTTAAGAAAATTTATGGAATAGAAGGCAGTATTGATAAAGAGTATTAGAAATGGAGAACATTATGGAATTACAAAATGTATTAAATAACAGAAGAAGTATGAGAAATTACGATGCGGCAAAAAAGGTTACAAAGGAGCAGGTTGAAACAATTATCAATGCGGCGATACTGGCTCCTTCATGGAAGAATTTACAGACATCAAGATATTACTGCATTTTATCAGATGAAAAAATTGAAGAATTCAGACAGAAGTGTCTGCCGGAATTTAATCAGAAGAATGCCGAGGGAGCGGCACTTGTTGTAGCAACATTTGTAAAAGGCTGCGTTGGATTTGACAGATTATCCGGTGAGCCGGTTAATGAATGTGGCAATGGCTGGGGCTACTATGACCTTGGTCTGCAAAATGAAAATTTCGTGCTTAAAGCGAAAGAACTGGGGCTTGATACACTGATTATGGGAATTCGTGACGGTGAAGCAATAAGAAATTTCCTTGATGTGCCGGAAAATGAGCAGGTAGTATCTGTGATTGCGGTCGGATATGGTGAAAAGGACGTGCAGATGCCTAAAAGAAAGAGCGTTTCGGAGATAGCGAAGTTTTATTAAAAGTGCCTGTTCTTTTGGTAATGAAAGTCGTGATAGGTCAAAAAATTTAAAGAAATGTAAGGAATAGAAGGTAGAAATATGGTTCAAAAAATTGTAAAAGGGAAACATATATTTGCAAGAAAAGCACAGCCTGCGACAGAAGCAGACAAACAGGTTGTGACGGATTTGATTGATACGTTAAGAGCTAATAGGGAAACATGTGTCGGAATGGCAGCCAATATGATAGGCGTGAATAAATCAGTCATTGTAGTGGCGGCAGGTCCGTTCCAGTTTGCAATGGTAAATCCCGTTATAATCCAAAAGTCCGGCGAGTATAAGACGGAAGAAGGCTGTTTATCGCTGGATGGAGTCAGAGCCTGTGTGAGATATGAAGAAATAGAGGTGGATTACCTTGATAGCAACTTTAAACCGCAGCATGGAAAGTATAGCGGATTTACGGCACAGATAATTCAGCATGAAATTGATCACTGCAATGGAGTGGTGATATAACATTGGGGAAAAATAGTTTGTGCGAAAAATGTCGAATTTTTATTGACAAACCTCAATGTATTTGATAATCTTTATCAAGTAATTTAATATTCCATGAGGGAGTAGTTAGCGCGAAAGTGTGATTTGTCAACATTCTGATTATATTAAAGAGTATAATCTGGCAAATCTTAAATAATGAGACTCATGTATATCGGTGAACAGCTTATGTGTTATATACGGGCGGGCATTGATATACATGAGTCTTTTTTATCTGCCGGATATACTTATAAGAGCAGGGATTTCGGCTGGCACACGGTTATGGAAAAAAGGAGGAAAATATGGAAAAATTTATTAACAATGCCCCATTTGCGCTTGTACTTGTATTTCTCGTAATAGGCTTTGTACTGCTGATTAAAGGAGCGGACTTTTTCGTAGAGGGAAGTTCAAGTGTAGCAAAAAGACTGCATGTTCCGTCTATTATTATCGGACTTACAATTGTTGCAATGGGAACATCACTTCCGGAAACAGCGGTTAGTGTATCAGCATCACTTATAGGCAATAATGAGCTTGCGGTCAGTAATGTAGTCGGTTCCAATATATTTAACCTGATGGTTGTAATTGGTGTGTGTGCAGTATTGGCAACAGTCAATGTTGCAAAAGAAACCATAAAACGGGATATTCCGCTTTCACTCATATGTGCAGGGCTTTTAATGCTTTTAGGAATTATCGGACTGGGCGACAAATCCGGCATGACACTCGGACATCTTGACGGCGTAATATTATTGGGATTCTTTGCAGGCTATATTTTTTATATGATTAAAATTGCATTAAAAGCAAGCAGGGAAGGCAGGAAAGTTGAGATAGAGGGCGGTTTAGATGAAGACATCAAACTGATTTCAGTGCCGCTTAGTATTCTTTTCATCGTTGGCGGTGCGGCGGCCATTGCGGTCGGCGGTGATATAACCGTTGATGCTGCGGCGAGAATAGCCGGTGATCTGGGAATGAGCCAGACACTGATTGGACTTACAATCGTTTCAATAGGAACATCCCTTCCTGAACTTGTGACCTCAATCGTTGCTGCCAAAAAGGATGAAGTCGATATGGCGCTTGGAAATGCGATTGGTTCAAATGTATTTAACATCCTTATGGTACTTGGCATTGCTTCGGCAATCAGCCCGGTGAGCATCATCACGGAAAATATTATTGATTTATGCGTGCTGATTGTATTTACGGTGTGTGTATGGATATTTGCAGGGGCAAAAAAGAAAATCGGAAGAGTCGAAGGAATCTGCATGGTTGCATTTTACGCAGCATATGCAGTTTACATCATAATAAGATAAAGGAGATAGCATACAAATGCTGTTATTTTTAAAAGTATTTTTTACTGAATTTATAGCGGAAATGGGAGATAAAACCCAGCTGATGCTTATTGCGCTTACTTCTAAATATAAGTTAAGAGATATTATATTAGGAACAGCTGCCGCAATTCTTGTATTAAACGGTCTGGCAGTTCTTGCAGGCGGGCTGATCAGTGAATTTATCCCGGACTGGCTCATAAAGACAATTGCAGCACTTGCATTTCTTTATTTTGCCACATCAACGATTGCCGGTGATGATGACGATGAGGAAGAAGAAGGGGGCAAAACAAAAATTAAGTTTGCACCGCTTGCGGTTTTCTGTACATTTTTCGTAGCAGAACTTGGTGATAAGACACAGCTTACGGCTATAACCTTTGGTGCAAATGAAGGGATGAGCGCAGCGCTTATTGTGTGGATTGGCTGTTCACTCGGACTTTTCGCAGCAGATATTCTTGGTATGTTAGTCGGCTACCTTTTAAAGAGCAAGACTCCGGACGGACTGCTCAATACACTTGCATTCGTAATATTCTCTGTATTTGGGGTATATACTCTCTATCAGGGACTGAAACTTATAGGGGCAAGTGTCTGTCCAATCCCTGTATGGCCGGTGCTGATAGCTGCAACAGTGGTTTTTGCCGTTTTATGTGTCTGTCTTTTTATACGGAGAGAGAAGAAGGCAAAGTAAATGAATGAGCAGCAAACCGGGAGAGAAAAGATGACGGATAACATAGAACAGTATAAGAATTGTCTGGACGGATTGACAAAAGATATGCCGGAAGAATTTTTTAAGCTGGCTCAGGTTTTTGAATTGAGTGTATTTGAACCAATTCACATGGAAGGCAAAAAAGATATTTATGCCGCCTATCTGATGAATGATGCGGTTGAAAGCTATTTTGTTTTTGAACAATCTGTCATGACCGGATCATACAAAGAGCTTGAATGTGAACAGACGGCAAGTATTGTCCATGATGATAACGGATATATGCTGATAGTCAATCAGAGCGGAGAGAACCGGTTTACAATCCGTTTTACCAATCTGCATATGCAGACAACCTGTTTTGATTACGGCTGCATGGGACATTTCTGGGTGAAAGGATATGAGTATTTGCGCCAGCTGGAATATCAGTTCGCGGATATCCGGGATAAGTATCGTTATCTGGGAAAAGATTTTTGCACAGAGCAGGAATTGATTTTTATGCAGCTTGCGGACTTCCCGCCGATTAAGAAATTCAGGTCGGTGCCGGAGCAGTATTATGTGCCATATCCGGATTCTGTTTATCCGGAAGCAGTCCGGTATCTGATTGAAACGGCAGAGAGTGTGGGCGATAAGAAAATGTCTGCAAAGCTTGACCGTTATCAAAGGAAGCCGACAGCTTTTCGGTGCAATATGCTTGCCAGAATGTTTTATCAAAAGGCACACAGCCGGTTCGTGGATAAAATCATTGCAGATATGAGGCGGACTTCAGCAGGTTATCCGCGAAGGATGTTTAATGAACAAGAGGAGCAGCATTACCAAAAAGTGCATCAGAAAGCAGAAAATGCCATGAATTCATTTTTACAAAAAGGACAGGCGTGTCTGCTTTACAGGGAAGAACCGTTTATGTATGCCAAGGATTCAATCACATATAAGGAGCATGTGCTGGTCTTTAAAAATGGACTGGTGAACCGGAAGTGTGAGATTTATACGTTTGAATAACAATGCCTGCGGATTAAAAATAAAACAGGCAGACTGTCCGATATCATTTATCAAAACAATATCGGATAGCTGCCTGCTCTTTTAAACGGTGTGTCCGGCTTTGCGATTTAATGCAAAAATTTTAAAACATACATAACATATGCCAAAGCCCACCATAAAAAAATTCTTCATAAAAAATTCCCCTCATATAAATCTGCATTTTGCAGATATTTTCCTACTTTTCCTGAAAAGTTGCGCAGACGGTTTCGTGAGCGGCTGTTGCGCGGATACCGGAAATATCGACATGGTCAGCGTGACAGACCTTATCATCGTTATACATGCAGTTGGTTGCCTGACATGCAATTGATAAGGAAACATGCGGTGTCTGGGCGCTGTTTTTCTCACCGGACTTGTCCTCGAAATAACTTCCGCAGCAGGTGTCTTCACAGTTGCAGGCATTAGAGCCATTCACCTCGATAGAACTTAAACAGCAGCAGTTATCCTCATTGTGGCAGCAGCTTTTAACATTACAATCTAATTGAGCCATACAATCCTCCTTGTTTTGCGAAGCAAAATCGTATGCGAGTTTACTCGCATTTCTGCCCTAAGCAGGAGCAGAGGATTTTGCCTCCTTGTTTTGCATCTTGTTTTTGCGTTGCATGAATTAGTATGGCCGGAGCAATAAAAAAATATGCAAATCAAAAGTGATAATTCAACAATTGAATGCATATTTTTTTCATTCTTATGTAATTTTTAAAATTTATCGCGTAAAGCTGTTTAATGAATCAGGCTAAAATCAATTTTTCCGTTGAAACCGTCGTAATACCGGAAAATGACTTTGGCAAGAATCTTATCTTTCGCAACGTAAGTGTTTTTCCAGTAGCGCGAATCAAGAGAGGAGTTGCGGTTGTCGCCCATCATAAAATAGTGGCCTTCCGGGACAACATACGTTTCTTCCGTTTCAGATTCTGCCATCGGTTCTTTTAAATAGTCTTCTGAAAGTTCTTCACCGTTTACATAAACATGTCCGCTTTTAATCTGGACAACATCACCGGGTGTGCCGATAATTCTTTTGACATAATTTTGTTCTTCATTATCAGGATACTTAAAAATCACGACATCGCCGCGTTCCGGCTCATCAAATAAATAGGCAAGACGAAAACCGATTAAACGGTCATGCTCCATAATTGTATTTTTCATAGAACCGGTAGGGACTTCTGCGTTGACAATAATATACTGCGTGAATACAAACGCAATAATCACAGCAGCAGCTAAAATTTTGATATAACTGAAAATTTCTGACCAGATTGTTACCGGTTTTGAAGCCTTTTTCTTTTTGTGCTTTTTGGAAGCTCCGGTAGAAGCACTGGCAGACGGTTTTTCATCGTCGTCCATATCAAAGCCATAATCATCATTGACATAGTCAAAATCCGGTTCGTCATCGATGTCCTTGTATCTGTTATCGTATGATGACATATTTTCCTCCTCAATCACAATGGATTACAGAAAAACTGCCGCATCGGGAAAATCCGAATGCGGCAATTTACCTGATTACCTATAATAATACTTCAAAATATATTATTTGGCAAGCAGTTCCATAATTTTGTTGCTTCTTGCGATGAAGTTTGTCATCTGTTCCGGTGTGAGCGGTGCGTGGCTGAGCAGTGCTAAGTCGTAGAGCTGTTCACAGAAAACAGGGGTGTTTTCACCGTCTTTATGGTCAACAATATATTTAACCAAATCATTGTTGGCATTTAATACGAGTGTCTGTCCGTTTGCACCGAACATAGACGGGTCCATGCCGTACATATTGTACATCTTCATCATATCCTGCATACGTCTGTCCTGTTCGGAGAGCGTAATCATGGAAGAAATAGAAGCATTTTTGAGTTTTTCAACTTTGATATTTAACTTATCGTTGTTTAAAGCCTTTTTAAAGACATCGGAGAGTGTTTCCGTAATCTCTTTTAATTCGTCTTCGCTTGTTTCTTCCTTAAAGCTGTCAGAAAGGTCTGCATCAATACGCTGGAATTTTAAGTTTTCGTTCTTGCCCTCCAAGTGTGTAACAAACGGCTGGTCAATATTGTGTGTCAGAATAACGGCGTCAATGCCTTCTTCCTTAAACATATTGATATACTGGCTCTGTTCGGTTTCATCTGTAACGTAGAAGACTGTATTTTCGTGGTGTTCCTTGTTTTCGTCCAGACATTCCTGAAGTGTCAGGTACTTGCCGTCTAAGTTCTTGAAAATGATGAAATCCTTCATCTTTTCATAGAATTTTTCGTCCTTTAAGCAGCCGAATTTAATAAATGGGTTGATGTCATCCCAGTATTTTTCGTAATTTTTCTTGTCGGTCTTATACATGCCGGACAGCTTATCGCCGACCTTCTTTGTAATGTATTCTGAAATCTTTTTAACAAAACCGTCATTCTGTAAGGCACTTCTGGATACATTTAATGGCAGGTCAGGGCAGTCAATAACACCCTTTAACAGCAGTAAGAATTCAGGAATGACCTCTTTGATATTATCGGCAACGAATACCTGATTGTTGTACAGCTTAATAGTACCTTCGATGCTTTCATACTCCGTATTAATTTTCGGGAAGTAGAGGATACCTTTTAAGTTAAACGGGTAATCCATATTCAGATGAATCCAGAACAGCGGTTCCTTGTAATCCTTAAATACAGTGCGGTAAAATTCCTTGTATTCCTCATCGGTACATTCGTTTGGATGCTTTGTCCAAAGCGGATGAATATCGTTTAATGCAACAGGGCGTTTTACGATTTTTGCCATTTTCTTTGCAGGAACTTTTTCAACGGTTTCTTTTGTACCGTCTTCTTTTTCCACTTCTTCGGTAACGGCATCTTTGATAAAGGTATCAAGCACCTTATCTTTTTCTGTTACTTCTTCTTCCGGGATTTCCTCGGTCTGCTCGCCGGCATCTTCATTTTCAAGGAAAATCGGAATTGGCATAAATGAGCAGTACTTTTCGATGACTTCGCGTGCCTTGTATTCATTTGCAAATTCATAGCTGTCTTCGTTCAGATATAAAGTGATAGCAGTACCCGGTTCTTCCTTAGTGGTATCCTGCATATCATATTCCGTGCCGCCGTCACATTCCCAGTGAACAGCAGAAGCGCCGTCCTTGAAAGAAAGCGTATCAATCGTTACTTTGTCGGCAACCATGAAAGCAGAGTAGAAGCCAAGACCGAAGTGACCGATGATCTGGTCTTCGTTGGTCTTATCCTTGTATTTTTCAAGAAATGCTTCTGCGCCGGAAAAAGCGATCTGATTGATATATTCGTTGACTTCTTCCTTTGTCATACCGATACCGTTATCAATAATCTGAATCGTCTTCTTTTCAGGGCTTACCTTGACCTGAATCTTATATTCAATATCGTCCGGTGCTTCATATTCGCCGATTAAATCCAGCTTCTTTAATTTAGTAATGGCATCACAGCCGTTTGAAATTAATTCTCTGTAAAAAATATCGTGGTCGGAATACATCCATTTTTTAATGATCGGGAAAATATTCTGACTGTTAATTGATAAATTACCATGTTCATTTGCCATTGTATCATTACCTCTTTCCATTTCATTCATAAAATAATCTGTTAAGATGTAATTTAATACAAGCAAAATGGAAAGTCAAGAAGAAATTAGCACTCATTCATTTTGAGTGCTAACAAGAATGGCGGAAGCCCGCAAAATCAGTGCATTTGCGCTAATTCTAAAAAAATCATGAACTGGCGGGTTCAGACTTCTTCAAAGTCCATGCCATGAGAAAATAAAAAGTCCTTTGCAAAAGCATCAAAGCTGTGTTCAAGGGTTTTATCAAGTGAAAAAACTTTGATAGACGTGCCGGTAACGACAGAAACGGCACCGTCCTGATATTTGATATTTAAAAACAGTCCGTTAATGTCATCGGGTGTCAGTGCAGTCTGATTGTCGGACAGCAGCTTTGCAACCTGTTTTGGCGGGAGCAGAAAGACCATTTTCATATAGGAAGGGACCTTACTGCCTTTGATGAGCTGGAAGCAGAACGGCTTGACAGAAGACCAGCGCGAATAGGACTTTTCGGGAAGCTCATTCCATTCTTCTTCAGAAAAGAAATCCTTGTTGAGTTCACCGCTGATGGTATAGGAATTGGCTGTTTTTATCACGGCTTCGGATAAAAACAGCCCGTCAAATGCTTCTTTAATAAGAAGCTGTGACATAAAATTTTTCGTATCTTTTATAGTAAGTGAGAGCATAATTCCTCCGTTTTTGATGTTGTATTTTAACTATTATAAAACAATTTTTTCAATGAAGTCAACGATTTTAAAAAGAATCACGGACAGGATACACAAAATGACGATAGACATTGCGACCCAGTCCATTTTAAAAACCTGGCTGCCGTAAATAATTAAGTAGCCAAGTCCGGCTTTGGCAGCGAGAAATTCACCGATAATCACACCCACAAGCGACAGACCGATGTTGACCTTCATGTTGCTGATAATTGTCTTTAATGAAGCGGGCAGGACGACTTTGGTTAAAATGTTTTTTCTTGAGCCGCCCAAAGTCTGAATCAGCAGGATTTTGTCGGAATCGGTTTCTGCAAAGCTGGTGTAAATATTTAAAATTGTTCCGAATACGCCGACGGAAATGGCGGTGACAATAATGGCTTTGGCATTATTGCCGAGCCACACGATAATCATAGGCGCAAGGGCAGATTTTGGAAGGCTGTTCAGCAGCACAAGATACGGTTCTAATACGGCAGATATCGTTTTGCTGCTCCAGAGTAAAATGGCAGTGCCGACACCGAGCAGTACAATTAGTGCAAAACTGATACCGGTTTCGGCTACGGTAACGGCAGTGTGGTAAAAAATACTGCCGTCAGAAATCATTGCAAACAGGGTTTTTATAATGCGGGACGGACTGCTGAAAATAAAATCATCAATCCAGCCTGCGTATGCAGCCACTTCCCAAAGTGTGATAAAACCGGCAAAAAGCAGAATCCTTGCCAAAGTAATTTTATATTTTAACCGTTTCATTTGTTTAAGATAATGCATTTGAATGTCAGACATTATGACAACTCCTTCCAGATTTGATGAAAATAAGCAGAAAATTCAGGGGCAGTCCGTGAGGAAAACGGTGTGCGCTTATCCACGGAGAGGTGAATGTCAAAAACATTTTTGATACCGGCAGGACGGCTGGATAAAACAATCACCTGTTCACCCATGGCAATCGCTTCGGAAATGTCATGCGTGACTAAAAGTGCCGTTTTTTCCTGCTCCTTGATAATGCGGAAAATATCGTCGCTTACTTCCAGTCTTGTCTGATAATCCAATGCGGAAAACGGTTCGTCTAAAAGCAGAATGTCCGGTTCTAAAACAAGGGTGCGGATCAGTGCCGCCCGCTGGCGCATGCCGCCGGAAAGCTCAGAAGGATGGGCATTTTTAAAGGAAGCAAGTCCGTAATCATGCATCATATCGGCGGCAAGTCTTTTTTTCTGTTCCGTACACTGGTGGGTTACTTCAAGACCAAGCAGAATATTTTTATAAATGGTACGCCACTCTAAAAGAGTATCGTGCTGGAGCATATAGCCAATCCGGGCAGCGGCAGGCATTGCATCACTTTTATAAAAGCGGATACAGCCCTTTTCGGGGGTGATTAATCCGGCAATTAAGGAAAGCAGTGTGGATTTTCCGCAGCCGGAAGGACCGGCAATCGAGGTGAAGCTGCCGGGCCGGACAGAAAAAGAGATATCTTTTAAAGCAGGTGTTTCCCCGGAGGGCGTATGGTATGAATAAGATACATGGTCAAGGGTTAAAACTGGATTCATAAAGCAGCCTCCAATCCTTTTGATATATTTTATGGTAAAATAGGGCATACGGTGTCAAATGCAATTGCAAATCGCGCAAAGAATAGATATACTATATAAGGGAAATCATATTTACGATAGAACGAATAAAATAAAGAGAAATATGAGGGATAAAATATGCAGCATTTGGAACACATTTTAGAATGTATTCATGATAAACACATTTTTATACAGACACATAACTTCCCGGACCCCGATGCGATTGCAAGTGCATACGGGTTAAAGGTACTGCTTGAAAAAAAGGGAATTGGGGCAACGATTTGTTATAAAGGAAGAATTGACGATACGATTACGGCAAAGATGGCACAGCTGCTTGCAATTGACATTGTTGAGCAGGAGGAAATTACGGATATGTCCGCAGAATCCGAGATTATTCTGGTGGATTCCCAAAAGGGCAACGCGAATGTCATAGATATGCAGGGCAACGAAGTTCTCTGCATTGACCATCATCCGACCTATGAAAATCAGGATTATCGTTATTCGGATATCCGTGTGGAGGTTGGTGCGTGTGCATCTATTATCGCCGGATACTTTATGGAAAGTGGGATACCGGTTGATAAACGCACGGCTACGGCACTGTTATACGGAATAAAGGTGGATACTGCCAATATGACAAGAGGGGTGAGTCCGCTGGATCTGGAAATGTTTTACCGGCTCTTTCCGTTAGCGGAGCATGCACTTTTGCAAAAGCTGGATACGAGTGTCCTGCACATGAAGGATTTGCGCGCCTATGCCAATGCAATAGATACGATTGAAAATGTGAACCGTGTCTGCTTTGCCAATACCGGTGTAGACTGCCATGAGGCACTGACAGCATCCATTTCGGATTTTATATTGGCGCTGGATGAAGTCGATGTGGTTATTGTATCGTCTTACCGGGAGGATGGCATAAAGCTGTCAGTGAGAAGCAGTGCGCCGTGGTGCAATGCGGGTAAGCTTACTAATGAAGCATTAAAAGGCATTGGAAACGGCGGCGGGCATGAGCATATGGCAGGTGGATTTATTCCATTCGGGAATATACCACAGAACAGTGATGCCAATAGCAGCAGTACAGATATCAATCATGCCGTTTCAGTGGAAAATCAGCCGGTTGAACAAAGGGCTGAGGGACTTTTAAAAGAAATGAAGAAAAGATTTCTTCAAAAAATTGAAAATGGGTAAAATAAAAAAGCTTCCGATGGGACTCGAACCCACGACCCACGCATTACGAATGCGTTGCTCTACCAACTGAGCCACAGAAGCATTTACCTTGTTACTATAGTACAAAATGATTTTGCTGTCAAGCCTAATTCCCAAAAATCGCTATAAATAAATTTCGCTGTCCGTTACAAAATAAGAAATAAAAAAGCTGTAACACAGCGGAAACGGGGAATTATGGCAGAAAAACAGGAAAAAGAGGAGCAGAAGGATAAAAAAATAGAAAGCTATGGACAGGTACTTTTAGGAGAAGACGAACACAACGGTAAAATCCAGCTGATGACGATTATCGGCGAGATTGAAGGGCATGACGTCCTTCCGGCGGCGAGCAAAACGACAAAGTACGAGCATATTTTACCGCAGCTTGCATCAATTGAAGACAGTGCCAAAATCGGCGGTGTACTGTTTTTAATCAATACGGTTGGCGGGGACGTGAGTGCAGGACTGGCACTTGCGGAGATGATTGCATCTATGAAGACACCGAGCGTTTCACTGGTGCTTGGCGATTCACACAGTATCGGAGTGCCGCTTGCAGTCAGCACAGATTATTCCTTTATTGCGCCGACGGCAACGATGATTGTCCATCCGGTGCGCATGAACGGAACGATTATCGGTGCGCCGCAGACATTCGACTATTTTCAGCTGATTCAGGACAGAATTGTGCATTTTATAGCCGGACATTCACGTGTCGAAAAAGAAAAACTGGAACAGATGATGATAAATACCGGAATGCTTACCAAGGATTTAGGAACGATTCTGGTCGGGAAAGAAGCGGTCCGGCAGGGGTTGATTGACGAGGTCGGCGGAATCAGCGCAGCGCTTGAGAAATTAAGGTCGCTAATGGCTGATTGAAACTTTTTAATTTTAATGCGAAAATTTAATGTAAAACGGAGAAAAGATGAAATGTAATTTGTGTCCGCGCAAATGTAATGCGGACAGGGAAAAACAGGAAGGAGTCTGCCGGATGCCGTGGGATATTTACGCGGCAAGGGCGGCTCTGCATATGTGGGAAGAACCGTGCATTTCGGGAGAAAACGGTTCAGGTGCCGTATTTTTTACGGGCTGTACCCTGCGGTGCGTATTCTGTCAGAATCACGAAATTGCCGCGGGAAAACGCGGACAGAAGATTGATGAATCGCATCTGGCGGAGATTTTTTTAAAATTACAGCAGCAGAAAGCCAATAATATTAATCTGGTGACACCCACACAGTATGTTCTGCCAATTATTGCGGCAGTAAAAAAAGCAAAAGCGCAGGGATTAAAAATCCCCGTGGTGTACAATACAAGCGGTTATGAGCGCGTAGAAACACTGAAAAATCTTGAAGGGATTGTGGATGTATATCTGCCGGATTTTAAATATACAGACAGTACATATGCAAAACGCTATTCCAATGCACCCGATTATTTTGACGTAACCAAAGCGGCGCTTGCGGAAATGGTGCGCCAGCACCCAACACCGCAGTTTGCGGATAAGCAGGAAGCGGCGGTGCGCGGAATTGAAGAAGGAATCATGACAGGCGGCGTGATTGTGCGGCACCTGATGCTGCCGGGGCTGTTAAAGGATACAAAAGCAGTAATACGGTATTTATATGAAACATATGGTGACAGTATTTATATCAGCATTATGAACCAGTATACACCGATGCCGTTTGTGGAAAATATCCCCGAATTAAACCGGAAAGTTACCCACAGGGAATACGATAAAGCCGTGGATTATGCGATTGGTTTAGGCGTGGTAAATGGCTTTATTCAGGAGGGCGGTACGGCAAAGGAAAGCTTTATCCCCGAATTTTCGGGTGAGGGTCTGGAATAAAAACAGAAGTCTTAAAAATTTATAAAAATGCTTGAAACTGCCGCAAAGATAGGGGATACTGTTAATTAAGAAGCTTTGTGGCAGAATAAATGATGTGAGGATAAAGTATGCAGGATATGCAGTCAGAAAATGCAGTAATTGAATTAAACCGTGCACATTTGTGGCAGATTGCATTATTTTCATTAAATAATACGTCTACGAATCTGTATCTTGCCATGATGGGCTACGTGTCATATTATGCAAACGGAATTGCGGGGCTGTCTGTTGTGGTAATTTCTTTTATTCTGACCGGAATGAGAATCTTTGACGGTGTTACAGACCCGGTTATCGGTTATGTGATTGATAAAACCAACGGACGTTTCGGAAAGTTCCGTCCATTTATGATTTCAGGATATGTCCTGCTTGCGGGCAGTTCGCTGGTGCTGTTTTTTACGACTCATCTGGTGCCTGCGTTCTTTAGAATTCCGTATTTTATTGCCGTGTATTCTGTATACATTATCGGATATACGTTTCAGACGGCGGTTGTAAAGTCGGGGCAGTCTGTTATTACCAATGATGTGAAACAGCGCCCGATGATTACATTTTTTGATTCGACCTTTATTATGCTGGCACACGGACTGACGGCATTTTATGTGTCGGTCTACCTGATTCGCAAATACGGCAACTTCAACAGCCGTGCGCTTTTTGAGGAATTTGTGATTACCGTGGTTGTGCTTTCCGGTATCTGCACGGCACTGGCGGTTATCGGGATATGGGGCAAGGACAACAGCCGATATTTCCAGCTTGATAAGGAAAAGAAAAATAATATTCATTTCCGCGACTACTGGCAGATTATGAAACACAACAAGCCAATCCGTATGCTGGTCATTGCAGCGGCCTCCAATAAATTTGCATCCATGGTATACAGCAACTCCACGGTGCTTGTCATGCTGTTTGGCATTTTAATGAACAATTACCCGCTGGCGGGCATTATCGGTGTTATTGTGGGAATTCCTAATCTAGGCATTATTTATCTGGGTATCCGTTATGCGAAAAAAGTGGGGCAGAAAAAAGCAATGGTGGTATCCACATGGTTTGCCATTGCATTTCAGGCGGTCATGATGTATATGATGTTATTCACCGATCTGACAAAGGTTTCACTTGCGAAAATTAACGGGATTACCATAGCATTTTTACTGGTATTTGCTCTGTTAAACGGCGTAAAATCCATTACCAATAATATTGTTGTGCCGATGATTGCGGACTGCACGGATTATGAATACACGCTCAGCGGACATTTTGTTCCGGGCATTATGGGTGCGTTATTTTCTTTTATTGATAAATCCTTCTCTGCGCTTGGAACAGGCTTTGTGGGCATTGCACTTTCCATGACAGGTTATGCAAAAGTATTTCCGCAGGTCGGCGATGCGCTGACACCGCAGTTAAAATATATGACCGTGTTCTTTTACTGTGTTATACCGATTCTTGGCTGGTTTGTCACAATTTTTATTATGCGGTTTTACCGGCTGGATAAAAAGGCGATGAGCATATTGTATACAAAAAAGGGGCAGAAAGAGTAGAAATGAGGAGAGCTATGAACATAAAAAAAGGAAATCCGCTGCAAAAGGGGAGTACAAAACAAAAAGACGGCTATAATTTTGCGATTGCATCGGCGGCGGAAATAACTGATCTGCTGTTGTATGCGCCAAAAGCGGACGAGCCGGAGTACCGGATTGAACTGACAGAAGCCTATAAGACGGGCGATGTCTTTTCGGTGCATATCAGCGGCATTTATCTGGACAGGTATCTGTATTGCTATGAGGCGGACGGGAAGAAAATCATTGATCCGTATGCAAAGACGATTACAGGATGTGAAGTTTTTGGCAAAGATGAAAACAAGCAGCATTTAAGCCGGGTATGTCTTTCAAAATATGACTGGGAAGACGATACGGCACCGGAAATACCGTATCATGACAGCGTTTTTTATAAATGCAGTGTCCGCGGACTGACCGCTTCAAAAACGTCAAAGGTGCGCCATAAAGGAACATTTTCGGGCGTGGTGGAAAAACTGCCGTATTTAAAAGAACTGGGCATTACGGCGGTGCTTTTTATGCCGCTGTATGAATTTGACGAAATCGGAAAGTTTCCGCAGCTTTATGACAACGGATACGGAAAATATGCATCCGGTCCGATAGCGGGCAGAATCAATTACTGGGGATATACCAAAGGATTTTATTTTGCGCCGAAGGCTTCGTTTGCGTGGACGGGACGAAAGAAAGCAGACTATACGGCAGAGATGAAGGACATGGTAAAAGCATTTCACAAAGAGGGCATGGAAGTTCTTATGGAAATGCATTTTCAGGACGAGCCGGTCGATTTTATTTTAGACTGCCTGCACTACTGGGTGACGGAATACCACATTGACGGAATACATCTGTTTGCCGGTGAGGCGGCGTTAAATGCAGCGGCAAGGGATGCACTGTTGGCAAAGACAAAGCTGATTACGGTATTCTGGAACGGTGAAAAAAAGCATTATAAAAACATGGCAAATTACAATGCCGGATTTATGAACGTGGCACGTAAATTTTTAAAGGGCGATGAAAACCAGCTTGGCGATTTTGTTAATGTCAGCCGCTATAATCCGGTGCAGAGTGCCAATATTAATTATATTACAAGCCATGACGGATTTACGCTGTTTGATCTGGTCAGCTACGACAGAAAGCACAACGAGGCAAACGGCGAAGGCAATGCGGACGGTGAAAATTTTAACAATAGCTGGAACTGCGGAACGGAAGGACCTTCAAAGAAAAAAAAGATACAGCATCTGCGCCTTAGGCAGATGAAAAATGCACTGATGCTGGTGCTGTTATCGCAAGGCACACCATTACTGCTTGCAGGCGATGAGTGCTGTAATTCACAGGCGGGCAATAACAATCCGTACTGCGTGGACAGCGAACTTTCGTGGGTCAGCTGGAACAGCCGCGGCATGGCGGCGGAAATGACAGCATTTGCAAAAGAACTGATTGCATTCAGAAAACAGTACAAGATTCTGCATATGCCAAAGCAGCTTTTATCCTATGACAGCTTATCGTGTGGGTATCCCGATATTTCCTGCCACGGCAGCAGTGCATGGTATAATACCATGGAAAGCTACAACCGTCATATTGGCATGATGTATTACGGTCGGTATGCGTATATTGAGGATTTATGCCAGCAGGAAAATGCAGACGCGGATACATTTCTTTATATTGCATACAATATGCACTGGGAAGAACACGAACTGGCACTGCCAATCGGATATAACGAATGTGACTGGCAGGTGGCACTCTGCTCCGGTGATAAAGGAAGTGCTGTGCTTGGAAAAGATGGAAAAACCGTACATGTAAAGCCGCGCTGTATCGCTGTTTTAACAGGGTTGAGGAAAAAGAAAGAAAATAACAAGAAAACAAATCGAAAAACAGGTGAAGAAAATGGACATTCATAATTTAGAACAGATTAAACAGGAATTTTCCGGTTTTCAGCAGGAGTTTGAAACCGGAAATAAGGAAAAGGCACTGGAAAAACTGCTGGAGCTTTTAGATGCGCTGGAAGAAGAGGATACCTCAAGAAGGGCGGCGCAGATTGATAAAGACGGAAATGTTACACTGTCATCGGAAATCCCGGCAGGAAAACCGGCGGCAGAAAAATCAGCAGAAGACGGAACAGGCGAAAGTCAGCCGCTTTATATGAGCTTAAATCACGTCATGGAGTATTATATTTTTGCGTATTACTTCCAGCCGGCTACAGAGGTGCGCTGTACCGACATACCGTATGGGGAATATTACCGCACATACGGACAGCTTGCACTTTCTATGCAGAAGTACAATGGGGCAAAAAAGGCATATGAGCGTGCGATTGCGTGGAATCCGGTCGATTTGGACGCCTATCTGGGACTGGCAGAGGTGTATAAGTATCAGAATCAGCGGGAAAAATATCTGACGGTTACAAGGCAGGCATACCGTTACTGCTGTACACGCGCAACCATGGCACGCTATTACCGCAATATGGCATTTTATTATCTGTCCGGTTATGAGCCGGAAACGGCGCGTGCCTGTTATCAGTATAGCAATGTGTATTATCACACGGAAAATGCGGACAGCGAGTTAAAGTATATTTCCGAGGCAATTCAGCAGGAAACACCACAGACGGATATCCGTGCGATTCAGAAGCTGTTTGACGAAAAACAGATTGAGCCGGGACCGGATTCCCAGACGATTGGCATTGTATATAAGGTCGGTGAAATTTTATTAAAGGACGGCGATTATAAGTTAGCAAAGGACTGCTATTCAATCGTTTATGACATTACGCAGGACGCAGCCGCAGAAAAAATGCTGAATGAACTGGAAGCTGCGATAACAGGGACAGAAGAATAGGTGTAATGGGCGAATATCCGGTGCTATCGTATTTTGTGTGTTGAATATAATGATAAAACAACGGCAGAGCCGGAAAGCAAAAATGCAGAGTAGATTCTGCGCAAAATAAGTTAGGAAAGTATAGAGAGAAAATGATGAGTAAAATTGACAGTATTCTATTTGATTTGGACGGAACGCTCTGGAGTTCTGCAAAAGCCATCAGTGAAGCATGGGGACTGGTATTACAGAAGCATGAAGATATCGAAAAAAAAGAGGTAACAGAAGAAGAACTCTACAGCTGTATGGGACTTCCGATGTATGACATTGCAGCAAAGCTGTTTCCGTCACTGGCAGAGGATGTCCGCAATCAATTAATGGACGAGCTGTGTGAATTTGAAAACGGCTATCTTGAAAAACGCGGCGGCGTTTTATTTAACGGACTGGAAGAAACACTGGCACAGTTACAAAAAAAATATAAGCTTTATATTGTAAGCAATTGTCAGGACGGATATATTGAAGCATTTATTAAAGCACATCATATGGAAAAGTATTTTGAAGATACGGAGTGCTGGGGAAGAACCCGCCTGTCAAAGGGTGAGAGTAATAAGATACTGATAGCGCGTAATCATCTTAAAAATCCAATTTATGTCGGTGATACCGCGGGGGATTACCAGTCTGCCGTTGATGCGGGAATTCCGTTTGTTTATGCGGCATACGGCTTCGGTGAGGTACAGGATTGTGCTTATAAAATCCAGAGTATCCGGGAACTGCCGGAGGTGCTGGAACGGGTGCAGTAAAGGACAAAAAAGATTTTTTTACAGCTGTTTTATGTGCTTAGAAAGGAGATGACACTACTTGAAAGATATATTTGATATATCAAAATTTGATTCATATAAAGAAGATAACCGTCGAGAAGTTAAGAAAGCAAATGGCGGATTACCAGTGTCATTGTGGGACACATATTCTGCGTTTGCGAATTGCTATGGCGGTGTCATTATTCTCGGTGTTGCAGAGAATAATGATGGAACATGGAGAACGACATGACTGAGTGTGGCAGATAAAGGAAAGTTTATAAAGCAGTTTTGGGATATTATCAATAATCGAAAGAAAGTAAATGTTAATATTTTACTCCCTTTTCGGAATTGTGTACCCACTGAAAACGAGCCTATAAACATGCATTCACAATGCATAAAAACACGTTCTGGCTATTTCCCACACATTGAAATATACACTTAGATAACGTATAATACGAAATATATTTTGGGGAGGATTATGATCATGAAAAAGAAATTATGCAGTATTGTTTGTCTTTGCTACTTTGTTTCAATTATGTTATGTGCATGTGGAAGAAAAGAACAGGGGAATCCTATTAGATTGCCAGCCAGAGAGGATATTGTATCGATTGGTGTCTCTGACGGTGACAAATATGCTATATCACCTAACACAGAAGGTGAAGCTACGGAGTTTATTGATGAATTTTTATCTATGCTAATGGATATGGAAACAACCAGTCAGCAATCAATCAATGATGCACCGGTCAACAAAGATTCTATTACGATCAATATAAATTGTGATGGGGCGGCAGGAACTACTCTTTTTTACTATGTAGATAAAGGAATCGAATATGTAGAACAGCCATATCAAGGAATTTATAAACCAACGCCTGCTTTAGGTAATTGTATAACTGAAATGCTTGCTTCGGCAGATAATAGACCGCTAATGGTAACATTTCAGGCATCGGTAATTGAAACGAATCATGATTCAATAATAGTAAAACCGGTAGATGGTTCTTTGGAACTTGATTCAGCAGATAAGTTTTATATATCAAACGAAGAGAACCTTGAATTACAAATTGGAGATTTCGTAGAAATTAGCTATAACGGAGAAATAATGGAATCATATCCTGCACAATTAGGAGAGGTTTATAAAATTACCGTGATAGAACAGACAGAAGCAAATGCCATGTGGGATAGAATACCGATGGTAAGAATAGATGGTAAATTATACTACGATACAGGGAGAGAAAGCATCATGGATGCACGTTGTGGCACTATGGATGGAGAAATAACATCAACTGTCGATGGAACTGAAATACCAACAGAAGATAATCAGTCTAATTTTGGAAGTGGATTTGGTTATCAGTATGGAGCAGACGATACAATAGAAATTTATATGAATGAAAAGTGGTTCGTCTTTGAATACAGAGAAGAATCTGAATGAGAGAATAAACTCATGAAGGGGATTATCGTTGTACACGTTTACAGGTAAAAACGATGCTTCGTGATCAGGCTGAGAATACTATGGATATGGAAGTGTTGGACGATATACCAATGGAAGATTTAAACTATGAAACGATACAGGGATCCAAGAAATAAACCTCTTATGAAGATGTTTAACCTCATTAGTATTGGGGAACGTTCCGGCAGCGGAGTACTGAATATTTTTAACACGTGGGCAGATGAAGGCTGGAAGGAACCTGTAATTGAAGAACGATTTGATCCTGATTGCACAATATTAACGCTTGAATTTGTTGAAAAACAAGCGAAGAAAATAAGCGAAGAAAAACGAGCAATCATATTGCGAAGATATATGAATATTTTACACAATATGGTGAAGGTAAAACAAATGATATTGCTGCATATATTGGTTTAAGTGCTTCACGCACAAGGGCAATTCTGTCGGAACTGGACAACATTGAGATTATAGGTACCAACACGAATAGAAAGTATAAAATTAAAAAATACCTAAATTCTTGAAAAAGAATTGACAGATGTGATAAATAGTGCTAGAATATCACCAGTTTAGCAAATTAAAGAATTAAAGTCGATGAACAAAATAGTACTTTCAGAAGGTACACTACAGAGAGCCGGTGGTGGTGAGAACCGGTGTGGAGAGCTGGAACGAATGGGTTTGGGAGATGCATTGGTGAACATTTTATGGTTAAGTAAGTAGCTGATGACGTGACCTCACGTTACAGGGGCAGGATATTGCACAGGCAGTATCAGGAATGAGTCAGATAACAGGTGGCATATCCGGTTTCGGGTATGCTTTTTTTTATTTTATCGGAAATGACAGCATTTCTATAATATAAAAATAAAAGCCAGACTATCCGTGACTTTTATTTTCCTATATTTGTAACAGGGAAAATGAAAACACATAATCCGGTATCTGAGAAAACAGGGTGGCACCACGATAATTCGTCCCTTATGCAGTGATAATAGCTGCATAAGGGATTTTTTTTATGGAGGAATGGCGATGAAAAGACGGTTAAAAGCATATAAAAAGACAGTCAGCATCGTAGATGAATCTACGATAGCACTGTATGAAAGCCTTGGCAGAGAAAAGAAAGGCTTTCTTATGGAAAGTAATGATAAGGAAAACGGAAGATACACCTTTATGGGTGTTGAGCCGGAAGCACTGATTCAGTCAGACGGTGAATCTCTGGTAATTACAAAGGCAGACGGCACAAAGGAAGTGCGCAGGGGCAACCCACTGGAGCGGTTAAAAGAATATTACAGTGAATTTGAAATTGTAAAAGAAGACGGTGAACTTGAATTTACAGGTGGACTGGTCGGCAGTCTGGGATATGATTTTATCCGCTATACCGAGGATTTACCGGACGACAATGAAGATGAAATCGGAATTGAAACCATTCAGCTTATGCTGGCTTCAAAGTTTCTGGCAATCGACCATGTAGCAGAAACCTTTACAGCGGTAATACTGGAAGAAGACAGCCCGGAAGGCAAGAAATGCGCAGAACAGGAAGCCAAAGAGCTGATTGCGCGGGCAAGAAAAAATCCAAAGGCGGCAGAGAAAAAACACGTCCATGACGGCATTATCGTGAAAAAATCCGATACCTGTGAGCAGTACAGCAGGAAAGTTGAAAAAATCAAACAGTACATCAAAGAAGGACACATTTTCCAGACGGTGCTTTCACAGCGCTGGACGATTCAGACCAAACAGGACGGTTTTGAACTGTATAAGGAACTGCGGGAATTAAATCCGTCACCGTATCTGTATTATTACAATTTCGGTGATTTTGAAATTATCGGAAGTTCGCCGGAAATGATTGTCAAGCAGACAGATAACAGAGTTTATACCTGTCCGATTGCGGGTACGAGAAAGCGCGGAAAGACACCGCAGGAAGATACGGCATTGGAACAGGAACTGCTCGCAGATGAAAAAGAGCGTGCAGAACACGTTATGCTGGTCGACCTTGCAAGAAATGACATGGGAAGAATTGCACAAATCGGTTCGGTAAAGGTGTCCGAATTTATGAGAATCCAGCGGTATTCCCACGTTATGCACATCGTTTCACTGGTAGAGGGAAGAAAAAAAGGCGAGTATCATCCACTGGATTTGGTATCCTCATTTCTTCCGGCAGGCACCTTAAGCGGTGCACCGAAAATCAGGGCAATGGAAATTATTGACGAACTGGAAACGGTCAGACGCGGATTATACGGCGGCGCAACCGGTTATCTGGATTTTGGCGGCAACATGAATTTCTGCATTACAATCCGTACCATGATAAAAAAAGGTGAAAAAGTTTATTTACAGGCAGGTGCGGGAATTGTGGCGGATTCTGTTCCTGAAAATGAATATCAGGAGTGCTGTAATAAGGTCATGGCACTGGCAAAGACACTGGTCGAGGAGGAAAAGTTATGATATTACTGATAGATAACTATGATTCGTTTACATATAACTTGTATCAGTTTATCGGTACATTTAACAATGATATAAAGGTCGTCAGAAACGATAAAATTACAATAGAAGAAATAGAAGACTTAAATCCTGAATCCATTGTGATTTCGCCGGGACCGAAAAGTCCGAAGGAAGCCGGTATCTGTCTGGAAGTTATCCGCCATTTTACGGGAAAGAAGCCGATGCTTGGAATCTGCCTTGGACATCAGTGTATCGGAGAGGCATTTGGTGCGACTGTTTCTTATGCAAAGAAAATCTGTCACGGAAAGCAGTCGCTGATTGAGCATGATACAGACGGTATTTTTGAGGGCATCAATGAACCGGTCAAAGTTGCAAGATACCATTCGCTTGCAGTCATAGAAGATACCCTGCCGGACTGCTTACAGGTGACGGCAAGAACGCAGGACGGAGAAATCATGGCAATGAAGCACCGGGAATATCCGATTGTGGGATTACAGTTCCACCCGGAATCTATTTATACAGAGCATGGAAAGAGAATGATAGAAAATTTTGTAAACAACATAGGAAATGGGCAAAAATGCCTGCGGAATGGGGATTAATATGATTCTTGATGTAATTGTTGAAGATAAGAAAAAACGGCTGGTTGAACATAAGGCGGCAGTCAGCGAAGAAGAAATGAAACAGAAAGCATTGCAGAGTACACGTGAAAGTGTGGGATTTGCAAAGGCATTAAAAAAAGACGGTCTTTCTGTTATCGGTGAGTTTAAAAAGGCATCGCCAAGCCACGGGGCAATGGATATCAAGGTGGATTTAAAGGAGCGGATTTTGCAGTATAACGATTCGGTTGATGCGATTTCCTGCCTGACCGAGGAAGACCATTTTTACGGTAGTACGGCGTATCTGGAACAAATCCGGAAAATGACAAATCTGCCGGTTATCCGCAAGGATTTTATTATTGAAGAATATCAGGTCTATGAAGCAAAGGTTATCGGCGCAGATGCGATTCTTTTAATTGCCGCGATTTTAGATGATGAAACCTTTAAACGACTGTATGACCTTGCTTACAGCCTTGGGCTGGACGTATTGTGTGAGGTTCATGACGAAGCAGAATTGCAGAGAATGCTGGCGTTAGATGTTGAAATCATCGGAATCAACAACCGCAATTTAAAGACCTTTGAAGTGACCATGGATACGACAAAGAAGCTGTCAGCCATGCTTCCGAAAGACTTCAAGGAACGCGGTAAAGTGCTGGTATCCGAAAGCGGTGTCAGCACGGACGGAGATATTTCAGCATTAAAACAGAGCCATGCAGATGCATTTTTAATCGGCACGGCGCTGATGGAATCAGACAATCCGGGGGCGCTTACAAAGCACTGGAAGGAAGTTTATGCAAATGGGTAAGACAAAGGTAAAGGTCTGTGGGCTGACACGGGAAGAAGAAGCCAAAATGCTTGCAGACTGTCAGGTGGAATTTGCGGGCATGGTATTGTTTTTCCCAAAAAGCAAACGCAATGTCACCTTACAGCAGGCAGAACAAATCCTTGCGGCACTCAAAAAATACGGTGTATCAAAGAGCGTTGCTGTGACGGTGTCCCCGACAAAGGAACAGGTAGAACAGATTATGCGGCTGGGATTTGATTACATACAGATTCACGGAACATTGTCCGATGAGGTACACGATGTGCTGAGGATTCCGGTAATCCGTGCAGTCAACGTGGCAGGAGAAACGGCGGAAGATAAGGAAAGTATCCGGCGGCAGTTAGAAAGCGTTCTGGCAGATGAAAAAACGGCGGGCATATTATTTGACGGCAGTTCGCCGGGCGCAGGAAAAACATTTGACTGGAGCTTGTTAAAAAATATACAAAAAACGGATAAGCTGCTGTTTCTGGCAGGCGGCTTAACCCCTGAAAATGCCGCGCAGGCGGTAAAAACCGTAGCACCGGACGTTGTTGATGTCAGCTCCGGTGTGGAAAAAGACGTTTCGCCGTGTGCGGCATTTGCGGGAAAAGATGCAGAAAAAATCACAAAATTTGTAGAAAATGTAAGGTTATAAGACATGATTACCTGGAATACTGAGTAATCATGCGGGCAGAAGGAGGATAAAATGAGTAACACATATTATGGAGAATTTGGCGGACAGTTTGTATCGGAATCACTGATGAACACACTGGCCGAACTGGAAAAAGCATTTGATGAGGCGATTAAAGACCCGAAATTTATTGCGGATTATAATTATTATTTAAAAGAGTATGTCGGCAGGGAAACACCGCTTTATTTTGCGGAGCGTCTTTCTGAAAAGTACGGCACAAAAATTTATTTAAAGAGAGAAGATTTAAATCATACCGGCGCGCATAAGATTAATAATGTCATCGGACAGATTCTTCTGGCAAAGCGCATGGGAAAGACAAAGGTTATCGCCGAAACCGGCGCAGGACAGCACGGTGTTGCAACAGCAACCGGCGCAGCTTTATTTAACATGGAATGTACCGTATATATGGGTGCGGAAGATATTGAAAGACAGCGCCTGAATGTATTCCGTATGGAAATGCTCGGTGCAAAGGTATGCCCTGTTACAACCGGAAGTTCAACTTTAAAAGATGCAACCAATGAAGCAATCCGTACATGGGCAGAACGTGCAGAGGATACCTTCTATATTATCGGTTCAGCCGTAGGACCGCATCCGTATCCGAAGATGGTAAAAGAATTCCAGAAGATTATCAGTGTAGAAGCTAAAAAGCAGATTCTTGAAAAAGAAGGCAGACTGCCGGATGTGGTAACAGCCTGTGTCGGCGGCGGTTCTAACTCTATCGGTATGTTTGCAGACTTTATAGATGAACCGTCAGTACGTCTTGTTGGTGTCGAAGCCGGTGGATTGGGTGTTGAAACCGGAAAACACGCAAGTGCAATGGCACTGGGTAAGGTCGGTGTGTTACACGGTATGAAGACCTATCTGTTACAGGATGACAACGGCAACATTGAACTGGCTCATTCTATTTCTGCCGGACTGGATTATCCGGGGGTCGGACCGGAACACGCTTATCTGCGTGATACAGGCAGGGCAGAATATGTGTCTGTGACAGATACGGAAGCAATGGAAGCGCTGTTGGAGCTTTGTAAGCTGGAAGGCATTATTCCGGCAATTGAAAGTGCGCATGCACTTGCCTATACTTTTAAGATGGCAAAGAATATGAAAAAAGATGACATCATTGTAGTCTGCCTGTCAGGCCGTGGTGATAAAGATGTCCATACAGTAGAAAAGTATTTAAACGGAGAGGAGACGAACAAATAATGAATCGCATTGAGAAAAGATTAGAGGAATTAAAGCAGGAAAATAAAAAAGCATTTATTACATATACAACGGCAGGACTGCCGGATTTACAGACCACGGCAAAACTGATTTTTGCACAGGAAGAAGCAGGAGCAGATATTCTTGAAATCGGCGTGCCGTTTTCAGACCCTGTTGCAGACGGTCCGGTAATTCAGAATGCCTCATATCAGGCAATCCAGAAGGGCGCAACGCTAACAAAGATTTTTGATATGATTGAAGGTGTCCGGAAAGAAAAATGTGAGGTTCCAATTGTGTTCATGATGTATTATAATACAGTATATCATTATGGACTGGAAGCATTTGTGACACGCTGTATCGAGTGTGGTGTTGATGGCTTGATTATCCCGGATTTACCTTTTGAAGAACAGGGCGAATTAAAGGCAGTACTTGCAAAGAATGAAGCTTCACCGATTCTGATTCAGCTGGTTTCACCGGTTTCAAAGCAGCGTGTGACAATGCTTCTTGAAAATGCAAGGGGCTTTGTATACTGCGTATCCCAGATGGGTGTTACCGGCAAAGGTGCCAATTTCCATAAGGATATCCGGGAATATCTGGCAGCAGTGAAAAAGGAAAGTGCAATTCCGGTGATGGTCGGTTTCGGAATCCGCACGGCAAAGGATATTGAACCGTTTGAAGATATTGTGGACGGTGCAATCGTTGGCTCTAATCTGCTGCGGATTTTAGAAGAAAGCAATTATTCCGTGGATGCAGTCAAAGAATATGTATCCGGATTTAAAAAGAAATTAAATGAAAACAAATAAGCGGGGTGAACAGCAGTGGTACCGGTTCTTGCCAAAAATGCAGTGCGGATAAAATGTAATTTCCAGAATGCAGGCATGACGGGAAATTATGAATGTGCCTATGCGCTGGGAATTTTAAATGCCCAGCTGGGCCTTCCCGAAATAACAGAATATGAAGATATTGCCGCGTTAAAAGAACAGCTTTTGGAAAAAGCCGCAGATTATAAAGCGGAAGATGCAGGCTTAAAGCAGATGGTGCATCTTTTAAAAGAATATGAAGCAGCGCCTGTGGCAGACGAACAGATGCGGGAACTTTTTACTATGGGATTTCATGATAAGAATTTATAAATTTTAGCCGATTTATTATGAAAAATGCCAAAAATTCGGATACCTGTTGACTTATTCTTCCGAATAGAGTATATTTTGTAAGTGAATTAAAATATATGAAATTATTAGTAAATGAAAGTTAAAGGTGGATGTTAAACTATGACACAGACAGTAGAAGTAGCAGACATTGAAAAAACACATAAGAATGCAATCGCTGAGCTTGTGCAGACAGCCTGCAAATTTGAAAGCCATATTGAGATTGAAAGCGAAGGAAAAAATATCAACGCAAAGAGTCTTATGGGGATTATGGCATTTGGCTTGAAAAAGGGAATGGAAGTAAGCATTTCCGCAAAAGGAACAGATGAAAAAGCAGCAGTAGACTGTATCAGCCAGTTCTTAACAAGCAATGCAGAATGTGCAATGTAATGTAAATGTGTAATCAAAATGTGAGGAGGTCCGTTTTATGAGAGGAAAAGGAAAATCAGGAGCTACAACAGCCGCAAAAGAAAATGCAGTAAACACAGTTGCAAAGAAGGCAGAATCAACTATTGAAGCAGTGGCTGAAAAGGCAAAAGAAGCTGTAAAGAAAGTAGAAGTTAAAGAAGAAGCTGTTAAAGAAACATTTGCAGAAACAAAAGCTGAGGTAAAGGCAGAAGTGAAAGCGGCAGAAAAGGCTGTAGAAAAGGCAGCAGAGCCTGCAACAGCGGTAACAGCAGCAGAAGCTGCACCTGCAAAGAAGACGGCGGCAAGAAAGACAGCTGCGAAAAAGACAGAAACAAAGCCTGCTGAAAAGAAAGCAGCCGCAGTTAAGAAAACTGTGAAAAAAGCAGTAACAAGAAAGACAGCTGCAAAGAGTGAACCGTCTACGGAAGTATTTATCCAGTATCATGGTAAGCAGATTGATGAAAAGGCATTACTTGAAAGAGTTATGCAGGACTGCGGTGAGGATAAGATTTCAGTGGAAGATTTAAAGCTTTATGTAAAGCCGGAAGATAACGCTTGCTATTATGTTGCAAACGGTAATGTGGCAGGTAAAGTAGATTTATACTAAAATTACTTTATATAGTCAGGACAGAGCTGTTGCACGAAAACGTTGATTTTCGTGTGACAGCTCTTTATTTCAATCAGATAAAGGAGAGAGGATGTATGTTTGAAGTTGGCGACAGAGTATTTTACGGTGTTGTGGGTGTGTGTGAAGTAGAAGACATCGCAGCACCGCCGATTAAAGGTATTGACGGAAAGTATTATTATTTACAGCCGGTTTATGATGATAAAGGCATCATCTACTCTCCTGTGGACAGTAAGAAAGTGTCTATGCGGACCATTATCACAAAAGAGGAGGCGCAGACATTTTTAGAGCGTGCCAGAAACTGTAAAAGTGATGAACTGCTTAATCAGAAGATTACACCGAACCAGTATGATGAAATGGTAAAATCCCAGGATACGGAAAAGCTGATGCACCTGGTACGTTTTTTATATGATATTAAAAATGAACGTGCAAAGGAGCTGCGCAAAATGAAGTCGGCAGACAGCAGAATGCTAGTAACGGCAAGAAAACTGCTCTACGGTGAACTGGCTGTTGCACTGGGAAAAGATTACAGTGAAATGTCAGATTTACTTGATCAATATCTCGGACAGAATTAATAAATCTGCACAATAAAAATAATGCAAAAAATATAGAATAACCGCATACAGTTTTTCATAGATATAAATCAGATAGGATTGATTATCGCAGAACTGAATAAATTCAGTTTGCGATTCCTCCAGCATTAGAATGCCTGCGGAATGGGGATTGTTATGAAGAAAAAACTGATGCGGCGTTTTTGTATTTTGGGCGTATATTGTCTGTGTGTCCTGCTGATGCTGATTGTCAGCGGTGTGGGCGGCAAGGCAGAGCAGACGGCGGCGATTTCTGCAAATGACTGTTATGAGAACAGGATTGCAATTACATTTGACGATGGACCGGGTAAAGGCACAACGGAAAAGTTATTAGATGGACTAAAGGAACGTGGCGTAAAAGCGACGTTTTTTTTAGTTGGTGAAAAAATTGAAGACAACCGTGAACTGGTGGCGAGAATGTATGCGGAGGGGCATCTGATTGGCAATCATACATTTACCCATGTACAGCTTAGTAAGGTGGACGGAAAGCAGGCACTGGAGGAAATTGTGAAGACCAATACACTGATTGAAGAAATTACAGGCGAACCTGTCCGGTATATCCGTCCGCCATACGGTTCGTATTCCAACAGTCTTTTAATGCAGATTAATATGACACCGGTTTTGTGGAGCGTAGACCCCGAAGACTGGAATACGGATAATACAGGGCAGGTTGTAAAGTCTGTTGTCGCAAATGTAAAATGCGGTGATATTATTTTACTGCATGATATTTATGATTCATCGGTGGCGGCGGCGTTGGAAATTGTGGACGAATTAAAAGCGAAGGGATTCATTTTTGTTACCGTGGATCAATTACTGCTTGATTAATTGTACGAAAGCGTGTACACTGGGGTTGAATTTGAGAGGAAGATTGAAGGAAGATAAGAAAATGAGAGAATAAGAAAATGAGAAACGGAGGGATTACGATGAAGTGGGGTATTATGGCAACAGGCAGTATTGCACAGAAATTTGCGTCAACCGTGAATCGTATGACAGACGAAGGAGAAATCTTACAGGCAGTGGCTTCTAGAACAAAGGAATCTGCAGAAAATTTTGCAAGACAGCACCGGATTCCGGAGGTATTTGATTCATACAAGGCTATGGCGGAGTCCGACAGTGTCGATGTGATCTACATTGCAACACCCAACAATATGCATTATGAAAATGTAAAAATGTGTCTTCTGGCAGGAAAACACGTTCTTTGCGAAAAGCCGTTTACAACCAGTGCGGCACAGGCGCAGGAACTCTATGCGCTGGCAGAGGAAAAAGGTCTGTTTTTAATGGAAGGTTTCTGGATTCGTTTTCTTCCGGTTTTACAGAAAATGCAGGAACTCATCAAGGAGGGAAAGTTAGGAGAAATCCGCTATATCCGTTCCGAATATGGATTTGTTGCAAAAGGGGACAGAAAAGTGCGCAAGTTTAATCCGCAGCTTGGCGGTGGCGCCTTGTTAGATATCGGTATCTATAACCTTGGTTTTTTAAATATGATTATGGGAAAGAATCCCGATTCATTTACCAGCGACGTCCATATGACAGACGTTGGCACAGATGATTTCAGCGTGATTCATCTGCATTATTCGCAGGAGAATGGACAGGGAGCAGAAGCGGTTGTCACAACGGCAATCGGGCTGGATATCCAGCGGAAAGCCGCAGTTATCGGTACAAAGGGCAGTATTTATCTGGACGATTTTCAAAAGGCGGAAACAATGACGGTTTCTTTATCGGACGGAGAAGAATATGAAATTGAAATTCCGTTTGAAATCAACGGCTTTGAGTACCAGATAAGAGAAGCTTCCAACTGTATCAGAGCGGGCAGAACCCACAGCGGTATCTACACCCCGCAGATGTCTTTGCAGACGTTGTCATTGATTGATGATATCCGTGCAGGCTGGAATATGAAATTTCCATTTGAAAAATAAAATACAGTAAAAATAAAATATAAATTAAATATAGCAAAATAAAATATAGTAAAAGCCTGAAATCACAGGGGTTATGTTATGTATGCGGAGTTGGCATACATGGCGGCACGGGTGGTTTCAGGCTTTTATTTTAGCATTTTACCGGAAATGAAAATGGCATTTTATCAGAAGTAAAAATTTGTCGGACAGATTAAGATAGAATATCTGCATTTACATCATCCGGTACAGACTGTAGTATAAAGTGATTTTTATTTGTGGTAAGCAGTCCCTGCTTTTGCAGGCGTGACAGCTCCGCGGACATGGCAGCACGTTCCACGCACAGATAGTCGGCAAGCTGCTGGCGGTCATAAGGAATATCAAAGGAAAGACTGCCCTGCCGCTGGGCTTCGGCAGACAGGTAGGAAAGCAGTTTTTCTTTTGTTGTGCGCTTGCTCATATGTGTGATTTTCTCATTAAACAGTAAAAGCTTTTTGGCAAGAACAGAAATCAGGTTCTGGATTAAATGTGTGTGATGTTCGCAGGCAGACGGGCAGACCCCTAAAATGCGGTGAATATCTAAGTACAGCAGGGAACAGTCTTTCGTTACTACGACACTGATATTTAATGCAGTACCGTTGGAAGCGGCAAAGGGTTCGGCAAAGGTCTGTCCCGGAAGAATCTGTGCCATGATATTTCTGTGTCCCCATACATCTTCCTGAATTACAATCGCACTTCCCGATAACAGCAGTCCCATAGTTGATGTCATATCTCCGGCACGTAAAAGGTAGCTGTCTTTTTCTTTATCGCTTACAAAAGCCCCCATACAGTGTAATACAGATAATATTTCTGAATCGGACATGCCCGAAAAAATAGAAGCTGTCCTAAGAATCGGTAAAAATTGTTCTAAATTGTCAGTAGTGTTCATATGAATCTCCATTTCTGAGCGACTTGTTGCTAATTTCCATTCCGTAGGTGATAATTTCAAAGGTAATTGATTGTTGTCAAAGTAAATTTTTTATATTATTTTTACTTTGTTTGAAATCAAACATACTTGTTTGAATTATTATAATAAAATCATCACAGAAACGCAAGAGCGGCTGTCAAATAAAAAATAGTACCTCCAATAGTATAGCCGCTCATCAACAATAAAAACCTATAGAAAGGATTGTCAAAATGAAAAGAAGAATTATCACAATTGATGAAGAAAAGTGTAATGGCTGCGGGGCTTGTGCCAATGCGTGCCATGAAGGTGCAATCGGCATGGTAAACGGAAAGGCAAAGCTGATGCGTGACGATTACTGTGACGGGCTGGGCGACTGTCTTCCTGCCTGTCCGACAGGTGCAATTACATTTGTAGAACGCGAAGCGGCGGCTTATGATGAACAGGCAGTGTTGGAAAATAAAAGAAAGAAAATGCAGGGACAGGCAGCACAGATGCCGCTTCATGCAGGCTGTCCGGGAACACAGATGCGCCGTATGCACCATGCGGAACAAAACAGTGCGGCGGATAATATGGCGGGGAAGAACAACGGTACAGAACCAGCAAATGCGGCATTGCAGAATGGCAGTGCGGCAGCTTCATTTTCGCCGGTATCACAGCTTTCACAGTGGCCGGTTCAGATTCAGCTTGTACCTGTCAATGCACCGTATTTTGACGGCGCAAAGCTGCTGATTGCGGCAGACTGTACGGCATATGCCTATGCAGGCTTTCATGAGAAATTTATCAAAAATCATATTACGCTGATTGGCTGTCCGAAGTTAGATGCAGTTGACTACTCAGAAAAGCTGACACAGATTATCGCCAATAACAATATTAAGAGTATTACGATTGTACGCATGGAAGTGCCTTGCTGCGGCGGTATTGAATATGCTGTGAAAAAGGCAATACAGGATAGTGGGAAGTTCCTGCCGTGGCAGTGCTATACCATTTCTATAGATGGAAATATTATTGATGAATAAAAAAGGAGATTAACAATGGAAAATAAAATGTTTTGCTTTCAATGTGAACAGACAGCAGGGTGTACAGGCTGTACACAGGCAGGAGTCTGCGGAAAATCAGCTGATACAGCGAGATTACAGGACGAACTGACAGGTGCGTTAATCGGTCTTGCGCGTGCAACGGAGAGTAATCCGGCAACACAAAATACGTATCAGACAATTATCGAAGGACTTTTTACAACAATTACCAATGTAAGTTTTGACGATGATGCCATTATCAGACAGATTGAAAAGACCCATGCGGCAAAGGAAGAACTGGTACCGGGCTGCGGAAGCTGTGGCGCGCCTTGCGGCAAGACAGAAGATTATGATATGCAGCAGCTTTGGAATGACAATGAAGACATTCGTTCTTTGAAATCGCTGATTTTATTCGGACTGCGCGGCATGGCGGCATATGCTTATCATGCACAGATGCTTGGATATCAAGATGATGAAGTCAATGATTTTTTCTGTGAAGGGCTGTTTAAAGTCGGTTATGAAAATACAATGGAAGAACTGCTCCCAACCGTATTAAAGGTCGGAGAAATCAATTTAAAATGTATGGCACTACTTGATAAAGCCAATACAGAAAGCTATGGAACACCGACACCGGCAGTCGTACCGCTGACCGTGGAAAAAGGTCCGTTTATCGTTGTTACAGGTCATGATTTAAAAGACCTTGAACTGTTGTTAGAGCAGACAAAGAATCAGGGCATTAACATTTATACACATGGTGAAATGCTCCCGGCACACGCTTATCCGGAATTGAAAAAATATCCGCATTTAAAGGGCAACTTTGGTACGGCATGGCAGAACCAGCAGAAGGAATTTGCAAATCTTCCGGCGCCGGTTTTATTTACAACAAACTGTCTGATGCCGCCAAAGGCAAGCTATGCAGACCGTGTATTTACAACGGAAGTGGTTGCGTTCCCGGATACAGTGCATATCGGAGAAGACAAGGACTTCACGCCGGTTATTAAAAAAGCACTGGAACTTGGCGGATTTGCAGAAGATACGGAATTTACCGGAATCAACGGCGGCAATAAGGTACAGACAGGTTTCGGACACGGTACGATTTTATCTGTGGCAGATCAGGTTGTAGAAGCTGTCAAGGCAGGCGATATCAGCCATTTCTTCTTAGTAGCCGGCTGTGACGGCGCAAGACCGGGCAGAAATTACTACACGGATTTTGTAAAGCAGACACCAAAGGACAGCATTATTTTAACACTTGCCTGCGGCAAATATCGTTTTAATGACCTAGACCTTGGAGAAATCGGCGGACTGCCGAGAATTATGGACATGGGGCAGTGTAATGATGCGTATGGTGCAATTCAGGTAGCTGTAGCCCTTGCAGATGCGTTTGGCTGTGGCGTCAACGATTTACCGTTATCCTTCGTGCTGTCATGGTACGAGCAGAAAGCGGTCTGCATTTTACTGACACTTCTGCACTTAGGCATTAAAAATATCCGTTTGGGTCCGTCTTTACCGGCATTCCTCTCACCGAATATTTTAAATTTCCTTGTAGAAAATTACGGCATTGCACCGATTACGACACCGGAGGAAGATTTGAAGGCACTGTTGGGAAAGTAGGAGCTGTTGTACGGGATATAAAAATTAAGATACTGTTTAGTTAGATAACACTGCCAGAAAGTGGTGGTTGGATAATAAAATGAAATGATAAGGCATCGGACAGACTGCATGAGGGCAGGACTGGACGGTGCCTTGTTTTGCTGTATGAACAAATTTGGCAAATGACAGGAAGGGGAGGATAAATTGCGGTTTGGGATAGGATTTGATATAATAAATTCAATATGTGCAAAATTTGCACATGTTGAAGATGAAGGTACAGTCAAAAATAATTCTTGAAAGTTAGTGGTTAATAATGAAAAAATTAGATGAAACAGCATTTACAGAAAGAGAATTAAAGATATTTAAAGAAATACAAGAATATGCAAAGAAATATCAGACGAAAAAGGTTGTATTATTTGGTTCAAGGGCAAGAAGAACGAATCGTGAAAAGAGTGATATAGATTTAGCGGTATATGGCTGTTCTGATGTTACAGAGTTTTATTTTGATATTGATGAGGAGGTCAATACGTTATTAATGTTTGATGTTATTGACATGGACAGAAAAAATATATCCAAAGATTTGTTGCAGGAAATAGAAAGAGACGGGGTTATTATTTATGAAGAAATTTGAAAATTTTGAAGTGCATTTGCAGACGTTAAAGAAAGCACCAATGGAAGATTTGGATAATGAATTTATCATCAGTGGTATTATTGATAAATTTTATATTCAGTTTGAAGTCTGGTGAATGTTATTATAACGGATTATATTCCTGAATTTCAGCGGGTATTAGATGAACTTAAAAAAATTTACGGAGAAATTTTGTATAACATATAGAATAAAATCGGAGGTACAAATTCATGACCACCACCCATTACATTCCAGACACCACTCCGCCCATATCCTACACAATCATCCACTCCGCCCGCAGGACACTGGGGCTTGAGGTGCGGGACGGGAAAGTGACGGTGCGTGTGCCGGACCGACTGCCGGAGCGGGAAGCCGAGCGTTTCGTGGCAAAGCACACGGACTGGATTATAAAAAAGCTGTCCGAAGATAAGCAGCGACAGCAGCAAAAGTCGGCTTACCGGATTCCGGCACCGCAGGAACTCACACAAAGCCAGATAGAACAGATGAAGCTGGAATTTGAAACAAAGACAAAAAAATATGCGGCGCAGATGAATGTCACCTATGGAAGAATTACGATTCGCAACCAGCAGACCCGCTGGGGAAGCTGTAGCAGTAAGGGCAATTTGAATTTCAATTACAGGCTCTTTTTTCTGCCTGAGGAACTGCGGGATTATGTTATTGTGCATGAACTGGCGCATAGGCGGCAGATGAATCATTCTAAGTTATTCTGGGCAGAGGTGGAAAAGGTTCTGCCGGATTATAAAGTGCGCAGGCAGGCTTTAAAGCGGATTGTAATCTGAGCAATAGAAAACAAATAATTTTATTTTTTCCCCGATTTGCTTGCATTTTTTTAAACTTCATATTATGATAGAAAGCAATGAGATAAATGCGAGGAAAAAGAGGAGTAGACAGGCTTCTGCCGCAAGAGAGAACCATTCACGGGCTGGAAGGTGGTTTCGGATCAGAACTGTTGAAGGTAGCTTTGGAGCAGCACAGCTGAACACAGACGGCACAAGCGGCATGGTTTGGAAAGTAGGTAGTGACGTATCCTGCGTTAAAGGAGAATGAGGATTATGCGTTTCTTCTATATAATAGGTGTTATATCAGAAGTAATCGCATGATTGAACAAAGGTGGTACCGCGTTATATACGCCCTTTGCAGCAACGAAAGACGCTGTAAAGGGCGTTTTTTGTAAAAAGTTACAAAGAAAGGATTTTAACCCATGAGCAAAGAATTAGAGAAGAATTACAATCCTTCCGAAATTGAGGAAAGACTGTATCAGAAATGGCTGGATAAGAAGTATTTCCATGCTGAAGTAAACCGTGACAAGAAACCATTTACAATTGTTATGCCGCCTCCAAACATTACAGGTAAGCTGCATATGGGACACGCACTCGATAACACGATGCAGGATATCCTCATTCGTTTTAAGAGAATGCAGGGATATGAAGCACTCTGGGTTCCGGGCACAGACCATGCAAGTATTTCTACCGAAGTAAAAGTTACCAATGCTTTAAAAGATGAAGGCATTGATAAGCATGAACTCGGCAGAGAGGGCTTCTTAAAAAGAACATGGGAATGGAAAAAAGAATACGGCGGTACGATTACAAGCCAGTTAAGAAAAATCGGTTCTTCCTGCGACTGGGACAGAGAACGTTTTACCATGGACGAGGGCTGTTCAAAGGCTGTACAGGAAGTATTTATTAAATTATACGAAAAAGGACTGATTTACAAGGGGTCCCGTATTGTCAACTGGTGTCCGGTATGTAATACTTCCATTTCCGATGCAGAAGTAGAACATGAGGAACAGGCAGGACATTTCTGGCACATCAATTATCCGGTAGTTGGCGAAGAAGGCAGATTTGTTGAAATCGCAACGACCAGACCGGAAACACTGCTCGGCGACAGTGCGCTGGCTGTAAATCCAAACGATGACCGTTACAAGGATTTAGTCGGCAAGATGGTACAACTGCCTTTAACAGACAGACAGATTCCGATTATTGCAGATGAATATGTTGATATGGAATTTGGTACAGGTGTCGTAAAGATTACACCGGCACATGACCCGAACGACTTTGAAGTCGGTAAGCGCCACAACCTTCCGGAGATTAACATTTTAAATGATGATGCAACCATTAATAATCTCGGCGGCAAGTACGCAGGCATGGACAGATATGAAGCTAGAAAAGCCATGGTGGCAGACCTGGACGCACAGGGCTTACTGGTTCGTGTAGAAGACCATGTACACAATGTAGGTACACACGACAGATGTAAGACAACGGTTGAACCGATGATTAAACAGCAGTGGTTCGTTAAAATGGACGAGCTGATTAAGCCTGCCGTAGAGGGCGTAAAGAACGGCGACATCGAATTAATGCCGGCTTCTATGGACAAGACTTATTTTAACTGGACAGACAATATCAGGGACTGGTGTATTTCAAGACAGCTCTGGTGGGGACACAGAATCCCGGCATATTATTGCAAGGACTGCGGCGAGATGACAGTTTCAAGAGAAGCAGTATGCACCTGCCCGAAGTGCGGCAGTAAAAATGTAGAGCAGGACCCGGATACACTGGATACATGGTTCTCATCTGCATTGTGGCCGTTCTCAACACTGGGCTGGCCGGATAAGACACCGGAGCTGGAATATTTCTATCCGACAGATGTACTTGTAACCGGTTACGATATTATTTTCTTCTGGGTAATCCGTATGATTTTCTCAGGCTATGAGCATATGGGTGAAAAGCCGTTTGGCAAGGTATTATTCCACGGTCTTGTAAGAGATTCACAGGGCAGAAAGATGAGTAAGTCTTTAGGAAACGGTATTGACCCGCTGGAAGTTATTGATAAGTACGGTGCAGATGCACTCCGTTACACACTGATTACAGGAAATGCACCGGGTAACGATATGCGTTTCTACTGGGAAAGAGTTGAAGCGAGCCGTAACTTTGCAAATAAAGTATGGAATGCTTCCCGTTTCATTATGATGAATGACCCGGATAATAAAGTAAAGGCAACCGATGCACAGCCGGAGAATTTAACGGCAGCAGATAAGTGGATTCTTTCTAAGATGAACAATCTGATTCAGGAAGTAACCGATAATATGGAAAAGTACGAACTCGGTATTGCTGTTGCAAAGTTAAATGATTTTATCTGGGAAGAATTCTGCGACTGGTATATTGAAATGGTAAAACCGCGTCTGTACAATGACGAAGATACCACAAAGAAAGCAGCCATCTGGACATTAAAGAAGGTACTGATTGACGCATTAAAGCTGCTTCACCCATATATGCCATTTATTACGGAAGAAATTTTCTGCAATATTCAGGACGAAGAAGAATCTATTATGATTTCTGCATGGCCGGTATATTCAGATGCGCTGAATTTTGCAGCTGATGAAAATGCCATTGAAACCATTAAACAGGCAGTACGTAATATCAGAAATGTCCGTGCGGAAATGAACGTTGCACCAAGCCGTAAGGCAAAGGTATTTGTTGTATCGGAAGATGCAAAAATCCGTGATATTTTTGAAAACGGCAGAGTCTTCTTTGCAACACTCGGTTATGCAAGTGAAGTAGTTATCCAGCAGGATAAGAGCGGAATCCCGGATGATGCCGTGTCAACGGTTATCCCGGATGCAGTTATCTACATTCCGTTTGCAGAGCTTGTAGACATCGACAAAGAGATTGAACGTTTACAGAAGGAAGAAAAGAAGTTAAACGGTGAAATCGCAAGATGTAACGGTATGTTAAACAATGAGAAGTTTACATCCAAAGCACCACAGGCAAAGATTGACGAAGAAAAAGCAAAGCTTGAAAAGTATACACAGATGCTTGCACAGGTACAGGAACGTTTAAAGACACTTGTCAAATAAGCATACGGCTGATATACTAAAAATAGTTACTGAAAGTATAAGCAAACGCCGTACAAACGGCAGAAAAGAGGTTGTTATGTCAGCAAAAAAGATGCATGCAATTCCATATGCACAGTTTTCAACAGAAATGCGCAGCGGTAAGATTATTAAAATCGATGACGGATTTACAAAGCTGTTAGGCTACACAGAAGACGATGTAAAAAATGGTCTTGTGTTTAAGCAGTTTGTGCCGGATTTAGAATATAGCGAGATTATTGCCGAATTAAGAGAGCAGTTTATTGAGAAGAAATATGCGTGTTACCGTCATGAGGTTGTATCTAAGACAGGAGAAATCCGCATGATTGTTGCATTTTTCACAATTCAGAATAAGCTGTTAAACGGTCACCGCGTACTGGAAGTCAGCGTTGCGGATATTACAGATTACACACATTTTCCTGAAACAAAATAAAAAATAACAGGCTGCACGGAAATTTTTAAAAGTTTCCGTGCGGCATTTTTCACACATCAAGCTTTGCTTGATGTTGGATCATTGGTTTTTGAGGAAAATGATTGTAGAAATGGAGATAAGGTTATGGAATTTCAGTTTTCTAAAAGAGCGGAAAGCTTTCAGCCCAATATTTTTAACATTTTAAATGAAAAAAGACAGGCGCTCATAGAAAGTGGAAAAAAGATATACAATATGTCTGTAGGAACACCGGACTTTCCGCCGGCACAGCATGTATTGGACGTAGTCAGTGAAGCGGCAAAAAATCCGGAGGAATACAAGTATTCGCTGGGAGATACCGGGGAGCTGTTATCGGCTGTAGAGGGCTGGTATCAGAACCGCTACGGTGTTACCTTGCAGGATGATGAGATTTTATCACTGGCAGGCTCGCAGGAGGGCTTTGCCCATGTCGCACTGACACTGTGCGACCCCGGTGATGTGGTTTTAGTGCCGAATCCCGGCTATCCGGTATTTGAAGCGGGTCCTTTTTTAAACGATGCGAAGATTGCGTATTATGAGTTAGATAAGACAAACCATTACGCACCGGCATTGGATAAGATTCCGGAGGAACTTGCAAAAAAAGCAAAGATGATGGTGGTTTCTTATCCGCTCAATCCGACCTGCACCTGCATTGAAAAGGCAGATTACGAAAAGATTATTGCATTTGCAAAGAAGTATAATATTGCAATTATTCATGATAATGCGTATTCAGAGATTGAATATGACGGCAGAACGGGATTTTCATTCCTTTCAGTACCGGGAGCTAAAGAGGTCGGCATTGAATTTAATTCGCTGTCAAAGACCTATAATCTGACGGGAATCCGCATTTCCTTTGCATTGGGAAATAAAGAGCTGATTCAGAAGTTTAAGACAGTTCGTTCACAGTTTGACTACGGAACGAGCTTTATTGTGCAGAAGGCGGCTGTTGCTGCACTGACAGGTCCACAGGACGGAGTAAGAAAGCAGTGTGCGGCTTATGAAGAGCGCAGGGATGCGCTGTGCGGCGGTTTAAACGGCATCGGCTGGCAGGTTCCGTATTCAGAAGGTACGATGTTTGTATGGGCGCCGCTTCCAAAGGGATATACCTCATCAGAAAAGTTCTGCATGGATTTACTGGAAAATACAGGGGTGCTTTGCACGCCGGGCAGTGCATTCGGAAGCGAGGGCGAAGGTCATGTGCGTTTTGCGTTGGTACTTCCGCCGGAAGAAATTAAAAAGGCTGTAGAAGCAGTAGGAGCGTGGTTATGAAAGATACCGTATATTTTATTGTGATATCGTTAATCATGGTTGTGGTGGCATATTTTGTGGCATTTGGCTGTGAGAAGCTGATTGAAAAGAAAACTCATGTCAAATTTTCATCGGAAAAGACGAAGGTCAACAAGCTGGTGATTATGGCAATGCTTTCTGCGGTGGCAGTGGTATTGATGTATTTTGATTTCCCGCTGGTATTTTTAGCGCCGGGATTTTATAAGCTGGATTTCAGTGAAGTTCCGGTTTTAATCGGTTCATTTTTATTAGGACCGTGTGCGGGTGTCATTATTGAAGCCGTCAAAGTGTTACTGCATATGTGTTTGAAAGGAACGACCACGGCATTTGTCGGTGATTTTGCAAATTTCATCTTAGGCTGTGCGTATGTTGTACCGGCGGCAGTGATTTATCATTTACATAAAACGAAAAAAATGGCGGTTGTATCACTGATAGCAGGTGGTGTTATTTTAATTATCAGCGGAACACTGTTAAATGCCTTTTATCTGCTGCCGAAATATTCGCAGTTATACGGTATGCCGGTTTCGGCATTTATTGAAATGGGCAGTAAGATTAACGGTTCAATCCACAATCTTTTTTCGTTTGTCGCACTGGCAGTTGCACCGTTTAATTTGATAAAATCAGTGATTGACGGCGTAGTGACATTTGTTTTGTACAAATATTTAAGCAGACATTTAAAGGAAACGGTATAAATTTTCAAAAAGATGTCCATACTGTAGAAGAAATCTTTTAACGTGTGGAGGTTCTTATGAAAAAATGTAAACTGGCACTGGTCGGGTTACTGCTTGTACTGAGTATGGGCGTACTTGTGGCGTGCGGAAATGAAAAAAATGAAGAAACCGGGAGTAATACTGATTCAGGAAACAACCATGAGTCAACCGGTGTGATTGAAGAAATTGTAACTGATGCGGCAACCGGTGTGAAGGATGCGGTTACGGAAGCCGGTACAATTTTAGAAGATGCCGGACGCGGTGTGGAGGATTTGTTTAGCGGAAATGCCGAGGAGCAGATGACCGATTCCACACTGGAACAGACAATGCCAAGATAGGCAGTATCATAGACGAGTTGTAAAAGACATGAGTTTTTCGTAAAGCTCATGTCTTTTGCCGTTGGGAACATGGCACTTATCATTGTGATTTTAGTGTCAGAACAGTTTTGGTGCTGGACAGGCGGTGCGGATTTGTAGACATCAGGGCATGAGATATGATATACTGTGAGCATGTCGTGCGCCGTACCGGAGGAAATCGGAAGGAAGTGCTGTGCGGCATGAACAGACAGCGAATATAGGATTGCAGAAATGAGGAAGGTGCTTTATGAAGCATGGATATGTAAGAGCAGCGGCGCTGACACCGGTTATCCGGGTGGCGGACTGCGAATATAATACACAGCAGGCATTAGAAGGCATGAAGGAGGCATTTGCAAAAAAGGCGAAGGTTGCCGTATTTCCGGAAATGTGTCTGACGGGATATACCTGCAATGATTTATTTTTACAGGAAGTATTAATAAACGGTGCATTAGAGGGCTTGGAAAAACTGGTTGCATCATCGAAAGAAATGCCGGGCATGGTCAATGTAGTCGGACTTCCGTTTACTTATGCGGGAAAACTCTACAATGTGGCGGCAGTTTTCTGTGGCGGAAAATTATTGGGGCTTGTGCCGAAGAAATTCCTGCCAAACTACGGTGAATTTTATGAAAGAAGACAGTTCACACCGGGTTTTGAAACGTGTGTAACGGTTGAAATATCTGGACAGCGTGTTCCGTTTGGCATGAATCAGTTATTTGTATGCAAAAATATGAAGAATTTTGTAATTGCGGCAGAAATCTGTGAGGATTTGTGGACACCGAATCCGCCGGTAACGGCACATGCCATGCATGGCGCAACGGTGCTTGTAAACTGTTCTGCCAGCAATGAAACGATTGGCAAGGCATCCTACCGCAGGGAACTGGTAAAGGGCGAGTCGGCAAGACTGGTGAGTGCCTACATTTATTCGAGTGCAGGCGAGGGCGAATCCACGCAGGATATTGTTTTTAGCGGACACAACCTGATAGCGGAAAACGGCACATTGCTTTCAGAGGCAGAGAAATTTGCCAATCAGAATGTGTATGCCGATATTGATTTGGAAAGAATTGCATTTGAAAGAAGAAGAATGTCTACATTTACGGTGGATACAGACTGTTCCGGCTATACGGTGACGGAATTTGAAACGGTCGTGGAGGATTTGGATTTAATCCGGTATTTTGACAAAGCGCCGTTTGTGCCGTCAGATATAGCGGAACGTAACAGCCGATGTGAGGAAATTTTAGATATTCAGACATACGGATTGAAAAAACGTCTGGAGCATACAAAGTGCAAGAGTGCCGTTATCGGTATTTCCGGCGGACTGGATTCCACACTGGCACTGCTTGTAACCGTACGTGCATTTGATTTGCTGGGGCTGGACAGAAGCGGTATTACGTGCGTGACAATGCCGTGCTTCGGTACAACAGACAGAACGTATGGCAATGCAGTGACATTGACGAAAAGACTGTCCTGTACACTTCGTGAAATTAATATCAAAGCGGCGGTACATCAGCATTTTGCGGATATCGGACACGATGAGAGCCTGCACAATGTAACCTATGAAAACGGACAGGCAAGAGAGCGTACACAGATTTTAATGGACATTGCAAACCAGACAAACGGCATGGTTATCGGAACCGGCGATATGTCCGAGCTGGCACTCGGCTGGGCAACATATAACGGTGACCATATGTCGATGTACGGTGTCAATGTTTCAATTCCAAAGACACTTGTGCGTCATTTGGTACGGTATTATGCGGATAACTGTAAGGATAAGGAATTGTCTGATACATTGCTTGATATTTTAGACACACCGGTCAGTCCGGAACTGCTTCCGCCGCAGGAAGACGGAACGATTGCGCAGAAGACCGAAGATTTGGTCGGTCCGTATGAATTACATGACTTTTATCTGTATCATATGCTGCGTTTCGGGGTACAGCCTAAGAAGCTGTTCCGTATTGCAAAGATTGCATTTGACGGTGAATATGCGCCGGAGGTAATTTATAAGTGGCTTCGGACATTTGTATGGCGCTTTTTTGCACAGCAGTTTAAACGCTCGTGTCTGCCGGACGGTCCAAAGGTGGGCAGTGTCGCCGTTTCGCCGAGAGGTGATTTGCGTATGCCAAGTGATGCGGCGGTGCAGTTATGGATAAAGCAGTTAGATGATATCCGGGAAGAATATCATTTTTAATTTACTATGAAAAGAGCGGCAGAAGACCGCATGAATGGAGGACATGAAAAATGGCAAAGAACAACCGGCCACAAAACCAGCAGGAACAAAAAGTAGTGACCAAGTATGACAGGAAAGTACAGAAACGAAAAGAAGCACAGCGCAAGGCAGAGCGGGATAAAAAAATAGCCGTATTTGCCTGCATTGCGGCGGTAGCGGCAATTATCGTGATAGCAGTGTGTGTTGCGGTATCCAATTATACAAAGGTGCATAAGAAATTTATTGAAGTCGATAACACACCGGTCAGCCAGATTGAATTTGATTTTTACTACGGCGTGGCAAAATCAGATTTGTTAAATTCATCTTTGTACGGCACAATGACTTACGCTTCTTATTTCACATCTTATATGGGATATGATACAGGTAAATCCGATGCAAGCCAGAAATACGCTTCATCTGATAACACATGGTATGACTACTTTGCCAATACGGCAGTAACGAAAATCAAGGAATTTAAAGCGTTAAACAAGGCGGCAGACGATGCCGGTTTTACATATAATACGCTGGAAGATGATTATAACAGTTTTATTGAAAATATTGCATCCGAAGCAGACAGCAACAGTATCAGTGTAGGGGAAGCCTATAAGGAGCTGTTTGGCAGTCATGCAACAGAAAGCAGTATTAAGCCGTATGTAGAGAAATATTTAAAAGCGGCGGCTTATCAGGAAGAATTACAGACAACACTGGCGGCAACCGATGATGAAGTAGCGGCTTATTATGCCGAAAATAAGGATAACTACGATACGGTAGATTACCGCTCATTTACAATTACGGCAGAAACAGCCGGTGATACGGCAAGTCTGGCGGCGGCAAAGACGAAAGCAGATGCCATGGCGGCGGCTGTAACAGATGAAGCTTCCTTTGCACAGGCATGTACCCAGTATGCCGCAACTGATGAGGATAAGGAAAAATATGCAGATGAATCCGCTTCTTTAAGCAAGAGTGCAAAGAAATCTTCCGTAACTAATTCATCGCTTGCAGACTGGTTATTTACACAGGACAGAAAAGCCGGAGAAGTGACAGTTATTGAAGATACAGACAATTCAGCTTACATTGTGGTATATTTTATCAACCGCAGTTATGATGAAAGCAATAATACAACGATTGCTAACCAGCTTCTTTCACAGAAGTATAACGAGCTGATTACTGGTTACACAGATAATATGAGTGTAAACAATATCAAAAACAGAATTAAAATGCTTTCAGAATAAGAAAGGATTATGGCAAAGTGAAACTGGATTTGGGAAATTATCGGTGTGCAATTTTTGATTTGGACGGAACACTGCTTGATTCTACGTGGGTGTGGGAAAAGATTGATATTGATTTTCTTGCAAAACGTGGAATCGCCGTTCCGGCAGATTATATGCAGGAAATCCGTAACCACAATTTTATTACTGGTTCAAAATATGTCATTGAACGCTTTCATCTGAATGAAAATGCAGAGGATATTGCAGCAGAGTGGCATGAAATGGCACAGGAGCAGTACGACAATGTGATTACGTTAAAACCGGGAGCCGGTGCATTTTTAAGAAAATTAAAGGCACAGGGCATGAAATTGACGGTGGCAACCTCGTCTACGCATACGCTGTTTGAAAAATGCTTAAAACGCAACGGCATCTATGATTTGTTTGACAGCTTTACGGAAACGCATGAGGTAGAGCGTGGCAAGGGATATCCCGATGTCTATGAACTGGCAGCTTTACGCTGTCAGACGGATACGGCACACTGTATCGTGTTTGAAGACATTTTAAAGGCAGTGCAGGGCGCAAAAAAAGGCGGATTTTATACGGTTGCCGTGTATGATGCGGCATCCGCGCAGGAACAGGAAGAAATTAAAAAATTGTGTGACAGATATATCAATGATTACGAGGAATTGGAGTAGAAATGCAGAAGAAGTATTTATTATTTGACTTAGACGGAACACTGACAGATTCTAAGCTTGGCATTACTAGATGTGTGCAGTATGCACTGAAATCACTGGGCATTGACGAACCGGATTTAGACAAGCTGGAGTGTTATATCGGACCACCGTTAATTGACAGCTTTCAGCGGTATCATGGTTTAAGCTTAGAGCAGGCGGAAATCGGTGTGGCTAAGTACAGAGAGCGTTTCCGCGACACGGGAATTTTTGAAAACGAAGTGATTGCGGGAATCCCGGAAGTTTTAGAGGAATTAAAGAAGCGCGGCTATGTCATGGCGCTGGCAACATCTAAGCCGGAAGAATTTGCACTGCGTATTACAAAGCATTTTCATCTGGCACAGTATTTTGAGATTGAAGTGGGCAGTGGCATGAATGGAGAACTTAAGTACAAGGCAGATGTCATTGCGGAAGTGTTAAGACGCATTGCACAAAAGCACCCGGAGCAGGACATGGCGGAAATTGAAGCCGATTCGGTAATGATTGGCGACCGCGTGCATGATATTGAAGGTGCAAAGAAGTGTAAGATTGAGTCGGTCGGCGTGCGTTTTGGATTTGCAAAGCCGGGCGAACTTGAAGAAGCAGGCGCAGATGAAATTGTGGCAACACCGGAGGAACTGCTGGAGGTGTTTGGGTAAAGCCTTGAAAATAGGCATTTATTTTTAAAATGTGCATATAATAGTATATACATTAGTGAAAATTTTTATATGTAGATAATTGCAAAAGCATAATTTCTATGTTATGATTATATTGTAAAAGACAGTAATAAAATATTCAATAAACGGAATATTATATTGGTGTGTAATGAATAGCCGCGCCATCCTTTTCTGTGAGGAATTAAAATATACACAGAAGTTGACCTGATTGGGGTAGGAAAACCAATCTGCTATTCAGGTAGTGAGCCGTGGATAAAACCATGGCTCATTATTTTTAGGAGATTAGTATGCATAAAAAGGGAAAAGAGCTGAATCAACTGCTTGATATATATGAAAAGGAATTGTGTAATCATATATTCAAATATCAGTTAAATTATAAAATAGATATTGAAATAGCTTTCTATAAAGAAAACTTTTGTCATTTACTGGGATTACAGCATATTTATGGAAAGAATAGGAAGTATCTTGGAATCAATGGATATGATAAAATTAAGAAAAATCAGTTAAAAAGAAGTGACTTGAAAAAACATAATAAGGCAGAATATAACAAATTACAAATCAGACTGGATTATTTTGATGAAATTTCAGACATGTTGGAAAATGGGAATTTTATAAAATTTTATCAATATAGAACAAAGCCGTTGTCTATGATAGTTGCAGATTTTGTTATATATCAGGATAAGAAAGAATACATACTGCATTTGTTTCTAAGACAGGAAAACTCCAGAACCAATCAATACAGTCCGGTATCATTTGTTGTAAAAAGTGATAAGGATGATAATAAAGAACAGTTTATCGTCGGACAGGAGTATAAGAAAATTACTGGTTTTGAAATTATTGAAACAGAAGCAGCATAACAGGACAGCAATCAACCTACGATTGCTGTCCTGTTTTTGTGTGATACGGAGAAAATTAAAAAAACAGAAATTGCTGCTTGACAAATGGATATATTCGAGGTACTATTAATTCACAGTAATCCTACTAGACATATATGATATAAGAAAAGAGAGGAAATTGATATGGGTAAAATAACAGAAAGCGCATTAGAGTTAGTTGGAAAAACACCGTTATTAAGAGCGTCAAGATATGCAAAAAACGTTGGAGCAGAACAGGCAGATGTTTTAGTAAAGCTGGAATATCTGAATCCGGCAGGTTCCGTGAAGGACCGTATTGCACTGGCAATGATTGAAGATGCAGAAAAGAAGGGAATTTTAAAACCGGGTGCAACAATTATTGAACCGACATCAGGCAATACAGGAATCGGTCTTGCGGCTGTTGCGGCAGCAAAGGGTTATAAGGCAATCCTTACACTGCCTGAAACAATGAGTGTAGAAAGAAGAAACCTGTTAAAGGCTTATGGTGCCGAACTGGTACTTACAGAAGGAGCAAAGGGCATGAAGGGCGCTATTGCAAAGGCAGAAGAATTAAGAGATTCCATTCCGGGGGCTGTTATTTTAGGACAGTTTGTTAATAAGGCAAATCCGGCAGCGCATAAGGCAACAACAGGACCGGAAATCTGGAATCAGACAGATGGAAAGGTTGACATTTTCGTTGCAGGTGTTGGTACAGGCGGAACAATTACAGGTGTTGGTGAATACTTAAAGTCACAGAATCCTGATGTTAAGATTGTTGCAGTTGAACCGGCATCAAGCCCGGTACTTTCAACAGGTACAGCAGGTCCTCATAAGATTCAGGGAATCGGCGCAGGTTTTGTTCCTGAAGTGTTAAATACAAATGTATATGATGAAATTATTACAATTGAAAATGAAGATGCATTTGATGAAGGAAGACGTTTTGCAGTCAGCGAAGGTATCCTTGTAGGTATTTCATCAGGTGCAGCATTAAAGGCAGCTGCTATTTTAGCCGCCAGACCGGAAAATAAGGGCAAGACAATCGTTGCATTATTACCGGATTCAGGTGACAGATATTTATCAACACAATTATTTAACCGCTAAGGAGCTGCAGATAAACTCATGGAAAACAGAATTGAAAAAATAAAGAAAATGCAGAAAGAAAAAGATGTAGTCATTCTGGCTCATTATTATGTAGATGGCGCCGTACAGGAAATTGCGGATTATGTAGGAGATTCGTTTTATTTAAGTAAGGTTGCCACACAGGTTACACAGCAGAATATTTTATTCTGCGGTGTATCCTTTATGGGAGAGAGTGCTAAAATCTTAAATCCGGAAAAGAACGTGGTAATGGCAGATGCTCATGCAGATTGTCCGATGGCGCATATGGTTACGGTAGAGCAGATTGAGCAGGTCAGAAAGGAAAATCCAGACGTTGCTGTTGTCTGTTATGTCAACTCGACCGCAGAAATCAAGGCAGTGTCTGATGTCTGCGTAACCTCATCAAATGCAGTAAAGGTTGTAAAAAATCTTCCGGAACAGAATATCTTTTTTGTACCGGATAACAACTTAGGCAGATACGTGGCAAAGCAGCTGCCGGAAAAGCATTTTATCTTCCATGACGGATTTTGTCATGTGCATAAGAGTATTCATGCAGAAAATGTAAAGGCGGCAAAAGAAGCACATCCGGAGGCACTGGTGCTTACCCACCCGGAATGTACGGAAGATGTTATTGAACTTTCAGATTTTGTAGGCAGCACATCAGAAATTATTGATTATGCAACAAAGAGTGATGCAGACCGCTTTATTATCTGCACGGAAATGGGTGTGTTCTTTGAGTTACAGCAGAAGAACCCTGAAAAGAAATTTTATTCAGTCGGACACAGACAGTTCTGTCCGAATATGAAGAAAGTAACACTGGAACGTGTTGAAGAAGCACTTGAAAAAATGCAGCCATACGTTGAAGTTCCGCAGGATGTATTGGAGGCAGCCGCAAAGCCGTTAAAGAGAATGTTGGAGCTGGCGGCAAAGTAAATAAGTGGCAAAGCAGCCTGTATGCGCCTGCCGGGGGAAATATCCGGTGGGTGTATGCGGGCTGTTTTTTACGCTTTGGCATAGGTGAGGATGAGGTTTAAAAGTCGTTTTTTATGGTGAAAATGCGGGTGATTTTTGTGGGGAGTTCTGTTATAATGAGTGTAAACAGTGAGTTGTGCCGGACAAAAGAATGAGGAAGAATACCTGACAGTTGCAAAAGGCGTATCTTGGTGTTAAAAATAATATACAGAACTATAATTTATGGAGAAAACAGTGGAAAAGTTGTTATTAAATGATAGCATGAATGATTATTTGACATTTTCAAAATATATCAATGGAAATGATGTAAGAATCGTATCAAAAGCAAATGAATTTAAACAGAAATACACAAATGAGATTTCTTTGATTAAGGCAGTATATGAATTTGTACGTGATGAGATAAAACATTCATGGGATATACAGGATAAAAGGGTGACAAAATCTGCAACGGAAGTGCTGGAACAGGGTGTTGGCATATGCTGGGCGAAGTCAAATCTTTTAGCGGCATTGTTAAGAGCCTGCGGAATACCAGCAGGAATTTGTTATCAGCGTCTTACATTAGGAGATACACCGGATACCGGTTTTTGTATTCATGCGTTAAATGCTGTTTATATAAAGTCAATGGATAAATGGATTCGGCTGGACGCAAGAGGAAACAAAAAGGGAGTAGACGCGCAATTTGATTTGCAAACGGAAAAATTAGCTTTTGTTGTACGGACAAATATGGGCGAGGCAGATTATAGAACAATTTATGCAAAACCTTCTGATAAATTAATGAATGTATTAGAGAATAATACAGATGCCATATATATGTATCTGAACTGCCTGCCGGATAATATTTTTTGAAATTACAAAAAGGAGCCAGCTATGTCAAACACAACCAAACGTGCATTGGAAAATTCACTCAAGCAGATGCTTTTAAAGAAGCCGCTGGATAAAATAACAATCAGCGATTTGACAGATGATTGCGGAATCAGCCGCATGGCATTTTATTATCATTTTAAGGATATTTATGATTTGGTGGAATGGTCCTGCATGGAAGATGCAACGAGGGCATTGCAGGGGAAAAAGACGTATGACACATGGCATGAGGGATTAAAACAGATATTTGAAGCGGTTCTTGAAAATAAGCCGTTTATCATGAATGCGTACAGGGCATTGAGCCGGGAACAGATTGAAAATTATCTGTTTATGCTGACACACAATCTGCTCATGGGGGTTGTTGAGGAAAAATCCAAAGGACTTGACATTACCGAAGGAGAAAAAGGTTTCATTGCTGATTTTTACAAATATGGGTTTGTCGGTGTCATGCTTGACTGGATTGGCAAGGGAATGAAAGAGGATTACACAGAGATTACAGACAGAATGAGCGCCACGCTGGACGGCAGTATTACTAATTCGATTCAAAATTTTGCAAATTTGACGGATAAAGCACATAAATAATTTTAAAATTTTAGTTTTAAATAGTATATTTTAGTGTTGATTTTTTATAAGTAATTGTATATAATATAACTGAGCAAAAGAGTTAGCTCAGATTAAGTGCGTTGCTACTTTGAGTGCAAACCTTTAATTTAAGTGCTTCACAGCTTTGAATGTGAACCTTTAATTTAAGTGCTTCGCAGCTTAAAATGCGAATCGTTAATTGTCAGGGAGATAAGTTCTTATCTCCCTGTTTTATAATATGCCCGATGGCATATGTCATTTTGGAGGGGAGTGTGAAGAATTCTTAAATCTAAGATTCTTCACGTCAAGCATAGCTTGATGTTAGCACTTTGTGCCGCAGGCGTCACAAAGTCGCTTTTTATCGCAGAGCCAAATAAGATTTGGCTCGCGATTCCTCCGGCATTAAAATGCCTGCGGAATGGGGATTAGTATGGATTTTTACCGTATAGATGAGAAGTATAATCAGTTTTTGCAAAGATATGAAAAGGAAAAAAGAGGAGTAACGAAAGTTCCGAATCTTAAATACGCAGACCGTAATAAATTTGCTTTTGGCGCGGTTATGAAAGTAAATGGGATAAATTATTATGTGGCAGTATCTTCTTTTGATAAAAAGCTGGTTATCAGGAGTATATCGAAAAAGTTTTAAACAAACAGTCTAAGTAAGAGTTGCTGAAATAAATTTCTGTGTTTCATTTGAAAAAATCAAATATTTTCAGATTCCCAACTATCAATTATAAATATAAGTATATAGAAATGCAGTTGTGATATTTCACTGCCGGAAACCTTACAAAACTTCCTATTTGATAAAATTTTAATCAAATTTATGATTTTGTAAATTGAAAAAGATTTGTCATATGTTTATGATAAAACCATCAGGAACGTTCATAATAAATTTTAGAGAATTCAGAAAGGTGGCAATCATTATGGCAAAAAAATCAAAACTGGGTGTAGCATCTGTTATTGCAATCGGCGCAGGAGCTGCCGCATTATATGCAAAAAAGGCGAGTGAAAACAAGCAGGCAAAAAACGGACAGACAGGAAAAAAGGCAGACGAAACACAGGAAAGAAACGAGTACCGCAATACAGAACGCGGTAAGTATGAAAAGAATAGTAAAGGTATTTATTACAGCAACGGTAATTATGAAGCATTTGCAAGACCTGAAAAACCGGAAGGCGTAGACGACAAACACGCATATCTTGTAGGAAGCGGACTGGCTTCTCTTGCAGCTGCGTGCTTCCTTGTACGTGACGGACAGATGCCGGGTAAAAATATCCATATTTTAGAAGCTATGGACATTGCAGGCGGTGCGTGTGACGGTATTTACGATGCTTCCCGCGGTTATGTAATGCGCGGCGGCCGTGAAATGGAAAATCATTTTGAGTGCCTGTGGGATTTATTCCGCAGTATTCCATCAATTGAAACACCGGGCGTTTCCGTGCTGGACGAATATTACTGGCTCAACAAAAAAGACCCGAACTATTCATTATGCCGTGCAACGGTAAACCGTGGACAGGATGCCCATACAGACGGCAAATTTAATTTAAGCCAGAAGGGTTGTATGGAAATCATGAAGCTCTTTATGACCAAGGACGAAGATTTATACGATAAGACGATTGAAGATGTTTTTGATGACGAAGTGTTTGATTCGACATTCTGGTTATACTGGAGAACGATGTTTGCATTTGAAAACTGGCACAGTGCATTGGAAATGAAGCTGTATTTCCAGCGTTTTATTCATCATATCGCAGGTCTGCCTGATTTCAGTGCGTTAAAATTTACAAAATACAATCAGTATGAATCCCTGATTCTGCCGATGAAGAAATATCTGGAAGATGCGGGCGTAGAATTCCGCTTTAATACAGAAGTAACAAATGTTATTTTTGAGCATAAGGACGGTAAAAAGATTGCAACGGCGATTGAGTGTAAGGAAAAGGGCGTTGAAAAGGGCATTGTCCTGACTGAAAATGACCTTGTATTTGTTACAAACGGAAGCTGTACGGAGGGAACGATTTACGGCGACCAGAACCATGCACCAAACGGTGATGCAGAAGTGCGCACAAGCGGCTGCTGGAGCCTTTGGAAAAATATTGCAAAGCAGGACCCGTCATTCGGACATCCTGAAAAGTTCTGTTCAGATGTAGCAAAGACGAACTGGGAATCTGCAACGGTTACAACACTTGATGATAAGATTATTCCATATATCACAAAGATTTGTAAGAGAGACCCAAAGAGCGGAAAAGTTGTAACAGGCGGTATTGTAAGCTGTCAGGATTCTAAATGGCTGTTGAGCTGGACGATTAACAGACAGGGACAGTTTAAGGACCAGGATAAAGATAAGGTCTGCGTATGGGTATATGGACTGTTTACCGATGTACCGGGCGATTATGTTAAAAAGCCGATGAAAGAGTGTACCGGTAAGGAAATCACAGAAGAATGGCTGTATCACTTAGGTGTGCCGGTTGAGGAAATCGAAGACCTCGCTGAAAACAGTGCAGTCTGCGTACCGACAATGATGCCGTATATTACAGCATTCTTTATGCCAAGAACCAAGGGAGACAGACCGGACGTTATTCCGGACGGCTGTGTAAACTTTGCTTTCCTCGGACAGTTTGCGGATACACCAAGAGATACTGTATTTACAACAGAGTATTCTGTAAGAACGGCAATGGAAGCGGTTTACGGACTGCTCGGTGTTGACCGTGGCGTACCGGAAGTATGGGGCAGTGTTTACGATGTCCGTGAATTGCTTGACAGCTCCGTAAAGCTGATGGACGGAAAATCTCCGCTTGAAATTCAGCTGCCTGGACCACTCAATGCCTTAAAGAAGCCTTTGTTAAAGCTTGTAAAAGGCAATGTCATTGAAAAATTACTGCGTGACCACGATATTTTAAAAGATAATATGTAATTTTACGGGACCGGCACAAAATGAAGTGCCGGTCCCTTTTTGAACGTATCTGCGGCATATGTCACATTTGGGGAGTAGCTTTTGTTTTCTGTAAAAATTTCCAGAAAAAACCATATGTAAAATGGTAAGAATTGACATACAATTTTAATAAATTTCATGAATTTTTTGATACCAACAGAGAAAGCGGCGGATTATAATAAAAATATGTGATAAATAACGAGGTGACGACATGGGGGATAAAATGAGCGATAAAACAAATGAGCCGGTAAAAGAACTTAAAGGTCTGACCGAACAGGAAGCGGCACTCAGGGTAGAACAGGGACTGGATAACCGTGCCGATACGACGACGGATAAATCTATCAAAGAAATAATTTTTTCCAATGCATTTACATATTTTAATTTAATATTTTTAATTATTTCAATATTGCTGCTATGCGTAAAATCATACCGGAATCTGACATTTCTGCCGATTGTTATCGGAAATACGCTGATTGGCATTGTACAGGAACTGCGTGCAAAGAAAATTCTGGATAAAATGAATCTGTTAAACGCGCCGCATGCAACCGTATTAAGAGAAGGCATGCAAAAGCAGATTTTATCGGAAGAACTGGTAAAAGACGATATTGTGGTACTGCGCGCGGGCGATCAGATTTGTGCCGATGCGACAGTGCTTGAGGGAAATGTGCAGGTCAATGAATCGCTTCTGACAGGCGAAGCCGATGAAGTTGAAAAAAAGGCAGGCATGCCGCTGTTATCCGGCAGTTTTGTGGTTGCGGGAGAATGTTACGCACGGCTTGATAAAGTGGGAAAGGATTCGTATATTTCAAGACTTGCAACACAGGCAAAATCCATGGGTAGTGGAGAGCAGTCAGAAATGGTGCGCTCGATTAACCAGATTGTCAAATGGGTTGGTATTATAATTATTCCGATTAGCATTATTTTATTTTACCAGAGTTTTTATATCAATCACACAACCTTGCAAAAAGGTGTCACGTCAACCGTTGCTGCAATCATTGGCATGATACCGGAGGGGCTGTATCTGCTGACGACAATTGCGTTGGCATTAAGTACCATGCGGCTTGCAAAAAACAAAGTATTACTGCATGATATGAAAAGTATTGAAACACTTGCCAGAGTAGATGTGCTGTGTGTGGATAAGACGGGAACAATTACAGAGCCGTCCATGTGTGTCAAAGAGATTCACGCATTTTCAGGGAAAAATGAGCATACAGCGGGACAATATAGCCGGTTTGATGAAGCAGAACAGTCCACGCGGTTTCATGAAACAGAGCTGGAAGCCTTGTTGGCAGATTATGTCCGGGCATCAAAGGATAACAATGCGACCATGCAGGCATTAAAAGCATATATGGCGCAGAATATTGGAAAAAATGACAATGCTGTCAATTATAAAAATACAGATACAGAAAACAGACAGGTGGTGGAAGTCTTTCCGTTTTCATCGGCTGTAAAGTACAGCGGTGTTGTATTTAACGACGGTGCTTATGTACTGGGGGCGCCTGAATTTGTCATGCAGTCCCATTTTTCCGAGGTAGAACAGGAACTGCTTCCTTATACAAAGAAAGGATACCGTGTGCTGATATTTGCCCGCTATGCAGGCAGGGATTTGAAAAACGGATTGACGGAAGAAGTGACACCATTGGGCTTTATTGTGCTGTCCAATCCAATCCGTGCCAACGCAAAGGAAACATTTGCGTATTTTAAAGCACAGGGTGTACAGATTAAAGTCATTTCAGGAGATAACCCGGAAACGGTTTCGGAGATTGCAAAGCAGGCAGGCATTGAGGGGGCACAAAATTATATTGATGCCACGCGGTTAGATTCACAATTTAAAATTGAAGAAGCGGTCAGAGAGTATACGGTTTTTGGCAGGGTAACACCAAAGCAGAAACAGCAGTTGGTGCAGGCACTCCAGAAAGATAAACACACAGTTGCAATGACGGGTGACGGTGTCAATGATATTCTTGCCATGAAAGATGCGGATTGCAGTGTAGCAATGGCATCGGGCAGTGAAGCGGCTTCGCAGGCGGCGCAGGTTGTCCTGCTGGATTCGGATTTTGCACATATGCCTTCGGTTGTCTGGGAGGGCAGACGTGTCGTCAATAATGTGGAACGCTCGGCAAGCCTGTTTTTGGTAAAAAACATCTTCTCCCTGCTGATGTCGGTATTTTCGGCGGTATTTATGATTACATATCCGTTGGAACCGGCACACATTTCATTGATTAGTATGTTTACAATCGGTATTCCGGGATTTTTGCTGGCATTAGAGCCAAACAAGGAACGAATCAAAGGGAAATTTATCAAAAAAGTTTTGTTAAAAGCACTGCCAGCCGGACTGACCGATGTCTTTGTGGTTGGTGCGCTGGTGATATGCGGCGATGTCTTTTCACTGCCGTCAGCGGATATTGCGACAGCGGCGACACTGTTACTGGCGGTTGTCGGATTTATGATTTTAATTAAAATCAGTGAACCGTTTAACAAGATGAAATATGCTATATTATTTGGCAATATCGCAGGACTGCTGTTTTGCGGTATTATGCTGAATCACCTGTTTGCAATGAGCCAGTTGTCGGCAATCTGTATGCTGTTATTAATCGTATTCGGATTTGCGGCAGAATCCTTATTCCGTTACCTGACACTGCTGGTTGAAAAAGCAGACGAGTGGGTAGAGAAAAAAAGCCGGACACGTCCGTAAAGAGCGTGTCCGGGTATTTTTGCATGGATTGGATTTTGGATTGGTAATTTATGATAACTCCAGCTTTCCTGTATACAACTGATAGTACGTTCCCTTTTGTGCAATCAAATCTTCGTGGTCGCCGCGCTCAATAATCTGACCGTGGTCTAATACGATAATTGCGTTACTGTTGCGGATAGTAGAAAGGCGGTGCGCAATAACAAATACGGTACGTCCCTTCATTAAGTTATCCATACCCTTCTGTACGATACTTTCGGTACGTGTATCAATACTTGAAGTTGCTTCGTCCAGAATTAAAACCGGCGGGTCGGCAACAGCGGCGCGGGCAATGGAAATGAGCTGGCGCTGTCCCTGTGACAATTCTTCGCCGTCACCGCTTAACAGTGTATCATAACCGTGTGGAAGCATATTGATAAACTGGTCTGCGTGAGCCAGCTTTGCCGCATTGTAAATCTGTTCATCGGTTGCATCAAGATTACCGTAGCGGATATTGTCCTTAATCGTACCGGTAAAGAGGTGCGTATCCTGAAGAACAATACCGAGTGAACGGCGTAAGTCATCTTTTTTAATCTTTGTAATATCAATGCCGTCATAGCGGATTTCACCGTTCTGAATATCGTAAAAACGGTTAATCAGGTTGGTAATCGTTGTTTTTCCGGCACCGGTGGAACCTACAAAGGCAAGCTTCTGACCCGGCTTTGCAAAAAGACTGATGTCCTTTAAAATAATCTTATCCGGGTTGTAACCGAAGGTCACATCCTTAAAACGGACATCACCCGTTAATTCGGTATAAGAAGCCGTGCCGTCAGAAGCCGTCTGCTTCCATGCCCAGATACCGGTTCTTTCCTTACATTCATGAAGGGTGCCGTTGTCATCCTTTGTTGCATTGACAAGAGTAACTGTTCCTTCATCCGCTTCCGGAGTTTCATCAATCAGCGCAAAAATACGTTCTGCACCGGCAAGCGCCATAACGATAGAGTTAAACTGCTGTGCGACCTGCATGAAAGGCTGTGTAAAGCTTTTTGTAAACTGTAAATAAGAAGCCATAACACCCAGTGTAATGCCGCCGACACCCATAACGGAGAGCGTACCGCCTAAAACTGCGGTTAATACGAACTGGAGATTACCGATGTTACCGATAACAGGTCCCATGATATTGGCGTACTTATTGGCATTTGCGGCGCTTTCAAATAAAGCTTCGTTTAATGCGTCAAATTCTTCTTCGGACTTTCTTTCGTGGTTGAAAACCTTTACCACATGCTGACCGTTCATGCGTTCTTCGACAAATCCGGTAACGTCGGCAAGTGCTACCTGCTGGCGCACGAAGTATTTACCGCTGTTTCCGCCGATAGCTTTTGTTACAAGAATTAAGATGCCGATAACGGCAACTGCAAGCAGTGTCAGCAGAGGGCTTAACACCAGCATGGCAATAAACGTTACAATAATTGTAAAAAAGGACATCAGCGCCTGCGGAATCGACTGGCTGATCATCTGGCGCAGGGTATCGGTATCGTTCGTATAAAGGCTCATGATAGAACCGTTGGTATTCTGGTCAAAGTAGCGGATTGGCAGTGTCTGCATATGCTCAAACATATCGTCACGCACACGTTTTAACACTCCCTGACCGATGTATACCATCATTCGTGTATAAATAAATGTAGAAAGTACACCCATTAAAAAGATACAGCCTAAAACAGCCAGTGCCTGATAAAATCTTGTGAAATCCGGTGATTCCTGTCCGATTAACGGAATAATGAAATCATCGAGCATATATTTCAGTGACAAGGACACAGAAATAGAAGCAACGGAGCTGATTAAAATGCACACGAATACCAGCACAAAACGGAACTTATACGTTTCGGTCACGTATTTGAGCAGTCTTTTGGCTGTTGTGAGTGTGTTTTTTGAAAGCCGGGACGGCTTTTTTGGTTTCTTTTCATTACTCATTTTCAGCACCTCCCTTTACCTGTGATTCATAAACTTCTCTGTAAATTTCATTGGTTTTTAACAGTTCTTCAGAAGTACCGATACCCATGATTTTACCGTCATCAAGCACGATAATCTGGTCGGCATCTTCAATCGAAGAAACACGCTGTGCAATAATGATTTTTGTGGTATCCGGAATTTCTTCACGGAATGCTTTACGGATTAGCGCATCGGTTTTTGTGTCAACTGCACTTGTCGAATCGTCCAGAATCAGGATTTTCGGTTTTTTAAGCAGCGCTCTTGCAATACAAAGGCGTTGTTTCTGACCGCCGGATACATTGTTACCGCCCTGGACAATCTGTGTATTGTAGCCGTTTGGAAATTCCTGGACAAAGCCGTCAGCCTGTGCCAGTTTACATACATTCTGTACTTCTTCGTCGGTTGCACTTTCATTTCCCCAGCGGATATTTTCATAAATAGTACCGGAGAAAAGAACATTTTTTTGTAAAACCATGGAAACCTGGTCACGCAGGGCTTCCAGATTGTAATTGCGTACATCGACACCGCCGACTTTGACAGCGCCGCCGGTTACGTCATACAGTCTTGGAATGAGCTGTACGAGTGTGGATTTGGCACTTCCCGTTCCGCCGATGATACCGATGGTCTGACCGGATTGAATGTGAAGGCAGACATCTTTTAAAGAAAGAGTACCGTCTTCTCCGGCATAACTGAAGTTTACGTGGTCAAAAATGATTTCTCCGTTTGCAACATCCTTTACAGCATCATCAGAATCCTGCATTTCAGGCTCTTCATTTAAAACTTCTGCGATACGGTCGGTAGAAGCTTCTGCAATCATAATCATAACGAATACGAAGGTTACCATCATCAGGGACATCAGAATCTGAAGTGAATAGACGATGATACTGGTCAGTTCACCGGTCTGCATTGTACCGGTAACAATGCTGTTTCCGCCAATCGCTACAATGACTAAAATAACAACGTACATGGTAAACTGCATGACAGGAGAGTTCCATGCAACGATTTTTTCCGCCTTTGTAAACAGGCTGTATACATATTTGGAAATGATGTGGAATTTGTCAATTTCGTAATCTTCACGGACAAATGCCTTTACCACACGGGAAGCATTGACATTTTCCTGTACGGAATTATTTAAAACATCATATTCATCAAATACCTTGATAAAATGCGGGTGCGCCTTTTTGGCAATAAATATCAGTGTTCCGCCAAGCAATGGGATAACGATTAAAAACAGCATGGCAACCGTTTTATTTAAAACGAGTGTCATAACCCATGATAAAATAATCATAATCGGCGCTCTGGCAAGAAGACGGATACTCATCATATATGCCATTTGTACGTTGGTAATATCCGTTGTCATACGGGTTACCAGACCGGAAGTAGAAAAGTGGTCGATATTTTTAAATGAAAACTGCTGGATTTTATAAAAAATATCGTGGCGTAGATTTTTGGAATAACCTGCCGCCGCAACGGCCGCCATGTTACCGGCAGTCACACCGAAAAACAGGGCAAGCATTGCCATTGCAACTAAAATAATACCGCGCTGGATAATGTAGTTTAAATTTCCGTCTGCAATGCCCACATCAATAATTTTAGCCATTTCAAGCGGAATCAGAACTTCCATAAAAACTTCAAGAATAACAAAAAACGGTGTCAGAAAGGACTGCTTTTTATATTCACGCACGGACTTTAACAGTGTTTTGTTCATGGTTTGATTCTCCTTAATTTTATAGTTTATTTTCAGAAAGGTTTTGTAACATTTGCAGGAGCACCTGCTTGCAGACTGCCACATCTTTTTTGGAAATGCCCTGGGTCATCTGGGCTTCTGATTCGTTGATGTGGTACAGGATACTGGGACGAAGCGCCTCTGCCTTTTTGGTAGGCACAATCCGTTTGAGTCTGGCATCTTTTTCAACACTTTCGCGGTAGATAAATCCGTTTTTTTCCATCAGCTGTAAAATGCCGGTTACGGTAGACTTGCGAATCTGAAATTCTTCTTCAATATCTTTTTGATAAATTTCCCGATGCAGTGTTTCCAAAAGAATGAACTTAAGAATGTGCTTCTGCATAACCGTCAGACTGTCACCGTCAATCATAGCGACAATGCAGTTTTTTCGTTTCATCTGGTGGGAAAGCATCTGAATCAGTCGTCCCATGTGCATGTTAGTGGATTTTTCATCAAAATCCTGCAATCCAATCACACTCCTTTCTAAAGAAATGGTTAGCAACCTAACTTTTGATATTATAGGGAGAAGATTTTTAAATGTCAACTTTTTCTTTAGGAGTTTATAAAAAGTTCATATTCGGGAAAAATTTATCATTCCGCATCTGCCGCATGAAGATTAAAATATAGGGCGGAATGCAGCTAAGACACGGAAATGTATAAAAGGTACATTTTCGTGTCCTTTTATGGAAAACGGATTTTGTCAGAATGTTGATTTTTTATAAAAAATATAGTATGATAAAAACAGTTCAAGTGTAAATATGAGGGGGATGGATAATAATGAAATATTGGATAAAAAGGAGTGTACTGCCTTTTGGTATTGTATGTCTGATGAGTATGGCACTGTGTGGCTGTGGCAGGGAGAAAAAAGAAGCTATAACGGTACAGCCCGAACTGGTTATCGGAAGCGATGACTATGAGCCGTATAATTATCAGAATGAGAATGGCGATTATGCAGGTGTTGATGTGGAGCTGGCAAAAGAAGCGTGCCGCCGGATAGGCTATACACCGGTCTTTAAACAGATTCAGTGGGATGATAAAGATATTTATTTAGAAAACGGTGAAGTTGACTGTGCGTGGGGCAGTTTCTCAATGGATGGCAGGGAGGATGATTATATCTGGGTCGGACCTTATATGTACAGCAGGGAAGTTGTGATGGTGCGGATGGACAGTGATATTTATAAGCTGGATGACTTAGCCGGGAAAAATGTTGCGGTACAGTCCAGTACACAGCCTGAACGGATTTTTTTAGGGCAGGGTTACGATATAATTCCCAAGGTGAAAAATGTGTATTCCTTTGTAGAGATGAATGAATTATTTGCTGCACTGCGCAAGGGATACGTCGATGCCTGTGCGGGACATGAGATTGTGATGCGGGAATATTTAAGGCAGTCCGGTCAGAAATACCGCATTTTAGATGAGGAAATCATTGATTCAAAACTGGGTGTGGCTTTTTCAAAAAATAAAGACACCCAGAAGGCAGAACAGCTTCGTCAGGCGATGGCGGAGATGCTTGAAGACGGAACGGTTCAGTGTATTCTGGAAAAATATGGGATGGAAGACCGGGTGGCAGCAGGGGGGATTACACCATGAAAAAATCAGGACAGTCTAAAATGAAGGTGCAGTTATACGAAGGACTCCTCGTGGTTGTCATTATAGTGGTTATTGTCGTTCTGATACTGGCGGTCCGCTCGGATAAAAAAAATATTGAGAAGACCTTTGACAATACACTGACTTATTTAAAAAGTCAGTGCTTAAGCTACGATGAGGTCGTACAGGCAGATAAAATTAAGAGCCTGGTACGGCTGACAGAACAGGCAGTTGAAGTAGGAGCGGATATCCATAGGAATTCTGAGTTAATTGATTCAGTATATTTAAAGAACTATACAGAGGCACAGCGGATGGCAGGAATTATCATTTTAGATGAAGATATGCAGCCGGAATGTCAATACAGCAATGTCGGACTGGATTATGATGCCTGGAAAGAACTGATTCGGGATAAAAAAATCAGCGAGATTACAAAATATTCTAAAAAAATCTATGCAGAACGGATTCAGAAAAACGATAAATGGTATGATCTGGCAGCAATATCCAGAACAGACAGTCCGGGAGTTGTATTTTGCTACTGTTATCAGGATACAGACCGTCTGACAGACAGTTATGCGGCAGTCAATAATCTGCTTGCCGGATATGCCATGGATATGAATGGTACCCTTTTTATAGCAGCTGATGATAAAATTTACGGAACAAATGATGCGCAATACGAGAATTGTCAAACCACGGAAATTCCGGTTATACAGGAATTACGTTCCACAGAACTCTCAGATAATCTGGTATATTTTACAAGTGACGGACACCGTTATTGTGGCGGAAAAGGACGATACAGGGATTATAATTTATACGTATATTATCCACAGAAAGAAGTGTTTGCGGCAACACGCAGGACAGTTCTTTTGGCATTATGTATTTCCATGCTTATCTGGGCAGCTGCAACGGTGGCAAGAAATAAATCCGGGCGGGTTCATATGCGGGAATTAAATGAGCAGCTAAAGATTATTGAAGCACAGCAGAAAAAAGAGGTGGAATATCAGTTAAAATTAAAGCAGTCCATGGAAGAAGCAGTCCGTGCTAATATAGCAAAGACAGATTTTCTACGCAGAATGAGCCACGATATCCGTACACCGATTAACGGAATCAGGGGTATGGTAGAAATCGGAAGGTATTATAAGGATGATTTGGAAAAACAGAGCGATTGTCGTGAAAAAGTCTGGGAGGCTTCCGGCTTTCTGCTGGACCTGGTCAATGATGTTCTGGATATGAATAAACTCGAATCCGGACAAATCCAGCTTTCAGAAGATTCTTTTGATTTGCAGGATATTTTAAATGAAGTAACGTCCATTTTAACGGTACAGGCAAAAAAGAAAAATGTCTGTTTTTATCCGATACAGACACAGCTCATGCACTGGCATTTAATCGGCAGTCCGTTACATCTGCGGCAGATTCTTTTAAATATTATGGGAAATGCCATTAAGTATAATAAAGAAGGTGGTTCGGTGACGACATCTGTGACAGAAACGGAGAGTACATCTGATTTTAACAGAGTCATGCTGGAATTCACATGTCAGGATACAGGAATTGGTATGAGTAAAGATTTTCAGGAGCATATGTTTGAACCGTTCGCTCAGGAAAAAGAGATGATGCAGACCGTTTACAGCGGCACGGGACTGGGACTTCCGATTGTCAAAAAAATTGTAGAGGTAATGCAGGGAACAATTGATTATACCAGTGAAAAAGGGAAAGGCACAACATTTGTAATAAGACTGCCGTTTCAGGTGGATAAGAAGAAGGAACAGTATACAGTGCAGGATGAAGAAGCAAAAACTGTTGTACTTGACGGCATGAAAGTTCTGCTGGCGGAAGACAATGTACTTAACATGGAAATTGCAGATTTCATCTGTGAGAATGAAGGCATGATTGTTACAAAAGCATGGAACGGAAAAGAAGCATTGGAGTTGTTTGAACAGGCTGAACCCGGCACATTTGATATTATATTGATGGATTTGATGATGCCGGTTATGAGCGGACTTGAAACGGCAAAAAATATCCGGGCGCTTCAGCGGCCGGATGCAAAGACGATACCAATCATAGCAATGACGGCCAATGCTTTTTCGGATGATGTGGCAGACTGCAAAGCGGCGGGAATGAATGAGCATGTGTCAAAGCCGCTGGATGCGGATAAGCTGATAGAAACGATAGCAAAATATGTTTCAGGATAAAAAATCAGGATAAAAAATAATAATTTTTTATAGACACCAATCAATAGATATGGTATATTAAATTGCTACTATAAAAACGAAAGAATAAAACATGTACAATAATGTATGGAAAGGCAGGCGCTATTGAGAAAAAACATTACAAGAGGAAAAAGAATTTTTGCGGCAGCAGCCGTAGTGACAGCAGTGTGTATGACAACCAATACAGTTGTTCCATTTATGACTTATGCATACGCAGATACAGCGAATATACGTGCAGGGGCAGTTACTGTTACAAGTGAAAGCCAGCTTCGTCAGGCATTGCAGGCGGGCAGCAGTTTAATTGTTGTCAGTGGGAGTATTACGGTTGCAGAGGACGCTGCGGGAACACCTCTTATGATACCGGGAAATGTGACGATAACAGGGGCGGACAGCAGCAGTGAACTGATTATCAGAGGTGCAGTACAGCTTACCGGTGATCATGTTACGATTCAAAATGTAAAATTGCATTTTATTTCTACGAATGCTTTACAAAGCGTCGTACATAGAGAGATTTTTCTGGCTGGACACAGTCTGGTACTGGATAGTGTAGATACGTATGTTAAAGGTGGTGCAGGTTCCGGACTGGGAGGTTTTGGGGGAACAGAAGAAGAACTGCTCCCAACAGTCTATGCAGGCGGATTTAAAAATACGGTTGTCGGACAAAATGCATCATTAACTGTTACCAATGCGGTTGAAAATACAAAGATTCAGGCCGTTTACATGAGCCATGATTCCGGGAGTGATGGGAAAACCGCATATACAGGCAGCGCAGAAGTTTATGCAGATGCAAAAACGGTTATTCGTGAAGGAATTCATACAGAAAATAACAGCTGTGCAGATATTACGCTGAAAGGCATGGGAGAGAGTATTATTGCCAGTGCGAAAATAAAAGATTTTTACGGCAATGAAAACACCAGTCTGACCTTGCAGAAATGTTCTGTAGACGGCAATATCCAGAATGTTGAAAATGTTATATTGGATGATGAAGCGGAACTGTGCCTGGTATCCGGCAGTTTAAAAAATATAGAGGTAAAAAACAAAGCCTCTTTAAATCTGACAGAGTATGATGAAAGTATCTTCGTTGAAATTAAAGGAAATTTCACCGGAAATCAGACGTCAGACAATATCGCAGACGGCTATATTGTATTAAAAAAGGATAATCAGGTCATTATTGATAAGGATGTAACAGGTACAACAAAGGCGGCAGTCGGTAATAAGCTGTTTCCATCCGTTTTCACGGAAGGTTATACTTATATAACGGCGCAAGGCAAGGCAGCTAAGGAAAGCTTTGCACCGGCAAAAGCAGGCTGGTTTTTTAAATATACCGTGGACACACAGTCGAACTGGACAGCAACGACAAAGCAGCCGGAGGAAGAAGACTTATCTGTTGGCAGACTGGTGATTCAGTCTGCACCGCAAACGGTAAATATCAACCGCATTTTCCAAAAGGAAGACGGCTCAATTCCTGATGATACGGTGTATTTTGATATTGACTGTTATAACAGTCAGGGAGTATTAATGGACGGTGCTGATGTGACCGACTGGCTTGGAAGCAGCGTTTTGGTTATGAAAACGTCACTTTGGGAAAGTGAAGATGCGGAAAGTCTGAATGAAACCAATTGGGGCGAAGCTGTCGCGCTGGTAACGGACGGAGAAAATTATCCAAACCGTTATTTTTTAGAAGCATATCCGGGGGCAAAGACGGGAACATATACTTTTTTATTTTTCCCGAACGGATATGATGAAGGCAATATTGAAACAGTCGGCGCGGTAAAAGCCCAGAAAGATAAGATATTTGCAGAATGTACGGTGGAATTTACCGATAAAGATATTGAACCGGTGCAGAAGCATCAGGTGATTGTAGGCAATGGAACCGGTTCGGGAGAATATGCAGCAGGCGACATTGTCACTATAACTGCGGCAGGTGCGGCACAGGGTATGGCATTTGACCGGTGGGCAGGCAATACTGCACTTGATTTTACAGAGAACACGGACAGCCATTCAGCGACAGCTGTATTTATCATGCCGGACGGTGATGTCGAAATCAATGCAGAATATAAAGACATTTCGGCTCCGACAGGAGAGATTACCGTATCGACAAATAAGTGGAACGTATTCTGCAATGCAGTGACATTTGGAAAGTTTTTCAAGGAAAGACAGGAAGTCGGTATTCATGCAGATGATCTGGGGCTGGGTATCGATAAGGTTTTTTATCTGATTTCAGAGGAAGCAAAGACGTTGGAAGAAGTGCAAAATATTCAGGCTTCAGACTGGATGATTTACGAACAGCGTTTTGCAATTGATCCGGATAAAAAATGTATTGTTTATGTTAAAATTACAGATAAGGGCGGTAATACAGCCTATCTGTCTACAGACGGACTGGTATTTGACGGTTCTTCACCGGTTATTAGCGGCGTAAAGCATAATGAAACATACGGCGGCAGTGTTCAGTTTACGGTAAACGATGACAATCTGGACTATGTGGAGATTGACGGTGTTTTAGCAGGTCGTGAAAACGGAGGTTATACGGTCACAGATGTTGAAGGAGCGCATACAATCACAGCCGTTGATAAAGCCGGAAACCGTACACAGGTAAGCGTTACAATTGTACACGCAACACGGCCAACAACGGAAAGTACAACGGAAGCACCAAAGCCAACGGAAAGTACAACAGAAGCGCCAAAGCCAACGCAGAAACCAACGGAAGCGCCGACAGAGGTAACAAAGCCGACGGAAAAGCCAACGCAGAAGCCGACACAGGTGACGACGGAAAGCACAACCGAAAGTACAACAGAAGCGCCAAAGCCGACACAGGCGACGACGGAAAGCACAACCGAAAGTACAACAGAAGCGCCAAAGCCGACACAGGCGACGACGGAAAGCACAACCGAAAGTACAACAGAAGCGCCAAAGCCAACGCAGAAACCGACGGAAGCGCCAACAGAGGTGACAAAGCCGACTGAAAAGCCGACAGAAGCCCCAACACAGAAGCCGGAAACAGATGAAAAGGTCATTTATGAAATGCGTCAGGATGCAGATGGTAACTGGCATTACTATGCAAATGATACTATTGCTGCGGATTACTGTGGCATGGCAGTAAATGAATACGGCTGGTGGTATATCAAGAATGGTGATGTAGACTTTACATATACAGGTATGGCATGCAATGAGTATGGCTGGTGGTACTTCAACAACGGACAGCTGGATACGACATTTTACGGTCTTGCAAATAATGAATATGGAACATGGTTCTATACGGACGGACAGTTAAATTTCGGTTTTACAGGGATGATTATTCCGGATGACGAGTGGCTCTATGTTCAGAACGGACAGGTACTGACAGATTATACCGGAATGGCATTAAACGACTACGGCTGGTGGTACTTTAAAAATGGCAGAATTGATTTTGCATATATCGGGATGGCGGCAAATGAATACGGCTGGTGGTATTTTAACAACGGACAGATTGATTTTGGCTATAACGGTTTTGCTGCAAATGAATATGGTACATGGCTGTTTACAAACGGTATTTTAAATACGGGATTTACCGGTATGACATTAAATGGTGGTACATGGGTATATGTTACAGATGGATATATCAGTGACACTTATACCGGAATGGCATTAAATGAATATGGCTGGTGGTACTTTAACAATGGCACACTGGATTTTAACTATACCGGAATGGCTTTAAATGAGTACGGCTGGTGGTATTTTAAGAATGGACAGCTGGATTTAGGATTTACCGGTATTGGCAGTAATGAATACGGTGACTGGTTCTTTAAGGACGGGAGAATCGCTTTTGAGTACACAGGAAGCTATAATGATGGCGGACAATGGTATATGGTAAATAGCGGTTTTGCCAGTAAAATATAATAAAATCATGGGAATGGAGCAGAAATCCAATATGGAACTGCTCCATTTTTAAAAAAATTGGCGCTCCGGTATTGACATTACTAATAATAGGTGCTATAGTACAGATAGAACAAAAGAGGAAGCAAAGTAAGTTGAAAACAGCAGATGTTTTACAATTAAAGGCTGATACAGTTTCATATGAAGCTGCTCAACATAAATGAATGAATATGAAAGGAAGCGATTGTTATGGATAAGAATCCAAAACATCCATTAAAAAAGAAGAAAGTTGTACAGAAGGTGAATGCAACTGCAAACCATATGGAAGGTGAGCAGGAAGTTTCATCAAAGCATAAAAAACACACATATTAGTTGAGTGAAAAATCCCACAGGCTGCGAAATGACGACCTGTGGGATTTTCTTTGTTAAATTCAGACTGGTACAGAGTCTTGCGCTGATGGCGATTGTTGTATTCAATGCGTCCGACGTAAAAGAAGTATTGTTACAGTTATTCAATAAGATTATTGAAACGTAAAATCGGTATTGCTATTGTACGGACATTTGCATATAATAAAGATAGATGGAAACACTACTCACGAAAGGAGATGCTTTATATGGCTGCAAAATCAGCAAATTTATATGCAAGGATTGAACCGGATGTCAAAGAAAAAGCTGAAAGTATCCTGTCTACACTTGGTATCCCTGCTTCCAGTGCTATTAATATGTTTTATAAACAGATTATCTTACAGAGAGGACTTCCGTTTGAAGTAAAAATACCATCTGCCAGACCTGTTGACATCGGCACATTATCAGAAGCAGAGTTCAATGAAGAATTGGAGAAAGGATATGCGGATATGCAGGCTGGACGGACAAAAAATGCGAAGAAAGCTTTTGCGGACATTCGCAAGGATTATGGCTTATGATGTATGAAGTAGAAGTATCCGAACAGGCTGACAGTGATTTGAGAGGAATTTTTGAATATATTGCTTTTGAATTACAATCGCCGGAAAATGCAAGCGGACAACTTGATCGTCTGGAAGAACAGATATTAAGTCTGGATACGATGCCGGAGCGTTATCGAAAATATGAAAAAGAACCGTGGAAAAGCCGTGGACTTTGTGTATTACCAGTAGATAATTATGTAGTACTTTATATTCCGGACAGCGATAAAAAAGTTGTAACAATACTTAGAGTAATGTATGCCGGACGGGACATAGACAATCAGTTAAATTTCTACACAAAGCAATAAAGGATATGATTTAAAGCAGTTTTTCATTTATGATTGACTGCTTTTTTCATACACAAAAGAGATTAAAATTGTTATCAAAGATATCTGCTCACATTATGCGACATACCAATAATATCATTGGGGGTACAGGATAATATATCACACAGCGTTTCCAATGTTGCGGTTGTGATGTTCTTATTGTGCTTTAAATTGAAATGTTATATTGTTAAAATAAAGATAATACATAAACTGGGTATTCAAATCGCAAAAAAAATTTTTAAAAAATATAAAACTTTTTCCAGACCCTGCGTGTCTGATATATAGATAACTCAATAAGACGTTGAAAAAAAGGAGTGCACTTATGAAAAAAGAAGAAATTACAACACTTGTACAGAAAATAAGTGAATAATCTGCGCCCAAATGAGCCGCCTGTCCGTTGCAAGTGAGCCACGATTCCATTTTGCCGTGAGCCATCATTCCGGTCACAATGAGCCACTTGTTTTATAATAGAATGGTATGCAGTAATTAGAGATTACGACACCACAGATTTTTATGGAAACGTATCCAATCACCATGAGATATTTACTAAAGCTAATGGTTGGCAATCAGTGATACAACTCCCGCTTCTAAGACAGGAACGTATTTGGACGGTTAGCCGATAAGTGAAACGCAGGGATTTTCAAAAAATTAGCACTCACCTCTTGTTATTGTGACGTTGGTTTTGTCTAGTTTCATATAGTCCCGTAACGCCCTAGTTACAAGGGTTTCACGGATTTTGAAAATTTGTAGCTGTTCATCAAAAATCGTCATTTTTCAGAAATTTGGGGTCAAAATTGGCGTCAGATAGCACACCAGAGAGAAAAATTAAATATTTTATAGACTATGGAACGTACACTTTTGGCGTTCCTTTTCTATTTCCAGTCGTTCAGAAATGGACGGCTTTTTTCATACCCAAAATCGAAAGGAGAAAGAGAAAATATGAATAAGCTAGTAAAGCGATTGCTGACAGGAACGCTTGCTTTTGCAACCATTCTCACGGCATTACCAGTGACGGCGGTTCATGCTTCCGGCAATCAATACTGGACAGAATCAGCAGAACGTGTCGGCTACATTGAACACGTTATGAATGATGGTTCTATCAAATCTACATTCAATGAGGGACACATGAAAGTTGAGGGCGAAACTGCCTACTGTGTGGACATCAATACCAGTTTCAAGAATGGATATAAAATACGTTCTGACGCAAGCACCCGCATGAGTAGCGATCAGATTGCGGACGTTGCTCTTTCTTTAGAGTACGTCAAGCAATATACCGCTTCTCATACGAACTTGAATTATAAACAAGGTTATCTGTTGGAACAGTGTGTTGTCTGGCAGAGATTGAGTGAACAGCTCGGCTGGCAATGCGATAACGTCAGAGCTTCTTATAATGAAATCCCACAGGCGGTACAGAATGAAGTGTACGCTGGTGCGAAAGTATTTGTGAAAGCAAACAAGGGACGCTATGAATGTGGCGGTTACATCTACACTGGCGAAGGACAGGACATCGGACAGTTCTGGGCGAAGTTAAATGTGGGAAATGCAAAGGTCAAAAAGACTTCTTCCAATCCCACGGTCACAGATGGCAATGCCAACTATTCCTTTGAGGGTGCAACATTTGGTGTCTATTCTGATAAGGGCTGTAACAGCCAGCTTGCCACACTTACTGCCGATGGAAATGGCGATACCAAAGAAGTTGAGGTAAAAGCCGGAACAGTTTACATCAAAGAGCTTTCTGCTCCAAAGGGTTACAAGCTTGATTCTACTGTCCAAGCCTTAAATGTGGAAGTTGGAAAAACAGCGACTTTGACTGTTGCTGACACTCCAAAGGTCACCGAAACTTTGATTGATTTATTTAAAATCGACATGGAAACAGGAAAATCCACTCCACAGGGAACTGCTTCTTTAGAGGGTGCAGAGTTCACATGGAGCTATTATGACGGATACTACAATGCAGACAATCTTCCTGCAAAGGCTACCCGTACATGGACAACGAAAACAGTTGCCGAAAAAGACAGTGACGGAACTATCCATTATGTATCCAGACTTGCCGACAGTTACAAAGTATCCGGCGACAGTTTCTATACACAGGACGGTAAAAATGTACTGCCACTTGGTACACTCACTGTCACAGAAACAAAAGCACCAAACGGCTACTTATTAGATGGTGCATATATGCAGGCTGACGGAAGTTCCGAACAGATTAAGGGAACATACCTTACACAGATTTCCGAAGATGGCGAACTTGCTATACTCTCTGGAAGCAATCAGTATTCCGTATCCGATAAGGTTATCCGTGGCGGTGTGAAAATCCAGAAACGTGACCTTGAAACAAAGGACTCCAAAGCACAGGGAAGTGCTACCTTACAGTACACAGAATTTAATATCATTTCCTTAAATGACAGTCCTGTACTGGTTGAGGGGAAATTATATAACAAGAATGAAACCGTAAAGAAGATTCAGACAGGCATTGACGGAATTGCTTCTACTTCTGCTGACTTGCTCCCTTACGGAAATTACAGATTAGAAGAAAGCAAAGCACCAGAGGGTTACTTGACAGACGGTGCAAAAGCAATCGACTTTTCTATCACAGAAGATGGAAAAATCGTGGACTTGACTGATAAATCCCACTCTGTCTACAACCAGATTAAACGTGGAGATATTGAGGGAGTAAAAATCGGTGCAGGTACACACAAACGTCTTGCAGATGTTTCATTCAGAATTACAAGCAAGACAACGGGAGAATCCCATATTGTAGTTACTGACAACAACGGTCAGTTCTCCACTGCTTCAAGCTGGGCTTCTCACAAGGTCAATACCAATGCCGGAAAATCCAGTGAGGACGGTGTATGGTTCGGTACATCTGAACCATACGACAGCAAAGGTGCATTACTCTATGATACCTATGTGATTGAGGAATTAAAGTGTGATTCCAACGCCGGATTTAAGCTGATTCCAGCTTTTGAGGTAGTCGTATCCAGAAATAAAGTGACTGTAGATTTAGGGACACTTACTGATGAATACGAAAAAGAAATCACAATCCATACCACAGCTACCGACAAGAAAACAGGCGAAAAAATGATTGTTGCCGGAAAAGACATCAAGATCGTGGACAAAGTCACACTTGATGGCTTGGAAGCTGGAACAAAATATAAACTTTCCGGCTGGCAGATGTTAAAGGAAGAAAATGCTGAACTTCTGATTGACGGGAAACGTGTAGACAGTGATTACACATTCACTGCCGACAGTGAAAAAATGACGGTTGAGATTACTTACAGTTTTGATGGTTCAGCTCTTGGCGGTCAGAACCTTGTTACCTTTGAGGAATTGTACGATATGAGCAATCCAAAAGAGCCTGTCAAGGTTGCCGAACATAAAGACATCAACGATGATGGACAGACTGTTCTTATCACAGAACGTATCATCAAAATCCATACGACCGCTACGGACAAGAACGGCAAGAAAGAAATCGAAGCCGGAAAAGATGTAACGATTGTGGATAAAGTCACATTAGATGGGCTGGAAGTTGGAACAAAATACAAACTTTCCGGCTGGCAGATGTTAAAAGAGGAAAATGCAGAACTTCTGATTGATGGAAAGAAAGTATCCAATGATTATGAGTTTACAGCCGACAATGAAAAAATGACGGTTGAGATTGCATTTACCTTTGATGGTTCTTCTCTTGGTGGAAAGAGCCTTGTTACATTTGAGGAATTATACGATATGACCAATCCAGACGAACCAAAGAAAGTAACAGAACATAAGGACATCACAGACGATGGACAGACTGTGACAATCAAGGAAGTGCCGGAAGTCCCAGACAAACCAAAGGATACTGACACGCCGGATACACCATCTACGGTTAAGACAAGTGACAGCCCAAAAACAGGCGACAATACCAATATCTATGCTTACCTTGCCATGCTCGGTCTTTCCTGCGTAGGGCTTGGCGGTATGCTTTACTTCAAACGCCGTAGAAAGAAATCATAAGGCGGTAAGGTAACGGTTGGTAGAGCGTTCAAGGTCGCCACCCTTTTTGCAACTTCACGCTCCCGTGAAGCTCTGATTTACGGGGGCGTGAAGTCCACTAGGGGCGTGGGGAGTGTAGCTCCCCACAACGTACAGCAGGAAAGAAACTAAAACAGAAAGAAAAGAGGTCAATTATTTATGGAATTAAGATTTGTCGTACCAAACATGGAAAAGACATTCGGAAACTTGGAGTTTGCCGGAGAAAATACTACGGAACAGCAGAGAATCAACGGGCGTATGGCTGTCATTAACAGAAGTTACAACCTGTATTCCGATGTGCAGAGAGCCGATGATGTAGTTGTGACACTTCCTGCCAAAGCTGGCGAAAAACATTTCTCGCCGGAGCAGAAAGTAAAACTTATCAACCCACGTATTACTACCGATGGTTATAAAATCGGGGAACGTGGATTTGTTAATTACATCTTACTTGCAGACGATATGTTACCAGCAGAAAGTAAATAAGGGGGTATTCAGATTATGAGATTAGCAAATGGAATCGTTATTGATAAAGAAAAGACTTTCGGAGTGTTGAAGTTCTCCGCATTACGCCGTAAGGTTCATGTACAGAATGAAGATGGAACGGTCAGTGAAGAAATCAAGGAACGTACCTATGATTTAAAATGCAACACACAGGGACGCATGATACAGGTATCCGTTCCGGCGACTGTACCATTAAAGGACTATGACTACAACGCCGAAGTGGAACTTATCAACCCTGTTGCAGATACGGTAGCCAATGCGAATTACCGTGGTGCAGATGTGGACTGGTATGTAAAGGCAGATGACATTGTTCCGAAGAACAAAGGCACTCATGCCGGAAATCCACAGAACAATGTCCCACAGCAAACACCGAAGAAATAAGTCTGTAACTAATGGCTTCCCATTGTACTGTTCAAATGTAATTGATATAATATTCTAAACAATTTTAATATATTTGTTGAGAAAGGAGATATCAATGAGTTTTCCTAATAATGTTCGAACTAATGTATTGGTAAAATGTAAAAGGCATTGTTGCCTGTGTGGAAAGTATGTAGGGAATAATATAGAATTACATCATATTAGACAAAGAGCTGATGGGGGAGATGATACAGAGGATAATTGTATTCCTTTGTGTTTTAACTGTCATGCAGAAGTTAAAAGCTACAATCCTCATCACCCTAAAGGGTCAAAATATAGTGAAAAAGAACTTAAAGAACGTCGAAATCTAGTTTATGAATTTGTAAAGGACAAAACAATATGTAATTATTCAAATGATGATATCAATAGGGCAACAAAATTGTTAGATAATTATTACAAACAAATAGAAAAAATTATTTCCACTGATCCTTGTGCAGAGCCTGTTCATATTGATTTAATAGCTTTTGCAAATGAGATGCTTTTGAATTTACAGAGCTATGCTTTTGAGTTTTCTGATGAAGCGGTTGATAGACAAAAATGTTATCTTATAGAAGCTCTTCAAGAATGGTGTAATATAATGTCTAATGAAGAATATTTTCACATAATTAATAGTTATTTCTTGTGCTTTAATAGTAATTCAGTAAATAGTTATCGTGAAGCAATGGGAAATATTAGAACTCAAATTAGAGATTCTTATCTTTTTTTTAAAAGGGTTGCATTGAATCGTGTTAGATAAATTAATATTTATAAAGCAGTTAGTCTATAAGATTGACTGCTTTTCTTATGACCGAAGAAAGGAGTTTATATGAAAGTATGGCAAAAATCTAAAGGTAACAGGATTCGTGCCAGTGACAAATCACTGGTCTATCACTTCTGTATTGGCTGGCTGTTGCTCCTGTTCGTTGCGGTGTTCCTGCTACTGAACCTGCGACAGCTTCTTGTTACCGACTGGAAAGATTTTAACCTGCTCCATGCCAGAATTACTTGGACTGCCTACAATTCCATTACAGTTCTGATAACGACTGGTGTTTGTGCATTGGTCGCTTTTCTCTACTACCGTTATGGATATGACCGTATCAAGCGGTTGCTCCACCGACAAAAACTGGCTCGTATGCTGCTGGAAAATAAATGGTATGAAGCGGAAAACACCAAAGACAGCGGTTTTTTCACTGACCTTCAAAGCAGATCAAGAGAAAAAATCGTGTGGTTTCCAAAAATCTACTACCAGATGGACAATGGTTTGTTGCATATTCTGTGTGAAATCACAATGAGAAAATATCAAGAACAGCTCCTGTCCTTAGAGGATAAATTGGAATCGTGGCTGTACTGTGAACTTACCGACAAAACACTGCATGACGGATACATCGAATACACCCTGCTCTATGATATGATAGCGAACCGTATTTCGATTGATGAAGTGATTGCAGAAAACGGCGGTCTGCGGTTAATGAAAAATCTGGTGTGGGAATATGATTCACTTCCACATGCCCTTATCTGCGGTGGTACAGGTGGTGGAAAGACCTATTTTCTTCTGACCATCATTGAAGTATTGCTTAAAACCAATGCGGATTTATATATTCTTGACCCGAAGAACGCTGACCTTGCGGACTTGGGAACGGTCATGAGAAACGTCTACCACACGAAAGACGATATGATTGACTGCGTCAATGCCTTTTATGAGGGCATGGTCACACGCTCGGAAGAAATGAAACTGCACCCGAATTACCGCACAGGAGAAAACTATGCTTATCTGGGGCTTGCTCCACAGTTCCTTATCTTTGATGAATATGTGGCGTTCTTGGAAATGCTCACGACAAAGGAAAGCACCGCCCTGTTAAGCCAGCTAAAGAAAATTGTCATGCTCGGCAGACAGGCTGGATACTTTCTAATTGTGGCTTGCCAGCGTCCAGACGCAAAGTATTTCGGGGACGGTATCAAACTATACCGTGACCGTTCATGTAGATAAGGACGGTGCAATGGTCATTACCCAAAATCCTACCCTTGCTCCGTCGGTACAGAAATCAAAGTATGAACCGAAAGCACAGGAAACAGATGTCAGTGTCAGCTCCGATACTGTCAAGGACGCTACCGCTTTCTTGGAAACATTCTTTAAGCTCTATCCGACAGCTACGGAAAAAGAACTTGCCTATTATGTCAAAGACGGTGTGCTTGCTCCTGTATCCGGCGACTATGTATTTTCAGAACTGGTAAACCCTGTCTTTACCGAAGACGGCGATAACCTCAAGGTCAGTGTGTCTGTAAAGTATCTGGATAACAAGTCGAAAATGACGCAAATCTCACAGTATGAGCTTGTGCTTCATAAGGATGATAACTGGAAGATTGTAGAATAAATGTTACAGCAGAATAGTATGGTAATTGTTTATCCAATCTATACTATTCTGCTTACAATTAGATTGACAAAATAAGAATCCCTCTCATATAATTGGTTGCAATGGTATTGAGGAAATACAACCTTAAATGTATAATGGGAAAGTAGCATTGCAGGAATGAGGTAGGCTAATGAATAAAATATTGATTATTGAAGATGATTTAGAAATAAATGCGTTATTGGCTGATTTTCTAAAAGAAAAAGGATATGCTGTGCATTGCCAATATGATGGACTTCATGTTCTGGATTTTTTGAATAAAGAAAAAATTGATTTGATTATACTTGATATTATGCTTCCTTATCGGAGTGGTGATATTATTTTATCTGATGTACGCAAGAAATTTACGATACCTGTTATTATTATTTCAGCGAAAGAAACTACACAAAATAAAATCGACTTGCTTCGTCTGGGAGCAGACGATTATATCACAAAACCTTTTGATATGGAAGAAGTGCTTGCCAGAATTGAAAGTAATCTGCGAAGAGTACAATTTCAAAATAGCCAGACAGAATGTTTGCAACATAACAATCTGACTTTAGACCTAGAGAAAAATACAGCATTTTTGAATGGAATAGAATTATCCTTAACCGCTAAAGAATTTGGCATTTTAGAATTGTTGATGAAATATCCAGATAAAGTATTTTCAAAATCGAATCTTTTTCAAAGTGTTTGGGATACAGAATATATTGCTGAAGATAATACTCTTAATGTTCATATCAGTAATTTACGCAATAAATTAAAAGCGATATGCTCTGATACAGAATTTATTGATACTGTTTGGGGCATTGGCTACCGCCTACATAAAGCTAAGGATTAAACATTCCTTAGCTTTATTATTTTTTTAACTTTTCTCATTACGATTTAAGAAATTCTTTAAAATTGCCCGTTATACTGGTTTAAGTAAAGGAGGTTTGGGATATGAGTTCAATTATTTTAGAAGCAAAGTCTTTAACCAAAGAATATAAACAAACATTAGCATTAGACCACATAAATTTACAAATAAAAAAAGGAAAAATTTATGGATTTATTGGTCAAAACGGAGCAGGTAAGACTACTTTTTTAAGATTAGTCACAGGGCTTGCGTTTCCAACAAGTGGTACACTTTCTTTATGGGGAAATTCTGGAACAGAAGAATTGCAGAAACAGCGTAAACGAATTGGAAGTATGATTGAAACGCCTGCTCTATTCCCGTCAATGACTGCCTATCAAAATATGGAAGTACAGCGTATTCAACGAGGCATACCAGATAAATCAGTTATTAAAAGGACATTAGATATGGTTGGATTGCAAGATACAGGTAAAAAGAGTGTCCGCAATTTTTCATTAGGTATGCGTCAACGATTGGGGATAGCGATTGCACTTTTAAATACACCAGAACTATTGATTTTAGACGAGCCTATCAATGGTCTTGACCCCGCTGGAATTGTAGAAATCAGAAATTTATTAAAAATTTTGAATAAAGAATATGGTATGACCATTTTGGTTTCAAGCCATATCTTAGAAGAATTGTATCAAACAGCATCAGAATTTATTCTGATTGACCATGGAAAAATTATAGAAGAGATTTCTGATTATGAATTAAATGAACGGTGTAAACGACATATAGCAATTAAAACAACAGATGTTCAGAAAACGGTTCTGGTTTTGGAAGAGAATCTTCATACAGATAACTTTAAACTAATGCCAGATGGCATAATTCGTTTGTATGATTATTTGAATGATTTAGAGACAGTTGCGTCTGCTTTGGCAGAATCGCACATTCTTGTAACAGGACTTTCTGTATCTGGCGATACTTTGGAGGACTATTTTTTGAGCAAAATAGGAGGAACAAAAGATGTCAAATCTCCTAAAAACTGAGTTATATAAGTTGTTTCACAGTTGGTATTTTGGGGGAATTGGAATATTCAATCTCCTTTTAAGTAGCATATTGCTGTTAGATAGTAAAGAACGCTCTTCAAACTTAATTATGGCATCATTATACAATATTCCGTTACTCTATTTTTTGAGTATAGTGTTTATAGCATTGTTCATTGGAAGTGATTTTAGTGGAAGAACTTTAAATACTTATATTACTGCCGGACATAAAAGAAGTTCTATATTTAGAGTAAAGTTAATTGTATCTCAAATAGGTTGTATTATCATTCTGGTATTTCCATTATTTGTACATGGAATTATTAGTCAATTTTATATTGGAGAAAAACTTTTTTGGAATGATAGCACATATACTATGGTTTTACTAACTCTGTTTGCCATGATAACACTGTGTGCATTACCGATGTTTTTTGCTTTTATTTTTCGTGATATGGGGAAAACACTGACAGTTTCAATGGTTTTATTTTTTGTTATGATTTTTTTACTGAACAGTGAATCTGCACAAATAATCAGCAGAATAATACCAATGGGACAACTTAGGTTAATTTCATTGCAAAAGGTCTATTCGACAAACTTTTGCTTGTTTGTAGATTTTTTATGGAATTTTATTTTATATTTCATTGCAGGTAGTGTTTTTTTACATACAGACTTGAAATAACCGGAGGTGTTTTTTATGGATAAATTATTAAAACTGGAAAAATATCAGTTGTTACATAATTCTATTTACTGGTGTGGTATGATTGGAATATTTATTTTAGGATTTTTTACAGCAGATACTTATGTTACAGAGGTCATGGGATCGACAGAAGAAATTGCTTCTTCTCTTGCTGATATTTTTAATGGAATGGTGTATGATTCTACGTTTCTTCTTATCATCATGTCGGCTATACTTGCATTGATTTTAGGACAGGAATTTTCTAAGAGAACAATAAACTTAGAGGTCAGTGCTGGACATTCCAGAAAACAAATTTTTACAAGTAAAATAATATCGTATTTAATTGCTTTTAATCTTATGGCTCTTGTCTATCCAGTTTCAGGGTGCATAAGGGAATTTGGACGCTTTGGTGTTGCAGACGTGGGAATGTTTTTTTACAATATTATAAAAGCAATCATTTATTCTTGTCTGCTTAATAGTGCGATATTTCTAATTGCAATACTTATTTGTTGCTATTTACAGGATGCTGTAAAAGCAACTTCGGTTACAGTAATTATTATTTTTGGTCTTAGCTTATATCTTGGCTATGGAATGATGTTGAGATTACCAGTCGGTTTTTTACCTACTTATCAAATCAGAATCGTTGTCAGCATGAAAACCTTTTTTCAACCGATAGCTATTTTAGTAGGATGTATATGGTCTGGTATATTGGTATTGCTTTCGTGGATAAAATTTTGTAAATGTGATTTTAAATAGGTGGAGAAAATGTCTAACATAGAATGGATTTTAATTATCATAACAATATTTTTAGTAATACTGCTATTTCGATATATTCAATTAAAAAAACAAATCCGTAATCTTGCGGATCAAGTTAATGAATTGAATTCTGGAAATTCACAGCAGATGTTAGACATTTCGTTGATTGATAAAGATTTAGAAAGACTGGCTGGTATATTGAATCAATATAATATCAGACAACGACAGGCTGTCGCAGGCGTATTACGCAATGAAGAGTATTTAAAAGAATCTGTTGCTAATATATCACATGATTTACGTACACCTCTTACAGTCATTCTTGGTCATTTACAATTATTGCAAAAAGAAAATTTGGAATCCAGTCAAGCACAGCGTGTAAAAGTGATTTTTAGCAAAGCCGAAAAAATGAAAGAATTGGTAGAAACATTCTATGACCTTTCTATTTTAGCAGAACAGCAGACAGTTCCAGAAAAAGAAAAGTTTAATATATCTAATATGTTAATAAATTTAATTACGGAAAATGCCGTTGCATTAGAAAAGGAGAATATTTTACCCGAAATAAATCTCCCAGATTATTCAATATACGTATATTCTGATAAAAATATGGTAGAACGAATTTTACAAAATCTGTTGACAAATGCAATTAAGTATTCTGTTGGAACGATAAAAATAACACTTATGGAGAAAGAAAATAATAATATTATATTTACCATTGAAAATCCAATGAGTGACAGTTCAGAAATTGATTGCAATCGACTTTTTGACCGTTTTTATACAGGCGATAAATCAAGACATAATGGAAGTACAGGATTGGGACTTGCGGTAGTAAAAACACTTGTTGCCATTCTTGGCGGAAATATTGTTGCAAAAGTACATGCCAATAGCCTTATTATTACTCTTGAATTATAAAGTATTGAAGATATATTCGTATGATAATTCATTGAAGAGTGGACATCAAAATGTAAAGTCAATAGTTTGTAAAGTCCAGTTACAAACTATTGGCTTTTTTCATTACTGTGTAACAAGTAAATTTACGATAAAGAAATAAGGATAGTCGGCTCTTATTTGTTGCCTGCGGAGCAGATCAACAAATAAATGTTGAAGAATCTGTATAGGAAAACAGAGAAAACAAGAAGCAAATCACTTCTTATTCTCTCTGCTGTTCAAGATACCGTCAATCGTACCTTGAATGATTTTTAATTCATTATCACTCAATAAATCAAGTGACGAATCTATCTGACGGCGGGCTGTGTTTTTCTCAACATTCTTCGCTGGATAGAAATACTCGTCAACAGATATATTGAACTTTGTAACTAAATCATGGAATAACTGAAAGCTAGGGTGTTTTCCGATATTTTCAATATCTGCGATATGACGTTCTCCGTAAAAGACTTTATCGCCTAAATCATTTCTGGAAAGCCCTGCTTTCTCACTGGCTTCTCTGATTGCCAGTCCTAAAGGACGAAAATCAAAGCTGTGTGTATCTTTCTTTTTTCTCATTTTTAATCACCTAGCATGAGTTTATACTTCATGTTGTGCGATTAGAATGTATTAAAAACTCATATTATATGCACTATAAATTCGAATAAAGTATTACCTAGTTCGGTAAATAAAAAAACCGTTCTGTGAGTAATCTCTTTTATAATGTCCAAAAATATAGGGACGGTTTTGGTATAACCAGAGCTGTCCTTTTTCTATTTTCACAGGATTGCTCTGGTCAAGGAGCAATTTGTGATTCTAAGTAAAACAGGCAGTCTATACCAACAACCGAATTTATTCCGTTTTTTTCTTAGTACATCATCAGTCCTTGAACATGAATTAAAAACTCATATATCAGATGTTTTAAAAACAGTCTATTTGTTATTGATGCAAATAGGCTGTTTTCATATTTACAAAAAATTTTTTCAATCCTGCAACAAATCACACCCTGCCGTACAGATATGGTGCGGAAAGAGGGATACATACTTTTCACTTTATAGAGAAAGGGGGTGTGATTTTGAAACCATCAGACTTCCAAAAGACAATACAGTGTCAGTTTGATTGTAAGCTCAAAAAGGTTGTGAAAGGCATTGTCCGTAACTACCGCAAGGAATTAGCCAGACGACAGGCAAAGGAAGTATCCTTTTGTGAGCTTCCAGAGATTGTTGTTGAGAATTTGATTGTATGGGACGATTACGAAAGTGAATATACAACATTCGATGTGTGCGGTACAGAAATCCGTGTACTTGATGAAGAACTTGCAGAAGCACTGAAACAGTTGCCGGAGCAGAGTCGGAACATTGTATTGATGTTTTTCTTCTTGGATATGAGCGATTCGGAGATAGGCGAAAAGCTGAACATCAACCGAAGCACATCATTCAGGCACAGAAGAAATTCACTTGAAGAAATCAGAAAGCAGTTAAAGGAGAAAAAAACAAATGAAGAATAAGCAACACACACTTCCATCATTTTTTCTCATATCATCAGCCGTGGACGGTAACGAAAACGCCATAGAAAAGCTGTTGCTGTTCTATGAAGCCTACATATCAAAATGTTGTTTACGCCCATTTTATGATGAATACGGTAACGTATACATTGTGGTTGATATGGAATTAAAGGGACGTATCAGAGAAGCCCTTTTGAAAATGATATGTGAATTTGAAATAGACGAACATTAAGTAATATTTGAGCGGAGCATGATTTAACAAACTCCCCTCTTTCCTGTTCCGCTTTTTCTTATCATTCTGTATCAGTCCATTTGCAAAAATGAATTGATACAGGCTGACAAGAGCCTAACAGTTCTTTGACAAGCGAATAAAGCAGTCAGATACGTTTGTGCTTGCAGTGAGCCATCGGAAGTTGTACGCCGTGACTTTCCCAATCGGGAGATAGCGATTCATGCAATGATCTGGGAGCGACCGTTGGAAAAGTCGTTCTGCCATGACCTGCAACACAGGATAATGATACACCCGTATGACACGGTTCAGCCCACAGGAATGGGAATGGTTGAGATACCAGCGGAGCTTGCCGAAGCCGTCTGATTGCTTGTAAAAAGCACATGGTAAAGGAGAGTGATACTTTTACTGGTGTGTAGAAAATGACGATAATACAGGTCGGTAAAAGGAGGGCTGACAGATGAACAAAACAAAAGAAAGACCAATCTCACAGCCGATAACGGTAAATATAGATAAATTGTCTGCAATGTTATCTTGTGGTCATGCTACTGCAAGAAAGATTGGAGAACAGGCAAGAGCAAAAATTATAATTGGACGCAGGGTTCTTTATTCGGTAGAAAAAGTCAAAAATTACCTCTCATATCTGGAAGAATAGCACCCTTTTTCATTTATGTTTCTTGTGATATATGGTATAATATTTATAGACATAACCACGTCATGAGAACAAAAAGGAGGCTATTACAGAAAGGAATGTTTCTCATGGCAAATAGCAGAAAAGACCATAAAGGAAGAAAATTAAGAGAGGGCGAAAGCTGGCGTAAAGATGGTAGATACAGTTACCGTTATACAGATATAAGAAGCGGAAAACGTCTGACAGTATATGCAAAGGATTTACCGGAATTAAGGGAAAAGGAAAAGCAGATTGCAAAAGACTTGGAAGATAACATTTTAACTGATGGAGTAATCAAAAAACTTACTCTTAATAAATTGTTTGAAAGATATATGTCTACTAGGGAGCTGAAAGAATCTACTAGAGCAAATTATCTGAAAACATGGGAGAATCGTGTCAAAGATGAAATTGGAAACATCAAGGTTGTTCAGATTTTACCATCACACATCAAATCATTTTACTCAAAACTTTCTAAAGCAGGATATGCATATTCTACAATAAAATTTATTGACAATATGATTTGTCCGGCACTGGAAATGGCTGTTGATGATGATATTATCCGCAAGAATCCGGCAAAGTTTTCTATCAGTGATTATGGTAGACAGGCAGAAGAACGTATTGCCTTAACAGTTTTACAACAGGAAAAAATGCTGGAATTTGTGAAAAATAATCAAGTATACAACACCTACTATCCAATGCTCAGAATCATGTTAGGAACTGGTGTAAGGTGCGGAGAATTGATTGGATTGACTTGGGAAGATGTAGATGTCAGAACAAAAGCGGTAAGTATTGACCATCAGTTGATTTATAAAGATTTAGGAGATGGCTATAAATTCCATATTTCCACGCCAAAGACGGATTCTGGAATCCGAACTATCCCTATGACATCAGATGTACAAAGAGCATTTGAAGAACAAAAGAAATTAAACTTTATGCTTCAAAAAGGAAAAGATGTTGAGATAGACGGTTATAAAGGATTCATTTTCATGGCAAAGTCCGGCAGACCGCTCATGCCTAGTGCAATAAACAATATCTTATATAATATTGTAGACGCATATAACAAAAAAGAAGTTCAAATTGCAAAAACTGAACATAGAAATGCTGAATTGTTACCAAAGGTATCTGCTCACATTATGCGACATACGGCTTGTACCAGAATGGCAGAAAAGAGAATAGACGTAAAAGTTCTTCAATATATTATGGGACACGCCCACATAGATGTAACAATGGACGTATATAACCATGTAAGTGAGATGTCCAGAATTGAGAGTGAAATCACAAGGCTGGAAAACGTAGCAATTAGCTGACACCAAAAATAAAAAATTGGTGTCAAAATGGTGTCAAACCAAGAAAAAGTGATGATTATAAGGAAGAAAAAGGGTTGCAAACCTCGTAAAATCAAGGTTTGCAAAAAAAATCTCAAAAAATTAGCACTCACCTCTTGACAGTGCTAACAACATGTGATATAACACAATTAAGCCTTGGGTGTTACATAACAAATAGAACAATAAATCAGCAATCATAAAAACAAAAATCCTGCATGAATCGAAGAAGAAAAAGGCTGGCAGGAATGGTTTCAAAGTGATTGTATACAATAGAGAATGAGAAAAAGGAGGCAGAAACTATGAACATTAACAAGTTTACACAGAAGTCCATTGAAGCGGTGAACCAGTGTGAAAAGATTGCTTACGATTATGGCAATCAGGAAATTGACCAGGAACATTTTCTTTACAGCTTAATGACAATAGACGATAGTCTGATTGCAAACCTGATTGAAAAAATGCAGATTAATAAAGAAGCATTTATTTCCAATATTGAAACACTGCTTTCACAAAAAACAAAAGTATCCGGCAACGTACAGCTTTACGTGAGCAATGACTTAAACAAAGTATTAATCAATGCCGAAGACGAAGCAAAGCGCATGGGAGATGCGTATGTATCCGTTGAACATCTGATGCTGGCAATGATTGCATCACCCAATAAGCAGATTAAGCAGCTCTTTAAGACCTACGGTATTACAAGAGATTCGTTCCTTTCCGTACTGGCAACGGTCCGTGGTAATCAGTCCGTAACAAGTGATAACCCGGAAGCAACGTATGACACACTGGCAAAATACGGACAGGATTTAGTTGAAAAGGCAAAGTCCGGCAAGTTAGACCCGGTTATCGGCAGGGATAATGAAATCCGTAATGTTATCCGGATTCTTTCAAGAAAAACCAAAAACAATCCGGTGCTGATTGGTGAACCGGGTGTCGGTAAAACAGCCGTTGTTGAAGGTCTGGCAGAACGGATTGTCCGTGGCGATGTACCGGAGGGCTTAAAGGATAAGAAAATCTTTGCGCTGGATATGGGCGCACTGGTAGCCGGTGCGAAGTATCGTGGCGAATTTGAGGAACGTTTGAAAGCGGTGCTTGATGAAGTCAAGAAAAGCGAAGGGCAGATTATTCTGTTTATCGATGAAATTCATACAATTGTCGGAGCCGGTAAGACAGAAGGCTCTATGGATGCAGGCAATATGTTAAAGCCAATGCTTGCGCGTGGTGAACTCCACTGTATCGGTGCAACAACACTGGATGAACACCGTCAGTACATTGAAAAAGATGCGGCACTGGAAAGACGGTTCCAGCCGGTTATGGTTGATGAACCGACCGTTGAAGATACCATTTCTATCTTACGTGGTTTAAAAGACCGTTATGAAGTATATCACGGTGTAAAAATTACAGACGGCGCACTGGTATCTGCGGCAACCCTTTCAGACCGTTACATTTCCGACAGATTCCTGCCGGATAAAGCAATCGACCTTGTCGATGAAGCCTGCGCAATGATTAAGACCGAACTGGATTCTATGCCGGCTGAGCTTGATGAATTACAGCGTAAGGTCATGCAGTTAGAAATTGAAGAAGCTGCATTGAAGAAAGAAACCGACAATCTCAGTAAGGAACGTCTGGAAGCCTTGCAAAAGGAATTATCGGAAATGCGTTCTGAATTTAAACAGCAGAAGGCAAAGTGGGACAATGAAAAGTCCAGTGTTGACCAGATTAGCAAGATTAAAGAAGAATTAGAACAGGTCAACCATGAGATTGACGAAGCCAAGAGAAATTACGATTTGGAAAAGGCGGCACAGTTACAGTACGGCAGACTGCCGGAGGTTCAGAAACGTCTGGAAGAGGCTGAAAAGAAGGTACAGAATAAAAATCTGGATTTGGTACATGAGAGTGTTACCGAAGAAGAAATTGCAAAGATTATTTCCAGATGGACAGGAATCCCGGTTGCCAAGTTAAGCGAATCTGAACGGGAAAAGACCCTGAATCTGGACACACTTCTGCATAAGAGAGTTGTTGGACAGGACGAGGCTGTTACGAAAGTAACAGAGGCAATTATCCGTTCAAAGGCAGGCATTAAAGACCCGACCAAACCGATTGGTTCATTTCTGTTCTTAGGACCTACCGGTGTCGGTAAGACAGAGCTTGCAAAGACACTGGCAGAGAGCCTGTTTGATGATGAAAGCAATATTGTTCGTCTTGATATGTCAGAGTACATGGAGAAATATTCTGTTTCGAGATTAATCGGAGCGCCTCCGGGATATGTCGGATACGATGAAGGCGGTCAGCTGACTGAAGCAGTCAGAAGAAAACCGTATTCTGTTGTTCTTTTTGATGAAATTGAAAAGGCGCACCCGGATGTATTCAATGTATTGTTACAGGTACTTGATGACGGACGAATCACCGATTCGCAGGGCAGAACGGTAGACTTTAAGAATACAATTATTATTATGACAAGTAATATCGGCTCAACCTATCTGCTGGACGGTATTGATGAAAACGGCGGCATTAAGCAGGAAACAGAAGAACTCGTTATGAACGATCTGCGCGGACATTTCAGACCGGAATTTTTAAACCGTCTGGACGAGATTATTCTGTTCAAGCCGCTCACAAAAGACAATATCGGCAATATCATTCATCTGCTGATTGCAGACGTCAACAGACGTCTGGCAGACAAGGAATTGCAGGTACGTCTGACAGATGCGGCAGAAAGCTATATTACAGAACACGGCTTTGACCCGATGTACGGCGCAAGACCGTTAAAGCGTTACGTTCAAAAGACGGTAGAAACACTGGCGGCAAAGCTAATCTTAAAGGGTGACATCAATACGGGTGATGACATTGTGATTGATGTTGTAAACGGTGAACTTACGGCAAGAGCCGAGGGCAGAAAAGCCATCGAAGAAAAATAAAACAGCAGTAAAGAGCATAAGATTATAAAAAGCAAAGAAAAGGCGGGTGGTACTGTTATATTTCAGTGCCACCCGCTTTTTACGTGCGCCAAACATCAGATAAACTGATTGCGTGTAGTATCGTATTCGTAATCAATTCCTTTTAAAGTCTGTACGATTTCCGTTTCATCTACCATAAAGGCTTTGCAGAATTCTGAAAGATTCGGATAAAAGTCGCGAAGCTGTGTATTTGTAAATGAAAGCAGCATAACGGGATCTTTTGGTAACTGAGCCATAGTCATACAATCTCCTTTTGATACAAAACTGCTTTGAAAGCAGTCTGTGAATTTCTGTTGCCTAGCATACCGCAAAAATCAATCATTTTCAAGATAAATATTCACTTGTCTTTTGACTTTGTGGTATACTGACGGTAAATAGGCGAATAGATAAATGTGAATGGAGAGCGATATGATTATTTTAAAAGCGGAAGGCACACTTGCGGCAGTCTTTCATAAAACAATAAAAGTCATGGAACAGAATGTAGAGTGGAATGAAACATTTGCAATTAATAATAACACGCTGATTCTGCCCGGTACATTAAAATCGTTGTTTTTCAGTTTTGATAATAAAAAAGTGCTTGGAAATGTCATAGAAGAACCCATTAAAGAAGAACCACGGTTAATGCTTGGAAATGCCCTGCTTGAAAATACCATTAATTTAGTTCTTTACATATTTGGTAAGTGGGGAAAAATTAAAGGGCTAACCGTTGAAAAGGATTACAGACAGTTAGAACAACAGATGAATGACATCCTGCGGGAAGTAGAAGTACAGGCATCCTTAGATACCACGCAGTGCCGTTTCTATCATGAGGGAATACGCATTACCTATGAAGAAGTGATTGAGCGGATTTTAGAATACATGAAGCCGGATTATCTAAATGAGGAGGAAGAAGAACAAGACGATACGGAGATTCACGATGTTTCCGACTGGGAGAAAAAGTATCAGCTCGGATTGTGGCATAAAATTGTCTGGAAATCCTACGAAACCGGTATTAGCAAAAAGAAGTTATCCGCCAAAGAGCGGGCGGCAGGGCGAATTGGAAATGACTTTTACATCACGGGCTATCAGTGCCCGGAATGTAAAAAGCCAATGTACATGGTGGTTTATCCGAAAAATAAAGAGTTTCATATCGACACGGACGAGGGCAGGGTTATTCTTGCAAGGGCATATACCTGCATGGACTGTCATCGCTTTTATACGCCAAAGCCCTACAAACTGCTGATGGAAGGCAGTATTTATATGATGGATTTTGAGGACGATAACACGGCGTATGAGGATTATCAGGAACTGCTCGGCGCAGACGGACAGCGTATATCCAACAGCCGGTTTAACCGTTATGAGAGCAGTGCGCCACAGTCCGATTTTGAAAATGAAGCGGATGACCGTCTGGAAGAACTCTATAACAATATGCCTGAAATGTCTGTAGAAGAAATTTTTGATATTGCCGACATGCTGGATTCGGAATTCTATCCGCAGTCCCGGCGGGAAGCAATTGAAGAACAGGTAGACAAAGCGGCGGCAGATAAAGGCATGGACCGTAACGTTCCGCCGAAAAACTGGCAGAAGCACCGGGAAAAAGTGCAGAAAGAAAAACAAAAGAACGAAAAGGCACAAAGGGAAAAAGAGCGGTCAGAATCTGCGCAGGGACGGTCTGATGAGAAAGAGCCGTCAGCAAAATACAGTACGAAGAATTCACAGGAACAGTGGGATAGCGGACAAGCCAAAGACAGGACATTTACGGACAGTCAGACTGCGCCGCAAGACGGAACGAACCGACCGGGCAGAGCAGCAGACGATTACGTGGCATCACAGAACGAAGGTGCGCAGTCCAAAGCTACAGCCGGTCAGTCTACAGTCACTGCCGACACCCGGACACAAAAGCAGGGTACACATGTACAGCTGCAGACCAGCGGGGCAGACGCACCGCAGTCACGCAGAACTTCCGAAGAAGAAATTGCGGCTTCCCAGAAGGAAGTGTTGTCTATCGCACTGGCAGCAAAAAACAAAAGCTATGCGGAATTAAAAAAGGCCTATCATACGATTCTTGAAAAAGACTGTCCGCAGTCGGTCAAAGATAGTGTGGCAGAAAATGTCAAAGACTGGATGCAGAAGCGCGGTGAGAAAGAACTGCAGGTGTTGGCAGAGCATTTTCCACAGCAGTATCAAAAGAAAGTCTATCAGCAGTTTCGTCAAAAATTTGAGGAATATAACGATATTGATAATACAAAATATATGAAGCAGCTTGAGGAAAAACGTGATATGGCAGAGCAGAGCGCGTTGAAAGCATTTGTCAACCAGCAGAAAATCCGCCCGGGGGATAGAAAAAAGCTGTTGTCACTGGCAGAAGCAATCCGTCCTATGGAATATGAAGAAAAGAATAAACAAATCATCATTGACCAGCTAAAAGACCGCGTAAAAGATATTGACAGGAAAGCAATCGAACAAATCTGTCCGGACATTTTTGAGATGTCCTTTGACGAGGGGAAAGAAGCCTATCAAAGAATTGCGACAGGAGATTTTCTGCCGGAGCTAAAGACGGATATGTTAGGCAGAATCCGCAAGCGGCTTGAAGCCATGAAAAAGGATGAATGCAGAAGTCTTGTCAATAAAATGATTCGCGATACCGGTATTTCGGAGCAGACCATGGAAGGCTTTTATCCGTATGATATCCGCCGCATGAGCAATGAAGCCTGTGAAGATACCGATGCCATTATTGCAAATAATGCACTCAATACCTATGCGGGCGGAGAAGCATTTGAGTATCCGCTTCTGATATTTGATTCAACAAAAGGTGAAAACGGTAAAAAAGGCTTTGTGCTGACACCGGATCATGTCTACTACAACGGCAGTATGATGGCGGGAACGGTAAAGGTGCGTAATATCAAGGAATTTTACGCAGAGAGCGGATTGTTCCACAAGGGCATTTATATCCGTACCATGAATAACGGAGAAATGAAAATTACCGGAAACTACAAGGCAGATAAAGAAAAAATGGAACATTTTCTTGCTAAATTAAACCGCTTTATCCAGTATTTGCAGGAAAAGCCGGAGTCCCGCAGCGTGGAATACCTTGCCGAAGAAAAGCATCCGGTAAAATGCTGTTACCGCTGCGGTTATGTCTATGAGGGCGGCAATATCTGCCCGAAATGCGGCAGCCGCAATAACGACTAAAAGGAGTATACAAATGTCAGTAAAAATATATACAATGACCCACAAAAAATTCGATGTGCCAAACGACCCGATGTATGTTCCGTTACAGGTCGGCGCAGAAGGAAAAGAACCGCTCGGCTATGTGAGGGATAACACCGGGGAAAATATTTCCGCGTTAAATTGTTATTACAGCGAATTGACCGGGGTATACTGGATATGGAAAAACGATACTGAATCGGATATTGTCGGTGTCTGCCATTACAGACGGTATCTGTTAAATGAAAAAGGTGTGATGTTCCGTAAAGAGGAGATTGAAAAACTGCTTTCCGAATATGACTGTCTGACCAGCCGCCTGCTGACACTGGATTTTTCATATCATTACGGATTTTCCGACAATCACAATGTGCGGGATTTGGACGTGACAGGTGAAGTTATCCGTGAAAAATATCCGGAGGATTATCCGCTGTTTGAAAAGCTTGTCCATGAAAACCACACGTATTTTGGCAACATCTGCGTGATGAAAAAGCCGCTCTTTGATGCGTACTGTGCATGGCTGTTTGACATTTTTGCCGAGGTGCGAAAACGGATTAACATCGATTCCTATGACAGCTATCACAAGCGGGTATTTGGTTTTATTTCGGAATTTCTGCTTTATGTGTGGGTGACAAAACACAAGCTGCGCGCATATGAGTGTATGGTGGGTATGATTGGCGAAAAGGCAGAAACAAAAGAAATGAAACAGCGGCTTGCGGATTATTTTGCGGAAAAAGATATTGTGGGTGCAAAGCAGTATTTTATGGAAATGTATACGAAACGACCGGATGTTTTAATGGAAGCGTCGGACATTACGGGCGATTTGCGGATTTGTATGCAGATAATTGCAACCGCGGAACGGGAGCTTGCCACAACCGGCACAAGCATTTTGGACAGAAGCTGCACATTTGAAGATTATATGCACCTGTTTAAGACATTAAACGGCATTGTCAGAAGATACTGCGCAGGCAGACAGACCACAAAGGATAAGGAAATGCTTGCAAAACTGCACTTATCGGAAGAAGCCGTCTATGTTTCCGTGCTTGCATTTTGCAAAGAAAAAGAAAAAACAGCAGAAATTCTAAATCAGATAAACATGGACATTTAGGGTGTAATGTGCTAATTTTAAGATAGAAATGCGTAATACAGGCTGCGTATTGCGGCAGAAATGGAGGGAAGTATGTCAGTTCAGGATTATATGAGTGCGTCTAAAATCGGAAAAAGAGCATATCATGCCTGTGTCAACAAAGGCAGGTATCCATATCTTCCGGTATTGGAAAATATTGTAGATGAATCAGACATTGAAGCCGAGGTCAGTCTGGGAATCGACCAGATTCCGCTGCGGCTGGTTGTGGGAACGTGTAATGCGGGACGGACCAATGCCTTTGCAGATAATTTTATGCCGATTCTGGATTGGGGAACGGAATTTTCAGCAAAATGGGCGAGCTTAAGTGACAGCCAGAAAAACGAAGGCATCCGCGACCCGATTAAGGTCTATGAGTATATGAACAAGTTTTATGTACTGGAAGGCAATAAAAGAGTCAGCGTTTTAAAGTATTTTAAAGCTGTGACAGTCAATGCCGAAGTAATCCGTAAAGTGCCGAAGTATTCAGAAGACCCGGATGTTAAGATTTATTATGAGTTTATGGAATTTTATAAATGTACGAAGCTTAATGACATTTATTTCAGCAACGTCGGCAGTTTTCCGACCCTGATGAAGCTGGTCGGCATCAAAAAGGGGGAAAACATGGATGAAGATGCGAAAAAGGATTTTGTATCCTGTTTTCTGTCTTTTAAAAATGCATATGATGCCAGAGGAGGCGAACGGTTTGATTATCCGGCGGGCGATGCATTTTTACGCTTTATCCATATTCACGGTTATGAGCATGTAAAGGATATGCTGCCGTCGGAAATGGCAAAAAATGTGGCAAAGACGTGGGCAGAGTTTGAACTGCTTTCTGAAAACAATGCCGTTGAGCTGCGTATGGATCCGACTTTAAACGAACCGAAAAAGAATATTTTAAGTTATCTGCTGCCAAAACCGGGAAATGGAAACAGAAAGCTAAAGGTCGGTTTCATTTACGAAAATACACCGCAGGATTCGGACTGGTGCTATACGCATGAGCTTGGCCGGCAGTATATTGACGATACATTTGGCGATCAGATTGAAACATTAAGCATTACGAATGTCAAACCGGATAAAGATGATGTGGCTGCCATTGAAATGATGGTTAAAAATAAGGCGGATTTAGTTTTTGTGACATCACCGTCCATGATTATGGCCTCTTTAAAAGAAGCGATTGCGCATCCGGAGGTCAAGATATTGAACTGTTCGCTGAACACGTCACACAAATATATCCGTACCTACTATGCGAGAATGTATGAAGCAAAGTTTTTGACGGGACTCATTGCAGGTGCGTTGACTGATAATGATAAAATCGGTTATGTAGCAGGGTATCCTGTGTACGGTGTGACGGCAAATATCAATGCTTTTGCGCTGGGGGCAAAATTTGTTAATCCACGGGCAAAGATTTATCTTGAATGGTCCTCTGTAAAGAATAGCAATCCGGCGGAAGCTTTTAAAAGAGAGGGTATCCGTTATGTATCGGATCAGGATATGATTACACCGACCAGTACGGCACGCAGGTTTGGATTGTACAGCATAGATGATGAAACAACCCAGCATATCGCGATGCCGATGTGGCACTGGGGTGCATTTTATGAAAAAATGATTCAGAGTATTTTAAGCGGCTCATGGAACAGGGAGCAGGATGCGGATAATGTAAAAGCACTTAATTACTGGTGGGGACTGTCTGCAGATGTAGTTGACCTGATTATGTCAACGAAGCTTCCGGTAGAAACACAGCGGATGGTTACAACCTTTAAAGAGATGATTTCAAAGGATTTATTTGAACCTTTTGCGGACGAATTAAAAGATCAGAAAGGTAAGGTACGTAATCAGAAGGGCAGGAATCTGACACCGGAACAGATTATTACCATGGACTGGCTGCTGGATAATGTGATTGGTAAAATACCGGAACTGGAGGAACTTGAAGAAGGCTGTGAGCCGATTGTAAAGGCACAGGGCATTATTCACCACGGATTATAAATGTAGAAAGTAGGAAGGCGGCAAAAAGAAGCTGCCACAATGAGAAAATATGAAGATACTGATATTAGCAGATGTGGAGTCAAAATACTTATGGGATTATTTTGACAAAAGTAAATTAGAAGGCGTTGATTTAATCCTGTCCTGCGGTGATTTAAATCCGCAGTATCTGTCTTTTCTGGCATCCTTTACGCAGTCACCGGTGCTTTACGTCAGAGGAAATCATGATGACTGCTATGAACAGACACCGCCGGAGGGCTGTATCTGCATTGAGGATAAGATTTATACGTATAAGGGGCTGCGGATTATGGGACTTGGCGGTTCAATCCGTTATAAAAAAGGTATAAACCAGTATACACAACGACAGATGCAGCATCGTGTCAGCCGTATGTGGCTCCAGTTAAAATGTAAAAAAGGCTTTGATATTTTGCTGACCCATTCGCCTGCTGCGGGCATTAATGACGGCTTTGACAGTGTACATCAGGGATTTACGGTATTTAACGAACTGCTTGACACGTATCACCCGGCTTATTTTATTCACGGTCACATACATAAGAATTATCAGGCAAACTTCGTGCGGGAGCAGCAGTACAACGAAACAACGATTATTAACGGATATGAACGTTATATTATTGATGTTTAATAACAAAATAAAGTAATTTTGCAAAAAGTGTTGCATTCTGTAAGTTACTGTGATAATATCCTTTCAGAACAAAAAGACAAATGTCCGCCGTACAAAGACAAAAGCGGAAATTTGTTCTTGAAAAAAGAAAAGGGAGAAAGAACATGAGTGAGAAGTTAAGAGTTGGTATCCTTGGCGGTACAGGTATGGTAGGACAGAGATTTATTACACTGCTTGAAAATCATCCTTGGTTTGAGGTTGTATTGGTTGCAGCGAGCGGCCGTTCCGCAGGAAAGCTTTACGAAGAAGCTGTAGACGGACGATGGAAGATGACAGCACCGATGCCTGAATTCGTTAAGAAGATGACTGTTTATGATATGGATAAGGATTTCGATGAAATCGTATCAAAGGTAGATTTCGTATTCTGTGCAGTAAACATGCCAAAGGATGAAATCAAGGTATTAGAAGAAAAATATGCAAAGGCAGAAGTGCCGGTTGTATCTAACAACAGCGCAAACCGCTGGACACCGGACGTACCAATGGTGGTACCGGAAATCAACCCGGAACACTTAGAGGTTATTGAGGCACAGAAGAAGCGTCTTGGCACAACAAGAGGTTTTATCTGTGTAAAGCCAAACTGCTCAATTCAGAGCTATACACCGGCTTTAACTGCTTTAAAAGAATTCGGACCAAAGCTGGTTGTTGCAACAACTTATCAGGCAATTTCAGGCGCAGGAAAGACTTTTGAACAGTGGCCTGAAATGGTAGGAAACATCATTCCTTACATCGGCGGCGAAGAAGAAAAGAGTGAAAAAGAACCATTAAGACTCTGGGGTAAAGTAGAAGACGGAAAGATTGTTCCGGCTACAGATACTGTTATTACTTGCCAGTGTGTACGTGTTCCTGTATTAGACGGACATACAGCTGCTGTATTTGTGAACTTTGAAAAGAAGCCGACAAAGGAGCAGATTATTGAAAAGTGGAGAAGCTTCCGTGGCGAACCACAGGAATTAGACCTTCCAAGTGCACCAAAGCAGTTTATCCAGTATTTAGAAGAAGATGACAGACCACAGGTACAGTTAGATGTTAACTATGAAAACGGTATGGGCATTTCTTTGGGCCGTTTAAGAGAAGATTCTGTGTTTGACTATAAGTTCATCGGTCTTTCACACAATACATTAAGAGGTGCAGCAGGTGGTGCTGTATTAATTGCAGAATTATTAAAGGCAAAGGGATATATTACTTCTAAGCAGTAATATGCAATAAAAAGTATAATACATGGCACAGAAAAAGACTGTTGCTTTGATGTTTCAAAATCGTCGAAGCACAGTCTTTTTTTGCTATGTATATTATTTTGAAATCCCGCACTTTAGTTGACATTAGTACGGCAGAATGGTAAACTAAATTCATATAATTTGTTGAACGGTTATGAGGTCAAGGGATAAAAATATGGATGGTAATGAAGAATTAAAGGAAAAATTATTAGATCACTCAATGACACGGGAAGAATTATTACTGGAACATACACATACATTTATTGCAGAATATTCTTATAAGACAGGACAGCTGGAAATTTATCCGGAAGATGGTCATTTTGTTGATTTTGATAGAAAGTCTTTGGATACGGATTTTGAACATGCCTTTTATAAAACTGTATTTAAACGGGATTTGCCGCTGTACCAGCAGTTGATTGATTTTTCAGGGGTGACACACAGTGTTCAGCGGGATGCCAATATCCGTCTGTATGTTGTGCCGCATATTTATGAGTGGTTTCGGATTTCAGTGCTGTATTATATTGATGAGGACGGGGAAAGAGACCGGATTGTGCTGGCATTTACCAATGCCGAGAAAGAGCTGGAGGCTGTGCATGAACTGAAATCGCTGGTAACCGTGGATTCCCTGACACAGCTTCCGAATATCAATACCTTTTCCATGCAGACATGGGAATTGTTAAAGAATCATCCGGAGCGTGAATATGCCATTGTGCGGATGGATATCCGGAAGTTCCGCCTGCTGAATGAGTTTTATGGGACAAGTGAGGGTGATAATGTTCTCCGTTTTCTGGGTGTGAAATTACAGGAGTGCATGGATTCGGAAGAATTGTATACATATTGTCATCTGACTTCAGATATTTTTGCGGTCTGTATGTCCAGTGACATGGAGAGCATTTACCGCGTGATTGACAGCATCCAGACTTCGATGAACCATTATCCGGTTAATTTTGAAATGGTCATGTCCTTTGGAATCTATATCATTACGGAAAAGGATAAGCAGGAAAGGATTCCGGTTGTAACGATGGTTGACCGTGCGGCAATTGCACAGCGGGTTAAGAATAATTACATGAATAAAATTGCCGTTTTTGATGATAAAATTGCTGAAAAAGAATATGCGGAACAGAATGTGATTATGGAGATGAATAATGCACTTGGTAGTGACCAGTTCCATATTTATTTACAGCCAAAGGTTGATATGATTACAGGCAGAATTGTCGGTTCAGAGGCACTTGTGCGTTGGATTCATCCGACAAAAGGTGTGATTTCCCCGGTGGATTTTGTGCCGATATTTGAAGGCAACGGCTTTATCTCGGAAATTGATTTTTATATGCTTGAGCAGGTTTGCAAAATGATCCGCAGATGGCTGGATAAAGGTCTTGAAGCAAAACCGGTATCAGTAAATTTATCCCGCAGCAATCTTTACAGCCCACGTATTTTAAATGACATTATGACCTGTGTGGAAAGATACAGCGTGCCACATGATTTGATTGAATTTGAGATTACGGAAAGCGCATTTGCAGTTGATAATATTCATCTGAATCAGTTGATGGAACAGCTCCAAAAGAATCATTTCAGAGTACTGATGGATGATTTCGGAAGTGGTTATTCATCATTGAATGCACTGCGTGAGCTGAGTGTGGATATTTTAAAAATTGATATTAAATTCCTGCCGGTCAGCCAGAATGATAAAAGGGCAGATATTATATTAAGAAGTGTAACGCAGATGGCAGACCAGCTGGGACTGGAAATGGTTGTGGAAGGCGTGGAAACCGAAGCGCAGGCAGACCTGCTGAAAAAAATGGGCTGCAGGATTGCACAGGGGTTTTTATATTATAGACCGATGCCGATTGAAGAATATGAGCGTGTATTGAAAAAACAAAAATAGGGGAAAGCAGGAGATGAGTATGGAAGATTTGATTTTAATTGTAGATGATGCCCGCTTTGCAAGAAGAATAGAAACAAAAGCTTTGCAGGATGCGGGGTTTGAACACATTGTAGAGGCAAAGACTGCAAAAGAGGCATTGCAGATTTTTGAGGAGCAGACACCGGAGCTGACATTGCTTGATATTACACTGCCGGATAATTCAGATCTGACACTGCTGCGGACAATGATAAAAATCCGCCCGGAAGCAAAGATTGTCATGAATTCGGCAATCGGCCAGGAACTGATTATTCAGGATGCACTGAATGCGGGAGCAAGAGATTTTATTACAAAGCCTTTTAAGGAGAAAGAATTTATAGAGAAAATCGTTAAAGTGATGAAGGGGAATTGATAAGGGGGAAAGCAAATGGAATTATTTCAAGGAAATGGCCAGTTAGATGAGGACGTTGAAGACATATTGTATGAACTGGGAAATGTCGGTGTAGGAATGGTCAGTACAACGATTGGTTCAATGCTTGGTGTGCGGGCTGAAATCGGTATCCCGGTGATTACAAAAGCAGATATGCATATTGTGGAACAGATTGATAAAAAGCAGACTGAAAAGATAGGAATCTATCTGAATTTTGCTAATACACTTAACGGTGCGGTTCTTTTATTGATGGATATGCAGTTCATTCATCAGATTGTGGAAGTACTGCTGGAACAGCCTGTAGCAGAGCAGAAGCTGCTCACGGATGAGGAAAGTGCATCTGCCATTGCAGAATTTGCCAACATTATTGTGGCGTCTTACATGAATGCAATGGGAAGTTATACGGGAATCCGTATTTTTGTGACACCGGTAAGTGTAAAATTGGGCTATGCGGATGAATTGGTAGAGGATGCGTTGCAGAATTTGAATTTATGCTGCAATGAAGCGATTTGTGTCAATACCGGACTTTCTACAATTGATGCAAATGGCGGGGGACTTAGCGATGTCGGGCATTTTATTATGATGCCGGATGATGCGTCAGTGCAAAAAATTATGGAAGCAATTTCTATATGAGGTGGACAAAGCAATGGATGAACAGTTTGAAAAAACAGAAAATTCTATGAGCATTTACTATACTGTAAATAAGATGCTGATTGCATTACACATGGCGTTACTGGTATTCTTTGTTGTGATGAGGGTCTATGTCATGGCGGCTTTCTGTGTTGCGGGGATTGTTGTATATATCTTTTCATACCGGCTGCTAGATAATCAGATGAATAAACACTATTACAAGATTACGTATTATGAAATCTGGATATGTGCGGCAGGTTCAGCCTGTATTATGGGACCGGAATACGGATTCCATCTGGCATTGATTGCAATGCTGCTGCCGGTAGCACTGGCTGTCAATACAGAAAATTTGGGGAATGATACGCGCTTTTTTAAATGCAGTTTTACGAAAAAAGAGGGAGTTTTTTTAGTTGCTGCAACAATTATTGTTTATGTCATGATGAAATTGGGAACTTATCATGACAGTTTTTTTGGCAGACATATTATTCTGCATAATTCGGTATTACAGAATGTTGTTTTTTTGGCCAATACGACATTTATTATTATATATATCTTTTATTATTTAAGCAGTTATGCAGTATATATTAATAAGAGTGAAGAATTTTTACGGCAGAAAGCTGATTATGATGAACTGACAGGGCTGTATAACCGAAACCGTATCCGTTTTATTTTAGAACACAATTATGCGGCAGCAAAAGAGGGAAATAATCCGTTTGGCGTTGCTATTATGGATATTGATGATTTTAAAAAAATTAATGACGGTTATGGACATAATGCAGGCGACTTTGTGCTAAAGCGTTTTGCGGGCATTGTAGACGGCATTGTAAGAAAATGCGAAGGACAGATTGTTGCCGGAAGATGGGGCGGAGAGGAATTCCTGATTCTGTATTACGGTGAGAATAAAGAAGACTTTTATATGCTCTTGGAGTATATCCGCATGAAGATTTACGAGGCACAGTTTTTATATGACCGTAACAGATTAAGCGTTTCCGTAACAATCGGTATGGCGGCGTTCTCCAAGGATATGTCTTTGGACGAGATTATTAACAACGCGGATATGAAGCTGTATGAAGGTAAAAAGAGCGGTAAGAATAAAGTTATGTAATGATTAAATAAGGGCTGAAATGACATCACGGCGGAACCGTGATGTGAAAACGGAATATCAGAATATTGTGAGAATGGAGTATCAGATGAACAGCGGATATTTTTATGCGATGCTTTCCAGAATGAAATATATTAACCGCTGGGGGCTGATGCGCAATACGAAAAATGAGAATTTAAGCGAGCACAGTCTGGAAACGGCATTTATTGCGCATGCATTGGGCATTATTAATAATGAAATGTTCCATGGCAGTGTGAATGCCGAACATCTGGCGGTGCTTGCAATGTATCATGATGTAACGGAGATTATCACGGGTGATATGCCGACACCGGTCAAGTATTACAGTGAGCAGATCCGCAGGGCATACGGCGAAGTCGAGGATATTGCGGGACGCGAGCTTTTGACTGCCATACCGGAAGAACTTAGAAGCCGTTATGAAGAACCGCTTTTGGAGTCCTCATGGAGCGAGGAAGATTACCGCTTTGTCAAGGCGGCGGATAAATTATCTGCATGGTTAAAATGTATTGAGGAACGGAAAATGGGCAATACCGATTTTTACGATGCAGAGCGTACAATTCAAAACGAATTGGTAAAAATGCAGCTTCCCGAAGCAGATTATTTCTGCGAACATTTTATTCCGGCATATACAGAAACGATTGACCGGTCGGGAAATGCAGCAACGAATGGAGAATAAATGTGGGAAAATCAGTATTTATAGCGGAAAAGCCGAGCGTTGCGCAGGAGTTTGCCAAAGCCCTGCATGCGGACTTTAAAAGAAGGGACGGCTTTTTGGAATCAGAACAGTATATTGTGACATGGTGTGTCGGACATCTTGTGACAATGAGCTATCCTGATAAGTATGATGAACGTTTAAAACGCTGGAGTTTTGACACACTGCCGTTTTTGCCGAAGGAATTCAAATATGAAGTCATTCCTGCGGTGGAAAAGCAGTTTCAGATTGTAAAGGGTCTGCTGACCCGTGAAGACGTCAAGACGATATATGTATGCACCGACTCAGGACGGGAAGGAGAGTACATATATCGTCTTGTTGAACGTATGGCAGGCGTTAAGGATAAAGAGGAAAAACGTGTCTGGATTGATTCCCAGACAGAAGAAGAAATTTTAAAAGGAATCGAAACGGCAAAAGATCTGTCAGAATATGATAATCTCTGTGAAGCCGCTTATCTGCGGGCAAAGGAAGATTATCTCATGGGGATTAATTTTTCAAGGGTACTGACGTTAAAATATGGCAGAAACATTTCCAACTATCTAAAGATGGACCGCGCCGTGGTATCGGTCGGACGTGTAATGACTTGCGTGCTGGGTATGGTAGTGCGCCGTGAGCGGGAAATCCGCGCATTTGTAAAGACACCGTTTTTTAAAGTAATCGGAAAAACAGCGAATTTTGATGCAGAGTGGCGTGTCTGTGAACAGAGTAAATATTATAACACACCGTATTTATATAAGGATAATGGATTTGTTGATAAAGAGAAAGCACAGGAGCTTGTTACATTTTTGTCAGATCCGCTTCCGGCACAGGCAGTCATTGAAAAAATAGAGCGGAAAAAAGAAACGAAAAATCCGCCGCTGTTATTTAATCTTGCCGAAATTCAGAATGAATGTGCGAAGCAGTTTAAAATCAGTCCTGACGAAACGTTGAATATTATTCAGGAGCTGTATGAAAAGAAGCTGGTAACGTATCCGAGAACCGATGCCAGAGTGCTTTCAACGGCAGTCTGTAAAGAGATTTATAAAAATATCGGCGGTTTGAAAAATTATCAGCCTGCCGCGGAATTTGCAGGAGAAGTTTTAGAAAAGCAGCTGCATAAAAATATTGCAAAAACGCGATACTGTGATGATAAGAAAATTACCGACCACTATGCCATTATCCCGACCGGGCAGGGGCTTTCTAATTTAAACCGTCTGTCACAGACGGCAGTGCGTACATATGAATTGATTGTACGCCGTTTTTTAAGTATATTTTATCCGGCGGCGCAGTACAGTAGAGTAAGCATTACTTCCAAATGCAAAGAGGAAGCATTTTATGCAACCTTTAAAGTGCTGACAGATGAGGGCTTTTTAAAGATTGCAAAGACCTCATTTTCCAAGTCGTCTAAAGAGGATGAAGATGGAAAATGTACCCGGGAAGTCTTAGAGGCATTGAAAAAATATAAAAAAGGCGATATGATAGATTTTAATGGCTTTGAAATCAAAGAGGGTGAAACCTCGCCGCCGAAACGATATAATTCCGGTTCTATGATTCTTGCAATGGAAAATGCAGGACAGTTGATTGAGGACGAGGAACTGCGTGCGCAGATTAAGGGAAGCGGTATTGGAACCAGTGCTACAAGAGCAGAAATTTTAAAAAAATTAAATACCATAAAATATATTTCTACGAACAAAAAGACACAGGTTATCACACCGACATTACTTGGCGAAATTATTTACGATGTGGTGGAATGTTCCATGAAGCAGCTTTTAAATCCGGAGCTGACGGCAAGCTGGGAAAAGGGACTCACCTATGTCGCAGAGGGCAGTATCACCTCACAGGAATATATGGATAAACTCGAAGGCTTTGTAGGAAGAAGAACACAGGCAGTAATGGGACTCAACAATCAAAGACAGCTGATCATGATGTTTGATGAGTCTGCGAAAAATTATAAGTAACAGAAAGGACTGGAAACAATGTGTGGAATTGTTGGCTATGTAGGTGACAGGGATTGTGCGGACGTATTGGTAGATGCACTGTCCAAGCTGGAATATAGAGGTTATGACTCGGCAGGAATTGCCGTGTTTGAAAAAGGTACGATTAAGGTTGAAAAATGCAAAGGCCGTCTTGCCAATTTGGTAGATAAAATGGCTGTTGACGGAAAGCCGCAGGGACATTGCGGAATCGGACATACCCGCTGGGCAACCCACGGAGAACCGTCTGATATTAATTCCCATCCGCATGGTAATAAGCGTGTTTCAATTGTGCATAATGGTATTATTGAAAATTACAAGCAGATTAAGGATTTTCTGGTTGAGGAAGGGTACAGTTTTGTCAGCGAAACAGATACGGAAACAGTTGCAAAGCTGTTGGATTACTACTATGTAGATGACCCGGTCGATACGATTATTAAAGTGCTTTCTGAAATTAAAGGCTCCTATGCACTGGGGATTATGTTCAGGGATTATCCGGATACTGTGTTTGCCGTGCGCAAAGAGAGTCCGTTAATTGTCGGTGTCGGTGAAAATGAGAATTTTCTCGCGTCTGATGTACCTGCGATTATTAAGTACACCAGGGACTATTATCTTTTAGAGGCAAATGAAATTGCCGTGGTAAAAAAAGACAGTGTCCAGATTTATGATATGCACAAAGAACCGGTGCATAAAGAAATTAATACGGCAGACTGGGATGTCGATGCGGCTGAAAAGGGCGGATATGAACATTTTATGCTCAAGGAAATCCATGAACAGCCGGCGGCAGTCAGAGATACGGTCAGCCCCCGTATTATAAACGGTATGCCGGACTTGTCACAGGACGGCGTTGATATGCAGAAGTTAAAGGATTACCGTCAGATTTTCATTGTTGCCTGTGGTACGGCGATGCATGCAGGTATGGTGGGCAAGTACGTGATTGAAAAGCTTGCAAGAAAACCGGTGATAGTTGATATTGCATCGGAATTCCGCTACCGTGATCCGATTATCACAAAGGACGATCTGATGATTGTGATTTCACAGTCCGGTGAAACGGCAGATACCATGGCAGTACTGCGTCTTGCAAAAGAAGTCGGTGCGGCAACACTGGCAGTTGTCAATGTGGTCGGTTCTTCAATTGCAAGAGAAGCCGATATGGTCATCTATACCCATGCCGGTCCTGAAATTTCCGTGGCTTCAACCAAAGCCTATATGGTACAGATTTCGGTGATGTATCTGCTGGCATTTGAACTGGCATATGCAAACGGTACAATTGACAAGGAAAGGTGCATGGAACTGACGGCACAGCTTGGTCAGATGCCGGATATTATCAGAGAAACGCTGGAATTAAAGGATACCTGTTCCTTTGTGGCTTCAAAGCTTGTCAATGCAGAAAGTCTGTTATATATCGGACGGGGACTGGACTATGCACTGAGTATGGAAGGCTCTTTAAAATTAAAAGAGATTTCATATATTCATTCTGAGTCCTATGCAGCAGGTGAATTAAAGCACGGGACAATTTCACTGATTACGGAGGGAATGCCGGTGATTGCCGTGGCAACGCAGAAAAAGCTGATTGAAAAAACGGTAAGTAATATCCGTGAAGTCAAAGCCCGTGGTGCAATGGTCATACTGATTTGCGATAACAGTATTGAAGTGGGAGAAGGTGTGGCAGACTACATTATCCGTCTTCCGCAGACCGACGAACAGCTTATGCCGATGGCAGCGGCAGCTCCGTTACAGCTGATTGCTTATTATACCTCTGTTTTAAAGGGCAATGATGTAGATAAGCCGAGAAACCTTGCAAAATCGGTTACGGTAGAATAAAAAGGAAAGGCGGAAAATTTCATGAACGAACAGATTACAATTTCTGCACTTTATGACTTAAACGAAACAATCGCCGCAGACATTTTTAAGGATTGTACTTATCCGTGGGAAGTGCTTGCAAAAATTGGTGATTTTATCAAAGAACTGGGAAAGACCCTGCCGGAGGATGAATACGAACAGCGGGCAGAAGATGTCTGGGTTGCAAAGAGCGCAACTGTTTATCCGACAGCGTATATTAACGGTCCGTGTATTATCGGCAAAGAGGCGGAGGTACGTCACTGCGCATTTATCCGCGGCAAGGCAATTGTCGGGGAGGGTGCTGTTGTCGGTAATTCGACAGAATTAAAAAATGTGATTTTATTTAATAAAGTACAGGTGCCGCATTATAACTATGTGGGCGATTCCATTTTGGGATATAAGGCACACATGGGCGCCGGTTCGATTACATCCAATGTCAAGTCCGATAAAAAGCTGATTACAATAAAGGCGCCGGATATGCCAATCGATACCGGAATCAAAAAAATCGGTGCATTTTTAGGAGATGGTGTAGAAGTCGGCTGTGGAAGCGTATTAAATCCGGGTACGATTGTTGGCAGAAACAGCAACATTTACCCGCTTTCGAGTGTGCGTGGCTTTGTACTGGCGGGAAGCATTTATAAGAATAAGACGGAAATCGTCGAAAAAAATCAATAAAGCACATTGACTAATTACAGAGATTGTGAGAAAATAAGCAAAGTACGAATAAAGTAAGTACTGTATATTTGCTTTAAGTTACGAAAGGAGTATGAAAATGATTTATACACAAGAAGTAGAAAATATGTGTCCAGTAGCACAGGGCGTTCATCATGGCGCAGCCCCGGTTCCTACAGAAGGAAAATGGGTACAGAACAAGGAAGTTAAGGATATTTCAGGCTTTACACACGGTGTAGGCTGGTGTGCACCACAGCAGGGTGCATGTAAGCTCACTCTGAATGTAAAGGAAGGTATCATTCAGGAAGCACTCGTTGAAACAATCGGATGTTCAGGTATGACACATTCAGCAGCGATGGCAGCTGAAATTCTTCCGGGCCTCACAGTAATGGAAGCTTTAAATACTGACCTTGTATGTGATGCAATTAACACAGCAATGAGAGAACTTTTCTTACAGATCGTATACGGAAGAACTCAGAGTGCATTCTCTGAAGACGGTCTTGCAGTTGGTGCAGGTCTTGAAGATTTAGGTAAGGGACTTCGTTCTCAGGTTGGTACAATGTACGGTACATTAAAGAAGGGACCTCGTTATCTTGAGATGGCAGAAGGTTATGTAACAGGTATCGCTCTTGACAAGGATAACCAGATTATTGGTTACAAGTTCGTAAGTCTTGGAAAGATGACAGATTTCATCAAGAAGGGTGATGATCCGAACACAGCTTATGAAAAAGCAAGTGGACAGTACGGCAGAGTTGCTGACGCTGTAAAGATTATTGACCCAAGAACAGACGAAGAAGTAAAGTAAGGAGGAGATACGACAATGGCTTTATTTGAATCATATGAAAGAAGAGTAGATAAGATTAACTCCGTATTGAACAGCTATGGCATTTCTTCTATTGAAGAAGCAGAAAAGATTACTAAGGATGCAGGCTTAGATGTATACAATATGGTAAAGGGCATTCAGCCGATTTGTTTTGAAAATGCATGCTGGGCATACACAGTAGGTGCAGCAATCGCAATCAAGAAGGGTGCAAGAAAGGCTTCTGAAGCAGCTGCTGCTTTAGGTGAAGGTCTTCAGGCATTCTGTATTCCGGGTTCTGTAGCTGACCAGCGTAAGGTTGGTTTAGGACATGGTAACTTAGGTAAGATGCTTCTTGAAGAAGATACAGAATGTTTCGCATTCTTAGCAGGTCATGAATCATTTGCCGCTGCCGAAGGTGCTATCGGTATCGCAGAAAAGGCAAACAAGGTTCGTAAAAAGCCTTTAAGAGTTATCTTAAACGGTCTTGGTAAGGACGCTGCAAAGATTATCTCAAGAATCAACGGATTTACATTTGTTGAAACAGAAATGGATTACAAGACAGGCGAAGTTAAGGAGATTTCCAGAACAGCTTACTCTGACGGACTCCGTTCTAAGGTAAACTGCTACGGTGCAAACGATGTAACAGAAGGTGTTGCAATCATGTGGAAGGAAAATGTTGATATCTCTATCACAGGTAACTCAACAAACCCTACAAGATTCCAGCATCCGGTTGCAGGTACATATAAGAAGGAAAGATTAGAAGCCGGCAAGAAGTATTTCTCAGTTGCTTCAGGCGGTGGTACAGGACGTACACTTCACCCGGATAATATGGCAGCCGGTCCTGCTTCTTACGGTATGACAGATACTATGGGACGTATGCACTCAGATGCACAGTTCGCTGGTTCTTCATCAGTTCCTGCTCACGTAGAAATGATGGGTCTTATCGGTATGGGTAATAACCCAATGGTAGGTGCTACAGTTGCAGTTGCAGTTGCTATCCAGGAAGCTGCGGACAACGGTAAGTTCTAATTAAAAACAATTCGTCAGGAATTAAAATCTAATAAAACCGCTTAATGTGGAGTTTACAGGGTAAATCAGATTCGATGTAATTCGGTTTGATTTATCCTGTTTTTTACTTTATAGGAAATTAAATAGGATAATTACATCAGCATAAAATGATGAACAGATGGTATTTGGACAGCTCGACACCGATGAGAGTGCAATCTGGAGCCTTTTGCTGGCAAGCGGCTATTTAAAACCGGATGCCATAGAGTACAGAGGAGATATTGAAGCGGTAAATTATTATATGAATAAAGTTGCATCAGAAATATTCAGCTTTTTTGATGTTGGGGGAAAAACGGGTGAAAGTGAGCCGGAAAGATTTTATCACGGTTTCGTTCTGGGACTTATGGCTGAGCAGTCAGAAAGCTATGAAATCCGTTCCAACCGGGAAAGCGGGTTTGGAAGATATGATGCAGAGCTTATTGCAAGGGGCATTTCAAAGGAAAGAATAAAACATTATGGATTTGCGTTTGAAGGAAAAAATGTACTTATTGCACAAGCATAGAATATCAGTTGCAGTACAAAAATACTCTGGACAGAATAGGAGAAAGAAATGAATTTTTTTGTAACAAAAATCGTTGAAGATTCGGATGTGACGTATAACCTGACCGTGGCGGGATATGTGGCACTGGCGGCAGTGATGCTGGTCGTATTTGCGGCAGGCTGTATGTTTCGGGATAAAAATAAAAAAATGGATGCAAAGCAGATTGCATTCTGCGCCATGGCAATGGCACTTGCAGTTGTTACGTCCATGTTTAAAATTATTGATATGCCAATGGGTGGTTCGGTGACATTGTTTAGTATGCTGTTTATCGTGCTGACAGGCTATTGGTTCGGTGTCAGAACCGGTATTACAACGGCAGTGGCATACGGCATTTTGCAGTTACTGATTAATCCGTACATTATCAGTATCTGGCAGATGTTAATGGACTATATTTTTGCATTTGGTGCATTAGGACTTGCCGGATTATTTTCCAATAAGAAAAAGGGTCTGATAAAGGGATATATTGCCGGTATTTTAGGACGGTACTTTTTCTCATTTTTATCCGGATGGATATTCTTTGCCGTGTATACACCGGATTTTTTTAATAGTGCCATCTTATATTCGCTGGCATACAACGGTGCTTATATCGGGCTGGAAGCAGCAATTACATTAATTGTGCTGGCACTTCCGCCGGTCAATGAGGCAATGCAGGCAGTAAAAAAGCTGGTTTGTGAGGCGTAAAACCAGTAATTACATAATATATTTGTTCCAAACCAATAATGCAAAATAAAAAAATTGCCTTGACTCTACAATCGTTATAGAGTTTATACTGTGTAAGCAATAAATGTAAAATACAAAAAGTGCAAAAATGATATGGAAATGAGGAAACATAGGATATGGAACAGGATTTAACAACGGGCAGTGTTTTCAAACGCATTGTATATTTTTCACTGCCGTACTTATTGTCTTATTTTTTACAGACATTATACGGTATGGCGGATTTGTTTATAACAGGGCAGTTTTACGGAGTGGATACGATTACAGCCGTATCAAACGGCAGTCAGATCATGCACATGATGACGGTCATTATTGTGGGGCTGGCAATGGGTACAACGGTTACAATCGGGCACAGCGTGGGCGCAAAATGCATGGAGCAGGCAGAAAAAATCATCGGCAATACCATTACGCTTTTTATGGGAATTGCCGTTGCATTTACCGTCATACTGGTTGTACTGGTAAAGCCGATAGTGGTTCTGATAGCAGCCCCGCAGGAAGCAGTGGCGGGAACAAGCATATATCTTTTAATCTGTTTTATCGGGATTCCGTTTATTACCGCTTATAATATTATCAGTTCGATTTTCAGGGGATTGGGCGATTCCAAAAGCCCGATGTATTTTATTGGAATTGCCTGTGTGATGAATATTGCATTGGATTACCTGTTTATGGGTGCATTTCATATGGGTGCGGCAGGCGCAGCACTTGGAACGGTCTGCGCGCAGACGTTTAGTGTACTGGTGGCATTATGGGTAATCCGCAGAAGAAAAACAGGCATTTCTTTAAAGAAAAGTGACTTTAAAATTGAAAGAGCAGTTATCGGGCAGGTATTAAAAATTGGAATTCCGGTGGCACTGCAGGACGGTTTTATACAGGTTGCATTTATGATTATTACGGTGATTGCCAATTCCAGAGGTGTATCCGATGCGGCGGCTGTCGGCGTTGTTGAAAAAGTAATCAGTGCTTTATTTATTGTTCCGTCATCAATGCTTGCGACAGTATCTGCGCTTTCCGCACAGAATCTCGGTGCGGGAAAAGAAAAGCGTGCAACGGATACCCTGCACTATGCAACGGTCATTACGACAATATATGGCATGATTGTTGCCGTGCTTATACAGTTTATCGCGGAAAATGTAGTTGGTATTTTTACATCGGATACGACCGTAGTTACCATGGGAAGTGCCTATATCCGTTCCTATATCTGGGATTGCATTTTTGCGGGAATCCATTTCAGCTTCAGCGGCTATTTTGCGGCATGTGGAAAGTCCTATATCGGATTTCTGCACAATATAATTTCGATTACATTTGTGCGTGTTCCGGGTTCGTATCTGGCATCGAAATATTTTACCGATACGCTGTATCCAATGGGACTTGCGGCACCGGCGGGGTCACTGGTATCCGTGGCAATTTGTGTGACTGCATTTATATTGTTAAAGAGAAAAAGCCGTGTGGCACAGACAGCATGAACCAGGATGGAAAATCGTTCAATAGGTGAAGTGGCGAAAGAGTGCAAAATTACACATCGGTTAAAACGCATTTTCGTCGGCATCGTGATTGCAAAAGAACAGTCGCTGATATAAAACTGACCATAAAGCCGCGACTATCTGGCTATAAAAGATAAAGCTGAAATGAGTATTTACGAAAAGACCAATGTCCGTTATTCTATTATATAAATGAATTACGGGAAGGAATGGACAATAATATGAGTAGTAGTACAAATGCAGTAAAAAGAGAAAGTATCCATCTGAGTATGACGGATTTTTGTATGACGGCGGTGTGTATGGCACTGACCTGTATCGCAACCATGCTGATTCAGATACCGATTCCACTGGGATATGCACATCTTGGCGACAGTGTGATTTTAATAACCGCTTATTTATTCGGACCGGTGGTTGGAGCACTTGCAGGCGGTATCGGCTCGGCAATGGCAGATATTCTGACAGGATATCCGGTGTGGGCAGTACCGACACTTCTGATAAAGACAATAATGCCGCTCATTGCCTGCTATATTTTTCAGAATAAGGTTTCAAGAAAGCCGGTTATATCGGTGCGTGTTCTTGTGGGAGCAGTTGTGACACTGCTGTTTATGACAGCAGGATATGTATTTTTCGGCGGAATCCTGTACGGAAGCTGGGCATTAGGACTGGCATCAGCACCGGGACTGCTGTTAAAATCCGTTGTCAACCTTATTGTATTTATAGTTGTAGGCACAGGCTTATCAAAAGTTGTAAAAAACAGATAAAATGAAAGAAGAAAATGAGTCTTGTTGAAATACATACAGAGTATTTCAACAAGGCTCATTTTGCGTTATCAGCAAAAGCAGCCCGTAAAATATTGAAAAATTTAATAAAATATTTTCTGAAAATAATTTGCCCCACATACGTATTGTGCTATAATGTGCGTAAGCAATGAGCCGTGCCAGACGGAAGCGGAAAAAAGAGCTGTGCTTGCACAAAGCTCTTTTAGACGATTTCGTCTGATAGGGCGAACGCCCGACAGTGCAGGGGCGCGAAGCGTTCCTGCACATGCACGGCGAAAGAGAGCCGAAGGGAAGCGGAAAAAAGAGCTGTGCTTGCACAAAGCTCTTTTAGACGATTTCGTCTGATAGGGCGAACGCCCGACAGAGAGAGGAAATATACGAATGTTGAAGGTTTATTATTGTAAAAATTGCAATAAAATATTTTATCTACAGCGGGAAACGGATATTTCCTGCAAAATCTGTTCAGAACCGATGATAAAACTCAGCAAGCCTTATGAAGAATACACACGGCTCGACGAAGAAGAACGTAAAGAATTTATCGGACAGGACATTCAAAAACATATTCAATCAGATATACGGAAGGGGGATTAAAGCGGTGTCGGAAGTCAGGTTAATGCTTGGAAACGAAGCGATTGCAAGAGGAGCTTATGAAGCGGGGGTAAAGGTTTCGGCGGCATATCCGGGAACACCGAGTACAGAGATTAATGAAAGTCTTGCGCAGTATCGTGAGGTATACTGCGAGTGGTCGTCCAATGAAAAGACCGCACTGGAAACGGCAATCGGCGCGTCGCTTTCGGGTGTGCGTGCTATGGCCTCCATGAAGCAGGTCGGAGTCAATGTTGCCAGTGACCCGCTTTATACGGCAGCGTATATGGGGGTAAACGGTGGACTGGTGCTGGTAGCGGCAGATGATCCGGGAATTTACAGTTCGCAGAATGAACAAGATACGCGTTGTATTGCAAAAGCGGCACAGATACCGGTATTGGAGCCTGCAGACTGCTGTGAGGCTAAGGCATTTATGAAAAAAGCATTTGAATACAGTGAACAGTACGATACGCCGGTAATTTTACATACAACCACAAGACTTTCCCACTCCAGAGAACCGGTTACGGAAGAACCACGCATTGCGAATACAGAAAAGCCCTATGTGAAAAATGCGGCAAAGAATGTTATGCTTCCGGGTTTTGCCCGCAAACGGCATATATTTGTTGAAGAACGCATGGAACAGTTGGAGCGGGAGTGCTCTGATTTTGACATCAATACCATAGAATATCAGAACATGGATATCGGTATTATTACAGGCGGTATAGCCTATCAGTACGTCAAGGAAGCCATGCCGCAGGCTTCGGTTTTAAAGCTGGGTATTGTCAATCCACTGCCAAAAGACCTGATTACTGCATTTGCAAAAAAGGTAAAGCAGCTTTATATTGTAGAAGAATTAGAACCGGTGATACAGGAAAAGGTGCAGTCGTGGGGAATTGCCTGTCAGGGAAAGGAACTTTTTACACGACACGGAGAATACAATGTGAATCTGATTCGCCATGGCATTTTAAATGAACCGTTAAAAGAAGATATAACAGGAGATTTGATGCGCAGACCACCGGCTTTTTGTCCGGGTTGTCCGCACAGGGCAGTTTTTTCACTGTTAAAGCAGATGAATTATCATGTGGCGGGGGATATCGGCTGTTATACCCTCGGAGCGCTTCCGCCGTTTGAAGTGATAGATGACGTGGTGTGTATGGGTGCGGGAATTTCAACCCTGCACGGCATGGAAAAGGCAAAGGGCAGTGCGTATATCAAAGACTGGGTTGCAGTAATCGGGGATTCAACTTTTATGCACACAGGAATAAATGGTCTGATAAATATGGTGTACAATAAAGGTACAGGCACGGTGATTATACTGGATAACGGTACAACAGCAATGACCGGACATCAGGACCATGCCTCTTCGGGTGCAACGCTTCAACAGGGCGAGGTTATGCCGATTTCTATTGCAAAATTATGCCGCTCGCTTGGTATTTTAGATGTTTATAAGGTCAATGCATTTGATACAAAGAAAATGAAGGAACTGCTGTTGGAAGCAGTCCCGCGGAAAAGTGTTACGGTTATTATTGCACAGGCACCGTGTGTATTAAGAAAGAGGCACAGAGAATGATAAAAAATGTTTTAATTGCAGGAGTAGGCGGGCAGGGTACGATCTTTGCAGGAAAGATACTTGGCACAATGGCATATCAGACAGGGCAGCATGTGAAAATATCGGAAATTCATGGAATGTCCCAGCGGGGCGGCAGTGTCGTGACACAGGTGCGCTTCGGGAAACATGTATATGCGCCGCTTGCACAAGCCGGAGAGGTTGATGTACTGATTGCCTTGGAAGAACTGGAAGCCCTGCGGTACGCATCATATTTAAAAGAAAATGGAATTTTGCTGATGTGTAACTGCCGGATTGAACCGACAGCATCAGACGGCGGTATATACCCGCAGAGTATCCGCACACAGCTTGAACAGAAATACTACGTATATTATATGGAAGAAATTCCACTTCGGGATAAGACATTAAACGTCCGTATGGTCGGTGCGGCAGCGGGATGCCTTGGATTTTCAAGGGAGGACGGAATAAAGGCACTGGAACAGAATGTAGCAGCCGAATTTTTAGAGAAAGATAAGAAAGCGTTTCTTGAGGGCTGGGAGTTTTATGAGCAGACACAAAAATCGCCTGCGGAATGGAGAGTAGTATGCACAACGAATTGACGAAAAATGATATAAAAAAAATGGAAGATGAAATTGAGTACCGTGTACAGGTTGTCAGGAAACAGGCTTTGGAGGATGTAAAAGAGGCGAGAGCGCATGGGGATTTAAGTGAAAATTTTGAATACCATGCCGCTAAAAAATTTAAAAACCAGAATGAAAGCCGTATCCGATATTTGCAGAGAATGATTAAATCTGCGGTTGTCATTTCCGATGAATCGGCAGAAGATGAGGCAGGGGTCAATAATACGGTTGAAATCTATTATGAAGACGATGGCTCGACAGAAACAATTAAGCTGGTTACAACGGTGCGCGGCGATTCGCTGGAAGGCTATATCAGCATTGAATGTCCGCTGGGAAAGGCACTGCTCGGACATAAGGTCGGTGACCGTGTACTCGTAGAGGTGAATGACCATATCAGCTATTATGTTGTGATAAAGTCGATTCAGAAAACAGATGATTCGGGGGATAAAATCCAGAGTTATTAAAAGAAAGCAAAAGAAAGGATGAGGCAGGAGATTGGAATTTCACAAAGCACAGTTAGAGGCAATCCGGCATTTTAACGGACCGTGTATTACGCTGGCAGGGCCGGGAAGTGGAAAAACCACTGTATTAACATACCGCATTTTAAATCTGATTGAAAAATGCGGTGTTGCGCCGGAGCATATTTTAGTGATTACTTTTACGAGGGCGGCGGCAACAGAGATGAAGGAACGATTTTTGAAATTGTCGGATAACCGGTATTCGGGTGTCTGCTTTCAGACGTTCCATAGCTTCTTTTTTATGATTTTAAGAAAAGCATACGGATACCGTGCAGATAACATTATTACACAGCAGGAGCAGACACGGTTTTTTAAAAATATTTTAAATGAGTATGAACTGGAAATTACAGATACCATGGAACTGATTCGGTACGCTACGGCGTGGATTAGCAATGTAAAGCGGAGCGGGAAAAGCCCGGATACACAGCCAGTGGCAGCTGCGGGTATTTGTCCGCAGGAGATTTTTTGTGAAATTTATCACAAATATCAACAATATCTTACGGCAAAGCGGCTGATTGATTTTGAAGATATGACAGTGTATTGTTATGAACTGTTTTTACAGCGAAAAGATATTTTGTGGCAGTGGCAGGAACAGTATCAATATATTTTAGTGGATGAATTTCAGGATATTGATGCACAGCAGTTTCAGACGTTGCAGTTACTGGCAGACAGATACCGCAATCTTTTTATCGTTGGTGACGATGACCAGAGTATTTACGGATTCCGCGGAGCCTGTCCGGATTATATGCAGGAATTTAAAAAGATTTATCCTGAAGCGGTTCAGATCAATCTGTGTGTGAATTACCGGTGCAGGGCTCCGATTGTGGCGGCGGCAAAATCTGTGATTGCACATAATAAAAACCGTTATGAAAAAGATATTGTGGCGGCGCAGACCGGGTACGGAATGCAGACCGCGTGTGTTGTCGTCAAAGAGTTTGAAAGTACAGAAAAACAGAATCAGTTTCTAGCAGAACAAATCTTAAAACATTCAAAGCAGGGGAAATTTTCCGATATTGCCGTACTGGTGCGGACAAATACCGGGGCACAGGATTTTCTACAGACATTTCTGCAATATAAAATTCCATTTACAATTAAAGAGCATTTCTTAAATCCGTTTGAACACTGGATTGCACAGGATATTCTGGCATATATTCATCTGGCAATGGGAAGCCGTGAAAGAAAATATTTTTTTCGTATTATCAACCGTCCGGTGAGGTATTTATCCAGAGAAGCATTTGCGGATACAGTAGTTGATTTTGAAAGGTCAAAAGCCTTCTATGCAGAAAAAAGTGCGCTGAAAGACCGGATAGAACAACTGGAAGATGATATTTTAATCTTGTCAAAATTTTCACCGTTTGCCGCAGTCAATTACATACGCAAGGCCATTGGATACGAGGACTACATCCGCCAGTATGCAGATGAAAAAAAGCAGGATAAAACATCACTTTATGAAATACTGGACGAGATTTCACAAAGCACAAAAACGTGTCGGACTTTTCCGGAGTGGTTTGAATACATTAAAGCATATACAGAGCAGTTGCAGAATAAAAAGATGAATACTGCCAACGCAGCCGACATACGTGCAGGCGGGAACAGTACAGGCACTGCCATTACAGGTATGGCAGGCAGTGGTGGAAACAGCATGGGCAGTGTTACCGTCAGTACTATGCATGCTTCAAAGGGGCTGGAGTATAAAAAAGTTTTTCTTGTTGGTTTAAATGAGGGAAATGTGCCGTACCATAAGGCGGTGCTGGAAAAGGAACTTGAAGAAGAACGCAGAATGTTTTACGTGGCAATGACAAGGGCAAAGGAAGAACTGCATTTATATTTTCCGAGGGAACGCGCAGGAAAAGCACAGAAAATATCCCGCTTCTTACAGGAAATAGACAGAAGCAGTGCCGTATGGGAACTGATTGAGGATAAATAAAAAATCCCGACGGCAGTAAATATCAACTGCCCCCGGGATGATTTTCAGGTATGAAGCGGTTTAGGCGTCTTCGTTTTCTTCGTCTTCCTGTGCATATAAATCTTCATATTCCATCGCATCTAATTCTTCATCAAAAGCTTCGGAAACCAGTTCGTATTCTTCATCGGATTCGATGTTTAAAAGTGAAGGCTCCTGACCGTCATTTTCAACATAGCGGTACAGATAAACTTCGTCCTGTTCGGCGGCTTCGCCTTCTAACGGAAGCAGGGCAATATAATCATTTTCACCGGCAGGGAAAATGCGGATAATCGCACATTCACATTCAGTTCCGTCATCTAAAGAAAGGGTTACGGTATTATATTCACTATTGTTTGTCTGTTCTGACATAAAAATCTCCATTCTGCCGCAGATACGGCTTTTTATTAAAGTGTACAGTTCATTAAAACTTTAGCAGAAGAAGCAAAAAAAAGCAACTGCAATAAAGAATATTAAGCAAAAAGATGGAATTTTTTATATATTAAAAAAATTATTGCGCAAACGGATAAATTGTTGTATAGTAGCAATAAATAAATAACGATGTCAATGGGGACAATTTTAAAGGCGGTATATTATTTAAACCATACTTTAGAATTGTCCTTTTTGTGTATTTTATATACAAAGAATTGAGAAATAAATGTCGTAACAACGACGGAATGGAGAGCAAGATGGATAAGATTGATAAAAAACTCATTACATTATTACAGCAGAATGCAAGAATGCCGTTAAAGGCACTTGCCGAAAAGGTGTTTTTATCATCACCGGCGGTTTCTGCAAGAATTGAGCGTCTGGAGAAGGAAGAAATTATTGAAGGATATGAAGTAAAGATTAACCAGTTAAAGCTTGGCTACCATATTACGGCATTTATTAATCTGGAGGTTGCGCCGGTGCAGAAGCCGGAGTTTTATCCGTTTATTAAATCCTGTCCGAATGTGGTGGAGTGTAACTGTGTTACAGGGACGTATTCCATGCTGTTAAAGGTGGTGTTCCCAAGCACGATGGAGCTGGATACGTTTATCGGACAGCTTCAGAAGTTCGGCAGAACCAGTACACAGATAGTCTTCTCGACACCGGTTGCACCAAGAGGAATTGATGTCAATGCAGAAATGCCTGCAGACGAATAAATTATAAGAAAAGAATGAAAAAGTATGAAAAAACTGGCATTGTGTTGCGGCAATGACAGTTTTTTTGTTATACTCATCACAGTTGAATTAAAAAATCGGAGGATATAAAAATGGGTATGAATTACCAGAAAAAAGCAATAGAAATTATGGATAATGTTTCCAAGGTGATTGTAGGAAAGGAAGACGTGACAAAACTGGTTCTGACAAGCCTGATTGCAGGGGGACATGTCCTGCTTGAAGATGTTCCGGGAACCGGAAAGACAATGCTTGCAAAGACCGTTGCAAAGTCTGTCGATGCACAGTTTAGCCGGATTCAGTTCACACCGGATTTACTGCCATCGGATGTAACGGGAATTAATTATTACAATCAGAAGTCCGGTGAATTTGTCTTCCGCAGAGGACCTGTATTTTCCAACATTTTGCTGGCAGATGAGATTAACCGTGCAACGCCGCGTACACAGTCGGCACTGCTTGAATGTATGGAGGAACATCAGGTGACGGTGGATTCCGATACGTACCGGTTAGAAGAACCGTTTTTAGTAATCGCAACGCAGAATCCGATTGAAACAGCGGGTACATATCAGCTTCCCGAAGCACAGCTTGACCGTTTTCTGATGAAAATCTGTATGGGATACCCGGAAAAGGACGGAGAAATTGAGATTTTAAACCGTTTCTTAAAGGCAAGTCCGCTTACATCAGTGGAGAGTGTATGCAGTAAGGAAGAAGTCCTTAAAATGCAGCAGGAAGCAAAAGAGGTTTACGTACATCCGTCCCTGATGGGCTACATTGTAGATATTGCGGCGGCAACAAGAAAACACAGCAGTGTGGCAATTGGTGTCAGTCCGAGAGGAACACTTACCATGGTCAATGCCGCACGTGCATTTGCGTACATTGAAGGACGGGAATATATTGTGCCGGAAGATATCTGCACACTGGCAGAACCGGTCTTTGCACACAGACTGGTATTAAGACACGGACTGACTTATCAGGACAACAGAAATGCACTTATGCAGACAATTATGGAATCGGTAGAAGTACCAACCGAAGACTGGGGTAAATAATGGTAGTATTGATAATGCTGATTGGGGCAGGTCTGGTGTACTGGGCAGTCGGGCAGCTGTATGCGCGTTATTGGAATAAGGGGCTGTCCGTGGAAATCCGTTTTTCATCAGACCATGCCGTAAAAGGCGATGAAATTGAATTGATTGAAACCGTGGCAAACAGAAAATATCTGCCACTGCCGTATATTTATGTGAAATTTCAGACGGATAAAAGCCTGTTTTTTTTAGGAAAGGATGGAAGCAATGCGGTATCGGATAAGGCATACCGCAATGACGTCTTTTCATTAATGAATTATCAGCAGGCGGTACGGCGGATTCCGCTTCGCTGTACGAAAAGAGGCATATACCGTATCCGTAATGTGCAAATGGTGTCTACCGGTGCATTTATGGGAGATATGCTTGCTGCGGAGTCAGCGCAGGATGCTGTCATTACCGTTTATCCGAAAACAGCAGACACGGATAGGCTGGCAGTGCCGTTTTTTCAGATGATGGGCACGGTGGAGCGCAATAAATATCTGTATGAAGACCATTTTATGTTTCGTGGAATCAGGGAGTATCAAAGCTACGATTCCATGAATCAGGTCAACTGGACGGCAACCGCCAAAAGCGGGCAGTTAATGGTCAACCAGTACAATGAAAGCACCTGTCAGCAGGTTTGCATTTTGTTAAATGTTGAGCCGGAGGGCATGATTCCGAAGGAAAAATTATCGGAGGAGAGCATTTCCATTGCATCAGGACTGGCGCAGATGTTTATCGAACAGGGCATACAGGTATCGTTATTGAGCAATGCAAGAAACGGTGAAACCGGGGAAGAAACAGTTGTTTACGGCGCAAGCGGACTGGCACATTTAAACAATGTGAATACGGTGCTTGCGGGGCTGGATTTAAGTTTTTCCGTGCGGGAGTTTAAGGACATTATAAAGGAAATGCAAAACGGTGTGTACGGTGAGGATTACCGGGCGGTACCGGGCAGTACGAATATGACGTATATTATGATTTCGCAGAATCGCCGTGAAAATTTAAAAGAGGGCTACAGACAGCTTACCGGCAGAATATCGGGTAATGTGTCAGGCGGCGCAGGAAACGGCGCCGGAATGTGGATTGTGCCGTACTTTATTGATGAAAGAGAAGAAGTATTCCCGGCGGGAATGACCGACAGTATGGATTTTACGGCATGGGAGGTGGACAGAAATGACGGATAAAAAGCTATCACGTTCCATGGAAATCTTGGAAGTTGTTATTCAGATGATTACATTTTACAGTGCATTTATGGCAGTTTATTTCGGTGCATTGCAAAAGCCGGTTTCACAGTTGTGGAAATCCCTGATTATTTTTGCGTTTGTGGCGGCGGCATATTACAGCCGCAGAAAAATCAAACTGTTTAAGCCGTTTATCGTGCTTCATATTGCCATTATTGCGGCGGCATTTTTTATGGGAACAACCGATGCGGAGCGGTTTTCATACTTTTTAATTGCGGCACTGATTGCGGGGTATTCGATTCGTTTAAAAACAATTACACTGCAAAAGAATGATTTGAGCAATACGCCGTTATCCGATGATGCCGACGGACTGGATTTGGCGGAACAGTTTGAAATCAAAAAAAATCTGGTGGCAAGCGAACAGATTCCGATGCCGTTTTGTGCATTTATGATATTAGGATACATGATTGGACACCTTGTGGAGAGTAATCTTGTCATGAACAGCGAAGTTGTGCTGTTTGTGTTGTTTGTTCTGCTGGAGGTTGTCTACCGGGATTTAAAGAAATTAAACACAGTATTTCTTACTAACAAAGATAAGACCCATTTTCCGGTACAGCAGTTAAAGCAGGTCAACACCCGGATTATTCTCACAACAGTATTTTTAATGCTGATTGCAATGCTGTTGTTCTATAACGGCGAGTACGGCAATATATTTCAAGTGATAGGTGCCGGCGGCATGGCGGCGCTGAAAGGACTGTTAAAAGTTATTCTTGCAATATGGGGCAGTGGAGGTGGAGATTCGACTGTTGCGGAAGAACAGACAACGCAGGCTGAAACTGATGCGGATTTGAGTGATGTGGAGGAAATTTATGAACCTTCTGCGGCGGCATCGGCTGTTTTGGAAGCACTTGCGGTTATTTTAATCATTGCGGCAGTTGCCGGTATCTGTTATCTGATTTACCGCTATGTAAAGAACTTTAATAAAAAGAGAAGACCACAGGGTTATATTGAAGAAATTACAACGCTTGAAAAAGAAACCGTGCGTGTCAGAAAGCAGAAAACAGAAACAGATACCATAAAGACGGCACCGGAAACGGAAAGCCTGCGAAAAGCGTATAAGCGGCAGGTGCTAAAAAAGGCAAAAGAACACCGGCCGGACGGTACACAGACCCCACAGGAGCTTACGGCAGAATATATTACAAAGGACGATGGATACGGTGCGCAGATTACGCAGTTATATGAAAAGGCACGGTATGCGAAAGAGCCGGTTTCCAAAGAGGAAACAAAGCATTTTAAAGAAATGTTAAAACAAGACTTGACATCTTAAAGTCAATCATGTATGATGATTACCATAATAAGTAAATGCAATGAAGAGGAATATTAGATGTCTACCGGAGTCAGAGAGTTATCGGTTGGTGTGAGATAACGGAAGGGAAGCATTGAACTCGCCTTGGAGCTGCTATCTGAAAAAAGCATGACATATAAGATTGTTTTGAGTAGGCGTAGCCGGGAGCCAGCCGTTATAGTGGACAGAATATAAGGTTTTTGCCCGTATTCAGTGAGTGCACGAGGATTTTCGTGAAATAAGAGTGGTATCGCGTGAGATTATGGTCTTTCGTCTCTTAGCATAGGTTTGATATGCTGGGACGGAAGACTTTTTGTTTTACTTATTATAATCAGATGCAGGGGCAATAGCTTTTAGATTTTTGCTTCGGGCATCATAATAATATTATTGGAGGAATGAAGAATGTTCGATTACAGACAGTATCAGAGAGGTTATTTTATGCCGCCGGTTTCCTGCATGGACTGGACAAAGAAGGAGTATGTTGATAAAGCACCGGTCTGGTGTTCCGTGGATTTAAGAGACGGCAATCAGGCGCTTGTTGAGCCGATGAGCCTGGAACAGAAGCTTGAATTTTTCAAACTTCTTGTAGCGGTCGGATTTAAGGAAATTGAAGTCGGTTTCCCGGCAGCTTCAGAAACAGAATATGAATTTTTAAGAACATTAATCGAAAAGGATATGATTCCGTCCGATGTAACAATTCAGGTATTAACACAGGCAAGAGAACATATCATCAAGAAGACTTTTGAAGCGGTAAAGGGTGCACCGAGAGCCGTTGTACATGTATACAATTCAACTTCACTGGCACAGAGAGAACAGGTATTTAGAAAGTCTAAGGAAGAAATCAAGCAGATTGCCGTTGATGGTGCAAAGCTGTTAAAGGAATTGGCTGAAAAAGAAGAGGGCAATTTCGCGTTTGAATACAGCCCGGAAAGCTTTACGGGAACAGAACCGGAATATGCGTTGGAAGTATGTAATGCCGTATTAGACGTCTGGGAACCGACCGCTGATAACAAGGCGATTATCAATCTCCCGGCAACCGTAGAAATGTCTATGCCGCACGTATTTGCAAGTCAGGTTGAATATATGAGCAAAAACTTACATTTCCGTGACAATGTAGTGCTTTCACTTCACCCACACAACGACAGAGGAACAGGTGTTGCCGATGCGGAACTCGGGCTGCTTGCTGGCGCAGACAGAATCGAAGGAACATTATTCGGCAACGGCGAGCGTACCGGTAATGTCGATATTATCACACTGGCAATGAATATGTATGCGCAGGGTGTCAATCCTGAATTAGACTTATCCAATATGCCAAAGCTTGCTGAAACCTTTGAAAGACTGACAAAAATGAAGATTCATGAAAGACATCCGTACTGCGGAAAGCTTGTATTTGCAGCATTTTCCGGTTCTCATCAGGATGCGATTTCAAAGGGTATGCATTACCGTGTAGAAAAAGACCCGAAACACTGGACAGTACCATATCTGCCGATTAATCCGGAAGATGTCGGACGTACATATGATTCCGATGTAATCCGTATTAACAGCCAGTCCGGTAAGGGCGGCGTCGCATATGTCTTAGAGCATAACTACGGCATGATTATTCCGAAGAAAATGCGTGAAGATTTGGGATATGCAGTCAAGGATATTTCCGATGTACAGCATAAGGAAATTGCGCCGGACGAAGTGCTTGAAATCTTTGAAAAGCGTTATAAGAAATTTACACCGGTATTTAAGATTACGGAAGTTCATTTCAAACAGGTGGACGGTATCCAGACCGTTGTAACGATTGAGCAGAACGGTAAAAAGGTTGAAATTGAAGCCAGCGGCAACGGTCGTTTAGATGCAGTCAGCAATGCTCTTGCAAAGCATTTCAACAAGTCTTGTGAAATTATGTGCTATGAAGAACATGCTTTAAAAGATGGTTCAGATTCCAGCGCCATTGCTTATGTCGGCATTGAACACGGCGCAAAGGGCAGCTTCGGTATCGGTATCGACCACGATATTATCCGTGCTTCCATTGATGCACTTGAATCAGCAATGAACAGAAGCCTGATTGAAGAATAAATTATAAAATGCAGGGCCGCCACACCGGGCCGATTGCCTTAAAACAGGCGGGACCGGTGTGGCGGCTTTTGTTTTTGAACAAAAACCAACAGTTATGATTGCAGATGAGAAATCGCCTGAGCGAATTTCTCATCGCAGCTTCGCGACTAAGTCGCTCAGGAATGGAGATTAGTATGAATAAGATTATATTGGCATCGGGGTCACCGAGAAGACAGGAACTGCTTGAACAGATAGGTATTCCGTTTGAGGTCGTTACAAGTAATGCGGCGGAAGTTACTTCGGCGGTACAGCCTGATGAAATTGTGAAAGAATTGTCAAAAATAAAAGCAGAAGCCGTGAAACAACTCTGTAAGGAAAAAGGAGAAACGTATCAGGACGCGGTGATTCTTGGTGCAGATACGATTGTGTATCACAACGGGAAAGTCCTTGGCAAGCCAAAATCCGAAGAAGATGCGTATTCGATGATTGAAAGTCTTGCAGGGAAAGAGCATTTTGTATATACTGGAGTTACAATACTGACACCGAAGAAGCAGATTTGTTTTGCCGAGGCGGTAAAGGTATCAGTATATGAGATGTCCGCGGAAGAAATTAAACGCTACATTGCGACCGGTGAACCGATGGATAAAGCGGGGGCATACGGTATTCAGGGCAGATTTGCCGCATTTGTCAAAGGAATCAGCGGTGATTACAATGCAGTTGTGGGACTTCCGGTGGCGAGAGTTTATCAGGAATTAAAAAATGCAGGCGTGCTATGACGGCAGATGAGAAAATGCCTGCGCGGATTTCTCATCGTCTCTTTACAACAAGTTACTTAGAAATGAGGATTGACATGATAAAACTGGTGGCAAGTGACCTTGATGGTACACTTTTGTTAAATGGTGCGCAGAGTGTAGAGGATTCCATGTTTGAAACGATTGGAAAGCTTTTGGACAGAGGAATTTTATTTGCGCCGGCAAGCGGAAGACAGATGACAAGTTTAAAACGGCTGTTCGCACCGGTGGCGGAAGAATTGGTATATATCAGTGAGAACGGTGCATTGGTTTCCTATAAAGGAAAGACGATTGCAAAGACACCGATGAAGCGGGAACTGGCATTGGAAATTATTGAAGATGTGCTCGCGCAGGATTACTGTGAAGTGCTGGTATCCGGCGAAAAGACGGCATATATTAAGCCGAAGACCAAAGAGTATCACGACAGAATGACAAAGGTGGTAAATTACCATACTACACTAGTGTCGGATTTTTCGGAGATTCAGGAAGACATTTTAAAGGTTGCAGTCTGTGATTTGTCGGGCATTGAACATTCAAAGGAGCATTTTTTCAAGCGCTGGGGAAATGCAGCAGCGGCAGTTGTATCCGGTTCGCTGTATCTGGATTTTATGGATTTAAAGGTCAGCAAAGGCAATGCCATGAAACAGATTCAGCAGTCAATGAATATTTTACCGGAAGAATGTATGGCGTTTGGCGATAATTATAATGATATACCGATGTTAGACAGTGTGGGACATGCCTATGTCATGGAAAAGGCAGTCGATGACATAAAAAAGCACAGTCAGTTTATTACGGCAAATGTTGAGCATACTTTAAAAGATGTATTTCATTTATAGAAGAATTTAAAATCAACACGACAAATATTTTAAAAGGAAACAGGTGAAAAATTATGGAGCAGTATTTAGAAGAATGTGCAGAAGTATTTTTAAAAGAGCAGGGAAAGCTATTTGATGAACCGGTAGCGGAAACGATAGAAGAAGCAAAAGCATTTCTGGAAGACTGCTTTGCACAGGTATTTGAAAATATTTCAGATGTGCGGGCATATTTAGACGAAGAAGGCATGGACGTGTCAGGTGTATCCGATGAAGAACTGGCAGACGAGCTGGAGGTATTTGCCATTTCAGACGGCAGATATTTTGTTGTTGAAGCGTAAACGGTAAAAGCATAAGACAGGACAGAAAGGATACAGCGAAAAATGCGTATAACAGTAATCTGTGTTGGCAAAATTAAAGAAAAATTTTATACAGATGCGCTGGCGGAGTACCGGAAGCGGTTGTCAAAGTACTGCAAATTAGAGATTGTAGAACTGGCAGACGAAAAGACAAAGGAAAATGCCAGTGTGCATGAAATAGAACTGGTCAAGGCAAAAGAAGGTGAGCGGATTCTTTCTGCAATCAAAGAAGATATGTATGTCATTGCACTTGCAATTGAAGGGAAGATGCTGGATTCCGTTGAACTTTCTGAAAAAATAGAAAAACTTGGACTTTCGGGCAGCAGCCATGTGGCATTTGTCATTGGCGGTTCGCTCGGACTGGATTCACGTGTCTTAAACCGTGCGGATATGAAACTGAGTTTTTCTAAGATGACATTTCCGCATCAGCTGATGCGGGTGATTCTTTTAGAACAGATTTATCGTGCGTACCGGATTATGACGGGAGCGCCGTATCATAAATAAAGAGCAGATGAAAGACAGATATTCTTAAAGATGAAATTCTTTGGGAATATCTTTTTTTTCAAAAATACTTGACTTAAAGTTAAGTTTAACTTGTATGATAAGGTTGTAAAGGTTTGAGAGGAACTGCCGGAACTTAAAAAAGTAGTTTAGCTGCGTTTGGCACGGGTGTTTGCGCCGCAGGCATCACAAATATCCTTTATTGCAGAATAAAAATCAGTTCCGTCCGCAATTTCTCCGGTATTGGAATGCCTGTGGAATGGAGGTTCATATGAAGACAACAAACAAAGAAGAATTTGAAAAACAGAATGTATTTGGTATGGGAAATGCAAATACGGCATATGCACAGTATTTTACCGGCGAATCCTTTTTAAATCCGCTGACAAAGCCGGATACCGTCTGATTGATACAGCACAGGCGTATGGTAATGAGAGAGGTGTTGGTGAAGGAATTCGCACCGGTGGCGTGCAAAGAGAGGAACTTTTCGTAGTATCAAAAGTAGCTGCAGGGCACAAAACTTATGAAGACAAATGCAGAGGTTTTCCTGTTTATGATGGAAATTTTTTCTAACGAGACAGCACTATTTTTATTGGATTTAACTGACAGAACACCAAATATGTTTGACATGACATTTCCTGAAACTTATAATCTTACGAATGTTAAAAAAGAACAAATCATTGCTTTGACTGTGAAGTAAGAGTGGTATGAAGAAGGAATATTACAAGTAAGATCTCCTGGAGAAAATAATATAAAAGTATATAATATGGAGCGAACGTTATGTGATATCTTGCGTAAACGAAGTGGAGTAGATGCTGGAATTATTGTGGAAGCGTGCAAGCGTTATGCAGAAATGCATGATATTGAGCCACTTTGCGTATGATAAAATAAAGCGGAGGAGAAGAAAGAAGCAAAGAAAAAGGAGTTGTCAAAGCAAATTGAAGTAAGAAAATGCTTTTTAATCCGCCATAAATTGTTGTCCCCATTCGCACATAGAGTCCAATAAAGGAATCAGTGTTTTGCCTAACTCGCTTAAGCTGTATTCTGTTTTGGGAGGAATTATAGGATATATTTTTTTGATGATTAAGTTATCACTTTCAAGCTCGCGTAACTGTTGGGCAAGCTTTCATTTCTTTAATATTGCAGATATGATTAGAAGACAAGGCAGTGAACCAATAATGGTTTACTGCCCTTTTCACAACAAAAAAAGGTCATTTCACAACATTCCAGATAGATATTGCATGAACTTATCCGATATAATAGCTATAAATATATGTAAGCAAGGAAGTGACAATATGCGAATTGCTATCTGCGATGATGAAGTATCTATGGTTCAGATACTGGAAGAAAAGATAAAAAAGTTATTGC